>Ga0180437_10000009_pt1 | contig 440765 bp, 507 predicted proteins | sample SS_ome_4_FD_132410 | JGI IMG/M metagenome (GOLD analysis project Ga0180437, IMG submission 132410) | Hypersaline lake sediment archaeal communities from the Salton Sea, California, USA - SS_3_D_1 metaG | ecosystem: Environmental > Aquatic > Non-marine Saline and Alkaline > Hypersaline >... | reverse complement strand
TAAACCCTTTTGACGTCCTCTCTTATCTCCTGTCCTCCGCGTCCCCGCTTGACGGACTGGGGAACGAACGGGAGTTGATGGTCGAATTCCGGGATTCCCTGCGCCCTAGCCCCCTCGGCCCTCTCCATCTCGGCCTGAAGGGGGACGATGAACTCGTTCTCGACGTAATCCGGGCCCTTCATCAGGTCGTCGGGCTCGAACATGGGCTTTAGCGTGATCGTCTCCTGTTCCCCCGGGAACGGCTCGATGGTAACGCTGATGTCGCCCACGTCGCCCCACTCGGACGCGTTTTCGGGGTCCTCGGCCGCGAGGTTCAGGACCGTCATGGCGTGCTCCCTGAGCTTCTTGGCGATGTCCAGGAAGACCTCCGGGGAGACGATGACGTCGTGTTCCGTCTTGACCTCGGGGAGGACGCGCTGGATGCTTTGTCGTCCGTCTGGCGTTTCCAGGTACGCCTCGTCGAACGAATTCGCCTCCTGCACCCGCCTGAACAAGTCCTGGTCCTTGGCGGATCCGGGGATTTGCTTGTCCAGCTCCTTCAGCCCCGATTCACGGATATCGTCCATCTTCTTCTTGGCTTCGCGAAGACTCTCCATGAGGGCGTCGACGCGCTTGGAGCACGGCTGCGGCTTGGGCTTCTCCGGCTCGGGCTTGACCTCCGGCCGACCCGCCGGGTAGCCGGTCACCTTCTTGAACTCTTCCTCCTTCAGGGCCAAGACGTTCCCGATCAGGTCGCCGGACGGCCGGATGGAGCTGTGCTCCCGGAACTTGCCCTTGATGAATATCTCGTCGCCTTCCTTGACCATGCCCCCCCTTGAGTTGGGCATCGGGACGTTGGTGAACCACTTGATGGTAGGCGCCTCGCGGATGACCTTGCCATCGACCCAATAGTAATCTGGCTGGAGGACGTAAAGGTACCAACGGCGAGCCCCGCTGGCCCCGGACTGGGCACGGATGATCTTTCCGTGGTAATATCGGTCAGGCCCAGAGGCCGCCGGACTTCTCCTTCTTGAACGTCGTGGACGTGAGAATGGTCTATAGGGCATCGCGAGCCTCCCAATGGCCTACTTAGGAGGCGCGGGTCCTCGATCCTGCTCAGGCGGCGGCGGTAACTTGTCCAGGCGACCGTGGCTTGGGTACCGGGAATTTCTCGACCGGCTTACCGTGCTTGGTGGCCCATTCCAGGGCGGCCTCGTCGTAGTTCTTCTGAGCCCTCTTGATCCGGCGCATGTACGAAGCCCGGCGTCCAGCCTGCCTGGCCTTGGACTGTCTCCTGCGGGGCGGTTGGCCCATGATTTACTCCTAAAAAAACCTCATGGAGAGGGTCGCTCCCCATGAGGCCGGGATACGCTACCAAGCATGTTGGACGGTATCCCTGTTTCAATTCCCATGAGGCTAGACAAGAACCAAGGCCAAGGCGAATGGATGTCGCGCCACGAGGCGCGACCCGAGCCGCTTGAAACTCGGCGTCTCGGCCATGAACCTAGCTACCCCCGATGGGAGTCCCTTGGTCAGTCGGCTACCCGGCGATCCCCCTCGGGATCGAACTCCACCTGGCGTTCCACCTGATGGACGCCTGGCGGGAGCGTGATGGTATCATGCTCCTGGTGGCCAACCTTGACCGCCTTCTTGTTGCGGAGGTACATGGTCCCGTTGGGGGCCTCGTACAGCTCCACGTCGGCGGTCTTGGGGTCGTCCAGGACGATGCTGTGGTGATGGCCCGTCGCCTCACCCTCGGCCAGGACGAGCAGCCCGTTCTTGGGCGAGACTTGCTTCATTCCCGCCAGGTCGGGCATCTTGTCGAGCTGCGAGAACCCGACGTCCCCCTGCCTACGATGCTTGGGATTGCGTCCCTTCTTCATGTCGATCCTCCCTTTCTTCCTTGTCTTCAAACCCTACCACACGCGAGGGCTGGCGTCAAGCCTTTAGGTTTCCTCGGCCGGGCAGAAATTCTCGATCCTCGGCTGGGTCGAGGCGACGGCCTCGCGGGCCGTCTTGATGTCCGGGTTCACCCGGAGGATGTACTCCTTCACGGCGCCGCTGGGGTCAGGCGTCGAGTTGATGACCTTGACGAACGCGTACGTCGTCCCGTCGATGACATGATGATACAGCTTTCCCCACTCATCCGAATGGACAAGTTTGGTCCCGGGCAGGTCGATGAACTTCTCGCGCCCGAAGCGCTCGATCATCACGCGGCGGATTTCCGCGTTCTTCTCCCCGACGATCTCCTCGAGCGTGATCTTCTCGGGCTCCATGATGACCTTCTCGGGAACCCGGACGTTGTGCCAGACGTAGTCCCCGGTCCCGTCGCGCCACTTGAAGGCCATGCCCGTCTCGCAATGGAGGCGCCCCTCGGGGTCGAGGTGTATCTCGGCCGGGCGGTCCGTCATGATGGCCACGTCGGTGAACAGCCACGCCCACCCGCCGTACTTGGCGTACTCGATGAGCCCGGCCACCGGGGCGACCTCTTCCTTCATCTCGAGGACTTCCCCGAAGAACTCGTAGAAGCCCAGCCAGTTGCTCTCGTGGCAACCGAAGAACGGGGCGACGTACTGGCCCCCGTTGAGCTCCATCGCCTTCATCGCCCCTTGGTATGGAGAAGGAAGGACGACCCATTCCTTCGGGGGCTCGAACCCGGCAGCCTTGTAAGCCTTGATCAGGGCTTTCTTGGCCTTTGGAACGTTGATCGGCTTCGTACACAGTCCGATCTGGTTCCATTTGTCGGCCCAGACGCCTAGCTGGGCTTCCTGCTCCTTCGTAAGCGAGTCGACGGTTTTCTTCTTCGCCATGACTATCCTCCCTTTCCCATGCTTTTATTGTCGCACGAGAAACGGGCTTGTCAACCCCCAAACGGCATGAATCCTGGGAAAAAATGGAAGCCTCCACCCTCCTGTTCGGGCAGGAAGTCCCGTGCCCCTTGCCCAATAAGAACGGGAGACAGGAGAAACGACATGCTTACCAGGACGTCAAGCGGCTGGATGGTACACGGCCTCCCGGGTCGCATTTTCCCCACCAAAAAGGGCGCCTTCGTGGCCCTCGCCTTCGCGCCCGATGTCGAGGATCTCCTGTCGGACGGGGCCAAAGAAGCGCTGAGCGTCGGGGCTTACACCGAGGGACGCGCCCTCATCGAAGCCCTGCAAGATTCGGTCAAGCATTGGGAGGAGGCCGGAGAGACGGAGAAGGCCAACCTCGCCCGGGCCAAGGCGCAGGAGCTCGGCGCCCCCGAAGAGAAGCCGTCAGGGCTGATTACTCGCCCCTCGAAGGCCGTCCCCGGGTGGGTTCAGGTCATGGACGGCAAGATGCCCCTCATCGACCTGCCGGAGACGCTAGTCGACGAGTTCCTGAACCAATACGGGCAGGCGAAGGGCGACGAAGAACTCGAGCTGATGGTCTACAACGAGTTCAAGGCCAAGTCGAGCGCCGCCAGGATGGCGGCCGAGCCCGAGAAACCCGAGCCCCCGGCCCCCAAGAAGAAGTTCAAGCCGGAGGGAGGCCACCAGAAGGAGGACGAGGTCGAGGACTTCCAGCTCGGAAGGTACACGGCCAAGGCGCAGAAGCTCGTCAGGTGGTTCCCCACCAAGAGGAAGGACAAGTCCGGGAAGGTCGTCTTCGACGCGGAAGGCAACCCCAAGAAGGGCTGGGCCCAGCGCATCGACCGAGTACTGGACATATACATGCCCGGCAAGGAGATGCCGATCTACAAGTTCCGGTACAGCTCTCGGGACAACGACTTCTCGTCCAAGGAGAACGTGTTCCAGAAGACGAAGCTCAACAAGGAAAGCCGTGAAGAGGAGCCGGATTGGACGATACGCGATTCCCAGAGCCCGCGAGAGCTCCTGCAAACCCTGAGCAGGTTCGGCGACGAGTCCGAGGCGCACGCGGTCATGGACTTCCTGGGGTTCGGGAAGGCGTTCGCGTCGAGGGCGAACGTGATCGTCAAGGTCGCCCTTTGACGCATGGCCCGGTGAACTTGTATTGATGCCTCTTTTTCCTTGACCCGCGTCGTGGCCCAGGCTTCAGGGGCGGCGTCGTCAGCGCCTTCTCGACGGACCATCCCCTTAGCAGCCTCCCCCTCAAGACGAGCGTACATAGGCCGCAGCGTCGCGCCCAGGCACGCGTGGACATGACCTCCCCCTTGTAGCGGAGCAGCCTCGCGGCGGGGCTCGTCCTGCCGGCCGTCGTGGTGATCCACTCCGCGTTCCCCGGCCCCCATGGCTTCGCGGGGTCCCTCCTCGCCAGGATGGACGTCTTGGACGGCTGGATCCCCACCTCGGACATGAACTCCTCCCACGACCACGTGGCCCCGGCGGCCCTCGTTCCCTGCCACTTCCGGTATTCCGGCATCTGACGGCTGGGGTCCTTCTCGCGATGGTACTTCGGGGAAAAGACGTCCTTCTTCCCGCGGCTGACGCGCCTGGACATGGCCGATATCGTGATCCCAAGCTCCTGGGCGCATTGGGTCATCGATTTCTCCTGGCCGTCCTTGACCATGGGGCAACGGCATTTCGGGATGCCGTTACCTAGATGCCTCGGGCTTAGGACTTGCTCCATCGGGAGCCCCCGCTTGAGACGAGCGAGAATGGTGCCGGCCTTGAACCCGATCCTGTCCGCCCACTCTTCGAGTCCAAGCGTCTCGCCATCGAAGGTGAGGACGAGGGGTCGCTTGTTTTTGGGCCCGCGCTTGTGCTTCCCCGGCGATAGCACCATCTCCAGGGGCATCCCGGCGCGCAGCCTGGCCGTGATGGTTCCGGGGTTGAGGCCGAGCCTCTTCTCCCATCCCCGCAAATTCAGCGTCTCGCCCTTGTAGGTCAGGGTCCTCATGAAATTTACCTCCTGCGCCCTTCCCTGGGCGCGAACGCGACCAGGGGTCAGACGTCGAGGCCTTCCTCCTCGGCGCTCGGCAGCCCCACGACCTCCTTGTAGGAGTCCTTCCAGCGAACCTTCTTGTTCTTCTTGTGACGCTCGTAGATGGACTTGACGACGGCGTCGGTTTGCCAGCCCTTGATGCGCCTGACCTCCGCCTTGTCCTTCTTGGTCGTCGCGTGGACGCGCTTGTCGATATGGTTGAGCTTCCCGATCCATATCGTGTCCGTAACGTAGGGATCGAACTTCTCGATCATCTTGTCTACGATCTCGGGCTCCAGCAACGGCTCGCAGCTAACCGACGTCCGGAAGCCCCTCGACCGGGCCATCGCGAGGCAGGTGAAACGCTCGTCGAAGCTCGGCGCCCCGGGCTCCCAATGCTTGAGGATGTCGTCCGACATGGCCCCGATCGTGAACCGGAACATGATCTGTTTCTTGAACCCCGAGAGCTCGTCCGTAATGCGGTCGATGCATTCCAGGTGGGGCTTGCTGACGACGAGAACTTTGTTCCCGGCCTCCACAAGGTTCCTGAGGAGGATCATGCATGGCATCAATACCTCGGGTTGTATGTCGTGGGTCGTCGGGAACATGACGACGCCCTTCTCCTTATTTTGTTTTTTGCGCGCGGCTGCCCATCGGACGCGCATGTTGACCCATTCCTCTCGCTTCATCCGGTGAAACCGGTCACTCGCGTCGTACGTCGCGTAGCAGTACTTGCAACCATGGCTGCATCCGTTGACGCAGTTCCGGGTAGAGCTGGCCCACTCGCGCGTCCCGGTGACCCGTTTCTTGGGCTTTTTCTTGGCGTTCTTCCGTCGCGTCTTCCACGCCTTCAAGGCCGCCGCTCGTCCCTTCTTCATCTTTCCCTCTCCTAGAAAATGGCCCGATGCTCCGTCTTGCCCCGCATCGAGTCGTTATGCTTCTCGCAGCCGTCGCAAAGCCCGTCGTACTTGGATTTCTTCACGAACCATTTGCGACATTTCAGGCATAATCTCGTGTCTTTCCCCGCGTGCCCATCGCAAAGCCCCTTCTCCACGGCTTTCCTCTTGCAACCGCCATAACAGCATCTCATGTATCATGTTCCCCCATTCGTCGTGTATGATACCATCGAATCCGAAAACGTCAAGCCGTATGATGAAACCCATGAGATACGTCGAATTGTTCTGCGGCGTGGGGGGATTCAGACTGGGGCTCGAGCCCCTCGGCATGGAATGCGTCCTCGCCAACGACGTGAACGCGTCGGCCTGCGAAGTATATCGTTCCAGGTTCGGTGACGTCCTCGAGGGCGACGTCCGATCCCTGGATGCCAATAAGGTCCCCGACCACGACCTCCTGACGGCCGGGTTCCCATGCCAAAGCTTCTCCCACGCGGGCAAGAACCTGGGCATGGCCGACGAGCGGGGGAACCTATTCTTCGACGTCCACCGCGTCCTGAAAGCCAAGCGACCACCATTCTTCCTGATCGAGAACGTTCGCGGTCTACTCACCAACGACAAGGGTCGGACCATCCGGATCATGCTGGAGATGCTCAACGGGCTTGGCTACCGATGCGACGTCGCCCTCCTGGACGCCTCCTCCTTCGGCGTAGCCCAGAGACGCGTTCGGGCTTTCCTGGTCGGCGTTACCAGAGACATCTTCCCCATGACCGCCAACCCGGCGGAGCGCAACCTCCTCGCGTCGCGCCTGCCCGGACTGATCCCCGTCGTCCCGCAACACGATCCCATCCAAGGGGACCTCTCCGGCCTGCGGCCGTCCACGCGGATAGACGTCCCGGACAAGCTTTTGGGCGTCCTGCGCGAGAGAATAGCCAAGAAGCCCCGCCGGATGCTCAGGATCAGGGACAACAGGCTCGGCTCGGGATCGATCCCGACCTGGAAGGTGTCTTTGTTCGGGGACGTATCCGAGCGCCAGGAGAAGATACTGGACGACGTCCGGCGAAGGAACCAGGAACACGTCTGGTCGTTGATCGACAAGAAGGGCGAGGAAGGATCGTGCATCGCCCGGTTCAGTGCCAGGCAACTGAAGGCCACGAAGGCCGAGCTCGACCAGCTTTCCGAGATGGGCTACCTCAGAAAGTCCGGGGACAAGTACAACCTGATCAACAGGACCATCATCCCCGGATCGCTCCCCTCCTGCTACGCCGGGCCCAAGGGGACGGCCCCCACGACCACGGCGAGCAACATGTCCGGCATGGGCCTCGTCCTGGAGGACGGCGTCTACGCCCTCGGGGCCAAGGAATACGAGCAAATCCAGGGGTTCCCCGTCGGTCATACCGCGATCGAGGGGCTGTCCGAGAAGGAACGCGTCCGCCTCATCGGGAACTCCGTCGTGCCGCCCGTCATCGAGTGGCTGGGGCGCGTGATAAAGCGCGTCATGGAGGAGTCATGAAATTCGAGTTCGAGGACATCGACAGGTTCCTTGAAGGCGACGCCGAGTACGAGCCACCGGAGCTCGATGGTCGCACCAAGGACCTCAACCTCATCATGGCCGCCGCCATCGCCGTACGCGTGTACGACGAGATGAGGCGAAAGGCGACCGTCAAGATGTCCGACGCCATCCAGTCCGCCGCCGACGCCGTCGAGAAGGTCGACCCGGGAGAATGCCGCGAGGCGTGCCTCGACATCGTCGCCGAGCTAGCGGAGGGCAACGCCAAGACGCTTCCCCTCGACATGAAGACCGCCACGCTCCTGACGATGACGCTGGTTGACAACGGCGTCCTGAAGCCCCCCCGCGACTCGGACCGAGAGGAGGTCGACAAGGCCGTCAAGATGTCGAGGATGATACTGATGTCCATGGCCGGGAAGCTCGCCGAGGCCGAGGACAAAAGGAACAAGGCCAAGTCCAACGGACCGGCTTGAAATATTCAGTCGACGGGCTCCGGAACCTCCGGCTCCCGAAGAAGATTGACTAGCTTGGCCTTGGCCTCCGGGTCGAAGGCCCCCACCGCGTCGACCACGTCTTGCTCCGTGATCTTGCCTTCCTCGATGAGGTGGGACACGATGCTCGGGGCGTCCATGTAGGCCTCCAAGCCACGAAATTTGGACAATTCCGTAAGCTCCCTGCGGCCGCCTTCCGTCAAGTCGATCGCCCTTTGGCTTCCCATCCTGCGGACGAGCCCCATCTTGACGAGGAGGTCGGCTTGCTCGCCGACGCCGGGACCGGAGATGGAGGTAATGATGCCGGTTCCCTCGCACCTCTTGCAATTCGGATCGATCTTCTTCTTGCATCTCTTGCAGGATTCCTGCTTGAGCCTGGCGACCTCCCTGCCCCACTCGACGAGCGTGGGGGAGATGCCCTTGTCCTGCAAGTTGGCGAGGGCCAGGAGGTAAACCTCGTAACCCGCAGTCACCTTCTTGACGAATCCCTCGGGCGTCTTGAAGGGGCTTAACCTCGGGGGGGGCTGAGGAGCCTCCGGCTCCGGTTCGGCCGGTTCCGGCACCTCGGGCGCCAGCTCTGCCGCGACGCGTACTCGTACGTTGGCCGTCCCGGCGGCGCGCTGGAATTCCTGCGCCCGGAGATCGTTGACGACGTCCCATCCCCTCGGGGTCAGCTCGTAACGCTCCATCATTCTTCCTTCCCGATCAAGCCTAGTATCTCCGCGGCGTCCTTCTTGTAACCCTTCTGTACGGCCCCTAGGACGTCTTGCGGGGACAGCTTGCCGGTTTCCACGAGCTTCAGGAGGGCGCCCCATAACTTGGCCCGCTGGCCCATCATCTCCGCGACCTTCCGGCCAGCCCCCGTCGGCACGAAGTTGCCCTTCCTGTTCTCGGCGAGCTTGTAATAGCACAAGCGCAGCAACGGCGCCCTGGCCACCTCGTGCGCTACCTTCGGCCTCCCTGTTTTGCGCGACATGGCGTTGTTCAATTCCTCCGTCGAGAGGCCCGTCTCGGGGTTTCCAACGCGATCCGATTCCTCTATGAGCAACTCGAGCCACTCCATTTCGCTCTTCCTGATGTCCCAGGGGCTCAAGTTGGCGGCGATGCGGATAATAATGGGCATCTCGTATTCCCTCTCCTGACGGGTTCGGGCGACGTCCCATGGAATCCTTCAGGGGGGGATTAGCCGAACAACGGGGGCTTGCGACCCTCGGGACGGGGGTCGGAAGTCATGTAGCTGATGGCCTTGATGCTCGTACGCAGGTTGTCGGGGAGGTCGTCCGGAATGGAGTTGCCCTCGATGATCCTGCGGAGGTCCTGCGGGGAGATGCCGTTCTTGGAGGCCTTTTGTTCCAATTCGTGTACGAGCTTGCGAAAAGCTGGGTGCATGGTATTCTCCTGTTGTGGGGGGGAAGATACAGGACGTTTCTACACGGAGCAAGGGGTTTTCGTCGATTTGGTGAAAGATAGGCCCGTCCCGGGCATCGAAAGGGGAAGGCCATGCCGATCAGGGCTTCGTCGGTCAAGTACCTGCAACCCGAGGACGTGACACGGATCATCCGAGCCGCGCCTGGAATCCGGGACAAGGCCATCCTGGCCGTCATGTATAACTGCGGCCTGAGGCGGTCCGAGATCGCCCTCCTGAGGAGGGACGACTTCGTTAATGACCGTGGCCACGCCGGGATGCTGAAGGTCAAGCGCCTCAAGAAGGGCTCCCTCTACGAGCATGAAATACCCCTCTGGTCCAGGACGTCGCGGTTGCTCCGAGACTACCTGGCGACGAGGGCCGACGGGCTGGAGCCGCTGTTCCTGAGCCGGGTCAGGGCCCCCGTCAGCGGGCAGGCCATCTACCTCATGTTCCGGGACGTCGCCGAGTCCCTCGGGCTCCCGGCCGACCTGCGCCATCCCCACGTCCTGCGCCACTCGATAGGCGTCCACTTGCGAAACATGGGCATCCCGATCGACGAGATCAGGGAGCATCTGGGGCACGACGACATCAACACGACGCTGATCTACGCCCGCGTCCTGAGCCCGACCAAGACTCGCTCGGCGCTGCTGGCCGAGCACAGCCATCACATCGCGGGGTTCTGATGGAAGAACAAGTCATCCCGCCGCCCAAGTACCCACACCTCGTCCTAGCACGGGGGCTTTGGGGGACGTGGGGCTTCCTGCCAAGCATAAGGACGAATCGCCCCCCATGGACGTCCGGCCAGTTAAGCTCCAAAGAGTTTCCTGCAATAAGCGTCTTCGACTCCCATGACGCCATCGAGAACGGCATCATAAACTTAGCCCGATGCCTCGAGGAATCAATGCCTTGCGGGCTCCTCAAGGCCGTGGATAAGAAGGAAGGCAGCTTTACCATCAGGGCTTTCGGGGATACCGATAACAAGCCGAACGTAATCGAGGATTGGTACAACAGGTGGGATGGCTACTGGGAAAGCCTCCTGTACCCCATCGCCAGCCTTGACGTAGATCACGAGTTGAGCATAAAGAGGGTCGTGCTAGGCAATAAGCCGGAACAATTCAGGGCTCTCTTCGCGGACCCGCGGATGACCTTCATAGCCGACTTCATCCTCGCCCGCAAGTACGAGGAGAACGGGGTCGATGGTGTCGCTATACCGACGACGGACACGTTGGCGGATGTCATGCATTTTTACATGGACCATGAAGAAGAGATGGACTGCCTCCTCGACTACCTGGACGAGTATCCGACAACGCCCTACTCCCGGTCGTTGTTGAATTCGGCAATCGACGCCTGGCACGGGCGTTGAACGACGGTATCATCAACGAAGGAGGTGATCAATGAGAGCCTACGCCACTTTCGTGACCGGAGACCCCGACGTCGTGGCCTATACCGACAAGTTCAGGAAGATCGAGGCCAAGAACATAATCGTCACGCAGCCCGCCAATGAGCTCTACGACAAGAAGAAGAAGAAACACGTCCTGGAGCTGGGCCGGATGATCGTCAAGGCCGACGGGCTTACCTACGACTGCATCGACTTCAAGAAGTTCGCCTCGGAGGAGGAACGCGAGACGTGGCTCGCCCAGGAGAAGGACAGGGTTGAGAACGAAAAATAATCTGAACTCGATCATCCTCCTCGAGAAGGGGCCTGACTGGGACTACGTGCTCAACCTCCTGTTGGACCCGATGAAAGTCGACGGGCATGGCCCCAATTCCGACTTGTGGAGCGTGAGCGGACATTCCGGGGACGCCATCGCGTGCCTGACCCTCAGGACGACGCCATGGGACGAGGGGGAGTCCTACCTCGAACTCTCGATCAGGCCCTCCGTCCATTATGATGGCTATACGATGTTCAACATAACGAATTCTATATTGGACGGGAAGACGAAGTTCGTCTTCGGGGACGTCATGGTCAAGATTTGCGACGACGTGGTCAAGACGGCCCTCGACGACGCCTTCGCCATGATCGAGTCCTTCGGCATGGAACAACTTCATCCCGACCAGGTCGTGTTTCTGCGTTATTGATAACGGGCGGCGGCCTTCTGCTTCTCCTCCGTCTCGAACTTGTCCAGGCCGTCCGTCTCCTTCTGGAAAAGACCGGGATCGTTGGCGTAGACGGCGCTCCCCGCAACGTTCTCCACGGTGAACATCCGATCCTCGTCGCAATGAATGGGGAAGCTGTCGACGCCTTTCTCTCCGCCGATGACGATGAGCGTCCTGCCTTGGACGAGCTTGAGGCTGAGCTCGGTGGCGATCTCCTCAACCTGCTCCTTGTAGGAGAGGGGAACGACCATCACGACGCAAGGCAAATCCTGCCACTTCTTCAGGATGAGCTGGAACTTTTCGTTGAGCCCCTCGTCGTACGGGCAGAATAACCGCCACTCCGTGGCGATCATCAGTGATCGCACGCCGGGCCGCATCAGCATGGCGATGACGACCATCTTGGACGAGTCCTTCAAAACCTCGTTTATATGCTCGTCCGTGTCGAAGACCACCTTCGGCTCGGGATCGCTCATCGCTCTTCCCCCATCGCCTCCGCCAATTCCTTGGCTACTCTCTTTCCGACCTTCGCCTTCGTATTGATGGCGCCGTCCAGTAGCTTCCTGACCTTCATGGCCTCGATGGTGGCGTTGCGGTGTCTCCAGTACGCCTCGACGTTGCCCTTCCGGGCTATCTTGACCTCCTCCTTCTGGCGCTTCGCGATTATCGCGTCCAACTCCTTGATGTTCTTGATCTTGCGACAAAGCTCGAGTCCATTCAACCGGGCCCCGACGACAAATGGGGGCATCAACTTCTTCCGTAAGTCCTTTTCCAGCAGGGATTTCTCCTTGTCTAGGATGGCGTTCCTTATCATCGCGAACCTCATGGTAACACCTCCTTCCTTGAGCCAATCCTCCACTAGAATTATATCATGACTATAAATCAAGTCAAGTCAAGTAAAAGGGGTGTTAGAAATGGTGATATGCCCAAGGCAAAGGACCGCCTTCTTGACGTATCATCATGAGACAAGGAGGAAATCACATGAGCAAGTTTGGCGACAAGAATGAAGAAGCGAAGGAACAAACGGCCGCTCCTAAAGACGAGGTCAAGGAGGCCAGGGAATCCAAGGAGCCGAAAGTCATGGCCGACTCCGAGAAGGTCGTCCCCCCGGCGATCCAGGAGGGCATGTCTGTCATCGGGGCCGGCGGCAACGAACGCGTGTTGTCCAAGGAGGACTTCGACAGGATGGACGTTCTGCTGACCCAGGAGAGGACGGCCATCATCGAAGGCGGCAACCTGATGATCGAATCCGAGATGATACGCAATAGGATCGAGGCCACCGCCAACAAAGCCATGGAGGCGCGCAAGGAAAGGGACAAGTTCTGCCTTGAACTCGAGAAGAAGTACGACGTGCCACCAGGACACCGTTGGACGTTCGACTACAACAAGAGGGCGATAATCATCACGCCTACAAAGAGCACGTTCAGCCCTTCGAGCTAACTCGAGTCGCTTGACACGAATGATCGACATCGACTATATCAACATCAGCAAACAACCCACATGCATAGACTTATTCTCCGGTGCAGGCGGATTGAGCATTGGGTTCTTAATGGCTGGCGGAAATCCCATTTGCGCCGTAGATAACGACAGGGATTCAATAAAAACCTACCGAAATCTGTTTCCCGCAGCCCAAGAAGTATACCTAGGAAACATTGAAGATTGGGCTCCCAAAGATAGGTTCCCAACGGTCGATGTGGTCATTGGCGGTCCTCCGTGTCAAGGATTCTCGCTTGCGAGGGGTTTCCGCTTTGTTGATGACCCTCGCAATCATCTCTACAAGGAATTCGTACGTGCGGTAGCGTACTTTAAGCCACTTTGGATGGTAATGGAAAACGTACAAGGTATTACCAACATCGGCGATGGGGTGATACTTCAGCAGGTAATCGAAGATTTCGACGCTATCGGATATACTTTGGACTATAAAATCGTAAACATGGCGCAGTATGGCGTACCACAGTTGCGCAATCGCGCGATATTCGTGGGGAACAATTGCGGAGAGAAATTCCGATGGCCCGAGAAACGATACAACAACGGCAAGAAAAAGGATTTGTTTTCTGACCTCCTTCCTAACTATGTTAGCGTGAACGAAGCCCTCGGCGACCTTGTGCTTCCCGTTGGAAACTTTTTCTCCCATAGAGCAAACTCAAAAATGCGTGGACCCCGGAATCGATGTGCCCATACAGAACCGGCCTTTACGCTTCGGACGAGAGGTGACGAGTTTGCCCTCTGCGAGGAACCTGCATCATCAGCATTTGTACCCGGACCCGCTCCTGATGAACCCTCCGAATATCTACACGTCCAAAATGATACCCAGGCGTTCTTTCGACACAAGAGTCCGCCCTGGGTTTCTTTTTCCGCGCCCGCGGAAGGGCGTCGAAAATCTAATTCGATACTTCGAGGGACGAGGAAGTTAACCGTTCGAGAGCAAGCCAGGCTCCAATCCTTTCCCGATTGGGTTTGCTTTACGGGTAGTCGGTATTCGCAAGGACGCCAAATCGGGAATGCGGTTCCCCCGCTTTTTGCTTACCACCTATTCCGTCGGATCATCGACTACGTCGAGTAAGTCACCCCATCGGGATGAACGCGAGCAACGCCTCGATCGAGTCGGACTTGAGGCGCTTGTCGTCGAAGTTGACGTATTTTCCGTCCACGCCCGTGAACTTGTAGACGCCCTGGTAGTTCCCCATCGCCATGTGGCGTCGCGGGTCGGAGATCACGCAGGCGACCTTCCTTTCCTCGGCCTCGTCCTCGAGTTCCTCGCGCTTCTCCTTCTCGCGCCATTTCTTGATGGACGGGTCCGTCGTCCAGGGCCGTTGGCCCCCGCGACCGATCTCCGTGAACCCGATCTCGGACTTCTCCTCGATCAGCTTCCGAACCTCCTCGTCCTTCAGGATGGTGAAATCCTCTCCCACGTCGCCGCCGAACTGGTAACGACCGTCCTCGATGCCATAGAAACCGTATCGGCCCTCGTCACCCCACATGACGGAATACTGGGGCGGATCGAACATGCCCCCGTACTCGATGGCCTTCTCCAAGGACGCGCCGGGGATGAAAATGCTGTCCTCCGGCAAGCCCTCGAAGAACCCATCCGCCGGATAGAAGCCAAGGCCGTCCTCGACGATGCGCCGTTTGAGCTCCGCGAAATCACGCGCGTTTTGCTCGGGAGTCTTCTCCGGCCTGGCGGCCGAAACGATGGCGAACGGTCCCTCCTTGAGGTGCCGAAAGATGCGAGAGATGCCGCCAGCCGTAATGAGGCGCCGCAGCAATGGGGCCGCGCTGCGTTTCCCGCGCTTGCCCTTGATGACCCTCGCCTTATCGTACCAGTCCATGACCGCCTCCCAATTTAATACTACCACGTATATCGAAATGTCAACCTAACTTGCAATTACTATCAACCCACGCCTCCGTGCTCCGGTAATCGGGCATCTCGGCGGCGATCTCCATCACCTTCTCTCGAACGTTATCTGGCGTTATATCGCCCGTGGCCTGACCGTCCAACATCTTGTCCTGTATGTACTTAATGAAATTCTTGCCATCGATTATCCTCGTCGGCTTGATATCCGGGAACATCTTTATGAGGTCATGCCCGTTCAGGAGCGGCTTCATGAGGGAAGCCTTCTGGGGGGCAGGCTTCAGGAACTCCTCGAACCCCTTGATATGCTCCCAGCGCTCGGCGGTCTCGGCCTCGATGTCGCCCGTCCCCTTGCTCATCACGTCGGCCATGGACAGCATCATGGCGTATTTCCACCAGTCCTTAGCGAGGTCCTCCTTGCCGTGGGGCCGCGTCTCCCTGACGAATCGACCCATGGCCTTGGGCGTCCAGGCGGGCTGCTCGGGGCCAACGCGATGACGATGCGGGCGCATGTGCATGGCCACCATCATCTCGACGAACTGACGGTCATCTGAACCCACGTCGACATGCCTGAGGATCTCGTCGGCTATGTCCGCGGAGAACTGCTCGTGATTCTCGTACGTGTAATGCGCGGGGTCCTTCTCCTTGGGCTTGCCGACGCCGGGCTTGGCCTTGCCGAGGTCGTGGAACAACGCGGCGAAGTTCAGCAAGCCACGCGTATCCTTGGGGAGGCCGGCCTCGTTGGCCACCTTGTTCATGTTCTCGACGACCTTCATCGTATGCTCGAGCAGCGTATACGCGTGATAGGGGTTCCGTTGCTCCATCGTCAAGTCCATGAGCGCGTTGTAGCCCGGCACGTCGAAAACCTTCTTGTCGAAGCCCGAGCCGTACATCAGCCTCAGCGCCTCCGCGGGCTTGGCCCCCTGGAAGAGCTTGATGAGCTCGGGTCCTGACCGACTCGGGGCGACGCCCTTGTCGGGCTCGTCCTCCGCCCCCGGCTTCTCGGACTTCTTTCCCCTCACGTAGGTGAACCGCTCCTGAACCTCCGGCATCGAGAGGGCGTCAACGATGGAAGGGTCCATGACAGCGTTCGGGTATCGCGAGTAGAATCGTAGCGCCCGGAGCATGCGCAGCGGGTCGTCCCTGAATATCCTGACGGTCGACTCGAGTTGCCCCTTCCCGGGGTCACGAGGCGTCCTGATGACGATGGTACCGGTATCGAGACCGAGGTCCTTCAACCCCTGACCCCCCAGGAAGTCCTCCACCTGACCCGTATGGACGTTATAGAACAGGGCGTTGATGGTCAGGTCGCGGCGCCTGGCGTCGCTGTCTGGCGTCCCCATCTCCATGGTCGGGATTCGGCTCTCGCCGTAGGTCTCGACGCGCAGGTTGACGAAGTCCACCTTCAACCCATGGATGACCACCGTCACCGTGGCCAGGTGCTTGCTCTTGTCGGGGTTGGCCTTGATCTCATGAGCCTCGGAGATGCCGCAGTTCGGATGCCGGTCGCAGTAGTCGGCCATGTACGACGCGAACCGGGCGCCGGTCATGTCGTCCAGGGCGAAGTCGAGATCGTCGCTGGTTACTCCCAGCAGGTTGTCCCTGACCCATCCGCCCGCGACGCGGAATGTCGTCGACAATCCGAACTCCTGCGCGACGGCCAGGACGGTGTCTATGATGCGTTGAGAAACGGCGTCGACCTTGACGGGAGGGCCGATGACCGGTTCCGATGACGCGAACTTGCAATTGCCGGCGAACCAACGCCCTAAAGGCTCCATATGATCCCTTTCCTTCTTTTTTTTCGGAATTCGCTCATCTTAACCCTTGCAAAGGACGATATGATGGTTATCGTTGGCGACGGTATCGCCAAATCCGGTTTCTTTAGTCCGCGGAGGATGGAAAGATGACCGAGGATATCGACGAGCGAGTTGTCGAGGAGGCGATCCTAGCGGACCCGAATGCCCCCGGAGCCGGCATGCCCTTCAAGAGCGACCCCCGCATCCAGGTGGCGATCTCCCATAAGGACGAGATCGACCTCGCCCGGATTTCCGACGCCTGGTACAGCAAGACCCTCCATCATCGGCTGGACATCCTGACCCTCGGCATGATATTGGGTCGCAAGTCCGATGGCCAGGAATGCTGGATGGCGAGGAAGGGCGAGTTCACGTACTTCTTCGTCGGGTCGGTCCCGGACGTCGAGGGCAGGATCAAGAACGCGATGCCGAGCTGGGATTCGGTCCATATCCCGGACTCGATGTGACCTTCGAGAGGAGGGAAGCCGCCTTCAGGCGCCCCTCCAGAACGCCCTCTATGGCCTCCATCATCGCGGACCGTCTCCTGGACATGAAATGCAAGTAATTACCGTGTCGCATGTCAGCGACGCCGCGAATATCATCCCCGACGGGCTCCCACGAGCACAAGGCCGAATCGGCCTTCGTTTCCTTCCTCATGGACTCCGACGTTCGCTCTTGCGTCAGGTAAAGCGGCTTGTCAGCGTCCACCATGGCGATCCTGTAGCAGAACGGGATCATGGGAGGGAAAAGGGGCCGGAGAAGGATGACGCGGGTCCCCGAAACCTCCAGATGCTCTATCTTGCTGATTTTGAGGGACCCGATGGGGAGCCCTCGCCCCTCGAACTTGATGGCGGATTGCCAAATCGCCTCGAGAAACTCCGGAGTCGACTCCTCAGTGAAGCTGGAGGGGTTCTTGAGCCATACGAAGGGCAAGCCCTTGTGCTCGAACATGTACCGGACTCGCGACAGGATTTGGACGTTCGGGTTGGCGTATGCCTTGTCAACCTCGTCCCGAACCTTCTTGGCCTCCTCGACGACGTCTTTCTCGTTCACGTCGCCCCCGGAGAACTTCAGTCTAAATCCGCCTCCAAGGTCGAAGGACTTGTCGGCCTCCTTCATTTCCGTGGCTCCTTGATCCCGTGGACGGTCTCGATGCAGGAGCGGATGGTCTTGATGTACTTCTTGGGGAACATCATCACGTAGACCTTGTCGCTGCGCTTCGGCCTGAGCGGGAACTGCCTAAACACGACGGCCGCCTCCTGGAACTTTCGCGTGTTCCTGTTCTTGCTCTCCGGGTAGGACGAGCAACAGGTGGAGATCATCTCGCGGACGTTCCCGAGCCACTTGTTGCCCTTGACCCTGGCCTTGTTGGAAAGGGTCGCCTCGGCAGTCTTGCTGGACGCCTTGGCCAGCATCTTGAGCGACTTGATCTTGGCGCTCGCATGGGACTGCCAGTCGCCGTCGGAACGAGTCTCGGACTCGAGCTCGTCGCGCCAGACCATGCCCAGGCCGGCACCGGGATCGTCCTTCCTGCCGACGATCTTCTCGGCCTGCGCCTTGTCCGATGGATCGATGGATTCCAAAATCCCAACGACCTCCTCGAAATGACACAGGCGCTTCATGGCCTTGAGCAGGAGGTAATAGCCCGAGCCCTCGTTCGCGGAGATCGAGTAGCCGGCCCCAAGGTCAAGGAACTTGCTGGGCTTGGGTTGGTCCTTGTCCTTCTTCTTTTTTGCGAGCGCCTTCGCCACGCGATCACTAGAGGGCGCGGGTGGCGACGTCGTCTGGGTCGTCGCGCTTTCGGTAGGGCTTTTGGGCGTGGCTTCCTCCTTCTTTTCTTGTAGGGGTTTTGGCTCAAGCGTGGCGGGCAACTTCTGCTTCGTCGACATCGCGACTTTCCTCCTGTTCATGGACCATTCACTACCACTAGGTTACGGTGGGGTAGGCGTAGTTGTCAATCACAAAACGGGCAAAATCAGAAAGGAGGGGCTACGCCTTGGCTCGGGGCCATCGGGACGCCAGGATGGCCCTCTGGGGACGTGGAGAACCCGACTGACCCACTGGAGAGCTTCTCCATCCCGGCCCTCGATGATTGCATGTGCTTCTTGACCTTTTCCAGGGCTTCCTTCAGGTGTTGGGGCTTGACCGCCTTTTGTTGCTTGAGGGCGCTCAACATCCCGTAGACCGCTATCTCCTGTACCGCCGCCGCCGAGAGGCCGTTGCTGTTTGACACGACCTCGTCGATGGCCTTTGAGAGCCTCCGCGCCTGCTTTCCGAGCCGGTGGGAGATGATGGACTTGCGCTCACGCGCCCCCGGATTGGGCACGTGATACAGGCTGTCGAAGCGGCTCGGGCGCCCGGTCATCGCCGCGTCCAGCTTGTCGGGGCAGTTCGTGGAAGCTATCGTCAGGACGCCGTTGCTGGATATCAGGCCGTCGAAAAGGTTCAGCATGCTCGAGCGTACCCCATCGTCGGCCCCGAAGCTGTCGGCGTCCTCGAAGATGGCGACGCATGGCGCGTTGCGTACTATCGTGTGGTGCGCCGCCTGCAACATGTTATATGGATCGCCGTCCGACAGGAGGCAATAAACGACGGGAACCTTGGAGGTCGTCGCGATGGCCCGGCAAATGGCCGTCTTCCCGTTTCCGGGCGGACCGACCAGGAGCAACCCCCTCCGCCAGTCGAGCCCATGCTTCTCGTACATGGTACGCGCCTCGAAGAAGCCGTCCACCTCGGACCGGATGTCCTTGACCATGTCCCCCTTGAGGAATATCTGGTCCCACTCGAACTTACGGAAGCTCTCGATCTGGATGCCGTTCGCGTCAACAACGCGCTGCGTCCTCCTGTTGTAGGACCGGACGGCCTCCCGCAGGCAGGTCATCAGCATGACCGCCTCCTCCATGTCGAAGCTCGCCACGAACGGGCACGAGGTTACCGAAGGACGGCGGCTATAGTCCATGTTGAAGCAGTTGACGACCCCGAGATAAACGGGATGCTTGGTCAGCCCCCTGAACTCCCACAAGTCGTCCTTCGCCCCTTGCGTTATGGTCAGATTGCTCCCCGATACCCGATCCCTCGCCGAGTTCATGCCCGCGAGCGGAAAGGAGTTCTCGATGACTTTCACCTGCTTGCCGTCCATGAGCTCGACGACCTCGTCGATGCTCTCCTCGTCGAACGTGTTGCCCATCATGAACGTGTAGTAATGTATCTTCGCCCCGTGCTCCATGACCAACGTCGAGATCAGGTACTCCGTCGAGCGCAGGAAGAACGGATGCATCCCGGCCGCCGAGACCTCGTAATATTCCAAAGGTGGCATCTTCTTGGTCTTCATTTGTCCCTCTCCATCACGCAAAGGTACGACTCGCAGCAGCGGGAAGCGATCCGCTCGGGGCTGGCGAGCGGGTCGATCAATTGCCTTACCTTGTTCATCAACAGGAACCCGTACCCGAAGAACGCCATGTGCCGAGCGCCCTCCTCGGTCATCTGCGACAGGTTCTCGTACTCTATCATGAGCTCGGCGTGAGCCTTGAACCCGCTCCCGTCGATCTTGTAGGGGTAGGCGGCCTCGAGCAACGCCTCCAGGAAGAACGTCTCCGGGGGGAAGTCGTTCATCTCCGACCCCACGATCCGGTCCGGGGCGTTGATGAGGTCGGGGGCGAGCGTGTAGGGGGCCATTAGGGCGCACAGGAAGCCGCCCCCCCTGGGCATCATGACCTCCCCCTTGACGTGGTAGATCGCCTCGCCCCGGACGTCGCCGTCCGTTAGCCTGACGATCAACGCGGCGGTCTCCCCGTCGCCGTACTCGCGGGCGAGGTACTGGCGGCTCATCCCGACGTAGTTCCTCAGCCAGGACTCGTGCCAAGCCTCCTTGTTTACGTGGTAATCCCTCATTTCTTCGGTTTCGGCAAGCCCGTCAGGATGCGGTCAACGAGCCCGTACTTCGTGGCCTCCTGAGCCGACATGTACCGGTTCCTGTCGCAGTCCTTCGTGATCCTCGAGACGGACTTCCCCGTATGGCGGGCGAGGTGCTCGTAGTAGATCGACTTGGTCCTCTTCATCTCCGTCGTCTCGATCTCGATGTCGCTCGCCTGCCCCTCGATGACGCCCCAGGGCTGGTGAATCATGATCCTCGAGCTCGGGAGCGCGAACCGCTTCCCCTTCGTCCCCCCGCAGACCAGGAGCGCGGCGGCGCTCATGGCCATCCCGACGCAGTAGGTCGCGACGGGGCACGAGATGTTCTGCATCGTGTCGTAGATCGCGAGCGCCGGGCACGCCTCTCCGCCGGTGGACATGACGTAGAGATGGACGTCGGCGCCGGGGTCCTGTTGATGGAGCAGGAGCATCTGGGCCACGATGGAGGTGGCCACGTCGGAATCGATCTCGTCGCCCAGGAATATGATGCGGTCGTTCAGGAGCCTGCTGTAGATGTCGTAGCAATGATCGCCCCCGGAACTCTTCTCGATGACGAACGGGACTGCGTGCATGCTCATTCCTCCTCGAACCCAAGATCCGGGGCGCTCATGTTGCCCTCGGCCACCGCGCAGGCCGACCTGACCTCATCGGGGTGGTGTCGAATCTTGGCGCGTGGCTTCCTGCCCTCGGAAAGGGCGATCAGGTGCTTCCCGATGGCTTTCGCCACGGGGACGGCTACTGCGTTTCCGATCAGCGTCCACGCATCGGACGTGTTCTCGGGCCATTCCCACTCGTCGGGAAAGCCCTGGGCGCGAGCCCCCTCGCGGACGGACGGGTCGCGGAGGAAAGCCAGTCTCGACCTGGTATGGTCCAGGACGGCCGTCTTCTTGCGGGTCGGGCCGCCGTTGAACCCGCACGTAATCGTCGGCATGATGTCCAAGGGCCTTCCCCTCTCGTCCTTTCCGGACGACTCGACGATCTTGAACGTCACGCCCGTCCTGTCCTTCTTGCGGAGGGCCGTTCCGTAGGTCGATCCGCCCCACCCCAGCTCCTCCTTCTGGTGCTCCATGATGTCCCCGAAGCTGGGCTGCTTGTCGAGCCTTGGATGGGCCGGGATGAGCCCTCGGTCCCCTTCCCGAGAGCAAACCATGAACAGCCTCGGCCTGCTCTGGGGGACACCGAACTTGACCGCGTTCAGGATGTTCCACTCGAAGTTGTAGCCGAGTCGTCCGAAGGCTTTCTTGAAGCCGTCCAGGGTCGCCCCGAAGTCGTGGTTGAGTAGCCCCTGGACGTTCTCGATGACAACGAAGCGGGGCTTGAAGACTTCCGCGTACATGACCGAGTTCAGGTAAAGGTAGTTGCGGCGGTCCTCCTTGTCGTAGTTCGTCTCGCGGGCCGAGGAGAAAGTCTGGCAGGGGGGCGACGTCCATAGCAAGTCCGCCGCGTGGGAATCATCCGGCTCGTAGTCGACGATGTCCATGTGGAGGGCCTTGTGGCCGAGGTTCCTTTCCCGCCACTCGACGGCCGGGGCCCAGTTGTCTATGGCCAGCTTGCATTCCAAACCCGCGGCGTGGAGGCCAGCGCAAGCGCCCCCGACTCCGCAGAAATGGGTCGCGTAGGTTCTTATCCGAGCCATGAATGATCTAGCCTCCCGTCCTCAGAACATGATACAAAAGGAGGGGCCGATGAACTGGGTCGACAAATTACTCGAGGTCATGGAAGCCTCGGCGGGGAATACCATCAAGGTCAAGGTCGGAGACCAGACCGTCGAAGCCATTATCAAGCAGGAGCTCGTTGACTTCGTCTTGAGATACAAGCTCATCCTGTTCAGGATGGGAAAACAAACCTTCCTGGATTTCCTGGGATTCGTCCAACAGGGCAAGAACGACGAGGCGTTCCACCTGATGCTCCAGTCGATGACCGCCGAGGACATCATCGCCCAGATGCAAATGGACACGGCGGAACTCAAGGAATGGAACGAGACGCGCGAGAAGTTCATGGACGCGCTGAAGCAATTCGTCCTGTACACGCTCGCCCCACAAGCCGTGAAAGTTTTGATTGGATTGCTTATCGTCTAACGCGCGACCATAGCGTCGGCCAGGTCCCCGTCGTGTCTCGTCTTGCTCATTCGTTATCGAGGTCGAAGACGCCCTCGTCGCCGTCATAGTACAGAGCGGCGGCGCGCGTCGCATCGGCCTTTTTCTTCCCCCGGACGGCCCGGTCCAACTCGTAGGCTTGGTTCGCGTTGGCCCTGATGAAGCGCTTGTCCTGCTCGGGGGTCGTCCTCCCCTCGTCCATCTCTTTCCGATACTTGTTCGCGTAGCCATTATGGTTTCGCGCTACATTGTGCTTCTGGCAGCTAGCGCAAGCCAAACAAGCGCCTACCACGATGATCAAGGCTATCTTTCTCACGAGTTCTCCTCCTCGATGACCAGCAGGACTTGCGGCCGCCCCGTCCCGTCCGGGCACATCTTGGCGTGTATCACGCGGCCTCCCGCTACCAGGAACGGCTCGGCCTGGGATTGAACCTGCGTCCCGTTCCCGTACAGCACGTATTGCCTTGGCTTGTTTTCCTTGGGTTTCGGCGCCTCCTTGGGGCCGACCCCCATCTGGGACGTTTCCTGGAAGGACTTCACGGCCTGGTTCATCGACGCCACCGTCCGCTCGGCCGCCAAGTCCTGCTCGGCGGTCGTCGTCTCCTTCGGGATCGCCCCGACTTCCTTGACGGATTGACACCTGATTCCGAGGTCGGCGACGCGCTTCTTGGCCGACTCCTCGTCGTCGGCGTGAACCTTTCCCTTGACCGCCTTCTCGGATTGATCGATCCCGACGTAGGACCACAGGCTCATGGAACCCCCCAGTCATGCTTGACGTCGGAGATGGCGTCCAGCACGTTGTTCATCGTCTCCTCCGCCTCCCTCAGCGCCCCCTTGGCTTCCTCCAGGTTGTCGACGGCCATGTCCTTCTCGCCCTCGACCGTTTCCTTGATCTCGGTCTCCATGAACTCGACGATCTTCTGTCGCACGTTGGGGTCGCTGATCGACTTGATGCTGTCGACGTTCTCCTTCATCTCCTCTGGCATCATGGTCGTCACGAACTTGAACGGGTCGACCTCCACCGAGAACTTGAGGGCCGTCTCCTCCCACTCCACCTCCAGGTCGCTGGAATTGAAGCAAAAGTCATCGATCGAGACGACCATCTCGCCGTCGTTCTCGTCCGAGAAGAGCTTTTGGATGAGCTCCGCGTTCTGTAGGGCAAACTCCATCAATTTCATTGGTCAGCTCCTCCCCTCGATTATACGGAGAAGGAGGAGCCCGCGACGTGAGTCCAAGGATTCCCGGCCCTGATCTCAAGGCGTCCCGGCCCGAGATCAACGACGAGCCGGTTGCCGCCAACGCGCCCCTCGATCCACTTCGATTTCCCGAACTTCCCGTCCCTCAGGGCGTGCCCATCGACGACCACCGCGTCGACCCCCATCGACGACAAAGCCTCGATGAGGGAATCCTGCCAGCCCTCCGAGTACGGCGAGGAGGGGGCGTGATGGGAGGCCAGGGCGTACAGGTCGACGGGATCTACCCCCGCCGACGCCAGGACGGAGCACGTCTCCTCGTCCATGCCCGGCAGCGAGTATACTACCGGAGAAGGGGGCTCCTCCCTAGGTTCCCACATTAGCGACGCCATGGCCTCGACGAGGTCCATCGCGGTCCTCTCTTCGGCGTCGTCCCATTCCACGACGACCCTGTTCGCGGCGGCGTCCGAAATGACGCCCTTTCGTGACGGGATCGACGCCGTCAACTTCGTCCTGACGCGGTCGCCGGGCTCGAAGTACCTCAACTCCGCGACGACGGGGAGCGATCCGGCCGACTCCCTCTCAACCTCGCGAACGGGAAGCCTCCCCGGGAACACCGCGACGGGGACCGCCTTCCCGATCGACTCGAGCAACGCCCTGGCCTTCGTCGCGCCGTCCTCGTCCGAGGCGACGATGACGGAGACGTCCTCGGGGCGCGGGGGCTTCGTCAGGAAAGCCCGGCATTTGGTCCGAGCGGGATTCTCGCGAGCCAACGACAGGACGGAGGAAGGCGACGAGGCGGCGTCCGCCGTGGCCATCCCGGAGACCATCGCGTATGCCATGGCCACGCCGGCCCCGGAAGCGGCGCAAACGACCTCCTCTATGTTCCTCGTGTAATCATCGCGTTCGGGGTCGAAGAGCCTTCCGACGTCGCCGATCATGCAGAACGCGTCCTCCGGCAACGAGGCCAGGGAAAGGGAATAAGCCCCTAGCGTCCTCTCGCCCACCCCCGACTGGTCAAGAGACACGTGCCAGGGCTCCGCGCCGATCTCCCGTTCGAACGCCCCGAGACGATCCTCGGGCCATGGCGGCATCGAGCGTCCCGTCTTGCCACCGGACAGGAAAGCCTTGAGATCGTGCTCCGACATGTTGATGACGGCCCTCGGGGACGGCATGTCCTTGATGATGTCCTCGAATAACCGCTCCGGCTCCTCCCGTACAGCCAGCCTCCTAAGCCTCGCCTGGGCTTGTTGCTTGGCGGCCAGGATGGCCTTCCTGGGGTTGACCTTGATCTTGGGGATGACGGGCACGAATTGCTCCTTAGGGCCTGTAGATAACGGCCCCGACCATGTTGGGGGCGAGGGACTCCTCCGCGAACCACATCGGGGTTCCTGAGCCGTCCACGGAGACGAGATAGAACCTCCTCCCCTCGCGGCTGGCGGACGACAGGACTTGGCCGAGCTCCCCGAACTCCATGGACCGGCGGTCCACGATCCTGCACTTCTCGTACGGCTTGAACCTCTTCCTCGCGCTGGACGCCGCCTTGGCCATCCCGTGCTGAATCTCGTCGGGGGAGCGCGGCTCTTTCCTGACTCGGTACGAATGACTGGAGAGCCTCGGCAGGGAGAGCTCCCTCGACTTGTCGCCCGCCTTCAGGACCATCCGCCCGGAACGATCCACCTTGTAGTCGATCTCGCCGGCCTTCTCGCCGTCGGCCAGGTCGATCACCTTCATGCGGCCCGCCGGGGCGATCCTCGCCGGGGCGGCGACGTAGACGCGCTTGTCGGGGAACGCCTCGACGGCGAGCCCCCACGCGGCCTTTACAAGCTCCCAACGCATGCGCCAAGCACCTCGTATAGCCCAGACAAGCGACGCCCCTCCTCGGGGGTAAGCTCGCTGAGACGCTTCTCGAGCCTCATGATCTCGACCTCGATGGCCTCGGCCGGAATCCGGCTCCTCGCCGGAGGACGAGCGCCGTCCATCTTGTCGGACTCGAACTTGCGGGCTCGGGCCACGATGACCTTGGCGAGCCTGCGCCCGGCCTCGAAGTCCCTCATGGCGTTCCGAACCATGAACTCGATGATCTCCTCCTGCCTCTCGCGGAGGGCGACGATGGCGGGGATGCGGTGATGGCCCTCGTCGTATATCTCTGACTCGGTGATCTCGACGCTCAGGCTGCCGTCCTCCTTGGAGTACTTCTCGGAGAGGAAGAGCTTGACGGCCTCGCTGAGGATGCCGTACGAGACGTTCGTGAAACGCTCCTTGACGTCCTCCGAGCTGGACTTCAGGTCGGAGAGCGCCCACGTCTTAACGCAACAGGCGAACTCGTCCATGTGGCGGTCGAACAGCTTGATCGGGTTGTCGCCGAGGAGGCCGCGAAGGAAGGAACGAATGGACTTGATGTTGTTCACGCGTCGCTCTCCTTGTTCAATAACCGGCGGAAGTCCTGGAGGGTATCATAAAGCACCTTCTTCTCCTCCGGTGATTGGGCCCCGTCGATCTTGGCCTTCCATACCGCGACGAACCGCTCGTGAATCGCCCGTATCTCGGCTTCCGTCCCGTCCACCTCCCGGAGGGCGTGTTCGCCCTCCCTTATGCTCTTGATGATCCTGAGGATCAGGTCGGTGCGCTCCTTCTCCCTCCCGAGGTCCCCGTAGGTCGGGAGGGGGATCGCTCGGGTCAGCTCCACGAGCCCGATGTCGATGGTGCTCTGGAGGAGCTCCCGGCGCTCCAGGCGTCGCTTCCTGACGGCCCGCATGTTCTCGGCGTAGTCGAGCAGGACCTCGACGCGCGCGAGGTTCTTGTAATGATTATCGATGTGATGCTTGACGAGGAGGGCCGTCACCTTGTCGTCGCCCTTCTCCTCCAGGAACTCGGCTATGGAGGCGAAGGCCTGTCCGTCCTCGAACATCTTCTCGGCGTCGTTGCGGAACGGCGAGTTGCAGACCACGCAGCGCTTGACCTTGATGGACCCGTCGACGATCTTCGACAGGATCATGCTGGTCAACGGGTCATCTGTCTTGGAAATCTCGTTCTTTTCCGCCATCAATCATCCTCCGAGTCCCTCTTCATGGTCATCATGACGGCCTCGACCAGCGTCCTCATCGTGGAGGGGTTGTCCAGGCCGCGCCTGACCGCCTCCTCGAGCGGTCCCGCGTACTCGTCGTCCCCATGCTTCCGGAGCTTCGTGATGACGTCCTCGAGCAACCCGCGAGCGTGCCCCGGCTCGGTCATGGAAGCCCTCGTGACGCGGGACAGGTCAGACAATCTTTCCTGGAGGTAGGCGGGGGGTCTGGAGGCCGTCTTGCGAATGTACCATCTCATCGGCGGCCTCCGCTATTTTCTCTCGGGAAACGAGTCCATCGCCTCCGAGACGACGCCGGAATCGAAACCGCTGGCGAACAACATCTCCTCGACCTGCTCGGGCGTCATGCCCTCTGACTTCAACTCCTCGGCGAGGGAGGATGCCGTCCTCACCATGTCGTCTCGTTGGCGCCTCAACATGTCTCGGACTGCGTTGCCTAGCGGGTCCATCCTGTTTCTCCTAGATCGCCGGACCAGTTGTTTCCTCGACGATCACAATTTCTTCCTTCTGAGGACTCGCCTCCTCATCCTCTGTCGCGAACATGGATCCGATGAACTCCCATGGGCAACAGGCTCCCGAGCTCTTCATCAGCAGGACGAACTCGGCCGCGCTCAGGTTCCTGAGCTCCAGGAACAGGCGTTTGACCTCCTCTCGGGAGGCGTCGTCGAGGGCGTACAGCCAGTCCGAGACGAGGCGCGAGTTCACGTCGTTGATGAGCTGCAACACCTCGTCCACGGAACGGCGTTTCTCGTCGCCGTCGCCCATGCAGGGGGAGGCGCAACCGCAAGCCCCCTTCTCCTGCGAGGCCATCTTGTCGATGACTTCCCGCAAGGACTGGCGAAACAAGGGGGAAAGCTTGGAGAATGACATCCCGCGCTCCTTATTCGAAGCCTACTCGCCGGTCGGCCTCGGGGAATCTTGGCGCCGCGTGGCCGTCGGCCCCGTCGGACTCGACGTACTGGAGACCCGCCTTGTAGCCCGTCAGGCGCATGTTGATCGTGTAGTAGACGACGCCCGTGGACGTTATGACTAGGTCGGCGGAGTCCCCCCCGTAAATCCTGGACTCGGCCGCGAAGTCGCGGTTCACGCAGGCCGTGGTCGATATGAACCCGTCGAAGAACGCGCCGGTCGACGTGGAACCAAACCCGAGCTGGACCTGGACGGGAGCCCCAGCGTTCGTGGTCAGGGAGAAACCCGTTATGACGATCGCGCGCCCGTCGGCGGCCGCTTGGATGACCTGGTCGGAAACGGACCCCACGTTGCCCGTCATGACGAGCTTGAGGCCCTCGTTGATCAGGTCGTCGTTCGCTATGTGCTGGATCGTGTAAATGATCGACATTACTAACCGCCTCCTTGGTCGTCGATATTGATTACGGCGCGGATGGCTGGGGAACCTTTACGACATACCCTTTCCATCCCATGTCTATGATCAGGGACACGGCGCACGCCGCCGCGTCGCATTCGTGCTCTGCCCCGGCCTTCGTCAGCCCGAAAGTCGCCACGATATTGGCCTTGATGATCTTCTTCTTGGCCGAACCATGGCCGGCCACGACCTTCTTCAGGTGGCTCGGGCTCGTCTCGTAAACCTTGGCCCCGTAGTCGACGCAGCACATCTTCGCGACGCCCACCGTCTCGCTCAGGTTGTTCCTGACGAACATCTGGCCGCCCCCCATGGATCGCTCCAGGCAGAGGACGGACGCCCCGTGTTCCTTGATCATGCGGGCGAGCTCGTCGTACACGGACCGGTAACGGGACCAGTCGTCCTCCTCGCCGGGGAACACCTGGGTAAACTTCTCGACCAGCGTCACGCCTGAACCGTCGTAGCGGACGACCGCCCACCCGCAATTGCGGTAGGACGAGGGGTCCATGCCTATGACGGTCAACCCGTCATGCAGGCTCAAGCCCAATCGGGCGGATGGATTCTCCACGGGCATATCGTCTTATTTGCTCCCAGTTTCCGATAACCGACGGCTCCATTCGATTGGATACGACGAATCCGTCCTCGTTTCCTACCCCATAAGGCCCGAGGATCACGAGTGCCGCGTCGGGCCACGCGGCGACCACCTCCAAGGCCGAGTCGATCATGACGGACGCGACGCGGCAAGCCTCCCCCTTGTCGAGGTGGGCGACGCTGGCGGGGGCGTGGTCGCAGGCCAGGATGAAGTCCCACGGGAGGGAGGAGGACACGAGACGCAGCGCCTTGGCCCTCTTGCGGGCGATCCTCGTCGCTATCTCGCGGGCGTAGTTGCTGAGCGGCGGCTGCGCCGGGTACGGGCGCCACTCATCGTAAACCCCGCATATCCTGGAAAGCCTCGTCGCGGCCGATGGAGGGTGAAAAAGGGGCGAGCCGCCGGGGCCGCCGATCCCAGACAACCTCCTCTTCTTGAGGTCCCATCCGGGGACGTTGATGGCCCACGCCTTCCCGGGCAGACGCACGTCCATCTCCGACGGGAAGTCAAGGGACCGGATCGTCGACTCGAAATTCCCGACCTCCACGAAAGGCGCCTTCCTGAAGACCGCCATCGTTCCGGCCATGGACCTCGAGATGGCCGGCAGGCAGATCAATATCCGTTGTCCACGCATGTCTCTTTACCCCTAAGAGGATCATACGGCCACGGCGTTTAACATGTCCATGAGGAGACGTCATGCTCGCAAAGATCGCGTGGACATCGCCCAATATACCCCCTCGCGGGGAGAACAAGATAACCGTCCCGGGCATGGGCAGGTGGGTCGAGATCGAGGACCTGAAGGTGTTCCCCGACGGCTCCTGGATCGCCCAGGTGACGACGTCCAAGGGCAAGAAGGACCTCGTGGACAGCAACGAGATCATCGGCTGGATACCCTACCCGTACCACGGCCCCGTCGAGCAACTTCCCGAGCGGCAGTCGGAAGGACACGTCGAGGACTGGCCCGAGGAGGGCGCGGACGTCCTCAGGGCGTGGGTCAGACGCAACTGCAAGTGGGCCTCGACATGAGGATCATGTTCCTCCAGGGCTCCCCCCGCAACAAGGGCAACTGTCCCGATCAGACGTCCAAGACCGCCCGCATCCTGCGAGAATGCCTGCGGGCGTTGCCGGAAGGCATCGAGACGGACGTCTGCGACCTCTCGGTCAGGAGGGACCGGCCGATCATCCAGCCATGCAAGGGCTGCGTCTCCACGGCCGACGGGTTTCACTGTCATTGGCCCTGCGACTGTTACAAGAAGGGCGACGAGGAGCGCCCGGACTTCATGCACGACTTCGACATCTATCGCAGGATCGAGAGATGCGACGGTTTCATGGTCCTCTGCCCGGTCCATTGGCACGGCGTCCCGACGCAGGTCAAGGCCCTGTTTGATCGCCTCGTCTGCGCCAACCTGAGCCTGACCGTTCAGCAGGCCGGTAAGTTTGGACTCGACAAGAACTCCAAGGCCACCTCGAAGATGGAGATGACCGACAAGTATCACTCCTTGCTCAGGAACCACCTCAAGGGCAAGTCGGCCGCCTTCTTCGTCCATGGAGACGACGGCGCCGACGACTACAGGGAGTTCTCCGAGTCGAGGAACCGGCCCCCGTTGCCATCCACGTTCCACGGGCATGACGAGGTTTGTCAGACGCTATGCAACGACCCCATCCAAGCGGTAATGCCCATCGTCTGGCAATGCCGCTACTCGGCCATCGACGTCCCCGACGATTGCGTCGGAGGGCTTCACATGAACGTGGGGATACCCTACAGCGAGGCAAACCGAGAGCCATTGAACGTAGCCATCGATAAGGCCACCAAGGTCATGCTGAGGCTCGTCAAGAGGGTCGGAAATCGAGACGTCCGTGGATGGGTAGACCGAAACTGCAAGTTCTGACTACATGAGTTGAGCCCTGCTTTTCCTGGCCTTGACTTCCACCCAACTCCCCCTTGACGGGTAGGATGCATAGTTTCTTGTTCCCTAGCGCCACGCCAAGATTGCCATTCAACGTCGTGAATGGGAGGGCGAAGAATCCGTCGTCGCCGTCATCAATTGGCTTCCGCATCCTTCGCCTTTCGCTTGTCGATCCATGGCGACGCGCCGTGGTCCATGAGGACCGTGACGAGCAACGCGCCCTGATTGGCCACGTTGCTCTCCGGCATGATCCGCTCGACGATGCTCTCCCTGAGCTCGTCGGGCAGGTTGCAGAACTTGACGAGCGTCTTGTAATGGGGGTCGTGGTCCCCTTCGATGGACCCCGCGCGGAAAGATATGGGGGTCCCGGGCATCTTCTTCGACAGGAAACGCTCCGAGAGTCTAACCAGGACGTCTCGTTCGTTCTTCCCGGCGTTGAACATGACGAAGATGTCGTCGGACGGGAACCCGAGCTTCCTCAGCGAGGAGAAGATGCAGAGCGCCTCCCGCAGGGTCGGGTGTATTTGGTCGATCCTCATCATGAGTATTCCCTCAACGCGGCCTTGTAGTTCTCGACCGCGATCTTCCTGCGCCCCTCGTCCAGCTCGTCGAGGGCGCGCGCCATCTCGTAGGCGGAATCCTCCATCAAAAGAAATCGAACCCTGACAATGCGATGCCTGCCGATGGCCCTGCATGCCGCCGGGGACAGGAGCGATGGATTGAAGACGGCCGCCCACGCCTTGCGGCGCAGGAATGTCTCCAAATGGGCGGGATTCATGCCTCATCCTTAAAGCCTGGGTCCGATCTCGACCATCTCCATCGCGATCAGCCCCACGAGGGGCAATCTCACGTTCCAAGCCTCGATCTCGGGGTCTTTAACGTCGTTCGCGACTCGGGAATGCATGACTTCCCTGATGTTCCCCAAGGGGAGGCTATTCCTGACGAAACGCGCAAGAAATTTTCTGTGATTCCACGTCGCCTGAAACTCATGCTTCAGGTCTATTGAATGCCTCTCGGGTCGCATCCTCTTCCCCCAAGGCGCTCACGAACGCTTTGACGAACCGCGCCGCGACGGCTGGCACGATAGCATTCCCCGCTCCCCGGAGCAAGCCCATTCTTCCGGATATCCCATTAGCCAAAGGCTGAAGCGATGGCTTAACCGGTAGCCTGCGGGATTTCCCATCCCGACAGGGGTGCCATCGGCATCGACCATTCCAATCTGGACAGCCGCCCTGGGAAGCGTGTCGATCCTCCTCCTGAACGACCCGTCCGGGTTCCTCGCCTCCGTCGCCTGTCCCGCGCTGTCCTTCCAGTCCCTCGTCGTGGCCGTCGGCCAGCCCGCTATCAGCGCCGCCGCCTGCAAATCCCCTCCACCACTCCTCGTCCTTCCGAGCTGCTTCTTCCTCGCTGAGCTTTCCGGGCCGCCCGTCACCGTCCTGGGCGTCGGCCACCCCTGACGAGCGGCCCTCATAGGAGTGGCCCTCAGCGCCGGGATCGAGCGTCCCTTGTCGACCCTCCACCTCTTCCACTCGTACTTGTACTCCGGAGCCCGTTCGGACAGCATCTCCTCCAAGCACGATTCCAACGCCGCTTGTATCGACATGCAAACCTCCGAAGAAAAGCCTTTGCCTCATGTGGGGAGCCCCCACGGACGCCGCGCACAAGTCCGCCGCGCCCACGTCGTACCCCAGGGACTCCATGTCCTCGCGGACGTTGGCGAGCCACTCCCGCCCGTCCTTGGAGGCGACCTGCTCCCCGAATATGACCGGCGGCTTGCACGCCTCTATCAGGCGCCTGAACTCGGGCCAGAGGTGCCGCTCGTCCTCCTCCCCCTTGTGCTTGCCGGCCACGGAGAACGGCTGGCACGGGCAACTGCCGGTCCATACTCGCTCGCCCTCGGGCCATCCGGCCATTTTCAAGGCCAAGGGCCATCCGCCGATGCCCGCGAAGAAATGGCATTGCGCGAAGCCCTCCAGGTCGGATGGCTGGACGTCGAGGATGGAACGATCATCGACCTTCCCGTCCGGGATCAGGCCGTCGGCGACGAGCTCGCGGAGCCACGCCGACGCGCAGGGATCGACGTCGTTGTAGTAGTTCACGCGAATTTCCCCGCGATGGAACTCGTGTGGTACCCGGGAAGCATCTCGACGATGATCACCTTGCCCCCAAGCTTGATTACCGCCTTGGCCTCCGGACCGGTATTTCCATGCTCGGTCGTCTTGACGTACACGTCCGGCCTGATCGCCTCGACGAGGATCACGCAGGTCGTCTCGTCGACCGGGACGACGTAGTCGACGTACCGGTTCGAGGCCAGCATCACCATGCGGCCCGCCTCCGGGACGAACGGACGGCCATCGCCCTTCAGTTGCTTGACGGACTTGTCGGTGTTCATGCCGACGAAGAGGACGTCGCATCTTTCCTTCGCCTGACGGATCAGCTCCACGTGACCTGGATGAAGCAGGTCGAAGCAACCGTTGACCATCCCGACGACGTTACCCATGTCCTTGAGGTGCTGGGAGATCACGGCCGCGCGCTCGAGGTCGAGATGCCCCGTGGTAGCGTCGGCGACGAGCTTCCTCAAGAGCGCCTTGAACTCCTCCGGGGGGATCATGGAGCTGGAGGTATACCTTTCGCTGTCGGCATCCTCGTGGTGGGTGGAGAACTCGAAGATGACGGACTCCCTGGCCCCAGAGAAACGATGCCATTTCCCCGGCTCGATCCGGACGCGGTCCCCCTCCTGGAGCCACGTCCCCATGAGCGATTCCGGGTCGTCCCCGATCTCGAACCAGACGAGGCCCTCCTCGAGGTAGAACGTCTCGTCCTTCTTGGCGTGACGATGGATGCTGGACCGATGCCCGACGTTGAGGCGCATGCGCTTACCGCAATACCCCTCGTTGATGATCGTCTCCTCCATCCCCCAGTTCTTAGGCGTCATCATCAGCCGCATCTCCTCTCCCCGGAGATCATCCTCGTACGCATCGCCTCCCGGCAACGACCCGCTGCCGCGTGGTCCCCTAGCGCCTCGGCCATCCACGGGGCCTCGACGGGGACCAGGACGGTCCCGTCCGGGAGGATGATCACCTCTATCTCCTGATCCTGATCCTGATCCTCCCGTTCTCCGTCGTGCATTTCACCGATCGCGCCTTCCGCTTGGCCGCCGTCCTCAGGGCTTGCCGCTTGGCGTAGGTCGCCAGCAGGTGACCCTTCTTGATCTCGCGGCCCAGCCCCCTCAGCACGTCGTATTCCGATACCCACGTCTTGAACCTCCCGTCCTCCATCCGCTCGAACCCGATGTCGTTGCTCGCGGCCCCGACATCCCTCCTCCTGACGATGACGTGCGCCTTCTGGCTCCGGACGTCGCCCTGGTAGCCGTAGAGGCTCCTCGCGACCTCGTGAACCTCGATCCTGTCCCTCGGGATGCCGAGCTCGACGAGCGCCTCGAGCAGGGACTCCTGGTCGGCTATCTCCGTCTCGCATCCGACGTAGGCGCTCATCCTTCGTACCCCTCGAGCTTACGGCATACTAGGCTGTACATGTTCCATGCCCCGAACCCCGGACCGACATGCACGCCAACGTGTTCCCTGGGCTCTGAGTTTGGAACCCGGAACAGGGGGCCCTTTTCGCGCAGTTTCGAGATCGCGTCCTGGGAGAAATAAAGGGTCATGTCGGGGTCGTTTTTCCATTCGAAAAAGAACCGTAGCTCTCCCTCGGTCGCCCAGGAAACGACCTGAGTATTTATCATTCGGCTCATGTCATTCCCCTCAGCCGAGCCCGGCGACGGCCCTTGATCGTCCTCCTGACCTGGTAGTACTCGCGCTTGCGCCTCACGGCAGACGACTTTCCGATCGCCTTGGCGTAGGCCATGACGTCGGCCACGCAACCCTTTCCCTTGTAGCCGAAGGCCTCGATGGTGACCTCCTTGCCGTCCTCGCTGATCTCGATGACTATTTCCCTTGGCATAGGAGCCTCTCCACGAACACGTGCAGGATCGTCGACGCGGCGCCGGGCGACCTGGCCGTCCGCAGGGCGACTTGAACCCCCCGGGCGTCCGCCAGCGCCTCGTACGCCCATCCGGGCGGCTTGGACCTGATCTCCTTGCAGGCGTAATAAAGCGCCCTCGGGTTGGCGAAAAGAGGCTTCGTGCCGCCGTCCTTGGCCGGCTTGCGAAGGGCCGCCACCTTCTTCATGGTATCGTCGTCCAGCCTGGCGTCGCACGACTCCGCGATGCACATCTTCCTGAGCCAGTCGCAGATCGCGCCCATCGGCCAGTCGCCCTTGGCGAGGAGCCTGTCGAGCAGTTCGTGGACCAGCGGGCCGTCCTCCTTGGCGAGCGCGTTCAGAAAGTCCTTGACGTCCCCCTGGCCGTCACCGAAGGACAGTTGCTCGACGGCCCACGCGACGATGGGATTGGAAACCCACGATAGCTTCCTGAGCTCCATCGTGAGCCTGTCCTTGTCCGTGCCGACCTTGTCCACCAGCATCCTCGCGACGACCTCCTCGATGGACGTGCCGATCTGGCTGGCCCTCTTGACGACCCATTCCCCGGCGTTGCCCCTCGTTAGGGGGGTCGACTCGCTTATGACGGCCCAATCCTTGCCCTGCTTCTTGGCCTTGGCGTATACGGGGTTCTTCTTGTCCGAAGGCGCGAGGACGACGAGGACGTTTGGAGCCGGGCATGGCAGCCGGTCGGCGAGCCACGTCGAGAATCCCGACGACGGAGCGCGTCGCATGAATACCACGCGTCCGTCCCCGAAGAGGGCTCCCGACTCCATGTACCGGAGGAAGTCGGCCTTGGCATCGTCGTCCGAGTCGTGGGCCGACTCGTCGAACTTGATCCAGTCGTAGTCAGGGCATCGTTCCCTGACCTTCTCCAAGACCGCCTCGGCCTGGAGGGAGTCGCCGGAATCGATCCAGACCAGTCTCGTCTTCATTACTTCTTGAGGCGCCTCATGAGCCGGCTCTCGGCCGCCGTCCTCAGCTTCCTGTTGGTAGTCGAGGTAAGGGTTCGCAGCGCGAGGTCGTCAAGCTCCCTCTCGCGGGCCGCCCTCTCGGACGCCTTGTTGAGCTTCATCTGCTGCCTCTGGACCTTCTTCATGAACTTCTCCTTTCATCGTCAGGCTTCAGTGTAAGGGGCGAAGTACTGCTCGAAGTTCTTACCATCGTCGTCGCCGAAGCGAATCTTGCAGATGGACGTTCGTCCCGTGAAGACCAGGTCGACGTACTCCTTGTCTGCCTTGGCGACGGCCGCCTCAAGGTGCCGGGCGGAAACCCATACCTCGAAGTCCTTGCCGCTCACCTTCTCCAGCGGAACCTCGACCTGGTCCAGGCTGCCCCTCGCCTCGGTCTTCTGGAAGATCATCTTGGGCTTCTTACCCGTCTGGACCTTCAGGAGCGTCTTTGACAGTTCGACGACGCCCAGGATGGCGCAGGCGTTCTTCAACTCCTCCGTGAGAACGCGGCATTCGGTCAACGGGCTGATGGAGCTGATCTTCTTCTCGTACTTGGGGAACCACTCGAAGACGGGGAGCTGGTACTCGACCGTACCGATGGCCTGCCCTCCATAGACCAGCGGGTAGCTGACCATGATGTTGCGCTCGTCCTTGGACAGGGCGATGGTGATCGGATGATCCATGTTCGCGGCCTTGATCGCCGTGTTCAACAGCATGAACGGGGCGATGCAGGTGAAGTTCCCGTCGACGTCCTTCAGCTTGACGATGGCGAGCTGCTGGCCGTTGGTGGTGATGAGCTCCCCGTAACCCGCCGAAACCTTGATCTTTACGTTGGTATAATCCTGGTTCATCGTCGCCTCGCCGGCCGCCACGGCGGCCTCGGCGAGCGCCCTCGCGAGCTCGGCCCCCTTGAACGTGACCGCGTTCTTGGAGTCGAAATCCTTGATCTTGGGAACCCGGTCCTCCACGCAACCCACGCTGGCCTTCAGGTTGGACGTGGTGACCTTCGCGGTGCCGATGACGGCAAGCTCGTCGCCGTCCTGCTGGGACTGTTTGGAGGGCTGCTTGAAATCGATCTTGAGGTCTCCCTCCATCTTGCCGTTGGACAGCAAGCCTATCAGGAACGCGCCGTCCGTCACGAACCTTCCAGCTTCCTCCAACTCAAGGAGAGCCTTCCCGTCGGCCGCCGGTACCTTGTCGACCTCGATGGTGGCCCTCCCGACGATGTCGGATCGGTGGACGGAGCACGACAAGCCCTTCTCGTCGGCCTCGACGACAACGTAGCGCCCCATCTCGGACAGGGTCGCGTCCTTGCCCAGGATGGCCGCCACGGGCTTGCATCCCTCGTACGCCAGCTTCTTCATGACTTTCAGCTTCATCGCGTAGAACCCCCTTGCTCAATGTTCAAACCCGCAAGGGATCATACAAGGGGGGGCCGTCGTTCAGGCGTCCTCCTCCTCTTCATCCTCGTCGTCCATGAAAAATATCGGAATCTGGAACTGCTCGCCCCGCTTGATGGCCTCGTCGAGCTCGAGCGCCTTCTTCTTGGCCCGGCACAGGGCGTTGTCGATGACCTTGCAATCGACCCGGAGCTTCCCGCGGACGCCCTTGTTCATCTCCTCCACGATCTCCATGTAGGACATGTTCTTCAGGTAGCAGTAAAGAACGCGCCTCTCGAGGCTCGTCAACTGCGACATGAGCAAGTCTCGGAGCCTCCGATACGACTCCTTGCGGATCACCTTGTCGGATATCCCCTCCTGGTCCGACGCCAGGAAACCAGAGACCGACACGGGGCCGTCGTCGTCCTCGCATACCGTCGCGTCCATGGAGACGCTCGAGTTAAGGGCCTTGTTCTTGTGGTTGTTGGCAGATTTAAGGAGCGTGATGACGTGCCTCCTCACGCATAGCTTGGCGAACCCGAGGAAGGGACCCTTCTCCTCGTCGTAGTCGGGGATCGCCTTCGTGGCCAGCGCCAGGAGGGCTTCCTGGTAGATGTCATCCGAACCGCTCCCCGGGACGAAGAAGAACTTCTTGTAGGCGAGGTGCTGCAAGAAGCCCTCCATGGCCTCCACGATGACCTCGAAGGCTTCCGGGTCCTGCGTTTCCTTGTAGATCTTGACGTACCCGACGATTCTCTGATTGTCGTCGTACTGCGACTTGGAAAGTCTTCCCATTTCGCTAATGCCGCGCCATTTATATAGTTACGAGAAGCGTTTCTATAATTGACCGTCACGCGAACGACGTTTCCGGCATCCTCCTTAACTGGCGGTCTTCGACCGCATGTACGAATGCATTTTGACGAACGCCGTGTCCGCCATGAATTGAGGGTTCATGTTGAAAACAGTCAGCGAACTCGCCTCCTGCAACGCGGATATCCACAATAATAGGACGTCGATGGCGGCCCCGGCATTGCACGACTTGACGAGTTCTTCCCGGCTTTTTCTCACGTCGTCGATCTCGGAAGAGGTATACCCGAGGTTCTCCATGCTGTACCCGCTCGCCGTCGCCAGCATCATGTCGTGACAGTAGTTCGCGCATTCCGCCAGGAAGTCGGGGGCCGAGCATCCCTCCGAAAGGGAGGCCGAGCTCGCCTCCAGGGAGTCGACGAACTTACGCTGGATGACGGCGTTGACGAAGTCCCTCGCCCGCGAGCGGTTGACGAGCCCGATCTGCCCGGACAAGGCGTCGGCGGTCACGCGCTTGCCCTCGCTACCGTCGGAGCAAGCCTCCAGCCAATTGAGCGCCTGCCTCATCGATCCACGCGATGACGTGGCGAGTATCCTCAGGGCGTCGTCGTCGATCTTGATCTCCTCGGCGATCGAGACGCGCCTAAGCTCGGACATGACGTCGTTCGTGGAGAGGGGCTTGAACTCGAGGACCATGGCCCGGGTCAGGATCGTCGGCTTGATCTTGGAGGGGTCGGTCGTGCAAAGGATGAACAGGACGAACTTGGGTGGCTCCTCCATGATCTTCAGGAGGGCCTCCCACGCCTCGGGGGAAAGCCGGTGACACTCGTCGACGATGTATACCTTCTTGTTCATGACGAGGGGGGCGATGAACGCCTCCTCGCGCAGCTTCCTGGCGTTCTCCACGCGGCCGTAGCTGGCGGCGTCGATCTCGTAGACGTCGTACTGGCATTGCCCCGCCAGGATGTCCTTGACGAAGTCCTCCTCCGGGTCGGGCTTCGTGGTGGGGGCGTCCGAGCAATTGAGCATGGCCGCCAGGATACGGGCGCAGGTCGTCTTGCCGGTCCCGGCGGGGCCGATGAACAGGTACGCGTTGGGAACCTGCTTGGCCTCGACCTGCCTGGCAAGGACGCGCTTGGCGTAGTCCTGGCCTTTGACCTCGTCGAGGCAGCGGGGGCGGTAACGGTTGTAGATCATTCCCATTTCAGGATTTCCTTGACCTGGTCCTCGAGCCCTTCCTTGGTCATCCCCGAACCGTTGTCGATTATCGCGTCGACCTCCAGCGAGTCAATCATCCTTTCCGTCTCGTGCATGTCGACGCCGCCTCCCTGTCGTGGGGCCCCATCGACCCGGATAACGATGCCCCCCCACTCGCGGACGGCCTGCGCCTCGTTGACCATCCTGACGTCGGTGATGATCCACGAGTCGGCATCGCCGTTCTTGATCCGGTTCTCCATGGCCCTGACCCAGATGTCCTTGCCCCAGATGTTCCTTCCGAGTTCCGTCCCGACGACCTGCATGATCTGCCGGACGCTCATCGGGCCCCCGGGCGTCGGAACGTCTTCTCCGCCTAAGGTTTCCTCCCACGAATATCGAGTAGGCGTGTTCTTGTCTCCGTCTCCCCAGAGGTACTTCTTGTCGATCCCTAGGACCTCGTTGCAGAATTCCTTGATCGGATCCGCGAAGGCGACGAGCTCGACCTCGTCGTCTCGCTTTAGGAGGCCAGCGATTACATTCGCCACAAAGTTCTTGCCTACGCGTTTACGGCCGGCAATGCCGATGATCATGCCGTGTCCTCCTCCAGGGACTCGGGATGGGCCATGGCATAGTCGACCATCTCCTCGACGAGCTCCCGAAAGAGTATCTTTGGCTCCCACCCCAGCTTCTTCTTGGCCTTCGAGCTGTCGCCCATCAGGAAGTTGACCTCCGACGGCCTGTAGAACTTGGGATCGATCTCGACGTGATTCTCCCAATCGAGGCCGACCCTCCCGAAGGCGAGCTCGACGAACTCCTTTACCGTATGGCTCTCGCCGGTCGCCACCACGTAGTCATCCGGAGCGTCCTGTTGCAGCATGAGCCACATGGCCTCGACGTAGTCCCTGGCGTGCCCCCAATCCCTCCTGGCTTCCATGTTCCCCAGGTATAACTTGTCGCACTTTCCGAGCTTGATCCGGGCGGCCCCTCGGGCGATCTTCTGGGTGACGAACTCGCCCCCGCGACGGGGGCTCTCGTGGTTGAAAAGGAGCCCGGAGCAAGCGAACATGTTGTACGACTCGCGGTAGTTCCTGACCATCCAATGCGCGTACAGCTTGGCGACCCCGTACGGGCTCCGAGGATAGAAAGGCGTCTGGTCGTTCTGCGGGGGCGGATGGCCGCCGAACATCTCCGACGTGGACGCCTGGTAGAAACGCGCGTCCGGGGCGAACGTCTTGATGGCCTCCAGCAGCCGAGTCACTCCTAGCCCCGTGACATCGCCGGTCAACTCTGGCTGCTCGAAGGAGGTTCGGACGAAGCTCTGGGCCGCCAAGTTATAAACCTCGTCGGGCCTCGACATCTTGACGGCGCGCACCAATGACGACGAATCGGACAAGTCCCCGTCGATGATGATGAGCTTGTTCAGGACGTCCCCGAGGCGACCCGTTGACGGAACGGAAATCCTGCGCTTGAGGCCGTAAACCTCGTAGCCCTTCTTCAACAGCAATTCGGACAGATACGAACCATCCTGTCCGGTAACGCCCGTGATCAAAGCGCGTTTCACCGCTCGATCTCCTTCCTCGTGTTCTGGTCGAGTACAGCTCACGTAGGCTCGCCTTTCTCAGGCCATTCCGGAAGTCGCGTTAATTCCGGGTGCTCGACCCTCAGTTGAACGAACTTGGATCGCGTGTCCTCGAAGGAAAAGCACATGTTCCACGCGCTCGGTTTCCCCTCCGTGGGCTTCTCCTGCTGGACGATCTGGCAAATGACGAACTTGTCAGGCGGAAGCCGCTCGAGCTGCTCGATCAACTGCGCCACGGTCGGACCCATCAGAAGGTCACCCTTTCCGCCGCCATGTCCGGGAGCGTCGGGCTGTCGAGATAGTCGACCCCGAACGTCTTGACCAGGCACTTGATGTCCTTGAGGTCCTCGGTGAGCATGGACCCGTCCGGGTCCTCGGGGATGCGCAGGAGCTTGGACATGATCAGGGCCGACTTCTGGGCCGCGGTCAGCATCTCCCACTTGTTCCGGTAGAACACGACGATGTACCGCTTGGGGCAGTATAGGGTGACGGGCTCCTTGACGCCCACCAGCTTGGCGTTCCAGTCCTGGCTCTCCGGCTGGTCCTTGTTGACGATCTGGGCGCAGCCGATGAAGTCGGGGCTCACGTGCCCTATCTTCTCGGGGTACAGGTCGCAGAGCTTCTCGACGATCCCCTCGGCCTCCTTGTTAACCTCCCACTCGGGCTTGATCTTCATGCTTCGATCTCCTTTTCCTGGGGGGATGATACAGAAAGGGAGTCGGCTTCTGGCGTACGAACCCAACGATGAACGGAGGTCGACATGCTTTGGTACACGGCGGCCAAGGAAGAATGGGACGAGCTATTGCCGATAGGCACGTGGGTCAAGCCAATTGGCGGCCGCATGCATCCAGACTGGGGCAACGGAGAGATCATAGGCCATTCGAAAGGGGAACACCTCTACGGATCAAAGGTTCCACCCGAGTATCCCGCCTACCTCGTGCGATTCCACGATACGACTGAAAAGTTCAAGGGCAAAGTTGGGTTCTACGAGCTCAAGCTCGCCCGCGACCAATTCGAGGTCGTGTCGAAGCCCAAGCTCCCCGCGTGGAGGGAGGAAGGCGCTCCCCCTAGAGCCGGATGGGGATTGCCAGAGACCAAGGAGCAGATCGAGAAGGACGAGGAAGCCCACCGGAAGCTGATGACCGAGACCGACAAATGGCTTGAAGGGCGCTAGCCCTATCCGTATCATTGAGGCATGGCAAAGAAAAAGAAGAACGAGAAGCGCGGCCCGTATTCCGACCACAAATGCGGTCAATGCGGCGCGAAGCTGATCCCATCCGGATGCGGCTGCGAGAACGAGGATTGCAAGAACCACGTTGGCAAGTGGCCCAAGCCGGGCACGTTCTACTCGCCGCCCCGTTGATACCATTCCAGGGTACGGGAGAGACCCTCCAGGAAGCCCACTTTAGGCTTGTATCCAAGAACCCTTCTCGCCTTGGTAAGGTCGGCCCTCGAATGTCGGATGTCGCCAGGGCGTTCCACGTCGTACGCGGCCTCGCGACGCGAGGCCGTCAGGGAGTTCAAGGCTTCGATCATCTTGTTCAGGGTTACGCCCTGCCCGCAGCCGACGTTGATCGCCTCTCCCTTGAACGCCTTTGACATCGCGGCGAGCCAATTCGCCTCCACGACGTTATCAACGTACACGAAGTCCCTGCTTTGCTCCCCGTCTCCGAAGATCGTTATGGGATCATCGTTAACGAAAGCCTTGCAAAACTTGGATATCACCCCGCTATAAGGGCTTGACGGGTCTTGCCTAGGCCCGAAAACGTTGAAGTAGCGCAAGGACACCGCGTCCACGTGGTATGATCGGGCGAACGCCCGGGCGTAGCTTTCGCAAGCGGCTTTCGTCGCGGCGTAAGGGGAGATGGGCTCCAGGGGCATCGACTCGTCCTTGGGAAGGGCCGGGGCGTCCCCGTAAACCGCCGCCGAAGAGGCGATGACGACCCTGGAGACGCCAGCTTCGCGCGCGGACTGCATGAGCTTGAGGGTGGCGTGGGAGCCGTTCATGTGCGACTTGATGGGTTCCCGGATGGACTGCGGGACGCTAACGATGGCCGCCTCGTGAAAGATCACGTCCACGTCCCTAACCGCCTCCTCGAGGAAGCTTTCTGAGAGGATGTCCCCCCTGAAAAACTCTATCTTGTCCAGAACGGCCTCGATGTTGGCCATCTTCCCGCTGGATAGATTGTCCAAGACCCTGACGGAAGCCCCCTCCGAAAGAGCCCTCTCCACGATGTGGCTGCCGATGAAACCGGCGCCCCCGGTGACCAGGACGTTCATCAGTCCCACCACCCTTCTATGTTCTTCTTGATTCCGTCGAAGGCGATGTCCAGGTCGCGCTGTCGCTCCTTGTCGGCGCGATCCGCGAGCTTCCTGAACTCGGCCCGATACTTTCTCTCGTCGAACTTCGTCCCCTTCTTGATCGGGACGAGCCCCAGGGTCGAGAACCGGTCCCCGTTCTTCCCCTTGTCTCCTCTTATCCACGCGTATTTGACACCGTACTTCTTATGGAGGGCCGTAAGCGGCTTGAAGAAGTATTCGTCGTCGTCCAAGCGTCCGAGGGCGTCCTCCACCTCTTGCATCTGGCGGCCGATCTCCTCCGCGTCGGCGACGATGTCGTTGCCGACGATGCATTTCCTCATCCTTGAAATCTTGTGTCGGATCAGCCTGATGAGGCCGTCGTAGTCCCCGTCGATGTCGTCGGCGAGGACCTTGTTGACGTAGTCCTGCGTCCTGGCCCGGAGGGCGCGCCTCTCGAACGCCTTCTTGCATCGCTTGGGGATGCGGATGGTCATGGTCTCCATCAGACTATCATCCTTCCGGTGGCCTTGTTGAACCTTTCTATGTACGCGTCGTAGAGGAACCGCTGGTTGATCGCCCCCTCGTTGAATTTCCCGAACTCTCTCTGCCCCTCTTCGGAACAATACACGGAAATCTTCGCTAATTCAAGGTGTTTGGAATACTTCCGCCCGCGCCGAGCGATCATGAAAACGCATGCCCCTATCCCGTCCGGGCAAGCCCCCGCTTGCGTCCACGCGTCGAGCCTGAAGCAGAGGTTCAGGCGTCCGCCTTCTCTCGCCTCCACCAGTCCTCCTTCGTAATCTTCAGGAATCTCGACAGGACGACGTCGTGCCTGCTATGTTCCTTCGACCACGTGTTCTTGACCCGGACGCGGACGATGACCCTGTTCTCGAGGTTCTTGAACGTCTCCCGCAGGACGCGCCTGGCGGCCTTCTTGTCCTTGAGGGAATGAAACCCCGAACGGTACCGCCTACGCATCCTCCATCCCTTGTCGCTCCCGTCGTGGACGAGCTTGACGCTTGCCTCGATCCATTCGTCGAGGGGAATCTTTCGTGATCCGTTGACGCCGTGGAACAGCGTCATGGGCTTGCCGTCCTTCTCGTCGCAAATCCGGTAACACATCATCGGCGCGCGCCTTTCCCTCGGCGCGATGTAGGGGCGCATGTCGTGGCCGCCCACCTTGATTTTCTCGAGCGGGTGGGCCAACAGCCGCACCACGGCATTCATGTACTCCTCGGTGAGGTATTCAGACAATGGGGAACGATGATGCGCGATCTGATGGTATCTTTCCCACCATCCGAGCAGTCTCCTGGTGGGACGCCCCGCTGGTCCCGCTGGAGGGAGTTTCGCATGCAGATGCTCGTACGTGTCCTCTATGGTTTCCATCACAATGGCTTCGTTAAGAACTTGTCGCCACGCGTTTGATCTGAAATGCGGCAACATCGACCATCCTCCTAGTAAGAGCGCAGCCCGCTCTCCCCGATGAACTGGGAAGGCGAGAAGTATTCGGTCGACGACCCGCGCTTTCTTTTTTGGAAATGGAAAATCCCGAGATGTTTCTTGGCCCTCGTCATGGCGACGTAGAAGAGGCGTCGCTCCTCCTCCAGTTGCTTCCCGCGCTCCGTCGAGGACTCGATCTCGAGGACGCGCTTGTGGGGGACGATCTTCTGGTTAGCGTGGGAGATCAGCACCACGTCGAACTCGAGCCCCTTGCAGGCGTGCATCGTCATCAGCCTGATCTGCTTCTCCTTCCCCTCCTCGTCCGCCGACGAGATGAGGGAGACGTTTTGCAGGTACCCGTCCAGCGTCCCGCCGTCATTGACGTAACGGAAGACGTCCTCGGACAGCTCCGTTATGTTAGCGCAACGATCATTGTCCGCCCTGCTCTCGGCCGCCATCTTGTCCCAGAAGGCAGTTCGCCTGGCGACGTGGAGCAGGGCGGCGTGGGGCTCCCTGGGCTTCCCCTCGAAGGCGTCCACTAGGACTGACAACCCCTTCCCGATGCGATCCCCCGCCGATGCCCTTTCCTTGGCGGCCTGCATGACGGTCTTCGAGCCGGTGGCCTCGTCGATGACGTCGCCGATGGTCTTCTCGCCGACGCCGCGACAACAGAACTCGACCACCCTGTGGAAGCTCGCCCTGTCGCGATGATTGGACATGAGCTTCAGGATCGCAAGGCACGTCTTGACCTCCATCCGGGCGTAGAAACTCTGCCCCCCGATGACCTTGTAGGGTATCCGTAATGCCCTCAGGGCATCCTCGAGGATTCGGGAAACGTAGTTGACGCGATAGAAGACCGCGATCTCCTTGGGCGGAACCCCGGCCGTGAGGTGGTTCTTGGCCATGTAGGCAATGCGCATGGCCATTTCCCGGTCATCGGGGCAACGCCTGACGATTGGCGCGTCGCCGTCCGCGTTGTCGGTAACCAGCTCCGTGTCCTTGCGGAGAGAGTTCCTCTTGATGAGCTGGTGGGCGGGCTCGAGAATCTGGGGGGTGGAACGGTAGTTCTTCTCCAGCTTGAGGACCACCGGATCGAAATCCTTCTCGAACTGGAGGACGTTCTCCGGGGTCGCGCCCCGCCAGCGGTATATCGACTGGTCCAGGTCGCCGATGAACATGACGTTCCCGTGGGAAGCGATCAGCTTGACGAGCCTGTACTGGGCCACGTTGGTGTCCTGAACCTCGTCTACGTTGACGTAGAGGAACCTCTTCTGGTAGTAGGCCAGTATCTCGGGATGCGACTCGAAGAGCCTTACCGTCTCGGACAACAACCCCGTGAAATCGACAGCGTTCGACGACGCGAGCGACGACAGGTATTCCTGGGCCGCCTTTAGCTGCGATCCCCCGACGTCGTATCGCTCGCTCGCCTCCTCGTCCGTGAGCAGGTTATTGCGCTTTCCCTCGACGAACGCCCGGATGCCGTCCCAGTACTCGGGGGAGGGAGAGAACCCGTCTCCCTCGATCTTGAAGATCGCCTTGCGGAGCATCCTCTCCTGGTCGTCGTCGTCATAGATCGTGTATGACTTGGTCAAACCCAGGATCATCGAGTTGGCCCGGATGATCCTCGCGCAGAGGCTATGGAAGGTCGAGATGGTCATCTTCGAGGCCGGCCCGTCGCCTACCGCCGAGGATATACGGCGGCGCATCTCGTCCGCCGCCTTGTTGGTAAAGGTTATCGCCAGGATGGACGTCGGGTCCTTCCCGATCCGGACCAGGTTCTTGATCCGCTCGGTCATGGACGCCGTCTTGCCGGAACCGGGGACGGCCACGACGAGGCAAGCCCCGTCCACGTGTTTTATGACGCATTGCTGCTGTTCGTTCGGCTTCATCTCGTCTCCAGTTCAAAAGATACTTCTTCAAGGGTCGCGACACAAGGAAAAATCACTTGACCGGGCACATTCCCCCTTCGCACTCGAGAGACTCCGCGAGGCTCATGGAGTTCTCGTCATGAATGGAGCGTATCCTCTTTACGGATGACGACATACGCTTGTATTCCTCGGCGTCGATCTCCTCGTACGGGGCTTGCTCGAAGCCATGCTCGGAATGGAGCAGGAAACTGACGGTCTTGACGTGTTTGTCGTAGTTGTCCTTCAGCCAAGCCTTGATCTCGGGGAGCTCCTCCTTGCGGTAATAGACCGTCACCGATACCGAGTTGTCGCTCCAATGCCGCTGGAGGAACCGGGCGTACTCGAGCTGCTTGACGGCCGAGACGTCCTTGGCGACGATCGTCCCCTTGGGGACCTTTACGGGAAAGGAGACGACCATCGTATCCATGTCGCGACTCCCGTCGAGCCTGACCTGCGGCTCGACGAGGTGCCCGTGGGCTCGACACACGTCAATGAGGGGGTCGTTGGAGGCCATCCTGATGCGGCGGATGTAATGTTCCGCGTAGGCCGGGTGGACTCCCGGCGTCACGCCGGGCATCAGGCTGACGGTCCCGCTGGGCTTGACCGTGGTCAGCTTGACGCTGCGACCGCATCCGAGGACGTTGCTGTATTTCTCGTCGACCTGCTCCAGGTGCTTGTAGACGGCGTCGAACGCGTCTGAATCACCGACGAACTTGGACTGGAGGAACCCGGAAACGCTGATCCCGAGACGATGATGCTCCTTGACGACCTCGGTCGTCGAATCGTGTATCATCGGTAAGCACGAGATGGCCTTGACGACCTTGTACATCGAGGTGGCGACCTTCTTGAACTCGTCGACGTCCTTGATGTTCGGGAGGAAGATTTCCGCCAGGTTACACGACTCCTCGGAGGCCAACGGTATCTCCCCGCAAGGATTGGTCCCTATGACGCGAGGATCGGGCCTGTAGCCCGTCCCGTCGACGATCCGGCCGAACCTACGGCAGTTGTTAAGGTTGATGAGCCCGTACGGCTCCGCACCGCCCTCGTAGGTCGACCAAAACCCGTCGTGAAGATACTTGGCCTTGTTGCAGACGACCGAGTTGTTGCTCATGGAGCGCCAATTCGGGATGCTTTCCTTCTCCCAGTTCTTCGCGTCCAGGTAGAGCTGGTCGTCGATGTCCCCGAGGGCGAGCATGGCCGAGCGCCGGACGTTACCCGCGACGACGACGCTCCCGATGATGTTCATGATGTCGAGGCAGTCAATGGTCCGTAGTTTCTTGCCCACGCGATTCTTGAGCACCGACGCGATCTGGGTTATCCCCTTGCAGAGGTCCTCGGGTCCGCTCGCCGTCCCCCCGAAACTCTTGATCCGCGCGCCCTTGGGGCGGATACAGATCGTGCTGTAGCTGAACGACTTTCCGGTCACGAAGAACGCCTCGAGGGTACGCCTCAGCAATTGAACCCAACCCTCCCTGTTGTCGGGAACGATGAAGTCGACGTCCTTGTCGTCGATGCGGACGATCTTCACGTCGTGCTTGACCTTCGGTATCTCGTAGACGTGTTCGCGCTGGATGTTGAAACCCACGCCGCCGCCAAGCATCAACTCGTTGAAGGTGAAGCAGAAGGGCTCGATGGGATCAGACACGGAACACGCCCAACAGTTCATCAGGCTGTCGCCACCGAAGCGCTCGACCGTCTTGGTACCGAGTTGCCACAAGCCCCTTCCCGAGAAGGTACACTTCAGGTTGAAGACGGCGTCGTAGAGGTACTCGGCCTCATCCTCGTTCATCCGCATGCCAATGCCCAGCGCCCCGTTGACGCATCGGGCGACCGTCTCGTACCATTCCTCGGTACGACCCTCCTCCTCGATGCGCCTCGCGTAGGTTCGCTTGTAGGTGACGAGGCCGATCGGCCCCCATGGAGGGGAATGCCTTCGATAACGTCGTACGAACTTGTCGCTGAGCCTCTCGACGTACTTCATGCTCTTCCCCCTCGGGACAAAAAATCCCCCCACCCGTCGGGCTTGACCCGGCGGATTGCGCTTTGGCCTGAGCCTTGGTTAACTCTCGGACCGGGCTTTCCTCAGGTTGAACCCCCGATTCGGCCCGGAGTACCTTGCTATCCTCGCGTCAAGTTGCCTCGCGTCCATGTACCCCTTGGCGGCGTACCTGACGCGACCCTCTTTATCCCGTATCACCACGAACGGGAAGCCATCAATGCTTTCGTTTAGCTCGTATTCGTCGAATTCCTTGGTCCCCGTACGAATAACATGGTAGTCCCCTTCTCGAAAGGACTTCTGCATGACCTCAAGTTGCTTGGGGCAGAACGGACAACCGTCACTGACGACGATGTCGATCATGCGATCCTCGCTTGGCTCTCGTCCATGGCGACGTTGATCTTCTTGCCTCTGGCCTTCAGGAATAATTCGGCCGTCTTGTTCATTTCCCTGTCCACGTCTTTTTTTGGAACCTGATCGGCTGGCTTGCCGCCGAACAGGAGCGCCGAGGCGTAGACGTAGGCGCGCCGCTTTGATCCGTCCTCCATGTCGAGGTGGACGGCGATGCACGAATGCTCCGCGTAATAATGGGCGTTCGTGATCGTGCCCTTCATGGTCACTTGAGGCTCCGAAGCGCCTTGTCCGACGGATGGTATCTTCATCATGGCTTCACTCTCCTTTTCATAAACAACTCGCCAACTCTGCCTTCAAAGCCGCGACGAATTGTTCCTTCTCGTCGTCCGAGCAGCGCAGGCGCAACGCGCTCAATCCCTCCAGCCACTCCTCGCCCAATTGCGTCATCAAATGCCAGTCGTGGAAAGTGAGGAAACCGAAGCCATCGTCCTGGACGGACTTCGGCATCCCAAGGACGAGGTCGGCCTGGCGAAGATCCTTCTCCATGGCCGCGATCTCGCTCTCGGCCATGACGCGCCCCCTGACCTGGTCGCATTGAACGCAGAGCGGGACACGCTCCTTCTCGACCTCCATCTCCCTCGCGACCGACGCGACGTTCCTCTTGTACATCTCTTCCGGGATCAACCCGTACAGGCGGCACTTCAGAGGGCGTACCTCGTACACGTCGCAACGGCTCCCGGTGATGACCCCGTCGATGATCGTCTCGGAAAGGAAAAGGCACGGCTTCGGGTCGTCTACGACCTGCGGCTTCAGGTAGCGACGCAGGCTTTCCTCGATGATTACCGCACGACGTTCGAGGGGCAACTCCGCGACGTGCTCGGCCATCCTCACGTACTCGCAGTAGTACATGTTGGGGCAGCCAGCCCGACAACACTCGCCACGGTTGGAGCAGGTCGTCGAGGGAACCTTTCCCTGGACGGAATCGGCCTTGTACAAGGCGATCTTCAAGTCTGCCTCCGACGGCTTCATCTTGTATGGATGCATGTCTTCCTCCCATTCGATTATATGAAGACGACCTCCTGAACGGTCCCCACGCCGTATGATTATCCCCATGGAACAGGAAGAGGAAGTCATCCTGAAAGTATCGTCGTCGAAGGACAAGGGCTACGCCAAGAAGGTCGCCGCCGCCATGGGCTGGCGCCTGAGAGAGGTGGGCTATTGCCGGGCGAGGGCGATCAAGGAGGCGGCCGTCAATTCGGCCGTCAAGGCCATCGCGATCACGAACGAGCGCGTCAAGGAAGCCGGCATCAAGTTCGGCGTCGCCCCCGTATTCGGTAAGGCCGAGGCCACCGACGACCCGGCGGCGGTCGCCATTTGCATGATGGTCGAGGCCGTAAACGGCAAGCCCCCCGCGAAATTCGCCGAATGCAAGGTGTCGGGGAAGAAAACGGAGGGAGGAGACCACGCGGCCGCCACGAGGCTGGCTACCGCAATCAACGGCATGGCGCTGGGAGGCAAGGGGGTAGCCCTCAAGTGCATCGGGCCGGACGCCGTGTATCGGGCGATCATGGGTTGCGTGATGGCCCGGTCGAGCGGTTACGCCAACGGCATGAAGTCGGAGATCGTACCTACGTGGGAGACCGTCCAGGCCAAGACGGGCAGGATCAGCCTGATCAGGATAGACTTCTGGTACGAGAAGGAGCAGGGATGAAATTTACTGGCAAGGAGCCGCCCACAGGAAGCCCGTCGTCGTTATGAACCCATGGGGCATCATCGAGGTCAAGCCCATATGACCATGATCTCGACCGGAGCCAACGAATTAGACGGCAAGTAGTAGCCCGTCAACGTGTAGAAAATCATATCATCCCTCCATGATGTCCGATTCCTCGATCAGCCTCATCATTCGCGCCCTCAGCGTCGATCGCGAGGGGACCATGACGACGACCTCCTTGGTCCCGATGTTCGGCGGCTTGGCGATGTCGAAGTCGGCGAACCCGAGGGCCGTCTTGACCGCAGCTCTGACCTCCTTCGTCATCCCGAGCGCGAACTTGAACTTGAGCGGCATGATCCTCTTCTCGGCGGCGGCGAAGAAGACGTCCTCCAGGGTAGACGCGCTCCTGACCGAGGAGACCAGACGCTTGTCCATCTCGTCCTTCGCGACCTTGGAGAGGCTGTCCTCAACCTCCATCATGTCGACCGGCTTCTTGGTCACCTTGGCGAACAGGTCGGCCACGTGGATGCTGTCACCGGACTCGTTCTCGACGTAGCTGTTGTTGCTGACGTAAGCCTGCGTGGCGTTCTGACCGAAGGACGCCTCGTACTCCTGTAGCGTCAGGCTCTCCGCGTAGAAATGAGGAACCGCCTCGAGGTGCTCCCAGATGTTATCGACCCACTTGCCGCATTCGACGCATTTGACCTGGTAGCGGAACAACGGGTACTCCGATACCGCGTTGTAGAAGTCGATGGGCGTCCTTCCGAGCTTCTCGAGGTCGGAATGTCGAATCTGCTTGACGCGCCTGCCAGTGAACGGGCAGCAAACGGTATCGGGGTAGAACTTGTCGATCCAAATCTTCGCGTACCGGGCCAAGTGATCCTTGACGTTGGTCCCGGCCTCGGCGAGCATCTGCGGCGTCAACTGGTCGACCATCTTCTTGGTATAGGGATTCCTGACCTTGAGCCTCCTGGCCCTGAGCGTGACGTTCTTGTTCGACAGGACGAATGATCGCATGCTGACGCGCTTGTCCGTCGATGATTGACCGAGGGCCGCGTCGAGACGCTCCTGCGTCATCCCAAGCATCTTCTTCCCGGTAAATGGGCAACTCATGATCGCCTCGCAGGACGGGAAGTCTCGAATGAACTGCCTTTCCTCGTAGCCATCCCCAAGGGACGCTGGGTATTCCGGCGTCATCGTCACCGTCATGCCCGTCATCGGGCACTTCGCCTCCTTCGGCGACAAATCCGGGAACTCCGCCCGGAAATCGTCCAGGGAGTAGGACCCATTCAGCCGGTTCAGGCGCCACTCCGTTATCTCCTCGACCTTCTCCCCGCTCACCGGGCAGACCGTCCTCCCGTCCGGAGACGACAACGGGGCTTTCGGGTGAAGCTTGCGGTACTTGTTGGTCGTCATCCGATGGGCGAGGTGCTTCTCGTCGATCTTGTAAACCTGGTCCCCGCAAATGGGGCATTTCTTGCGCGGGTGATTCTTGTGGGACGTCTTCTGGTTGTAGAGGTTCTTGAGGGTGTTCAACAGGCCGCTTACGAGGTACGCGTTGAACGCCAGGCCGTCACCCTTCTTGGTCTTGTTCCTCTTGAACTTCTCCGCGCTGGACCATACGACCTTGTCATGGACCGCGCTCCCCTCTTCAACGTCGTCCCCGAAGAAGGGAGCGAACGCCCTCGCCCACCCGGGACGAAAGATGGCGTAGTTCTTGATGATCGAGTCCAGCAACCCGGGGTCCTTCGATCTCTGGTACCGTTGGACGACCGTCTCTATCCAGTCCTTTCCGATTTTCTTGATGTCGTGATGCCAATTCTTGGCCTTCTTCATCGCCTCGTAATCGTAAGACATGGAGCCTCCTTCTCGTCAAAAACAGATGCGATTGAACTCGCACCATTTGCAGGGGAATCGAGCAGGGCTCGATCCCGCTGGCCGCGGCGGCAACTTCCTCCGCGCTATGACGTCCAAGAGCCATTCCGCGTCGCGCTTGATCCGATCGACCAACGCGTCGTCGCGAGGGACGAACATCTCTTTCACCGCTTGATTGTCCTTGTTCTCGTACAATACCACGGACGACCTCAAATTCAGCAACCACATATATATATGAACTTGGACGACGTGTTCCCTTTTCGCTTCCGACAATTCCACGAACATGCTGTCCTTCATCGTCTTCATGTCGACAACGAACAAATCCATGTCCTCGACGCCGGTAGAAAAAGGGGATCCACGAGCGTCGACGATGGCGTCGACATGACCCTCGAAGTTGTACCGAGGGCCGGACGATACTTTTAATTCTTGGTATTCGAGGATGTGGTTCTTGCAATCGCAACGCCATGACGAGTCCGTAGACGGGTTGAATATTCCAAGGGGTTCCTGCGCCCCGTAGACCTTCCCGCAACATGGATTGCCGCACTTCCACGCCCCCCGCAATATTCCCGCGCCGTCCAGGTACTTCTGCCACCTGGCGTGCGTTCCATGACCGTTATCGTATATCCGTTCCCCCCGACAGTCAACTTCATGGGCTTTCTTTTCGTAAAATTTTTCCGTCTCGTTATAATGTTGGTACGCGATCCTGCGAAGGCAAGAACCCCACGCGGACGGGTGGAAGACGTCGTATCGGCGATCTCCATTCAACGCCTTCTCGACCATGAAGCCGCGAACCATCTCGTCGACGCTGGGAGGCTTCATTCCAGGTCCTCCGGGATAGCGATGCCTGCTTCCGAGAACGCGTTCCTGAGTACCCACCGCATGCTGCCGGAACCCCTCGACTTCAGGAACGACGCCGGGTCGTCCTTGTCGACCGCCCGCGGCAACGTCGCGATGATCCCGCGAAACTCGTCGTAAGGCCGCGAGATGGTCGGGACGTTGAAGAGGCGCCTCCCCCTCAGGGACTCCTCCGCCGCCTTCTGTTTGCTCAACTCGGAGAATTTTATGGTTGAGGAGAACGCCTCGATGACGCCCATCGCCGTGTCCGCGTGCCCGCGTCCGGCCGAGTCCGAGTCCATCAACAGGACGACGACGGGGGCCCACCTGCGGAGGATTTGTACGTGGACGTGGGACATGTAGCCCCCCATGATCCCGACGGTGTTCCCGAACCCGTGACCATGCATGGACATGACGTCCATCTGACCCTCGACGATGATCGAATACCCGCGTCGGCATATCCATCGCTTGGCGATGTTCATCCCGAAAAGGTGCTCGCTCTTCTCGAAGCGCTCGTTCCAGTACTTGGGGGTGACCCCGTCGATGATGGCTCGGACGGACAACGCCAGCAGGTTGTCGTACGCGTCCATGATGGGCATGACGATCCTTCCGGCGAACGGGTGTCCCTTCATGTCGGACGGGACGTACCCGAGTCTGAAGTCGGCAATGACGGCGGGGTCGAGGCCCCGCTCGAAGATCAGGTAATCCCTCGCCACCTTCCCGCGAGGACCGCAGAGCGCGAGCCTGCTCGCGCCGTACTCCATGTATCGGTCCGTTTGGGAAAGACTGGCTACCCGTATCGGCTTGTAATCCTCAAGCCGGGGGAGCATCCTCGTCCTCCTCGATGAACGGCTCCAAGACGTACTTCTCCAGCTCGGGGGTCAGGTGGGCGCCCTTCTTCTCCTTCAGCCGCCTTCCGATCTCCCGGAGCGCATCGACGTCCAAGTCCTTCCTGAACGCGTCGAACCCGTCGACGTTGGTCAGCTTGGGGAATCCCTTCAACGTGAAGTACTGCTTGGGGTTAAGCTCGTCCTTGGACGTCTTGGACGAGACGACCTTCTTGACGAGGGCCATGTCGAGCAACTGGTCCATCATCGTCGGCTTCTGGGACCCGTAATAGATCGGCAGGATCGATTCCATGAAGCAGCGCCCAAAGCGATTCTTGACCGTCTGGATGTGTGACCGCATGCCGATCTCCTCGCCATGCAGGTAAATCCCCCTGTCGTTCTTTCCGGGCCGCTGCAAGCGAACACGGATCGAGGAAAAGAACCCGATGGCGCCCCCTCCGGGCGTCGTCTCGGGATTACCGAACATGGCCGCCCTTCCGGCCTTGCTCCTGACCTGGTTGATCAGGACGATGGCGCAGTTTCCTTGCTTGGCTATCCCGACGAACCTGGGCATCGCCTTGGACATCATCCTCGCCAGCGCCGCTACCTTGTCGTCCTCGATATCGGCCTCCATCATCACCTTTGGCAGGAGGGCAGCCACGGAGTCGATTACCAGGAGTTTCACGATCCCTTTGCCGATGCCCTTCTCTATGTGGTCGAGGTACCACTCGCCGTAACGACCGGCCGCCGGGCTGATAGTAGCCAGGTACTTCCTGTCGACGCCGTGCCTCTCGGCCCAGTCGGGATAAAGGCTACCCTCGACGTCGGCCCACATGACGACGTTCTTCTCCCGCGTCACGCTTCCGGCGAGCATCAACGCCAGGCTGCTCTTGCCGCCCTGGACGGGCCCGTACAGCTCGCAGATGAACCCCCTCGGGACGCCGCCCTTCCCCGTCTTCTCGTATATGTCCGGCGTGAGGACGCTGTCGACCTCCTCGTGGCCGGTGGAAATGACCTCGATCTCCTCGTTCTTCTCCCCGGAGTAATACAAGTCGTTTTCGTTGAGGCCCGTCAAGCTCCTGAGCTGCTCCATCATCGCGAGGCGATTTTTTTCCTGGATGTGCGCCTTCTTCTTCGCGTCCTTCTCCTCCTTGGTCGGTTTGTTCTTTCCCGTTTGCTCTTCTTCGGGCTCTGCTCCCGCTGCCTGAAGCGTTTTCTTGCTCATAGGACTTCTCCTTTGTTTCCCGGGGGCTCATGCCCCCGGGGATAAGGGACATCAGGTTCAGAACGGTATTTCATCATCATCCGACTTCGATTGCGATTGGGACTGCGATTGTGACTGGCCCTGTTGCTGTTGTCCCTGCTTATGCGATCCGCCTCCTCCGCCTCCTCCGGCGTCGCCACGCTTCTCCGCGAGCATGCGCCTGATCTCCTCCGGCGTGTTCGGCTTCCTGAACTCCTCGAGGATGGCGGCGAGGTCGCCCTTCGCCTTGATCATCGAGAGCTCGTCCTCGGTGAAGGGAGCGCGATCAAGAGGCATCGCCTTGTACTTGGACTTGCGAGGGTCGCTCGCCTGGCCTTCCCGCTTGACCTGCCAGTCGCAACCGTTGCGTCCGCCTGGCTCCGCGTTGTACGCCTTCGCCCACTCGAGGAAGCTATCCAATAGCGACCCCGGGAAATCGACGATCTTCAGGGCTCCGTCGTCGCGGTTGATGAACCAGCAGGCGTATCTAGGAGCGGGGTTCTTCTGCTCCAGCATGAGCGGGTCGAGGACTTGGCCGTCCTTGATACCGGGTGACCGGCAGATGATCGGCTCCCAATGCTGGAAATACTCGTAGGGCTTGCCCACCATGCGTAGCTTGTACGTCTTGTTGATCTCCAGCTTCATGAAATCGCCGCCGGAGCCGCTACCCCCGAAGGATTGTCGCCCCGCGTCCTTCGACTTCCAATCAATGAAACCCATCTCTCCTCCTTCGCGCCCTCGGCGCATTCCAATTACCGGGTTCAGAATTCGCCGAAATTGACGAAGCCCGGCTGCCTGTCCTTCATCTTCGGCTTCGACGGCATGTCGTCCAAGCCGCTAAATTCATTGTCCTCGAACTTACGCTTCGGCTCCTCGGGCTCCGGCGTTCGCCGAGGAGCGGACGGCGCCCTGGGGGCGTCGTCGCCAGCCGGCAGGCGCATCCCCACATTTCGCGGAATGAGATAATTCTGATGCCAGGTGAACAATCGGCTGACCATGTCGTGCTGGGACAAAAGGTGTTTGCAGGTTCGTTCGTAGCTGTCGCATACCTCGCGAACGTCGTCCTGCAATTGGATGAGGTCGCCGAGGGCGAGCTTGACCTGGCCCATCCTGCGCTCCTTGTTGCTCGCCTTGGAGAATGCCACCCCGATGTCGGTAAGGTAATCGACGACGGAATCGATCCGATGCCGGATCGGAAGTAGCTCCATAAGACGAGCATGCACGGTGGTATACGCCCCGTATATCAAGGTAAATGCCGAGGCGATGACCTCGGGGTTCTCGCGATGGGCGTCGAGGTCGACGTGGACCCCGAACGTCCCGATCTGCTGAGCGTAGTGGCTGAGGTCGAACGACTTGACGCGCTCGATGACGTCGGACATCTTCGCCATCTCGCGCTCGAAGCCCTCGGCGTCGAAGTCCGAGAAGGAAGGCAGCGGGCCTTTCTTGGTGGGGTTTTGAGGTTCGGAAGAAATCCAATCCTCGCTGGCGGGTTCGGGGGTCTTGGGGTTTGGCACGTCCTTGGGCTCCGTTTGTTTCGCTGGTTCCGCTGGTTCTGGTTCCGCTGGTTCCGCTGGTCTTGGTACTTCCTGTGGGGCATCGGCCCTCGAGATTGATTCTACAAAGGCGCCCCCGCTCTCCTTCTTTTCAGGGGATTTTTTCTCGTTTTTTTCGGGGGAATTTGCAACGCTTTGCACGGGGTCACCTTGCGATTTCGCTTTTTCGGGGTACTCGACGACCAACGGGTTGGCCACCTCGATCGAATCGACGAACGACTTGACGTTGTCCTTGAACCTCCTCTCCTGCTCGCTCCAGTCGTCGCGGAGCAGCTTCTTTTCTTCCTCTACCGGGCCGTTGATGATGTCTCCCCAGCTCATGTCTTCACTCCATGGAGAACCCTGACGCGGGTTCCTCTTCGTCCATTCCAAAGAGGATTCCGATCCCCTCCTTTTCCTCCTTGCGAGCGCCCTTGATGTTCTTCTCCTTCTTGGCGCGGGACGACTTGTCGACGTATTCGGACTCGATGTCCGCCCGCGTCGCTGCGCGTCCGAGAACCCGCGTCAGGCCGTCCAACAGCCAGTCGAACGCCCCCACGTCGATGAGGGCCGTCACGACGTCCTTCCTGGACCCGTCGCCGGATCTCATGCAGTAGTCGAACATGTTCTTGTAGGGCTGCCCGGCCTCGATGTCCGCGTACGCGCGTCCGAGGTTCTTGACGCCCTTGAATCCGCGACGGATGGCGAGCTTCTCCTTGGAGCCCTCCACCGTGTAGTCGCCCTTGGACTTGTTCACGTCCAGCGGGAGGATTCGAATCCCCATGCCCCTCGTCCCGGACTCGTACTTCGCCAGCGTCTTCGAGACGTTGGCCTCTACCGTCATCTGGGCGGCCATGAACTCGACCGGGTAGTAATGCTTCAGGTAGGCGCATTGATACGCCGTGTAAGCGTAGGCGGCGGCGTGCGACTTGTTGAACGCGTATTCTCCGAACTTCTTCATGGTCTCCCAGATCGAAGACGCCACCTGCGGAGAGCACGTTTTTTCCTTCTCGCAGCCCTTGAGGAACTTGCCCTTCATCTCCTCCAGGAGGGCCATCTTCTTCTTACCCATCGCCTTTCTGACCCGGTCAGCCTCGCTGCCGCTGAATCCGGCCAAAACGCGACACGCCTTCATCACCTGCTCCTGATAGACGAATATCCCGTAGGTCGGCCCGAGGATGGCCTCCAGAGCGGGGGCAGGGTAGTTGACCTTCTCGTTCCCATGCTTGCGCCTGATGAATGACGGGATGTTGTCCTTGGGGCCGGGCCGGTAGAGCGCGTTGGCCGCGATGACGTCCTCGAAGCAGTCCACTTTCATCTCGCGGAGCGTCTTCGCCATGCCATCCGACTCGAACTGGAAAATACAGAGCGTGTCGCCCCTCGAGAAGATACCCAGGACGCCCGGATCGGATGGCTCGACGTTGTCGATGTCGACGTCCTCGCCGCGAACCCTCTTGATCGATTCCAGGCAGGTGGTGAGGACCGTCAGGACCTTGGTCCTCAGCATGTCGAACTTGATGCCCCCCAGCTTGTCGACGTCCACCATGTCCCAGGCGGTCGCCAGGTCGTTTTTCTTGCCAGCAAACTCCTGAGGGACGAAATCGACGATGGGACATTCGGTGATCAGGATGCCCGCCGGATGCTGACCACGCGCCTGAACCAGCCCCTCGATGGCCTCCGCGAAGGCGAAGATGTCCGGGTAGCGAGCCTTGGCGTCCCTGATCTCGGGGACGTCGTAGGCGTACAGCAGCTCGTCGGGCTTGGCCTGAAACTTTTCCCGGTCGAACGTCAGCTTGTTGGACGGCCTCTCGTCGAGTCCCTTGGGAAGGAACTTGGTCAGGTCGTCGGCCATGCGGGCCGTCTCGTCCCTGTAGCCACCAGACTTGGACTTGGACCGCTTGAACTTGTACTTGCCGCCCGATGCCGAACCGTTGCTCTTCTGCTCGCGCTCCCACGTCCCGCCGGGATCGAATACTCGGTAGGCCGCTTTTATGGAAGCGGCGACGTGGTACGTGATGAACGTCATGATCCTCGCGACGTGATCATCCCCGTACTTGTCGGACACGTACTTCAGGATCTCCTCGCCGCGCTCCCTGTCGAAGTCGATGTCGACGTCGGGCATCTCGTTGCGTTCCTCGTCGAGGAAGCGCTCGAACAGCAGGTCATATTTCAGCGGATCAAGGTTGGTTATGCGAAGGCAGTACAGGATGAGCGACCCCACGCCCGATCCGCGCCCTACCCCGACGCGTATGCCGTTCTTCCACGCGTAGTTGACGTAGTCCCAGACGACTAGGAAGTACTCGTCGAACGCTCGCCCCTTGTCGCGCAGCCTTCGCAGGACGCCCATCTCCTCGGCGAACCGTTCCTCGTACTCCTCGATCCCCTCCTTTCCGCGCTCGCGGAGTCCGGCCCGCGAGAGCCGTTCCAGGTAATCCAACGGCGTCTCGCCCTCGGGTATCTCGAACGATGGGAGCTGCGTCTTCCCGAACTCCATCTCGGCGACGCATTCCTCGGCGATCTGGACGGCGGACTGGATGGCCTGCCGGTTCTTCCCCCCGAACGCCTCGTACATCTCTTCCGGGCTCTTGAGGTAGAACTCGTTGGACTCCATCCTGATCCTGTTTTCGTCCTTCAGGCACTTGTCCATGTTCAGCGCCATCAGCGCCTCCTGGACGTTCGCGTCCTTGCGGCGCAGGTAATGGACGTCGTTGGTCGCCAGCAATTTGGACCCGATCTCGCTGGCCATGCGAGCGACCTGCGGGAACAGCTCGTTCTCCTCCTTCAACCCGTGGTTCTGCACCTCCATGTAGAAGTCGTCACCGTATATACGCTTGAACCGGAGCGCCGCCTTCTTGGCTTCCTCGTAGCCCTTCTCGTTGATGAGGGCCGGAACGTACCCGCTGATGCAGGCCGTCGAGCATATGACGCCCTCCCGATGCGCCTCGAGAAGCTCCCAGTCCACGCGCGGTGAGTAATAGAACCCGGTCCGGTAGGATTGCTCGACCATGCGAAAAATGTTCCTGAGCCCCTCGTTCGTCTTGGCGATCAGGATCAGGTGGTAATTGTTGCGCCCCTCCCGATGCGTCCGGTCCGGCGTGAAGTACGCCTCGATGCCGAATATGGGTTTCAACCCGGCGTTCTTGCATAACCCGGCGAGCTTGACCCAGGAGGCGATCGTTCCGTGGTCCGTCACGGTAACCGTCTTGTATCCCAGGGACTTCGACATGGAGACCAGCGATTTCAACCCGACGGGGGCGTCGAGCGGCGAGTATTCGCTATGAAGGTGATGATGAGCGAACATGGTTCCTCCGGCTTGGGATGATACGTCGAAGGACGCCGCGTACGGTCCCACGAATAAGAAATCAGGATGATAACATTCTGGAAGCCGGCAATCGTCGACGACGTATCCGTCAAGGTCCTCCCGATCGGACCCGCCTCCAAGGTCGCCTCGGGACTCCTCGACATACCCAGAATGCACCCGTTCCTGTGTCACCTGACTTTCGAGGGATACGTGTCATTCCTATGGGACGTCGGATGGGGAACGACCCTGGCGATGCGCGACGAACCGGAGTTCGGGTCCGGCGGCGTATTCTCGATCATGGTCACGGACCCACATAGGATATCGAAGTCCGAGATGTATCGTCTCTACGTTCAAGTCTTTGAGCTGTTCGGCGTTACGTTGCTCGGGGACGATGGGTTCGTCGACGTCAGGAACTTCAGGAGACGGTTTTCCTGACCCCGTTGGAAAAGACGTGCTTCTCCTCGCTGAACCTCGGCTTGATCTCGTCCATGACGGCCTTCATGAACTCCTCGACGCCCTGTCCCTTCAACGGCCGCAGGAAGTCCATGTCATCGCGCCATTCGACCTCGTCGGGCGGGGGCTTGACCGCCTCGATGTCGTCGAAAACGTAGAACACCGCGTGGCCGTCGGCGTGGGCGTACGCCACGGCATCGACCAGCGCCTCCAGCTTATCCGGAGTATCGTTGTCCTGGTGATTGACTACCAGGAGGACGCCGTCGAAGCCGTCCTTTTTCTTTTCCTTGTCGATCCACATCATTTTGCCGTCCTCGTCTCTGGACTGGGCTCGAAATAACCCGGGGAGAAATATCCAAATAGGCAGGCCGACCCATACGCGTCGTCGTAGTAGTTGCCTGCGTGTACGCAAACGGGGATGCGAAACCCCTCGTCGCTTGAGAGAACTACGTCGAAGAAGTCCCACTTCTCCCCGCAGAACTCATCGAACCACTCCTCGCTTTGCTCCGGTCCCTCGAAAGGTATCGCGATCCCGATGTTCAAGCCCATCAACCTCTCGTCGTCTGGACCGTGCTTCGGGATGACCGCGGAGCAGAACGCCTTGATCGGAATCGTCTTCTCCTCGCCGCCAACCGTCCGGTACTCCATGAGGTTGAACTTGATCTTTTCCTTGATCCTGATCATCGGTAGTACTTCCTCGCCTGGATAAGGCTCCACGTTCCTGGGGTGAAAGACCTCGATTCGTCGTACCCGGAGCCGATCCTGTCCCTCACGTCCCCTACGCGCAGGAACTTGGACACCTTGACCCCGTCGCCCTCCTCCCCCGCGAACTTGACGTCTGAAACGGAGACCGTCTCGAAGCGGAAAGTCGCATAGCGCTGGCGGCACCACGAGGCGAGGCCATCGGGATCGAGATCGCGATCAAGCCCCACGGTGCAGCAGGTCACGGGTTTCTTCCTGGACGCGACCTCGGCGCAGAACGACATCGTCAGGAGGCGAGCCCGTTCCTTGTCCTCCGACTTGACGGGGCAAGCCCAGACGTGATCGACCCCTTTCTCTAGCTGCAACGCCTCGATGGCCCTGAGGTAGTCCATGGTAGGAGGGTCGTAGTCCCCGACGAGGAGGACCACCTTGTCCCCGTCATTCGCCTGGCGGGTACCCTTCATCATTGATCGTGACCGACCATCCATCTGGGAAAGCGTCCTCCATGTACTCCGTCATGGCCTGCAACTCGCTGGTCTTGTTGAGCTGGTGCATCGGCCAGAGCATCCTGATCTCGCAGCGAACCGCGTTGTACGTCCGGGACGAGTCCTTGAGCCGCGCCAGGCATTCGTCGTCGATGAGCAGCGGGCATTCGGACAACAACGACAGGTTGATCGCCATCGCGGCGTTATCCGACGCGAGGCGCATCTTCTTGCGCCCCCTCTTTAGCGTCACGGACGAATGCAAGCCGCCCTCCCGCTCGACGAGCTCGGACCCGGTGATCGAGACGGACGACGCCTTGAAGACGCTCGTGACGGAGGAGTAGGGGCCGCTCGACGTCCCCGTGGTCAGTATGTCGTGACACGTCTCGGCGTCGGCCAGGGAGCACCTGACCGGGAAAACCTTCTTGTCGGCCTCCACGACTATGATCCCGCTGAAATCAGGCAGCGGCCCGATCACGTCCTTGACGCAGACTTCCATCGTGTCCCCTTACTTGAAGCAAGATCCTCTGCAAGTCAACTTTCCGCAAAAGGCACAATGACCTTGCGACGTGTCGTACGTCCTGAAGTCGCTTCCGTCATTCACGATCTCGGAGTACATGGGGGCCTCTTGTTTCCGGCCTCGTCGAGGACGTACGGATTGCCGTCCTCGTCGTGATGGATGATCTCCCCGTGGGAATTCTTGTTCTCCTGTTCCATTACTTGATCATGCCCCCGATCCGGGTCGGGATGTCGCTGGAATCGATGAAGGCGTCATTCAGGCCCGCCTCCTGCTCCAGTAGGTTCGCCCTCTTGTTCAGGTTGTCCAGGGCCACCAGAACCTCCATCAGGAACTCCACGTCCTTCTTCAGGAACTCGTCGTCGGGACGATGCTCCTTCACGAGCTTCGCCTTTTCCTCGACATACGCCGCGAGTTTTTGCAGCGTTTGACCCAGCTCGTCGCCCTTTCTGGACATCTTCTCTACCTCCCTCGCCCTCGTACCTTTTCAGGGCTTCGCGCACTTCCTCGGCAGTCACCGTGGCGACGCCGAGCTTCTGGACCACGACGCCAGAAGCCGCCTGCGCCACCTTCATGGCCTCATCATACGGCATTCCAGCACCCAAAGCGGCAGCCAAGGCGGCCGCGAGCGTGTCGCCGGCCCCCGTTACGTCCACGACCTCCTCGTCGCCCTCGTCGAGCGCCTTGAACTTGCGAGTCCACTTCCGGGTGGCCATGACGGCCCCCCCGTGACCAAGCGTCACGGCCGCCGCGTCGAGGTCCATTACGTCCATGATGTACCCGGCGAGGAACGCGTCGTCGTGTCCTCGCGCGTCGATGCTGGACCCGCATATGAACCGGGCTTCGGCCGAGTTCGGGACGACGATGGACGCCCGGCGATACATCGTCAGCGCCTCCCTGGACTTCGTGTCAACTACTACCGGGATGCCCTTGTCCCTAGCGTATACCAGCAGGCATTCCAGGTACTCGCTGCGCCTCATGACGCCATGGGCGTAGTCCGACACGACGATGGCCGTCGCCCCGTCGAGGCATTCGATGACGCGCTGGATCATCCCCCGGAATATCGACTCCGGGACCGGCTCCCGCGTCTGGGAGTCGACCCTGAGTACTTGTTGCGAGCGGGCGATGAACCGCTCCTTGACGGTGGTCTTGCGGCGGGGGCATATGATCGGTTCCACGAAGGAGGCGATCTTCCCGTTGAAGTGGCTCCCGTGCAGGTTCTCCACGAACGATATGCTGTTCTTGTACTCGTCGAAGTCCTCCCCGACCACGGTAAAGAGCTTGACGTCGTCGACGCCCATGGCCTTGAGGTTGTTGGCCACGTTAGCGGCGCCACCGAACCTCCATTGAACCTCCTTCTCGGCGAAGACGACTATGGGGGCTTCCGGGCTGACTCGTTCGGCTTCCAAAAAACGGTAGTAGTCCAGGATCAAGTCCCCAATGATGAGAATCTTGTTCCCAGAGAGGTTCATATCTCGACCTCGATTACGGTCTGGTCGTCGCCATCCTGGACCTTCTTGACGGAGGACTTCTCGTCCAGGACGTAGACCAGCGGCTTCCCGAACCGATCCCTCGTGTAGAGCGACACCTTGTGTCCCCACGTCTTGGCGATGTAGGTCAGGGTTCCCCTCGCGTACGTCTCGTCGAGGGGGGTCTTGTCCGAGCCGTCATGGACGAGTACGAGAGCCCGGTCCTTGTCGTTGACCTCCTTGATGTAGATCGGCGGAACCCCGTAGTTATGCAGCCGGGTGGTCATGCTCTCGATGATCTTCTCCAGGTCGCGGGACTTCAGGATGATGTCGTCCTCCTCCGGATCCTCGGTGGTTCCCCGCGTCCCGAACCTGAAGAGCTTCATGTCCTGGGCGAGGTCCTTCGTCAGGTAGTTCTGGATGAAGCTCACGTCGTCGTCGTCCGCCCTCACCTGGAACATCTTCTGGGCGCCCGTCATTTTCGACATGACGACGTTCCCTTCGTCGTCGTACTTGTCGACGTCGTCGCCGGCCATGAACGCCTTGTCCTTCAGCCCCTCCTCGTGGTACTCGTCCCAGCGTTTCTTGATGTCGCCGAAGACGCGGAACCCGACGTAGTACGGGTTCAGGGATCCACCTCGTCCCGCGCTGACGACGCCCGCGTGAGCCTTGGCGAAGTCCATGTGCTCGGCGGACGTCAAGCCCTCGTAGTTGAGCATCAACTCGGCGTGCCAGAAGCTCGCCCAACCCTCGTTCATGATCTTCGTCATGAACTGCGGGTAGAAGTAGTAGCTTTCCGAACGAATCATCGCGAATACCTCGCGCTGCCACGGCAGCAGGTTCGCGTACGTCCCCAGGAACCAGAGCAAGTCGCGCTCGTGATGGGGCGGAAACGTCTTGTTCTTGATCTCGTGCTTCACTCGCGGTTTCATGTCCTCGCCGAACAAGTCCGCGTACGGAAGAGGATCGATCTTCTTGAAGACGTGTTCCTGTTGCGGGTAGCGTTGCCTGTTCTCCCCCATGTTCCAGTCGATGTGCCGGTCAATGGAGAACGCCACGTCCATCCAGTCCTCGACGACCTCGATCCCGTATTTCTCCTTCAGCGCCTCTATCGCGTGAGCGTTGCGTTCCGCCTGGTTGACCATGTTCCTGTTCGTCCGTCGGAACATCGCGTTGTTCTTGAAGAAGTCCGAATGACCCAGGCAATGCGCGCAAACGAGCAGGTTGACGACGTCCGGGTTCGTCTCGTCTAGGAAGGCGTAGGACGGGTCGTTGTTCAGGATCAGCTCGTAGATCTTGGAGAACCCCATCTCCCCGTACGTCTTCTGGTGGACGAACGAACGCCCGAACGACCAATGCGACATGCGGGTAGGGAGCCCGTACGAGGAGACGTCCCAGATGATCTCCCTCGGGACGACCTCGTAGATGACCGGGAAGGGGTCGAGCCCCATCTTGTCCGCCAGCGCCTCGATCTCCTCGAAGCGCTCGTCAAGACTCTTCGACATTGGCCAGCCTCCTGGCTATCCACTCGACGCAGGGGACCGCCACGGCGTTCCCGAGCATCCTGTAGCGTACGCTGTCGCTGAAACCCGCGGTCCAGTCATCGGGAAACCCCTGGAGGCGCTCGCATTCGACGGGCGTCAGCCTCCTGACGCAAGACTTGGTCGCCACCAACGGTCTCATGTCGGACGTGGCCCCGGCGTCGCTCCCGTTGAGCGCCGGACAAACGTCCTCAGGCTGCCCGCGCCCGTTGCGGGCGATCCGAGACTGGAATATTACCGGGTCTTGATCGCCCTTGTCCGCGTCGGCCGACAGCGGGGGGAATATCTCGGAGGGCGAGCCGTCCTTGTCCCTAGTATAATGAGACGGCTTGAACGCCACCGCGACGTGACCGCCCCCGCTTATGTGCGAGTCGACGTAGTTCATGCTGCGCAGGGTCGGAGCCACGTCGTCGCGGGCGTCGGCCCCGTGATCCTTGCAGGAGAACGAGATCACTTTCGAGCCACCTGCTCCAGGGCTTTCTTCAACGGTTCCGGGAGCTTGTTTCCTCGCTTTTCGGCGCGGCGGAGGATGCCCTCGCACGCCTTCGAAGACAGATAGTACTTCTCCGGGACTTCGGGCTCCAATATCTCGGCGAGCGAACACACCGAAGACCCTTCTTCTTCGCTGGGCCACTCCGAGGTACTCAGCATCAATAACTCGCCATCCTCCATCAAACCCGAGTTCGTGAAACTCCTTGACCACCGCGAGAATGTCTCTTCCGTTTGTGGAATTGAGTAATCCGGGAACATTCTCCCAAATGCACCAAGTAGGCTTTCGTTCATCGATGATCCTCCCCATCTCGTAGAAGAGTCCTGATCGCTCCCCGGCCAAGCCGGCCCGCTTCCCGGCGGCGCTGACGTCCTGGCACGGGAATCCGCCGCATATCACGTCGCATTCGGGGAGGTTGTGTTTCCCCACGGTGCAGACGTCGTCGAATTGGGGGACGTCGGGCCACTTCTCCCCCAGTAGCTTCAGGCAGTTCTTGTCCTTCTCGACCTGGGCGACGACCTTCATCCCGGCCCTTTCCATGGCCAGGTCGAAGCCGCCTATCCCGGCGAACAGGGAGACGACGCGCATGCTCACTTGGCCGCCTCCTTGTCATCCTCCACGCCGAGGAACGCCTTTAGGGTTTTGAACACGTCCGACTTGCGCGACATGCGGGCGAGAAGCAGCCGATCATGGTCTCCGATCCTGTCCTTGAAGGTCTTCATCAGGGGCGTGAAGAATGGGCTGTTGTTGTCGTCCTCCTCGTCGTCGTCGCCCTCGTAATGAACCTCCCCGTACGCGAGCATGTTGACGCGCTCGATCATCTCCTTGACGACCTTGACGCAGTTCTCGTTGTCCTCGCGCCAGTTCTCCCCGTCCGAGAAGTGGAAGACGTACACGTTCCACAAGTTCCGGGGCCGAGACTCCCGAATGTCCTTCCAGGCCAGGTCGTAGGCCGAGGAGCATTTCGTGCCGCCCCACGAGGATATCGCGAAGAAGTCCTTCTCCGGGACGACCTGCGCCGCCGCGTCGTGGGCGATGAAGACCACCTCGACGTGGTCGTACTTGCGTTCCAGGAAACGGCATATCCACCAGAAGGTGGCCTTGCAGAGGTACCGCTTGTGGTCGTCCATGGACCCGCTCCGGTCCATCATCAGGTAGACGACCGCGTTGGAATGACGCTCGACGATGTCGTCCCACGTCCGGAACCGCATGTCGTCGTCCGTGAGACCCTTGAACCGCGGGTCGTTCGACTCCTTGGCGTTGCGCTTGATGTTCTCCATGACGGTCGCGCGCTTCGCCCAGTTCGACATGATGCCCTTCTTGCGAAGGTCCGTGAACTTGGTCTCCGTGGTGACGATCTCGACCTTGTCCTTCTTCTCGAGCCACGGCAACCCGAGGTCCTCCAGCATCATCTGGGTGAGCTCCTCGACCGTGATTTCGGCGTCGTAGATGTCGATCCCGGGCTCGTTACCGGGCTGCTTTCCCCCTCCCTCGCCCTTCTTCTTGCCCTTCTTGAGGATGTCCCCCTCCTTGCCTTCGCCGTGCCCCGCGCCGTCCTTGGGATACCCGTGACGGAAGTAATAGCTGTCGAGGTACTTGACGGGGACGCGGGTGGTCCGCTTCCCGTCGGTCGTGATGATCGCCTCCTCGGAGATGATCTTGTGGAGGTTCTTCTTGATGGCCTCCTTGATCTTCTTCTGGTGGCGATTGGAGTCCAGTTGTCCCCTACGACGCAGGTCATAGGGGAGGTTGCTCCTAAGGATTCCCATGCGCGAACCCCTCCTGGCCTTACGATCCGATGCCGACGTAAACGCGGCCGTCCTTGCATACCTCCACGACCTCGAAGAAAAGGTCCCCGAGGGCATGCCCCCAAATGCCGTACTTGGACGGGTCGACGTTGTCCTCCGCGTAGATGCGCTCGTACTCCTTGGCGAGGGCCAGCAGGAAGAGCCCGAAGCTGTTGAAGCTGCCCCCTGTTCCGGGGAACTCATCCTCCTCGTCCTTGACGCGCATGGGGGGCGAAACAGTTATCTTGACGTCCACGGACAGCGGGTAGGTCAAGGTCGCCTCCAAGGTCGTGGGCTTCGTAAATTCCCAATGATGGTTCGACGTCTCCCCCCGGTCGTCCGTCCCAAACAGGATTCGTTTGGCCTGATCAGGCGTCAACGACGCCACCGTCTTGACGTGGTAGTTGCAACACCACCTGCCGTACAACAATTTTTGAGGATACCTGGTCTTGATGGGAATGGCCCCCTCTCCCTCCTTATCCGGCTTAGCGATTTCCGTAACGACTGCCGTAACGGACTCCGCTTCAGGGGCTCCCAGAAGCCTATGTCTAACCTCGGTCTCGAGGTACGTTACGAACCGCGGGCGCGGACGGTAAAGCGCGTCGATGACGGGATCGTGGATGGGAGCCTCCTCGCGCTTGACGACCTTGGCATCCGTCGGACCGAGGATTGTCTTCATTACTTCTCCGCCTCCCTCACGAACGAAAGCAGGATGAACCCGATCCCCGTGACGAAAGACGAGATCATGATCCCTAGAACCAGGTGACTTCCCCCGACTAACTGCTCGCCGGGTACGTTGGCCGACCCGGCAAGGACCGCCAGGGTCGGCAATGCTGACCAGCTCAACGCCAGGCAAAAGTTCTCAAGGATTTTTCTCATTTTTCCCTCATCATGATCGAGCTGACGTACTTGAGTAGCTCGTTCGCGCTCTCCGGGATGTACCCGTGCTTCTCGCATAGCGTGTCGACGACCTGGTTGATCCGCTTCAGCTCGTCGGGATCGCGCTTGGTCCTCGACGTGATCGTCATCTTGATGAGGTCCTTGCGGTCCTCGAAGAGCTGCTTCTCGATGGCCTCGCGGAGCCTCCCGTGGCTGTCGTAGCGGAACTTGTCGCCCCGGCGCGTCATGGCCGCGACCTTACGCATGATCTCGTTGCGGAAGGAGTCCTTCCCGGTGTCGCTGATGCCGATCTTGTTCTCGATCGAGCGCATGAGCTGCTCGCTGGGCTCGATCTCCTCCTTGGTGATCGGGTCCTCGAGCTTCGTCTTCTCCAGGAACGCCTCGACGTTGTCGATGTAGTTGTCGAGAAGCGTCTTGGCCTCGTCCTCGAACGACACGAAGAACGCTTTCTGGACCTCGTTCTTGGCGATCTCGTCGAACTCCTTACGGACCTCCGAGATCAGGTCCTCGTAACGAGTGCGCTCCTCCGGCTTGAACTTGCTCGACGTCCTCAGCCCTTCCTTGAGGCTTCGAAGAACGTGTATCGGGGTGATGAACTTGACGTGTCGCTTCCGTTGCACGAAGTCCGGCGTCTTTTCCTTCTTACGTTCCTCCTCGTCCTCCTCCTCGATGCCGCGTATGGCCGTCGTGACAAGGCGGTTGATGATGTACCTCGGGCTCACGCCGTCCATGCCCTCGGTGCCTCCGCTCTCCTTCTGGATGCGCGGGACGTCCTTCAGGCTGAAGCCCTCGACCTCCTCGCCGTCGTAGAGCTTCATCTTCTTGACCTTGTCGAGGTTCTGGTCCTTGGGGTCCTCGATCCTGCTCAGGACGGCGAACATGGACGCGACGCGCAGCGTGTGCGGGGCGACGTGAACGCCCGCGAGGCCGCCCCCCCGCAGCAACTTCTCGTATATCCGGACCTCGTCCTTGACCCTCAGGTTGTACGGTATCTTGCAGACGATCATGCGGTCGATCAGCGCTTCGTTCTTGGGGTTGCCCACGAACTCCTTGTACTCGCTCTCGTTCGTATGGCTGAGGATGACCTCGTCGCAGCTTATCAGCGGGAAGCGAGGCGTCTTGATGACCTTTTCCTGCGTCGCGGTGAGCAGGACGTACAGGAACTTCGGGTCGACCTTCAGTATCTCGATGAACTCCATGATCCCCCGGTTGGCCACGTTGAGTTCCCCGTCGAACTTCCACGCCCGAGGGTCGGATTCCGTCCCGTGCTCCCCGATCTTGGACAAGTCCACCGACCCGATCAACTCCGCGAGATCCTGGGATTTCGGATCCGAGGGCACGAAGGAACCGAGCCCGAGTCGCGCCTGCTGTGAGAAGTAAATCCGCTTGACCTGGAGCTTCATGAAGTCCCCGTCCAGTTGGCGCAGCCTCATAGCGCAGACGGGGCACAGCTCTCCCTCGATGGTCACGTTAAGGTCCTTGGACACTTCGGCTCGCAAGTCCTTCGGGATGGCGTGCAAGGGTTCCTCGTTCATCGGGCATCCCTCGACGGCGTAGACGGCCCCCTCGTCGGTCAGCGTCCACGCCTCCATGGCGTCCTTGATCATGGAGACGAGGTTGGACTTCCCGGACGATGGAGGTCCGTACACGAGGAGGAAGCGCTTCGAGACGTCGGAACCGAGCGCGGCCCCCTTGAAGTACTCCATGACCTCCCTCAGGGAGTCCTCGATGCCGAACAGCTCTCGCTCGAAGAACAGGTACGTCTCGTTCCCGCTCTCCGCGTCGATCTTGACCCCGTAACTGCGGATCATGTCGTAAACCCGGCGGTGGGAGCCGCCGGCGACGCCGGGGTTCGCCCGGACCTTGTCGATGTACTCCTCCATGGAGATCGCCTTCTTCTCCTGGGCTCGCTTCCCGGCGTGTTCTCGCAACGAGTTGATCAACGAGTCGGACATGTTTCCTCCTTGGTCAATTTCAGATGATCCTGGCCCACCGGCCCTGGTCGTCTTCCTCGACGAGAAAGTCGCAGTTGCTCTCCACCTCGACGTTCTCGATGTCCTTGAAGTCGGCCCAGACGTAAACCTTGGATGGCTGGCGCGAAAAAATCCTGACCGCTTCATCCTTCAGCTCGACGACGCTGCAAGAACGAAGCCATCCCATTTGCCCGTACCTCATGGAAAAGCCGAGTCGATTGTCCCGAAGCGCCTCGAAAATCTTTCCTGCCTCGAGGGGGTCGGCCACCCGTTCCTGGTGCCGTATGGTTTTCTTGACCTCTACGCGCCGGAACTCCATGGACTGATGATACCGACAACTACTGGCCTTTCCGGGGGTCGACGCTATAATGCCGGGAAAGGAGGAAAGAGACATGATCCAGACGGGCGTCTACCAGCATTACAAGGGCGGCCTCTACGTCGTGAGACACGTCGCCAAGCATACGGAGACCGGGGAAACCCTTGTCGTCTACCATGACTCGGAAGGACGATGCTACGCGAGGCCGGAAAAGGTATTCAGCGAGATGGTCGACCCGAAGCCGCCACGTCATGCCCCCGCAAGCACGAAGGTACCGAGGTTCACGTTGCTCGTGCCCGTCATCCATGGATCGCTGAGCGCCCGGGAAATCATCGAACAGACTACCACGAAAGAATTTCAGAAAGAATTTCAATAATGGGAGCCTTCAAGCCGGAGTTCGCATTGAATTTCGCTCGTGGTCCAGGAACGGGCGAGTACGACTCGAGTACGATGGTCGCCGTATTCTGTTGGCACAAGACTTGGTACGCGGCCCCCCAGCAACTCAGGTACTACTTCCTGCCGTACGGGAGGGAGACGCATGATCGCATCACCACCGCCTTCCCGAACATAGAAAACATCCTCCCTTTTCACCACCTGATGGAAAATTCGGTCTGGTATTTTGTCATTGATCGCTGACGATCCCCGTCCCGCCGCAGGTAGGGCACGTCTTGCAGGCTTTCTTCTCCTCGAACAACTCGTCCATGAACATGACCGAGAGCGTCGCCCTAGAGGCGTCGTAAGCCCGGCGCTTGATGGGGTTCCCGAGGGTCGCGTAAGCCTCCGCGATTTCCTTGAACCGCTCGGCGGCCTCCTCCTCGTCGTTGACGTCGGGATGCCACTCGCGCGCGAGCCTGCGGAAGGCGGCCTTGATCTCCGATGGAGAGGCTGATGGCTTGACATGCAGGACGGCGTAGTAGTTCCTCACTTGACGACCTCTCCTGGGCTGTTCCAGGAACCCACGTCGCCATGCTTCTTCGGGTCGATCTTGACCTTGGGACCGCCGTTGAATGAGCACGTCTTGTACTTCAGGGCGTCCTTGTACGTCCAAGGGGGCCGGTTTCCCTGCATGACGTTGCATCCGAATATCCTGGTCAGCTTGGACTTGCACTTGGGGCATATCTTGGGGTCCGGATCATCCATGTCCTTGTCGATCTCGATCACCCCGCATGACTCGCATTCGTAGTCGTATAGCATGTCAATCCTCCACCGACGCCAGCTTTCCATATATCGAGCCAGGACCGATCCAACCGTTGATCCTGCCCTTGTTGTTCCCTATCTGAAACCTCTTCCCGTCCATGGCTTTTATGATATGCAGGTACTCGTTGCCCTTGACCTTGCAAAGGACCACGTCGCCGACCTGCAACGACGAGGACTCGACGGGCTCAACGGTGCAAAGCTGGCCGCACTCGATACGCCCCTTCATGGAATTGCCGCGAGGACGAAAGGACACGGCCTCTCCGTTCCCGAGCTTCTCGATGTGTCTGCTCGCCCAACCCATCACCTGTCCTCCGCTGCTGGATTCGAGTGATGGTTCCTGACTTCCTTGAACAGCCCGGAAAGACGCTCCGCCGCCGCGTCGACGTCCGCTCGTCGCGCCATCGGCCAGTCCATCATCCGGTTCGACGGTACGAAACCCGTAACCCAAGCCGTCGCGTCGGGGGCGACCTCGGAGGCGCACTCCATGGCTCGCTCGAGGCCGTCCTCCATGCCGGGGATGACCAGGAAGGTCAACTCGACGATCTTCCTCGCGTTGACGGCCAGTTCGACGTTCCTCATGACCTTCACGAAATCGCCCCCGCAAAGTTCATGGTAAGCCTCGTCGTCCCCCTTGACGTCCACGTTCACGGCGTCGACGGAGCCCAGGAAGGACTCGAACTCGTCCTGCTCGCAGTGGGCCGATGTCTTGGCCGCGACGAACCCATTCGCCATCGAGTGGACATCCTCCACGAGGGAAGGGACGGCCAACGGCTCGGAATGGGTGAAGATAACGCCCCGCAATCCGCGAGCGCGCCCCGCGATCCATTCCGCGCAGTCCATGGAAACGACCATGGGCTTTCGATGACTGACGTCATGGTTCATGCAGAATCGGCATCGGAGGGGACATCCGAAGGACCCGACGAGGAGGGAATCGCCCGTCCCCAGCCCCGCGAACCTTAGCTCGACGGGGCCGATGGAGACGGACGACAGTCCTACGGGGAGCACGGCTCGAACTTGCCCCCCACGTTGCCGACGAAGGACTTCCAGGCGGGCCTGATCTTCTCCGGATTCACCTTGAAGATCGGAGACCACGCCGGCTGGTAGGGGACGGCCCACTTCTTGGGCGTCTCCGGGAACAGCGACTTCAGCTCCGGGCGCGGCAGGAGCTTCATGCCCGCCTCGGAGGGCAGCCGGTCCGCCTTCCTGCGGTTGCAACCGACGCAACTGATGACGCAATTCTCCCACGTCGACTTGCCCCCCCTCCTCCGAGGGGTGACGTGGTCTATCGTCAGGTAGCGTGGATGCGGGGTGTCGCCACAGTACTGGCACATGTGGCGGTCCCGGCGCAGCAGGTTCCTGCGGCTGAACGCCATCTGCCTGATCTCGGGCATCTTCCCGGACCTCAGGATCATGACCTCGGGTACCCGAATCTGTAGCCACGCGGTCCTGACGATGCGACCGTCGACCGGCTCCTTCTCGATCCACGATTCGAAGTCGTTGAGCGAGTAGTCCTCGGGATCGAGAAACCTGCCGTTCCCGCTGGCGATTCGATTGAACGCCTCGGCTACCGTGCATGCCCCGATGGGCATCCAATGCTTGTTCAGCACCAGGACATGCTCCTCCAGGATGTTTTTGCTCATCAGGATCACCGCCTTCCCGCCCGAATACTACCCCTTACACGGGTTTTGTCAATCCAGATTGCGCGGAAAGTATCGGTCCGACGTTCGCCTTGGAGTAGGTCGGGGGCTTCAGGACCTTCCCGTCCTCCCTCCGGCGGATGGTCCCGTCCTCCCAGACCTTGCTCATGTTCGACCTGTGAACCTCGCGGAACACCTCCTCCATGTCGATGCCGTACGTGACGGCCGCCCCGTAGGTCACGACCAGGATGTCGGCGAGCTCCTTGGCGATCTCCTCGAGGTCCCCCTTGTCCGCGGCCTCCTCGAACTCCCGCGCCTCCTCCGCTATCAGCGCCTTTCGCAGCCCGACGTCCCGTGGGGAGGGAATCGTCGGTTTGTCGTTGATCGTGCTGCCGAAGGTTTCATGGAACTCATGAACCATCTTTTGTTCCGCGTTCATGGGGCCTCCTTCTTGTAGGGCCCCTTGGGCAATACCCTGGGGCCGTCGTCCGTCATCTCCTCGAAGTATCGGCTGAAATGCTTTTCCCTCCAGAAAAGCCACTTCCTTTTGCCCTTCATGATGTAGACCACCCTGACGACCTTCTCCTTGCTGTCCTTCTTCCCGCAGTTAGGGCACGGGCGGTGGAGGCTCCAGTCCTCCCCGCGGTCCAGAGGGCGCCCGATACTGTCGCAAAGCGGGGAGGGGGCATCGAAGAAGTAATCGTTGACGTTCCCGCAGTTGTTGCAAACCTCCGTGTTCTTCCACGCGGACGTCATGATGATCTTCGTGCCCATCATTTTATCCTTATCACGAATCCCGCCGGTATGACCTTGTCGGAGATGGTCTTCTCGGACCCGGCCTTCATCTCGCCCGTCCTGTAGTTCTTGTACTTCATGGTCGTCTTGACGCCCTCGGGGATCGGGTCGTAGAAGAGCTCCGCGCTCTTCCACCGCTTGCTCCAATGGCTGTCCCTGCCGTCGTCGATCTCCTTGAAGCTCATCGAGCCGTCCTTCTCCCGCGTGACCCTCATCTTCCCGTAAAGAGGGATGACCTCCTCGCGGAGCTCCTCCCAGAAGCGATGGTCGGAGTTGACCTCCCTCTCGATGGCCGCCACGACCGACTTGAACTCGTTCGCCAGCTCGAACGGGTAGCCGGTCCCGTCGTCAGCCACCTCCAACGTGGAGATGTAGGCGAAGAGGTCCTCGTGCTGATCCCTGAACCTGCATAGCTCGGGCGTCGACGGGTCATCCGGGGCGGGCCACGCCTCGATGGCCGTCTTGTCCGAGTCGATCAGGTTGAACTTCTCGCGTTGGATGTACGCCTTGACCTCCTCCGCGCACTTCAGGACGTCGACTTCGGCCTTTGGAATTTCCATGTCTTACTTTCCTTTCCGGTTACCAGCATGCGCATGGCAGGCTTCTTCCACGTCTAATAAGTGGGACCTCGGCTCGTACCTGTCCATCACCACGGTCGAATGCGTCGTCGCTATGACCTGCATCCCGGCGAAGATGCGCTTCAGGTTCTCCAGCATCGCCAGGTGCCTCTTGTAATGAACATGCCTCTCGATCTCGTCGACGAGGACCACGTGCGGAAGACGCTCCTTCTCCAGGTTGACGACCTGCGAGAGCGTCTTCCCTATCTTCTTCTCCCCCGAGGACGCGTATCGGGAAGGGATGCGCAACCCACCCTTCAGCAGGAAGAAGCCCGTCACGACGCGAGAGTCCTCCCCCAGCTCCTCGAGCTCGTCGTCCGTCATGACCTCCGGCTCGACCGGGATGCCCGTAACCCCCTCGAAGGCGTCCGCGAACGCGGGCCAGAGGTCGTGTCTCAACTGGAAGTTCACCATGTCGGAGTCGAACTTGGCGTAGTAAGTCAAGCCAGCCCACCACCACGGCTTCTCCAGGATGTCGTTGCGCTCGAACCCCTTCTCCGTCAGGACGACCTCGAGCGTCTCGCCCTCGTGCTCCATGGTCGTCTCGACCCGGAAGCCCGTCGGGTTATTGTCCCGGAACGCACGGACGTTACGCCTCAGGTAGGCGTCTCGCCTCTGCTTGGGGGTGGCCGTCGGGGACCAGTCCTCGCCCTTGGCGATGGCCCCGATCTCCCCGGCGAAGTCCAGGCTCGAGCAACACAGGGATATCGCGTCCAGGACGGTCGTCTTTCCCTCCCCGTTGCCACCCAACAGGCAGGTGAAGTCCGTCCCGAACTCGAACGTCCCTTCCTTGACCCAGCGGAAGTTCTCCAGGCTGACCCTTCGTATTATCACGTGATGAGCCCCCACATCAGGTAGGCGAGGAAAGCCACGAACGAGACCACGACCAGCGCGCTGCAAGCGGTCTCGATCCACGAAAATGAAGGGCGCGGGGGCGTTCCGAGGCTTCTAGGAGCCCCGATGTCCTTGCTCTTGTCCGGGTCGAGGGCGCCGATCGCCTTCATCGCGACCCCCTGCCAGTACTTCACGTTCTCTCGCTCCCGGTCCGCCTCCTCGCGCTCCCTGATCCTCGCGTTGCGCCCGAGGACCATCACGATGGTCGTCGCGAGGCCACAGAGGGCCGTGATGATGCCGATCATCAGCTTGACGGCCTCCCGGGGCAGGTAATTGACGTCGCGTCCGGCATTGTTCTTGACGTGCTCCTCTATCTGCTCCAGCTTGTTGTTGATCCCCGCCTGCCCCAGCGCGTTGATCTTGCCGACCTCAAGGCGTATGTCGTTGACCATCTCCTTGACCCCAGTGACCTCGGTCTTGACGTCGCCGACCTCGGCCTTGACCCCGGTAACCTCGGTCTTGATGTCGCCGACTTCTGACTTGACGCCCGTGACGTCGGTCTGGACATCCCCGATCTCGGCCTTGACCCCGGTAACCTCGGTCTTGATGTCGCCGACTTCTGACTTGATGCCCGTGACGTCGGTCTGGACATCCCCGATCTCGGCCTTGACCCCGGTGATCTCCTCCCCCAGCTTAGAGACCGAGGCGTTGACGAGGCCAGACATGTTGCTCTGGGTGTTGTTCGCCGATGACCTGACCTCCGTCTTGACGTCGCTCGCGGCCTTGCGAATCTCGGACTTGACCTCCTCTTGGTCGACCGTCTGGGGTGGCGGCACGTTCACGTGAACGTCTGGGGCAGGCTGGACGACGGTGTCATTGCCCTCGTTCCCCGTCCTTGGCTTGACGTCCAGGCAACCGCATAGCGGGATCAACATCAGGACGGCCAACGCGATCCTGTTCATGAGGTTTCCTCCTCCCCCTCCTCCGAGGGCTTCGAGAACAACATCTGCCTGGCCAAGCCCTCGACGGACTTGATCGACTTGGCGAACTTCACCCTCGTCTGCTCCTCGTCCGGCAGCATCCCGGAGAACAGGTTACCCGGCAACGACTGGCGCAAGTTGGCGAGATCGTTGATCTTCAGGTTGACGTCCGTCATGAGCTTCCCGCGCCATTCGGACAGGATGCGATCAACCATCTCTCTCGCGTCCGACTCCTCGCGAGCCTCGAGCATGGCCCTGAACATGACCCATGACATCATGTTCGTGAGGCTCGTCCAGAGAATGGAGGCAAGCTCGGCGTCGATCTCCTCTTCTTTTTTCTTGCCATCATTTGGTTCGGCCATCGTCTTCTCCTTTAGAGGGGATCATACGTGGTCCCGAGGACATTCATTATACGGGGGGGTATCCCATGGAAAGGCAATGCGTCCTGAAGTACGGGGGGGCCACGCGGGTCGCCTGGGTCCCCGAGAAGGACGCCGTCGTCGGCAACGTCATATCGGACCGGGACAGCCCGGAATACGGGTGGAAGGTATCCAAGGTTGGTGGCAGGAGAAAGTAACGCCCTCTTAGAAAGACACAGTGGGAAGGAGGGCTCCCCCATGTGGTTCTTCCTGAGAAAACTTTTCCGTAGACTCCTCGGCCAGCGGACGTTGAACCTGCCGGCGACCGGACGCGGGCACAAGGCGTTCCTCGTCGGCATAAACGCCTACCGGACGTCCCCCCTGTATGGTTGCGTCAACGACGTCAAGATGATCAAGAAGATACTCATCGTCCACTTTGGACTCAAGAGCTCGGACATCCTCGTCCTCCTGGACAAGGACGCCACGACCGAGAACATCATGGACGGCCTGCGCTGGCTCGCCTCGGGAGCCCTACCGGGAGACAGGCGCTTCCATCACTTCAGCGGGCACGGGACCCAATACCCCAACGCGAACGAGGCGGACGGCCTCTCCGAGGTCATCGTCCCGGTCGACTTCGATTGGACGCCCAACAAGATGATCACCGACAAGGCGTATTACTCGATCCTCGCGCCGATGCCCAAGGGCGTCCTCCTCAACTGGGTCAGCGATAGCTGCCACAGCGGAGACCTGCAAAGGTCCATGCGGCACATGTCCCTGTTCGCGTCCTTGGGGATGACCCCGACCCCCGAGCGAGCTCGATTCCTCAAGCCGCCCCACGAGATCATGGCCAAGCTAGGGCGACGGACGCATCGCCGGACGAGGCTGGCGAGGGCCGCGACGGCGGGCAAGCTCGACGTCGGATTCGTCTCGGCCTGCCGGTCCAACCAGACGGCGTCCGATACCGAGATCAACGGAAAGCCCTGCGGCGCGCTGTCTCACTTCCTTTACACGGAACTTACGTCGCAACCACAGAGCACGCCGTTGGATGAGATCGTGAAGAAGGTCAGGAAGGACCTGGCGAAGGCCGGGTACAGCCAGGTTCCCCAGGTGGAAGGAACGCGGGCCGGGAAGCCGTTCCTCATGGCCTGATCATGAGTTGCGTCTCTTCGAGGTTGATCCTTATCTCGTGGGTATCCTGCAACACCGAATTGATGGCGTCCTTCAACTCAAATCGGGTGGAAGGCTTCTCGATCATGCCTTCCTTGCGCTCCAGGGTCGACCAGAAGATGATCGAGCCCGGCGCGACCTCCCCCTGAAGGATGTCCTTCATCTCGTCCCCGTCCATCGAGATGGACAGGTCAGCGAGGACGAGGTCGTAGTTGGACTGACTCAGCCTGCGCTTGAGCTCGTGGATGTTGCCCGCCACGTCGACGGACGCGTCCTTGAGCTGCTCCATCAGGATGGTCTTGATCATTCCCGCGTAAACCTTGTTCGGGTCAACTACAAGGACTTCAATCATCCCGCTTCCCCTCCATGAACTCCTTGCGGGTCACGAAATCCTTCCCGAACCCCGCGACGGTTTCCCGGACGTCGGCGAGAACCTCCCTGATGTCGTTGAGTATCTCGTCGTGCCTGACGTAGTCTCGCGACTGCTTGGACGACAGCGCGTCGACTTGCTTCTCCAGGGCTCCGATCTTCAACAACAGGTTGTCCCTTTCCAGGGCGAACTTGTCGCTCACGTTCTTGAGCGACTTCTCGGCGTCCCTTCGGATGTCCTCCTGTTGGTGCTCGATGGCCTTCATCCGGTTGTCGACCTTGTTCTCGCGAGCCTCGAGCTCCTTCTCGGAGGCGCGCTTGTCGATTCCTCGAATGAACCTATATATGGCCCAACCCGCCCCAACCACTGCGGTTACGACGGCCAATGCGACCATTAGGGCCTCGTTCGAGATGTCCATGCGCTTTCCTCTCCTGCCCTACCGATGGTATACCCAGAACGGAAACCGTACTCCTTGTTGCGCATTGTCCATAACCCCCTATAATCTCGCCAAAGGAGGAGAGGTCATGGACAGTTTCGACGTCGGGAAACATGTGTGCCCGTATTGCGGGAAGACGAACGACAGGGTGACCGAGGTGGGGGACGAAGGCGTCATGCCGACGGACGGCGACGTGGGGTTATGCATCAAGTGCGCGATGCCGTTCATGTTCATCGTCAAGGAAGACAATCGGTTGACCACCCGGAAGGCGACCCCCGACGAGGAGAAAAAGCTGTCACGGGATCCGCTAGTCCAGAAGGCGGTCAAGGCGATCCGGACGGAGAACACGCGTTACGGGGAGAACTAGCTTGAGGACCAATTTCTTGAGGACCAATTTGATGTACAGCGGCGCTTTTCCCGTCGTGCTTTGCTCCCTGGAGGTCGGCTACGGAATCAAGATATTGCGGAAGGCCAACGACGCCTTCGCCCATGGGAAAGAAACGCAGCGAAGCATGAATCGGTTGATCATGGATTCCATTTTTGATGGGCGCGTTTTGATGGGAGCGCCCAACGAGTGGCGACCCTTCAAGGGGATAAATTAAATGGCCTACTGTGGATGTGATGGCGGACCCTACGTCCCATGCCCCTGTTGCCAGAAAAAGTTTCCGAAAGGCTGGAAACCGAAATCCATTCAGCCACAAAAGAAACGAATCAAAATAAAATCCGTAAAAAGGAGATGTTGGTGTGGGTAGAGGGACTTGCACCCTCCCCTCGAGCTTGGAAGGCTCGCATGCTCGCTATTGACACCATACCCACTTCTTGACCGCCTCCTTCATTATCTTCTTGTACGCCGTGGTATTGGGGCAATACCTCCTGAAAAACTCCTCGTCGTCGCCCGTCAAGACCTTGGACAAGGAGGCGGCGACCCCGGCGCTCCGGCTGATCCCGGCCTCGCAGTTGACGACGATGGTCGTCGCCTCGGCGTTCCGCTCGACGAAGTCCAAAACCTTGCGCGCCATCTTGAGGCTGAAGATGACGGGTTCCTCTCGGAGGACCTTGATCATGTGGCGCGCCTGCTGTCCCCCCTCGGTATCGTCGACGTCATGAAAGGCGAGCCATAGCGTATCCATCCGCAAGTCGTTCTTGGGGAGCCTTACCCGCTCGCCGGAAGGGCTCCGAATGGATATCACTATGTGAGGCTCGTCGCACTCGTACTTGGCCACGCTGTACTCGTCCATCACGACGAACTTGGTCGCCTTGGGCTTCATTTCTTCTTCCTTCTCCGGTGTCGCTCCCTCTTCTCGCGCTTCTCTCGATCTTGCTGGCGCCGAACGTCCTCCTTCAGCATCTTGTCCCTAGCCGCGTTCAGCTTCTCGTCGTCGCCGGGGACGATCTTCCTGTCTCTCAGGATGCCCTTGACCTTCGCCGCCCATGATCCCCCCCGAATGACCCGAGCGACCGACAAGATGGCCGTCCAATGGCGCCCGCGTTCCAGCATGTCGTCGATGAACTGTTCCGGAGTCCTCATGTAATGATCATACGCCATCATTCCCCCCCGCAACGCAGCCTAACGCTGTCGTACATGGAGGACCACGAATCGACCTTAGGCCACGTCACGAACGCATTCGCTATTTCGCGGAACGCGTCCATCTCGACGGGCGTCTTGAGGACGACGTGATCACGTCCCCTATCCGCGTGGCCCGGCCAAGCCGATCTCCACTTGAACTCGACGTGGAGAGGCCCCCCGTAATGGGACAGGCGCGGGCGCCTCGCGTACAGGTATCGACGACTCACTCGTCCTCCTCTCGGGACAGGGCGTCCATGATGAACTCCCTCGTCCTTCGAATCTCCTCGACCCGCTTCCGGCGATCCCCTGAGTCGTCCGGCTTGGCGTCGCCCCCCCTCGATGCCTTCCACTTCTCGTATTGGTCGACCTTGGGTTTCCGGGCGCTCCCGTTGACGAACCTCTTCTCGTTGGGGCCCGGAATCCGGCCCCAGCCTGGCATCGGCTCGGGCGGATCCGGCATGCGCCTTATTGTCTTGACCGGAGGATTATGATGGACGAAAATGACGACCGTACGCGTTTGGGGGTAGACGACCCTCATCTGCCACGGGTCGCAGGAACGCGCCAGAGCCGTGGCCGGGAACAGCATCATCAGGAAAAGGATCAACCTCATGGCGCCCTCCTACACGAAGTATAACATGGGCTCGGGGGAACGCAAATCCATCGCCGAAGAAGTCGTTATATGCCCCAAAATTTTCGTACGTTTGCAGATATACAACAGGAACGGTCATTTCATTCGAAATTGGTTGCTCGACGACGTGCCTCATGAATCCCTCGTCGAGATACACGCGGATCGCATTCGAGAATTGGTAGCGCGGGAGGGAGTCGAACCCTCAACCCGGACATTTTAAGTGTCCTAGCTCTCCCGATTGGCCTACCGCGCCACGAAAGGAAGACAGATGGGCGAAAAAGTAAGATGCTTCAAATGCGACAAGGAGATCAACCCGAACGAGGCCGGCCTCGGGATGAACATGGGGTTCGGGCCTCGATATTGGTGTCGGACGTGCGAGCCCCCCATGAAGGCCGAGGACATCATCAAGTCCATGGACCGGTTCATGAACCCCAAAAAGGAAAAAGGGAAATGAGACCCATTGCCGATGTCCTCAACAAGCTCATTCCAGACCACGTCAACGTGTCGGTCGAATACGAACATCCCGGCGAAACAAAAAGGATCGTCAGAAACGCGATGGAGAACGTCCCATGGGGAAGTCCATGGATAAGGCTACGCGAGATACATCACGGGGACATCCTCTGGGAACACATGGACAGGACCAACGCCCCTTTCGAACGCGTAGCCGACGGGACTTTCAGATTGCTACTGTCACCGAGAAGCGACGATAGCGTTGCTAGCGCATGGGATTGGATCGCAGGACGATGAACGAATTAGTTTATTCCCTCGCCAAGAAAGTCGTGACTCCTCCTGGTGTGATCCCCCTGGAGAATCACGTCATCTCGGTCATCAACGGCAGGATGTTGTCGGGACCACCCAGAAGGAACATCATCGGGGGATTCGGCAACCTCGCCCCGACCATCGTGCTGACGAACATGCATCATCGCTCCGTCGCCGCGTCATTGCATGTCCCAGGGTACCGGAATTGGTAGCGCGGGAGGGAGTCGAACCCTCATCTCGTGGGCCTAAGCCACGCGCCTCTGCCGTTGGGCCACCGCGCCATGTATACTGCTGATACTCAGGACTCATCCCCGCTCCCCTGACGACGAGGAATCCCATGCTCCTTGACGACGTGCCTGATCTCCGTATCGGCAATGTTCTTGACCCTTGAACACGAGTAGATCACCTTGAGCTGCATCGGGACCGACTTGACGACGATGGGACCGTCGTCCTCGCGACCCCCGACCTTCTTCCTGAACCCGCATACGTGGCAAAAGTACTCGTCGGTCATGGTTTGCATTTCTTGCAGGCGTCGTCCGTCCCGGAAATCGCGCCGCATTCAACGCAGATGTTGGGCAGGATCGACTGCCTTCCCCGTCTCGGCATCCATCGGTGCCCAAGCGAGTCCTTCTTGGGGATTTCGTCCTTTCGCTTCATGATCATCTCCTTAAAGGCATGGTGGAGACCCCGGGAATCGAACCCGGCTCACGATGCTTGCAAGGCGTCGTCGCCCCCTTGGAACATGGGTCCCCAAATGGTGCGCAGGGGGGGATTCGAACCCCCACGGTCTCCCACTAGGCTCTCGACCTAGCGCGTCTGCCAGTTCCGCCACCTGCGCTCTACAACAACAATATTATGATCGTGATGATCATCGCAATGTCGAGAACGATCCCGACTACGACCAACGGCCATGGGAGGCTGATGTTGATGTTTTTCATGGATGAATCATCAGAAACCCAGTGGAGTCCTTTCGAGAAAATGGCGGAAGGAGGAGGTGCCGCCCCTCATGCCCTAAGGCACGAACTGCCTTCCAAGCAGCCCCGGCGCGCTTGTCCGGTTCACCTTCCGTATGATCCTGCATGCGATACTCGATCCACTTCGCGACGACTATCTGCCCCTTGGAGTCCGGCCCCCATAAGAAGGGCCGGTACTTCGTCGCCAAACACGTGCCGCCTCATCTGATGGTCGAGAAGGACCGGGTCTTCGTCAACGAAATATTCCATTCGTTCAGCCGAAGAGTATTCCCAGGTTCCCGACCTGATTCATGGACGCTGGTCCAGTGGATAATGGCGAACTCGGTCCAAATGGCGAACTCGGTCCAGGATGGCGGGCCCGAGGGGAATCGAACCCCCGTCGCCTGATCGACAATCAGGCATGATCGCCACTACACTACGGGCCCTTAAAACTTGGTGGAGCCAGGGGGATTCGAACCCGCCATTTCAAGCCTGCCGAGCTTGCGTCCTCCCATTGGACGATGGCCCCGCCTTCAATCAGGAATGGTTCCGAGCATTTCTCTTGGAGTAAGGCTCTTGAGATCGTATACCCATTCTCCGTCTACCAACTTCAAATGCCTTTTCGCGTGATGCGTATTACAGGCGCATTCCAGGTTGGAAATCGCATAGGTTGCGAAGAATGGAAGATAAACCCTTTGCATTGCAAAAAATGGTGGAGGCGATGGGAGTTGCACCCACCCAAAATCCGTGCGAGGGATTTTCGCCCCTACGGTACATGCGCCCCCAAATCTCGTGGTGGAGGCGACGGGGCTCGAACCCGTGACCTCATGGCTGCCAGCCATACGACGCCCCCCCGAATTTCTGGCGGAAGGCGCGGGATTCGAACCCGCTGAGCGCTTATGACGCCCCCGGTTTAGCAAACCGGCCCGGCTCTCCGGACTCCGGCGGCCTTCCTTGGAGCGTGGGGAGGGACTTCAACCCTCCATTTCCGCCTTTCGTGGCGGCGTCCTGCGGGGTACCCCGCGTTCGTTAGACGACCACGCAGTTTCCAGTACCGGTTACGCTTTTTCGGCCCCCGGCTCGCCGATTCATGGGGCCCGATCTGGATGCGTTTCGGGTACCGAGTCGGAGCCAAGCCCGATACCCCGCGTTTCATGGCGGAAGACGGAGGATTTGCACCCCATGCCCGAGGGCACGCGCTGGCTTCGAACCAGTCCCGGCTCGCTTGTCCGGTTCGTCTTCCGTGGCGGAAGGCGGAGGTCCTGCCCCCCATGCCCGAGGGCACGCGCTGGCTTCAAACCAGCCCCGGCGCTCTCGTCCGGTTCGCCTTCCGTCTCGTCTTGGTGCGGGTAGGGAGAATCGAACTCCCGTATCCTGGTTGGAAGCCAGGTAGTCTGCCATTGACTTACACCCGCGAAGTTGGTAGCGCGGGAGGGACTCGAACCCTCACTGACATGGGTTTGAAGCATGTGCCTCTGCCGTTGGGCTACCGCGCCAAATCTGTTGCAAATGGCGGTCAGGACGGGACTCGCACCCGCTTTCTCCTGCGTGACAGGCAGGCGTCTCGACTGCTTCGACCTCAAGACCGTGGTGGAAATGGTAAAGGAAATTGGCTCCGAGGACTTGCACCCCGATTTCCGCCTTGCGGGCGGCGTCCTACTTTGGACGAGAACCAGTACCACGGACGGGATTCGAACCCGCATCTTCCCCCTCTCTGGGGGCTGCTCTGCCGTTGAGCTACCGGGCATCCCGCGCGGCGGCGGCGTGTTCCGCGCTTATCCCCTTGGCAGTTGGCGCTTTCGCCGGTGGCTATCGCGGCCGCCGGTTACTTGGCCTCCCATTGCCCAGACGCCACTAGGACGCTGCCGTCGTGCTTACGGGGTAGGAATCTCCTTGTCCATTTCCGCTCTTTCCGTAAATGTCCTCGTAGAAACTCAGTAATGGTAGCGTGGGGGGGAGTCGAACCCCCAACAAAACGGTTCTGAGCCGTTCGCCTCTGCCAGTTGGGCCACCACGCCACGTATGTATTGGGGTGACTACCGGGAATCGGACCCGGGCCTCTTGCGCCACAGGCAAGCGGGCTACCATTACACCATAGCCACCACATTGACGGCCATCTTCTCTTGTCAAAGAACCTACGTCTTCCGTCTTCCGGCAAAAAGAAAGGGGCGAGCCTTTCGGGCTCGCCCCTGAACCTTCCCTGAGAATTAGGTCGGTTCAGGGGCCGCGATATGACAGGGCGGAATCATGCGAATCCGCGCTCGCGCTCGCGAGGAGTCCTGCCAATCCATTTCCTGAACCTAAGCGGAACATCGTCCGTTTCCTCCGGGGCCAACATTGGCCCTCACGAGTATCCTACGTTATATCTTGACCGCCGTCAAGAGATTTTCCTGCCAAATTTTTTCTTGGGCAAAACCAGGTCCGGATCGCCGTTCGTCTTGGTCACCGCCCACCCCGGAACCGTGGAGACATCGAGCCTTTCGCCCTCTAGTTCCCTCATCCTGTCCAGCGCTCGGTTCCCTCGGGAATCCGAATCTTGTAGGGACGTCGCGCCCCAGGACGGTATGAAGTTCCCGTCGGCCGTCCTGCGCCAAACCGGGACGCCTTTGGTCAGGTTCAGGACCATGGTCTCGCCACGGTTGATCCAGAGGCCGACCTGGTCCGATTCCTCCCTCATGACGGCCGTCCCGACGAAAGGCACGAGCCCGGTCCCCATCCTTCCGGCCGGGGATTTGCAAACGTCCAGGAGCCACCTCGGGATCGACGATATCGGGACTACGTGTGACAGGCCGAAGAAGTAGAACTCGTCCATGAACGTCGGCCGCGCCCTCCCCTCGTAGGCGTAGCCGTTCCCCACCACGATCGTCGCGGCGTCCTCCGAGAGGAAGATCGTCCCGTCGCATCTGAGGTTGAGCCTTTTCATCTTCGTTCCTTGGCGCAATCCTCGCACAAGGTCATGATCCACCCGCCGCCCCTCGTCTTGCCGGGGTTTCCGCAATGCTCGCAGGTCCTCGCCGACTTCTCCTCCGCCTCCTCGATCCACTTCTCGACCTGGTCGGAATGCTCGCCTGGTACCGCGTCCGTGTAGAACCTAAGGGTCCCGAACTTCTCCTTCACCTGGCAAGCCTCGATGGGGAGGCCGCCCCCGGAAGCGATCTCCCGGTTGAGCCCCTCCAGCCTGGCGGACAACTCGTCGATGAGCGAGTACCAGCCGTCGTCGCATTCGAACCCCCAGCACATGCAGGTTTCGGACATGCGGCCTTCCCGCTGGGCGTAAAGCATGGGGTATTTTCGGACCAGCTCGGCGTCCTTCTCCGGGCTCATTGGAACCCCCTTCGTCCCATCCTCTTGATGATGAAGTCGGTAATAGCGCGCCCGTGCGTCCGTCCGACGCCCCTCTCCCACGCCCGCTGGGCCCGGATCTCAGCGTCCTCGGAAACGACGGACATCAATCCGAGGGGGACGCGGGACCGGCAAACGCAGCGCTCCATCGCCTCACTCCTTGTCGACGACCACGCGCCTGTTCTTGTGCTTCTTGATGATGCCGGGCATCTTGGCGTCGCGCCTGAGCCCCTTGCCCGAGAACGCCCCCGACTTCTTTAGGATCTTGCCGAGGGACGGGCTGGAGACGGTAACGCCGTGGACCAGCTCCGGCGTGGCCTTGAACGCCTGCGCGACCTTGATGTCGCGCGCGGCGACCCAGCCGCCCGAGGACTTGACCTTGTGCTTGTCGCATACCGCCTGGACCATCTTGCGCGGGCACGGAACCTCGTGGAGCACGACGTCCCACGGGAGCGGCAGCTCGTTCCAGACGGACGTGTCCGGGTCGAGCCCCTCGTTGAAGTGGCGATGCATCCACGCGACGTCGGCGGCCATGAGCCGGAGCGCCTTCCCGGGGCAGCAAGCCTCGATGACGGCGTCCATGCCCATGTCCCTGAGGATGGCGAACCAAGCCTCGCGGGCCTTGTTGTAGGCGCCGGCCATCGTGTTCCACGTCGAGCTGTCGTTGCCACGCTTCACGATCATCGTGTCGCGGGCGATGTCGTTGTCGCGCCAGACCTCCTCCATGATGAGGCAAGCCTGCTCGACCACGCCGAAGTAGAGCCCCGCCAGGCGACCCTTCTGCTTGTCGGTCAGCCTGGAGACCACGCGCTGCGGCGTGAAGACGTGGGAGATGGCGAACCAATTGGAGGACTTGTCCTTCGCGCATACCTCCTCGAGCAGGGACTCCGCCACCTTGTCGTAGGCGCGAGACTGCTTGCCCCACGTGAACTCGCTGCGGCGGTTGCTGGTCGCCGTGTAGTAGGCGATGAACGCGGCGGACGCGGCGGACTTCTTGAAGTCCCTCCAGGAGATCTTGCTGGCGAGCTTGGACTTGGCCGCCATCGTCATGTCGCGCCGGATGCCCTCGCGCTCCATGCGCTCGGCCTTCTCCTCGAGCCTGCAAATGAACCTGTAGAGCTTGTTGAACTGCCGCTTGGACAGCTTGATCTTGGACTTCCGGCGATCCTTCCGGTTCTTCCTCTGGGCGAAGTTCTCGCGGACCTTCCTGCCGATAGCCTTCGACGCCCTCGAGATGAACGCGCGGATCGACGCCGGGTCGTCCGGGCTGAGCCCCTTGACGGGGATGCCGTTCTTGGGGAAGATGTCCTTGGCCACCTTGACGGCGCTCTCGGCGCCGACGACGCGCTTGAAGTCGGCCGACATGTAGCTCGGGAGCGGCTTCATCGAGGAGAGCCGCTTGCGGAGCGCCTTCGGCAACGCGAGCGGAAGGAACTTCTCTCCGGCCAGGATGGCCTGGCCGACGTCCTCCGGCCGGGCGCGCTCGTCCAGCGTCCCGTGGAGGTACTTTAGGAATTCGTCGCGGGTCTTGAAACGCTCGTTCATGATCCCCTCCTTGATAATATGATGGTTGTTGGGGCAGGGCTCGAACCTGCGTCCATTCGGATTATGAGCCGAACGCTCTACCGCTGAGCTACCCAACAACCTCAATTTTCAATGCGCCGAGCAGGGCTCGAACCTGCGTCCATTCGGTTAAAGAGCCGAACGCTCTGCCGCTGAGCTATCGACGCACAACTCAATCCTTTTTCGCCGCCTTCTCGGCGATTTCCACGACCCACGCCGGGGGCTCGTCCTCGTTTAGCCTGGGCTTCTTGTTCGTTTTCCCAAAGCCGTACTTCTGGTACAACTCCTCGACCTGGTTACGAACCTCTTCCGGCGTCCCGAAACGCGCCTCTTTCCTGGTCTTCATGACGTTCCACCTCCAACGTCATCCTACCCCCATGACAAGCGATGTCAAGCCGGACGTCAGGTGAAAAGAAGGCCCGTCCCCACGGGCAGGAGGACGAGGCATGCTCGTGCGTATAACCCACAAATGCCGCATGAACTGCCCTCATTGCATGGTCGAGGCGTCCCCTTCCGGGGAGCACATGACCATGGAGACGTTCCGAAAGATCATCGACTTCATTGATTCCAACACGTTGTCTTTCATGCTCGTTTCCGGGGGCGAACCCATGGACCATCCCCGGGCGCTGGAGTTCCTATCCGTCGCCACGGAACGACTGTCCCGCGTCGTCATGCTCAGCAACGGCATGTTCCTGGAAGATGACGCGCTGCGCGAGGAGGTAATCAGGCTAGGGATTTGGGTCCAGGTCACTGCCGACCCGCGCTTCTACAAGACCAGGATCGAGAAGTTCGATCATCCCCTGTTCCGGTATGAGGACCGCATAAGGACGATCATTCCGCTGGGGAGGGCCGTCGCCAACGAGATCAAATGCGACAAGCAAGCCCCGACGTGCTTCAACCTGCGAAGCGTGACGCGTTCCACGGGGGACGTGAGGGAGGCGATCAAGTTCTTGCGCCAGGGCGCCAAGATGTGTACGCCGTCCATCAACGTCGACGGGACCATCGTCGCGGGCGAATCGCCGCTCTGCCACAAGATCGGTACGATCGACTCGACGCCCGAGGAGCTGACCGCCAACCTCGAGAGGATGCGATGCAACAAATGCGGCCTGGAGGACAAGCTCTCGGTCATGTACAAGCACGCCATCGGGCTTTATGATTGATCTTTCATGGCGTATACCCACGACTCGTAGGCTTCGATCAACGCGCCGTTCCAGGGCGCGATCATGGCATGGCGACGCCACCACGGGCGCGAACCCATGGAGATGAGCTCGCCGCTATCCATCACGGGCGCATGAGGAGGATTCCATACGACGCGCATGTCATACCTGGGCGCGGGATATCCTGGAAGTCCCTCGTCCGTCAACAAGAAGCTCGACAAGCAGCTCATTCCCGATTCCTTTTGGTACCCCCGGAAGGAGTCCAACCCTCCCTTGCTCCTTAGGACGGAGCCGTGCGATGCGCTACACTACGGGGGCGCGTTTTGTTCTTCATCGAATCTTCCATCACGTACGTGTATTCGTAGTCGACCTTTCGCATGGCGTCCATGACCGTCGCTATGATGTTCAACCGACTGCCGGAACGGACATGGAGCCTCGCCTCGGCACAGCAACCATCGTAGATCGCGTTCACGAGATGTCTCATCAGAGCGGCCTGTCTTCCAAGCCCGGGAGGCATGCATGATGAATGATCACCGCCGTCAACGTCAGGCGACGCGCGTCTCTATGCCACGCATCGCGGATCATCTCATTGCGCCCCCAGATGGAAGAAAACGGGGCCGCGTTGCAATACGAGCGACGGAGACCCCCGGGCGTTACGAACAAGATTTGTCTCATTTGGCACCCTCGGGAGGAATCGAACCCGCCTCTTCGACGTTCGAAGCGTCGCGTGCGCTCCACTACACTACGAGGGCATTGTATCCAGAACATCGTTCAAGTCAATTGGTACCCCCGCCAGGTACTCACCCTGGGCTGATCGCTTAGAAGACGATCGTGCTATCATTACACTACGGGGGCTTAGGTCTTGCGAAGGGGCTTGCGCGGCTTCTTCCGGGGCTTCTTCCTTCGCCGCGACGACTTCCTCGCCGCCTTGAGGCCCCTGGGACGACTCGTGCCGCCATCGCAGTCGTGAGCCATCTTGCATTCAACGCAAAGGATCGCCTCGCAAAAAAGGCAGCTCGACATCGTCTGGACGGGGGAGCCGCAGCAATCGCAATCCAGGGGGACGATCCGGGTCGGGATTCGGTTGCTCATGTCGACCCCCTCGTTTGGCATCCCCGCCGGGAATCGAACCCGGACCTCAGGCTCCGGAGGCCTGCGCCCTCGTCCTTTGGACCACGGGGAAGCTGGAGGGGCAGGCGGGAGTCGAACCCGCTAAGAAACGCTTTGCAGACGTTCGGCGCACCGTTTGCCATCTGCCCCTATGGAGGTTCTATGAGACGAGCGGAGATCCCGTGGCCCTCATGGAACCTCTTCTGCTGGACCCTTCGCCTCTTTTTTCGCCTGATCCTTGGCCTCTTTCTCCTCCTTGGCCGCGATCTTCTTCGTCCACCTGTCGTAAATCGTCCATCCACGGTCGTTTGGGTCGCTGTTCTTGCCCACGAACTTGATTTCTTTCGCCCCTGGATATTTCTCCGCGGCGTGCTTCTCGGCCTCTCGCTTGTCCGGCGCCAGCCGCTTGTACACGAATTTGTCGTCTATCACGAACACGAAATGGGCCATTTGGCCTCCTTTGGAGCTGACGAGGAGAATCGAACTCCCGTACCTTGGTTGGGAACCAAGTGCTCTACCATTGAGCTACGCCAGCTTGGAGTGGATGACCGGGGTCGAACCGGTACCTCGACCTTGGCAAGGTCGCGTGCAGAGCCGCTACACCACACCCACGTTTGGTAGCAGGGAGAGGATTCGAACCTCCGACCTCCAGCTTATGAGGCTGGCGAGCTGCCAGGCTGCTCCACCCTGCGTCGATCTTGGACGCCGCGGCTGGATTCGAACCAGCGCGTAACGGAGTTGCAATCCGTCGCCTTGCCCGCTTGGCTACGCGGCGAATCTGGTAGCGACGGAGGGGATCGCACCCTCTCCCCAGCCTTATGAGAGCTAGGTCGACTCTACGCCGTCGTCGCTTTTTCGCCCCTCGGAAGCTCGCCGGTAATCCATCAGGGCCGGTGCGGCCGGATGACCGGGTCTTTGCGGTCGGAGGGGACTTGATTTGGTAGCGGGCCAGGGAATCGAACCCCGATTGCAGGGATATGAGCCCCGCCAGACGACCACGCCTAGCCGCCCGCGACAATCTCTTCTCTCCGTTCCTGCTCGTCCAGCAGGACCATGAGTTGCATGGCGTCCGTCACCTCGTCGCGAACGTCTCGCGGGAGGACGGTCATGCATTCCTCGTACAGTCTCTCGTCCTTCTCCCTAAGCCTGTACAACTTCAGGGCAAGGTCCTTCTTCAACTTCGTCATCTTACTTTCATCCTACAACGTAACGTTTGTTCCTCGTTTGAGTTAAATGGTCCAGGGGGGCGGATTCGAACCGCCGCCTCGACGTCTTCAGGGTCGCGTGCCATCCAACTACACTACCCCTGGGAACTGGCCCAGGGAACTGGAATCGAACCAGTACCTCCTGCTCTTCAGGCAGGCGTGCAGACCGACCTACACCACCCCTGGGCGCGTCCGGCTTATTCGCTTGTCAAAGATCCTCCCCGAAAACAAGAAGGGCGAGCCTCTGGCTCGCCCTCAAGCGTCGTCGGGGAAAAACGACTTCGCTCAAGGGCTCAGCCCTCGATTCATCCTACCGTTAAACCGACAACCGTTTCTTGACATGATCCTCGATCCTTGGCTCAAGGGCCGGCCCTAGTCAGGGTCCCGGCCTCGCTAGAATCATAATACACCAATAGATTGGACGCCGCAAGCCCAATTCCTTTATTTTTTGGAGACAAGTTTCATGTAGTCCGAGGACGCCCCCCGGAACTTGTCAGTCGCCTTCTTGATCGAGGCCTCGCTGCCGCCCTTCTCGATGGACGAGACCATCTCCTCGGCGCTGTCGGAAACCTTCTTCCAGGCGTCCTTCTCCGTCTTCTCCTTGTTGGCCATGACGTCCTCCTCGTATTCATCATACCATGCAGGAGGGCTCGCGCAAGGGACGTAAGATGACGACAGGGGGAGATCCAATGATCGTCGTCCGCGAGCGCAAGCGCGGGTCATGGAGATCGCTGTCCCGGGATGACATCGAGGACGTGGCGTCCGAGGTGGCGTTGCGCGGTAGGCTCGAGGGCGTCCTGTCCTGGGCCGAGGAACGCCTGGATACGGGCGACGCCATCAGGATCAAGATAGAGGACAAGGCGACCCTTCGCATCCGGGCATGGTCGAACTCGTACTCGATGTCGGGATCAGTCAAGTCCACCACCATGTTCCTCGAGCCCACGTCGCCGCCGGGCAGCCTCGACGAGCTCTTCAAGCGCGGCGTCGACCTCCTCGCCTCCGGTAAGGAAGCCTCCTTCAAGGACCCGGGCTTGCAGTCCTTCCGGATGAGATTGAAGGACGGGCGCTTCCTGTTTTCGTTCCTGGTCGTGAAGGTTTGAGGCAAGTTCTGGGGGAATATACCAGCGGGGTCAAAGAAATGCGATACGCGACCCTGTTGTTCCTCTTGTGCGCGGCCGCCTTGGGCGGCGAACCGTTCGCCTTCCGCGTCAAGTCCAACTTCCAGCCCGACAAGCAAACGCTTTGCTCGCAACACGGGCTATCCTTCCCGGTCAGGCACGACGGCAACGATTACATCATCACGGCGGCCCACGTCATCCTCTACGCGGGTAACCTCGCCAAGAACGGCGAGAAACCAAAGGAAATCCTCGTCGATTTCCCCGTCGGATGGATACGCTGCGAGATCGTCAAGCTGGACAGGACGTTCGACCTATGCGTCCTCAGGCCGGCGATCAAGCCGCCGTTCGTCCTGAATATCGAGGAGAAGGGGCCCAAGGAGGGGCAAAAGATCATCAACCCCAACTTCTTCGTCGGGATGGAGATGTCGATGAAGAAGGGGAAGATGACGGAGCGCATTGGTCCCCTATGGACGGCCCGCATAGAGGACTTCAATCACGGGAGCAGCGGGGGGCCCGTCCTCGACGAGAAAGGCCGCGTGATCGCGCTCGGCATCGCGATGTTCCCCCTCGAAAAGGACAAGGCGCTCCTCGTGGGATCGAACATCATAACGAAATACCTGAAGCTGAAGGGCGAGCTGGACGCGAAGAGCCTGGGCTTGATCCTAAAGGAAGAATGAGATGTGGATTTTCCCTTTGATGGCGCTCGCCCTCGTTCTTCCCCCCGTCATCGCCATCGGCGGGACCGGAGCCCTGGTCCTCCTGAAGGTTTGGTTCGCGATCTCGTGGGGCTGGGCGTTGTCCCCGCTCCTGCTGCTCGTCCCGTGGGCGTTCTACGTCTGGTGGCTCAAGACGTTATGATCGGCGGACATTGGCTTGGGCCTCGAGAGACCTCATCCTGAGCTTCGCCAAGTCGCAGCAGATTCCCATTATCAAGTCGATGGATTCCTTGGTCGGGGGATAGCCGCGCAGTTCCTCGTATCCCTTCCTTATCTTGTCCTCGTATGCTTTCCTGTCCATGCGGCCCCCGTCATTTCAGGAAGGGCTTGTTGAACCGTGCCCCCTCGCATTGCGGCCTTTGGGTATAGAACTTGTAGGCCAGCTTGACGTTGAGCTCCTTGACGACCTCCACGAGGGGCTTGTCAGGCATCTCCCGTAGCGTCTTCAGGAGGAAATGGGTCATCGCCCCGCAATACTCGCCATCCTCGTAGGCGTCGGCCGACGTCTGGTCGTACTTGCATCCGGAGACGTATCCCACGTCCAGGAGGCCGCCGATGAATCCCTTCCCCTTCAGCCCGAGCTCCTTCGCCTTCTTGATCCGGGCCTTGACGTCGTCCGGAGTCGTGGGGTAGCGCCTCGGCTTGGCCTCGGGGCGCCCGAGGTCCCTAGTCAGGTCGCCGGAATGACACGAGTCGCTGGCCCAGTTGAACACGACGCCCTCGGGCATCTTCTTGAAGAGGTCCCTGAACTCGACGTCCATGACCATCGTCTTCTCGGTCCAGTCGAAGTCGTATGGACAGATGACCTGGTTCATGCCCCCGGGCTGCGTTTCGGTCTCGCGACCGGCGAACTCCGTACCATGCCCAGAGAAATGGAAGTAGCGGCGGTCCCCGGCCTTGGCGTCGGCGACGAGCCACTCCAGCTTCTTCCATATGGCGTTTCGCGTGGCGTCCTTGTCGGTCAGGACGATGATCCTGTCGGCGGGGAACGCTTGTTCCTTGATCAGGTATTCCTTCACGTTGTTGACGTCGTTCACGCATCCCCTCAGCGGCGCTCCTGGATACTCGTTGATCCCCACCAGGAGAGCCCGGTCATCTCCGTGGGTCAGGACGGGATCCGGGGTCGTTGGTTTGCTGCAAGCCGCCAGGAGGGCCAGCATTGTCACGGCCAGGAATTTACGTCGCCTCATTTTTCGTTCTCCTTTGGTCCTTGGGGAAAACGTCCCCAACGCACGTCAAAATCCCACACGACGCGACGATCTAGAACGTACCCGAACGGCCCCGTAACTACGAAGGCGCGCATCTCGTCGGCGATCTTATTAACGACCTCCATCCCCCAGAACCCGAACCGGCCCTTCACGCCCTCGTATACCCGTTGATCAAGAACGTTGAACAAGTCGGGGAAATGAATCCCCCTCCTTCCCCGGAGCACCTTCCAGTTCGCGCCCGGCTTACTTGGCCACGAGAGCTTCCTTGCCGTCATCCTTGTATAGCTCCTTCTCCCAGGAAACCCCGACGTTGACGGCCGCCGATTCGTCCCCGCGATGCTTCTCGCAGAGCGGAACCTCGTATCGCAGATCGGCGAGCTTCTCGCCGGACTTGGCCGAGACCTTGATCCTCAGGATGCGGAACTCCGTTATCCGCTTCTTGCAGACCTCGCATTCTCTCTGGGGTTTGCCAAAATGCTCAATGGCTTCCACTTTTCCTCCTCGTCGTTGCCGAACAAGTCCGCCGCCATCCCCTCCTCGAACTCGGCCTCCTCCTCCTTGCTCATCCGTAGCGCGGCCTTGACGTCCTTGCGCGCCAGCGGGGACATCCCCGAGACGGAGGACCCGATCGCGCGAATCCCGAACTTCTCCTTGCTCATCTCGACGAGCTTCTGGTCCAAGCTGTCCTTCTTTATGGCGGCGTAGAGCAGGGCGCCGATGAGGCGCGGGGGCGATTCCATGAGGGCGTCGCGTGCCATCTGCTTGCATTCGTCGCCCTCGGAGATCGACAACAGGCTCCCCCAACCGGACCACGTCGACTTCTCGGCCAGGGCGCGACCCACGACGATCATCACCTTCTCGTCCCATCTCCTGGAACAGACGAAGTCGTCGGCGATGCGCTCCCACAACTGTAGGGCCGCCCGGCTGTCCGCCTCGTGGAGCAGGCGGGTGGCCGTGATGATGGCCGCCCCCGCCGACCCGTCCAGCGCGCCGCTGAGCGCCATGGCGATGCACGACACCAAGGCGCGCTCGGCCATCTCCCTGGAAGAGTCGGGGCCGGACAACATGGCCTGGAAGCCCGGGTCCTCGCCGCCCGTCGCGAGGGACACGGCGGCGCTGGCCAACGCCTTGTCATCGTGTATGTCGATCATCTTCTTCCTCCCGATTGATTATATCCCCATCCCTGGCCGCTACAAGAAGGTTATGGGCTCCACCGCGCCTAAAACAGATGGGAGAGGGACGAACATGGCTTCATCCGGTTATTCTGGTGCCTCCGGAAGCTCGGGGTGGTCCGGCAAGAGCGGCCTCGACGGGTGCTCCGGCAAGTCCGGGATGTCAGGCAGGTCGGGCCATTCCGGAAGGTCTGGCGTCAGCGGATCAAGCGGCCTCAGCGGAGCCTCGGGGGCCGTGGGTTCCGGGATATCCGGAACCAGCGGCTTCTCCGGGAACTACTCGGGCGAGTCCGGGGCCAGCGGCCAATCCGGGACGAGCGGCTTCTCCGGCACGTACAGCGGTTTCTCCGGGACGTCCGGTTATCCTGGTCCAGTCGGGTACAGCGGCAGGAGCGGTCATTCCGGGATGAGCGGGATGAGCGGGACGTCGGGCTTTTCGGGGGAAGAAGGGGTATCGGGACCGAGCGGCCCCTCCGGATCATCCGGCTCGTCGGGCGCTTCCGGGTTCAGCGGCGCGTTTTCCGGTCAAAGCGGGACCAGCGGGTTCACCGGCGCGTCTGGGGAAAGCGGGACGTCGGGCACGTCGGGAACATCCGGGACATCAGGGACATCAGGGACTAGCGCGTACTCCGGGACGTCCGGAACGAGCGGGACGAGTGGGTTCTCGGGCGTCAGCGGCTACTCCGGGCTCGGCCACAGCGGCGAGAGCGGGGCGTCGGGGACTTCGGGTTCCAGCGGGAGCAGCGGGTTCAGCTCGTTGAGCGGAACCTCCGGCTCGTCCGGGCAATCGGCGTTCAGTGGGACGAGCGGGTTCTCGGGCGTCAGCGGCTATTCCGGGCTCGGCCACAGCGGCGAGAGCGGGGCGTCGGGAACGTCGGGGACAAGCGGGGCCAGCGGCTTTAGCTCATTGAGCGGAACCTCGGGAATATCGGGCCAATCCGGAGCCAGCGGGACAAGCGGTTATTCCGGAGTCAGCGGTTATTCCGGGCTCGGCTACAGCGGGATAAGCGGGACGAGCGGCACGGCCGGAAGTTCGGGCCAGTCAGGAACGTCTGGATTTTCAGGAACCTATTCCGGGTTCTCCGGGACGAGCGGCGTCTCGGGGTTCTCCGGAGAGAGCGGGGAGTCAGGAGCTAGCGGGGAGTCAGGAGCTAGCGGGGAGTCAGGAGCCAGCGGGACGTCAGGAACTTCCGGGTTCAGCGCCTATTCGGGCTCCAGCGGACTTTCCGGTACCTCTGGAACGTCCGCTTATTCGGGAACGAGCGCGTTCTCTGGAACATCAGGGACGAGCGGACAATCCGGCACGTCCGGTTACTCCGGCGCGTCCGGTTACTCCGGAACGTCCGCTCATTCGGGGACGAGCGGTTTCAGCGCGTACAGCGGATCCTCCGGGACCAGCGGTTTCTCGGGGCAGGCCGGAACCTCGGGAACGTCCGGTTTCTCCGGAACCTATTCAGGATATTCCGGGACGTCCGGGTTTTCGGGAGTGGACGCGGAAGGATTTTCCGGGTTTTCCGGTTTCTCCGGGGGCGGCGGCGGAGGCGGAACCGCCGACTGGAACCGGGTTTTCATGATGATGGGAGCATAAAATGGGAGCTAAGATCCTGGGCCAGTCGGCCCCCAGCGCGACGACCGAGACCACCCTTTATACCGTCCCGGCCAGCAAGGTGACCGTCGTATCCACGGTGGTCATCTGCAACCGGGGCAGCAGTTCGGCCACCGTGCGCCTATACGTCGCGGAGGACGGGGCGGCGACGGCCAACAAGCAATACCTCATGTACGACTACCCGATCGGCGCCAACGACAGCCGCTTCTTGACCATCGGTATGACGCTCGACGCCGCCGACGAGGTCCAGATATACGCCAGCACGGCGGACACGTCATGGAACCTGTTCGGGACCGAGGACGACGCGTAACGGGGTAACATGACATGAGCTTCAACGGACAGGTACTTACGCATACGCCGGAATTGCCAGTAACATCGATTACGTACGTCGATTTCGACAACTCGATGACGGCGTCCACGATCCAGTCCATCATAGACAACACGCCGCGCTATGCCTATAGTATACAATTCAGGTTCGCCGCCGGGACGTATACCCTGGACAGGCGGCTCGTCTTCGCGGGGTTCTGTGGTCACCTAGTCGAGATTCGGGGCGTCAACGACGGCTCCTCGGCCTACAAGACGCAAAGCGTGGTGCTTGACTTCCAGGGGCAGGACGACGGCGGAATCCTCCTGAAGGGATGCAGCGGTCAGAGCATCGTAAGGTGGCTCAGGATCAAGATCAAAAGCGTGTCGGGGACCTACGCCCTCGCAATCGACAACGTCACCGGTTCCTATGTGCTCCTCAATTTTTTCGAGGGCCAGAACAACACGACCTCGGGTAGCTATGGGCTCGTGACGGACTGGGGCAAGACCTACTCGTACCGGAACGTGTTTGGAAAGCTATGGGCGGCGCTCGTCGCCCAGAAGATGGGATTCAACGGGTCGAACGACGACTACGCGGAGGCCGGAGCGGGCAACCTCCCGGCCTACTCCCTCCATGCGAACACGGCGGGATACTGTACGTCGTTGGCCGCCTACCCCGACTACGGTACCGCGGCGACATTCCAGTCCACCTGCGGAGTCGTTGACGCCAATGGGAGCCGCCAGAGCCTATGAGCTTCGAACTGCCCCTCAAAGCGGGCCTCACGACGACGATCAACTTCGACAACTCCATGTCGGCGGCCGAGATGCAGTCGCTCATCGACAGCGCCCCAAAGTACATCCCGTACGATAGGTACGTACAGTTCCAGTTCGCGGACGGGACGTACGAGTTGGATTCCTATCTTGTGTGGAATGGGTTCATGGGGTATGGCAGCGTTCGCATCTACGGAAACACGGGGGAAACCACTGGCTCGCCCTACACGACCCAGTCCGTGGTCCTGGACGCGCAAACCCAATCCGTCTCGATTCCGATCCGGCTCCAAGGGAACTCTTGCCATTGCATATTCAGGAACATCAAGGTTTCCCACGTTTCCGGGGAGAGGGCCATCTATCTAGTTGGCAACGTCCGGGCCGACCTGTACTACAACTACATCGCCGGGGACGCCCACGTGAACTCGTGGAGCTACCAAGCCATCTACAACTCCCGTGGCTACCTGTATGCGCTACGGAACACGTACTCGGAGAACTACCACGCCGTGACGACGAGCTCGGCCGGTATGAGCTTCCTGCGGGAGCAGGCAAGGTCCGGGAGCTACCCGGTCAACATAACCTACGCGGACGCCGGTTCCCAGGTACACCACTACAGCAATTTTACCACGGCGAGAGTAGTCGGGGCCGGGTCGAGGGCGTACTTCTGATGATGACCACGTTCAAGGATACGGTAGACATCCTGCAATCCGATACCACGGTGAACGTGGACAACACGATGTCCGCCGCCGAGATCGTGGCGGCCATACAGTCGCAGCCAAAGTACATCCCTTATGGCAAGACCCTCACCATCCAGTTCGCGGACGGGGAGTACCCGCTATCTGCGACGATGGACTTGGGCGGATTCATAGGGGCCGGGAAGATCGTCCTCCAGGGAAACACCACGGAGACGGCGGGTCTGCATACCGACCAGGCCGTTCACTTGGACTTCTCTGGGGTGGAGGACCCAGCAGTAGCCATAGAGTTTCGCAGGATCAGTTGCGAGCTACAATTCAATTACCTCAAGGTCACGTACGACAGGGACGAGGGCTATGGCCTTCGGTTCGATTCCTGCCGGAGCGCTTACGTCCAGTATGGATACATCATAGGGGGCTATGTGAGCGGAGACGCGAAGGTATTCTACGGTATTGTCTCGACCTACGGGGCTTGCGTCTATACCAGAAACAACTACTTACAGAGCGCCTACTGCGGGATTTTCAGCCAAGGCGGCCACATATTTTCATATGACAACGACGAGGCGGGCGCGAGCCCTCCCAGCCCCCACTACGAGGTCATTTCCTCCTCGGGGACCGTATGCTACGAGGGGACGTACGGCGGTACCCACGCCAAGAACCTGGGGGGCAACATCAGAATCTCGACCGGCCAAGAAACGTAAGGCGACGAGATCAAGGATGCCGTATAAAGCCCCCGGGGCTTGAGCATGAAACTGACCGCCGTCAACAAGAAGACCGGCTCCGTCATCATCCAGAACACGGGAAACCTCGACGAGAAATCGTTCCAGAAGACCGTCTCGGGGATGACCGGCCCAGACGACAAGGTCGTCGTCCACTCGCAGGGGAAAGAACGACGCGTCGACTCCCCCCGAAAATCCACGGACAAGTCCGTCGTCTGGCGAGGGAGCTTCTCCGACGCGGGCGGCTACGCGAACATGAACCGCGAGATATGCCTGCGCCTGGTCCATCACGGCGTCAACGTCAAGGCCGACGTCCTCCGGACGGCCATGCAGGTCGACCCCCTCACCATGGCCATGATCCGCGCGATGGAGGGCAACCGGCTCCCCGACGAGGGCGCGTGCCCCCTCGTCGTGGGGTTCACCCCGATGCCGGTCCAGGGGCGCGGGCGACGCGTCATCTTCTACACCATGATGGAGAGCAGCAACAAGGTCCATGGCGAGTTCGCCAAGCGATGCAACCAATGCGCGTCCGAGGTATGGGTCCCGTGCCGGTTCTACGAGGACGTCTTTCGCAAGTCGGGCATCCAGAAGCCGATCAAGGTCCTTCCGCTGGGCGTCAACCATCGCATCTACAAGCCCGGGGCCCAGGAGCCCGAGCTGTCATACGACGAGATCATCTCGGGCGTCAGGCTGAGGGAGCTGCCCCCCAGGAGGCGCCTGATGAGCGTCTTCGGGTGGTCGTACAGGAAGGGGCCGGACATCCTGTGCCGGTCCTTCGTCCGCGAGTTCTCCTCCAAGGACGACGCCTGCCTCGTCGTCTACTCGCGCTACGTCGGGTCATCGGCCGAGGCACACAAGAAGCACGTCCGGGACGAGATCAAGACCTACTACGAGCAGGAGAAGAAGGACGACCCCCCGCCGATCTACTATTGCGGCGACTGCGTCCCCATCAACAAGATGCCCGGAATCTACGCGTCGGCCGACGGCTTCGTCTTCTGCTCGCGGGGCGAGGGCTTCGCGTTGCCGGTCATCGAGGCCGCCGCGTGCGGGATTCCAGTCGTGTCCGCGTATAATACCGCGATGACGGACTATCTCGACGAGTCGGTGGCGTGGCTCGTCGAGCCGGAGTCGGTGGGGCCGGCGGACGACAAGCTGACCTGGATATCCGAGTACTACAGGGGCCAGGACTTCGCCGTCTACGGGGAGGACTCCATCGAGAAGTTCGGCGCCCACATGAGGGCGGCCCTGGAGGACCGGGACGCGGCGAGCTCCAAGGTCGACGCCTTCCGGGACAAGGTTTTGAGGGAATATACCTGGGATCGTTGCGCGGAAAGGGTCGTGGCCGAGCTATTCCCCGGGAGTTGAACATGGGAATTTCCGTATTGTACGTCGTCCGTAACGAGGAGAAGCTCCTACCGAAGTCCATCGACTCGATCAAGGAGCTGGCCGACCAGATCGTCGTCGTCGACACCGGGTCGGCGGACGGTACCGTCCGAGCGGCCCGCGCCTCCTCCAGGAAGGTCAAGGTGACCTCCTACCCGTGGACGCACGACTATTCCAAGGCCAGGAACCACGGCCTCGACCATTGCTCCGAGGACTGGGTCTTCTACCTCGACGCTGACGAGGTCGTCGACCACAAGACGGTCAACGTCATCAGGAAGGCGATCCTCTCGTCCAAGCCCAACGTCTGGGGCTTCTCCCTGAAGGTCATGGACTTCCCCGAGGGGTTCGGCGCCGACCCGAAGGAGCCGTTCTTCCGGAGCCCCCAGGTCAGGATATTCAGGAACCACCCCGACGTGAGGTTCAGGGGCATCGTCGCGGAGTCGGTGGAGGCGTCCATCGCCGAGAGGCACGGGGGCATCGACCTGCTGCCGGGCGTGATCCAGCATTGGATATGGCGCGGTAAGGGGAAGCAGTTCGCGGCCTTGCGCGTTAAATACTACCGCAAGCTCGGGGCGCTCATCCCCGATCCCGACGTCGGCCCCCAACCGGCCGAGGACGCGTCCATGCTCGCGCCGCCCCCACCCAAGCCCGCGCTGGCCATCATCGTCGTCGGGTTCGATTGCTCCTCCCACACGCGCCAATGCGTCGGGGCCATGCGACGCGTCCTGTCCGTCCCGTACCGGCTCATCCTCGTCGACAACGGGAGCTCGGACGACACGTGGTCCTTCATGACGCAGGAGGAGCCGGACAACGCCATCCAGCTCCGGACCAACCAGGGCGTCGCCAAGGCGAGGAACGCGGCCCTCCAGCGCGTCTCCCTGGACCCCTCCGTCAAGATGATCTGCTTCATGGACAACGACTGCATCCCGTCGCGGGGGGCGATGGAGGAGATGATCCGGGTCCTCGAGTCGGACGAGGGGATCGCCGCCGTCGGTCCGATCTCCAACACGGCCCCGGGGGCGCAATCGTACGGGCGCGTCGAGAAGCCCTTCATGGAGGAAGTCCCCCAGGAAGTCCTGACGCGCGAGCCCGATCATGTCGAGGTCACCCAGTTGGCTCGCTTCTGCATGCTCTTCAGGTCCGACGCGCTCCGTCGCGTGGGGCACTTCGACGAGTCGCTCGGCGGCATGGAGGCCGAGGACATGAGCGCCCGCGTCAAGGGCGCGGGTCTCAGGATGGCCGTGGCCAATCGCGCCTACGTCTTCCATCGCGGCCGGACGACCATGCTGGCCCATCCCAACCTGGACTGGTACTCCATGGGCCAGACGGCCGCCATCCGGTTCCGGACCAAGTGGAACATCGAGCGGGAGGAGAACAAGGCCAGGCGCGTCGAGCGCGAGAAGGCGCGCGCGAATTTGCCCCCCTACATGATCAAGGCCAGGGAGAACGTCCGGAAGGCGCCTACCTACGCCCCTCGCTCGGAGATCGTCCCGACAATCTCCACGAAGCCTCGTCCCCGCGTCGACATCGTCATCCTGACCCACAACCGGCTGGACATGACGAAGCCCTGCGTCGAGAGCATCATGCGTCACACGATCAACTACCGCCTGATATTCGTGGACAACGCCTCGACGGACGGGACCGTCGAGTACCTGCAAGGCGTCCCCAACTCGGTCCTGATACGCAACGACAGAAACGTCGGCATCCCGATGGGACGGAACCAGGGCATCCGCGCCTCCACGGCCCCCTACGTGATCCTCATGGACAACGACATCGAGATCAAGGGGGACTGGGTCGGGGAGTTGTTCTCCGACATCAGGAACGGCGCGTCCATGGTGGGCATCGAGGGCTGGAGGCTCGACAGGAATTGGGGCTCTTGCGCCAAATGCACGAGCGCGAACCAGACGTTCGACTACCTGGGCGGCGCGTGCGTCCTGTACGACAGGAGGGTCTTCGAGGTCGCGGGGTTGCTCGACGAGGGGTACTCGCCGGCGTACTACGAGGACGTCGAGATGAGCATCCGCGCCAAGGAGAACGGGTTCAGGCTGGCGTTCAACCCGACGAACGCCGTTTTGCACAAGCAGCACGCGACGCTAGTCCATGGACAGAAGACGTTCGGCTACCAGAGCGCGTTGTCCGCCTCCTACGACAGGTTCGCCAGGCGCATGCGAGGAGAACTGGAAGTGAAATACGAGAAGCTGCCGCCCGCGAAGAAGAAGCTGAGGATACTCTACCTCGGCATGAGGTGGGACTACGGGATCAGGGAACGCGGCTTGAGCTACGAGGAAAGCAACTTCAAGCCCTCCCTCGAGCAATGGGAGCGGACGCAGGAGCTACGCCATTTCGACTTCGTCGAGATGGGCAAGGTCCATGGCATCCCAAAGATGTCCGACATGCTGATCCAGGAGGCCGAGGCGTTCCAACCCGACGCCGTCTTTTGCGTCTTCTTCGACGATCATCACGATCCCCGAAAGGAGGCGCTGACGAGCCTCAAGCGCGTCTGCCCCGCCGTGACCATGAACTGGTTCTGCGACTCCCACTTCCGGTACGAGAGCTTCGACTCCAAGTGGGCCCCGTACCTGGACTTCTGCATCACGACGGCGTCGAGCGCCCAGAAGAAGTTCGCGCGCGACGGCTTCGGCGGGAAGGTCATCAAGAGCCAGTGGTTCGCGAGCCCGAACTACCGGAGGATCGAGGGCGTCGAGAAGGACGTCCCGGTCAGCTTCATAGGGCAACCCCACGGTGACCGGCGCGCGGTCATCGACCGGTTGCGCGCCGCCGGCATCAAGGTCGAGGTATACGGGACGGGGTGGGGTCGCCGGTTGAGCTTCGAGGAGATGATCATGATGTTCAACCGGACGAAGGTCAACCTGAACCTCAACAACGCGGCCGACGCCCGGTTCAAGCAGATCAAAGGAAGGAACTTCGAGGTACCGGCCTGCGGCGGCTTCCTGCTCACGGGGGCGCCCGAGAACCTGCCCGAGTATTACGAGCCCGGGATGGAGGTCGCCGTCTTCGGGGACGTGACCGACATGATCGAGAAGGTCAGGTACTACCTGAAGAACGAGGCGGAACGGGAACGCGTGGCGCTCGCGGGTTACGAGCGAACCATGAAGGAGCATACGTCCGAGCACCGGCTCAACGCCATATTCTCCGAGGCCGCACTCTTGTAAGGAAGAACGGATGATTGACGACCTCAGGAAGAAATACCCCTGGCCGGATAAAAAGCCCGATCTCCCGTTCGACAACCACGGGTGGTTCGGGTGGTGCCACAAGGCGCTTTTGGACGTCGTCCTCCCGCAGGACGGCCAGGTCATCATAGAGATGGGGTCGTGGCTCGGGTTGTCGACCCGGTTCCTGCTATCGCAAGTCCCGCTAGCGACGATCCTCGCGATCGATCACTGGAAAGGAGACGACTCCATACTACAGGAGGCGGATGAGGGGACGAAACAGAAGCTCCCGATCCTCCACGAGACGTTCCTGTCCAATTGCTGGGACTACCGAGACAGGCTGGTTCCCATGAGGACCACGACGGTCGAGGGCCTTCGCGAAATCCACGAGCTGGGCATCAGGCCGGACTTCATCTACCTCGACGCGTCCCACCAGTACGACGACGCGGCGGCGGACTTGCGGGAGATATGGAGCCTGTATCCGGACGTTCGCCTCGCCGGGGACGACTACGGGGGCAAGTGGGAGGGCGTCAAGAGGGCGGTCGACGAACACGCCGAAAGGGCCGGTCGCGTCCCTTGCACGGCGGAGCATGCCTGGACCATAGCCACGCTCGAGGAGAAGAAGGCCATCGAGAAGAGGATCGTCAGGGCCATGCGATTCCGACTGGAAGAGAGGGATCGCGCGGAGGAGGCCAAGCGCGCCGACGTCATGGCGTCGGCCGAGGACGAGGAGAAGAAGTCATGATCTCGATCATCATGTGTACCTACAACGACAGCCCTTTCCTGAAGAAGGCGATACCCAGTTGCCTCCCGCACGACGTCGAGAAGGAGATCATCCTCGTCGACGACTGCTCGTCCAAGCCCATCGAGCCCGACGTCATGAACATGATCCAGACGCACGGGATCAAGCTCCTCCGGCACGACCAAAACAGGGGGCTGAGCGCCTCCCGCAACACGGGCATCGCCGCGGCGAAGCACGACTGGGTCGTCCCGCTCGACGCCGACGACTGGTTCCACCCCCACACGCTGGAGCAGTTGTACGCCGCGAGGGAAGGGGCTGACGTCGTCACGGGGAACTGTACGGACAACGGCCTGTACGCCCCGGCGATCTCGCGGGAGCCCCTTAGCGCGGCCCTCTTCAAGCGCGAGAACCCCTGCGTGTGCTCGTCGCTTTTCAACAAGTCGATCTGGTCCAAGGTAGGCGGATACATGGTCCGGAAGGGTCCGCATTACGAGGATTGGAATTTTTGGGCGCGCTGCTTCGCGGCCGGAGGGCGTTTCAAGTACCTGCCAATAACGATCTACAACCACACTACTCGACCAGACTCCATGCTCCGCGTCCTGCACCCGGAACGAGAGAAGTTTGTCAGGATCGCCACGGAGGGAGTTTTCGATGAATAAAAGGCGTCGCAAAAGGAAACAGCCCCGGGTCATCAGGAAAAAGGCAATCAATCATGTCGTCGGGCAGAGGAGCAAGTCGGAGGCCAGCGTCCTGCTCACCTGGAAGGGCAAAATCCTTCCCTTCCGGGCCGTCTTCGAGCCCTCGAACGAACTCGAGAAAGCCAACGACGACGAATTCCTGCGGCTGATGACGATGGAGGCCAGGCGTGCCCTCGGCGGCAACAAACCTGGCGTCAGGATGAAGTACGACTGGGACTTCAGGGTCAACACGGAGGGGGGATCCTATCGGGTAGAGAAACGCGAGCGCGAGGAGAAGATCAAATGAAGATCGGAATGCTCGTCATCGCGACGAACAAGTACATAGAGTTCGTCGGACCCTTATGGGAGTCCGCCAAGAAGTTCTTCATGACCGGAACGCCTCACGAGGTCTCGATGTTCGTCTTCACGAACATGCCCGCGGTCCCAGAAGAGACGATCCGCGTCCAGCACGAGCACGAGCCGTGGCCGAACCCGACCCTGAAGCGATATCACGTCTTCGACAAGAACGCGACGCTCCTGGGCGCGATGGACTACCTCTACTATTGCGACGCGGACATGCGTTTCGAAGCCTCCGTCGGCGAGGAGGTGATCGGAGAGCTCGTCGCGACGCGGCACCCGGGGTTCTGGGACAAGCCAAGGTCATTTTTCGAGCAAAGCTACGAACGACGCCCCCAGAGCATGGCGTACATGCCGCCGGGTTACGGGAAGGCGTATTACGCAGGCGGATTCAACGGTGGCCGGGCCGGGCGATTCCTGTCCATGGCCAAGGAGATCAAGGGCTGGATAGACAAGGACTTGTCGAAGGACATCATCGCCGAATGGCACGACGAGTCTTACATGAACAAGTACATGGCGGGCAACCCGCCGACCGTCGAGCTCTCCCCGGCTTATTGCTACCAGGAGGAAATGAGCCTCCCCTTCCCGAGGAAGCTCGTGGCGCTATACAAGAAAAAACCCGAGGAATGGAGGACTTGACGTGAGGATCATGATATTTGGCGCCACCGGGATGCTCGGGCACAAGCTCGTCCAGGAGTTCTCGAAGACGGACGAGGTATACGCCGCGGCCAGGATGTCCAAGTTCGGCAAGCTCGAGGAAACGGGGATCATCGACCCGGCCAGGCTCGTGAGCTTCTCGATGCATTACGACGTCATGGAGGCGCTGAGCTGTAGCCCCGATGTCGTCATCAACTGCATCGGCGTCGTCAAGCAAGTCAAGGAGGCCAGCGACCCGCTCGCCTGCGTCACGGTCAACTCCCTCTTTCCCCACAAGCTGAACCAGGCTTGCGGCCTCAGGGGGGCCAGGTTGATCCACGTCAGCACGGATTGCGTCTTCGACGGCGACGAGGGCCCGTACAACGAGGAATCGCCCCCGCGCCCGACGGACTTGTACGGCAGGTCCAAGCTGCTCGGAGAGGTATCGGACGCTCCGGGGGTAACCCTGCGGACGTCGATCATCGGACGCGAGATCTCGGCGACGACGGGCTTGATAGAGTGGTTCCTGTCCCGGCGTCGCAAGAACGTCAAGGGGTTCGCCAACGCCTTGTATACGGGGTTCACGACCATCGAGTTCGCCAGGGTCATCCGCGCGGCCCTCGACGTTCCCCTCGAGCCGGGCGTCTACCACGCCTCCTCGGACGCCATCTCGAAGTTCGATTTGTTGCGCATGGTCCGAGACGAGTTCGGGCTGTCGATCACCCTCCAGAAGGACGAGGAGTTCCATTGTGACCGAAGGCTCGACTCCTGCCGGTTCCGGATGCTGACGACTTACCAGCCCCCCACGTGGGAAGAAATGATCGCGGAGATGGCCGCGGACCCGACGCCTTACGAAAAATGGAGAAAATCATGCTAACGAACGCCTTCGACGGGGAACAAGTATTGATAACAGGCGGGACCGGGTCACTGGGAAAAACCCTGGTCAAGAGGCTCCTCTCCGGGGAGAACGGATCGCCCGAGAAGATCATCATCTTCTCCAGGGACGAGGCCAAGCAGCACTTCATGCGCGTCGAATACCTCAAGGCCGCAGCCGCGACCGACGAGGTGATCTACAACAACTTCAAGAGGACCGTCGAGTTCCGGATCGGCGACGTCCGGGACCAGAACAGCGTCGACGCCGCCGTCAAGGACGCGACCATGGTCATCAACGCCGCCGCCCTGAAGCAAGTCCCCTCCTGCGAGTATTTCGTCGAGCAGGCCGTGCAGACGAATATCCTCGGGCCCTGCAACATCGTGCGGGCCGTCGAGGGGTCAATGGTCAAGAAGGTGGTCGGCGTGTCGACGGACAAGGCCTGCAAGCCGGTCAACGCCATGGGGATGACCAAGGCGGTCCAGGAGAAGGCGTTCATCTCGGCGAACATCGGCAAGGACATCGACGGATGCAACTTCTCCTGCGTCCGGTACGGGAACGTCCTGGCGTCGAGGGGCTCCGTCATCCCGCTCTTCCACGAGCAGATCAGGAAGGGCGGCCCCATCACGATTACGTCGAGGGAGATGACTCGCTTCCTCCTGCCGCTGGAAAGGGCGGTCGATACCATCGTGGCTGCCGTGTCGTACGGGCGTCCTGGAACGATCTTCGTGCCCATAGTCCCGTCGGCCAGGGTCCTGGACATCGCGATGGCCCTCATCGGCCCCCGGAAGATCGAGGTCAAGGACGTCGGCATCAGGCCGGGCGAGAAGGTCGACGAGATCCTCGTCTCCGAGGAGGAAGTCCCGCGAGCCAAGCTCTTGAAGACCGAGAAACGCGATGACCGGTACTACGTCATCGACCCGTCCCTGCCGGAGCTCCATTGCAGCGTCCCGATGTTGCTGGACTACGACCTGCCCGGCGAGTACTCGTCCGCCAGCCTCCCCATGTCGTTCGAGGAGACGACGGAGATGCTGGAGAGGAACGACCTGTTGAAGATCGTAGACCATGAAGGGGAAATGCTGAAATGAGGCTCATGACGATCCTCGGGACGAGGCCTGAGATCATCCGGCTCTCGATGATCATACCCATACTTGACGAGAACTGCGACCACGTCCTCGTCCACACGGGGCAGAACTACGACCCGAAGCTGAGCAGCATCTTCTTTGAGCAGCTTGCCCGAGAACCTGATGTCTTCTTGAGGGTCAAGGCCGCCACGGCCGCCAAGCAGGTCGGGCAAATCATTTCCCGCTGCGACCAAATAATGGCAACGGAAAAGCCCGACGCAGTATTGATCTTGGGGGACACCAACTCTGGGCTGTCCGCCATCATGGCGAAGCGCAGGGGCATCCGGGTTTTTCACATGGAGGCGGGTAACAGGTGCTTCGACGACCGGGTTCCGGAGGAGGTCAACAGGCGAGTCATAGACCATTCCAGCGACATCCTGATGCCGTACACGGAAAGGTCGAGGCAGAACCTCTTGGACGAGGGAGTTCCTTCAAGACGAATCTTCGTCACGGGCAACCCCATCGGGGAGGTACTGGCCCGTTTCAACGAACTGATCATGGAGAGCAAGTCCTCCAAGCCCTGGGGATTCCAGAAGTACATGCTCCTGACTCTGCACCGGGCGGAGAACGTAGACTCGACCCCCAGACTCTCAAGGCTCGTTGGAGCCATTGAAAACGCCTCCCAAAAAACCAAGATGCCCGTCATCTGGCCCGTTCACCCACGAACCAAGGACAAGCTGAAGAACCTTGGGTTCAAGATGGCCGACTCAATCAAGCTGGTTGATCCCCTTGGTTTCTTTGACTTCGTGCGCCTTGAAAGGGACGCATTCTGCGTCCTGACGGACAGCGGGACGGTACAGGAAGAATGTTGCCTGCTTGGCGTCCCGAACGTTACCCTGAGGGACAACACGGAGAGGCCAGAGACCATGGAAGTAGGGAGCAACTTCCTGTCGTCCGACGACAAGGAGAAGCTCGTCGTCGGCATCCGCCTGGCTGACTCCGCCAGGACGACGACCGACCCGCTCTGGAGCGTTCCCGAAGAGTACCGGAGAAGATGCGTTTCGACGACCGTAGCCAAGATCGTTCTCGGACATCACGAGGGTTCATAAAATGCCAGAAACATGCAGCGTCATCGTAACGCACGTGAACTGCCCCGCCATGCTCGACGGCGTAGTCGACCACTTCAAGGCTCATCGCCATCCAGAGGTCAAGGCCGACCTGCTCGTAGCCGACCAGAGCAACGACGTGATTTACCGGGACATCGTGGAGAAATACAAGGGCGACCCGGAGATCAGGATACTAAGGTACCCGAAGATCGACGCGGGCTATCCCATCGACAGGGCGGTCCACGAGGCCAAGGGAGAGTATTGTTGCACGCTGGACATCGACGCCTTCCCGGTCCATCCGAAGTGGCTCTACATCCCGATCAGGCTTATCAGGGACTTCGGCATAGGGATGGTCGGACATAGGACGGGCCTCGACATGGCGTACTCGCACAAGGGCGTCTTCTTCGAGCTGAACAACTACTTCCGGGTCAGCAAGACGGCCCAGCTCAGGGAGCTCTGTGAGCAAGTAGGGATCATGAGGCCGGCTGCTAGGGAAAGGGCCGGGTTCAAGCCCAAGAACCTGGAGTACGAAGCCTGCAACGAGGGCCACGACAAGCATAACCTGGGCAACTACGCCGACACGGGAGTGGTCGCCAACTGGTACTACGACCGCAAGCGGATGGGCAGCAAGTTGTCCCTCTGCCTGAACAAGCTACTCGGCGTCTGCAACGAGTACGGGGGCGCCTACGGGATGGTACTGGACGACCTCGTATTCCACTTGGTTCTCGGCTATTCCGAAGACTACATGGGGCAAGACCAGATGAAGAAGCTCGGAGAGAACTTCCTCAAGGTCAAGAAGATCGTAAACGAGGGGCCAACGATCCCGGTAATCAAGTCCTTGGTTGATAGCTGCAAGGAGCATAGCAACGCCAGGGCGATGACGAAGATCAAGGACGGTAAAGTCGAGTTCGCGTGGCCCACGGATGAGATCAACTCCTTCATCGAAACCGAGAAGCAAACCTAAAGGGGGAGTCATGTTCGAGCCGGAGTTTTTGAACCGACTGGGGGAGGCAAGCTCCCCCGAGGAAGCGATCACTATTGTCCAAAAACACGTAGCGGACAATAGTATGATGGAAGTCGAGGAAGGAGAACGAATGGATACGCTTGGTTGCCTCGTCGACAAGCTGACGACCGTCAACGCTAAGCTCTGGCACAACCAAGAAGAGTTGTACAAGATCAGGAAAATGACGCCGGAGGAGTTCGAGAAGGTTCATGGCAGCGACCTCGCCGGACTGCACCGGTTGTTGGCAAGGTGCTGCGACCTGAACGTTCAAAGAGCCAATTTAATGGACGAGATCGACAAGTTCCTTTCCCGGGCCACGGGGGCCGACGTAGTAAGGGAACAACACAAAATCTACTGAGGAACCGATGGATGATACCCTGGGCACAGCCCTATTACTGGGGCAACGAGCAAAAGTACGTGGAGGAGGCAGTCGTCTCCACTTGGATATCAGGTGGAAGATTCGTTGACCTTCTCGAACAGGATTTCTCCAAGGCATGCGGCTCGCAGTTCTGCCTTTCGGTCGCCAATGGTACGGCCGCCCTTCATCTGGCCCTCCTGGCAGCCGAAGTCGCCCCCGGAGACGAGGTTATTGTGCCCGGCTTCGGTTTCTTGGCAGCCGCCAACATCTCGATGCATCTGGGAGCCAAGCCTGTCTTCGCCGAGGTAAACCCCGATACTTGGTGCCTTGACGCCGAGTCGGTCGAGTCCCTCGTCACGGACAGGACCAAGGCCATCGTGCCTGTCCATACCTACGGCAACGCCTGCGACATGACGGCGATCATGGAGATTGCCGGGCGGCACGGGATAACCGTCATCGAGGACGCCGCCGAGTCGCTGGGAACGACCTGGCAGCGCAAGTGGACGGGTACCATCGGACACGTCGGATGCTTCAGCTTCCAAGCCACAAAGACCATAACCTGCGGCGAGGGAGGAATGGTCGTCACGAACGACCCCAAGATGAAGAACACGATGGCCCTTTTCCGCAGCCACGGGATGAAGAGGCCGAAGTACTACCGGCATTTCCTTCATGGGCACAATTTCAGGCTGACGAACATGCAGGCCGCCATGGCGTGCGCCCAGTTCGAGAAAAGGGACGTCATCTTCAGCGAGCGATACGAGATACACCGGAGGTACGTCAAAATCCTCTCCAAGGAGGACATGAGGCTCCAGACGTTCCTGCCCGAAACCAACCCGGTCCCCTGGTCTTTCCCGTGCCTCTTGGGGGACTCCTTCGGGGAGCGAGACGACGTGATACGAAAAATGTCCGACAGCGGCGTGGAGACGAGGCCGGGGTTCTATCCTCCTAGCGTCCAGCCCATGTACAGCGTGGAGCGTTCGATCCCTACGTGCGAGAGGGTCGCCTCCCGCATGATCTCGCTGCCCGCGTCGCCCCCGTCCAAGGACCTCGACGTGGAGGCGATATGCGACGCGTTGCTGTCAGCGGGAGAACGAAGATGAACAACCACGAGTGCCGGGTTTGTGGGAACGAGAAGCTGGATGCCGTGCTTGACCTCGGCAACCAGAAGATTGCCAACTACTTCCATGACAACAAGGGGGAGGAACTCCCCGAAGCCCCTCTCGTCTTCGCCAGGTGCCCGGCCTGCGGAATGGCCCAGTTGACGCAGTCCGTGAATACCGACCTGATGTACCGGCGCTACTGGTATACCTCGTCCATGAACGACACGATGAGACAGCACCTCCTGGACGACGCCCGCCTCCTCATGTCGAAATGCTCGGTCTCCGTGCGGGACGTCGTCATTGACATCGGCTGCAATGACGGGACGTTCCTCTCGTGCCTTCCCCAATCCCAGAAGATAGGCGTGGACCCGTCCAACATCCAGCCACAAGGCTGCGAGTACATACATGACTACTTTACCTACGACGCGGTAAGGGAAGCCCTACGGGGGCGCAAGGCCAAGGTAATATCCTCCATCGCCATGTTCTACGACCTCAGCCGACCGCTGGACTTCGTCCAGGACGTACGCAAGGCCCTCCGTGATGACGGCGTCTGGCTACTCGAACTGAGCTATCTTCCGAGGATGGTCGAGAATACGGCCTATGACTCGATCTGCCACGAGCACGTGGCCTATTACTCACTGACCTGCTTCATGAGGCTCGTGGACCAGACGGACTTCAAGGTCGTCAGCCTGGATTTCAACGACATGAACGGCGGCTCGTTCCGCATGATGCTATCCCCCAAGGGAGAGGAATGCCCTCACGTGTCCGAGATCATGGGCCGGGAGTCCGACATGGGCTACCTCACGGAAAAACCCTTCGTCGCCTTCCGTGGCCGGGTTGTGGAAAGCCGGGCAAGGCTTTGCGCCTTCGCCGAGGAATGTGTAGATCATGGAGCCAGGGTATATGGCTACGGAGCCTCGACGAAAGGGCAGGTCATCATGCAATATTGTGATCTGTCCAACCTGATGGTGGCCATCGCCGAGAGGAACGAGGCGAAGTACGGGCTGCACACGCCCGGCACGAACGTTCGCATATGCTCCGAGCAGGAGATGCGGGCCGCTCAGCCGGACTTCTTGCTAGTCTTCCCGTGGTACTTCATCGACGAGTTCCTCAAAAGGGAGAGATCGATCAGGGCGTCCGGGACGAAGATCGTCGTCCCGCTGCCGAAGTTTGCGATCATGTAAAGGAGAGACGCATGCCGAGCAACGACGAGTTCACGCTGGACTACTACGCCCACCAGGCCAAGCTGCATGGGGACGCCATCTCCTCCACGATGCTCGACGGGATTGTCCGGCAGAGGGAACAAGACTTCATACACGCGTCCTTGGCGGAGATGAGGGGGGGAGGGGAAAAGACGAAGGTTCTCGACCTGGGATGCGGCAATGGGTGCGTAACGAGGGCTACGGCGGCGAAGTTCCCAACCATGAAAATTACGGGTGGCGACTTCTGCGACGAGCTGCTCTCCATCGCGAAGAAGCACGAGTCCGAGAACTGCCGGTTCGAGAAGGTAGACGCCAGGAACATGCCGTTCGAGGACCAGTCCTTCGACTGCGTCGTTACCGAGAGGTGCCTGATCAACATCAGGGACTGGGAGGAGCAAAAGCAGGCCGTCGCCGAGGTCGCCCGGGTATTGAAGCAGGGCGGCCACTACGTGATGCTGGAATGCTTTACCGACGGGCACGAGAACTACAACAGGGCCAGGATGGAGATGGGCCTCGACGAGATACCACTACCCAAGGTAAACAGGTTCTTCGACAAGGACGACATGATGAAGGAGCTGTCAAGGTGGTTCGAGAAGCACAATAACCCGATCAAGTACCCGCCAAACTTCCTCAGCTCCCACTACTTCTGCGCCCGAGTACTGCACGCGGCCATCGACCCCAACTCGAAAGTCAGGAACTCGGAGTTTGTCAAGTTCTTCGCCCAGGCGGTTCGGCCCGACATAGGCAACTACTCGCCGATTCAGGGGTACAGGCTCGTCAGGAAGTAGCAAGGACCTCCTTGATCAGCGATGGGATTGCGTTCTGGTCGTTCGTCCAGCGAGTCTGTCCCCTGGCGATGGGCCTCGTAGTGATGAGCGGATTGTTGGTATAGTCTACTCGCTTGACGCCCGGGCTCGCCGACCAGGAGCAGGTCGCTATCGCCACGGCAGAGGAGGTCGAGACGAACAGGTCGCACCTGTTGTATATGGGGATGCATTGACGGATGGTAAATCCCCCGCATTCCGCCACGCAATCAGCTTGGTGCCCCTGGCTGCTTCCGGGGCTGGCAAAGATGAAGTTGCATGGCCCCAGCTCCCGGCGGCAGGCGTCCATGACAACCTTCGTCGTCTCGTTCGTCCAGTTGCTCTGGTTCGACCCGCATCTGGTTTCCAGCATGACGCTGCGAGCATGGGGCAGGCTGGCGACGAAGCGAGAGGCAGACTCGTCCTCTTCGGGGCTGTACTCAAGGCACGGGTGGGGCGGCTCCGGGTAGTCGAACACGGCATTGCTGGCCAGCGCGAACAACCCTTGGAGCCGGTCGCAGTTGGCCCATGGTGCCGGGAAATAGCAGTAGTGCAGGTCCGCAAAGGACTTCATGCGCTTGTGTGTCTCTGCCATCAAGCCAGCGGGCTTCTTAACCGAGAGAGGGTGCCCTTGGGAGTTTGTCCTGTGCCCGACCCGGAGCTTGATTACCTCGGAACTGGGTTCCGAGGCGATCCTAACCTCGTCGACGAGGGGCTGGTGGGCGACGATGTCGGCGCTCGCGGCGTGGGAATGCCTTTTCTCCGGCAGCACGAACCATACCAAATGGCAATGTCCGGGCCAAAAATGACCCTTGTACTTGAGGGCCATCGTAGACAGGATGGCATCCCCAGAGGCCCACGGGGCGTAGATGCCAATTCTAGGCATTTCTTGTCCCAGTTGCCGGCAGCCACGGCATCGCTAGCCAGAGCCCGGCATAAATCTTGATGTCGACGAGCATACCCTCGTTGGACTTCGAGGCCAGCCACGAGGTCATGGACTTCAAGGGGACCGTATGCACCTTGATGTTCTCGTCGTCAGTTCCTCCTCCGGCCCCTTTTTTCGTCAGCCCCGTCGCAAGGACGAGCCATACGGGTTCGTTGATGAGCCCCGCTGCCTCCCCGGTCTTTTTCAGGACGATGAAACCAGAAGCACCGTATCCCGTTTCCTCCATTAGCTCTCGCTCTGCTGCGTCCAGCGGCTCTTCGCCCGGACATGTATCCCCGATGATGCCAGCCGGCAGTTCGATCATGTTCTTCTTGACGGGAGGACGGTACTGCTCCACGAGGACGATCTCGTCGTTGTTGGTGACGGCCACGACGGCGACCGCCGACTCTCCCTTCCGACGACGGACGAACTCCCAGCCCTCCTCCGAGCGCACGAGCTCAAGGTGCCGGGTTCTGCAAATAGTTTCCTCTGTCATCTTGCCTTCCTGAACTTCATGAACCCAAACGTCGCCGCCAGATTGGGAAGGTGCGGAGGTGCCCCATTGGAGGCGTCTATTACCGGAACCGGGCTGCTCCAGTCCTGAGGACCTTCAATCTCGAAGCCTTCTTTGCTCATGGCCTGGATGGTATCCCGGACGTCCTTCTCGTCAAATATATTCCAAGGGAAGCCATTGAGCTCGGTAACCCAAGTTATCTTGGGCGTCCAGTAGTCGAAGGTGACGAGCAAAAGGGCGTTCGGGGCGGCTATGCGAGCGCATTCCTTGGCCCACTTGGGGACGTCGACGCCGTGCTCGATCACCGAGAGGCACGTAATGATGTTGAAGAACGAGCCCGGATAGGGCGTCTTGCCGGTAATGTCCCCGACGGCGTACTGCGCCCCCGGGGCTTTGTTTGAGGCCGGACGCAGGTCTATGCCGTGCCTCTGGCCCTTCAGGTTCATCTTGGCCGCGTTGTGGAGGACATAGGAGTCCGTACTCCCCATGTCTAGGATGTTTCCGTCGCCAAGGCATGGTATCACCATCATCAAGTCCCAGTTTTTGACTGGCTGGTAATGGGGTATAAGCCCTCTCTTCGAAATCTCGGAGGCGCACGCCTCGTACTCTGCCCTTGACCTCAAAAACTTCAATCCGCTCATCTTGGCAGCCTCCTTTGTCCACATCATACAAGGAGATCATGTAGAATTAAGTAGAGGAAAACTGTGGAGGAAACCCATGAAAAAGGGCTTCGTAGTTGCTTGTGTCATGCGCTGTGGCGGTATGGAGCTGGCGAGGCGACTGGACCAACATTCGAAAGTAAAATGTATACTCGAAGCCGAACATCCTGCGTCCCGTAAAGGGGAGGAGCTGTTAGTAGAATACCAGAACCCGTTCAACAACCTACACCAGTTTACGAGGGACTTGCTGGACGCCATGAGAAAAAAATATCCTGACATACCTTGGCTCGGTAATAAGTCCATCTGCATGAACCACAGCGCGGGCAACGCCGCCGTAGGAAAGCCCATGGACGAGCTGCTCGCAGACGGGGACATCCTGAAAGCCATCCACTTCAGGAAGAATCTGGTCCGCAGCCTCATCAGCTTGGAATATATGAGAAATAAAGGCAAGCTCGACAAGGCCGACTTGAATTATTTCCACGAGCGTTGCGTCGCTATCGGAAACAGGGTCGTCGAGGTTTGCCGCTTCATGTCGTCCTCTGGCCAAAACTGGTCCGTAACTACCTACGACATGCTTCCTACTCGGGAGGCGGAGCGAAGGATATTCTCGCTTTTAGGTTTACGTCCGCACGGGAATGCTTGCGGCCCAGGGCCGAACAAGGGGGACGTATACGCCGGGATCGAGAATCGGGATGAGCTCGAAAAGATGCTAGCCAAGGACTTTGGCAGCACCTTGGGAAACGAAGAAGGCGACTGGGGCGCCTTCTGGCCCGCGGACATAAAGCGCCTTTTGAAATAGAAAGAAAGCAAGAATGAGCGGGCTTGACGACGAGCTGAAGTTTTGGAAGGGCTGGATAGAAGGGCCGTACCCATGGCTCGGATCATGGGAAACCTGCCACAAGGCGTGGGTATCAACATCTATACCGGAGATATCGTCCCGAAGGGTGGAGGTAACCGAATTCCATGCGGAGTCCCTCGACTGGCTCGAATCTTGGTCGAGGAAGGTCGTGGGCAAGACGTGCGTCGACATCGGATGCGGCTGTGACGGGACCGTCCCGTTCTGGAGGTCCGCATCCAGAAGAATCCTGCTGGACCCGCTCGTCGAGGAGTACCAGAAACTCATCCTCGAGACCTCCGAGAAGAAGGGACATCCTGGGTTTAGCTGGTTCGATGGATGCGAGATGATGGCCAAGAAAGCCACGGAGGTCGACCTTCAAGCTGACGTCATCGTCTTCAGGAACGCCTTGGACCACGATCCGGAGCCGATTGCCCTGCTGGACGCCGTGCTGCGCATGGGCAAGCCGGGATCGAGGCTCTATTTCTGGTCCGAGCTCAGTCATGCCCACCACCGGGACGACGGTCATCATGACGTGCCGTTGTCCTCGTCCCAGACCAAGGAGATGATCGAGAGGCTTGGCTGGAACGTCGTCAGAACCTTCGAGGCGGTGGGAGGTCCGGGCTACGTGTGCGGCGACCAGCTAGGGGTCGTAGCGGACAGGGAACGACGATGAAGATATGCTGCGCCGGATCCTACAGGTCGGGTTCCACTTGGATGTTCAATGCCCTGCGGATCATGTTTCCCAAAGCCAAGGTCATCAAAACACATCCTCCGATGCCCGACGAGTTTGACGCGGTACTTACTTCCCATCGGGATTTAAGAAGGATAGCCGCCTCCCTGTGGAGGAAGTGGGGGAACCTGCCTGATTACGGGTGGCCCGAAGTATGGAAGGGCTTAGACGAGGTAGTCCAATGGCATCCTTGGTGGTGCAAGCACGAGAAGTTAGTCATGGACATGAAATACGAGGATATGGTGGCAAGCCCAAAGGCCATGATCAAAAAGTTGGACGATTCCCTATCCGGCAACAACGATCCCCAAGAAGTGTTAGCGGAGCTGGAAAAGATTAGGCTTCCGGCGCAGGGATACGACCCGACGACCCTGATGCACTGGAACCACATAACGAGCAACGACCCGATGTGCTTGGCTCCCCTTACCGAGCAAGAATCCCTAGAGATACAAAACCGGTTCTCGGTTTGGCAGGAGGAACATGGTTATCACTGAGGCCAATGCTGGTCGTAGTACTTCAGGTTCGGGTCCTTTATGGCCAAGTTGACGGCGAACCAGTCGTGCCATACGGAGTCTGACCTGTCGTAGTCGTATCCATCCTCGTCCATCCCCAAAAGCCTGAACGCCTGGCGTAATGTCAGCTCCTTGTGTTGGACGAGGCTTTCCATACTTACGACGATGACGTCCTCCTCGTGCGAGTTGATGAATGGGGCGAGGTGGGACCGGGCGATGTCCGAACCAGTTCCAAGAGGCTTCCCAGCAAGCTGTTTGCCGCACATGAGCGCAACACTGGAGCTTCGCAGGTAGGACATGTCGTTTGAACATCTGTCCCTGGTTACGAGGACAATCTTGCCTATTTGATTTTCTTGCCATATCTTATCCAGATGGGGCCATGATGTTTGTGCGGGTACGGACTTGTGGATGATGAGCGAGACTTGGGGATGAACCTTCATCAGCCCCGTAACAAGCCTCGTACAGGAATGCTCTACGCCGACTACCATTAGCCTAATTTGCATTGGTGCTCCGAGATGGACATGACGACCCTCTCGGCCTCCTCTTGGAGGCTCATCTTGCTCGTGTCCAATTTAAGGTCGGGACAGTCCGGGGGCTCGTATGGGGCGGTAAGCCCCGTGAACTGAGGGATAATGCCGCTCCTTGCCTTCTTGTAAAGGCCCTTGACGTCCCGGCTTTCGCAAATATCCAATGGCGTACTGATGTACACCTCCAAGAACGAGCCTTTCCCGATGATCCTCCTCGCGTTCTCCCTGTCTTCCTTCATGGGGGAGATGAGCGAGACGATGACGCAATAGCCTTCTTGGTTGAAGAGCTTGGCGACCTCGGCCACCCGGCGGATGTTTTCTTTTCTGTCCTCGGGGGAGAACCCCAAGTCCCCGCAGAGCCCCTTTCGGATTATGTCTCCGTCTAGCTGGACGCAGGGCATGCCCCGCTGCCGGGAAAGGCTCGTAGCCTTGTCCGATATGGTGGACTTGCCGGACCCGCTCAGGCCGGTCATCCAAACTGTTACCCCATCGCCTCTGGCCACTTCTTGCCCTCGAAGTACTTTTCGTTGGGATCGTAAACCTTGAGATCAACCGTAAACCAGCCGACCGTGACCTTGCCCTCCTTGTCATATGGGTAGACATTGGGGTTCAATCCCAGCAGGGAGAATGTCTGCCTGAGAACCAGCTTCTTGTGTTGAAAGAGGGACTCGATGTTGACGACGACGACGTCCTTCTGGTGGTTGTCCAGGAACGGCTTCATCTTGGATATGGCAAAGTCGGTGGCTGCTGCCGCCGGTTTTCCAGCTAGCTCCTTGCCCTTGGATTCCTTCATGCTGGAGAAGCGCATCATCGACAACCCGTTGGCCGACCGGTCCCGGGTGACCAGCACTACCTTTTCAATGGAATACTTCTTCCAGATTTCCTCCAAGTCTCCGAACGATCCCTTGGACGAAGGCATCGAGACGTGGGCGATCTTGCCCGCGTCGGGGTGACGATGAAGGAACCCGCATATAATCCGAGTACAGGAATGTTCGGCGCCAAGAACCATGACGTTGATCATGTTCCTCTCCTATAACATTGATTCAACAGCGGCGTCCTGATTCCTCGGAGAACACGACATGAACGACCTAATCGACTTCAGGAAAGACGTACACAGCCAGTTCGGAGAGGACGGCATCATCGAGAAACTCCTCGAAATCGTCGGCGCGAAGAACCGTTGGTGCTGCGAGATCGGGGCGTGGGACGGGGTTTGGCTCAGCAACACGAGAAGGCTCATAAAGCAAGGATGGAACGCCGCGTTGATAGAGGCCGACAAGGAGAAGCTGGCCGAGCTCAGGAAGAACTGTACGCCCTTCCCGAGAACCGTCACGATCAACCAGAGGGTCAAGCCTGGCGAGATGGACGACGTCCTAGAACATGCAGGGGCTCCAGTCGACCTGGACTTATTCTCCCTCGACGTTGACGGCGACGAACACGCCATCTGGGAAGGGATGAAGCGGTACGAGCCCAGGCTTGTCGTCGTGGAGAGTAATTATACCTTCCCTCCCAACGTCGAGTTCGTCCAGAAAAAGGGACTCGACATCGGCAACAGCGCCCTCAGCCTGTCGTTGCTGGCCAAGGAAAAGGGCTACAAGCTCGTTTGTTTCAACGTCATCAATTGCTTCTTCGTCAAGGAGGACTTGTTTCCCCTCGAGGGCATAACCCCTAGGCGGCTTCAGGAGTTGTTCTACCTCGGGGCGACCCTCCAAATGGGGATTCATTCCTCCTACGGTGGCGTCCGATTCCTGTCAGGCGAAATGCCATGGGGGAGAACGTCCCTGAGGGAATTGCCGGCCATGAAGGACGTTGCTCGTATTTTCAAGGTTCACCTGGGCAACGACTACCTCGCGCTCCCCGTATGATCCGCTGGGAGGATCGTCTTAAATGCGACATGTCGAACTGTACCATACGCTTAGCCTCAAAATCAACGGCGCTCTCAAATGCGGCTGCGTCCCCATGGCGACCATACAAGCGTTCGACAACCAATGGGAAAAAGAACGCGTCCTCACCGCGGGATACGAGACGGCAGAATACGAGAAGCCCGTCAAAAACACGAGCGGGCGGGAGAACCGGACATGAACGTGCTGATAACCGGCGGAAACGGATTCCTAGGTAAAGCCCTGCGGGAGCGATTCCCGAAAGCCATCTGCCCCGGTTCCTCGGACTTCGACCTCGTCAGCCAGCAAGACTGCGAGAAGATGTTCTGGACCTACAACCCCGACGTCGTGATCCATCTCGCCGCCCAGGTGGGAGGCATCGGGGCCAACCGGAAGAACCCCGGGAAGTTCTGCTATGACAACCTCATGATGGGAGCCAACGTCGTCGAGTGTTGCCGCAAGCAAAGCGTCAAGAAGGTCGTCATAGCCTCGACGATCTGCTCCTACCCGAAGTTCACGCCCGTCCCCTTCAAGGAGGAGAACCTCTGGGACGGCTACCCCGAGGAGACCAACGCCCCGTACGGGCTGGCCAAGAAGCTCATCATGGTCCTCGGCCAGGGTTACCGCGAGCAATACGGGCTGAACGCCGTAACGCTCATGATCGTCAACCTGTTCGGTCCGCATGACCACTTCGATCTCGAGAACAGCCACGTCATCCCCGCGATGATGCGAAAGTTCCACGAGGCCAAGAACAACGAGGACCCGGAGGTCGTCCTCTGGGGGGACGGGACGCCCACGCGGGAATTCCTCTACGTGGAGGACGCCGCCGAGGCCATCGCCATCGCCACGGAGAAGTACGAGTCACCGGAGCCCATCAACATCGGCTCCGGCAAGGAGATTTCCATGCGCGACCTGGCGATGGAGATCAAGGCGCTCGTCGGATACGAGGGAAAGATCGTCTGGGACGACACCAGGCCGAACGGCCAGCCCCGCAGGTGCCTCGACGTCTCCAAGGCCAAGAAGGCCATCGGCTGGGAGGCCAAGACGCCGTTCCGGGACGCCCTCGCCACGACCTACAGGTGGTACGTCGGGAGGCCGACCGTCGTGACCTGCGAGCACGGCAACTCGGCCGAGGTCATGCCGGGCGGATGCACCGGATTCGGGAAGATCAAACCCTGCGGATGCATGTATTCCGCCACCTCGACGGGATACGTCCATCCAAAAGATGGCCTTACGATCAAGTTCCCGGAGGAGAAATGAGAAAGCAGCCTTGAAGGAATTAAGGGCCCGAACTCGCAAAAGAATTCTATGAGCGTGAACGGGCTTTACCAATGAAATGCGGCATCATAATTACCACCTGTGACCGGCCCCCGGAGATATTGTCCCGGGCCGTCGAGAGCGCGTTGCGCCAGGACGCCCTGATATCGCTCGTCGACGACGGCCTGAACCCGATCAATAACAAGTGGGGCTCTCGAGTCGTCCTCTCCAAGACCAAGGGAAGGATCGGCCTGCCGGCGGCCCGTAACGTCGGCCTCAAGGCCCTTCCGTCGTACGTCGACGCCGTCTGCTACCTCGACGACGACGACGAGCTGCTTCCCAACCACGTCGAGCTCCTGTCTCAAAAGCTGCTTAACGGCTTCCCCTTCGCCTTCTCCCGCGCCCTCTACAAGCACCGCGACGGCAGCGAGACGGAGGACCCGGAGCCCTCCAACAAGGACCCGAACAAGGCTTACTACGACGGGACGGCCCTCCTGAGGCAGAACATCGCGCCGGTCTCCAGCTTCATGCACTGGCGTCGTTGCGCCGACGTGGTCGGCGGCTGGGACGAGTCGGTGCTGCGCATCGAGGACTGGGACTTCTGGGGGAGGATGTTCCTGGCCTACGGTCCGCCCCCGAAGGTGGACGCCGTGACCAACGTCATCTACCGCGACTCGCCCGTCAACCTCACCGATTGCAACCAGTACGCGTACTCCATGGCCTGCATGTGGCGGGACGTCGTGGAGAAAAGGCTCAAGTACCTCGCCGCCAACCAGAGATGCAAGCTGACCGAGGATGACCGGCAATACCTCCACGTCCCGAGGGTCGCCGTGTTGTTGCCCTTCCGCGACGAGAGCGAACATATCCGCGAGGCGCTCGAAAGCGTCATGGGCCAGGACTTCCAGGACTTCGAGATCATCGCCGTCGACGACGGCTCGACGGACGATTCCAGGAGGATCGCCGAGGAAGCCTGTGGAAAGAGGATCAGGATCGTCGACGGGGGAGGGAACGGCGTGACGCGAGCCCTCAACCGGGGACTGCTGTTCTGCCGATGCGAGTACGTGGCGAGGATGGACGCGGACGACAAATGCCTGCCGGGGCGCTTCTCCAGGCAGGTCGAGTTCCTCGACCAAAACCGCGACATCGGCGTCCTAGGGACCGGGTTCCTGTCGATGAACTCAAACATGTCGACCATCGTGTGGGACAACCGGGACCTGCCGACGTACCCGGAGGACGTCGAGGAGGGCATGAAGGAGAAATGCTGCGTCGGCCACCCGACCGTCATGATGCGTCGCCGCGTCGTGGAGATGGTCGGCGCGTACGACGAGTCGGACCGCTACAAGGCCGTGGAAGACTACGAGTTGTGGACCCGGGCGATACGGAAGGGGGTGAGGATAGCGAACGTGCCCGACGTGTTGTTATGGCACAGGACGCATCCCAGGCAGGTCGGGGAAGTCCTGAAGGACGTGCAATCAGTCAATACCGAAGGCTTGAGAAAGGCTTACGCCAACGGCGTATGATCAGAGGGAAAAAGGAGAAATGAAAATGGAAAGCAAGGAGCGCTTCAAAGGACTGTCCCTGGACGAGATGTGCGAGGTAGTCGCCGACAAACTCGCGCAGGAACGCGAGGAATGTCGCCGGGACGCCGAGATCAAGCTAGGGGAGCTCTTCGACAAGAAGGGAACCCTCGAGGACGAGAAGGACAAGCTCCTCGTCAGCGCGGCCTTCGAGCGCGTGGCGAGCATGACCGAGGACCAGATCGAGAAGTTCGACATCCACGAGGACTCCCTGGAAGGATCGGGCTCCGGAAAGCTCATCATGAGGCTCAACGTCAAGTTCGAATGCCCGCAACGCGTCAGGGAGATCGACGAGCGCATCTCCGAGATCAACGGGGAGATCGCGGTTACGAAGAACCAGGCCGTCATGGACCTCAACAACGACGCGCTGAACGCGAAGGATCGCGACGTCGCCTTCCTGGCTAGGCGCATGATCAACAGGACCAGGGAACTCGAGCGACGCTGCTCGTGCGGTAGCAAGGCATAAGGAAGCGCCGAAGGGCGCGGAAAGGAACCGCGTGAATACCAACGAGGTCATCAGGACGTTCCAGAAGAGGTTCGTGGACAATCCGTTCCTGTTCGACGACCTGCCGGGGGTGACGCAGACGTGGACCCCCAACAAGCTGGTCGCCCTGTACGCGATGATGAACGACGCCACGCGCCCGACGCAGGAGAGGATGTCCCAGGTCCTCGGCGTCGAGAGAAGCACGGTGACCAGGAAGGTCTCGTCGGTGGACTGGGGAGCCTTCAGGAAGTCCCTCGAGAAGATGTGCTCGCAGGACGAGGGGGAGTCCATGGAGGACGCCGTCAACGAGACGCGCATGAAGATGGTGGAGCGCCAGCTCCGCCGCGATCATCGGAAGAAGCTGAGCAGCATGTCCTGGGCGCGGCACATCCAGGACATGATGGTCAGGACCGTCAAGACGCGGCCGATGGTCGAGCTCCCCCCGTTCCGGAAGTCCAAGCCGGACGCGACCCCAGAACACGCCGTCCTGGTCCTGTCCGATTCCCACGTCGGCCAGGCGTTCTCCCGGGAGGAGACGGGCGGCATCAACGAGTACGGGACCGAAACGTTCATCAAGCGGGCCGACAACCTGCGGAAGGGCGTCGTCGAGATCGCCTGCAACCTCCACTCCAAGATGTACCCAATCCCCGAGCTCCACGTCATGGCGCTTGGCGACATCGTCCAGGGAACCAACCTGGGCGGGGAGTGGGGGCCGGCGTACATCGCCATGGACGTCATCACCCAGACCGAGCAGGCGGCCAAGACCATATCCGAGCTCCTCTCGTCATGGGCCCAGCACTTCGAGAAGGTTCACTTCCATGGGATCATGGGGAACCACGGGAGGGCCGGGGCCAGCAAGAACTCGGACAAGATCGCGGCCAACTTCGACAACACCGTCTACGGGCTCGTCCAGGGACAGATGAAGGACCAAAAGAACGTCTCCGTGGACTTCTCCAAGAGCTGGTACAAGCTCGTCGACGTCAACGGGACGCGCTTCATGTCCATCCACGGCGACTCCGTGAGGTCCATGAACGTCAACTCGCTGCGCCAGGAGGAGCAGAAGTTGCAGTCCATGGTCCAGGCCGCCCACGGGCATCCGTTCGACGTCCTCCTGCTGGGGCACTTCCATACCTTCGTCGAGGTGGAGACGGCCCGCGGGTCGGTCATCGTCAACGGGTCGTTCGTCGGGGGCGACATCTACTCCCTCCACAAGCTCCACATGATGTCGAGGCCGACGCAGGTGTTCATGGGCGTCCACCCGGAACGCGGCGTCACCTGGAAGTACCAGCTCGACATGGAAAGCCCGCGATAAACACTTGACAGCCGACGGCTGCCTCCTTATATCCGCATGGGTAAAAAGGAGGCAGCCAATGAGCGCGACCGCGACCAAAGAACCCCAACAGATCGTCTTCCGGGTCCTGAGCCTTAACGGCGACGACCGATTCTCCTGGGACAAGCGCTTCCTGGACCAGGTTCACGAGGCCAGGGCGAAGTTCTACGACATGCGCAAGCAGGGCTACGCCGCCTACCTGCCCGGCAGCGGGGGCGGACGCGGCCAGCTCATCACCGAGTTCGACCCCGACGCCGAGGAGGTCATCTTCGTCGGCGCCGTCCAGGGGGGCTAAGCATGGTTTTCGCCACCAACTGCGCGACGACGACCGCCGACGTCGCCACGATCAAGATAAGCAGCGACGCGACGTCGACGACGATGAAGGTCGCGATCGGGGGCAAATACCAGTCCATCCAGTACAGCAACATTGAGGACAGGTATTTCCACGGCAACATGCAGGAGAGGTGCCTCGATACCGCCGTCCGGAACCTGACGGACAACAGGATGCGGCCATACGCCCTGATCGGGGAGGCCGGGGAAACCACGGACGCCACCTCGACCGAGACGAAATACGTCAAGCTCGTGTCGGCGGCCGACACCTTGATCGGGTCAGGCTCTTCGACCTCCTTCGCCGTCAATACCATCGATAACTACCTCACGACCAGCTCATCCTCGTACGAGGTCAACCCCGCCGGGTCTTACGCCATTCCGTCGGGACCCCTATCCCAAGAGGAACTGAAGAAGCTCAAGGCCGACGAGTTCAGGGCGCGGCTCCGGAGCCAGATGATCATCACGCGAAAGTCAAGGAGCCTCCTCGGGGCATCCGAGGACACCCCGGAGGGCCGCGCCCGGGCCCTCCTGCGCGAGATGGTCGGGGATCGCGAGTTCCATCGCTACCTGCGGCGCGGCTGCGTGACCGTCGTCGGCAAGACGGGCCTCCGCTACGAGGTATACGGGGACACGATACACGTCTACGCCAGGAAGACGGACGGGAGCATGAAGAAGGTCGAGTCGATCTGCCTCGTCTTCAAGAACCACGCCAGCCTGCCGCCGACCGACCACGTCATCATGAGGAAGCTCATGATCGAGGCCGACGAGTTCGGGATGCGGACGATCGGCAACAGGTGCTCCTACGTGGCCGACGTCAAGGACGTCGATCCCAAGGTCAGGGACGTCGTCAAGCCCGAGCGGGAGGGCGACGGGGCCCTCTACGTCGCCGGGGGCGACCTGTGCGTTAACGTGACGACGGAGATACGCGCCGGCGACCTGATCGTGGCCTGAGGAGGATGGCATGAGGGAGCTGATCGAGTTCTACTGCAACGACTGCGACGGCTACTTCAGGGTCAACCTGAACCTGGAGATCGACGGGGATTTCCTGTTCGTATGCCCGCAATGCGGGCGAGAGCATCCCCGAACCGTCACGAAGGGCGACCTGGCCATGAGGACGGACGTCGACGCCCGCATCTACGAGGGCGGCGAGGGGGCGAGGATCAGGCGCGGAGGACGGGAGGGGGCCGAGAAGATCATGGTCCCGAAGAGCTGCTACTCGAAGAAGAGCCAGCTCAAGGCCATAGAACACGCCAATCAAGGCTTCTTCGCCAGGGCTTGGTCGAGGCTGGCCGCGAACGGAGGATAAAATGGGCAAGGACGAGATGCAGGTCGAGAAACGATCGGCGGGGACGCCGTCGGACAAGATCAAGCTTGGCAACCTCAGGGTCCAGAAGGACCACGACAAGAACGAGGTTCACGTCCACGACGGGAAGCTCTATTTCCGTTTCGAGGGGATAGACCGGTTCCTCGACCTCTGGGACGTGTTCTGGAAGAACGCCCCGGCGATGGCCGCGAGGAAAGCCCCTCGACCGGTGGTCTTCAAGGGCAAGACGGACGACCCCGGAGGGGGCAGAACGGCCTGCGACCTGTGTTTCGAGTTCGAGAACGGGGACTGGTCACCGTCCCTGTTGCCTTGCTCGTCCAAGAACGTCTGGGAACGATACGACATGACCTCCGACGCCGTCGTGAAGATGAATTACTTCCTCAAGTACGGCGTCACGTAACATGAGTCCTCGACGACCCGGAACCCCCTGGGGCCACGAGAGGCCGAACGAGAAGATGTACTGCTGGATGGAGAGGGAGTCCGTCGAAATCCTCAAGGCCATAAAGGCAAAATGGCCCTCGACGACCATCCGGGTATACATCGAGGTGTTCGACGGGCAGAACAACGTGGGGACGGGCAGGCGCGAGGAAGTAAGGCAACTCATCAAGTTTTCGCGCGTAATCTGAAGGAGAGCGCCATGAGCGGGCAAAAAAGCAGGCTTCGCGACGTGATCCGGACCCTGAGATACGAGGAGGAAAAGGACGTCATGCTGCGGACGTTGAAGGAGGAAAGCTTCCCCTTCGAGCGCCCGGGCCTAGATCCCCTCATGAAGCAGATCGAGGTGGTGACCCGCAAGGGAAACAAGGAGCTCGACGCGGAATTCGAGAGGATCGACATGGAAGCCGCGTTGAGGATGAGGAAGACGCAGCGAGAAATCCCCTTTTCCGTTCCCAGGATGGGCTTGATCGACGTCTTTCGGGACAAGGAGGCCGTCATCACCGTCGAGGACGGACGGGTTCGCCAGCGTACCGGCTACGACGAGTGGAAAACCGTCGAGGCCGTCGACCACAGCACGCAGTTAAGCCTCAACGAGGAGAAGTTCAACGCGATCAAATGCTGGCCGCAGGACGTCTACAAGGACATCGAGGAGGGCGTCGTCTCGTATCGACGGAAGAAGGAAAAAACATGGGGGATCGTGACCCTCATGGCCATCCTCGCCTCCATCGGCGTCATCGTCCTGGGCTTCGTCTTGTCGGCGTGGTGCTTCATGGGGCTCATCCTGACGGTCCTTCCGGGGGCCCTAGGCGTCTACAAGAGCGTCGAATGGGGAGGGGGCGAGTCCGTCACGCTGACGGCAACCCCGCCGGGGGTCGTCCCGCAACGAACGCGAGAGATGATACTCAAGAACAAGCACCGGTTCCGCCACATGTTCCTGCTCTTCGACGCTACCTGGCAAGCGGATCGCAAGGCGTTGCCCGTCCCAAACCCGGACCCCCTGGTGATCGGCGTTCAAGACGACGTCGCCTGGATCGTCGACGAGTTCGACTTGACGGCCAAGGAGCAATACCTCAAGGACAAGTTCGGGTTCACGAAATAGGCAAAACGCGGCTGGGACTGCCCGTGAGGAAAATCATCGAGCACGAAATCACGAAGAAGGTTCGTTTGGAGCTCGGAATCGAGACGTTCGACCTGATCGGCTCCCATTTTGCCTCTCAATTCATACGCAACACGATTTTTAGAGACTCGGGGTGGCATTCCATTAGAATAGAGAGAGTTCGTCGTCGTCCTCCAAACACGGGAGACTGGCGCGCCTCGCACCTTATCATCGTACGGCAGCTTCGCCGCGAGAAGAAGCCCCGCCGCCAAACAGGACAACCCTCCTAGCCTACCGAATACGTATGTGGGGCCGTCCATGGTATCACCGCACGAGCGATGACCTCCATGCGACATATACGGCGGAAAAGGACGACCATGAGAATCCATTACGTCTTCACCCCCGACGGGAGCGCGTTCGAGAACCCCGAGATGCTCCCCCTGGACGGCCTCCCCCACGGCCCGTCGGCCCTCCGCGTCGTCCTCGACGACGACGCCAGGAGGATCTGGATACAGGACGAGTCCGCCCGCAAGGCGCTGGGAGAAGGGGCCAAGGAGGCGTGGGAGCTCCTCAACAAAGCCCTCCTTGGGATCGACCAGAGGCACGACCTGAGGTTCCTTGATCGCTCGTACGGCGACCCGGAGGGGATGAACGTCCGTCGCCGGCTCAGTCGGTACCCGTCGTGGTCCCGACTCGTCAGGTTCATGGGGGAGGAGTTCAACTCCGTCCCCGTGGACGTCTCCGTCGTCGAGCATTGCGACCCGTCCAAGCCTGACATGGCCTTCATCCCCGGCGACGACCCCGTCATCCTCGCCAATCGAAACGCCTTCCTCTGCCCCGGCGGCGACCAGTCCTTCAACGCCATGTCGGACGCCCTTTTCCGCTACTACCTGCGCAACCTCAGGGAGATCATGACGGCCTTCCCGGCCGAATGGGAGCGCTTCGGCCCCCGCTACGACAGGTGGAGGGGGAAGACGTTACAAGAAGCCTTCTTCGCCGTGAAATCGTCCGACGGCGTCCGGCTATTCCGGATGCCCATGGACGAAGGGGGCGCCCCGACCGGGCAAGAGGAGATCGAGAAGTCCGTCGGGGACGCCCCCTACGTGATCTTCGTCCACGAGCCGGACTCGAGGAACGTCGCGCTCCTCAACATGCTCCCCGCCCATGCCGACGAGGAGCTCCTGAGGGGGTTGATCGAGAGGGTCGCCAAGTCCTCGAAGTTGTCCCCCCAGGAGATGGTCCTGACGTTCGACCCGGCCCTCAGCAAGCCCTTCGTCACGAGGTTGTCTTCGTACGTCATCGCGAGGGACGTCCTGGACGAGGCCAAGTGGATCGGGCAGGACATCCGCGTCGTGGAAGCCCCCGTCGACGTGGTCGGGGACGCGACGGTCATCCCGTCGCCCGAGGAGGAGGATAACCGCGCCCCGACGTCCAAGCGATACAGGGCGGTCAACGGAATAGACGTCCGTTATCCCTTCCTGCTCGTCGACTCGAGGATAAGGAGCAAGGGGAAGAAGCTCAGGGCCATCCTGGACGCCCTTTGCCCGTCGCACGACCCGTTGTCCAAGCTGGACGAGGAGCAGTTCACCAGGCTGGCGCGGGGGCCGCTCCGAGAGGCCATCCGGGCGCGCGTCGATTACCTGAGCGAGATGGGGCTCGACAACCGGTCCGTCCTCGACCTGATGACCGGCGCAGACCTCGTTAGGCGAGCGGAGATCAGGGAGATCATGGGCGCCCCCCGGATCGCGACGGCCGCCAAGGTCGCGGATTTCGGTCCGGAGCTCGGCATCAACGACTGGTGGCACCTCGGGCTACAGGAAACCCTCAACAGGGCCCAACACAAGGACGAGACGCCCAAGAAGAGGCCCTATAACCTCAAGCGCGTCAGGGCTTTGCCGGCGACGATCGAGGAGATGCTGCGCTTCCGTCACGACAAGGAGATGACGGCCCAGAAGATCACCGAGGAGCTCCTGAGGGAGAGCCAGATATGAGGAAAACCTCCGCGTGGCGTAGGAAAACCAAATAGGGGAAACCAAATGAGGTGGTACAAGAAGTCTCGCCTCGTGGGGAAAATCGACGCCATGAGCGAAACGGAGCGCCAGGAGGAGCTCGCGAACCTGGAAACGCAATTCCACGCCAACAGCCTGGAGGTCATGCAATGGTGGAAGAAGCCCGGCCCGAAGGCCCTCGCGATGGCGCGGCCGCGGATTGAGAAATACATCATGGAATGCGCCGAAGAAGGAGAAAAGATAACGCCCGAGGAGGCCACGGAACACGTGTTAAGCGAGATGATGCAAGAGGAGCTCGACGACATCCAATCCGACTACGAGATGGCAAAACTGAGCCTAAGGCCAGGAGACTAGCGTGCGTTGGTACCGGCGATACAGGCTGGCGTCTGACGAAGAGGACGACGACGAGGTCCTCGAGATCTACGACGTGGACAAGCTCCCCGGATACACGCCGCTAAAGATGCGGGAGGGGTATGACCGCGACGACCACCGGCCACATGGGTTCGCCATCTACGACGAGGCACCGTTCACGCCGTCGGATTCCGGGGTCGTGGAAACCAGGGACTTCGCCTCCAAGCACCAATGGATCGGGCCGGAAGATAGGAGGAAGCTCTGGAACTACGACGGATACATCGCCTACGCCATCGGGAACGCCTCCGAGAAGGTGGATTTCGATGTTTTCGACGAGTCCAGGATGTTCTTCCACGACGGGTGGGACTCCAGCTACCATGACGCCCACTGGACGGGCCACATGGTCATCGGGGGGCTGGGCGCGACGCCCGACGAGGCCACGAAAAACCTTCGCGACGCGTTCCACACGCTGGAACCCGAGGACACCGCCCAGAGGAGGCTCTACCTCAGGAGCCTCGTGAGGCCGGGGGACTAGCCGATGGAATGGTACAAGACGGCCGCGAGAAAGGTCGACCTGGGTCCCCTCAGGACCTCCAGGCTCGTCATGGGCACCGGGTCCGACGCCTCCATGAGGCGAGGGAACCAGTCCCGCCTCGGAAAAGGGCTCGAGGACGTCGTCGGGCGCGCCTACGACGAGGGCGTTCGCTTCTTCGACATGGCCGACATGTACGGGACGCACGCCGCCGTCGGGAGGGCGCTCAAGGGCAAGCCCAGGGATTCCTACCGGCTCTGCACGAAGATATGGGTCAGGCCGGGGAACCTCCCGGAGACGGACAGGCCGCCCGCCAAGAAACTCATGGACAGGTTCCTTGGGGAGATCGGCGTCGACCGCGTCGACCTGGTCCAGATTCATTGCATGGTCGACCCGAAATGGCCATCCAAGTACCGCAAATACATGGACGACCTGTCCCGGATGAAGGACGAGGGCGTCATCGGCGCCCACGGCGTCTCCTGCCACTCCCTGGGGGCCCTCGAGACGGCCGTGGAAAGCGACTGGGTCGACGTCGTCCACGCGCGGCTAAACCCCTACGGGGTCAGGATGGACGCGGAGCCCGAGAAAGTCATGCCCCTCCTGGCGAGGGCCAAGGAGAACGGCAAGGGCGTCATGGCGATGAAGCTCAACGGGGGAGGGGCGTTCGACAAGCGACGTCGCTCCGAGTCGGTCCGCTTCGCCCTGTCGGCCGGCTGCGTCGACTGCCTGATCATGGGCGTCGAGTCTGAGTTCGAGCTGTCCGAGTTCAAGGACGTCGTCGAGGAATCCTCCGCGGAGAGGAACCCGTCGTCATGATCAAGAGGGCCTTCAAGACGAGCTCCATCCCGTTCCCCGAGAGCATGAAGAACGCGTACGGAGCGTGGCTCGCTCCCGACGGTACGTACGTCGAGGTCGGCTGGGAGGAGCACGCCCCGGTGGCGTGGCAAATCGCCAGAAAAAACGGATGGGAGCCAAAAGACGACCCGGATGATCCGTACAAACACGACGATCCCGTTTTCATCTACCAAGTCCTTTTCGATCACGGGTACCATCGCGTGACGTTCGAGACGTGGTCGGGGTCTACGGGGAGAAAAAACGTCGTAGGCATCGATTGTGAAGAACCAACGCCCCCCGATCCCGAACTGGTCATCGCGGCCATGCGGAATCTGCCCCACGCCGGGCTCGAGATAGGCTGGAAAGGGGGGTACGCAAAATACGAGAACCTGGAAGAATATAAGGAAAAGAACCTCGCGACGAGCCCGTCGTCGGTCCTCGACGCGCCGAGCAGCCGCTACGACCCCTACGGGGGCGCGGCGTGGGCGGCCACGAGCCGCTGGGTCAGGAAGGCATGGAACGTCGTCAGCCCCGAAACAAAGAATATCCCGTTCACGGACGCGGACAGGGGAACCTACGGGGCGTGGCTCGCTCCCGACGGATCCTACTACCCGGTAGACGAATACCGCCACGATGCCATGGCCGACTCGATCATAAAGGAAAAAGGTTGGGACATCCCCTTCAACAACGAGGAAGCCTACGAAACCCTTTACGACAAGGGATACGTCAGGATCATCTTTTCCCTCTTCAAGGAGCCCACGGGCGACATCTCGCAGGGGGACATGATATCGTTCGCAACGGGGGAAGGACACGTGATGAAGCCCGGTCTCGTTGCCGAGGCGATGGAGAGGATGCCGGCCGTAAGGATCGGCGTAAGCGACGCGGCCGGGTGGCAGCACTACGCGAACGTGGCCGAGTACAAGGTTCAGAAGGGCATGGGGTCCCCCGAGCAGGACGTGTCACCCCTCGGAACCTCCCGTTACGACCCCTACAGTGGCTCCGCGTGGGCCGCTACGAATCGCTGGCTCAAGCAAGCCTGGGACTGGAACCTAAGCCCCAGGCGCATCCCCTTCGGTAGGGACGCTAAAAACATGTACGGGGCGTGGCTCGCGCCCGACGGGACGTATTACCCCGTCATATACGACGCCGGACACGAGGACGCGGCCGCCGAGATAGTGGAGCAAAATGGCTGGGACCCGTACTCGAACCCGTACGACGTGTTGTGGGGAAAGGGCTACTACCGCATCATCTTCGACCTCTACCTTGATCGCAGGCGCATCGTGTTCGACGGGACCAAACCCATCCCGAACGAGATGATCGCCGAGGCCGTCAAGGAATGGCCCGAGTCGAGGATCGTCGTGGAATCCCCGGACTACAACATATACGAGAACCTGTACGACTTCCTGGAGAAGACGCGCGACGAGCCGACCGTCATGGAACGCCTGCGCGAGCGCTGGGACCCCTATAAAAGAACCGCTCGCCGCGTGCGCGTCGCCTTCGTCGAGAAGAAGGGCCCGTTCACGAAAGAAGACACGGAATCCTACGGGGCGTGGCTTGGCCCCGACGGGACGTATTGGATCGTCGATTTCTGGGAACACGGTTATGTCGCCGAACAGATAGCCCGGAAGAACGGGTGGAGCCTCGACGAGGGGCCGTACGTCGCGATGTACCAGCACGGCTACTATCGAATCCACTTCGAGCCCGAAGGCGCAACCTTCGAGTCGGAGGGCGAGGTCGACAAGGACAGAGTCGCAAGGGCCATGCGCGCGCTGCCAGACTTGAAAATAGGCATCGACGAGGGCGTTCTGGGGCAAAAGGGGTACAAGAGCAAGATATACGACAACGTCGGGCAGCTCGAGGACGAGATCGCGACGCGAGGCCAGCCCCAGGGGGACGTCCTGGAAAAGCTCCGTTCCCGCTGGGACCCCTACGGCGGCGAGGCGTTCGGGGCCGTCGATCGTTGGCTGAAGGAGGCGTGGAGGGGGACGACCTCGGTATGAAGAGAAGTTAGGTCGCTCTACGGGGCGTGGCTGAAAAATATCTGAAATCGAGATTGAACGCCGTATCATCCCTCCGGAACCGGAGGGTCCAATAATGGAATACGAGGAACTAGCAGTCAACGTTTGCCGGATCAACAACTTTCTGGTCAACAACCAGTTGGTCCAGGCGAACGCCATCTGTCAAAGGCTCGAGTCGGCCCTCCAGGCCGATTTCATGACCTCCAACGAGGTCGAGGCCGAGAAGCACGAGTCCTTCATCCTGTTCAAGAAGGTTCACATGACCCGAACCTACGTCGTGGCCGGGAACAGGGACGCCGCGCTATCGCTCATCCGCGAGGTCGCGACGATGCTCCCGACGCCCGACAGGGAAGAACCCGCGAAGGAGGAGGACGGGGAGGGGGACGGGAAATGAACACGACCACCTTCGTCACTTGCTCGGAAACATCGTGCCCGATGAACAGCTTCAAGACTTGCCGGGCAAAGAACTTGGAGGCCGGGTCGGGTGGCGAGTGTCTGTCCTTTTCCAAGGATGGTGAGAAGTCCCAGACGGACAATTACGTCGAGATCGACTGCTGCGCGTGCCAAAAATGCGACCAGTGGGAGCTCGACGAGGCGACGAACCGGGGCAAGTGCGGGACGTCCGAACCACTCCATTTCTCGAGGGTCGAGGTCGGCGAGAAGGAACCCCCCAAGCCCCCGCTCTGCATGGCGTTCAAGACGCAAATCGGGCAACCAGGCTTCGTGGCCAACGTGTGAATCTGGCGGTAACCGCGTGGCCGCCAACGATGGGCCAGCACGCGGGGCATCGGAGGACCAAAACCCCATAAGTGTCCGGCGACAAGGTACCTGCCTCTGCGGGCGAGAGCTTGGCATGCAAGGACATGGAGCTGGACGAGCGCGACCCCCAAACCCCCCAACGGAGAAGGACCGCCACGTACGGGCGGGAAGAAAGACCCGGGTTTGACGTTGAAGGTTGAAGTGGGCCGTTTGTTCGCGGTTGTCGTTTTTCAGGTCATCGTGGCTGCGCAGCCACAAGCAAGGATCAAGAAGGATCGTCGTGGAAGTCCCCCTTGAAGGGGGAAGTCGGTGATCATCATCAAGATCGGAAACCTTGGCGACGTCGTAACGCAGCCTGGGCTGGGGACTCCAGCCGACCATAGCGGCGTCAAGGACCAACCCGAAATCCTCTTGCCCAAGAAGAGGAGGCGGAGGAACCCTCATGCCCGGACCCGTCGTCCTTCGAATCCGGAACGTAAATAGCCTCATCGAGGGTGACCTGCCCATAGAAGTACGCAACGAGATTCGCAAAACCCTCTCCTACGTCGTCCCCAACTTCAAGTTCATGTCGACCTACAAGTACGCCCTCCAGGCGGGACGCAAGTGGGACGGGACCAAGACCGTCGCCATGGTCAACAGGGGGGGCATCCCGGGGCTGTCGTTCCCGACGGGGCTCGCCTCCTACGCCGCCGAGATCCTCAACGCCAGGGGCGTCGAGTGGTCCAAGGACGACCAGCGCCTCGTCACGGTCCCGGAGCCCGGATGGGCGACGCAGGGGCTCACGATGCGCGACTACCAGGAACCAATCGTCCAGGAGGCGCTGAAGCGCGAGCGAGGCGTAATAAAAGCAAGTACGGGTTCGGGCAAGACCGAGGTCGTCGTGGAGATCGTCGTTCGAGCATCGTGTTTCCCCGCCGTCTTCTACGTGACGTCCTGCGATCTGCTCTTGCAGGCCAAGGAGCGGTTCCAGAAGTACGTCACGAAGGACGGCAAGCCAGCGAAGATCGGCCAGGTCGGCGCCGGGCAATGCGACATCCAACCGATAACGATCGCCACGGTCCAGAGCTGCGAGCGCGTCCTGACGGGCAAATACACGAAATACTCGTTTGACGATTACTCGTCGGACGACAAGACCGAGTTCTCGGAGGCCCAGAAGGCCGACATCCGCGAGATGGTCAAGTCGGCCCAGTTCGTCTACACGGACGAATGCCAACATTGTTCGTGTAACACGATCCAGTCCATACTGAACAACAGCCACTCGGCCCGGTTCCGCCTGGGCGGATCGGCGTCTCCGTGGCGCGACGACGGGCTCGACATCCTCATCGAGGCCTGCTTCGGGCGCAGGCTTTGCGACATCACGGCCTCCTTCCTGATCCAGGAGGGCTACCTGCTCAAGCCGGTCATCACGTTCAACCACTTCAACCAGTCGCTCGGCGATCACGGCGCGTTCAACGCCCATTACGAGGCCTTCGTCGTGGACAACGTCGCCAGGAACCAATGGATCGCCGATCGAGCCAACTTCCATGTGTCAAAGGAGCGCCCAACCATCGTCCTCGTCAAGTGGGTCAAGCACGCCGAGAAGCTCGCCGCGCTGATCGACGGGTCGGAGATATTGTGTTCTTCGGGGAAGGCCAAGAAAGCCCCCAAGAGACGCAAGGAGTTGCTCGACGCGATGCGCAGGCGCGAGCTCATGTGCATCATCGGGACGAGCCTCCTGGACGAGGGCGTCGACGTCCCGGCGGCCGGCGCGGGCCTCTTCGCCGGGGGCGGCAAGAGCTCCACGCGAGAGCTGCAACGGGTGGGGCGCTTCATCCGGCCCGACCCGAATGACCCGGAGAAGAAGATCGCCTACATCGAGGAGTTCTACGACCACACGAAATGGCTCAGGAACCACGCCAAGCTGAGGCGCAAGATACTCGAGACGGAGCCCGAGTTCGTGATCGACGACAGCCGGGCGTCGCTCGCGCTGTAGAATGACGACGGAGGAACCATGCCGAAGAAGACCGCCGTGTACGCCATTCGTTGCTTCAAGAACGGCAAGCGCCGCCGGACGCACGCCCTCAAGAGGAAAGAGGCCGCCGTGTTCAAGCAGACCGCGCAACACCTGATCGATTACCTTTCCAGCGAATACGGGGTTTGACCATGGAAATGCCCCCGGGCGAGATCGCCGACCGATACACGATACTGCGCATGAAGGCCACGTTCGACAAGGACGCCGCGTTGAAGCTGGGCGCGTACGCGAGCGAGGTGGAGCGCCTCCTGCTGGAGGGCAAAATGGCGTTCGCGGTTCATCTCCTCGACCTGCAAGAGGCCAACTCGAAGATCTGGATGCTGGAGGCGTCCATGCGCCAGGAGTACAAGGAAGACCCGATGGCGCAACAGGAGCTCGACCTCGCCGAGTACGGGAGGCGCGCCATAGAGATCAGGGACATAAACAAGCTTCGCGTCAAGGCCAAGAAGAATATCGACGACATGTTCGGGTTCATACCCGAGGGCAAGGTCAACCACGCCAGCACGTAGGAAGGCATCCATGATATCCATCGTCATCCCGACGTACAACCACCTCGAGCAATGCCTCAAGCCATGCGTCGAGAGCATGCTGAAGAGCGACCTCCGCGACTCGGAGGTCGTCGTCGTGTGCAACGGCTGCAAGGACGGCAGCGAGGAATACATCAAGTCGCTGAACGACGACCGGTTCAAGCTCGTCTCGACGCCCGACGCGCTGGGTTACACGAAGGCCATCAACGTCGGGATCGTCAGAAGTAGCGGGGACAAGGTCGTCCTGACCAATGACGACATCGTGCTGCTGGACTGGGGAAAGAACTGGCTCAGCATCCTCGAGGAGCCCATCGACCAAGACCCCCAGACGGTCATGACGGGAAGCTCCAAGGACGTCTGGGCCAAGGACAAGCCCTTCCTGGTGTTCAGCATGGTCATGATCCGTCGAAAGACGCTCTACGAGTTTGGGTTGCTTGACGAGGTCTTCAACCCCGGCGCCGGGGAGGACTGCGACTTCAGCCTCAAGTGCCTCGCCAAGGGATACAAGTACCGCCAGGTACCCAAGGATTTCGACTGCTGGAAGACCGAGTTCCCCATGTGGCACGTCGGGCACATGACCTGCGGGGGCGTTGAGGGCTGGAACGAGACGTCGACGCGCAACACGAAGATACTCGAGGATCGTTACCCGAGGACCGACGAGGACCGGGAGCTCCAGAAGAAGTTCTCGGAGGGGCTGCAACCCTAAATCCTCGGAAGGGATTCCATCAGGTCATAGACGGAACTAAGCCCGTCGCCGAAGGCCCATTTGGGGTTTCCCAACATCGCGTTGGCGTACCTGTAATCCCGGGTTACCTTGATGTCGCGCCAAACCCCGACCCACGGGTCGGTTTCCTCGATTCCCGTTACGGCCCTCCGCAAAAGCCTCGTCATCGGGGAGTCATGAACCGTCCAACTGCGGCAAAGCCTCGCTTCGAACGACATTTCGATCTCCGGGGGGCCAAAACTCTCTCCGCGAAGTTGCGCCGTCTTGAGGACGGCGTCGATGACCGCGGTAAAGCTGGCTTCTCGTCCCGGATTGGAATAAGGAACTATGAACGTCGCCGCCTCCTCGTCTCTCATCCTGCGAAGGAACCCGCGCGGAGAGTACTCGCCCTCGATGGTCGCCGGTATGACGTCGACCTCGACGAACCAACCGCCCGCCGCGAGTCCTCCGTCCCCTAAGTTCACCGAAAACCTCTTGATGAGGGGCAAGATTCTAGGGTCGGTCAGGGGGACCGTCCACCACCCCCGACGACCCGTAAACAGGGGCTCGTAGTTCATGGCGTTCCCTCTGGCCGGGGTATTCCTCCGTTTCGTCGCATGACGCTCATTATGGATCCTAATCTTCCGTCGTGGTCCGTCAAGCCCCTTCCCTCGCCGTAGTATCCATACGAGGTGACCATGTTCGTCCATGACAGCAACAAGAAGATCATCAACGTCCTCATGAAGCTCCAGGACGAAAGGGGCAAGCAAGCCCTGAACCACGTCCAATGCCGGATCATCGAGATCATCGGCCGCTTCCCCAGGAAGAACGGCAACTACATGCTCCCGAAGAACATGCTCGATCTCTATGATGGCAGGAAGCCGACGTTGAAGACGTTCCGTCATCATCTCGCGTACATGGAGGACCAGGGAATCGTCTCGATAACGTGGAACGAAGGCAGGCGTGTCAGGCGCCTGTCGGTACCGCAAACTCTCATGGTGGAGTCCTTGGCGGCGTACAGGGCGAGGAAGGGAGTCAACTCCTACGCCTACCGCAACAAGGCTCCGAGGAGGAAAAACATGGATTCTTCTTTTTTGCCGGGCCCGAGAAAATTTTTCCACAAGCCGGGGGAAAATTTTTCCCCCATATATAAGGATGAGTATGGAAAAAGCAGTATAGATAACGACTACCCCCAAATATACCCCCTCGTTGAAGACTCGAAAGGTGGGCCTTCGGCCCATAATGCGGCGGCCCAAGGGCCGCCGCACAAACGCGGCTCCCGCCGCGTTTCGGAGGGGGGGATTCATACTCCATCCAAAGGAAACGACTCCGAGCCCCTTCCGAGGGGAAAGGAGTCAGGTTCCCAGACGCAAGCGCAGCGGGCCGCCGAAGCCAACCGACTGATAAAACGCGGCCACGTGGCTAACCCCCTTGGAAAACCGAACAATCGCGGCAGGCGACTGAAGCCCTCCGCGGCCCGGCCCATCGACCCGAACTCGAAGTCAGGCGTAACGATAGCGCAACTGTTCCGAGCATACGTCGAGGTTTACGACCAGGCGTTCGGCGTCCCCGGGCTTTTGCAGGACACGATCCCCGCCACGCGGGAGTACATGGAGACGTTCGTCGGGCGCATCAAGCAGGTGTTCTACGACGTTTGCGGGTACGGGCCGACCAACCGAGAGATCGCCGAGTACATCAAGTGGTTCCATGACCCGGCCATGCTCGCGAGCATCCGGAAGGTCAGCAATCGAATCCCGGAACACCCCGGCGTCCCGCATCCGAACCAATTGCTCGGCCGCTACTACGTACGGATGTTCTTCGACAGGCACCTGTCGGACAAGAACCCGCGCCCCCCGGAACTGATGTCGCGGGGCGAGATCGAGGCTAGGAAGACGCGCAAGCTTGTCGAGCAAGCCTACGTGGAACTCAGGAACGCCGGGGACAAGGACTTCGACCAGGTGCTCTGCCTGGTCACGTACGGGTTCGTCATCTTCTCCGAGTACCTGCGCGACGAGCGCAGCCTGAACCCGTCCAACGCCAAGCGGTACATGATCAACCTGATGGCGAGGTACATGGCGAAGGCCAAGGACAAGGCCTCCGCCAAGAGATACCTCGAGCGAACCCATGACACGACGGAGCGCCTGCCCGTCCAGGACTCGAGCCTGTGGGGCGATTGGAGGACGGAGCTGAAGGACGCCGTCAAGATCGCCTGCGACCTGTCCATGCAACCCCCGGAAGGGATAAGCCATGAGTGACTACGAATACCCCGATTGCGACGCCGACCAGGAGATCGAGTACCTGATCCGCTCCCGCTACGCGATGATCTACGTCGTCACGTGGGAGGAACAGCGCGTCATAGACTCCCTCCAGCGAGTCTGCGACAAGGAGGCCATCGGTATACCCGAAATCCACGTCTGGGACTCGGGCCGGGGCCTCACGACGGCCGACGGAACCCCCGTCCCGTCCAAGGAGCCCCTCGTCAACCCGGAACAGGTTCTCGATCACATTACCGAGCAGATCGAGGAAGAGATGGCGATGGGCAAGAAGGCGCGGACGCAAGCCCAGCCGGGACCCATGTACGTTCTCTGCGACATGTTCCGCTACCTGGGAGAGAACGAGGAATCGTTCCCGGAGGTCGAGCGCAAGCTCCGCAACCTCGCCTCGGCGCTCAAGTACACGAGCAAGTTCGTCGTCATCACGTCGCCCCAGTTGCGCCTCCCCGCCGGGATCGAGAAGAGCGTCGCCGTCGTGGACTACCCGCTTCCCGGGGAGCCCCAGCTCCAGGCTTGCGTCATGGCGATCCGGAAGGTCCTCAAGGAGCGCAAGCGCATCAGCAAGGAGGCGTACGAGGAGGATCCGGAACCCGTCGTGCGCGCCCTCATGGGCCTGACCCTCCAGGAGGCGGAGGACGCGCTCGCCAAGTCCATCGTCATGAAGGACCGCTTCGACGTGGGCGTCCTGAACGACCTGAAGCGCCAGGTCGTCCGCAAGGGCGAGCTCCTCGACCAGATATTCTCCGAGGAGACCATGGACGACATCGGCGGCATGGACGGCGTCAAGGAGTACATAAGGCTCCGCAAGCTGGCCTTCGGGGACGAGGCCAAGGCTTACGGGATCAAGCCGCCGAAGGGCATCTTCCTGTTGGGGGTGCAAGGCTGCGGGAAGAGCCTCTGCGCCAAGGTCGTGGCCAACGAGTTCCAGGTACCGCTCCTGAAGCTCGACATGGGCAGGCTCTTCTCGAGCTACGTCGGCGAGTCGGAGAACAACATGCGGCGCGCCCTGAAGATCGCCGAGGGCATCGCGCCGTGCGTACTGTTCATCGACGAGCTCGACAAGGCGTTCTCCGGGGCCACGGGATCCCAGGGCGACGGCGGCGTGACGAGGCGCGTCATCGGGTCGATCCTAGACTGGATGCAGGAGAAGACCGCCCCGGTGTTCGTCGTCGCCGCCTCGAACTCCATGGAGGGAATCCCGCCGGCCGTGGTCAGGAAGGGGCGCTTCAACGAGCGGTTCTTCGTCGACCTCCCCGACGAGGAGGCGAGGAAGAGCATCTTCTCGATCCACTTGAGGAAACGCCAGCGGGAATCGTCGAAGTTCGATCTCGACGCGCTCGTGGCGGCGAGCCAGTACTTCTCCGGGGCCGAGATTGAGGGCGTCGTGGAGGACGCCATGAACTGGGCCTTCGCCGACGAGAAGCGGGAGTTCACGACGAGGGACTTGTTGGATGAATGCGGGGTTTGCGTCCCGCTGTTCGTGACGATGCAGGACGAGATAGAGAAGCTTCGCGCCGAGAAGGGGCGCATGCGCATGGCCCACCTCCCGTTGAGGCACAAGCCCGAGGCGGCGAACGCCGTGCCCGAATCGCGGTTCAAGAAGCTGTAGTATCGGAGGGGAGAGATCATGGAACCGATAAAGCCAGCCGGAAAGCCCAGGGTGACCCACGAGCCCAAGAGGAAAACCGGGAACTTCGTCCCGCTCCCGGCCCTCGAGGACGTAGATAGGGCCGATCCCGAGGAGGACGCCAGGAGGTCCATCGAGTCCGGGGACTACCGATTCGCCGGCATATGGAGCTTCTCGCTCGTGGTCCCCGGCGTCCCGACGAAACTCGTGGACAAGTACGGGAAGAAGGGCGTCGTGGGGACGGGTTGTATCCGGACCGCCAAGCAACAGCCGCTCTACGACGCGGCCCACAAGTACGTCAGGAGGTACAACCATTTTCTCTCGAAGGAGCTCTCCTCCAGATGACGTTCATCAAGCCCAAACCCATCGTCTGCAAGCGTTGTGGGCAGCAGGTCAGCTTCTATGACGGCGGCGTCGTCCAAATGTCCCCGTGTCGCTGCAAGCGCGAGTCCGAGCGCGTGGATCGGGTCAAGAAGACGATCGACCCGGAGTTCTTCGGTCCTGACCGCAGGCTCAAGCTGATGGACTCGTGGAAACCTCCCCTGTTCGAGCGACAGACGCCGTTCCCGGAACTCATGCGCGCGCAGCGTGCGATCCTCATCTCGAAGCTCTACGAGTTCGCGTTCCGCCCTAGCGAGGAGTACGGGAAGGCCATGTCGAGGTCGGTCAACGCCAGGCTCAACCTGTTCCTGAGGGGGCCGCAGGGCGCGGGCCGGGGACTGATCGCGGCCAACGTGAAGATCATGGCGGCGCTGGGCGACCTTTCGGTCACGCCGAGGGACAAGGACGCCGCGTGGGCCAGGTTCGAGGTTTTCAAGGAGGCGGCCAACAAGGCCACGGCCTTGGGACAGACGGGGGAGGAGGCCAGGTCAGGCCTCTACTGGAACTACGAGAACGTCGACGTCATGGTCGTCGAGGGCGTCCGGACCGACACGAGGCTCGACATCCGAGGAGACTCCGTCCGCCACAAGTCGATGGGCGCGCAATCCATCGATCGCCTGATGGCGCAACGGGCGAACCGGAGCCGGGGCGGATCCATGGTGATCACCTCGCACGACTTCCTCGGACAGATCAGGGAAACCCTGGGGGACGCGTTCCTGGACGAGATGTGTTCCCAGAGGACGTGCGTGGCGCTGCTCCTGTCGCCGGAGGAGTCGGACGTGCTACACGGGCACCTGTCCAAGACGTACGAGGAACACCGCAACGCCGTCAACAAGCTTCGCCACAAGGAGGCCGCCGAGGACCGCAAGCGGCTCACTGACCGGACCGCCTCGGCCGAGGACGGCGCCGTCATGCGCGGGGCGCTCCTGTTCGGGGCCGCGATGGGTTCGTGGAGCCCTCCGGGACCGACGATCATGGACGTCGCCCGGCAGCTCGTGGAGAACGACGAGCTAGGCAAGGAGTCGGTCGAGAGGTTCCGCGAGTTCGTCAAGGAGGAGGACGCCGGGGGCCGACTGTTCGACGACGAGCGCAGGACGGCCCTCGTAAGGGCGTTCTCGACCTGTCCTGGGCTCCAGGACGCCATCACGGAGAAGGAAGCCCTGGAAATCGTAAACATCGTCCGGATGGCCATAACGCCCGGCAGGCTGGAGTCGGTCGAGGCGACGGCGGAGGAGATGATCAAGGAGATGGCGGGGGTTTGATGGTTCCGAACAAGGTCGACAAGCATGACCAGGGCCACAGGATCGCGGAGACGATCCTCATAGGCTGCATGGTGAAGAGCCCGTACGGGGATGACCGCCCAGACGACCACGCCCTGGCGGAGAAGGTCGCGGAGGCCGGGGTCAAGGGAGACTGGTTCGACGACGCCTCCTACGGGACCGCGTTCGACGATCTCATGATGCATTTCAAGAGGACGCGGGACCGCCCGACGCCAGAGGAGGCGGCCCGGATCAAGGTTCAGGAGGGCAACGACCCGAACGACGCGGCCAACTACGAGCACTTCCTGGTGGGATGCAAGGCCGCGCAGGAGATGAGGCGCCTGAACATCGACCTGCTCATACGGGAGGTGAAGAACAGGCACCGGAAGAGGCTCGCCGCCAAGCTGTACGAGTCGTTCCTGAACGACTGCCAGAAGGGCGTCGCGGAGGACGCGATCGAGGGGTTCCGCAACGCCGTCATGCGCGATCTGGCGGACCCGGGTCATGGCGTGATACGAGAGCACGACCTGATGGACGAGTACTCGGAGGTCGTGGCGTGGATGATCGACATGAAACACCACCCCGAGAAGTATCGGGGGTACGAGTGCGGAATCCGGGCCATCGACAAGAGGACCAACGGGGGGTTCCGCCCGGGACACCTGACGGTCTTCGTCGGGAAGCCCGGCGGATACAAGTCCAGGACGCTCGTCAACATCGCCTACGGCCTCTGGAGCGCCGGCTTCGACGTCCTGTACGCGAGCCTGGAGATGGAGCCGAAGCTCCTGGAGGGGATGTTGCTTTGCAGGGCGTCGGCGGCCCTCGGGAAGCCGGTGTCGTACTCCCGCGCCTTCCAGGGACAGATCAGGGAGAAGGACGACCCGGAGCGCATCGAAAAGCTGAACAAGGAGATGGACGACATCCAGTCGGCTCGGGGACGACGCGGAGGCCGACGGGCGATTCCGGAGCCTGCGCGGGCTCAGGGATCGCATCGCCGAGTCGTTGCGGGGCGTCGACACGACGGAGGAGGAATGGGACGACGTCAGCAGGCTGGCCTCCGGGAAGAAGATGCTCGAGGGCCGCAAGAACAAGCTGCGCATCGTGAACGTGGGCCAGAGCAAGAAGATCAAGCTCAGCCAGCTCGAGCGGTACATCGAGGAAAACCAACACGAGTTCAAGCCGCAGATCGTCATCATCGACTACCTGACGATGGTCGGCGCCGAGACCCCGAGGATGGATCGCCGCGACCTCGAGCTGGGCGAGATTTGCGAGTACATGAGGTCGATGGGCGAGCAGATGGGGCTTCACGTCATCACCGCCGCACAGCTACGCAGGGCGGCCATCGAGCGCATCCGCAAGTACGGGGACGAGACTCCCGAGAAGGCCGGCCTCAGTACCGACGACATCTCCGACTCCAACCAGATTCCGGCGACGGCGGACACGGTCTTCGTCCTCTGGCCGATGCCGGGCGAGAAGCTGAAGCTCATGTGCGTCAAGGCCCGGCATAGCCAGCTCGACGCGGAAGGGGTAGAACTTTTCGTGGACCATGATTATTGCATGATCGGAGACACCAACACGCTCCACGTCGCGACGGGCGCGCCGTACGATACCAAGATCGGCGACCTCCAGATACCGGCCGACGAGGAGGAGCTGGGTCCGCGGAGCGACTCGGACGTCGGCATCAAGGACGTCGGTCAGGACGAGTTCTAGGAGAACATCATGACGGGCGAGGAAATAAAGGCCGTGGCCCGGCAGGCGAAGATAACGGATTACCTGACGGAACGCGGCGTCGACATGATCAAGGCCGGCCGTCGGGTCAAGTGCGCTTGCCCGCTCCACAAGGAGACGGATCCCAGCTTCTACGTGGGGACCAAGGCCGACGGGACCGAAGTCTTCAAGTGTTTCGGCTGCAACGAGCACGGGGACGTCATCACGCTGGTCCAGAAGCTGGAGGGGGTCGGCTTCGTGGAGGCGATGAAGAGGCTGGCATTCCGGGTGGGGATCAAGCTGACGGACGGGAAGGGCGAGCCCGCGATCCGAGTCGAAACGCCCCTGAAGGACATCCTGAGGAACCTGTCCCCGGAGGATCATTACGGCGTCGCCCTGTCGAGGATGCTCTGGATGTACCTACAGGCGAGGGAGTTCTGTGACGACGCCATCGACAAGGCGTCCAAGGCGTACGCGGCGTATGACCGGATGGTTGGCGAGGACGACGTCGATGGGATCAGGGGCTTGATGAGGGACGTCCAGGACGCCTATCGGATCGAGGAGCTATGATTTTCCTTTACCTTCTCTTCTCCTTGGCGCGGCCCAGCAGCCCCGGCCTCCCCGCGAGACCGTTCTTCCTAGCCGTGTTCGTCCTGGCGTTCGTCTTGAATTTTTGACAAATCCTGGACATGGCGTTGTCGACCGACTTCTCGTCAATACACAACCTCCTCGCGATGTCCCTGTACTCCAGGCCGACGACCTTCCCCCTGAGGACGGCCATCTCCAGCTTGGTGAGCCGATTCATGACGCCCGAGGCCATCTTGACGTCGACGCCGCTTCCCTTCGTGGTCTTGACGGCGGTATTTCTCGCGGGAAGGTAATATTTCAACGGGACCGGATACGTTCGATGAGGGGCCGTATCGTCGATCGACTTGCATTTCAGGCGTTGTCTTCGGGGGTCTCCGAGCAGCGTATATAGGCGCAATTTGACGCACGTCCTTAGGTATGGCATCAGCGGCCCCTTGTCCGGGTCATACGTCGACATGGCTCCCACCATGACGATGAGCGCCTCTTGTCTCGCCTCGTCCATCCCGACGCGCTTGGAGGCTTTTCCGACGAGCATCCGGATGACGCAGTCGTCCATGGCGGCCATAACGACCGCCGCCGAGCCCTCGGGGGCGCGGGCAAGACGGTTGTCGACGTACGTGCAGGGGGCCCGATGCTTCCTGTCCGGGATTTCGTCTATGCGCTCCTCCCTCCTGATCTCGCACCTAAGCGCCGCCGACAAGCTCGGGTTCATGTCTCCCATGGCGGAAGGCGGCATCATCCACGCGACGATGTTGCAGAAACGGCCGATCTCGTCGCGGCAAATCTCCTCGTCGATCTTCAGGAGCCGGGCCGCCTCGGGGACGCTCGCGTCATTACGAAACACCATCTTCAGGGCCTCGAATCCGCGCCTCTCGGCCCCGCTCATCCAATCGAAGAAATACGCCTCGACGTCGTCCTCGAACTCGGTCCATGACCCCGGAGGGGCCAAGAAACCCCAAGAGCGCTTGCTTTTTAGCAGCTTCAGGTATAGGACGTCCTTCTGGGCGTCGCGGTACTCGTAAGCGTTCATGAAGGGATGATACGACGATGGAAGACCTCTCGGCCCTTTACGACGAGATGAAAGAATGCAAGTCCTGCCGCCTTCGCGAATCCTGCTCCCAGGTCGTCGTCGGGACCGGATCGATGACCCCGCGCCTCATGATCATCGGCGAGGCTCCCGGCGCGGACGAGGACCGCGAGGGCGAGCCCTTCGTCGGGAAGGCAGGGATGGTCCTGCGAGACGTCCTGCGGCGGCATCACAAGACGATCAACCGCAAGACGACGTTGATAACCAACGTCCTCGGGTGCCGTCCCCCCAGGAACAAGTTCCCGACGGACGAATGCCCTTCGATCTGCGTCTCCCTGTGGCTCGACAGGGCCATAGAGATCACGAGGCCCGAGCGGATACTCCTGCTCGGGAACTCCCCGCTCAGGCACGTCGCCGGCCTTACCGGAATCACCTCGATGCGCGGCAACTGGGTGACCTGCAAGGGGGTGAGGACGCTCCCGACGTATCATCCCAGTTACGTGATGCGGAGCGACTGTCAGGGGTGGATCCAGCCCAGGGAGGAGTTCGAGGGGGACATCGCCGAGGTGGCAGAGGAGATCGGATGAGACGGTCGAAACGAGTCCAGCCCGTGACCAAGGAACTACGGCTTTTCAGGATGAGCGCCGACATCGGGCCCTGCGCAGGCGTCCTCACGGCGTCGTTCCAGGAGGCCTGGAGGGGCTGCGTCGAAAGCTACGCCGCCCCGAGAATATTCCGTCGCTGGCACAGGATTGACCGGCAACGATCATTGAGGAGGCGCCTGATCATCAACCAATACGTCTGCGAGGCAACATGTACGTAGATTCCGACCTCGAGAGGCCCGAATTGAAGCCGTGGGCGTTTCGCGACACCAAGCGCCTCGCGCTGCTATTCTACGGCCCCGTCGCCAGCGGTAACGAGATCGTTTTCATGCGACTCGCCGGCGCGCCGTCGTGGCGGCGCATCAGGAACATGCAAGTCTACATGCGGGATATGGCAATGCAAATATGGGTGGACTGCGGCTGGTCAGATCATGCGCCCGTCGCCCGCGGCCCCAGGCGCTCTTTCCCATGAATCCACTCTCCTACGACGCGTCCGGAAGCGCCCAGATCAGGCTCTACGGGGACGTCTTCGAGGGCTACCTGCACGAGGATGGCCGACAATGGGGCTCGTCCTTCTCGTTGCTCTGCCCGTCGGATGTTGGGACCCCATGCGAGCGTTGCGCCGCCGGGATGCCCAAGGTCGCCGTCGCCATGTGCGTTTGCCGGTCCGGCAAGAAGTGGGCCGTGTACATGGTTTCCCGCGACGAGATGGACATGGTGATGTCCGAATGCTCGCGGTTGGGCTACGCGGCGGACGCGATGCGCTCGGGCGCGGGTCCCGACGTCATTCTTCAGGAGGGGCACAAGCCATTCATAATACCGTCGACGGCGGACCCCGAGAAAGACGCCCCGGATTTGGCCGACGAGCTGGGCGGCATTTACAAGCAATCGAAATGGAAGGCTTGATGACCTACATAAAGCCCGTCCCCATGACGATGCAGCTCGCCGACATCGCCGCCGGCAGAGTCCGCGCCGACCGCTCGTCATCGAGGGGCGGCGTCGCCTGCAAGATGATCCGGCTACTGGAACCCGACGCTGCCCGGATTAGTACCAACGTTTATAACCGTTTTTACGGGGGGACAATGTCATCCTCCAACGCGTGCGAGCACATCGTCTTCTCGTGGGCCAACGACGCGCTCGGACGAGCCCCTCGGGTATCGATGGTCTTGGTCGAATAAGAAGCGGCCCGGGCATTCGCCCGGGCCGCCTAGCCAATCGCCTAACGTCCGAGGATCATTCGTCCTCGTCCTCGTCCTCTCCAAAATGAGCCTTGGCGAGCGCCTGGGCCAGCTTGGGGTCCCTCTCGTTAGGGGTTCGGTACGGGGCCCAGTCTTCCCAATAGCTTGCCCGAGACATGACCTCGTCGAACCTCTCGAACGCCGGAAGCTTGATGTCCCCGTCGAGGATGTACGCGAACATCGAGTCCTCGCCTGGATCGGCGTCCATGATCGCGGCGAGCTTCCCCGCGCCAGGAACCTTGTCGCCGATCCTGAAACGCATGGCCTTGTATCCCTTGCGCAAGACGACGCAGCGGGCTTCGCCCTTGAAGGTCGTGACCTCTGCTTCCGTCTGGAAAGGAACCGACCGCTCGTCCATCTTGGATACGATGACGTAATTGTTGAGCAGGTCGTCCAAGTCGACGAGCAGGTCTTCCCGGTCCTCGTTCTCGAACGGGTAGAACTCCGTCGAGTAGAGGTTTTCGGCGGGGGGGGACATGCTGAACAAGTCGAACCTCGGCCCGTCGTCCGTCTCATGGATGGCGACCATGGAGAACCAGACGCCCTCCTCGTTGATGAACGCGTCGCCGCATTCGATCTTGTCCTCCGCGCCGGGACCGAACAAGGCCGCCGGAGCGGGCCTGATCCAGACGGATCGCGCCAGGTCGCCGTCGCCCTCTTTCTCGTACTCGAACTCGCGACTTCCGTCGAGCGGAGGGACCGCGCCGACTTCCTCGACGACGCCCGGGCGTTGCGGATGCCCGTTGAGGACCCATTCCGACAGGAACTCCTCGACGTCGTCGTATTCACGGTCCCCTTCGTCGTCGATGACCAACACGATGCATTTTCCGGTCTTGCTCGAGACGTCCATCGCGACGGAACCGGTCAGCGTCTTGCCTCCCTCGACGCGCCTGGCGTCCGCCAGGTCCGCGTTGTCGCCCGAGTCGAGGCACAAATGAAGCCGATACAGCTTGCCGTCCTTGACGACAATCGCCTTGTAGTCGAAGGGGGGCCCGTCGAACTTCTGGAACTTCTCCGATACAACCTTGACCTTCTGCGCCGTATCCATGACTTTCCCTTTCTCGTCGGTGATCCCGACCAAAACAAGGGACTCTGGATCGAAGCCCATGCGCTTCCTCGGGTCGACCTTCCTCCAAATCCGCAGCGCGATCCAGCGCGCCAGCTCTTCCTTTCTCTCGCGGCTTGCCCAGGAGGACGTCTTCGGGTCGACGGCGCAATCGGCCAGCAAGTCCGCGAACCCCCGGATGCATCCCGCCAACGCCAGGACGCATGGGGTCGCCGCTCGGCCGTTGAGGCGATCATTGGACGCCAAAACGGCGGAAAGGGACAAATCGCGGAGTTTTTGCTGGACGACGTTGCCGAGGGCGAAGCGCTGCGTCGAACACCCCGCTGGTCCCGCCTCAGGAGGGAAGGCCGTCCAGTCCAAGACGTAGGAAGGGACGGGCTTCGACGAGGCCATCCTCGCTGTTCCTGACGGGGTTAGTCCGGGGAATTCGACTGGGTTGATCATGAGATCAAGCCCCGCTTTCGTCCGAAGTCCTGCAACCAAAAGCCAAGACCATTTCTTGGCCATCCGAAGTACAGGATACCCGGTCCTACACGGATGTCAAGCCATCCGGGACAAAAAAACTTGATTAAAATTTGGATGGAACGTATCATTTAGCGCAAGGAGACAGCATGGACAGGGACGACGTCAGCGAACTCGGGGAAGCCTTCGCCGAGATCGAGAAATTTGACTTCCAGGTCGACGAAGTTCGTGTCAACCATTCGCAGAGAATGTCCCAGATGGCTTCCGAGAACAGGACGGAGCCCGTCACCGCCGACATCTGGGGGGCCGACATCCGTCGGACCAACAGGGTTCCCAAGGGGTACGCGGTCGTCATTGGCGAAACCTACAAGACCAGGGACCAAAATGATCGCCCTTACAAGTTCAGGGCCAAGTCGATCGCCAGGTTCAAGGGGGCTTCGCCAAGCAGGAAAATGGCCCGTCAGGGCCTTGGCTTCGCGCACTCGACGAACGGAATCGACGAGTTCCCCGTGTCACTCAGGAGGATGGGGTGGATCATCGGGTTCGCCCTCGACGAGCGATCGGCCCGGAGGCTGAGGGACTTGTCGGACTTGTTCCATAATGACATCGTCGACGAGATCAGGTGGCTCGAAAGAAGCCGGCTGGACAACGGAAAGCTTGAACATTCGAACCCGCTTTACGCCGTCACCAGGAGGTGGCGCCCCACCGACCCCGCATGGCTCATCCAAAAGCGCAAAGTTTCTCGCTCGTAAATCCAACGCTCGCCCCCCCAACGCCGTATGATGTCACCAAGAGTCCGCGAACCGGGGACGAAACATGTCAAGGAGAGAGCCAGATGGAAGACGGGAAGAGCATCCAGATCAAGCTGTACCTGTTGGAGAGGAGCGACACGCCCATGGCGGGCGAGATCTCCAAGATGATCGTCGCGGGGCGCAACGAGGATTCGGCGAGGCAGGTCGCCAACTCGGAGTCCGACTCGGAGGGGTACGTCTGGACCGATGGCCATCTCGTGTCGGCCAAGTGCATCGGGATCGCGACCGACGCGGAAGGCGTCGTCCTCGCCTCGAAGGAATGACGGCGGGGCTCGGCCACCTGGCCGCGATGGCCGGGATGACCGAGCGCGAGTTCGTGGAGCGCATGTCGCGGCTGTTGTCCGACGGGCGCCTCATGGAGTTGTTGCGCGTCGAGCGCCAGGCCGCGCTGTATGACTGGCTGGAGGGGAAGGAGACGACCGGAGAGCCCTTCGCGGTCATGTTCCGGCTCTCCGCCAATCGCCGCGCCGACGTCGCCCTGTACTGCCGTTGCCGCGTCGACATGGGGGGCGACGAGCCGCTGATTCTCGTCGAGGATTCCTTCCCTTCCGTGGAAGGGTACGACAAGGGGATCGGCGAGCCGTTCGTCGTCGAGCTAAGGGACTTGGAGACGAGGTGGTGAAAATGTCCGACAAGAAGTCATGGGTTACGTCCGTTTTCAGGGTCGAAGGGATCGACAACTGGTCGATAGAGTTCGATCCGGAAGACGCGGGGAACTGCCGCATAAGGGTCGAGGACTTGACCTACCCGGCCCGGCATGCTAGGGAATTGATCCAGGCGTTCGAGGACAAGTTCCCGTTCGCTTTCGAGGAGACGGAAAAGAAGGACTGAGCCTTGGGCATCATATCCGCGAGGGTCGCAGGCGCCCTGGCAGGGCAAGCCGTTGGGGACGCCCTCGGGGCTCCCGCGAACGGCCTGTCGGCTTATGACGTGACGCGCAGGTTCCAGAAGATAGACGACTACTTCGGGAAAACGGGGTCGTTCTCGTCCGCGACGAGGGCCGGGTTCATGATCCTTTCGGCCTTCCATTCCGGAGGCCCGACGGAGGAATCGTCCGTCCGGGCGCACGAGAAGCTCCAGGCCAGGAACGTCCCGGAACGATGGACGAAGACGCTCGACTCGGACGACCCGATGATGGAGCGCGGGAGCCCGGAGAGCCTCGGGGCGGAGCTGGCCGCGAAGCTCTGCCCGCTTGGCGCGTGGGCGGCGGCGACGGACAAGACCGACAAGGAGCTCCTCGTGGCTTGCAAGGTCGCGGCGTTGCCGACGCACGCCTTCAGGCCGGCGATCCTCTCCGCGTGGGTCGCGGCCAAGGTCGTCAAGGAGACGGTCCGCAACCACGACGCGTACTCGCGGCCCTCGGACCTCTACGACAAGGAGGGCTCGTTGCTGCACCAGTTGATAGGCTTTTGCCGGGAGGTCGAGGAGAAGATACCGGAACGAACCGACGACCCGATGTCGGAACGCCTGGCGTACGCGAGGGCCAGGTTGCAGGGCAAATGCCGCGTCACCGAGTTCGCCGCCCTCAACGGCCATTCGCGTGACGTCGTCGAGCTCGTGTCTTTCTGCGTGTTCTGCTTCATGAACCGGCCCGAGGACTTCGGGGCGGTGACGGAGGCGATCGGCCTAGGCGGGGCGGCCTCGATCCGCGGCGCGGTCCTGGGGGCCATGATCGGGGCGTTCGCTGGCGTCAGGGAGATACCCCCCGCGCTCGTTCGCGACGTGGAGGGATCGAACAGGGTGTTGGCCATGGCGAGGGGGTTGACCGATGAAGCCGATTAAGGCGAAGCGTTTCGTGCCCAAGAAGGTGACTCCCGTGGGGAGGTCGACGTCCTGGCCTCCGGGGCCGACCTCGACGGGTGGATATTTGGGGAACCAAACGGGGACGTACACGACCAACTCCGGGACAACCTATCACTTCCAGATCAACGTCCCCGCGGGCTCCTTCCGGGGGAACTGGAGCGGCTCGTTCAGGGGCAGGATCGGCGTCCGATGACGAGCCACGTCTCCTTCAGGACCCATTGGGTCGCCATGGAAGGCGCCCGCGTAGGCGCATCGTCCTGCTGTCGGCGTAGGCCGTCATTTCGACTTCGACATGGCGGCGGCTCATTCTTCCTCCTTAGGCCCAATCCCCGAGCCTGACCCTCCACCGGGCTACGTTTGCGAACCCAGAATCGCGCAGAAGCCTCGCGGAGGCCTCGTTTCGGACGCAAGCCTGGAGCGCGTCTCGGGGCCGGAGCCTCGGGATGACGGCCATGACGGACCCGGGCTGCCGACGAACCTTCCTTAGCCAGTCGCTCCTCCTCCAGGACGGCTTCAGGACCATGCGTCGTTCCCGGTCCGTGATCTTGTAGTCGTTGTGGCTCGAGTTCAGGATCAGGAACCAGTCGTCGTAGTCGAGGAAGACGACGCCAGGAAGGTCCTCGTAGGAGAGGAGGACGTAGTTCGGGAACTTTCCCTTCCGACGCCGGGTGTTCTTCCATTTCCCGTCGAAGGACTCCCCCCCGATGACGTCGCGCCATTGGCCGGGGTAGTTCGTCATCTGGACGGCGTCGAGCGAGTCCCCGACCCCAAGAAATAGGGGGTAGAAGCCGACTTGGTCGCGCAGCCACGCGTTGGGCTTGACCTCGTCATCGGCGAAATGCTCGTCGACGTCCTTGTCCTCGGGTCGTCCTCGAACCTCCCTCATCTCCTCGGACACGAGGAGGGACTGGCTCCTCGTCCAATGGGGCGACGGGACGATCTCGTCACGGAGGACGACCTCGATCGACGCGCAATGATGGAAGAGGGGTTTTTTACCAGGTTCCCTCGGCGGGGGCCAATCCGCAGAGCTCATTCATGACCTTCCTTTGGGTGACGGTTATCCTGGCACCAGGGAATATGCCGAAGAAGACCGCGTCGAACTCGTCCCATCGCAGCTCGTTCGTCCTCGAGAACTGGAACAACGAGAACAGGGCGACGTAGACGGACGCCTCCCGCGTCGGGCACTTGTCGACGAGGTCCTCGCGGAGGTCGTCCTTCAGGGTATCCGTCAGCCCGAGGATCCTCCATCTGAAGTAGGTCATGACGAGGACGACGTACATGAGGTACGATGCCCCCACGGAGAGGAGGGCGAAGAATACGGACGCCGTCCCGGTGATTCCGCTGAGCCAGAATCCCAGATGCGCGTAGACCAGGGTCAGGTTCATCCAGAGCATCATGGAAGAGAAGACTACGGCGCGACCGACGACCTTGCGCAGGGACGCGACTTTGGTCCCGTTCCAAACCTTCAGGAACATTTCATTTCCTCTTGACCTTCTTCCTTCTCTTGGGGTGCCGGGCCAGCCAGTCGAGACGCTCCTTGGCCCGGCAGGCGCCGCATGGCTCCCATTGCCTCACGGGGACGTAAATCTCCCCGCAACGACATTTGGCGATCAGGTTCGGCACGCTCGTCTCCCTCGCACGATTAAATGATACACCCTCCTATGGTGACGTCAAGAGGGATCGAACGGCCTTTCCCGGAACGAACCAGTAGGATCGGAGGGAAACATCATGACGCCCAGGATCCGAGCGAAGCCCATCTCGAGCAAGGTCGTCGGCAGGATCATGAGGCAGGTCGGTGAGGGAAATCCGATGCCCAAAAGAAGGAAGTCGAAAAAAAACTCAGAAAAGATTTGACAGGACGGCGCCTCTGGCGTATCTTACTTACGAGGGCCGGGCGGTCCGGTCCTGAGGAACGAGAGAAATGTTGAGCTTTAGCCCTACGACGACTCAGGTGATTACCACGGCGGTCCAAGAACGGACCGAGCAGCCGTGGTATACACCCACGAGCCTCGGGGGCTGAGCCAGAAGTTTTCCGCCGAAACCCCCGGGGCCGAAAAACCCCGGGGGTTTTTCATTTGGCGGAGCCGCAAAGAAGGAAGCGGGGGAGGCAGCCGGAAGCCTCGGATGTGCGCGCCCTCGCCGCTGTTTGACAACGGAATAGGCGAACGAAGACGACCCCTTCGTCTAGTGGCAGGACGCCGGGCAGATAGCTCGGATACGGATGGTTCGATTCCTCCAGGGGTCTTCATAGGCGTCCCCATCTTCTAGCCTGGCTCAGGATCCGAGGTTCTCAGCCTCGAGACCGGGGTTCGAATCCCCGTGGGGATACCAACTTAGGGTCGGTGGCAGAGCGGCAATTGCGCGTGGCTGTAGACCACGTTTCCGTACGGAATACGGGGGTTCGAGTCCCTCCCGGCCCACCAGTTCAAGGATGGCCATGTAGCTCAGCGGTAGAGCGGTCGGCTCTGAATCCGACTGGACGCAGGTTCGAGCCCTGCTATGGCCATCAACGTGGGAGCGCTATCGTTGGGGGAAACCAAGCGGCCTGTAAAGTCGCTGCCGATCGGCTAAGAGGTTCGAGTCCTCACGTTCACTACCAAACGTCTTCTTTCGGCGCCTAGTAGAATGGTGATAACGCGATCCTGATAAGGTCGAGATGGCAGGTTCGATTCCTCCGGCGCCGACCAACGCCCCACATGCGTAGATAGCGACGCGCAAGTTTCGTAAACTTGAGAGCCAGGCGCAAGTCCTGGGTGGGGCTCCAGACGGGGAGCGGGACAGCTTGGAGTGTCCGCCTGGTTCGGATCCAGGAGATCGCGGGTTCAAATCCCGCCTCCCCGACCAATTCGGTTTCTCGCGAACCTCATCAAAAACGCGGGTGGTAGCGGGGACAACAAACATATGGCCCTGTTAGTGGAAGAGGATCGATCTCCCATCAGCGGGGGTCGAAGGAACCCGGTCCTTTAGATCGCAACGAGGGGCTGGTCATCCTTCCCCGTCGGGCGTCGCCCGAAGAGCGATCCATGGGTCCACGCCGTCAAAAACCTTGGAAAGGACGGTCCCGCCGTCAGAGGCGGGCGACCCTTGGTCGACTAGCCCCGAGTTCCAGCCGTGGGTTGGAGGGGCGAAATCGGCGGAAGGCGCATAGGTTTCGTGAACCGGGTCCACGCCGGCGCGGGTAACCGCGTCGGGCCCAGCAGACATCGCCGTGGCAGGGAATCGGGTTTCCTGAAAAGCCTTTTTTGGGTCGGAATGCGGGTTCGACTCCCGTCAGGGTCATCAATTTACGGGGCGCGGGACAGCTTGGAGTGTCCGCCGGTCTGGGGGACCGGAGATCGTGGGTTCAAGTCCCACCGCCCCGACCAGTTTCACGGGCCGGAAACCCGCGAGGTCGAGGGAAAACCGTTTAGACGAGAGTCCCCGGGCCAGACCGGGAACCATCGGCAAATGCGGTCGCTCCGCGATACGGGTTCGATTCCCGTCCGGTCCACTTCGTTCACAGTGGCGCAGAGGGTGGGTACCTCGGCTGGCCTCCAAAACCAGCGCTTAGCGGGTTCGATTCCCGCCGCCACTGCCATTCGGAGGCGAGGGAGCAAGTGAACCCACGTGGTTTGGGACCACGCATGGCTCGGCGCGATACCGGGGCCTCCGACCAAATTCGACGGGACTGATGACAGGGAAGATTTTCTTCCGGGGAGCGATCCCCTCGGTCCCGTCATGTATGATCCGTGCATGGACATCGTCATCGCGTGGGCCGCGCTCGCGGCCTGGAACCTGATGGTCTTGTGTTTTTACGAGCCGCCCAGGCGCGCCAGGATCATCATGGACGCGATGGGCGGACGCAAGGACGCGACGAGGGCGCTCGCCGTCCTATGCGTCGTGATCGCCCCGCTCGTGACCATCTCGATCATTTACGAATGGATCGTCCCGTTCAAGGACGACGACTAAAGGTGGCGTAGCCTAGTGGTTGAGGCCCTCGTCCGATGAACGAGTCCACGCAGGTTCGATTCCTGCCGCCACCACCAAGGCGGGGTAGCTCAAGGGAGAGCCCGGGATTGCCCCGGAGGTCGCTGGTTTGAACCCAGCTCCCGCCACCAAACGCTCGCCCAATGGAAGGAGGGTTTGACCCGTAGATCGCGCTCGCTCAAGGTCGGGCAACGATTCGAATCTACGGGGAGGCCCGTAGCCGCCCTTGGGGGTTCGAGTCCTCCGGCGAGCCCAAAATTCATTGCCCTGTGGTTCAATGGTAGAACGAACGGCTCTGGACCGTTAGACGGAGGTCCGATTCCTCCCGGGGCAACCATTTTGAAGGCGAGGCGAAGATGAAGACATCCCATGAACGTATCCTGGAAAACTTGAGGACCGTGGCCACGCGATTCATTTGGGATCAACGGTGGAAGAAATGGGCCGCCGTCTCGTTCCAAAACGCGTCAGCGGGGATGATGTGCAGGGGCTTCCCAGGCGGAAGGGGAAGCGACGCCTGCTCCAGGGTTCCATCCGGCTGGCTGACTTGGGTTCGCGACTCGGAGATGGTATGAAGCGCCGCGAGATAGACGTATCCCATTCCATCGACTTTTTTCCGGGACATCCAGTCCTCTTCGAGGCCAGGATCGAGAACCGGGAGTCAAGGGTCGAGATTCCGTCGAAATGCTTCTGGTATTGGCACCGGGTTCCTAGAGGAATTCCGGCGGACTCGTTCGGGATCATGATGGCGAGCGTCGAGGAGGGGACCGACAATGATCAAGCAAGTGATCGTGATTAGAAGGGACCTGAAAATGCGCCGAGGCAAGGAAATCGCCCAAGGCGCCCACGCCGCCATGGCGTTCATGTCCGAGATCATCCGCCAGTGCCTCGACCCGTACAACCACCTCTCTCCGTCCGACCTGGTTACTCCGGCCCAGAAGGAATGGCTCATGGGGCGCTTCACCAAGGTTTGCGTCCAGGTTCCCGACGAGGAAACCCTGATGAAGGTCGCCGAGAAGGCGAGGATCAACAAGGTCGACTGCCACGTCATCACCGACGCGGGCATGACCGAGTTCGACGGCGTCCCGACCCGGACTTGCCTGGCGATCGGCCCCGACGAGGCCGACAAGGTGGACGCCATAACCGGCGACTTGAAGCTATACTGACCATTTTCTCGCCTTTCGCGGCGAGTTAGCCCCCGTCGTTCAGCGGCAAGGACGCCAAGCCTGTACCTTGGTCACGCGGGTTCGAATCCTGCCGGGGGCTCCAAAAATCGACGTTCCCGTGGTCTAATGGGAGGACGAGAGGCTTTCAATCTCTAGGCGGGGGTTCGATTCCCCTCGGGAACACCAAAAATGATTGCCCCGTAGCCTAATGGGAAGGCACCAGGTTTTGGCCCTGGTTACGCTGGTTCGATTCCAGCCGGGGTAGCCAAAAGAGTAGGCCCGGCGTACGCGTGGTGCCCTTGCAGGAACAGGGGTAACGGCCTGATACCGGAGGCTACGGCCATGCGAACCGGGCGTTTGGGCGCATCGTATAGCGGCAGTACGCTACCTTCACACGGTAGTAGCGGAGGTTCGATTCCCCCTGCGCCCACCATCGCCCCTGCGTGCTCGGTAGCCAGTCATCCTTGGTAAGGATGACGTCCGGGTTCGACCCCCGGCTGGGGCTCCAACCTCTAGTTCGCCTTTCCGATCCCCGACAATTTGACGACGTCCCTTCCCTGCGGTAGATTCATGGCGGGAGGGCGACGACATGCCCATGCGATACGAACAACGCCAGAAAATCGGAAGACAACCCATCAGATTCAAGGCCGACTGGAAAATCGTATACGACGACGAACACAGCGGAAGCGCCTATGACTTCTACATGCTGTTTTGTTTCGGCGAGACGTTCTGCCACATGGCGAGCCTGCGGTTCTCCAGGCCATGGCACGATCTCGCGTGGCGCCAGGGCGGTCCGGGCGTCAACTGGGAAGACCGGGTCATGGGGGGAGGACGATTCTTCTTTCCGCGGCTCCCGACGTGGCCCGCCCCCAGGACGCTCTACATGATGCACGAGATGTTCCTCGACGAGAAGATCGCCCGGGCCCACGTGATCCGCTGGGAGGTCATAAAACAGGAGTTCGACCCCGGCGCTCCTAACCCGATGGCAGGAGGATAGAGGCGTTGTCGGATTACAGCATGCTCATACATTGCGACGACTTCTGGCGCGGGGACGAGTACCTCCTGCTGGACGCCATCCTGACGAGCTCCTGCTTCGGGGACGCCGGCATGGTCAGTTACGGGCGCAAGGAGTTCCGTCGGTACGCGGCCAAGTTCTACCCCAACGTCCTCGTACCCGACTCGCCGCTTCCGAGGGAGGGCAAGCGCATCGTCCTCAAGATGTACTCGGTCGACGATGACGAGATCATGGAACGCGTCCTCGCGAGCTACGGGGTCAGGCAAGCCGGGTCCTCGGACTTGGCGACCACGCAACCCGCGCGCGGATGGGTCAGGATGAAGGAGTTCTCGGTCCCCGACGTCGTCCTCCCGGCCATGACGCTGCTTTGCAAGGGCGACGTGAAACCGTCCAGGCGCGTGGTGGCGGATTGCGCTTACCGGAAATGGCTGTCGCGCAAGACCCATGGCGACGACGTGTCGGACTGGCTCTGCGCCGAGGCGGAGATGTTCGAGCGCATGGAGAGCGTCGTCAAGGAGCTCGCGTGATCATCATCGCCAACGCCATCGAGGAATTCTCCGGGGAATACCGGTGGCTGTCGAACTTCTGGCCGAGCCCAGTCCAACTCGACGGCGTGACCTACCCGACCGTCGAGCACGCCTACCAGGCGGCCAAGACGCTGGACGAGGAGGGCAGGAAGTCCATCCTCGCGGCCCCGACGCCGGGCAAAGCCAAGAGGACGGGGCGCAAGGTTCCAATGCGCCCGGACTGGGAGGACGTCAAGATTTCCGTCATGGAGGACCTCTTGCGCCAGAAGTTCGCCCCTAGATCGCCATTGGGGAGGATGCTGGCGGCCACCGGAGAGAGGCAGATCACGGAGGGAAACGCGTGGGGCGACGTGTTCTGGGGAGTATCGAAGGGGGCCGGGCAGAATCACCTGGGAAGGTTGATCATGAAGATCAGGGACGAATCGCGGCGCGAAGACCGGCTGAAGGCGCTGGAGGAGCTGTCGTCTCAAGCCCAGGAATTGGACATGGGATACGAGCCGGAAAGTGAAACGTAGGCCCGTCCTTCCACGCAAAGGAGGAAGGACGAATGGACAAGATAAAGGCGAAGGAGATCAGGTTCGGGTTTTCCGAGACCGAGGATGGCGTCCCCGACGCCAACGGGACGACCTTCAGTGGGCCCGACGCGTGGGCCCAGGCGAACGCTTGGCTCCTGAAGCGATCCATGGCCCTGAAGGACGACATGCTCGGTTACCTGAAGCACGATTTCGAGATAACCTGGGAAGACGGCGAGACTTACAAGGGAAGGTACGATTTGTACCCGTACGGCGGAAAACACGACTTCGAAGCCCTCGACAAGCATGTCCGGGATTTCTGCCTGTTCTACGCCGGCCTCAAGAGACCGTCCCACGTCTCCGAGGATAATTACAGGGTTTTGGTCGCAACAGCAAGCAAGCAAACGGCTTACAGGGATTTCCTGGATAGATACGAAATCGGCCAGGAGTGAAAGATAGGCCCGTCCTGGTGGGCAAGGAGGAAGCAGAGATGAACGCAACGGAACGCAAGGACGGCGGGGTCGTCACGGAGCGCAAGCCCGAGGTAAAGACGACCACCAAGGAGCGGGTCAAGCATAACCCGATGTACCGGGTATTGATCCACAACGACGACGTCACGACCTTCCAGTTCGTGATCGACGTCCTGGTCTCGATCTTCAAGAGGGAGTCCAACGAGGCCGTCGACATAGCCATGGAAGCACACAAGAGCGGCGTCGCGTTGGTGGTGGTACTGCCCCTCGAGGTCGCGGAGTTGAGGGTCGACCAGGCCAAGTCCAAGTCCAGGGCGGCAAAGTACCCGTTGACGTTCAGTTACGAACCGGAATGAGCCGCGGGCGTACTTAAATAGGAGGGCAAGACCATGCGCAAGAACAGGGTCATTCCCGCCAAGGGCGCTCCCGTCAAGCCGGAACACGACGCGTGGCAGGCAGAATGGAAGCCCCGCAGGGACGATGGGTTCCAGTGGTCCGACGAGGCCCACAAGCACGCCGAGCAACTGGTTCAGTCGATCGGGCGCTTCGAGAGGGCGGACTACAAGGACTGGACGTCGAGGGTCATCGCCCGCGCCTGCAAGTGGTTGGGGATCACGTTCCTCGACCTGGTATGCGTCAGGTCGATGATCGTCAATCGCTGGAAGAGGATCAAGGCGGCGCTCGCTAGGGTCTTCGCGCCCTAGCGGGCCGTCATTTCACGTATTTATCAGACGGTCCTCGGGTGGTAGCCTTTCCACGGCCCCTTCTCGACGGTAAGGGCGGGAGCGTCCGTCCGCTGCGGGATGACGCCCCTGGCGCGAGGCTGGTCCCCCGCATACGGGCCGACGGGCTTCTTTTTCTGCCTCACGAAGAACTCGGCGGGGTCGGCAGTCTTCAGGTATTGAACGACCTTCTGCTTGACGAGGTTCTGCGTCGCGAAGCCAGCGAGGCTTTGCGGGGAAACCTGTACCATCCCGCGCTGGGCCGCCGTCGCGGCCTTGTCCTTGATCATCTCCATGACTCGGTTAACGACCGTCCACGGGTTCGGGGCCTCCTGCGCGCCCTCGGGGGTCGCGAACTCGGACGCCGCCTCCTTGATCAGGAAGTCGAGGTTGATGCCGGCCTGAGAGAGCTGCTGCTCCAGGTCGATCGCCGCCTCCTTCAGGGCGGCGCAGACGGCCGCCTTGACGACGAAGAAGTCGGCCTCCTCGTCGGTCAGCTCGATGGGCGACGCCTTCCGGACGATGGCCCTGGCGTCGTCCACGAACGCGAACCGGCAATGCGCGTTGACCCAGTCGTTCGCCTGTTCCTTGGTCATTTGATGTTCTCCCGTATTGGCCGTCATGACGTGGGCGGAAACCCTGACGACGACTTCGTTGGTCATGATCTCTCCTCCATATGGGCTTCTATGCCGCCCCCCCGTAATCCTTTGACGGGGCGGCCTTCCCGTGTTATGTTGTCCCTAGGAGGAATCGGGATGGACGAGAAGCGAAAACGGATCGGCGAAAAAACCATGGAACGCCTCAAGTCCGACTTCGGCATCGAGGGCGTCCTGCATCGCGTCGAGTACATGGACTTCTACTACGTCCACGTCGGCGTCGAGCCGGGGACCATATCGTCCTGTCACGACAAGATGGACTCGCGGATCATCACCTTCCACCTCGACGACGTCGAGGTGGTCGAGGCGCACGTCGTCCTCGAGGCGCACCTCGACCTCGTCCCGGCCAAGCTGGGGGACTGGGTCCTGATATACTCGACGTATCATGACGAGGACGAGTGGCACGTGGGCTTGGTCACGTCGGTCAGGAAGCAAGGGGACGAAAAGGCTTACGGCGTCAGGCACTTCTACCCGTCCTCGTGGCTGGACCGCCCGACGGGCGACGACGACCTGCTGGCCGTATCGGAGGAGACCTACGGGGGGTTGCCGACCGGGTTCGCCAAGGTACTTACGGAGGAGGAGGCGCTTGACCGCATCGAGGCCCAAGTGAAGAGGGAAGCCGAGGACAGGATCGAAAAGATCAAGAAGGCCATCCCCGACGTTCGAAAGACGGCCAGGCGCGAGGCGTCGTACTACAAGAACAAGGTAACCATCGAAAGGATCCAACAGGATCGCCTCAGGCCCAAGAACCCGTTTTCGTCGTAAGGAAGGAGGAAGCCATGAATACGATCACGATCAGCGAGCTCGGCTCCCGCCTGGACAGGGTCAAGGAGCGTCTTTGATGTCCCCCGCCTTCGTTCCCGCCTAGCGGAGCTCTCCGCGTTCGTCCCGGACTGGGCCGACCCCAAGGCCTGCGCCGAAACCCTCAAGGAGAAAGCCCGTCTGGAAGCCCTCGTGGGGGCGCTCGACGAGGCCGAGTCCGACCTGTCGTTCCTCGCCGAGCTGGAGTCCGCCGGGGGCGACCCCGAGATCGAAACCGAGATCGGGCGCGTTCGCCAGGCAATCGACCGCCTGAGACCTCCCGAGGACGCCCTCGACGCCTTCCTGACGATCCGCAACGGGTCGGGCGGGACGGAGTCCTGCGCGTGGGCCGAGATGCTCCTGCGCATGTACGGCAGGTACGCCAAGTCCAAGGGGCTCAAGGCCGAGCTCGTCGACGTCGCTCACAACGATCCCGAGGGGGTTCGCTCCGCGACGCTGCGCGTTCGGGGGGACGGTGCCTTCGGGTTGCTCAGGGACGAGGCCGGCGTCCACCGGTTGAGCCGCGTCTCGCCCTTCGACCAGGCGGAACGTCGCCAGACCAGCTTCGCCAAGGTCGAGGTCTTCCCCGACCTGCCCAGGGCGTCGGCCCCGGCCCTTGACCCCTCCGACGTGGAGATCACCTTCTGCAAGGGCAGCGGGCCCGGCGGACAAAAGATCAACAAGACCGAGATCGTGGCGGTATGCCGTCATGTACCGAGCGGGATGGTCGTCAGGTGCCAGGAGACGAGGAGCCGGGAGAGGAACCGCGAGATCGGGGTTGGGATATTATCGGCCAGGCTGGAGCAGGCGCGGAGGGAATCCGAGGAGGAGGAGGCGCGCCGCAGGCGCGGCGAGGCCCCGGCCATCGCGTTCGGTAGCCAGGTCAGGTCGTACGTCCTGACGCAGGGGCCGATGGTTCATGATCACCGGACGGGGAGGAAGACGGTCGCCGTCGGGGAGGTCCTCGACGGCGACCTCGACCTCGTGAGGTAGGCTCACTTCCCGCGTTTTTGCTTCTTGGTCTTGGCGCCGCCGTTGACGATCTTCTCGGCGGCAACCCAGTCCGTCATCGGATCGCCTACCGGCTTGCCGCGCTTGATCCACAACTCGTGAGCCTTCGCCTCGATGGCAGTCTTCTTGGACTCCATGTCCTTTCCTCCTTAACCGTTTTGCGAGATGATAACGATCGTCCGCGACAAGTCAAGCCCATGAAGGCTTGATTTGCGGTTTTTTTGGATAGAAACGAGTCATGACGATCTTCGGACGTAGGAGGAAACAAGCCCCTCCTCCCTGAATTCCAAGGGAGGAGGACGTCATGAAAACCATCCTCGCGTGGATCAGGGAACGCTGCCGTTTCGCCCAGTCCGATTGCTACGCCCCCCTCAACCCGAACTCCCCGACATTCGAGCAAGCCTTCAACAAGGCCTACGAGTGCGTCCATAATCAGGCCACCTCCTTGGCCTCGGGATTCCATAGCGCTCTCCTTGGGGTGACGTCCCCCTTCCAATGCCGGGTGAAGACCGACGTGAAAAAGCGAGACGCGACGCTGAAGAAGTTCGTCGCGAAGGGAAAATACCCGACCCTCATGGACATGCCGGACATCCTGCGGTCGAAAGTCCTCCTCCCCGTCAAGTTCGAACGGGAACGGATAGCCGACGCGATCGTCAGGTTCATGGGGGCGGAGAAGGTTGAGAACGTGGTGACCGAGCAGGGCTACGACGCGATCCACATCGACACGATATACGGGGGCATGAGGGCCGAGATCCAGATTCTATACAAGCACCAGGATACTTACAAGTCGTGGGCGCACAAGGAATACAAGAAGCAGCGAGGGCGCGGGGAAGGCGAAGGCGGAGAGGCCGACCTTAAACGCATGTTTGAGCTGCTCCAAAGGCCCCTCGTAAACCTCGGGCCGATGAGGCAGGACCGCGAGCGCCGCTACAAGAAAAAGAAGCGCGAAGAGGACATCCCCACGGGAAGGCTGAGCCCTAGCGAGCGCCGGAAGATGCTCACGACGGAGGGGACCAAGCCTTTCAACCTACGCGTCGCGATGAGCGAGAAGGGCATGATCGATTACGAGAAGATGGTCGAGGAGGCCAGGGAGTTCGCCAGACAAAAACACCGAGGACAGAAGAGGAAACATAACGACGAGGACTACTTCGTCCACCCCGAAAGGGTCGCCCTCGTCGCCCAGGAGCTCGGGTTGCCGCCGGAGGACGTCGCGGCGGCCTACGTGCATGACGTCATCGAGGACGTCCCCGAGCTCATGGGCGTTCCGAAGCATCTTCGCGCCGAGGCCGCCGAAAAACTGCGCCTGGAAATCGAACAGAAATTCGGGCCACAGGTGGCGTCCATGACCCGCGACCTGACGAACCCGTCCAAGGGGTCGCCGCTCCCGAGGGCCGAGCGCAAGAAGATGGACCGCGAGCACGTGGCCATGGTTCCCGAGCGCGTCAGGATTCTGAAGGCGATCGACAGGATCGACAACCTCAGGGACTTCATGCGCGCCGGGGACAAGGTGAGCCCGAAGTTCCGCAGGCTGTATGCCGAGGAGAGCAGGCTCCTGGCCGACGCGCTGGTCCAGGAGGGGGCCTCGGAACGGCTCCTCCGGCTCGTCGAGACCATGCGCCAGGAAGCCGATCGGCTGGGGGCGGTTTGACGTGGACTGGTTCAAGAGGCTGGCGGCGCGCGTCGGGGTGAAGGAGATACCCCTCTCCAACGGGGCGATCGCCCACTATTACTCGTTCGGCGACGACGTAGAGGCGACGAGGCTCCTGACCATCCCGTTGTCGAGGATCAAGTGGGACTGGTCGGGCGATTGGGACGAGCACCATCGGTCCGTCTCGGAGGCCATGGGGCCCGTCGAGCCGTCCCCGGGAAAGACCCTCGTCTACAGGATCGGCAGCGAGGCCGGCGGCCTGGAAAACAGGAACGCCGCGGACCTTTGGGGGATCGTCCAGTTCATGGACAGCGACGCCTTCGAGATGTTCGCGACCGGGGATTACCTGAGCGTCTACGAGGTCGACCTGGAACCTACCGACGAGGAATACCTTTACCTCCGGCGCCAGCAGGAACACCCCGCCACCAAAAAACCCGAAAAAACCCTTGCGCCCGCAGGAAAACCGGGGTAGGATGCGTATGAGAAGGAGAGGAGAAGACCAATGTTGTCGTTCGTGGTAGTGATATCCCAGGTCGTCAATAAGCGTAATCGAAAATTGCGCTCCGGGGACATCACGTAATCGCGAACCCGAAAAAGTGATGAAACCCCGGAGCCGAAAACTCCGGGGTTTTTTGTTGGGCGAAGTTCTTTGACAATCGGCGGACGAGGGAAATGCCTCCTTGGCGTAACGGGCAGCGTACCTGGCTTTTAACCAGGCGGTCCGGGTTCGAGTCCTGGAGGAGGCACCAATGGGCCTGTCGTATAACGGCAGTACATCATCCTGACGCGATGAAGGCGGAGGTTCGACTCCTCCCTGGCCCACCACACCATAGTTCCCCTGTCGTTCAACAGGCAGGACGCGACGCTGTTACCGTCGAGATGGTGGTTCGAATCCACCCGGGGGAGCCAAAGGGTCCCAGGCCGATCTAGTGATGGTACCAGACTCTTAATCTGGCGAGCTCGGAGCGTAACCGAGGGGACTCACCAAAAGGAATGAATCCTTAGATTTTTGAACCCAATAACGGGTTCTTAAACGAGGGTTCAAATGAAAACCGCAGAACGACAAAAGGCAATCCGTTTGAGAAAAGAAGGTCGTTCTTTGAAGCGCATTGCCGAGGCTCTTGGAGTATCTAAAAGCTCCGTAAGCCTTTGGGTACGAAACGTAGAATTGACGCCTGAACAAAAAGCGGTGCTGAATTTCAGGCCAAGTTGCAACAAGGCGGCCAGTTTGGCCCTGAGCAAGAAATACCGATCCATAAGGCTCTCTTTCCAAGAACAAGGACGTACGATGGCAAAAGAACTAGATACAAACTTTGCCATGGGATGCATGCTCTTCTGGGCGGAAGGGGCCAAAAGCAGGACCAGAATGAATTTTTGCAATACCGATACAGAGATGATGAAGTTTTTCATTTCATTCCTGAGAAAGTATTTCAACGTGAAGAACGAATCCATTTCCATGAAGGTTCTTTGCCATACCAACAACAGATTGTCGCTGAATCAGATACAGGATTATTGGCTCAAAGCATTATCTCTGCCCCCTGAATCGCTACGGTCCGCGACCATACGACAAGGGCATGGGGCAAAAAAGAACAAGCATCCATACGGAATTTGTACGATCAGGGTTTACGACGTTGGTATCGTACAAAAGTTATGGGGAGCGATTCAAGAGTTTATCGGTTTTTCGAGAGACGAGATAGATGGCTCGGTAGCTCAGCCCAGTAGAGCAGCAGGCCGTTAACCTGCTTGTCGTGGGAGCAAAGCCCACCCGAGCCTCCATGGGTCGCAAGCAAATCTAGTGATTGCACCTGGTTCTTACCCAGGCGAGCTGGGAGCGTAACCCAGGCGGCCCACCAACATCCCCGTAGTGTAGTGGAGCGCACGCGATCCTGCGAAGGTCGAAGAGCTAGGTTCGATTCCTGCCGGGGATGCCATACTTATGCGGCAAGCCAAATGACCGAGTTTGGCGATCTTTTTCCGGGCGCGTAGCTCAACGGAAGAGCGCTTGCCTTACAAGCAAGAGGTCGTAGGTTCGACACCTACCGCGCCCACCATTTGACCGGGAGGGGCCATGAGAAAGAAAGACATTCTCTACGCCTTGCAGGCCAAGCTCCTCTACGCCTGGTGTCGCGTCACGAGCCAGAACAAATACAACGCGGCCATAAGGTTATGGAGTCAAGCGACGGCGACGGAGAGGTTCGCCCTCATCCAGGATTGGTACGACGAAAAAGAAGGGATGGAAGAATGATGGTAGGGGACCTCTGGTAGAGGGGGCGAGCCTTATAAGCACGCTATGGCGGGTTCGATTCCCGCCCTTACCACCAAAACAACCTACCAATCTTCCTCTTGGTATTCCTCGTCCTGCGGCCGTGGCTTCTTCGTCCCTTCCCTATAAAGGGAACGCGTGCCTCCGTCCTGCTTCTTGACTAGGGCGGAGTCCTTGCCTAGCATCTCGACTAGGCACCAATGACGAGTTCCCGACCAATGCTTGTCCTCGAAGACGATGGTCTCGCCGACGATCTTCCATTTCATCGGATAACCATCGATCATCGCGGTTCCGTCCGCCTTGACCTCCCATTTCCCCTCGGGCCTCGCCGACCACCTGCTGTTCCAGGCGTCCCAAATACCGACGATCCACTCCCGAATCTCCGCCTGCGCGATGGCCAGTTCGACCTCGACGACGATGACGTCGAGCCGCGCCTTGTCGCGGGTGGACAACGATGGTCGCTCCTTCTTGGCGTCGCGAAGAAACTTCTTTCGAACCTCGAGCTCGGCGCGGGCGAAGTTTTTCTTCAGGTCGGCCAGTTCTTGCTTGAGTTCTTTTTCGGACTTGGACGGTTCGGAGGCCGAGGAAAGGCAAGCCAGAAGCATGGCGATGGTTATCAGGTACTTCATCGGTACGTCCCCTGGGTAGTTTCGCCTCTCTCGTACGGCGTTCCTCCTTGACGGACTCCCTCGTCGCGCTATGATTTTGACATGAGGATCTTAGACACGGACCAACTGGTCAACGAGGCCTTCATGTCCCTAGGGGGCGAACAAACGTCATTCCAGAAGACATGGACGCGCGTCGTTACGGGGATCAGGGGTGACCGGGAACTGCTGAACGACCAATTAGGCGTTTTTCTCCCGTTGCGCGAGCACGTCTACAGGGAATTGGAATTCCCCTTTATGGATCATCCGGATGAGTAAGCCCGTCCAAATCGTTCGCGCGCTGGCAACCAAGAAGGCGTTCCGCGCGCTTAAGCGCGTCAAGGGCTTCTCCGGCTGCATCGTGAACGGGACGGGCTTGCACTGGAAGGTGAGCAGCGGGCTCGTGGACGCCGGGATCGTTCGGTGGCATCAGCTCAGGGGGCTGCTCGAGGAAGGCTTGTACGATTCGTTGGGCGAGCCGCCGACCGCCAACGGCATTCGCCCGGCCACGATCTATCATCCCTCCGAGCGCTGATCGAGACCAAATTCGTCGTCGACGAGCTTCTCCAGCTCGTCCAGGGCTTCCTTGGCCCGCGGACCGAAGGCCTCGAAGTCGAATTCCATGTCATCGTCGACGACCTTGTTCATCATGTAGGCGGCGAAGCCGATCATCTCGGCGATGCTCTTCGCGTTCGCCTCGAAGTCGTCCTTGACGGCGCGTATTTCCGTGTCCAAATAGCCCGACGCCATCTCCACGACGCGTTGCGCCGGCCTCATGTGGAGGCGATGCTTGTTGCGCAGGCTGACGCGCCGCGCGAGCCATTCGTCCTCTTGAGTCATCATCTCGGTGAATGACCCAGCGTCGGGCCGGGCCGGTCTGGCCGTATGCCCTTGGTACGGACGTCGGACGGAGGAACCCAATCCCTCGGCTCGGGCGTCGGCCTTGGGCGCCCCCTCGTCGAAGCCAGCGGCCTCGCACCAGGAACCATGTCGGACCGGATGGCGTTGATGATCTTGGAGAGCTGATCCTTGTCGAGGGACTGGAGCATCAACGACTCGACGGCGCTGAGCTTGATTGCGGCCCTGGAGGCGACCCGCGACCTGTTTTGCCTTTCCGCCAGCAACAAGTCGTTCCTGAAGGAAGGATCCATGGCGGCCTTCCGGACGACGTCCTCGATGCCGCGCGGGACCGGCCCGAGGTCCTTGCCGCTTCCGGGAGGTCGTCCCCCGACGATGGTCGTCCTGACGGCGTCCTTCTCGATCTTCTTGGGTTTCTTGGACATGATCAGTCCCTCCGCCCTTAATTCTGGGCGCGATGGGACTTCGTGTCAAGCGGCTTCTTTGATCTTCCCGAGGGCCTTCAGCCTGCGTTGGTACCTGGCGAGCAAGTCCTGGAACGCCTTGTATTGCGCCGGGTCCGGCCGAAGCGCGTCGAGGTTCTCGATGATCCAGTCCTGGAGGACGTCGATCTTGGATCGCGTGATGGACTCCTCGCGCTCGACGCGCTCGGGGGGCCACTTGTCGGCGCCCGGCGGCAACCCCGTCCCGGAACGGATGTCCTTCCTCGTCTTGGAGCCTGGCATCGGACTCAGCGGCGGCTTTTCGAGGACGTTCTCGATGGCCGCGAAGCGGCAGTTGCCGCGTATCCACGACGCGACGGCCTTCCCACGCGACTGATTCATGCGCTCGATCCTTCGTTCTATCTCGGCGTCGGCCTTCAGGAACGCCTCCTGGACGGACGCGTCATCCCCCCTCTCGGCGTAGTAAAGGCCCGGTTGTTCCTTGGTTATGAAGAACTCGAGGTTGCCAGGGGCCAAGAGGACGATGTTGACGCCCTTCTTGGAGATGTCGTAGGCCGGCTCGTGATCGGAAACGCGCAGGGTGAGATGGGGGGACGGCCTCTCGCGGGTTCGCGGCCCCTTGGCGTAGTACATCGAGTCGCTGATGTTTGACGTGGCGACGTGATGATATCCGTTCTGGACGGCCAGCTCGCCCACCGCGAGGATGGCGTCCTCGGCGAACTCCATGACGTCCGCCGCGTACCAGAGCATTCCTATTTCCTCCTAAATGACGAATTCTGACAATCGCCGCCAATCCCCTTCCTTGTTGACAGCGTGGGAAAAACGGTATATGATGTCCCGTGGCATGTGCAAATGCGAGTCGTGCGAGCTAAGCAGGCGCGTCAAGAGGTTGTCCAGGGGAATGACGCCGGGGCAAAAAGCCCTCGTCCATGATCTCAGGAGCGACCTCGCGAACGCGACGCTCGACCTGAACGTCGCGGAGGCCATGCTCCGGGGCGAATGGCCCTCCTGGGAGCCGGAAATGATCGAGCGTCAAGTGTCCGTCCACGGGGCCGTCCCGCCTGGCTACGTGGAAGTCGTCATCAACGACTGCAACGGGAAGCGAAAGGCGACGTACATCCACCCCTGCAAGGGTCACCTTGCGAGAAAATGAAGAACAGGAAGCGCAGAAGGGAACGAAAGGATTTGCCCCCGGACCTTAAAAAAAGGCTCCGGGAGGGCAAGGTCAAGATCAAAGTCGCCTCCAGGGACAAGTCCGACGAGTACTCCGAGGAGGTCGGCGTCCTGTTGCATGCCATGGGCATAAGCAGCGCCCTGGTGACCGACGAGTCGACCATCGGCGACTTTGACGGCGCCTTCGACGACATCGACGAGCTGTCCGAGGCGGTCGGCGTGCCGCTCTCCATGGACGACCACGTCTGGGAGGTCGCCAAGAGGATAAGGGAGAAGACGGCTCTCAATTGAGTCATGAAAAGGAGGAAGCCATGATACTTTTCGTTTTGGGATCGTTGTTGATGTTGGGGGGTTTGGTCTTTGCGTTCGTGAGAATGACCAGCTCCGGCGGGAGGGAATGGCCGAGCAAGATGGTGCGCAGGCTGTCCGGGTCGGCCGCCGTATTGCTCGGCTTCATCCTGATCATCGCCTCGACGGCCATATTCGTCAAGGATACTCAAGGTGGCATCATCATTCGCAAGTTCGGAGATGACCTCCACGAGGGCGCGATCATCGCGACCCAAGGGGAAAAGGGGCCACAGGCGTACGTGTTACCGCCTGGCTGGCACTTCTTCTACTGGCCCTGGTTGTACGACCTGACCGCCCACGACAACATGGACATCCCGCAGGGCAGGATCGGCGTCATCGTGGCCAAGGACGGGAAGCCGTTGCCCGACGGGGAGGTGTTCGCCCCGGCGTGGAAGGACCCGCATGAGATGATAGACGGACTCAAGTTCCTTACCGGCAACGGGCACAAGGGGCCGCAGCTAACGGTGCTCCCCCCTGGCCAGTACCGCTATAACCCCAGGCTGTTCGAGATAACCCCGCAGCCGGCCTTGGAAGTCCCGGTCGGCTCCGTAGCCGTCATCAAGTCCAACGCGGGCGAGTTCTACCAGCCCAAGGACGGCCAGGTTGTCGAGGAGGTCAACGGCGTCCCGATCGTCCCCAATGGGTTCAGGGGCATTTGGCGGGACGCCCTTCAGCCGAACGCGTACTACATGCATCCACAGGCGTACGTGGTACGTCTCGTCCAGACCACGAAGCGAGTCTATAGCTACACGTCCGCCGAGGGCGCCGGGAATAACGCCGTCTCCGTCAAGACGAAGGACGCGTTCGAGTTCCCCGTGGACGTCCGGGTATCCGTCAAGATAAGCGCGGAGGACGCCCCGTACGTCGTGGCCATGCTGGCGGACCCCGACAGCGACCCCAACAAGAACGGGTTCGACATGTTGGAGGAGAAGGCCATCCTCCCGTCCATCCGGTCGATCTTCAGGAACACGGCGGAGGCCAAGAGCGCGCTCGAATACCTGAACTCCCGGTCCATCATAGAGGAGGACGCGACGAAGCAGTTCGCCGAGGACATGAAGGAGTTCAAGATCGACGTCGACCGCGTTTACGTCGCCCAGATCGGCCTTGGAGACACCCCGGAAGGAAAGGAGCTGATGAAAACGCAGACGGACAAGGAGCTGGCCGTCCAGCAACAGGAGACGTTCAAGGAGCAGGAGAAGGCCGAAATCCAGCGAGCCAGCATGGTCAAGGCCGAGGAGGACGCCCGCCAGGAGAAGATGAAGGCCGAGGCCAAGGCCAAGGTCGACATCGCCAAGTCCGATGCGCAGGCCAAGAAGGAGCTGGCCATCGGCGAGGCGGCCGCCTACCTGGAGAAGATCAACGCGTTCGGCGGCGTGAACGAGTACCTGAAGGCGTTCATGGTCGAGAAGATCACGGCCTCGATCCCCGACGTCAAGCTGCCGAATATCCTTATTATCGGGGGCGGCGGAAACGGGGGCATCAATCATTCCCTGTTGACGCCGGTGTTGACCGAGATGGTCTCGAGATTGCCAGAAGCCCAAAAGGCGAAGGAGGAAGCCGCCCCGAAGACCGAATAATGTGAAAAGTAGGCCCGTCATGGGGGGACGAAGGAGGGATTCGAGATGGGAAGGTTAGCCTCTCAAGTCGTTTGCCCCAAGGAGATAAGGTCGATCTTCCTCGCCTATCGAGGCAATGGCGGGGACATGAGCTACGAGCAGATCGAGAAGGCGTTCGACCTGAAGCCGACGAGGGGCATGACGGCCTACCGGATCGTCCAGAAGGCCAAAAAGAAGACGAACGGAAACGGGAACGGCCATGAGTTGAGGACGCAACCTCGGCAGGATTCTAGGCGCAAGTCTCCCAAGATGAACATGAGCGCCGTCGACATCCTCATGTGGCGACCACCAACTCAACGAAAGGCTTAATCATGGTCATCATCCCGAGGCGGAAAAAACGAGAGAAGAAGGCTTTCGAGTATCGGTTCGAGGCGCCCCCCATCTCGAAGGAGGTCGAGCACGTCCATTCCGCCGGGTTCACCGAGGAGGAGGACGTCGAGGACGACCCGAAGGCGCTCCGCAAGCTCAGGAAGACGCATCCCTTCATGCGGGACGAGCGAATGGAATGGAAGCCCCCAGAGGTCATCCGTTGGATGTGGAACCCCCAGACCGGGGAGATGATCTCGAAGGCCGGAAGGACGACGGAACACGCCTTGATCCTCAAGGGCTTCGAGGATGCGCTCAAGCGTCGCGGAAAGAAGCGGAACTTCAACGCCCCCCCGCATAACTACGGGTTTTGGATTCGCGGGTTCTACTTTCCACGAACCAACGAGCTCGCCATGCGTCCCTACGACATATCGGTCCTGGAACCGAGCGCGCTCCTGATGCGGGATCCCGATAACGAGGAGAAGTTCCTGCGCGAGGCGGGCCTGTACTCGACCGAGGTACAACGGCGCCTGAAGGAGTTGCTCGAGAAGCAGATGCGGCGCAAGTTCAAGAAGGTATACTACGACGTCGGGACCGAAGACCTTCGCCAGCATTTCGGCTACATACGTGACAGGTGGTAAAGGAGACGGCATGATCGACGACGCCGACGGAGAATGCAACGCGAGGCTTTACATCGGCGATGACTATGGCGATAATCACGCCACCATGCGTTGCCAGTTGCCCGAGGGGCACGATGGCCCCCATCAGGAGCAGTTCAAGCGCGAGGGAGGAAAGCAACAAGTGACCATAACGTGGACCCTTGACGAGCGGGAGTTCGAAGAAGAAGAAGAAGAGGACGATCTCGACGAAGACGATCTTGATGAAGACGACGACGAGTACGACGACGACGAGTACGACGACGACGAGTACGAAGAAGACGAAGATGAAGACGAGGACGAGGAATACCTCGACGACGACGAGGATTGATTGAAAACCAAGGTCATCAACATCAAAAACGCCCCGAGGGGATGGCGGGACGACCCCTCGTACGTATATATCGGGCGTCCCTCCCAATGGGGCAACCCCTTCCGCAGCAAGGACTTGGGGAGGGCCAAGGCCATCCTAGAGTTTACCGTCTGGTTCCGAGGACGGCTGGCGTCCGACATCTGGCTATGGCGCGAGCTCCGAACGCTCCGGGGGAAGACGCTGGTCTGCTTTTGCAAGCCGCTGGATTGTCACGGCGACGTCATGGCCAGGATGATGGAATATCCGCCCGTATGCCCAGGGACGGAGGGCCAGATGGCCCTCCGCGTCCCGTACGACGGACCCGGGCTGGAGGACGTCCCCGAGCCGGAAAGGAGATCGGAGGTCGCGTCGATCCAGCGCGACGCGTGGGCCGCGACGGGACGCGAGGACGCCGAGGAGTTCGTCAAGGAATGGACGACGTGGGAGGAGAGATGAGGGCTCACGAGTTGGCAGACCTCGTTCTCGAGCACGCGAAGGGCGAGAACACCTACCTATGCTCGTTGAACGGGAACCTGGCGTCGAGGCTCTGCTCGTTCCTGACCAAGGGCGGGATTCCCTATCTGTGTTACCCCTCCGAAGACCCCGACTGGGTCTACATCGTCATATTGTCGAACGAAAAGGACTGGAAGTCCATCGCCAGCATGGCCGAGCGCCTGGACGACAAGCAGATGATCCAGGAAATCCTGATCGACATCCACGCAAAGACGAAGATGGCGGGGGCCTGAAGCCCCCGCCATCCGGGCATCACCAGCAGACGATCTCGCTCGATCCGTCCGCGAAGTTGACCATCATGCGCCCCTTCTCCACGTACCGGAAGTAACGGTCGCCGTTCGTGGCGTCCGCCTGGACGCTCGGGTTGAGGCTCCAGACGGGGTTGATTTCCGCCACCGCCGGTCGCGCGTGGAAGTCCACCGCGGCCGACCCGGAGGCGTACGACGCGTCCGACGTGCCGAAAGCCTCGAGGCTCCACATCAGGGCCGACGTCACGCCGAAGGCGAACAACGACGACGCGCTCGCGTGCCCGTTCTGGATCACGCCGACGCCGGCGAAGTTCACGTTGTAGGTCGCCCTCAAGCCCAGCATCTTGCATCCTCGGGCCGCCCACTGGGCCTTCGGCTCGATCAAGTTTCCATACGAGGAGGTGTTGACCCCGAAGCTCTCCAACATGACCCAGTCCTGCGGCCCCAGCAACGACTCCGTCGAGCTGGCGTTGAAGGTCGAGTTGGGGAACGACGGGTCGTCGGCCGTCCCGAGGACGTGGTCCGTGTTCCAGGCGTTGGCGAAGGCGATCTTCGCTGACGACAAGCCGTGGACGTGATCGACGCGATCGTTGAAATCCCCCCTCGTCTTTCCATAGTCGTATCCGGACTCGTCCATGAAGATGCCATGGACGCCCATGTCGTTCCAGAGGTTCGCCTTGGACTGGAATACGCTCAAGTCCTGGTTCGTGCTCACGTAGCCGAAGATCAACGCGGTGGGGTTCAGCGCCTTGACCTTCGTGATGACCTGTACCGTGTTGGAGTGGTCGCCATGGCCGGAGTCCTCGAGCCCGGCGCCGAGGACGACGAGCCCGTACTTGGCCATGTCCTGCGCCACCTTGTCGAGGTTCCACTGGTTGACCGCGCTGTTGAACCCGCTCGGCCACCCGTAATAGACGAGCAAGTCGGACGGGCGGCGATGAATCCCCTTCCTGACTTGCTGGTCATGCCAGCCACCCTTGCCGTGGATGTTCTCCAGATTCGCGACCTGGCCCTGGACGGCGGCCATTTGCGATTCCAGGGTCGCGACCTTGGTCTCCAGGACCGCGACTTGGTCAGCCAATACTCCCATTTGATGCCCCTCCTAGGATGACGGCGGGCCCTTCCCGCCCATGATTTTGTATCCATCGATAACGAGGAGATTCCTTCTGGAAGGACGCAATGTCCAATCGTGAATCACGTTTGTGTAACTCGTGTTTTACATTACAAACGGATTGTCACGACGACTTCAGGACTTGCCGGGCCATGTCCCTCATCCTCGAGACGTGGTTGGCGACGTCGTCCTTTTCAAGGGACTCCAGCTTCAAGCCTAGCTCGAAGCAGGTCTTGAGGGACTTGTTCATGCGGTGACGCTTGACCTCCTGGTAGTTCTCGTCGGTGAACAAGTCCTTGCAGGCGTCCCGAGGGGACAGGATGCCGTTCTCGATGCCGTCGGCCGCCCCGATGCAAAGACACGCTATGACGCGGTGGGCCGCCTTGCGGGACGGGCTCGCCGCCGCGATGGTCCTGACGATGGTGGGTCCCATTCGATACTTCCTCCGCCTTGATTATACGCCGAGGACGAGTATGATGCGGGCATGAAAGAGGACGACCACAACCTAGCTTGCCGGGCTTTCCGCCCGCTTCAAAACGCGCCGGCCAGCGCCGTCATCCTGGTCCGCGAGGTTCTTGGTCGACGGGGGGTCGGCTGGAACATGCGCGTCTTCTACAACGAGTGGCTCGTCGAGAAGATCATCCAGGACTCGTATGGAGGCGCAGAATTCCTGAAACGCCTTCGTGATTTTCACCCGGAGAAGACCATGTGGTACTCGGTATCCGTCCCGTCCATGGCGTGTTTTACGGGCGTCGATATCAAGCGCTTCATCAACGGCCGATACATCTTCGAGCAGGTCATCGCACCGGGTTCCGGAAACGAATAAAAAACGAAATCGTTCCCCGTTGCTTCCAAACAAGTTGCGCGATTTGTCGGGACGTGGAAAGGGAAAACGATCCTGGCGAGGTATATGATCCGTCGAGGGCATCAAACGCCGAAAGGAGCAACGAACATGTTCGAGGACCCCATTGTCGAGCAAAAGGAGTCGCGGAAGAAGAGCGACGACGAGTTATTGAGGGAGCTGGCGGACCTCGTGGCGATTCAAAAACGGGACGAGAAGTTCGGATTCGCTACGTCTCCGGGGGACGAGAACCGGATCAACGGGATTCTGAGCAACCTAGGATACGTGTTGCCCTGAATTGACGACCTGCGTTTCTCGTGATATCCTTCGACGGGAGGAACGAGTGAGCGCGATAAAATCACCGCTTCTTGCCGGCGAAGCGACAGTTGTGGCCGACCCATCCGGCGACCTTGTCGTCGACCTCGGCGAAACCCTCCTCCATGAACTTCTTCTCGTCCTTCTCCATGATCTCGAGGACGCGCTGGAACTCCCCGACGTGAACCTTCTCCTCGTCGGCGACCTCCTGCATGACCTCCTTGACGAGCTCGTTATCCGTGGCGTCGGCGACCGCCTCGTAGAAATGGACGGCCTCCTCCTCCGCCGCGAGGGCTTGTCGCACGGCCCTGGCGAGTTCCCGCTCGTCGAGCTTCTTGTCGGGGGTCAGTCCCGGGAAGGGGTTTATGAACTGGGCCATGGTTTTTCCTCCTCCATCGATTTCGCCATCCACGACGGGACTTCCTGCAAGCGAGGTTAAGATGAGCCAGAAGACCGATATCATGCGGAAACTGTTCAGGAACGAGCACAACCTGAAGAGGCTGCGCCAGGTCGGGATAGACCCCAAGGCGCTCAGGCCGTTCGAGAAGCTCTCCGAGAAGAAGAGGGCCAAGCTCAGGGAGATGGGGGTCGAGGAGGAGGAATACCGGGAGTTCGCGAGGGCCTATTGGCTCGTCTACGAGGCCGAGCTGATGGAGAGCGAGCTTCAGAACTCCTGCCTGACGCTCATGCGCGAGCAGCAGGCGTTCCAGAAGGAGAACAAGGGCGACATGCCCGACGCGCCATGCTCCCACCAACGATCCACGACCGTCTGCGGACCGCTATGCCCCAAATTCGTCAGGGCGACGGATAAGCAAGAGGTCAATTTCACGCATTTCTGCGACATCGACACCGGGAAGTCCTTCCCCGTACGGGAGATAGACGAGAATGGACAGGTTAATCCTTGAGAGGCTGAGGCAAATGCCCGGGAAACGAATACTGGGACCTTGCCCCGGGGCTTACTCGAAATACAAGCTCGACGTGATCTACATGAGATGGCACCTCTGGACGAACCGGAGTCGGCAAATGCAAACGATCATCTCGGAAACGATCATCTCAGAATTCGCATCACTTCGTCCTCGTCCCTAGCGACGTGAAACGGCTTGCCCCTGCCGCCAAGCCTCCTTTGGACCAGCTCGTCCATCGCCAAGGCGCCCTTCTCGTCCTGAAATCTTCCCTTGGGATCGTACGGCGTCCTGCGCTCCAGGAAGATGTTGATGGAGGGATAGGTCTCCTCGAACTCCTCGCATAGCGGCAGGAGATGCTTCCAACCGGGCGTCTCATACATCTCCGCGTAGCAAAGGGACAGGAACAACGGGCTGTCCGTCACGAGCATCTCGACGCCGGCCCTCAGGATTATATCCTCCGCCCTCATCTGGGTCGCGAACAGGAAAACCTGGTCGAAGGACTGGGGAGCGCGATCCTCGTAGACCCAGTTCTTGACGTGCTCCCGCACGAGCTCGATGTCCTTGCCCTTGACCTTCATCGCCGAGTAAATCCACGCCGCCATCGTACTTTTTCCCGATCCGGGTCCAGCATAAAGGCATATCCTGCGGTACATTTACGATAACCCCCGTGTAAGGCCGTGTTTTTTCGGATTGACTTGGCAACGGCCGCTTGTAGCATCATAGGTCATGTGGAAGGAATTAGGATGGAAAAAGCAGAATGGGGATTCATCATCCCAAAACCCCGACGAGAGGGCGCCGACGTCGGCGCAGAAGCGCATGGAGTCGTCGAGGGAGGGGAAAACCACAGGAGAGGAAATAAAGATGGAGACCAAGGACACGGGTAGAGAGGCTGTAGCGCGAGCCGCGACCCCTACCAGGGTCGTTGAGCCTCAAGTCGTTCATTTGCCGGGCATGCCGTTCGGATGGGTCATGGCGTTCGCGTGCCTCGGCTTCGCGTCGTTGATAACGGCCTTCTACTGCGGGCATCGCTTCAGTACCCGCGAGGTCGTCGTGCGGGAGTCGCCGTCCATCTCGAAGGAGGACATGCGACAGTACGCGGCCATGGCGGCGCTGGAGATCGCGAAGGGTTACGAGAAGAACAACGCCAACATCCAGGAGAAGATCGACGCGCTGTCTTCCGAGATCGCCAAGATCGAGTCCCGCATGGCCGAGATGCCGGGGTTGATCCAGGGCGACCTCCAGAAGGTCATGGACCGCATGGACCAGGGGTTGATCCCCAGGATGTCCAAGGGGTCGGAGACCATGCTGGACATGACCGAGACGTTCGATGGCGAGTTCAAGACGCTCGACGCCCGATACGGCGAGGTCGCCAGCCTGCTCCGCTCGATCAAGGAGAAGCAGGCCGACCTTGACGTCCTCAAGAAGACCGTCGGCGACGGCAACGTCAAGATCACGCAGCTCTCGGAGCGACTCAACGCGCTCAACGAACGCCATCGCGAGCTGGCCGCCGTCCTGAAGAACAAGCTCCCCAACGCGGAGGAGATCAAGGCCGCCTCGTTCGGCGTCGATTTCCCTCCTCCGGAAAAGAAATAAGGGAGATTCCCAAAAAATGATAGCCAGAATACTGCTGTTGGCCCTCCTGCCGCTCGCGGGATGGGCGGGGGAGAACACGTCCCTCGCGATGGCGCCGAGATCCGTCGTCGGCAGGGCGCCGTCGGCGCCCAAGTTCGACGTCGTTGACGCCGTCCTGCGCATGGAGCGCAGGAACGCCCGGCTCAGGAACCTCGTCGTCGAGGCGGACATCAACGTCGTCAGGACCGGGAAGGACGACGTGTCTCTCTCCGGCGAGTACGCGGCGTCCGGATCCGACTACCGCTTCAAGATGGACTGGGGCATCATCGGCGTCCTGGACATGGCCGCCAAGGGGGACGAGATCGTCATGTGGCTGCCCCGCAAGGGCGTCCATACGAAGGGGCGACGCGCCCTCCTGTCGGAGAGGCCGAACGACCTCAGGGTTCTCGGGATGGCCAAGGACGCCAGGGGGCTCGTCGCGCCCGATTGCTGGGCGAAGGGGGCCGACAAGAGGAAGGTGCTAGAGTCGGACGACGGCGCGATCGTCAGCGTCTTCAAGGACGGCCTCCTTTACAGGCGCTTCGTCCTGGTCAAGATTCGCGAGGAGCTCGTCGTCTCGAAGGTCGTTTTCTTCGAGGGCGGCAAGCCGATGGCGGCGATCCAGCATTCCGGGCACGTCGAGGACGGCCTGATGTTGCCGTCGAGGATCGACATCCACCCGTCGACCAAGACCACGATGTCGTTCCTGGTCAAGAAGATGAGGGCCAACTCGGAGAAGGACCCCAAGGTCAAGGCTCACATCCCGGAGTCGCATGCAGGAGAAGCGCCCGCGCCGCTAGAAAGAGTCCTTGCGATGCCGTCGTTGTTCGAGTAGTATTCCGGTGACGGCGGTTCTTTGACAAGTGGGAGCGAAAAGGTTTCGACCGGGTGATGGACGGTCGTGGCCGCGCGCCGAGGTTGATCGGTTGGCCTCGTTAAAAGCCGATCACAGTAGCAAATGCGAAGAACATCCTTCGCCTTGACCGCTCCGCGGTCGCCCTGGCTGCCTGAACCAGGGCTTCAACCCGCTACGGGGGCCCGACTCGTGGCAAGGCACGCAGTACAACCGGGATGGTAGCCCTCGGGAAACCGGGGTGACGGCGGGAAAGAACGTGGGTTTGGTCGCCAGGACCGGGGGAGCCCTAAGTCCCCGAACGTGGATACGCGCGTAGAAGCCCGGCAAGAAGCGCTCTGGGACGCGGGTTCGATTCCCGCCGCTTCCACCAATTTTTGAACATGATGAGATACCTGATCCTGATCCCCCTCCTGTTCCTGTCCACGGGATGCTCCGAGCCCGACAAGAACGGCCTGAAGCGCGGGCACGTGACGACCCCCATCAAGATAACCAACGACAGCGGGCAGACCGTCGAGTTCGTCGACTACGAGGACTTGAGGACGTGGCTGGAGGGGAACAAGGACAAGCGCATCCTGGATATCACCTCGATAGGCAGGGGCACCAATGGCTACACGAGCGCGTTCGCGATTACCCACGAGCCGTCGAGCAACCCCTATTGCTCCGCTTGCGGGCAGAGGAAGCCGATAGAGAAGCCTTGACCGTCGAGTGGCGCGCCCTATAATCCCGAAGGAATTCAAGGAGGCCGCCATGACCATCGTGCTCATCGTCCTAGGGGCCATCATGTTCCTTCTCGTCCTGCTCCGGGACGAGATGAAATGGAACAAGCTCTACAAGATGATCGAGAATGGACAATGCAAATGCGAGAAGCCATTCCGACCAAGTAACGTGGAGTTTGATAGCGACTCTCCGGGCGACGGGTAGGCAAATGAAGGTACGGGGAGCCCCTCCTCCCATCCTGCTCAAGAAGGTTTTCGACTACCGCCTGTTGTCGGACAGGGTCAACCAGGCCGTAACCAGGGAAATCAGGAACATGTTCACCGAATTCCCCCCCGTATGCATTTTTGACGCGACCCGGAGGTTCAACACGTCGATGACGAGATTCATCCGCCTACACGTCAGACCCCCGCGCCGTCACGACGACGACTCCAACAAGCGGATGATCCTGGAAACCACCTACGAGTACGTCAGGGAGACGCGCCGTGCGTAAGGTCGTAGACTGGCACGACTGCGTTTGCGGGCTACCGATGAAGTTCCCCTCCTGCGGTGGTCGCTCCGTCAGCGTGACGTGGTTCGAACTCGCGCGCAGGCGCGAGCACCTATACGACTTTTGCAGGATCCTGTCCGAGCATTTCGAACTTTTGGCCCAGGAAAAAGGTAAGCGTGCCCCACGCGTCGTATAATTCGGCGACGCGGAGGACACGACATGAATAACACGGAGCGATGCTCCGCGATGCCAACGGCCCTCATGACCTGCGACGCGAAGGCCGTCGTCGAGATCGAGGGCAAATGGTTTTGCCGCAAATGCGCCTCGATGGAGAAGGGAGTGCTCGAGGAGACCGCCAACGCCCTCAAGCGGGCGTCCGCCAAGGTCAAGGCGAAGCTGCGGAAGTTGAAGGACATCAAGGCGACGCCATACGCAGGCTCCTATCGGATAGCCCTGAGGTCAGACGGCCTCGAGGACGACGTCTAGGCATCAACAGAACCGGCAGATTTTATCGATGAACCGCTCGGCGGCGCGCCTTCGTTTGCGTTTCTCGGAACTACCCCCCGGCAATACCGAGGGATGCATCAGGGTCCTCGCGACGCCGTCGCTGAGGCCAAGGACGATCCTGAACAAGTCGGTCGAGTTGTAATAGACGCCGCCATCGGGATAAGGCTTGTATCCCATGCTCTTCTTGGCGATCTGCTCGGCCTCCTCCAGAACCTCCTCGGGGACGCCGGCCGTCTCGATGTCGGCCTTCGGGGCGGTGGGATCGGGCAGGAAAACGACTTGGGGGGAATAGTACCCGCGAAGCATCTCCTCGTCGCCGGTCTTGGCGTTGAACCTCTTGTTCGGCGTCCGCCAATCGACGTTGAACTCGCGCACGAACTCGTCCGGGACGCCCCCGTATAGCCTGACGTCGTTCTTGAAGTAGGCTTCCCCCATGGGGTTGCCCTCTTCTCCGACGCCCTCGCGGTAGTTCGCGAATATCTTGCTCGAGTCGAGGATCTTGGCGAGCCCCATTTGGACGTAAGCCGCGAGGTTCGGGTACTGTTCGGGGAGCATCTCCCTCATCTTCTCCGTCGAACCGTACGTCTTCTCGAAGTCGCGCTGGATTTTGTTCGCGCTTTCCCTGCCCATCTCGGGCGCGAGCATGACCTGCTTGAACAGGTCCCCGCTTATCACCAGCCCTCCGGACGGGGTTTCCACCTCATAGGTCCCGTCAGGGAGCCCCTTTACCATCACGACGTCCCCGGCCAACGGAGTGAGCTTCCGGATGGCGCTCGCGTCCGCGGGGTTGTCCGCCGAGGCGTCGGCGACGTCCCTCGAGACGACCCTCGGCGTCAGGGGCATCAGCTTGAGCTCCTGAGAGCGCTTCTTGCGCTCGATCTTTTGCGCCTCTTGCTGCTCCTCCTGGAGGTCGGCGCCGACGAGCTCCCCGTCGTAGGGGGAGCCGGCGCTCATGAACGCTGACACGCTCGGGCCGTCGTAGAACATCTGGGTGCCCTTCTCCATGGTCATCGGGTCGATGTAGCGAAGGACATAGGCGTTCCCGACCCTCTCGACCGGCTGCATGATGAGATAGGGGGAATCCGGGAGGCCGAAGGACGCCGGGTCGGAGATGGAGAACCGCTTGTATCCGGAGCGATCCTTGCCGGCGATGACCGTGTTGGACCATATCCACGAGAGGACTTGCAGCATGTATAGCCTCCTCATTTGGAGTTACGACGAGGAAGCGCCCGGTTCCTTGACCACGGAGTTCCGCGTGTTATACTTCCTACGGGGTGATCGATGAAGAACCTGAAAGAGATGATCGTGAGGTTGCAGGAGAACGCGGCCTGGTGGGGATGCCGCGAGCGCTCGAGAGGTTGGACGGCGGATTGGGTCAATGGGTTCTCCCACGGTTCAGAACGTCAACCAATCCCCGTGCTTGCCATCATGAGGGATTCCGTATCATCCTCCCATGGACATAGTAATGTCGTGTTTCTTGAATGCGAGTGGCCTGTCGAGGGCGGCCCAGGAGTTCTATCGACTTTTCGAGGATAATGGTCTGCGCGTCGTCACCAGGTTCATATCCCGCCCCAACACGACGTTCGTCGAACGGGACCTAGCGAGGAGGATGAAGTCCGCCTCCTCGAGGCCGGCGAAAAAACCGGTCCAGATGCTCGTCGGCATCCCCGGGAGCGTGAAGGACGTGATCGATCGCGAGGCGTTCGTCGGGTCGGTCGTCGTCGAGGGGAACGTCCTGTCCCAACGCCAGCGGATGGGCGTCCGTTCCATGGACTGCGTCCTGGCCCCCTCGACGTTCTGCCGCTCCACGTTCCTTCGCTCGGGCTACCCGCGCAGGAAGACGTTCCTCGTCCCGTACCCGCTCGACTCGACGCGCTGGAACCCGGGGGTCGAGCCGTCGCTTCCCGCGAACGGCAGGTTCCGCTTCCTGTTCATGAACACGTGGTACGAGAGGAAGGGGTGGGACGTCCTCCTCAAGTCGTGGTGGGAGGAGTTCTCGGCCGACGACCCCGTCGAGCTCGTCCTGAAAACGTACATGGACACCAACCGCGACAGGAGCGCCGAGGAGATCATCGCCATGGAGGCGTCGCGCCTTGGCGTCAAGAGGACGACGCGGGCGCCCGTCACGATCATCGACCGGCAGATGCACGACGAGGACTTGCCGTCCTTCATGCGCTCCTTCGACGCGTTGCTCAGCCCGCATCGGAGCGAGGGCTTCGGGATGAACCCCTGGTACGCGATGGCGCTCGGGGTTCCCGTCGCATGCACCGACTACGGGGGAGTCACCGACTTCGCCAAGGACGACACGGCGTGGATGATACCCCCGAGGGGCTGGTCCTCGCCGTCCCCGCGAGAGGCGAGCATGTTCCCCGACCTGGATGGCATCCAGTGGGCGGAGCCCGACGGCGTCGCCCTGCGGCGCGTCATGCGGGAGATGTTCGAGGACGAGGGGGCCAGGAGGCAGCGGTCCGCGACGGCCGCGGCGCTGGTGGCCTCCCGCTACTCGATGAAGAACGTGTTCGGGGAGTTCGTCGACGCGATGAGGACCCGGATCCCGAGGATATGGGGCGATCTCGCCGGAGACATGGAGTTCGCCCGGCTCAGCGAGGAGCTGGTCAGGCAGGAGGCCCCCCGGCTGGATGACCTTCGCGGATCGGTCAGGATGGTCGAGATTTGATTGGAAATCGAACGGCGCGTTGCTAGGATGACGTCGAAAGGAGCCGATCCATGAACAGAAGAGAAGCCCTTGTCGCGCTGCCCGGAGTTCCCTTGGCGCTGGCGGCTTGCGGGAGGCGTCTTCAAGACGAGAAGATGGAGGTCGTCAAGAAGCCAGAGAAGCCCGTGGGCGTGTACGTCGAGCGCGACCCCCGCGAGATCGTCTACGTGGCGTGCCATCGAGGCGGCGTCCCGACGGAGATAAACGAGGGAGACGAGGTTTTCATCCCATGGCTGAAATACAAGGACCTCGACAAGGCGCGGGCCGAGTTGTGGGAATTCGCGAAGCGCAAGAACAAGGCCCTACGACGTCATGACAGATGGATGCCGTTGTGTTTCACGGAGCATCCACCTGGCCCCGAGAGCCGCCACGTCCTCCTCGCCGTCGGGCCAAAATCAAGGGCTTACCAGTTGCTCAGGATGCCGTCCTAATGGGTTTTCCTGGCTTACCTAACAGGGACACCTCCCATTTGACCCTCCAGGGTTCGTTGTTTAACGCATGGAAGGCGGTGGGGGACGGCCTGCGCACGAGGGATTTTTGTCACGTCCTCCTCGTTCGATTTCAGTACGGCTCATGCGCGTCGAGTACGAGATACATCGGCTGCGGCGAAGCGTCATTGACGATTACGCAAGCGCCACATGATCATGACAGCCATGGCCGGCGGTATGGATACCAACGCCGCCACGGCCATGAACGGGAGGAAGAGGACGATCCAAAACGTCTCCTTGACGATCTCCCTCACGGCAGCAGCTCCTTCATTCGTTCCCCTATGGCTTCATAGGACAACATCGAGCGCACTTCCTTGGTCCCCAGCGCGGCCCTCATCCTGAACTCCTCGCGGTCATCGACCACGCGCCGCATCACCTCGGACAAGTGCTCCCACGAGTGGCGCGCCCATCGAAGCCCCTTGAACGCCGGGAACATGGACGTCATCTCCGGGGAGACGGGCTCGTCGTCCACGTACTTGACGAGGAAGGAGTTGGACTCGCTCATGAACTGCCTCGTTCCGCCGACCTCCGGTCCGATGCAGCCGATCCCGCAAGCCATGGCCTCGGCGTAGGGAAGCCCGAACCCTTCCCTGGAAACGCCCACGTAGCAGTCGCACGACCGGTATAGGGCCGGCATCATGTTCGCCGGGACGTCATGCCCGTACATGAGTATCTTCGGGGAGCTCGTGAGCCCGAGCTCGCGCCTGTACCGCAGGATGCGCAGGATGAGGTCCTTGCGGGCGGCGTCCCCGAAGTCCCCGAAGTATATCTTCAGGACGAGGCAGACGTCCTCGTCCGGCCGAAAGGCCGTCCAGTAAGCCCTGAGGAGGTCGCGCCAAGCCTTCCGCTCGGTGAAGTCGAAGACGCTCAGGAAGGCAAAGCCGCGACGGTTTGAAATCCCCCACCGCGCGCCATTTGGGGAATAGGCTTCCATGTCAAGGGCGTGAGGCAAGACGCATGTCGGGCTCTTGACGCCCGCGTTTACCAGCGCGTCCTTGGAATACTCGCTGCCGGTCCAGATCGCGTCCATCATGTCGCAATAAGGAACCCAGCAACTAGGAACCGAACACATCTCGAATATCGTATAGCCTATCGAGAAGCTCGTCCTGTTGTCGCGAAAGAACGTGTCGGCGGTCTGGTGCTGGACGGTAGGGGCGTCGCGGGAAACCTTGACGCGTGACAGCCTGTCGTAAAGGGCGTAGGCCTCGTCGTCCATCCCGCGAGATGCCAGCGCCGCCGATCTACCGCGCTCGCAAGCCCTGATCCTGATGCCGGTGGACTCGGCGGCCCGCAGGTACCCCCGACCGGCCGACGCGTATCCGGAGCAATCGAGGATTGGACCGAGCCAACGAAGCTCTTTCATTCTGGAATCATACGTCGTATGATGAAAGGACATGAGGGCGATCATCCTTTCCTGCGGCATGGGGGCCGGCATCCTGGCCGTCCGCAAGAGGAGCGGGTTCCCGATGCTGGCCTGGGACGACGATCACCTGGCGCGTCGGGTCGCGGGTCGCAATTTCCCCGACGTCGAGTTCGAGTCGCCGTCGAAGCTCCCTGCGGACAGGATACCGCACGCCGACATGCTGGTCTGCAAGGGGTGGCCCGGAGACGCGTGGTCCGTCCTGGCCGTGTTCTCCCCCCGCGTCATCATCGCGGAGGGCGACGTCGATCCTCCGACGGGCTACAGGGCGTGGGTCGACGAGCTCGAGCCGAGGCGGTTCGGCGCGCCGCTCGTCGGGAAGAGGCGCATGAACGTCATGCTCAGGGAGGACCTCGAGACTCTTTTCCGGGACTTTCCGTTCCCCGACGGGAGCCCGTCCGTCCTCCGGCACGTCCTGAAGGAGGACCTCCCGAGGGACGAGCGAAAGGGCTACCTGGTGAGCGTCGACGAGCCGTGCCGGAAGCCGCGCTACCACAAGGGGCCATTTCCCAAGGTTCCAGGCAAGGACGGCCCGAGGAGGCTGACGAAGCCCGAGAGCCTGATGCTGTACGGGTTCCCGCCGGACTACAAGACCTGCGGCAACGCGAGCCTCCATCGGATGCTGTCGGAGTCGATGATCCCCCCGATGGTGATGGCGATCATCGACGAGTTGAGGACGTGGATTGACCTGACATGAATTAGTGGTATGCTTGCCGTGGGAGGTGATAGATGCGGATATTCAACGTCAGGCTGGGGTTCGCCACGAACAGCAGCTCCACGCATTCCATCGTCCACGTCCGCGACCCGTCCGGGGTGAACGACAAGGACGTGGAAGACGGCGAGTTCGGCTGGAACTTCTTCACGGCCAAGAGCGCGCGCGCCAAGCAGAGCTACATGGCGCAAATCCTGAAGGCCACGCTCTCCCAGAACCTCCCGAACGACATGGTCGAAATCATCGTCAAGGAATGGGTCGGGGTTCCCCTCGACAAGCACGGCTACGTCGATCACCAGAGTTGTTTCGTCATCCCGAGGACCCACGGGCAGATCATGCCGAGCAGGGAGCTGTTCGACGAGCTCATGGAGAACGTCCTGCGTCCCGAGGTCGCCATCCTGGGCGGAAACGACAACGACGACCACAATCATTATCTCGTCGACGAGGGAAAGGTCGAGCTACCATTCGTCACCGGACTACCGGAGGACGCGGCCAGGGCGTTCATGGACGACCATGGCGTTTCGATGAGGCCGGATTATTGCCGAGATTGGATTTGCCGCAAGGACAGCGACGAATGGGTCCTGTTCAACCAAGGGACCGGGACGAAGATTCGTTGCCGGATGGACGGCGTCCCCGCCAAGAAGGTCGAGCGGGCGCTCGTCCCCGAGCTCGTCGACCTGAAGATCACGGAGAGGTGCCATTGCGCCTGCGAGTATTGCTACCAGAGCTCGTCATCGGCCGGGACCGACGCGATTCATGACGACCTGTACTCGATCGCGTGGGCCCTCTCGGAGATGGGCGTCTTCGAGGTCGCCATCGGGGGCGGCGACCCGGTCCTCCACCCGAAGTTCGCCGAGCTCCTGGGGAACTTCAGGAAGAACGACGTCGTCCCGAACTTCTCGACGCGCTCGCTCGACTGGATGCGGAACCCAGAGATAAGGGACTCGGTCAAGGAGAACTGCGGGGCGTTCGCCATCTCGACGACGGACAGGACGATGCTCCCGCGCCTGGCGGCCCTGGTCGACGACAACGGCTTCGACCGGAACAAGGTCAAGATACACGTCCCGATGGGCATCATGGAGTCCTACGAGTTCCCGTACTTCATCGAGGACGCGATCAAGCTCGACCTCGGCGTCGTCGCCCTTGGATTCAAGCGCGCCGGGCGAGGACTGAAGTACTCTCCGAAGCAATATTCCGACTGGATCATCGACGTCAAGAAGGCGAACAGAAAGGTCACGACGCGCAAGGACTTCCCGTGGACGCTGTCGGCCGACACGACGCTCATGGAGGAGTCGAAGAAGAACGGTTGGGCCGGTTACGACGAGATCCCCGAGAAGCTTTACCGCCTCGGGGAAGGCAAGTTCAGTTGCTACATTGACGCCGTCGGAGGGGTCATCGCGCCGAGCTCCTTCTCCGACGACAAGCATACGCTCGACTTCGCGGACGACCTGAAGGCGCAGATCTTGGACAAGTTCAAGGGGTTCTAATGATGAGAGACGACGACAAGTACAAGGGTTGCATGATCGGGCTGGCCCTGGGCGATTGCCTCGGTTACCAGGTCGAGTTCGTGGGGTCGATGGACGAGATAAGGAAGATTCATGGCCCCGACGGGGTCACGTCTCTGCCCGAGAACGCCATCGTCTCCGACGACACGCAAATGACCATGCGCGTGGCGAGAGCGCTGATCGCGTCCAAGCCCCGCGTCGGCGTCGTCGAGGGGGACGCCGTCCTGGCCCGCTACGGGACGAGGCTCTCGGCCGAGTTCGTCGAGTGGTTCAGGTCCCAGCAGGACCCGGCGCAGGCCAGGGATCCGGGCAACACCTGCATGGCGGCCTGCCGCGCGCTCGCGTCCGGGAAGGACTGGGGCAACGCGGGGATCGCCGGGTCGAGGGGGAGCGGGACGGCCATGCGCTCCGCCCCCATCGGGCTTTGGTTTCACGAGGACGTCCCGAACATCGTCCAGTACGGGATCGCGACGGCCCAGATCACCCACGCCGACGACGTCGCCCGTTGCGCCTCCGTGGCGACGGCCCTCCTCTGCTCGGTGGCGATGAGGGGCGCGCCCGTCGGGACGTGGGGCCACGAGCTCATGGACGTCGTCGGCGGGATAAGCGACGAGTTCTCCACGTCGATCAACGCCGCCACGTCATCGGTCGGCTTGTTGTCCCCCGAGGAGGCCCTGATGGGCGGCCAGCTCGGAGACGGGTGGCAGGGTCACGAGGCCGTCGCCTGCGCCCTCTACTGTTGCATGTCCTCCCCGGACGACTTCCGGAAGGCCGTGTTGATGGCGGCCAACACGCCCGGCGACTCGGACACCATCGCCTGCATCACCGGCGCGTTGATGGGGGCTCGTTTGGGGATGGGCGCGATTCCCAAGGAATGGCTCGGACGCGTCGAGCACGAGGAGAAGCTGCTCGGGTTGGCGGACGCCTTGAGGAAGGGGAACGAATAATGTGCGAGTTCTCCAGCGAACGGGCCGGCGTCGCGTTCAGGAGGTTCCATTCGTTCCGGGCATTTCGGAACGTCTTTTCGTCATTGCCGTTCCGGCGTTATATTCGGGCCAGCATAGGATCGAGAATCGACATCGGCTACCCGAATTGGAGGATTCTCGAGGACGAGATTCTCGACGCGATCCAATGGAGGAGGGAAGGAAATGTTCGAGTACGACACGGATGAGGTCCAGAGGGACGCCGAGAGGCTCCTCGAGAAGATGACCGGGAAGAAATGCCAGTCGATGCTCTCCATGCTGTCCTACGTCGACGAGGACGGCGAGAGCGGCTGCAAGGTCATCATGAAGCTCGTGGCGAAGGACCCCGCCGATCTCGGGAGGATGATCGGGTCGTCGGTGATCAACATCCATCACCTCGTGGACAAGATATCGAACGACATCCGGGCCCAGTTCGGGGACGAGCTCGCCGATGAGTTCCTGAAGATCCTCCAGGAGGACGTCGAGAAGAGATGCGTCTCCAAGAACCAAAGACTCAAGCAACTGACGCAGATCATGTCGGTCCCGAAACCCGATGAAACGACTTGACCTGACGACGGAGATAGTCTCCGAGCTCGAGAACCACGTCTGGAAGGTTCTCAGGAGCCGTTGCGCGACCCTGACGTTCATGGAGGCGGAGGATCGATACGGCAGGGCGTTGTTCCTGAGCGACGAGGCGTACGCAGTCGCAGGGGGATCGAGATCGACGCTCCTGACCGGCCCCAACTGGACGGCCATAGAGCCGCACGTGGAGGACGTCATATGACCGGGACAAACGTGCTGTTCCTCGTCAGGAAGCATGAATACGATCTCGTGGACGCCATGGCCGCCTACTGTTTCCGGGCCGGCATCGCTCGACCTGACGACGAGCCTTGGGCGTCCTTCTTGTCCGAGGTTCAAGCCCGATTCAAAGACCCCGCCCTCCTGAGGGGGGTCATCTTCAACATGAGGACGAGGAACAATGAGAGCCGTCGCCGAGGTCGTCGTCGAGCTTGAGAACGTCGGGTATTGCGCCATGTGCGACGCCTGCCCGAACCTGGCCGAGATCGAGGCGCGGTACGCGGAGGAGCTTCCCGAGGAGGCCAGCGGCGAGAACTCGACCGGCGTATTCGTCATGACCGGACCGAACTGGGGCGTCATCCAAGAACACGCGGTACAGGACATCCCCCTGTCGGCCAGAGACCGGGCTTTCGCGCCGAGGCAACAAAATGGAAGAGTTTAGATGGCAAGACGTGGTCATTCTCCTGGCCTCGGAATTGCCCGACGTGTACCTGCCGGAGGTGGTGAATCATTTCGTCGAGTACCCGAGCCCCTTGGCGGCCACGCGAAGGACGTTCACCGTCAACTCGTTTTCGGAATTGCCCGCGTTCAACGTCCTTAGGGACGAGATGCACCTCCTCGACATGCTCGACGACGATATTTACACGAATTCGCCTTGACTTCCCCGTGTCGTGTCGTATCCTTCGTTCCGAGGAGAGACATGATGCCCAGTCCGAAGGTCAAGCCCCACAAGATCAAGAGCGTCCCCTCGGAGACCATCAAGGAAGTCGCTAGGGGGATCGCGACGGGACAGGTATTTACTGACAGGCACGTCCCTGAGCACGAGCGAAACAACCTGCCGATGATCTTCATGCCGATCGCCCTCGGCGCCATGAACGACGTCGACCTAAAAAGCCTCGGGCTGCTCTACGAGAACCTCAGCGAAGCGCTCCCCCGAAGCGTCAATGGAATGCCCATCTTCGGGAGCTTCAAGATGCTGAACAAGAAAGACGCGGAAATGGCCTTCGACATGGCGATGCGCATGAGGAAGGCCATGGACGGGGTTTCGCCCGGAGCGAAGGCCCTCTCCAAGAAGAAAGTGAAACGAAGGCCCGGCCGTTCGCGCCGGAAAGGGGCCAAAAAATGAAGTTCATTTCCATGGATCTCGAGACCACGGGTCTCGACTCGGACCGAGACCTCGTCGTCGAGATCGCCGCCGGGGTATCGCAGGTCAGGCCGCTCTCGTTCTTCAAGGGGGACATGGACCGTAAAGCCACGGAGCGCCTGAAGTTGCTTCCGGCGGGCGACGAGTTGCGCAAGGCCATCAGCGACTACGTATACGCCCCGCTCGAGAACCCCATCCGCATCCTCGTCATGCCCGACAAGGAGATCACGGCCCGGCTGGAAGTCTTGGCCATGCACTCCGATCTCTGGGTCGAGCTGGACACCTACCGCGAGGCCATGCGCCAGAAGGAGGTCATCAAGCTGGACGAGTCCTTCTACGTGGTCAGGAGGGAGAAGGCTTACCCGATCTTCAGGGGGTGGTTCAAGAGGGTCTGGTCAGACGACGGCATGGCCAACGTGGCCGGGAAGAACTTCGCCGGTTTCGACGCCAGGTTCCTGAGACGGCTTGACCCGCAGTTCGACGGGCTGTTCCGTCCCAGGGTCATCGACCCGGCGGTCCTTTATTACAGGGACGGGGACGAGAAGACTCCGTCGACGGAGAATTGCCTGGAGCGCCTCCGGGAGAAGTGGCCGGAGATGCCCGGGATGAAACAACACAGGGCCATGGACGACGCGACCGCCGTCGCGTGGCTCGTCAAGGCGGCGCTTTACGAGAGGGGAGGCTTGAAATGACCGAGTTCGTCCATGTTCGGGTCAGGGAATGCAACGGGGGCCAGGAGTCCTGCCTGGTCAAGCTCAGCACCGGGAAGCGCCTCTTCTCCGTCGTCGAGACCGACTACGAGCCGGAGGACGGCAGCGCAAGCCGCCTGAACTACGTTTCCCTTTCGCCCGCCAAGGGCATCCCGACGTACATGCTCGATTGCAAGGGCTACGACTGTTCATCCTACGACGCCTGGAAGGCGGCGATGAAGGAGATTCGCAAGATCGAGAGGCGTCGGCTGGCCCGACGTCCGCTCGAGGATCTATTCTGCGTGGGGTTCTTCGAGGATTCCGGCGTCGAGGTTCGCTACGCCAAGCGTCCCGACGAGTACTTCCCCGGCGATGACCCGGACGAGGAGGATGACGAATGAAGTTCGAGAGGGCGACGATACCGCCGGAGGAGGTCGAGCGCGTCGTCAGGGAGACGGTCGAGGCGTTCGACGCCGATCCCAGGAGCGTCATCCCCGACGGGCCGCTCCCGAGCCGCGAGCAATTCATGAAGGACGCCAGGAAGGCCGCCGAGCGCGGCTTCAAGGGGGAAGTCTACCTGAACGACAAGTACCAGGTGATCGTCCAGCGGAACGACGGCCCCGAGGGATGGCCCGACATCATCCACCTCAGCATCAAGCGCCGCGACAAGGACGTCATCCACGACTGGCGCGAGCTCCAGGAGATCAAGAACGCCATCGTCGGACCGGAGAACGAGGCGGTCGAGCTCTATCCGGCCGAGTCGAGGCTCGTTGACTCCGCCAACCAGTTCCATCTCTGGTGCCTCTCCGAGCCGGGTCATCTCTTCCCGTTCGGGATGTTCACCAAGGCCGTCAAGGACGACGGGGAGATCGCCGGGAGCAGGCAGAGAAGAAGGGAACCCTCATGTTGATCCTGATGATCGATAGGGGATGAGGAGAGCTGACATGCCGAAGTCTAAGAAGTCCAAGCAGGTTTTCGTAGGAGGAGGAGAAGAACTTCGTCATCGTGCCGGTCAGGCCGACGTGTCCTTGTCCAAGAAGGAGGTGGAATTCCTGATCGCCGTCCTGGACGACGAGAAATACCGCTGTCCTGAACCGCGTGGCCCCGAGGGGTGTTCCTGCGAGGGGTGCGCGTTCATCGACGCGCTCGTCAAGAAGTTGAAGCCGTCCTGAGTGTGAAAAGAAGGCCCGGCAGGGGAGCCAAAGGAGGAGGACGAATGGACGTTCAGCGACATCAGGGCTTCAGGACGGCCACGGACAGCGTCGAGGAGGCCGAGGAGCGTGACGGGAAGGGCCCCGGGGCTGGCGTCGGGATCGCTGGGGCGATCATCGTCATCCTGCTGCTGTCGGCGGATGGGATCAAGCGGGCCTCCATCGAGCGATCCAGCCGCAAGCACGAGATCGAGATGCTTCGACATGAGATGGACATGCGCGAGCACGAGGAGGAGATGCGCAGGGCGCATAACGAGGACGAGTACAACAAGGCCCGGCGATACCCTGGATACCCGCCGAACTACAGATAAGGGCCCGGTCTGCGCGACGCGTTCGTCCCCGGATGGGCTTGTAACAAGATACGGAGCCTGAAGGCCAAGGGTGAAAAGAAGGCCCGGCGCAAGCGGTCAGGAGGAAAGAAGAAATGAGATTCCTAACGAGAGCGCTGCCGCTGGTCCTGGTCTTCGTCATGCCGCTTTTCGGCGTTGAACGCCCAACCAAGGACCACGAGGTGGTCGTGACGGCGTCCAACCCCACACCCCAGGAGCTGCTCAAGGAGGGCGTGACCCTCCTGAAGGAGGAGAAGCTCGTCGAGGCCGTCAAGGTCCTCGCCAAGGCGAGCGAGGCGTTCCAGGCGTCCGGGAACGAGGAGAGGGCCGCCGAGGCCAACTCCCTGCTCTACTGGGCCAAGAAGAGGATGACGCTGGCCCAGGCCAACGCGCTGGCCGGCGACGCCAAGGTCGCCAAAGTCGTCCAGGAGGTCGTCGAGAAGAAGGTCGATCCCAAGGACGCCAAGGTCTGGCTGGTCAGGGCCAACGAGTACGCCCGGAACACCACCGACCCTCTCCTGAAGGCCGTCCGCTACTTCGAGGTCGCGGACCGCTTCAAGGGGACGCCGGAGGGGTTCACCGCGCTCGACCAGTCCCTCAAGCTGATGAAGATGGTATCCGCCAAGCCCAAGACCGACGTGGTCGGCAGTGCCGAGCGCGGCGACGGCAAGGTGTACGTCCAGAGCGACCCGCGAGGGGCCACCATCCTGGTCAGGCAGGGCGGCGAGCTGCGCGACACGGGGCTTCGGACCCCGGGTTTGGTCCGGTTGCCCAAGGGGCCTGCCAAGCTGGTCCTGCGGAAGGACAAGTACGAGGACGCGACGGTGGAGGCCGTCGCGGGGGACGCCATCGTGAAGACCGACGTGGTCAAGCTGGAGAAACCGAAGTTCGACGTGGAGGTGACGACGTCCGCCGAGATGGGGGACGGCTGGATGGTTTTTGCGGATGGGAAGCCTTTAATTGACAAAGAAGGGCAAAGAGCCATGGCCCCATGTACTGTATGCATTACAGAAGAAACTCGAATATTGAGCTTGGCAAAGTTAGGTTTTTGTGACCAAAACAAGAGAATAGAAAACCAACAAAAAACTATTCTATTCTCCGATACGCCACGAAGAGGACAGACGCGATTGATTAGATTCAGATTCAAGACATCATGCAACCAAATACCACTCAAGGATGGTCAAAGACTATATACTAATAGGGATTATACTCTGATCGATGTACCCAAAAAATACGAAGGATGGACTCTTCTTCAAGGCATAGCGTCTTCGCCTTTTGATGTAGATGTCTATATGCCTATGACGGTATTCTTCGCCAAAGATTCTACACGTAATGTTCGTATTCCGAAGGGACTCAATAAAACAGGAGAACGAGTTGGAATTAAAGTAGGCCAAACAATACATCCATACGATGTATATGTTGGAACGACGACGGAATTACGATTGCCGAACAACACGTTCTTTGTAATTGCTGTTAGGCCGTAAAAATCTTGATGGAATCTTTGGTAGTTTCGTACTGTCGTATAGAAAAATAGGAAGACAACAATTCAGACCACCAACCTGGAGAGCGAACCGTTAAATGCAAATTTTTACGAAACATACTTTTACGTGTAGATATGCTGAATAAGCATCTTTTAGAAACCCCTTTGATTTTTATCAAAGCTTCGTTTAACCAAATCATTGGCAAATGTTCAAGTACATCACAACACCATACGAGGTCAAAATGACAGGAGGGGATTTGTGTTAGCGACCCATGAATCACTTCTAGTCCCGAAGACGAAGCCTTGTCGACTGCCAAAGACGATATATCTATTCCTGATACATAAAAACCATTGCTCCGGAGCATTAACATGGCTTCGCCAGTACCGCATCCGGCGTCAAATATGGTTCGAACATGATCAAAAGCGTTTATTTTTTTGCCGAACGAAAATAATTCAAAAATAGGACCATGACCGTATCCATGGGCATAACAACTCGAATATTTTTCATCTTCTTCTTTTTCAGTAATTAAGCCTTCAATGTTGAGATATCCATGGTTTCTTTGTTTTATAAGCCATGTACTTTCGATAAATGGAACGTGTCTCCAGTACATATCCTCTTGTCTAAAATAACTTTTTAGATTTCCGCAAACCTGGTCAAACCCTATCAATGTAGGTTTGGCCCCCGTTTCTATTAATTTGTTTACGACCATGGCTCCCGTTGTTGGAGGACCCCCGTCTAACTCTTGTACCATACGTTCCCACTCGTCTCGGCAAGATATACAAAGGCGAATGCCTGTTTTTTTAACTCGGTCAATGCATTTTGACAACCAATCATCAGATTTATCGTGTTGCACAAGAAATACGACTTTGGGTTTGATGTTCTCGACATTGGAAACAATATGGTCTATGACGTCGGGAAGTAGGCAGCACGCCCATACGTCCGTCCTTGCGCCGGTCCCCTCCCTGATGGCGAACTTGTTGAACCTGACGACGACGTCGAACTCCTCCATCATCTTGGCGCATCGAAGCGCGCTTGGCCCGTTTCCCACGACGAGAATCCTCTGATTGGCGACCCTTTCGAGGAATGATTCCGGCTCCTTGTGCTCGTCTTGGACGACAATCTGCTTCGGCTCCTCGACGGGAAGCCGAGGCTTGACGCAGAAGAGTTTTGGTCTCGCGCGTCGTCTCATGCCAGCAGCTCCTTGCACTTCCTGACGAACCGCTCGGTCCGGTACCGGGACTCGAAGGCGTGCCAGAACAACTCGACGCCGGCGACCCCGTATCCCGTCCCCAGCCCGAATTTGCCCGTCGGGCCGAGCGCCCAGCGGGGCTCCTCGACGCTCGTCGGCAGCATCATGGAGACGGGCACGTTTTTCTCCTGCGCCAGCCACGTGAGCTCCTGCCCGACGTCGGACCTGGCGGTCTCCAGGAAGGAGGGCCTCCCGAGCGCCTCGAAGACGTCCCTCGTCAGGCCGACGCAGAACGGCCCGACGTAGACGTGGTCGCGGTTCATATGGCCGTGGTTCGCGGCCTGCGCGCAGCCGACGAGGCGCCCTCTCCTCATCTCCTCGACCATGTACGGGATTCCCTCGTCGCTCGTGGGCACGGCGTCGATGTCGAGGATGACGAGGAAGTCGTGGCGGCTCCAATCCATTTCGCTCATGAACCCGTCGATGGCCTGCTGGTGCGTGGCCGCGAACCGGAACTGCTCGATCCGTTGCCCGAACTTCCTCATGACCGCCCGCTGCGCCGACCTCGCCTCCTCCGGGATGTTGTCCTTGAAGAAGGAGACGATCCTGACCTTCGCAGGCGCCGGGGCGATCCCCAGTTTCTTTCTAACGTCCCCGCGTTCCGGCCCCAGCTCGACGGTTCTAGACCAGTTCACGCGGACCGTGGCGCGCTGGAACCGCTCGTTGACCACGGGGTTCCGGTCCATGACCTTTTTGCTGTGGGCCATGCACTCGGCGTACGACCTGTCGCAGAACTCGGCCCGCTGGGCGTCCGTGTTCTCGACCGGCAACGGCCCGCTCGGCCAGTGGATCACGCGGACGCCGTTGCTCCCGAGCCTGCGCTCGAACTCGTTGTCGAGGTGGCCCATGGGGGCCAACGACTCGAGGTAACCGCCGACGGCGAAGAAGTCGTCCTTGTGGACGGCGATGCGTCCCCCCACGGACGCGTCGCCAGCCAGCCTGACGGCCTTCTTAGGTCCGACTTCGAAGGATAGTTTCTTGACGAATCCCTCGCCGAGGAAGTTGTCGGCGTCCACGTTGCAAAGGATGACCCCGCTCGCCATCCGATGGGCCAGATTCCTGGACTTGGACGCATGCCACGGAAGATCGTCGACGAGCTTGCAGTACTTCACGATCCCCTCGTCGACGTACTTCCGGAGCTTCGTCCGCGCCCAATCCTCGAGCCCGTCCTGGGAGCCGTAGTCCATCAGGACGAACTCGACGTTGTCGTACTCCTCCAGGGCTCTCCTTACGTTTCCAAGGAACGTCCGTGATAATTGCCACAGCCTCCCCTTGCAGGTCGTGCAAAGGGATATCTTGGGGTGTTCCAGGCGCCACGGCCTGACGGCGACGAACCGGTCGCCGACGAGGCTTCCGTCCTCGTAGTTGGCCGTTTCCGTCCCCCATCGGTCCCACTTCAACAGGACGCGGCCCCCCAGCGACTCCCACGTGCCCCCTTCCCACTTGACGCTCGACCTATGGAATGTTCCGTCCCGAAGGAGGCTAATCGTGTCCTTCCAGTCGTCATGCCTAACGGTCCAATCGCCGACGTATTGGAGGCTCTCGTCGTCCTTCCTTTTGAGAGGCTCCTCCTTTGACAGGGTCATGAACGTCCCGGCGTATTGGCCCGGTTCCTTCTCCTTCAACCTTTCGGGGGGCCACTTGGCCCACCTGAGGACCAGCTCGCCATCCTCGAGCAGCCAGCTTCCGTGATCTCCGTGCGCCTGACGGGAGAACGAGCCGTCCTCGTCGAAGAACAGGAAGCCCTTCCACGAGGAATGCGTGGCCTTCCATAGGCCGACGATCTTCTTGCGATCCTTGATCTTCCGTTGGGAAAGGGCTTCGTTCCTGCCGTGGCTCGTCGCCTGGTCATCGTCGTAAAACCTGGTCCTCGCCTCGTTGTCGTGATCTATGTGCTTGGCGAGCGACATGTCGACCACGACGCCCGAGAGCCCCCTGAGCCTGAGGCGATGCTTGAAGTCGGTGTCCTCGTACCCCCAGCCCTCCATGCGACCGTCATAGCCCCCGACGGCCTCCCAATCGGCCTTGCGACACGTCGTCATCCCCGAATGGCCGGCCGACCCGAGCGTTCCGAAGCTGACGTAGGACTTGTCCTTGAATCCCTTCGATAGCTCCGTCGCGAACTTGGGCGACACGATCATGTCGCAGTCAAGGAAGCAAAGCCACTCCCCGCGAGCCTCCCCCGCGCCGGCGTTCCTCGCCTTGGACAGGTTGAACGTCCGTTGGCCCGGGACCCTGACGACGCGCGTCCGGGGGAACTTGTCGGCCCAGTCTCCGCAATACTCCGGGCACGACCAGTCGACGATGACGACCTCTGAATTGGGCTGCTGGGACAACCTCGGGAGCGCCCGTTGCAGATGCTCGAGCCTTCCCATGCAAGGCACCACGAACGATATCAAGGGGTTTTTGGGGAGGCCCTTCTCGCCCACCAGCGATTGGAGGAGGGCCGGCCGCCCCTCCGAGGCGCCATGGACTTCCCCGATCTTGAATCTCCCCGGCAGGAGAGACCCGTCGGAATCGAACACCATGAAGGTATCCACCTTCTCGGCTTCCAGGACTTTCCCGGGAAGCGCCCCCTCGATCGCCTCGGGAATCGACGCGTCTCGAATCGCGATCTCCTCGGCCGCCCGGAGGGCCGAATCGGAATCGAAGCAGCAGGCGTCGAGGCATTGGAAGAAGCGCCAATTGTCCCTCATCGCCAAGGACACGTCCCTGGCGTCGAGAAGTCGCTCGGACATTGTCCCGCACGAGGCCGACGCCTTCATCTCCGCGAAGGCGCGACCGACGTCCGCTCCCTGCGCCGTCGCGACCCAGGCGCGGCCAGTCGGGTTGACGAAGGGAACGTTCTGGATCGTCCTCGTGACCCTCAGGTAGGGGACGGCCGACAACGCGACCTCATGGTCCCTCATGCAGCCCACGCTCAGTCCGTCCATCCCCAGGACGGCGCAGCACCTCTCGTCCTCGAGGACGTCGATCAACTTCCTCGTGGGTTCGGGGAAGAAGGACTTCGTCACGATGGTGAATCCGGCCGTCTCGAGGAGCTTGACTTGGGACCTCCTCGTCTCGCCCCTCTCGTCGTGTCCGTCCAGGGAGCCGAAGAACAACAACCTTTTCTCTTCGAAATGACCGAGGAGCCCTTGGATCCTCTGCTCGTATTGACGGACGGGCATCCGGTTCTCGATCCAGGCGTCATCCTCGGCGATCCATCCAAGCCTGGAGAAGTGGGCCATGGAAGCCCCATGGCCCATCCTCAGGCTCGTCTCGGACGGGTACAGGAAGGACGTCGGGACTTCCATGAACCAGAAGTCGTTGCTCTCCCAGTCGGCCATCAGCCTGGCCTTCCCGGGCTTGACGTGGACGAACAAGGGGCTGAGCGGGTCGGAGTACAGGAAGCAGGCGTAAAGGTAGTCGTCCCGGAGAAGGAGCTTCTTCATCTCCTCCGGGTCGCCCTTGTGCTCCGTGATCTCACGCTTGGCGACGAGGAACATGGGTCACATTTCCTTGACCGGATGCCAGAGGCCGTCGCCGTCGACCACCGGGCTCGGCCTCCATTTCAGCTTTCCCCGCGCCCTGGGATTGCGAATCGGCAGGAGCCCCGCGAACCTGGCGAGCGTGGCGATCCTCAGCTCGCAGAAGGCGTCGATGCGCCACGACTCGCGGACGATCCGTTCCATGCAGTCGTCCGACAACAGGACGCCGGCGAGGGGCGACGCCCCGAAGGCGCGTCCGCGCATGTAGTAAGGCAGCGATTCGACCTCCTTGAACCAATGCCAGCGGCTACCCTCAGGGGGATGGATCGTGGCGGCGACGAAGTCCTCGTCCCAGAGGTTCCCGTAGAAGTCCTCGACGCGTCCCTTGCACAGGACGTCCCATTCCGCGAGGAGCCATCGCTTGCAGTTCTCGTTGCGCCTGCGATAGTACTCGTAATAGCAGGCGTCCATATTATACCAGCACCTCCGCGGGTCGTACCCCGTGAGGTCGCCCCAGAACGGGGTCTGCTCGAGCCAGTAACCGGAAGAGAAGTACGCGCCCCTCTCCATCGAGATCGGGATCACGAGATGACCCGATCGCTCGAGCGACTCCAGGTTCCTCTCGGTTACGTCGCACGTCTTGTGATAGAGGAACAGGATCCCGAGCTCGCGCGGTCGGCGCCCGGAAACCCTGCGCCTGGCTTCCTCGACCAGCGCCCAGTTCTCCTCCATCGTGTACAATTCCCTAACCCTCGAAGCCGTACCCGAACGCCTCGACCTCCCTCACGAAGCGCTCGCCGACGATCCTCGCCAGCGTGGGCGTGTAATACGAGGAGTAATGATCGTGATGGGACTTGTTGACGTGGGGAACCTTCGCGTCGCGGCCGATGATCCTGGCGACCTTTTCGAAGTCCGACTCGATGCGCTCGAACCGCCCGACGAAGCTCACGATCATGGATCCGTCGGGACCGGTCAGGTAATCGTATTGGTTCCTCCAGAGCGATCGGGCGCCGTCCGGCAAGTCCATGACCTCGTCGCAGGACAGGAACTCCTCGAACGTATCGGAGTTGTCGAGGATGTACTTGGCGAACGGGTTGAGTCCGCGGCCCTCCGGGTTCTCACGCCGGATTCTCCTCATCATCGCCCACCATGAGACGAGGCGGTCCCACGGGTTCCTGACGAACGAGAAGCTGAAGGAGCTCCCCCAAGCCTCGACCCCGATCCTTCCGAGGTGCTCGCTGGCCGAGAAGTGCTTGGTCCTCCCGGTGACGGGAAGCCCCAGGGCCGAGCGAACGCTGTCTCCGCCGGTCTTCTGGATGTGGACGAAGACGAACCTCATGAGTTGGCGACGATCCTCCCGGCCCTCAGGTTCCCGGCGCTGATCTCCTCGCTTCGCCTGGCGCATTCGGGGAAATTCGCGTCGCAGAACTCGGCGCGCTGCTCGTCCGTGTTGTCGACCGGCAACGGGCCGCGTGGCCAATGGGCCACCTTGACCCCGTTAAGGACGAGCCTCGCCTCCAGGTCGTTGTCCTCGTGGCCCATGGGGGCCAGCGACTCGTCGTAGCCGCCGACGGCGAAGAAGTCGTCCCTATGGACGGCGATCCGGCCGCCCACGGACGGGTGCCCGACCAGGCGCGAGGCGTTCCCGGGTCCGACCTCCGCGACGACCCTGGAGACGTACCCCTCGCCGAGGAAGTTGTCGGCGTCGAGGTTGACGATGACGTCGCCGGTCGTCGCCCGGTGACCCATGTTCTTGGCCTTGCAGACGTGCCAGGGGAGGGGTTCCCGGAGGCGGACGTAGACGAGCCCCTCGACGCGGGAGAGCCTCGTCGATACCCAGTCGTCCAACTCGTCAGGGGACATGTAGTTCACCAGGACGAACTCGACGTCGTCATGCTCCTCGATCGCCGTCTCGACGTTGAGCAGGTACGTCTGGCGTAGCTGCCAGAGCCTCCCCTTGCAGGTCGTGCAGAACGATATCCTACGGGACATCCCCCAGCGCCTCGAGTATCCTCATGATCCGCGGGTTGGCGAGGAGGGCTTCCATGTCCTCCTTGGAGAGTTGCTTGTACCGCTCGAGGACCTTGAGCGCTTTCGCGTCGAATCGATGACCCCACCCGTCGAAAGAGCTGGGCGTGCTGAAGGCGTCCATCGTACCGAAGGCCCTGTCATTGGGATCGTCGACGATCTCCCTGGCGATCTTCATCCTGTATTCCTTGTCCACGAACCATCGATCGAACAGGATCGGGATCACCCGAGGATCTTTCGGCTCCAGGTAGAAGTCCTCGAAGTACCGGATCATCAGCTCGACGATCTTGTCCTTAGGGGTTCGCTTGGACCAGCGCGTCGTCGACGCGAACCAGTTGAGGGGGCTTCTCAGGACCACGAAGCACCTCTTCCGGACATGCGGGTCGTCCCGCAGGAGCATGTCGCGCCTCTCCGGATCGAGGACGTTCCAGTCGTTCTCGTAGCTGATGAGCCTGACGTTGTCCTTCCTGGGGATACGGCTGTCGTCCGGGACGAAGTTCTCGTTGTGGCCGCCGTTGTTCCAGTCGTTCCTGAAAATGCCCTCCTTGCGCAGGTTGTCGTCCGGGTTCAGGTGCTTGAATTGACCGAGGAGCCACTTGATGATTCCGTGGTTTCCGCTTCGTTGGGTCCCGAATACGTAGACGTCGATAGGGTCGGTCAGATTGGCGAGGGGCGTCCTCTTGCCGTAGCAGATGAAGAAAGATAGCTGGGCCACGACGTCGTCTTCCGGGATCTCCTCCTCCGGGACCATGTCGTCGCGCCATTCGCAGCCGAGATGCCTCAGGGAAGCCTCCCAGACCGCCTTGTTCTTGTGGTACTCGTTCGGGAACAGCGTGACCTTGCGTCCCGCGATGAGGCCGGCGATGGCGAAGTGGAGGCGGTTCGTCACGATCTCCTTGAAGAGCGCCGCCAGGGCGACGTACCCCTGGGGCGTATCGCATAGCCTCGTCGGGTCGCAGGCGTGGACGAACCGATGGGTTCTCCTCGAGCAGAAGTAGCCCTTGTCGAACACCGGTTCCGGGAGCTCCAGGTCGGCCCGGTACCCGAGCGCCATGTCCGGGGCGAAGCGCGATCCGTCGACGATGGCGCGCGTGGCGTCCTCCCTGGCGTAGACGTCGACTTCCTTGGCGAACGTCTCGTTGCCCTTCCGGATCATCGTTTGCGGCAGGATCACGCACTTGACGCCCTTCTTGATCGCCCAGTCGATGACCTTCTTGCGCCTCTTGGCCTGGCCCTCCTCGCCGAGGTTGCCTCCCCCGGTGATCATCAGGACGTCGACGTCGCAGTCGTCGTGCCAGCGCTCGTAGCTGATGCCGTAATGGGACATCAGTTGCAACGTGGCGTCATAGATCATCTGGTCCCCGACGTTCCCGTACATCTGCAAGTAGGCGGCCTTCTTGCCGCGCCATGGCTCGAACACGTCCTTCCAGGCCTCTGGACCAAGCAGCCGCCGAGGGGAGCCCCCCGGCTTCCAGTTTCCGAGGCGCATGGCGCGCATGTTGCGACCCCTGATGACGTCGTCACCGCTCACGCCGAGCGTCTCGGGGGCCCAGTTGTCCCATAACACGTGCAGGCGGTTGCCGACGTGGCTCCACTTCCCGTCGTCCTTGGAGGGCCGGTAGAAATCTCCGTCGGGCTTCAGGAAGAGCGGATCGCGCCAATCCTTGTGTACCACGTACCAGCACCCCGACGGTTCCTCGTCGAATGGTTTGGACCACGCGAAGCTCTTGTAGAGGGGGTTCACGTCGGAGATCGTCGTAACGAGGTCCGGATTGGAGGCGTCCAGCGTCACCTCCTTGTCGAAGTTCAAGAGGAGCTCGACGGGCTTGAATCCGAACTCGTTGACCGCGACGCGTCCGAGTTGCTTGTTCTTTTCCTTGCGACGCCTGTTCTCCTCGGACATCGCGAAGTACTGACCGCCCCCGGCGAACCTCATCCGGTCTACATTGGTGTTGGGTATCACCGTGTTGGGCATCGACCGGAAAAGGGCGACTTCCAGCCCGGCAGCCCATAGGCGATCCTCCATGTCGTTGTCCTGGTGTCCCACGGCCAGGAAGCTCTCGTCGTATCCGCCGACGGACAGGAAGTCCTTGCGCCACATGGCGATCATGCCGCCGGCGCCCTTCTGCCCCTGCGCCCGGAGGGCCACGCCCGGCCTGCATGTCTTGGCGAGCAGCGTGGCGAAGTTCGGCTTCGTCATGTTGTCCGCGTCCAGGTTACATACGATGTCGCCCATGGCTAGCCTGTGGGTGACGTTTTTCGCCACGGAGCAATGCCACGGGGTGGCGTTGTCGGGAGTCTTGAGCGCGTAGTACTTGAGGACGCCTCGGTCAATGTACTCCTTGAGCTCGTCCCTGACGAGTTCATCGATGTCGCCTGGGGAGTCATAATTAAGCAGGACGAACTCGACGTTGCCGTAGCAGAGATTGTCCTCGATGTTCTTCTTGTACGTGGCCCGTAACTGCCATTCCCTTCCCTTGCAGGCGGTGCAGAAAGAAACCTTGGGCGACGCCGGGGGGACGTCCGGTTCTGGTCGATCTAGCCGTTGATAACGCTGGACGAGCGAGCCATACAGGGACGTTCGCTCCTCGCCGGACAGCGGCTTGCCAAGCCTTCGGGCGAGTTCCCACTTGGTCCTGCGGTACATCTGGTTCTCGCAGGAGTTAAGCCTCATCTCGTAGCGTTCCTTGTCGGGCTCGTGATCGACGTGCTCGACCAGGGAAACGGGCAAGTGCCTCTCCTTGAGGCCGGCGAAACGAAGCGCGTCGTAGAAATCGGCGTCCTCGTGCCCATAGCTCCTGAAGTTCTCGTCGTACCCCCCGACGCGCTCGAAGTCCCCTCGGCGGACGACGCATGTACCGTCCGTCGGAAGTCCGCGTGGCTGGAAGGTCAGGAAAACCCCCGGCTCGATCCTCCTCGATATTTCCGCCGACAAGCTGGCGGACGCGACGATGTCGCAATCGACGAAGCAAAGGACGTCGTCCTTGGCGAGGGCCCCGCTTCGCGCCCCCAGGTTGCGGGCTCCGGAGAGGTTGAAATTCTTGGCCCACGGAGCCTGGAGCACGATGATCGACTTGTCGGGTTGTTCGCGCTGGAGGTTGATCATCCAATTTCCGGAATTATCCGGACAACCCCAGTCCACGAACACGATCCCGCTGTCGGGTTGGGGGAGCAGGCTCCGGACGGCCTTCTTGGCGTGTTCAAGGCGCCCCATGCATGTCGTTATGAACCGCAACATCGGGCTTCGTCTCCTTTTGGCCGAAGGGACGCTCGTTGAGGACGCGAACCTTCTCCTTGAATTTCTTCTCGTTCATCGCGAACAAGTCCGGCATCGAGAACCCCGGGCCATCGCTGGTAATGTTCCCGAAGTGATGCACATAAGACCAATTCGACAGCATGCAAGCGCAGCCCTGCCTCTCGTGGTGGAGGAACCAGAGCTTGTCCTCGAAGAACCTCGGCCAAAAGTCCTCGTCGAACGGGACGTCGCGGAGGGCTTGCTTGCGAACGAGAAGACAAAAGGAGCATATCTCTGGGAGGTACGACGTTCGAGGGTCATCACGGAGCCTCGTCAGGAAAGCGTCCTGGTCCTCCGGATACAACTCCCGCATGAGCCCGTCGATCTGATCGACGGCGACCCTGTCCTTGTTGGGGAACTTGAGCCCCTCGAATCGTTCCCTGACGCCGGGGAGGCACGGACGCATCTCGTTCGCGTAATTCGTCCGAGGCGCGACCGCGATGACGTCGTCATCCTCGTGGAGCTCGAGGCAATCGAGCATTTCCCTGGCCCATCCCTTGAAGGGGATGCAGTCGTTATGCATGATCATCGCCAGCTCGCCGTCGCGAGACTCGTTGATGGCCCTATTCAGGGCGCCGGCGAAGCCGAAGTTCTCCTTGTTGGCGACGATCCTGGGATCCGACAAGAAGGGTCGTTCTCGGGCATCCTTGATCCATCGTTCAAGAAGGCGGCGCGTCTTCGTTCGCGATCCGTTGTCGACGATGATGGGTCGCAAGTTCGTTCCCGGGTCGGTTACCAACAGTGAATCGAGGCAGGCCTGGGTATATTCCGGCTTGTTGAAGACCGGTATGATCAAGTCCATGTTTCAATCCGCGCCTCATGGCCCTTTTGAGGTATCATACAGACGAGGATCATACAAAATTGATACCAAAAAACATGCATTACATATGGGTCGGGACCGAGGAGATGCCGAGGGAGTTCCAGGGATGGATGGCCCGATGCCGGGAACTCCACCCCGGATGGCGCTTCAGGTTGTGGACCAACCACGACGTCGGGAGGTTCGTCATGGCCCCCATGATCGACGCCGCCCGGAAACCCGCCCAGAAGGCCGACATCATGAGGCTCGAGATTCTCCATCGCCACGGCGGGATATACATCGACGCGGACACGGAGGTACTCAGGCCGTTCGACCCATTGCTCGACGCGGAGGCTTTCGCCGGCCTGCAACACGAGGAAAAAAGATACCTATCCACGACGCCCATGGGGGCCACGCCCGGATCGGCGTTCTTCGCCAAGACGATGGAGCTCCTTCCCACGAGGGAGATCAACGGGAACATCGTGGCCCAGACGGCCAACGACTTCGTGACGTCGGTCCATCTGGATCATCCGGAGTTGCCGCTCACGGTTCACCCGAAGTACCGGTTCTGCCCGTATTTGTGGTGGGAATCGCCGCCGCTGGCTTATTCCCCGGAGACGTATTGCGCCCATCATTGGGCCAAGTCGTGGGCTTGACCGCCGCCCCGAAGATGGCTCGGTTATACGAGAGAAATCGGATCGAATTTTTTTCTTGACGAGCGGTGGGCGGCACGTATGATCTCGCATCCAGGAGACAAAAAGGAGGAAGGAAAAATGGCCAGGAAACTCTACCAACACATCATCACCGAGAACGAGGTCAAGGGGGCCGCCGACAAGATTACCAAGGAGACCATGAAGGTCTTCAAGAGTCGCGACCTTCTCGAGGGCTTCTACCGCGAGTACCAGCCCAAGGACGCCGCGGGAGACCAGCTCCCGACGGAGGCGAAGGAAGTTGTGACCACGGTCGAGGAGCGACTCGCCTGGACAGAGAAAAAGATCGCCGAGCTGCTCGACTTCGAGCTCGTCAAGGACGCGGGCAACATGTCGGCCAAGGCCGACCTCGTGGTCGGCGAGCGCGCCCTGGCCAAGGACGTCCCCGCGACGTACCTGCTGGCCCTGGAGAAGCGCCTGCGGGAGATTCGCGCCTACTACGACGCGATCCCGACGATCGACATGTCCAAGAACTGGGAGGATGGGGGGAAGCCTGGACACCGCAAGCATGGCCCCGTCGAGCAGTACAGGACGGCCAAGAAGACGATCCCCGTCGTCCTAAGGCCGGAGACCAAGGAGCATCCCGCCCAGGTCAAGGCGGAGACGCAGGACGTCCAGATCGGCAAGTTCCTCCATACGAACTTCTCGGGCTCGGCTCATCCGAAGGACAAGGCCGAGTGGATCGCAAAGATTGACCGGCTCATCGCCGCGACCAAGAGGGCCAGGATGCAGGCCAACGAGGTCGAGGTCGGCGACCAGCAGATCGGAAAGGAGATATTCGACTACATCCACGGGCGGAGCTAAACCCGACGAATAGATGATTGGACAGGTTCGTTCGTGGATAACCAGCCAGGTTCAGGCTCACGCGTCCGGCCGCCACAGTGGGGGTTCGATTCCCTCCCCCTATACTTGACATAGGGGTAGCCCAATGGCAGAGGCAACGGTCATCAGGCGCCCTAAAGTTCTGGCTGAGTCTTAGGTTGTAGCTGGCAAGTTCAGGCAAACGAGGTTATTCCTCGCCGCAGAAGCCAGCGCTCCTGACATTAGGCCGGGTCGCGGGTTCGAATCCCGTCCCCCGCTCGAAGCCCCCTCCGCGAGAGGAGGTTTCGAGCGGGGGTAACTCAGGGGACAGAGTACGGCCCTAAAATTCAGAAGGGGCGGCATGGCGGGCGAGGATCGCTCTCAGAACTGATACTTCTGAAAAACATCGGCCCCCGGGGCGGGGAAGCCCCGGGGGCTCCTTTTTTGTATGATCCCCCTCATGAAGATCGAGATAATATTCAAATCGAGCTCGACGCCAAAGGTCGTCAGGAAGGTCGAGGCGGTCTATACCAAGGGCGCCCTGCTCTGCGTCCAGCTCAAGGACGGCCTGATCATCAAGTATCCCCTCGAGAACGTGTTCAGCGTGGCTCACAAGCACGGCAAACATTTGGGATCATCGCGAGGTTGACATCCTCCTTGCACGAGGTACAATTATCGTGTAAGGAGGATGAAGATGCCGAGGAGAAAACCCACGGCCAGCGAGGCCGACCCGGAGACGTGCGCGAAGGTAGTCAATCTTCGGGACTGCGGGACGTCATGGCGCGACATCGAGCGCATCATGAAGCTCAAGCCGTGCAACGGCATGACGGCCGTGCGCTGCTACGAGAAGATCGTCGAGGGGAGCCTGTTCGAGAGTCGTGCGGCCTGCGACCCGGGCAGCAGGATCTTCGAGGATGATCGCGAGTATGTCGAGGTTAAGAAGGTGGCATGGGACCAACTCTGGCACGCCGTGTACTGGATCAAGCCGAACAGCGGACGAAGGCGCAAGACGTACCGGCGCGTCAACAGGCTGGAGGCGCTCCAGATATCCATGCGCCTCGCCAGGTGATCACATGAGCGAATTGACCAAGATGCCCGACGCCGAGCTCCGCGAAAGGGCGAAGATCGTCCTCTACTTCAAGGAGGAATGGACGTGGCCCGACGGGGAAATCCCGACCTGGGTCAGGGAAAGGCACCATGATACCCGCATGGCCATCAGGCTCGCCGTCGAGGACGTCCAGGATGAGGTTCTCAGGAGGTTCTGCGAGTGAAACGAAGATTCGCGAAGGGAGAACGCGATGATCCTGAAGAAGACCGTCGAGATCGACCTCAAGGCCGAGCGCAAACGCATCCAGAAGGTCGGTTATTACAAGTACGAGAAGAGGGAGATGCTCAAGTTCATCGACCTCCTCGAGGGCGGCGACCTGGAAGAGGCGTTCGTCCTGTATTGTTGCTGGCCCGCCAAACCACACAGGCGCCATGGAGGGGAGCGCGTTTCGATCCGCGAGTTCCTTTGCTGCGAGTTGCAGGAATTGATGGATCACATGTTCATGTTCGGGGAGGAGTACGAGCACGAGCTCGCCCCCGGAAAGTTCAAGTTCCCCGAGACGCTGTCCAGGAAGAGCCTGCTACGGCTCAAGAAGGCGAAACGGATAACGATCACAAGGTAGGAGGAGGGACGATGAGTAGGGTCGAAAAGCTGTACCAGTCCAAGAAATGCGACGAGTTGTTCCAGGAAGCCCGCGAGGCGTTCGAGGACCCCAACGGGGAGGACGCGTGGGACGCGGCGGACTGGATCTATATCAGGCTGCTTCCTGACGAGGGAAGCGACGACGAGTTCGACGACGACGAGCAGAACGAGCTGTTCGAGATGATCATCGCCGGGTTGACGTGATCAGGACGACAAGACCGACAAGAACTTCTCCTCGTCGAATCCCACCGATATCTTCGTTACCGTAAACGCCGTCGGGGAGTACGGGCGAGCCCCCCACTCGCCCTTCTCGCGGTATATCTCGGCCTTCTTGAACTCGCAGACCGAGTCGTCGACGACGCAACACGCCGCCACGATGTCATGCATGGCCTTCGCGACGCCCTTCTTCTCCAGGTAGGTATCTAGCCCCTTGATCATCGTCTCGAGGCCGGTCCTTCGGTTCTTGATCCGGGACTTGAGTTCGGACTGCATCTTGTGGGTCCAGGTCACCCCGTGGCAGACGTTCTTCGAGACGAACAACCGAACGCTGATGCGTTTGTTCTGCAAGAGATCCATGACCTGGTTAGGGGCCCCTCCGGGGTTGAAACTGGGGCACGTCAGGCGCCCCTTGAACTTCTCGAGGGGCTTCTCAACCATGTTGTCCCCCGCGAAGCCGCCCTGCTGGACCCACCTGCTGACGTAAACCCTGTCCGACCTGCGGAACGCCGCCCCGAGGTTCTTGGGCGGTGACCCGACGAGGACCGTCATATTGTACTCGGCCAGCTCGTCGATCAGCTCCGGCCCGTCGCAAACCCATCCCACGTCGTGTTTCTTGATCTCCTCCCCGTAGGTGGGATAATGGAACCCCGAGACTCTGAGCTTCTTGCCGTCCTGCGTGTCCCACCATTCGGGGCCGTGAAGCGCCCCGATGGGAATCTCGCGCTGCCCGCAATGGTCGAGGCCCCACCTGACGAGCTGGCATTGGTCCTTCGACCCGGGCGTCACGACGACGGCCTTCAGGTCGATCTTGGGGTTGTCTGCGAGCCACAGGAGCGTCATGAAGTCGTCGGGGTCGGACGTCTCCATCTCGAAGATGACCGGTATCATGCTCATTTCTTCTCCTCCTTGAGCTTGGCCGCCACGCACCTCAGGTATTGCCCCATCCCCATCGCGAGGAGCGACCTCGCGATGATGGCCTCGTTCTTCGTGAGGTGGTCGTCGACGGCCACGATGCCCTTCTCGTACGCCTGGGTGATCTCGTCCAGCGGGAAGTTAGTGCTCATGTCGCTCAGGACTTGATCCTCCGAGCTAGACGCCCGGACCAGTTGCTTCTTGATCGGGTCGATCTTCTTTTTCTTCTTTCCCATCCGGCGTCTCCTTCGACGTGTCGAGAATGTAGGTGGGGATGCCCTTCCTCTTGGCCAACGATATCGTATGGGCGGTCCCCCTCGACGTCCCGTCGTAAACGAATATCGCCCCGTCCGCGTTGCGAATCATCAGGTCGTTGCGGATGAATCCGGCGGATTTACCGTACCTCTCCCAGTCCGGGAGGAATCTATTGATCGGCTTGCCGTTCTTCTGCGCCCACTCCTCGCCAATCCTGTCCACTCCGCGGGCGCCCCCGGATATGACGACGTCGATCAGGAACCCGGAATCCTCGATGGCCTTCCTCACGAGCTCGTAATCCGTGATCGACCTTGAGCCGGCGATGACGATCCTCATCGGTCCAATCCTCGGTATCATCGTTTCACCACAGCATTTGGGCCACCCGTAGCACGAGCAGGCGTCCGGGTCGACGATGGTGACGAACCCGCATTTGCTGCAACAAACCTCGATCCGCTCATCCATGAATCCTTGTATGATCTCCCCTTGGAGAGGATGATACCTCAATGAGCGCCAGGTTGCCCGTCATAATTCCGGTCTTCAATCCCAAAGGACGTGTTCGCCGAAGGAACGAATCTGTGCCGTATGATGAAGCTGCGAGGCGATGACCATGGAAGAACACGAATGCGGGAAGGATTGCGAGCATAACAAGGGAAAGAAGAAGGAGTTTCACGGGGTCAAGGTATACCCCGGGATGAAGATCAAGTGGCAGGGGAAGAAGGTCCTCCCCAATGATCGCTGCCCGTGCGGGAGCGGCAAGAAGTACAAGAAATGTTGCGGGAGATGACCCGCGAAAGGAGAGAGAGATGGAACGCAGAGAAGCATTGGGGGCCCTTGTCGCCGTCGGAGCCGGCGGGGCCGTACTGACCGGGTTGTCGGGATGCGAGAAGCCCAGCCCCGAATCCATCCGCAAGATGCTGAAGGGCGCGGGCGAGAATGGCGCCTACTACGGCCTGAAGGAGTGGGCCAAGAAGGACGAGCCGTCCGCTAAAGAATGCGCGACCGCCCTGACGAAGAACATCAAGGAGAAGCTGTTGCCGTACCTGAACGGCGGGAACCTCCCGTCCAGCGACCAGGTTCAGGCTTTCCTGAGCAGCAGCCTGTTCACCAACGTCAAGCCCGAGGTCAAGCAGGCCATCGTCCTGGCCTCGATGGCCCTGGACGCGATCCTCCCCATCCCGGGCGCCAACACGTACCTGACTGAGGACCAGGTCAGCTACATCAAGGCGTTCCTGGAGGGCGTATCCGAGGGATGCGACGCGTTCCTCGGCGCGAGGAACATCATCAAGCCGGTCTGGCTGAAGTGAGCGAGGCCGGTCGTTGATCCAGCGGGCGGCCGGCGATCCCGGCCGCCCGTCTCTATTTCAAGGAAGACGGCCGTCGTACATAGAATGAAATGAATAGGCTGGGCCCGGCCGTCTTGAGTCCCTATTGCGAGCAATCTCCATGAGCATCACGATGTCCAACATGTCAGGCGGTTCCGATGGATACGAGGGCGGCGAGACTACCAGCACCAAGAAGGTTTTCATCGCCACGGAGGAGGGGGTCATATCGGCGGCCGAGTACTACGACCAACAAGTCGCGGCGTTGGCCGAGGATTCCGGTATCATTTCCGATCCAAACACGAAGACGTTCGTCGCCACCGGAACGGGCAATTGCTCGGTCTTGGAACAGGAGTTCGACACCGCGTTGAAGGCAATGAACCAAAAGTACGCCGAATTCATACAATCCTACGAGAAATACAAGCCCATTGCCCAGGAGGCGATACGACTCAACGTGCTACATTCGCGGAACGAGATTCATTGGGGCAACGAGGTCGACAACGCGACCTCGAAGATCAACGCTCTTAATTCCAGAAAAGACAGGCTCGAAGGGGAAAGGTCGAAGATCAACGTCTCTCAATGGTTGAGGGGAAACCGATACGAAAAAATCAACGAGGCGATTCAGGAGATTCAAAAACTCATCAAGATAGAAGAACAACGGGCAACGTTCGCCAGGCAAAAGATCGCCGATTCAAAAGCCGCCAGGGATGCGGCCTTGCAGGCCGAGTCGCAAGCCCGGGCGGAAGCCAATGGGCTTAGGGACGATACGTTCACGAAATACCTAAAGGCCTCGGCCAAGCGAAACGAGTTGTTGTTCTGTTACGCGAAAAACCCTTCCGAGAAGAAGACCCAGCCGGAGGCAACGAACCCGTTAGAGAGCTAACATGGCGAGCTTCGACGAATACATTGCCGCGATAGACCGCTTCCTCGCGGGGGCCTCGGACATAGACGACGCGCTCTTCGAGAACGCCGTCAGCGAGGCCGAGTCCGCGATACAGGCGCTCCAAACGCTCGAGCTCTCCGGAGAGCTTCCCGCGACGACGCAGGAGGAGTCCACCCCGGATGAGGAGGCGGCCGCCGACGCGCAGGCCGAGGCCGACGACCTCGTCGAGGAAGCCGTCGGGCAACAGGTAGCGGAGGTCGCGGCTGCGGGTTTCTGCCAGAACGAACAACGCATCAGTACCCATGCCTGTAATTCGTTGCATCCTGCCGTCGCGTTCGAGCCGGCAGGTCGTCGTGGCGTCTTCTGGCACGACAACAGGGACGGCACGTGGGAGATATACGGGCGCATCTTGCCGTCGCAAATGAGCGCCCGCGCCGTGCGAGAGGCTTACGAGATTTCCGATGTCAGCTTTCGGCCAGTGGTCTCTGAATGTTCCGGGTTCTCGGGGGCGTCCGGAGGACCAACCTCGCCCAGCGGGATCATCGACCTGAGCCAGAGATGCTCCAGCGACGACAACGCCGCCGAGACCGTCGAATCGGACCTCGTGGCGAGGCTCGCGCAGGGCATCCTGGACGTCAACGCCACTTCCCAGACCGTGGTCCTAAGCACGGACGCGGACGTGGACTTCTATCGTCTCGGCGTACAGAGCGGTACCAGGATCAGGATCGAGACTGGGGCCAACTCCGAGCAGGAGTTCACCGTTCAGTCCGTCCTGGCCGTGAACGTTCTCGACCTCGGTTACAAGCCAACCGCGCAGAGCGACGTCGCCTTCGTCTTCTCCGTCCTCGCCGCCGAGGACCAATGCGAGGCGATGGCCTGCGAGTTCAGATTGTCCTGCGACCTCGAGACGTCCATGTTCCCCGACGTCGTCGCGGACAGCCAGGGTCGCTTCCACGTCGTATGGCAGAGCAAGCCCTACGGTGACGAGACCCGTTTCCAGTTGTGGTATTCGCAGGTATATCCCGAAAGCGTCGGGCCGCGCCTGGGCTGTCGCAACAGGCGAGCGCACGCCCAAGGGGGGTTCGCCGAGATTCCCAGCACGACTCCCGGCGCGGTCAGGGTCGTGCTATCGGACGGAAGCATCACCAACTACGTCTCGACGGGCGACGTGGGGGACTACTTCTCCTACGGCGACTCGAAGATGACCCTCCCGACGTCGCAGTCGTCCGGGACGTTGCTGACCCGCACGGGGACTCATTCGTTGTTCCTCGATCTCGGCGCGACGGAGACCGAGGAGGTCATCACCTACGATTACGAAGACCCGGCTTCGGTAACGGGATCGGAACCCGATCCGGCCTTGACGACGGGCAACGGCCTGTTGGGGCAATACTTCTACGACGGCCCGACGCGAGCCCCGTCGACGGGAGCCCCGTCGACCGTCTTCGATGACCTGCGCCTTTCAAGGGTCGATTCGGTCGTCAACTTCACTTGGAACGGATCGATGCCGTTCCCCGGGGCACGCGGATCGTTTTCCGCCCGATGGAGCGGCCAGGTCGAGGCTCAATACACGGAGAACTACAAGTTTTACCTGACGACGGACGACGGGGGGCGCCTCTGGGTCAACGGGACGCTCTACGTCGACATGTGGTTCGATCACGAGCGCATGGAGAAATCGACCGTCGACATCCCCATGGTCGCGGGCCAGAAGTACGACATCCGCGTCGATTACTACGACATCGGCGGCCGGGGAGTCGCGATGTTGGAATGGAGCAGCCCATCAACCCCCCGGCAGGTCGTCCCGCAATCCGCGCTCTATTACGAGGACGGCGTCGACGAAGAACAGCCCGATCAGTTGCCGCCCGGTGCCCCGTCGACGACGCCCGTCGTAACGACGGGAACGACTACCGTGACGAGCATGTCCGGCTTGTGGACCGGGGTCAGCAGGTCGTCCGACAGGGAGGCGTGGGACGCCCAGGCGTCAGAGCTGGGGATCACTTCGGACCCATCCTACGTGGCCACGTCCACGAATTCCATCGTCGGCGCGGGCGACTTCGGCCAGCGTTACGACTTCGAGAACGTCGGCGTCATGTTCATGTCCCCTCCAGACAAGTCGGTCAGGATGAGGCATCTCATGATGCCGATCTATCCCAAGTTCGCTCCTCGCGTCTTTCCGGAGCCGCAGGCGTCCAACCAGTTGCTCGTCCCGGCGCCGAAGAAGCCGTTGCCGCCGAGTTTCATCGATCCCGTCGACATCAGCCGGGTCGTATCAGAGTCCCAGGTCAAGTACGAGGATGGCCCCACGAGGTTTACTCTCGAGGGGGACGCGACGGGGACTATATACACGAACGTCTTCGTAAACGACCCGTCCGGAGAATGGTTGAGGCTCGTGTTCAAGAAGGAAGACCTCGAGGGCGACTACAAGTTCATCCTTGGCAGGCTCAGGTGCGACGACGATCCTTGCGCGCTTCTCGTCCCCAAGTCCGGCGCGACGGAGGCGTCATCCAGGACGTACGACTTCGTGCTGAAGATATGGAGGGGTCCGGACTACAGGCTCGACCCCGAACAGGTCACGTCGGCACAGGTCACCTCCGAGAAAATATACGAGGAGACGTTCCGGTTCGAGCCCGGCGAGAACGTAACGATATACTCGTTCGCCAAGGACAAGCTCACGCTCGCCGCCGGCCACATGTACTTCGCGACCGTGGAACCCGCGCCTAACTTCCAGATCATCTACCAGGGAGCGGCGCCCGGAAACGTGATCTGGTCGACGACCGAGGAGGGGCTGTTCGAGCAGTATTTCGTCCCCTGGACGCTGCCTCCATTCAGGGGATTGTTTGCGCCCATCTTTTACGACGGTTATCTGGGAAGCATCACGGAGGGCAACGGAGGGGGCGCCGTCTCCGTGTTCGAGATGTCCAAACTGTTCGACATCGGGGATTCCCTCCAGATGGACTACTACGAGCTCGAGAACAGGATCATGCTCTCGAAGCCGTACATACCACCAAGGAATAGGCCGGCTGACAAGTTTTGGCACGGGGGATATACCTTCGGGGGAGGTTATTCGGCTGGACAGGCGATCCCCAAGGGCAAGACAATATATCGGACCGGAGCAGCTAACCCCTACGGCCTGACGTCCATCGTAGAGTTCTTCGAGTGGCCCAAAATCCCATCCTATGGCAGGTGGATATATCATACCGATGACCCCAGCGAGATACCCATCATCAACGACTTCCTGGCCGCTCGAGCCACCTACGAGGAGCCCCCTAGGGGGACGTGTTGCTGGATACCGATAGCCGACGCGCCAAAACAGACGAGGGGAACGCCAGGGGAGCTGGGATATTCCAGCGCGATATACGTCCTGAACAAGATCGTCCCAGCGACGCCGACGCTGAAGGTGTCGGCCCAAGGCATATACTCGGCCAGCTACGACTTCGATTCCGGTGGCGTCTCAAGGAACAACCTGGAATTACTGGACGGCGCCGGGGAGAAGTCGCCGTTCTCCGATCTGGAGAAGCTGCAAGGGAACGTGCCGCTCTGCGTGATCCAGGAGAGCGCGAACGGGTTCGTAAAGGGCGAGAGCTACGTGGGATCGCACCTCCCGGGCCAGATCGTCAGCGTCTCCTCCGAGGGCACCGTCGTTACGGAGCCATGGGTCACGCTTGAGGACCCGGGTACCGTTACCGGCATTGATCATCTTGACGGGGACCTCTTCGCCGTGACGAGCACGGGAAACCTATGGAGGATAGCCTCAGACGGCTCCGCCACGAAGGTGATTAGGGCCCCCGTCGGCCTGTGGGGCGCGATGGTGGTTCCGAACGAGGACCGCTATGGCGGGTTCGCCGGCAAGATCATATCATCTGGCGTCATCTCGAGCGATCCCACCGGGACGATCTACATATTCGATGTCGAGGCCGAGAGCTACGAGAGGTACGAGGTTGGAACGATGATGAGGGCCTTCGAGATCGTGAAGGCCAACCGCAACCTGTACCTGCTGGACAGCGGTAACGACGCCCTGTTCGTCGCGGCGCCAGAGAACTTCACGGACATCGTCGGCGAGATCATAGGGACGTCGGCCAATGGCCAGATATGGCTCGTCACCTGGTCCGACGATGGTCCTGTCGTTACCGAGATCGGGAGCGTGCCGACGCAGGACGAGGCCATCAAGGCCGAGGACCTGTTGTTCGCCCCAGACCTCGGGGCCACCGTCACGGAGATAGAGTGCAATAACCAATACAGGGCGACGCTCCCGTTCCAGTTGACTACCGAGGGGGACAACGTCAACCCGAGAATGGACATCGACGACTTCGACAACATCTGGCTGACGTGGCACTCGAACAGGACCGGTTCTGACGAGGTATACGTCGCCCGCTATGACGGGGATTGCGCCACGTGGAGCGTCCCGACGATGGGCGGCGCAGAAACGCGCGTCACCAACCACGGCCTAAGGGGGGCGTCCGGCAAATTCCCCAACGTGAAGGTCGACGCCGAGGGGGAGGCTCATCTCGTCTGGCAATCGACCGAGACGAGCGACCGCAAGGCGGACGTGTTCTATACCTTCTCGACCGGGGGCGGCCAACGCTTCCTGAACCCGATCAAGGTCACCGACAGCCCCGTCGAGGCGTTGATGCCGGACCTGGCCGTGAACTACGTTGGGAACGCGGAACGTATCACGGTGGTATGGCACGACAACCGCTTCGGGGATTTCGAGATCATGAGCGCGTCCAAGACGGGCGCGACGTGGCGAAGCAGCGGGCAACGGGGCGGAGACTTGCGGCTGACAGCGGCCTCTGGCGATAGTCTCTTCCCCAGGATAGTCGCGGACAAGAACCAGAACCTACGCGTCGTATACCACGACTACAGGCTAGGACAGGCGAAGCCCGCCATCTTCATGTCCTCCTACGTCACCTCCGCGCTGGAATGGTACAGTAGCGCCCAGGGCGGGAAGGACATGCTAGTCTCCCATGGTCCATCCGCGTCCCTTCATCCGGACATCGACGTCGACTTGGCGGGCGGCATAGGCATCGTTTGGTACGACGATCGCCACGCCCTGGAGAATCCGGACTATCACGAGGAAGTATACGGCATCTACTGCCTGAGGGAGGGCGAGTCGATCGGCAGGCCCCACTTCCAGGCATTGGACCCCCCGACCTATACCGAGTCATGGGCTTCGATGTCGATACAGGATTGCGAGACGGGAACGGACATAGAGTACACCAACGTCCCCGACGTATGCCTGAGGATAACGGCCCCTGGCACCATGTTCTGGCGCGCCTACAACGAGGACGGCATCTTGAGCCCATGGCAGGCGTTCAAGCCGGGTCCAGACCTCGAGACGATGATCGTCCCTTGGTCGCTGACCTGCGGCAACGGCCTCAAGACGGTATGCGTCCAGGTTCAGGACGAGTTCAACGTGTCGTATCCGATATGCGACAACGTCGTCCTCGTCGCGCCGGAATCACGGTTCAAGATCGACTTCTTCAAGGACGAGGCTTTGACGGAGCCGTTGCCGAAATATAAATCGTGGCCGATCACGACGGCCGGGGACGTCTACATCAGGATCACCACGGACGAACCCCAGGTTCACCCGCCGACCTTCGACGTCATAACCAGGGGTTCCCATAGCGTCTTCAATCAGGAGATGATCGCCGTAGGGGAGTCCGAGGACAAGGCCATCGGGGTCAACGAGACGGATACCGAGGCCGGCGCCATCGTCGAGCAACAGGGCGTGACCGGATTCGAGGCCGACGCGTACAGGTCGTTCAAGGGTCGATTCCACGTTTACAGGGACGACGGCGTATTCCACGCCGACGGGCTATCAAGGGTCGTCGTGCATGGCGGGAACCCATGCGACGCGAACAAGAACAAGTCGGCCGAGGAAACCGGCGGTAACGAGACGCCCCCATAAGGACGGAGCATGAGCTACTTCCCCGAATCCATCATGCCCTCTCGCCTCGCCGACGAGTCCGCCGACGTGAACGGCAACAAGTACATCCTCAACGCCTCCGACGTCAACAAGCACGACGAGGAGATCAGGGCGATCGAACGGACGTTGGGCGTCCGACGGCCCATGTTCCCCGGGTTGTGCTACAGCGCGGCCTCAAGCGGGTTCTCGACGGCGACGGGATTCTCGTCGGTGGAGGGATTTTCCGCCGCCGCCGGGTGCTACCCCGCGCCGTCAGGATGCGCCGGGGCGACCAACAACCTGATGGACGCGTTGCAGGACATCTTCGCGCGTCTATCCGCGATACGAGAAGGGCTCGTCCTCGTGACGAGCGGGACCGTCTCTTGCCGCAACGACGTCCTGGGCGGATCGACGGGACAGATCGTCTTCCCGACAAGCTGGCCCATCACGACGCTTGGGGATTACATCCCCCATACGTTCCCCGAGGAGATGCCGTCCGCCGACCTGGATTACGTCACGCTGGCGGACGTCTCTGGGATGCCGGAAATAGGATACGTGACCATCATCAACGACTCGGCCAACATGATTTTCCATGACGTGCCGGACTCTTCCGGAATACCCGACCCCACGAACGTGATTGGACCGACGAGCATCGCCCAGGAAGACACGCCTCCTGGTTATTCTGGGTTCTCCGGGTTCAGCGGGTACGTCGGGTTCAGCGGGCTGTACTACCTGGACGACATCGCGGTCGCCTCCGGGACGACCTCGATCGTTCCGGAGTACGTCCTAGACAGGCTTGCCGAGAGGATGGCGTCGGCGCAGGCCCAGAACGTGGAAATACTCTTCTACGCCGGACTCGACGCGGGCAACAATCGAATCCTCAACGTTCGGCGCGCCCAGCTCGGATCGACGCCAACGCAGCACGCGCCACAGGATCTCGTCTTCAAGGGACGCCTGTCCATTCAGGTTTCGCCGACGCTGCTCCGCTGCATAGGAGAGGACATCGCGCAGGCCGAATGCTATCTCAGGTCTGACGGAAGCGTCAAGTTCCGCGGGTGGACCGCGCCGAGCGGGTTCTCCGGCACGTGGAACGAGGACGGGCACGTGGCGTACGCGCAATACCAGGCCGTCCTGGTGAAGACCATGGACGAGGTCGCGCCGCTAAGGCCCGGGGAGGAATCCTGCTGATGGCTTACTTCCCGCGAGCGATAATGCCATTAACGCCCAAAGAACAGTCCCCGTTGGCGGGTCGCGGGACCATGACCGCCCCTAGGTACAACACGCACGACGAGGAGATCAGGGCGATCGAGGAGTTCGTCGGGGCCAGCGACCTGTACGCCGCCGGGACCGGCGTCGCCGCAGGAATTCTGGAAAGGGCCAACGCAGTCATCAGCAAGTTGAACGCGCTGGTCGATCCCGCCGGAGGCATCTCGGTATCCTCGGGAATGGTTCGTTCTGGCAACAGGGTGATATTCCCGGAGCCATGCATGGGGACGTTCCTCTTGACGGTCCCCGGATCGAATGACTCTAGCATCACGGTCTCCTCGACGGCTGGATTCCCGGATCAGGGCGTCATATCCATCCTGAACGAGATGGACGAGCGCGACGCGCAAAGGGTCGGCTTCACGAACGTGGAATGGATAAGGTATTCCTCCAAGACAACGCAGTCCTTCGAGGGATGCGAGAGGGGATACGGAGGAACGTACGCCGGATCGCACGCGTTGTCGCCGGCCGCCGCCATGACCACCAAGAACAACCTGCTCGACTATCCGGGGGACGTCGAGCATGACACCTCCGTGCATCGCGCGATAACGACGGCCTACGCCGAGGACGGGGCCTTCTTCACGAGGCACTTCGCCGCCTGGAGGAGGATGGACGTTTACGAGATCAAGATACTCGGCCTGTACGGGACCATGACCGACTTGGCGTGGAAGGTTCAACGGCGCGCCGCCCTATTCAGGGTTCTCCAGACGGACGCCGACTTCACTGGCTTCGCCGACCTAACGGGCGGCCTTGGGCTGCTTCGACAGAGGGATGATGGGTCCTACTATCTCGAGTCAAACGACGTGTCCTACGCTTTGCAAGGCGTCTTGACGTGGGAAGAGGCCAACGCGGTTGTCGACGGATTGTACGATACGACCAGGGGCGTCAACGGACAATACTGGCCCGCGTACGTCATCCCCGTCTTCTACGGCAGGCTCTCGCTGACGCTTTCCATCGCCGGGACGACCAGGGACGCCTTCGATCCGATGGATGGAATGAGGCTCCGGCAAGCCGCCACGGGAGACGTTTACGTGTTCAATTACGGCACGTTTGTCCCGACCTATGGCGACGTTAATTATCACGCGACCCTCGTGGGCTCTCAGATGCAGCAGCCCGAGATGGACATGCAACCCAACTCGAAGGGCATGGAAGAACCCGATGGAGGTACCACCTGATGGCGTACTTCCCGGAACGAGTCATGCCTAAAGACCTCGCTCGCGAGACGTCCGCAGAGGTGGACGGCAGCCCGCTGATTTACAACGCTACGGAATACAACAGGCATCATCGCGAAATCAGGGCCATCGAAAGATTCCTGGTCGGCACGGCCGGCTCCGAGGCTAGCGGCTTCAGCGGGTATTTTGACGGTTCGGGCTTCTCCTCCTTCTCCGGATGGTCAGGGGAGAGCCTCGCGACGAGCGGTCTCGTTGGTGTCATCTCGGAGGTGGAGAACCTCCTGGCGAGGATCGCCGACGACGGGTTGCTCACGTCGGTCGCTGGATACGTCATCGAGGGGGGCCGCATACCAATACCCGCCGGCGTGGCCAGCGCCGAAATCACGGGCCCCGTGGGGGCGTCCGACTCGAGCATCTCGTGCCCGCTGGCGAGCCTGTTCCCGAAGCGCGGGTACATGACTAAATTCAACGCCGTCAATACGACGGACCATTGCACGACGAACGTGCAGTCGTTCAGCGGGTCGTGCTCGAGCGGCGAGCTATACAAGGATTACGAGCCTTTCGTCGACGCGTCGTTGGGAGGATCGCCCGTCGGCCACGTTACGAACCAGGAGTTCATCTGGTACGACTATCGAACGGAGGACTCGTTCGAGTCATGCACGAGAGGCGCAGACGGGACGACCGCCCAGGACTTGGCGTCGGGCGAAGTAGCGATCCTCGTCCCGGGCAGGGCGTCTCTCATGCTGTCGAGTTACGCCTGGGCCAAGGGCGGAGACCCCGCGTTTTCCGGGTTCTCTGGCTTCAGACAGTTCATGGTCGGGCACGGGTCGAATCTTCTCGTCGAGGCCGGCGGCTTCTCCGGCGCGATAGAGCAGGTAAACGATTACTACTCGGTTGGATATTGCCTGACGGTAACGCCCAACTTCGACGACGTCAGCGTGTCGTCAGCCTACGAGGTTTGAGATGGCAGCCTTCGGGGAAAAGAACCTAGCGTCGCCGTTCGGGGCCGTGACCCCCCGTAACGTGTTCGACGATAACGGCTGGGGTTATTACGACTACTCCGGCTTCTCCAGCAGGGCTGGCGACGTCGGCATCGAAATCATGGGTTTCTCCGGCATAAGCGCCTTCTCCGGGTTCTCGGGGTTCTCGGGGTTCTCGGGGTTCTCCTGCAACCTACAGGAGCCAACATTCCTTCCCTTCAGGCCGACGCTAACGTACCCGACGACCTCGACCTCGTTGTCCGGCGTCGTCACGGTCATTTGGAGGGAATCTCTTCCCAGGGACCAGGCTTGCTGGGGGACGGTAACCTACGAGATACAGTTCACGGACAGCTTCTCCGACGATCGAGGATGGAGGACCATCGCCTCCGGCATACCGCAGGGGACCACGTCGTACGACTTCGATTTCTCCACGGTGCCCATGACCGAGGATGGCGGCATCAGGCTCAGGGCGCGTGACCAGAGGAACTTGTTCAGCGAATGGTCGTCGAACAAAACGCCATTCGTGGTGGCCAACCACGCTCCATCGCAGGTACGGCTCATCGCTCCCTTGTCCGGCGAGTTGTTTGACAACACGTTGACGGTGGTCTGGCGCGAGGCCACGCCGAGGGACGTCGACGGCCATCGGGTCAGCTACCTGGTCCAGATAACGCCCCTCTACACGTCCGACCAGGGATGGGCCAACATCCCGAACGCCACGAGCCTCTCCGAAGGAACGGTTTCCCACGTCATCGACGTGACGAACTTCCCGGAGGGCGATGATTACGGCGTTCGGGTGACGCCTTATGACGAGCTGGGCGAGTACGGGACGCCGGCCGAGGTCGGGCGCCTGAGGATCGAGCACCAGGGCACCTTCGTCATCGACACGCTCGCGCCGGTCGGTTCGATAGAGATCAACGAGGGAGACGCCTTCACGACGGAGAGGCGCGTCCGCATCCGGATGAACGCGACGGACGCGACCAGCGGCATCAAGGACATGAGGTTCAAGAACCACGGAGAGGAATGTTGGTCGGATTGGGATACGTACGTTCCGCAGAAGTTCTGGGACTTGTCCGCCGGGGACGGCATCAAGCGCGTCCTCGTCCAGTTCCGGGATTACGCCGGAAACGTGACCGAAGCCTGCGACTGCGAGATCATCAGTCGCGTACTCTGCGAGGAAGGGGACGTCACCGACATTGAGGTTTACGGCGACAAGCTCTACGCCTCGTTCGACGCGAACGGGAACCTCATGGAATACAAGGCGCTCGTCAGGCAGGCGCATGATTTCGACGAGGACAGGCTACTCGCCATGACGGCCTTGAATAGCTTCCTGTACGTGGCCGCTTACGACGCACCGAGCAGCATTGTCTACCGGTACGACGGGAACGTCCAGGAAGTCGCCACGGTCAATGGGGAAGTGATGGCCATGGCGACGTATAATGGCTTGATATACATGGGGTTGCGAGACGGGAGGATCATCTCTCTCAACGGGACCTCGACGACGGTGGTCCTCTCGACCGGATATCCCGTGACGAGGATCAGGAACGATGGGACGTTGTTGTACGCGGCCTTGTCTGCGGGGGGCGCTTATTACGTGTTCAACGGGACCACTTGGACCAGGACGGCGCTATAAATGGCTGACCCGACCCTAACCCTGACGCGGCAGTACTCGCCGACGTATTCGGCCAGGATAGGCTACACGTTGCCCGTCCTTTCCGATACCGATACGCCATTCCCGGTCATATCGTCTACGGACTGCGTATATCCTGGAAGCGGGACGCCGGCATGGCCCGCTTCCTGTACCATCATCGACGGCACATCGTCGCCTAGCGGCGGGACGCTCGTGTATTCTTGTACCGTCGACGGCAAGCGCGTCTATTACTTCCACGACGGCACCGAGGCGCTGGCCGAGCTCATGATCTACGAGGGCATGGCGCTCGTCTACTCGTCGTCCGCGATCAGCAGCTACGCCGACTGGGACGCGTACAACGCGGCCGTCGGGACCGAGCTGTTCATCGACTTGCCTACGTCCGTGCTGGAGTCCGAGAAGGAGTACACGTTCTCCCTGCGCGTGACGATAACGTCCAATCATAGGTGGGAGTATTGGCAGCAGCAGACGGGTCGCTGGGACCATTACCAATGCCCCCAGTACGTGGCGAATTCATCCTCTAGCGGATGGGCAACGCTCGACGGCGTCGTCAACGAGATACCAGTCGTCTCCGACGTCTCCACCAACGGGGAGGCCAGCCCCAAGCTCGTACACGAAGGGACGGCCCTGTTCATGTTCCGCGTCGACGATGACGACGGGCCGGCCTTGAACTACTGGATCGAGTCCGGGATCATGACGCCGTCAGGGTTCATGCTAGAGAAGGAGTTCAGCGCCGAGCTCGGGAGGATCGTCGGCGGCAGGGACTTCTCCATTACGTACGACGGCAGCAAGACCTCCAACGTCCAGTACGCGTGGCGCGTTCGGGCGGACGACGAATACCCCTACGGGGACGGCGTCACGTCGTGGAGCCCCCTCAATTACTTCCGGTTCAACGCCTTGGCGCATGTCAACTCGCTGGAGATGGGCGGCGAGGAGTTGTTGACGGGCATCGAGCAGACGATAGGAAGCCAGGACGTCCTGGTGGAATGGAACTACGTCGATCCGGAGGGAGCCGCGCAGACGGCCTACCGGCTCGTCCTGACGCCGTCCTCCGGGTCGCCCATAACGTACGAGAACAGTACGGCGGCGTCCTCCTTTACGATTCCCCTCATCCCACCGGGGAGTTACACGGTAACGTTTTCCGTCAAGGACGACATCGAGTACGGGATCGTTTCGACGGGCAGGATCATCTCCAACGCCAGGCCGAGAGCGACGAGCCTGAAGGTCGAGGACGAGGTCAACCCGTCGGATGTCACGACCGCAACTCCCACGATCAAGTGGACGTTCCGGGACGACGACGCTGACGATACGCAACAGAAATACAGGATCCAAGTCGCCACGGACTCTTCCTTCCAGAACCTCGTCTGGGATACCGGACAGGTCACCGGGGCGACCGATAACGTCGTTTACGGGACGGCGGTCCCGAGCCCCATCGTGGCACCCGTGGCGCTGACGCACCAGAAGTATTACTTCCGCGTTCAGGTCTACGATGGAGTCTCGTGGTCCAGCTTCGACGTGGATGGCTACGGCTCGTTCTACGTCAATAATCCCCCCGGAGACCCGACCCTATCGTCGCCGAGCTCGGGGACGTATGCCGGGACGCTGACCGTTACTTGGACAGAGGCCGTCCCGCCAGACGACGATTCCGACGAGGTCAGCTACGTCATCGAGATGACCGACAACTTCAGCGAGGACAAAGGCTGGACGCAGGTAGCCGGCCCCATACCGGAGGGCACGACGAGCTGGGAGATCAGCCTCGCGCAACGGCCCTCCGGGGACGATTACGCGATCCGGATCATCGCGACGGACGGCATCGCCACGTCCGACCCCTCCAACGGAGGAACGTCGCCCAGATTCGGGGTCGAGGATCACGCGCCCACGACGCCGACATTCGTCGCGCCCGCGTCAGGAAGCACCTCGGCTCATCGCATCGTCGCCGAATGGCAGGAGGCGGATCCAGTCGACGTGGACGGGGACGCCGTACTATACAGGATTTGGATAACGCTCGACGGGGGATCTAGCTGGACGATCGTGGATACCGTTCCGGCGGGAAACACGAGGGCGGTCATAGAGGCCGGGGACTACGACAATGGAACCGTACAGCTAAGGATGCAGGCCATCGACCAGAACGGCTCGACCGGTTCGTACAAGTACTCGGACGAGTTCCAACTCGACAACTCGGCGGCGGCCACGGACTTCGAGACGCTCAACGGCATTCGATACGTCTCGACCATAGACGGAAGACTTCGCAAGATAGTGGGGAGGAACTGGACCCTGGAGCAACCATGGACGTATGGGCCTCCGACGGAGTTTGAGGCCTTCTCCGAGGGAAATCCGTCGGTGACGGTCAAGGACGGCAAGATGTACATCGCGCCGAAGACCGGGTCGACGTTCATACTGCGGCAGACCAAGGACTAAGGAATGGCTTATTACATCGTCCCGACGGGGACGCCCAACCACAAGCTAGTCCTGGAGGCGCGCTCGACCGACGTCCCGACGCCTCCCTACATGCCGTCTGGGAAGACGATTAACTGGCGCAAGAACGGCATCGTCATCAAGTCTGGATCGACCGACGACGCCTCCATGCTCAAGGTCAACACCAGCGATACCGCCGACGCCCATTTCACCGCCGCCGACTCGAACGGACAGGTGGATTTCGAGATAGACGGTGTTTTCTCCAACCCCGTCTCGTTGTCCAACAACCTGCCGACCATCGAGTCCGCGAGGGTCGTCTCGGACGCCTATGGGTTGTGTTACGAGTCCCCGCTCGTCGCCTGGAAGTTCGTCGACGCGGACGAGGACGAGCCCTGGAAGTACAGGGTCAAGCTGGGCACGGCGGCCGGACTCGGGGACTTGTTCGACAGCGAATATGTTTTCCTTCCCCAGGGGCTCGACCTGGACGGGGATGGCGTCGTTACCAGCGACGACGTCTCGATCATCACGTCGTTGCCCGGATACCCAGGAATCATCACTACCGACCCGTCCTTCGACGAGGCGTACGACCTGAACAAGGACGGCGTCATCGACGCCGCCGACGTCGCGGTCCTCAACGCGAACATGGACGGCTCTCCTCCCGTTGGGCCGGTTGACTTCAGCTACAGGATACCCGTCACTCTCGCCGAGGGTACGACCTTCCATTGGACCATCGAGGTAACGGACGGACAGAAGGTCGACCCGTTCGCCATAGACTACCCGCCCGAGCCGGCCAGGACCATGGTGACGGCGTCGGGGTCGGCCACGGTCAACACGTCCCCGACCTGTACCAACGTCCTCGTCAACGGACAGGCGCCCGGCTCCGTCGTCCCCGTCGCGACCCCGGCGATCTCCTGGACGTATGCGGACGTCGACGGGCAGCCGCAGGAGATATTCCACGTACGGGTTGCCGCCGATCCCTCGTTCTCCGACGTCCTATGGGACTCGGGAGAGGTTCACTCGTCGGCGACTTCGATCGTCTACAACTATGACGGGACGGGGAGGGCGCTGACGCCACACGTCATGCTTTACGTCCATGTCAGGGTTTACGACACCTTCCATAACGAGGAGATGTCCGGGATCGGCACGTCGTGGTTCTTCTTCTCCGGCATACCGGTCCTGAGCAACGTGCTCGTCGACTCCAGGCGCAACCCGCTTGACCTGAACGACCCGCTACCTACCCTGACGTGGCAGCATTCCGACGTCGATGGCGACCAACTCGCGGGCTACGAGGTCAGGATCGCGGATCATTCGACCGATCTCGGGACGGACTCCTTCATCGGGAACGTCGACGCGACGGGTACGAGAATCACGCCTGAGGCGCACCAATATACCTATCGCGAGGAAGCATGCGTTTACGGACCCCTTCAGGACGGCGTCAAGTATTACTTCCAGGTCAGAGGATACGACGTCTATGGGTCGGCCTCCGAATGGAACACCGGGTACTTCAGGCTCAACTCGCCTCCGACGGCGACCAACGTCAGGGTTCTTCCGACGGAGCCCTATACCAGCGACGACTTGACGGCCGACTACACGTTCGTCGACGAGGAAGGAACCGAGAGCGACAAGACCGAGGTCAGGTGGTACAGAAACGGCGTCGAGCAATCAGGACTCAGGAACCAGAGGACCATTTCCAGCGCGTATACGGTCCCCAATGACTCGTGGTATTTCACGGTCAGGCCGCACGACGGCGTCGAGTACGGGTCTACCTACCCGTCGTCCTCGGTGACCATCTATAACCGCGTCCCGACGGCGACCATCATCGGGTTGTTGCCGGAGAACCCGAGAAAGGACGATGACCTAAGGGCCATCTTCCTGCTTGACGACCCCGATGGAGACCCGGTAACCGCCATCCTGAAATGGTATAAGTCTGGCGTGGAGCAACCCGCGTTGCGGAACTCCGCCCTCGTCCCGTCGTCGTACCTGGCCAAGGGGGACGTCTGGCATTTCACCGTCCAGCCGTATGACGACTACTCTGTCGGCGAGATCGAAACATCGTCCAGCGTGACGGTGCTCAACACGCCTCCTTCCATTGACCTCATGCTGGTAGAAGGGAGCGTCTCCCCTAAGGACGTCTCGAACCCCAACCCGCTGATCAAGTGGCGATACGTCGACGAGGATGAGGACGATCAAAGCCGTTATCACCTGGCGATCGGGACCGAGCCGCTCAGGACATCGGGGGCTCAAAACGCGTTGCTTCCGAGCAGCCAATTCCTCGTCAATGGGATCGTGTCGACGGCTTCCGGAGCGGGAACCGTCCTGGCCGGCAACGACGTCTTCGATTCCGGGTCAGTCGCGTCCTCCGCCTCGAGCTACAAGTACTTGACCGAGGACGACAAGCCGATGATGAACCTGCTCCCGTCGGACGTGTCCTCGTCGACGGGGTACGTCCTATCGACGGACGGCTCGGAAATGACCCTGGTCAGCGGTTCCAACAGGGGCGAGATCAACTTCTCCTACTCAGGGGAATCGGGGACATTCTCCTTCGAGTTGTCCTACAACATGGACAAGAAGGCTTGCCGATACGCCATGTTCGTTGACGGCATCAAAATCGACGAGTTCCAATCCCCGCGCGCAAGCGGAGCGGCCACTCAGTTATTGAAGTCCGCGCGCCTCGATTCGGGATCTACGATCTCCTTGACCGCGACGCCCGTCGACGAGAAGGCGAGCGGTTCGTTCGTCAAGTTGTCGCTTGCCCCAAAGACGAGATTCGAGGTGAGATGCTCCGAGTTCGACGAGTTGTCTGGTTACGTCAGCCAAGCGGACGGAAGCATTGTCCTGAGCGGGCTGGCCGGTACGGCCAGCTACGCCTTCCAGTTCCCGTCGTCGTCCAGTTACGACGTGGAGTTGCATTACGTTACCGAAATGACCGGATCTCCGAGCCTCGTTCTGTACGCCGATGACGCGGCCATAATGAATTTCACGTACGAGAAGGGGGCCGCGAGCAGGATCAGGATCGCTCGCTCCGTACAAATCAACAGGGGCGACGTCGTCAGGATTTCAGGGACGTCCCAAGGCGGAGCCCTGGCCCGCGTCTCCAAGCTGGTCTTCATCCCAAAGGAAACGCTGTCGTACGGAGCCCGGCTCGAGGAAGGGCGAACCTACTACGCGTCCGTCAAGGTGAACGACGGGGCGGCGTGGAGCGACTGGTACACGACTCGCTTCACGATGGATGGCTCGGCGTGGGCGTCCAAGGTATCAAACGCAAACGGGTGGACCATCGAGACCACCTTCCAGCTTGTCAAGGAATGACGCATGGCGAACGCGAGCACTGAATGGATCCGCCAAGGCGATGATTCCTGGGTTTACAACACCGGGCAGTCGGGGACGACCGCGTCGACCACGGTAACGACGCAGGCCACGCAAGCCGAGGAGGAAACCCAGGAACAGACGACCGGTCAGGCCCAGGACGTCGCCGAGGCCGCCGGGGAGGCCGCCGGGGAAGCCGCCGTGGCGTCCATCACGACGTGTTCTTCGGATGAATTTCAGGGCTTCCGGTTCTACGACGGCGCGTCGTATGGCTACGTCCGAGTACACGAGGACAAGGTAGAGCTGCTGGTCGACGAGCCACTCGAGTACGAAGGCACGCCGGATGATCCGTTTGACGGCACGAAGCCGCATACCTACAGGGTTACCGGACGAGGGAAGGACGTAAAGCTGTACATCGACGGCGTCCTGGCCATAGACGGGACAGGCAAGTTCTCGAGGACCACCTCGGAGAGGATCGTCGAGTTTGGGGACATAGCGGGCCGCGAGCAGTCCATCGGGTCCACGTGGGACTCGTTCAGGTATAGCATAGCGGGCGCGATCGCTCCGACGTCGGACACGACGTCGTTGTTCGAGGAAGTCGCCATGTTCCCCTCGGGTTCGATAGGGACGATGAGGGCGTATGACGACGCGCTTTACATGTCCTACGACCCGTCCGACCCGCTCCATTCCTCGACCGTCTACAAGTACGAGGAAAGCGATCCGCCAGAGACGCGGGCCGTCCTCGCCGTCACGAAGTCCATGGCCACGTCCGTCCTCGCGGACCCCAACCGGCAAGGTAGCGTTTTCGGAACGACGGGCAAGCTCGTGGGGACGGACAGCGGATTACAGTACATCCTCGGGAGCAAGGCCGCGCCGTTCGAGGTCGTCACGAAGAACAACCTGCCACCAGAGGACCAGGGATGGCAGTTGGAAACGAGCTGTTCCTCTAGTTGCGCTTCCATGTTCGGCGACGCGCTCAACATAGATACGCGGCGGGAAACCGGAGGTCGTTTCCACAAGTACGTCCAGCGGCGCCGGGACGACGCGTGGATAACGCAAACCAGCAACGCGAGGGGATGGACCGTCGAGGCTCGCGTGAAGGTCGTTGACGACGGGTCGGTCGGCATCGACGCCCCCGTCAGGACGGGCAAGGATTACGTGTTCCTGTCCTACTTCGGCGAAACGATGACGCCGGACAAGTCCGAGATGGCCAAGCGGGCCCTTGACCTCATGCTCATGAACATGGGGCCCAACGACCGGTTCAACGTCATATCCTTCTCGGGGGTCAATACGCCCTGGTCAGAAGGGCTCGTCGACTCAACGAGATACGAGATATCATCCGCGAGCGAGTTCGTCGACGCTCTTTACGCCCAGGAAGGAGCCAACCTGACCGGGGCGTTCACGGCGGCGTTCGGGCAGGATTACGAGCAATCGGACAAGGTCGTCATCCTCGTCAGCGACGGAAGCACCGACACGTCCGCCGCCACCGTGGAACCGATCGTAACGGCGGCAAACGCGGCTGGACCGAACGCCCAGATATTTTGCCTGGGGATCGGGACCAGCATCTTTAACCAGTCCCCGACGAAGAAGGAGATGCTGGAGGACATCGCGTCGAACAACGCTGGAGCGTCCAAGTTCGCGTCCACGGACAACGACCTCGACAATGAGGTGCTCGCCCTTTGGAAGGAGATCACGCCCGACTATAGCTTCGACGGGACCGGCCCGCGGGGGAGCGTCGTTTCCCGGATAGACACCGGGGACGGCTCGGACGACTTTGAGGCCCAGCAAGCGGGCGTCGAGCCAGATGATGACATCGAGGCTCCGGCGATCGTCGTTAACGACGGGGTATACCAGGAGATCGTCCAGTTCTTCAACGGCGGCATTCGCCTGAAGTACGCGAACGTTTTCGCGCCGCTCAACATGTCCCAGCAATACCAGACCATTCGGATCGTAGGGAAGGACAGAAGCATCGCCGTCTTCGCCAAGGCGGACGGAGATCAGATGTTCCGGCGCATGCTGTACGCCGAAGACGCCCTTTACGTTAGGGCGTCGGTAGCGGGAGAGCAGGAGAGGGCGGACGTAGCCGTCGATTCGACCGGATTCGCACACGCCGTATGGCAGGACTCTGAGGGCGGTTCGTGGAGGATCATGTACAGCAAGACGGCGCCCGACCTGGATGACATCAAGTCGTCTGGCACGGGTACTTTCTCTACGTCAAGCCCCAACCTTATTGCCTCTTCCGCCGCGACATTCGTCGCGTCCGGCGTGCAGGCCGGGGACATCATCGTCCTGTACGGGAACAAGGAGACGGTTGTCCCGCTGAGGACCAAGGTCAAGGAAGTCCTCAACGATAACAACCTGCTCATAGACGGTTCTGTCGAATCGGCTGGTCCCGACGAGGGGACGCTAAGCTTCGTCATCTTCACCGGACGTACGGAATGGACGCCGCCGCTCGTCATCTCGACCCAATCGCTGGATTCCTACAACCCGAGGATCATGCTTCACTCCTCGAACGTCGCGTACGTCGCCTACGACAACGACGAGACCGCCAACAAGGAAATCCACCTACGAAGGATCAACTACTCGCCGGCCTACGGAGTCCCGGAGGATTCTGTTCAAATCACGAACGCCAGGTTCGACTCCAAAGAGCCCGATTTGGCCGAAACGGCATCCGGGAACATCTTCCTGGCATGGTCGGACGCGAGGAACGACGAGACCAAGAGCGAGATATTCGGATGCGTGATCGACCCTGGCACGTTGCTCGAGGTCAGCGCGCAACGTTCCTTCACCGGCGATTCCAGCGAGGCCAGAAACCCGAGGGTCATCCGGCATCCGGCCATCCCGAATCAGACCCCCTCGATGTTGGTGGCCTACCAAGACTTGGTTGGCTCGTATACGAAGATAAGGACTTTCCGCGTCACCGGCGAGGAGACGATGTCCGTCTCCTCGATCCAGACCATCAGCGACGCCGTCGGAGGAAACAATTCCTTCCCATCCATCGCCACCAACGGGAAAAAGGCATTGGTGGCGTGGCAGAACGATGCCCTCGGGACCTCGAGCATCTGTTCCTCATGGCTCGACCAGAACGAGACGATCTTCTCGTCGGCGGAACGCGTTACGAGGGGACGCGGGGAGTCCGTGAATTGCGACGTCCTCGTCGACGCCTCCGGGGCTGGATACGTTTCTTTCCAGGATGATCGCTCTAGGACGGGATACCCGTCCATCTACTATGCCAGGTATTCGGCGGCGGACGAGGAGTGGCTCTCGAGCTCCGGGCGCGGCATGGAAGCCCGGATCGACACCTACATGACCAGATCGGCCCGTCCCGCCATGGCCATGGACGAGCAGGGCGTCGTCACGATCCTATACGAGGCCGAGAAGGACGAGGTCACGTCGCGGATCGCCTCGTGCTTGGTCCAGACCGGATCCGCCATCAAGCCGTCTTCGTTCTCCCCGGAAACGGACGACTTCGTCTACAGCGGCGTCAATTACGACAACTCGCTCGTGGGTTATTTCCCGCTCGACGACGACGACTCAGATTTGATCGTGGAGAACAAGATTCGCAGGAAGTCAGCGATCCCGCCGCCCCTCGAGATCATCATCGTCCTCGATACGTCCTCCGGAATGTCCGCCGAGGCGTTGACGATCGCCAAGTCGGCCGCCTCCGAGGTGATCTCGCTGCTCGGCGACGCCGATTCCTTGGAGGTCATTACCAGCGAAAGGCTAGCCTCGAACGGTGAGATAATCAGGCTCTTCGGGTCATTGCAGCCGGCGACGACGGCGAACAAGGCCACCGCGCAGGCATTCGTCGCGTCCCCCTCCGGAACGACCGAGGACGCCGCTAGCGGGTCTCTGATCGAGGCCGTCGGTTATTCCTTCACGGCGTCATCCGTAGGGGCCGTCATCGTCCTTTCGCAGGGCGAGACGACAGACGCTCAGGGAGGGGCCGTCGACCCGTCGGCCGTGTCGACTTACGTCCCCGTCCTCCAGTCCGCAAACGAGCTGGACGTCGCGATCTTTTCCTACTCGTATCAGCCCACGAACTATTACCTGCTAGAGCAGGTCGCCATCAACAACGGGGGCGTCATCATCGACGTCCCGAACGAGGAGTATGTCCCGACGGGCGAGGAAAGGCTCGTCGGCGCGTTGACCCAGGCGCAGCTCATCGGGGCCGAATACGTGATGGCCCCCCCCGAGGACGGAGAATCCTCCGTCGCGACCAACGTCCTCCACGTCGCCGCCCCGGACGATGGGATATCCCTCATGGCCCCCGCCACGCAGGGGGCTTTCGACCTGTCGGCTGACGGGAACGTATTTAGCGTGCCCTATTCGCTAGTTGGAAGGACCGGAGCCATCGAGTTCTGGATGCGGCCCCATTGGGCTTCGACGGACGTCGGGACGATGGTCTTCTGCGGAAACTCCAGCCTGACGTCGACGACCTCCAACACGATGTGCTTCGGATCGACTGCCGTGGGGGCCGGGAACGCGTTGAGATTCAGGATCGTAGACGCGTACGGGTACGTCCACCAGACGGAGGTCCAGAACGCCCCGGGCTCGACGAACTTCTCGTGGTCCGCCAACGACCCCGTACACGTCAGGGTGGCCTGGGATAATCACGCCATAGGGACGTCGTCGCTGAACGACGTTTCATTCGTCGACGCGTCGACGGGATTCGCGTGCGGAGCCCTAGGCGCGATCTTCAAGACCACCGACGGGGGCGCGACGTGGGTGCAGAAGACCAGCGGCGTCACGTACGACCTGTTCTCGATCGATTTCGTGGATGCAAGCAACGGGATGGCCGTCGGCGAAATGGGGACGTTGCTGAAGACGACCGACGGCGGCGAGAGCTGGACCGATACGGGAGGCGTCCTTGACGAGGACATCAACGGCGTCTACGTCAGGACAACGTCGGTCGCCTTCGCCGTCGGCTCCGGCGGCACGATACTAAGGACCGACGATGGCGCGGCGACGTGGGACAGCATAACGACCGGCGCCATAGGGGACCTAAGGGACGTCGCGCTCGCTCGCGAGTTCGGTCAGGAAGCGGTCATCGTGATCGGAGCCGGTGGCCAGATATACCGCTCCACGGACGATGGCTTGCATTTCATGCCGGTCGGCTCGGTCTACATCCCGGCCGGTGCCCCGGCCTCGACCGAGTACATGCGATTAAGCAAAACCCATCAAGCCGGAAACTACAAGTCGTACATCGTGGGCAGGAGCGGCATGATCCTCCGCACGACGGACGGCGGCGATTCTTGGTCTGCCACGGTTCTGAACCTCTCCGTCAACCCGAGCCTGTACGGGGTCGCGCACGGTCCAGACTCGGACGACGTGTACGCAGTCGGCCAGGATGGCCTCGTCCTGCGAAGCTCCGACGCTGGCGACACGTGGGTCATGTACGGGACGGAGGTCGAGAACGGGGCGCTCCGGGCCATCGAGGCCAATTTCGGGGGGGCCGGGTCGGGGCTTGACATGTTGGCGGTTGGCGTCGGGGGATCCGTCGTCCGTTCCTCGGACGGGGGCGCTATCCAGGTATATTCGGTAACGAAGTCCGGGAACCTGACGATCTATATCAACGGCAAGGAACCTACTCAAGTCAGGACCGGAGATGTCCCGTTCGACTGGGAGCCACAACTAGACCTGTACTTCGGGGACTATCAAGCCTCCGGGACGGATACGGCCAACGCCGTCATCGACGAGCTCATGATATACGAGGACACGACCCCCTCGCCGGGTTCCGTCATGCGCCGGAAGAACGTCTCTGGCGTACAGCCCAACATCAGCAGCGTCATCCACCGGGTAGACCTCGAGAAGAGGATCGAGTGGGGGCACGTCAACCCGATAGCGGCGAGCTCCTACTGGACCGACGTCAGGCTCTCCCTGTGCGCCTCTTTCGAGCCTCTCCAGGTATTCTCCTGGAACACGCAACTCGGGATGTCCGATGACGTCGTTCGCGACATGGCCATCGATCAGCACAACAGACTGTGGATGGCGACCGAGAACGGAATTTCTACGGCCAACCTCAACGAGCTCAACGACGACATCGAAAGATGGCTCAACGGGGAAAGGCAAGTCAACAACAAGCCCGGCAGATTCGTCAACTTCACGAACCTCGGCGACGGGCTGCCCGTGGACTCCGTTTCCTCGATCTGCGTTGACGAGAACAACGACATCTGGGCCGGGACAGACACGGCCGGCCTCATGTACCTCATCAGGAACTCAACGGCCTCGTCCTGGTCGGACTCCACGCAGGACCCGGTCGAGTCCTCCAAGGAGGACTCCATCGACGACCTCGAGGGCTCCGTCATCCAGAGGATGACGAGCGCCGACGGGCTGGCCTCTGACTCCGTTCTTACGGTTCGCCCGATCAAGGGAGGCGTTGCCGTTGGGACGCGCGGCGGCCTGACCATCGTCTCGATAGAGAAACCTTTGACCGAGGATGATTTGTCAACGCTAGCCGGCACCAACGTTGCAGAAACCGTTACGGGCCAAACCTCGCAACAGACAACTCGGGCGATCATTACCGAAGGATCGCCGACGACGCAGGGCGCAACCTCGGAAGTGGTTACGACGGAGACGACTGACTCGGAAGGGACGACCAGCGCGACCGACGAGGAGACTAACGAGGACAAGATCCAGCGCCTCTCTACGACTAGGATCACGACGATCACCTCCTATGGCATCCTCGATGGCCTACCTTCGACGAAGATACAAGCCATAGGCCAGGAGGACGATGGGACGCTCTGGGTTGGAACCGACAGGGGTCTCGTGAAGTTCAACCGCGACGCGTCGACCACGTTCACGGTGGCGGAGGGCATGTCCAGCGACGACGTCAGCTCGATCTTCTTCGAGCCGGACGAGGGAAAGCGATACGTCGGGACGTCCTACGGACTGACGGTGATATCCGGGTCGACCTTCACCCCGTATGTCTCCGAGGGACTAGGCATAGGCGTCATCCTGGACGGGACGATCGACGCCAACGGCGTCAAGTGGATGGCCACGTCCGTCGGCCTCGTCGAGATGCGCGAGGACTGCGACAACGTCTTCAGGCGTTACACGGTGGAGGACGGACTTCTTGGCGATGATCGCATCACGGACTTCAAGTACTATCTCATCCTCGGAAACGAGCTTCCGTGGGGAGGATGCGACAAGGTCCTCGTCATGGCCACGGTCAATGGGGAGTCGGCGTTCGGAACTTACCGGGTGGACGCCAGCGTGCCCTTCATCATCTTCGACGAGCCGCTGGGGCCATCGGACAAGGTCGAGGCGTTCGTGTATCACGGATGGAGGGAGATACGAAACTTCTCCACGAACGTGGGCAACTTCGAGGACCGGGCCGTCGTCAACGCCACGCGGGCGATCATGCCGCTTTACCGGGCCAGGTTCGACGCGGGCGACGTCGTGCTCGGGGGCAACCTGGCGGACGGAGCGAGCAACCAAGGGGCGCTCATGTACGGTCTCTTCGTCGTTCCGTCGAGCGGGACGTCGAACCCGATATCCTCCATCTCGACGCCGTCCGGCGCGGTCGTCATGCAGGGCGTCTCCTCGGGGGACGTCATGTACACCGACGACACCACGGACAAGGTCGCGCTACCGGCAAACGAGATCCGGGACTCGTTCCACGTGGTTCTCCCGTCGGCCGGCCAATCCGACGACTCGGACGAGTACGTAAGGATGACGCTCTCCGCCGCGTCCTGGGTATACGTCGCGTACGACTCGAGGGGGCAGCCCCCGTTCTGGATGCGCAACTTCGAGGCGATGCCGTCTACCTACAGGGTCGTAGACATGGAGACGTACGACGGTAATGGCGTCGACAAGCTGTACGTGGGCTTGTCGGGCAGCAACGGCTGCGTCTATGACATACTACACGACCCGACCATCTGCGACATTTCCGATACCATCGCCATGGACGAGGCGGGGCCGGTCGGTTGCGCCGCGATATCCCGCATCAACTCCGTAACCAACATAACCCTCACGCTGACCGCGACCGACGAGGTCAGCGGCGTGGCGGACATGCAAGTCAGCGCGAGGGAGGACTTCAAGGACTCCGAGGGCAACGACCTGCCGTGGATCACGTTCGCCCCGACGTACAACCTCGAGCTCCCGCAGGACGTTGCCGTCACGGAGCTCGTCGACGAGATCGAGCCGATCCCGCCGGCCGGACTAGACCAAGAGGCCACCGGATTCTACGAGTACGACGGACGCATCCTCATCATGACGCGTGACCCCGGACGCGTCTACGAGCTCGACGCGTCTACGGGAGACGTAGCGCTGCTCTTTACGACCAACGAGGACGAGGTAACGTCGCTCGCCGCCTTCGCGGGCAAGCTCCTCGTCGGGACGTCTTCGAATGGACGCGTCTATACGTGGGACGGGACGACGCTGACCCAGGCATTCGAGTTCCCCGGCGAGGGCATCCGGTCGATGGCCTCCTTCGACAGCACGCTGTTCCTGGGGAGCAGCCCGAACGGACGCGTCTACGCCATCGACGAGGCGATGAACCTGAGCCTCTTCAAGGATACCTACGAGGAGTCGGTCAACGACTTCGCCATACTCGGGACGAACCTCTTCTGGGTGACCTCCAATGGAGGCGTCTCGGCTGGATCGACCCTTCGTACGACGACGACGAACGACCACGCCCATTCCATCGAGGTTTCTTCGGGCGTCACCTCGTTGTCGGGCGTCAACGGTACGACCTCCGAGTCCGATGGGCACACGCACGCGGTGGCCAACGGAATACTGGCCGTCGCCGACAACCATACCCACGTCCTCAACGGCTCCAGGCCGGGTCGCGTCTTCAAGTACAATCCGATCTCGGGGCTCGTCAACATCGTCCACGCCGACAAGGACTACTCGATGAACGTCATCGGGTCCGTCCCGGAGAGGGGTCTCCTCTTCGCCGCGACCTACCCGAACGGCAAGATATACCGCTACGTCAGCGGGGAGGACCTCTTCATCAAGTCCTTCGATACCGCCCACGAACTGGTCAGCGCGCTCAGGGCGAGCGACGGGCGCATGTACGCGGCCGCCGAGGACGACGTCTACTTCTTCGACGGCCAGCGCTGGCAGTTCATGACGGGAACCGGCAACGACATCAATGACGTGGGATTCCTGCCTGGTAGGCTGCTGATGCTCCACGACAACTCCGTCTCGACGCTGGACGCGGCCGTGGACGGGGCGGCCGTCGCGGGGAACATCGAGCTTTGCGCCTACGTCAGGTTCAGGGACGGCGTCGGCAACATATCGACGGTCAAGAACGACGACGGAACGTGGATCACGTGCTACAACCCGTGCGTCGGACTGACGCTCCCCGGGGCCGACGACCCGAGCACGACCGGACAGGGCGGCGCCATCCTCAACCACAGGCTCGTGGAGATCGACGGGAACGCGAGGGAGGTATTCTCGATCAACGGCGACATCGCGTTCCTCAGCGGGAACAAGGTCGAGGCCGAGATCGCCGTATACGAATCGGAGATATTCAACGGGACGTCGTCCCTGGTCCAATGGCGCAGCATCGAGTGGGACGCGACGACGCCCGCAGGGACGTCCGTCACGTTGGCCGTCAGGAGCTCCTCGACCTCGGCCGGCGTCCTGACCGAGGCGTGGTCCCCCGAGATGACCAACCCGTCCGGGAACGACATCACGAACCAGGCCGGTCAATTTCTGCAATTCAGGGCGACGCTGACCGCCAGCAGGCCCGGCGTCCTCAGCCCCGAGCTGCACGAGGTCAGGATCCAGATGCGGACGGCCCAGGCGGTTCACTACTTCACGACGCACTTCCGACTGCCTAACGACCTGCGTCGCGGCCTGCTGACCTACAACGGCTGCCTCAACCCGCCATCGACGGACATCGTCTTCGGAATATCGGGGAAGGACACGACGGACTTCTCGGAATACTTCGTCATAACGCCGAACAAGGTCTTCGAGGTCCCGCCGGAGCACCAGAACGAGGGGTTCCGCGTCGGCATCAAGCTGATATCGGATCCGACGACCGTCCCGGTCGTCGACGAGTTCGCGTTGCTGTTCTCCCTGGCCAACGACGCCATCGTCAAGCTGAACCTGCCCGGCTCGCCGGGCAGCAGCGGGCCTGCGGCCCCGACCGGGACGACGAGGACCGTCGTGACGACCAGGACGATGGACCACGCGCACACGCTGACATTCGACGCCCTGATAACGGACAAGTTCCTGATAAGCGGGACGACGTCATCGAACGCGTCCCACTCGCACGAGGTGATCAACGGGGTTGTCCAGGCATCGGCAGGGCATACCCATGACTTCTCTATCTAAGAGGGCGCCATGAGGCGAACCCCGCAATACAAGCTCGGCTTCAACCAGACCGGCGACCTGTACAGCGCCTCGGTGGACGAGGACCGCATGCAGGTCACCGAGAACCAGCTATACGACGTCTCGCTCATCGTCGGGGACGGAGTCCTGGAAGGTTGGACCGTCGGGACCGTCAGCGGCCTCGAGGTCGTCGTGGCGCGAGGTCGCGGGTTCATCAGCTCGGTCCTCCACTCGACCCTCAGCGACAAGAACCTGACGCTCGTCGACGACGCAACGTCGGTGATCTACATGCGCTCGAACATGTTCGGGACGTCGGGAGGATTCCCGATAAGCGTCGAAGGGGCGCCGTCTGAGGTGGCGTCCGCCTCGTTCTCCGATACCACGCCGCCCGCGATGCCGACGAACCTGGCGGCGACGGCCGCCGACTTCGACACGGTCAACCTGACCTGGGACGCCAACTCGGAGCCGGACATCAGCCACTACGAGGTTCAGAGGGACGTCAACATGGCGTTCCCCTCCCCGGTGGCGGTCGGGAGCCCGACGACCAACGGGACGGTTACCAGTCCACTGGTGGATTCCGGTCTCAGCGCGGAGCAAACCTACTACTACCGCGTCCGGGCCGTCGACAACTCGGGCAATAATTCCGCGTGGTCCGCGACGGCGACCATAACGACGCCTCAGGACTTGACCAAGCCGACCGACCCGCAACAACTGCTCCTGTATCCAGGCAACTCGACGATGTCCCTGATGTTCGAGGCGAGCGTGACGTCGGACGTGATACGACACGACGTCACGTATTACAGGCTCAACGCCGACGGGACGCCGGTCCTTCCGGGGACGACGATCGCCGTCACGATGCCGGACGAGACGCTGACCATCGGCGGACTCCCGAACGGTCACCGGCACAGGTTCGTCGTGCAGGCCGTCCGCAAGCAGGCGCATTGGACCTACGAGGTTTCCAGCGATGGCATCATCCGCGAGGAGACGCCCTTCTCGGTCCCGGCGCCCCTGGACCCAGGCGCGCTGACCGCCAACGCCACGGTAGCCGGCATCCAGTTGTCATGGACGGCGTCGGCGTCCCCGACGGGCAGCTCCATAGGCCAGAAGTCGCAATACAACGTCTACGTGATAGACGACGAATGGATCGAGAGCGCCCCCTTGACCGACGTCGGGCTGGCGACGAGCAGGCTCGTGAGCAGCTACTTCGAGACGGCGGAGGTGGGGTTCGGGGAGCGCGCCTTCCTCCAGGGCGGCACCCGCTACGGGTTCCGGGTCACGACCGTCGACCCGTTCGGCAACGAGAGCGGCGGAGTGCTGGTCAGGGCCACGACGCTCGACCTCACGGCCCCGACGGGGCCGAGGAACCTCGAAGCCGCCGCAGGAGACGAGGAGGTCGTCCTAACCTGGAAGCATAGCACCAGCGACGACGTCATCGGATACGTTCTAAACGTCGATACTGGTTCTGGTTACGGCCCGGACATAAACCTCGCCTACGTTACCACGTGGACCGTCGACTCCCTTACCAACGGGGTACAGACGTCGTTCAGGCTGAAGGCCAAGGATTCCGCGGGGAATTTCTCGACGTACATAACGACGACGGCGACCCCGCAGGAGGACACGACCCCTCCGCCGGTCCCCGTCGAGACCAAGGTCGAGGTCGGGGACGAGAGCCTTACCTTTTCCTGGGCGCCAAGCGCGGCCGAGGACTTCGACCATTACGTCGTATGGCGCAGGGAAGTCAGGGAGCCCGTCATAACGCCCCCCAACCTGCCGTTGACGACCATCCCCGGGACCGAGATCATCGTTTCCGTGACGCAGCCCGAGTTCTTCGACGTGGGCTTGACGAACGGGCATACCTACGCCTACGCCGTCAAGGCCGTTGATCACAGGGGCAACGAGTCCGATTATTCGGGGACCACTTTGTCGTCGCCCAGCGACGGTATCAACACGGGTTCGACGAGGTTCGAGGCGCCGACGTCCCTGATCGCGACGCCAGGAGTCGGCGTAGTCAACCTCTCGTGGTCCTTCTCCTACCCCGGGCAGTACGAGGATCCGCCGTTCTCGGGGAACTGGGTGTACCCGGCCGGGGGGCCGACCGACTTCAACATTTACAGGTCGACGGACCAGTACGCGGGTTACGCGTTCATCGCCAGCGTCAAGTCCTCGACGAAGAGCTACGTCGACTCGACCGTCGTCGGGTCGCAGGGCGGCTCGGTGACCTATTGGTATACCGTCACCGCGGTACGAGACAACGCCTCCCCCATAGCCGACACGGGGGCCATCGCCCCGGCGCATTCGATCCCCCTGGCGACCGTCGTCACGAGAAGCGGGGCCATAGTATCGATCACCAACGAACAGCGCATCGTGGAGGACCTGTACGCGACCCTGAGGGAGGAGACGAACAGCAGACTCCTCGTCCACAAGCACTCCGTCAAGCCGCTCAACTCTACGACCGTGACGGCCGTCGAAGAGCTCGCCGCGCTAGACGTCTCCACGATAGGCACCCTGACGCTGTCCTCCTACGACCTATCGGCGGAGGCCCTCGAGTATTACCAGGGGCTCGCCTCGAGGGCGTCGACCTTCTCGTCGGGGACGACCTTCACCATACATCCGGCGTCCGTCGTCGGGAACGTCCCGAGGGTCGGGGACTTCCAGTTCCTCGTCTCGGGGAGCCGTCCCTCCGTAAGCTACGTCCTGGAAAACGACGATAACCTCGTCGTCCTGTCCGCCCCCGTCGACGGGACGAAGACCTTCGACGGGCAACGCATCCACTTTTACGTCCCGGCCATACTCGACCTGGACTATCGCGGATACGACGTCCAGGTCGACGGCGTGACGAATCAGGAAGCTCGCGTCGACGAGCCAACCCAGGTGATCAGGTTCCCGTCGCTGGTCGACGAGCAGGCGGTCGTGACGGTCGTCATCGAGCCGACGATCCCGGAATTCGGTAACCAGCAGGGGGCGCGACAAGTCAGCCTGTCGCCGAACATCGTCCTTAACGACTTCGAGACGCAGAACCAGTCTACGTACGTCAGCGCGTCAGGGGCGTTCGACAGTTCCGATACCGTCTTCGCGCTGGTCAACGGGTCGAGGACGGCGCTCGATCACTACGTCGATTTCGTCACCAAGTCAATCGTCTTTACCGATCCCCTTCCCGCCGGGACGGAGGTCGCCCTGGAGATCGTCAATCGCGAGGAAGTCCAGGGTCTCCTGCCGGCGACCTCCCTGGAGGGCTTGGACGGATCCCAGCTCAAGACGGGGAAGCTCCTCAAGGGGCAGCTCCCTCCCATATCGCACGCGGGGAGGATCAAGGAAAGGGCGTGGCCACCGTTCACGACGGTGACGACGACCAACTGGTATACCTTCCCCGCCGAGGTAGGGACGGGGACGACCCCGTACTCGTTCGTCAGCCTGCTGTCCGGTGGCGTCCTGATCGGGACGAGCTCCGGGGTCCTGAGAAGCTACCTGTCTTCGGGGATACTCGTCTCCGCGGACGACAACCTGAACGCGTCCAGCGACCTGCTATCCGCTTTGCCCATCGTACCGTCGGCGCTGCCTGCGGCGACGGAATACGCAGCGACGTACAAGTCTGGGCGTCTCGAAGGATCTATCGAGGGGACGTTGCTCCCCTCGGCCGCCGTCTTGCAGGACGGCCGCGTCCTCGTTACAGGAGGCGGCGTCTACGACGCTGGCGGCAGGCTGACGCTCGGCGTCACTACCTGTTCCATCTACGACCCGACGAGCGGGACGTTCTCGGCGGCCAGCCCGATGGCGACGGGGAGGATCGCCCACACATGCACGTTGCTCCCTGACGGGCGCGTCCTCGTCACCGGCGGCCGACGCTACCCGGCCGACGCGTACGTCCTAGACACGACGCCCTACCCGAACGGCCTCGCGCCGATCTGGAATCACGCGTCATGCGAGGTATACAACCCGGCCACCAACACGTGGCAGACCATATCCCCGATGTCGACGGCCCGCTACAATCATTCCGCAAACCTTCTTCCGGGCTCACCTTATGACATGGTCGTGGCGGGAGGGACGACGGTATACAACCCGGCCAATCCGGTCCAATGGGACGAGATCCCGGCGACGCCGACGATGACCGGATACACGGACGAGAGGTATTGGGTAAAGCGGGAGATCGCCTCCGCCGAGCGTCTCGTCCTGGCGTCTTTCTCCTGGTCGGCGACCGGAGACCTCAACGACGCGAGCGAGATCAGGACGTCCGTCGTCGAGGGCGCGCTATCGGTGACGGGGGATCGAAATCGCGAGATATACGACGCGGCGCTCGGGACGTGGACGGGGACGACGGCGCCGTCCGAATCGCCATCGGACGCGAGAGTCGACGTGACGGAACCCATCAAGCAAATGATGATAGGCTCCGACGGATACGTCTACGCCGTGGCGAGGAACTCCGTGTACGTCAGCTCGGACCAGGGGATCAACTTCATCCAGATGTCCGGCCTAGAGGCGACCGGAGTCGTTCACAAGATCATCGAGACGTCCGGCGGAACGCTGATGGCGGCGACCGATCTGGGCGTATACGCGATAACCCAGGAAATACGGACCGCCATGACGTGGTTCGCCGGCGGCTTGATCGGCGCCGGGACGACCGAGACGTTCGACCTGGTCGAGTACGGGGCCGGCGCCACCTACGGGACGCCCCGCGTCCTTGCATCGACGGAGATAGGAATTTACCAGACGGAGGACGACGCCGAGACGTGGTCCCTCGTCAAGGAGCTCGATGACGTCCGGAACATCGAGTTGATGGGCGACGTGCTCTACGCTACCGCCGGACAAGCCGTGTATCGAAGCATCGACGGGGTCGTGTGGACGCAGGTATCGGTCCAGTCCATCATAACGGAGTCTTCCGTATTGGTGGCCAGGGGAGGGCTCGAGCTTCTGCTCGGGACGACGACGGGGCTGTACTCGTCCTCGGACGGGATCACGTTCGATCTCGTCCAGTTCAACAGGAACCGAGACCCGGAACGAAACGCGGTATTCCTCCTCGAAGGTTCCGGCGGCGACGTCATCGTCGGGTACGAGGACGACCTGTACTCGGTGGACGCCGCGCACAACGCGACGAGGATCGCCGAGTTCGGGGGATCCATCCCGACGGTCAGGGTCGACGGCGTCGTCGCCCGGGGGGGATACAGGTACGACACGACCAATGACGAGGTCGTTTTCGAGTTCAAGCGACTGGCGACCGTCGAGGTCGAGGTGGCCTACGAGTACTCCTTATTCACCATGGAGGGAGGCGGCTGGTATCACCAGAACGCGGACGCCCCGGTCCAGGTTTACGTGTCAGGAGCGCCCATAGAAACCGGGTACGTCTACGACGCCTGGAACGGACAGGTCGCCTTCTCCGATCCCCTGACCAAGTTCGACCCGGTCACGGTGTCGGTATACGGGACGACCCTCCTCGACGAGGGCGAGCTGTTGCACGAGGAGGTCGAGGACGGGATGGAGCTCGAGAAGGGCTTGCACCTGTCGATGGGAAGGGACTACGCCGCGGGCTTGTTGCAGATGGGCGTCAACGTCGAGCACAACTTCCTCGAGAAGGGGCTCGAGCGCAACCAGTATTACTGCCTGCAAACGAGCCTCGTCGACAGGTCCTTCAACGCGTTCCTGAAGAACGCCGAGTTCTACATCATGGGGCGCCGCGACTTCGACAGGTTCAACTCGACCATCGACTACAGGAGGGAGTCGTCCCAGCCGGACATCGGCGAGTCGGCCCTCGTACCTTACACGATCCTGGAGTACCTGCCCGACCAGGTACTCATCGGGACCGACGCGGGCATCTTCGTCGTCGACCCCACGAGCCCGGCCGCTCCGTTCTCGGTGACGGCCGTCGTGACCGTCGGTGACGAGGACGAGAACCCCGTCTACGACCTGAAGGTCCTGAGCAACCAGTTGTTCGCCGTCACCAGGGACGGCCTGTACGTCCTGACGCCGAGCGGGACCGGGTTCGCCTCCGAGAAGAACGCGGGCAACGGCCTCCCGGACGAGATATACGTCGTATCCGAGATCAACAACCTGCTCGTCATCGGGGCGTCGGACGGCATATACTACGCCGACTCGTTCTCCGACCCCCCGTACGAGATATGGTTCAAGGCGTCCCTCGTCGACTCCGGGAACCAGGCGCAGGATGGCGGATCGTGCGTCGCGATCGCCCCCTCGTCGGGGCTCATGTTCGCCGGCGTTGAGAACGCCTACTACAGCTCCGTCGACGGGAAGACGTGGGAAAAGCGATACGAGTTCTCCGACGTGGATGGTGAGGTCGTGACGATCCTCCAGCTCGGACCGTTCGCGGAGAAGGTGTTCGCGCTGACGAACAAGGGCTTGTACACGGACGACGGGTCGTCGAAGGCTAACACGGTCACGTTCGTCAAGAGCGAGTTGTTCTCGATCATCGAGACGCAGTTCCCCGACGCGACGACGCCGGAGGGCAAGTACAAGACGTACGTCGGCGACCTTTACGTCGCGGAGGACTCCATGCACGTCGTCGGGAGCGTTCCGTACGCGTATAAGTTACAGAGCGGTTCGTGGACGTTCGAGCCCCTCGGGGCCGATTCCGCCCACAAGATATTCGTGACGAGCCTCGGAAGGCGAATGGCCGTCGTCGGGAACCTCATATTGGTGGAGTAAAATAGGGTGGCATTCTCCGAGACAACGGTATTGAGTACCAGGGAGCCCTCCTACGGCGCGAGGGTTCTGGGCCAGGTCATCGTCGTCCCGAGCGGGAGGCTGGACAAGGTCGCCTTATACCTGGAACCCGTCGTCGACGATCCCGTGGCGGCCCAGTCGATCTCCGTCCTCGTCGAGATATACGCGCTCGACTCCAATAACCTACCCGTCGGCGCCCCGCTGGCCAGCGACTACAAGGCGTTGTCGGACATGGCGTATCGGGGGCTCTACAATTTCAGGACGGAGGCCAACACGCCGACGACGATCGGCCTCGTCCTGAGGGTTCCGGCCGGGAACGCCTCGAACTACGTCGCGTGGAGGTTCGTCAACGCCTCCGGCGAGCCCATGCTGATCAGCGACGACGGCGGTTCTTCCTGGACGAAGGACCCGACGAGGAAGTTCTCCTTCTTCGCGTACAGCCTGACCTCCCTCCCGGACGGGACGCCGGGCGCCATCGACGAGGATGAGCAGACGGCGACCCTCCAGCCCGGCAGGGACACGACGATAGAGGACGATACCGCGGCCCAGTGGTCCCTCGGGACGCTGGACCGGACGGCGATAGACGGGGATACCGTCGTCATCGACTTCGGCGACTACGCGATAACCATGGTCGTCGACCATAGCGGTTCCATGACGTGGAACGACAACGACGGGTTGCGCTTCGACTTCCTGGAGGCGTTCATCGACGATCTCGAGTCGAGCCTCGCCCCGCACCCCCAATCCGACGCGACTTATTCCATCGTCAAGTTCCATGGGCGCCAGATCGGGCGCCTCAGCCTCTCCCTGGAATCCGGTAGCTCTACGTCGTTGCCGGTAGGGTCAAGGCTCCTGAGAAAGCAGGGCTCCCCGATAACTGGTCCAACGGACGGCGTGGTCCTGTACGAGGGTACGGCCGAGGGTTACTCTGACCTGACGACCGCCGACGGCGGCACTTATTACTACGGCGTCTACGCGTACGACGCGGCGGGTAACTTCTCCTCTGGTTTCACGACGATGGTCACCACGGTCGACGGGTTCGTCTACCCGGTAGGAGGAGCCGGATTGGTGACGACGTCGGTCATCCAGGAAAGGACGCTCCCGGATGCCGGTTGCCCGACGGGAGCGGCCGGGACGTACGACCTCGGGGAACGCTACGTGACGCTCGAGTGGCGAGACCCCGCGTCCGACGACCTGGCCCTGGATTACGACGGGTTCTGCGTGATCAGGAGGACAGACCGCTACGCCGAGTCGATCTTCGACGGCACGCCAATGAGGTTGTCCTCATACGGAGGATATAGGACGCTGGTCCCGGACAGCGCCCCGTCGACCATCCCGAAGGACGTCTCCGGGACGTACTCGTTCAGGGATTTCTACGACGCGACGGCCGCCCCGACGGAGCACCTGTCGCCGATCCTGGGCTTGACCTACTACTATACCATCTTCACGTACAAGGGCTCCCTTGGCGGTTCCGTTTCTCCGGACAACGCCGTCAAGGACTCGGCCGCGATACAAAGCGTGGATCGTTTCTGGGAGGAGCTCGAGTTCCCGCTCAACGACCCGTCCCAGTACTGCTTCGACGTCACTCCGCCATCGCCACCCACGGCATCCGTCATCATCGGCAACGAGGAACTGGAAATCAGGTGGGTCGCTGGTGACGCGACGTCGGTCAGATACAAGCTCTACTACGACCCGGAGAGCAGCCCGGAAATCAAGGCCGACATCGACGGGCAGACGACCATCACCGGAACCCTCCTCTATGACGGGGAGGACACGTCATACATCCACAGGAACCTAGATAACGACGAGCCGCACTTCTACCTGCTGGTCGCCCTTGACCGCCTGGAGAACATGTCATCGGCGGTAACGTTCGTCGCGAGACCGACCGAGATCGACCCCTCTTCGGACTCCATACCCCCGGCTCCGCCCATCGAGTTCCGGAACCGCATAGCGAGCGGTAGGCGCGTCGACCTCTCGTGGCGACTCGCCATCGAGGAGGAGAGGAGCCTCTCCGTGTGGTTTGGAGACACGGTCACCGCCACGTTGTCCGTATCGTTCTCCGACCTAAACTCGAGGACGTCGTTGGCCACGCTGGAGTTCGACGAGATCAAGCGAACCATCAACGCGAAGGAGGGAGAGGAGGTCGACGAGCAGGACGCCATCGAGTTCGCCTCGATACCGCAGTCCGAGACTAACAGCCTCGTGTCTACGATCGACGCGACGCCGTCGATGTTCGTCAGGAACAAGATGGAAGACGCCAGCCTTGAGTTCAGGGGAGCGCTCAGGGTAGAGGAGGCCGCGACGGGCAAGTTGTTCTCCCAGGTATTGACCCCGTCGGCCACGGTGAGGCTCGCAAACCCGCTCGACCTGGCCATCGAGGTCGACCCGACCCAGAAAGTCAACCGGACGTCATGGACGCTCGCCTGCTCGCTGGATGACGCTCCCGAGAAGAAGATCGAGCAGTTCCCGGGCGTTTACGTGAGGACGGGCGAATCCCTCGACATGGAAATCGAGGCCAAGTACAGGGACGCCTACATACCGTCGTCGCTGCCCGTAAGGGTCAGGATATTGGACGTCGACACGGGAGAACCCTCCAGCACGGTAAGGTTGCCGCAGACGAATAGCGATGGCGTGGCGATACTGAACCTCGTCCCGTCCACGGACGAGTCATTGGATCGAACCGGAAACCCGTCCGGGACAACCGTGACAAGGAGCCTCCTGTCGTTATCGATACCGCCCCAGGACTTCCCGGGGGACTTCATCATCGAGGCGTCCGTCGAGTACCGTGGTTACGAGGAGACGGTGACGGAGGAAGTCCACTTCGAGTCGTCCCTCAACATCGACATCGAGGCGCAGGACTTCACGCCTGACGGGATCAGCATCGCGGAACAAAGCGCGTTCGTCTACTATGGTGACCCGCTCGAATCCCGAGCGTCCAAGTCCCCCGTCCCCGACCAGACCGTCGTCACATGGGAGCTCGTCCGCATCCAGTCCCAGAAACCACGCTCGCTGTATAGCACGGACAACGTCCCTGGCACGGGCGTCAAGTCATACGTCAGGTCGGGGATCGCGAGGAAAGTCTTCTTCGGCCCGGCGTCGGACGTCGAGCCGCCATCCTCCCCTACCTGCACGGACGGCGAGCTATGGGCGCTCAAATGCACGGTCGAGGTGGCCGGGCTGGAGAAGGTCGAGTACGCCAAGATCGAGCTCAACCCGTTCGAGCCGCCACCTTTGCTGAACCGGATATTCCTGAAGGCAAACGGGGCGTTCAACAAGGCGGAGCTCATGGCCGACGGGGAGACCGAGGCGACCTTCGTGGTCGTCGCCAAGCCCGAGCTCGACGGCGACCCGGCCGATCCGCAGTCGGGGGCGTACTTCAGGGATAGGATCGTGGCGCTCGGGGGATCCGTCCCTAGCCTGGACGATGGCAACCTCGTCACGCTCTACGTTACCACCAGGCACGGTAGCGTCTCGCCTTACGACGTCATCATCACGACCAATATTTCCCCCAACGGGCAGCCGATGATGGCGCAGGCAAGGATCGAGAACGGCGTCGCCGAATTCAAACTCAAGGTGAACGCGAGCGTCTACGGCTCTAGCCCCGACGCCCCGCTCACGACCGAGTACAATAACCTCATATACGATCAGGACTTGGCGTGGCCGCAGTCCCCGGACGTGTTCGCGCTCGTGGCGATGATCCCGCTCGAGGTTAACGGGAAGCAGATATCCTTCACGGGTGGCGGCCAAAGCCTCACCTCATCGACCCCCCCGGTGTTCCTCGGCCTGATCGAGCCGTTGGCGCCGGGCAGCATATCGGGATGAACGCATCATGGCGATGTGGGCGCAAATAGGCGACGAGGTAACGACGACGATCCCCCCCGACGGGCAGACGTCGATCGACCTCTACGCCACGTTCTCTTTCGCGGGGGACGAGCTCCCGGAAGGGGCCGTCGTCAAGTTCGTCGTCGGCAAGGGGACGCTGCCGGAGCTGACCGAGTCGAGGGACAACGGGACGTTTTTCAGGCGCTTCACGATAGAGACGATCAACGAGAACATATCGCCCATCGAGGGCATCGAGCTCGTCTCGGACACGGGCGTCGTCCAAAACCTCGTCGTCAAGGACGCGTCCGCCGGGGACGTCGGGACGCTCGTCTCGAGGGCCGTCGCCAAGGTCACCCTCAAGCCGATCATCAACCCTCTCGAGAACAACGTCACGGTCGTCGCCTACAGTACCTACGACAAGCTCGGGACGGCGACCAGGTTCATCCCGCAGTCCATGACACTGACCATCGAGGAACCGGAGGAGGAGACGGACATCTCCGGAAACTTCCTGGCCATCACGCAGCGGTACAACGTGACGACGAATACTTGGGAGACCATGACGCCCGCCGGGGAGGGCCGAAGCGGCACGTTCTGCGAGGAGGTGGGGGGCAACATATACGTGACGGGAGGATTGAACGGCGGCTACTCGTCGACCACCGAGAAATACGACCCGTCCGCCGACGAGTGGTCCAACGTGGCCGTTCTTCCGGCGGCGCGGGCGTTCGGCATGTCCGCCGTGATCGGGTCGAAGATGTACGTCATGGGGGGATACGACGACTCCGAATCGCACGCCTCGTCGAGCGTCCACGCGTATGATACGACCTCCAACTCATGGTCAACGCTGGGCAGCATGCCGTCCCCGGTGGCCTTCGGGTCGTCGGCGGTGATAAGCGGCAAGATATACGTCCTTCTAGGGGCGTCCTCGTTCTCCGAGACCGACAATGAGGAAGTCATCGACCAGTTCAACCGTTCGGTGTTCCAGTACGACCCGGGAACTGACCAATGGACGATCCAGGACGTGATCGTCTCCGGGGCGGCGTCGACGACGTTGCAGGCTGCCGCGACGGCCGGCGACGAGAGCCTGTCCATCCAGTCCAACGTGGCCTTTCCCTCCTACGGGACGGTGACCATAAACCGGGGAGGCGCTTCCGAGACGGTTCTGTACACGTCACACAACGCCGCGCGAGGCGAGCTGCTGCTGGCATCCCCCTTGACGCTATCGCACGCTTCGGGGTCGAGCGTCGACCTCGCCATCCTACCGGAGAACCGAATAGGGGCGTCCGCCATCATCGACGGGAACGAGATAAACGTCCTTTACGGCCTGCGGTACTCCGGTCAGACTAGCAAGAGCACCAACGCTATTCGCTCGACGGTCGTCAAGTACAACGTCTCAACGTACGACTCGTCGACGGCGTCCATAGGTTCTTACCCGTCCTCCTGCTCGGGCCCATGCCTCCCGAGGTACCGTTACGGGGCGGCCGTACGATCCGGAAAAATGTACGTCCTCGGCGGGATGACTAGCACGTCGCCGTGGCAGAACAAGATCGAGATATACGACCCGTCGGCGTCGTCCATCGTGGGGCCGTCCGGTTACGCGGTAATGCCGTTCGTGGTCCATGACCCGGGCAGCGTCTCGCTCGGGGATTACGTCTACGCTCTCGGCGGATCGGGATCAGGGCAACCGCCAGGATGGTTGTCGATCGACGCCTACGTCGACCCCGACCGGATAAGGGCCGACGGCATACAAACCGCCAACGTCGTCGTCGAGGCGCTGGACGCGGCAGGCGACCCGCCTCCCGACGGAACGAAAGTTCGCGTCAGGGGCGTCATCTACGTGCAACTAACCAACGAGGAGGCGTCCCAGGTACAGACGCAACAGGAGTTGCAGCAGGAGCAAGGGGCTACGACGGAGGTGGACACGACGCCGTTGCCTCCCCAAAGCACGTCGATCCTTCCGGTCATCTTCTCCTCGACGCTTGTCTCCTTGTTCGACGGGAAGGCCGCGACGTCGCTCCTCCCGAGGAGTGAGGACCCCATAACGCAGGCCGACAATCTCTTCTCGTTCGCGAAGGCGAACGAGACGGCCCCCAGCGAGGAGGCGCTCAAGAGGGAGCTAGACCCGGAGGAGCGCAGGAACGTTACGCAGACCATCGGCGAGGACCGCTCGCTGTACGACGTGGCGATCGACATCGTCGTCGAGGACGACTTCTACAACGGCAGCTCGGACACTAACGCGACCATCTCGGAGAAGACTCCGGAGGATCCCGACCCGCTGTCGTTCTCGGTCAACCCCGGGCCGGCGGCCCAGAAGAGATCGGCTTCCGCCGAGTACTATAGCGACATCACGTCCATCCCCGACGTCACCGTCGTCGGCGAGGATTTCGACGCGGCGGACGCCAAGGAGGCGCTGGACAGGCTCAGGGAGGAAATCCCGTTCGGCTCGAGCCCGTACTATGACGGCATCCTGGAGGGCGTGCGCCTCAGGAACGACGCCCAGTCCCAGGCTCGCAACATGATGGTGACCGCCAGCGACAACGACCAGAGCTACTCGACGGTCTCGCCATCGGACATCGTCAGTGAGGCAAACGCCGTCGCGGGCAACTTCGAGTTCCCCATATTCGTGACGAACTTCGTCGTGACGACGCCCCCGAGCTTGTCGGCGCGGAGGGCCAGGACCGACGTGCGGGACCTCGAGTACATATCGGAGGGTACCGGGGGGAACAGCTTCTCGGTCATCGACCAGTCCTACGTGCAGTTCGTCATCGACAGGATCAAGACGTCGGCCCCTTCGAGCATAGGATCGGGTACTATAACCATCGATCACGACCTTGGAGGCCCCCTGACGTCGGCCTACTTCGCCGTCTCCAACATCGAGGGCTACGGCGGTCCCGACGGGAACCGCGCGGAGATGACGATCTGGTACAGCGACGACGACTACAACTATACCGAGTACGAGCTTCCCATCGCGCCAAACCTAGTCCATCGTTTCGAGGAGCCCATCGAGGCTTCCTACGTAAGGTATCGCGTCTCTCTACAGAGCAAGTCGTTCTCGTCTCCCGTCCTGACATACGTCGCGATAGACTTCGTCGAGGCCGCCGTCCAGTTTCTCTATACCTATCCGCAAACGGTCTCGGGGCAGGTATCCGAGCTCGCATCGGTGGTAAACTACAGGCTCCCGACGGGCGGCTCTGCGACGGTCGGACTGCATCACGGGGAGTCCTTCGTATTCGACAGGGACTACGTCGGCGTGACCCAGCCAGGAACGGGGGACAGGGGGACGATACACGTTATCAACAGGTCATTCAACGCGACCCTGGACGACGCCGGGAATACGACGGACGAGGTTCTCGAGACGGACGACTTCGTGCTATACAGGGCGCCATCGGGACCATGGTCGCAAGAAGCCGTCATGTTCGTCTACCTGAATGGCGTCGAAGTGTTGCCCCAGCAGTACATCGCAGTCCCCGAGAGAGGCGTCATCGCCTTCCGTCGAAGGCTGTCCCCTAACGACAAGGTGACGCTGGAGGTTCAGAATCCTTCGACCTTCAGGGTCGGAGTCAAGATGTCGAACCCGTCATCGAACCCCAACGAGACGAGGGTATTGGACTCCTTCGCCTTCATGTACGGGAACAGCGCTGACGAGGAGGGCGTCGGCGTCAACAGCGCGCCCCGCGCCGTCAACCTGTTCATCACGCCGTCACCCGCGCTGCCGGGAGGACCACTAGTAGCGAACTACACGTTCGCCGACCCGGACGGGGATACGGAGGACGAGTCTACGACGCAGATAACCTGGTACCGTAACGGCGCCCCGGTCTCGGAACTGAACAACAAAAGAAGCGTCTCCAATTCCGACATCGTCGCCAGGAGGGCGGACGTCGGAATCGACCAGTTCATCGCACGAGGTCAGGAATGGTTCTTCACGGTCAGGCCGAGCGATGGCAAGTCATTCGGACCGCTCGCCTCCTCTCCTAAGGTCACCATCGCGAACGTGCCGCCGTCCATTGGCGAGGTTCGGCTCGTCTCTGACAACAAGGGCGGACCGGACGTCTTCACGTCGTCCGACAACATAACGGCGACGTACGAGTTCGAGGACATCGACGGGGACAAGCCGGAGGGAACCGTATTCACGTGGTATTCCGGGGGCCTCGAGATCAAGACCGGGGGCGATTCCAAGCTGCTTGCAGAAGAGAAGGACGAGCAGGGGAACAAGTACGTATTCCCAGGCGCGACAATACGTTGCGACGTGACGCCGTCCGACGGTAGCGACTTCGGGTCGACCGTCTCGAGCCAGACGGTGACCGTCACAGGATCGGCCCCGTCGGTCGAGGACGTGGCCGTCGTGCCTACGGCGCCGTCGGCGATAAGCAACCTGAAGTTGTCCTATCGATACATCGACGTCGACGAACTGGCCGACCAAAGCCGCGTCGCCTGGTACAAGAACGGCGAGCGCATCACGAACCTGGACGACTCCGATGGGGTTGCCGCGACGTTCCTCGTTCCTGGTCATAAGTGGTACGCCGTCGTAACGCCATACAACGGCTCCGTAACGGGGGATGCCGTGAAATCGAACGTCGTCGTCGTTCAATTCTAAGGATCGCCACCAAAGGATGTTCGGCGGCCTCGTCAGAATTTGGTTTTGAGGGACTTGGAGGCTCCGAATGCGCAGGCGAATCACATGGCGGTATGGCGATAGCGCGCCCGTCTTTGGGCATCTAATCGTGTCGGCATCGGGAACGGACGTCCTCGGCGATGGCGAGCTGAAGATCGTCACGTCCTTCCCGGTCTCGGCGGCCGAGGTGGCCTTCTCCAAGATTTACAACCGATACCTCGTGGACGCCTACGGTTACGATTACCAGAACTACGCGTTCGCCCCGGAATGCTACGTCAAGTCGGTGGACGACGACGGGTTCACGATCTGCTACGCCAACATTCCCGATACGCTGGACATCAATTATTTCGTAATGTGAGGACGGCCACGTGCCAACCACCGGCGAACATAACTTCCAGAGCGGCGAAATCATCCTGGAAACTTGCAGGACGGAGCAGACGCCACCGCCTACGAAGACCAACGTCATCGACATGAACCAGGCGGGGCAGGGAGGCTCCATCGTCCCTGGCCCGCAAGGCGATTCAGGATATTCCGGGACGTCGGGAACGTCCGGGATGAGGGGTTACTCGGGATATTCTGGTCATTCTGGAACTTCCGGCTACAGGGGAGCGGTCGGGCTTAGCGGGACATCGGGCCACTCCGGTATTTCGGGCACCAGCGGAGCGTCATCGCATAGCGGGCAATCGGGACTTAGCGGGTTCTCGGCGAATTCGGGTCACTCTGGAACCTCCGGGGACAGCGGAATATCGGGAACGCAAGGCCCCTCCGGACAGAGCGGGACTTCTGGACAGGGTGGTACTTCCGGGGAAAGCGGGACTTCCGGGGAATCAGGATCCAGCGGGGCTTCGGGTTTCTCTGGAGAAGGACTGAGCGGGGCTTCCGGTCAAAGCGGTGCTGGTCAAAGCGGTTATTCGGGAACGAGCGGTACCAGCGGAACGTCGGGATTTAGCAGTTATTCCGGCACGAGCGGATTCTCGGCCCAGGCTGGAGAAAGCGGGACCTCGGGTTTCTCCGGGGAAGGCTACAGCGGGCCCTCCGGTCCAAGCGGACCCAGCGGGTTTTCTGGCGACAGCGGAACCTCGGGTTTCTCCGGGGAAGGTTACAGCGGTCCTTCCGGTCCAAGCGGGCCCAGTGGGTTTAGTGGTTACAGCGGCGTCTCGGGTACCGAGGGAGATTCTGGGTATAGCGGCCTGTCAGGCTTTTCAGCCGAAGCAGGCGGCCCTGGGACGTCCGGAACCTCCGGTTTCTCGGGAACCGCGAGCAGCGGATATAGCGGCGAGTCCGGTGCTTCTGGTACTTCTGGTTTCAGCGCGTGGTCCGGAACGAGCGGTGATTCCGGAACGTCAGGGACGTCCGGCTACTCCGGGACGAGCGGTTTCAGCGGTTACTCAGGAGAGTCGGGAGCGACCGGTAGTCCAGGATCGGCTGGCGACTCCGGAACGTCCGGGTATAGCGGCCTGTCAGGTTTTTCAGCCGAAGCAGGCGGCCCTGGGACGTCCGGAACCTCCGGTTTCTCGGGAACCGCGAGCAGCGGATACAGCGGTGATTCCGGGATTTCCGGATTCAGCGCGTGGTCCGGAACGAGCGGTGAGTCTGGAACGTCAGGGACGTCTGGTTATTCCGGGACGAGCGGTTTCAGCGCCTACTCTGGTCTTTCCGGGGAGTCCGGCGCGGCGGGTAGCCCTGGATCGGCAGGCGATTCCGGGACGTCCGGATACTCCGGCTTGTCCGGATTCTCCGCCCAGGCGGGAGGACCAGGAACCTCTGGATTCTCCGGTTTCTCGGGGCTTTCGGGGGAGTCTGGCGCGACTGGTAGTCCGGGTTCGACAGGCGATTCCGGAACCTCTGGAGTATCCGGCTTCAGCGCGTGGTCCGGAACGAGCGGTGAGTCTGGAACGTCAGGGACGTCTGGTTATTCCGGGACGAGCGGTTTCAGCGCCTACTCTGGTATTTCCGGGGAGTCGGGCGCGACGGGTAGTCCGGGCTCGACAGGCGATTCCGGGACGTCCGGATATAGCGGCTTGTCTGGATTCTCCGCCGAGGCGGGCGGCCCAGGTACGTCCGGCACGAGCGGATGGTCTGGATTTTCAGCCCAGACAGGCGATTCGGGAACTTCTGGGGCCAGTGGCTATTCCGGCCTAAGCGGCTCGTCCGGTTTCTCCGGGACGACAGGGGAGGCTGGAGATTCAGGGACCTCGGGAACGAGCGGCACCTCGGCGTATAGCGGGATTTCTGGATTTAGCGGAACGAGCGGGACATCGGGGGAGGCTGGACCAGCCGGTACGTCCGGGGAAAGCGGGACAAGCGGTTTTTCAGGTCATAGCGGCATTACCGGATTCAGCGGCCATTCCGGGGTCGGAGAATCCGGAACGAGCGGTACTTCTGGTTCTTCGGGATACTCCGGCTTGTCTGGATTCTCCGCCCAGGCTGGCGGACCGGGGACGTCCGGGACGAGCGGTTGGTCTGGCGTCAGCGGTTATTCCGGGACCGGGGAATCGGGAACGAGCGGTACATCTGGATCCTCCGGCACCTCCGGATTCTCTGGCTCGTCAGGTGAACAAGGATCATCCGGGACAAGCGGGTGGTCTGGCGTCAGCGGTTATTCAGGGACCGGGGAATCGGGAACTTCCGGCACGAGCGGAACCAGCGGCACCTCGGGATCGTCGGGATACTCCGGATTGTCGGGTTTCTCGGCCCAAGCTGGCGGCCCAGGAAGCAGCGGATTCAGCGGATATTCCGGAGAGTCCGGCGTAGCCGGTACGGCAGGCGCCAGCGGGGCGTCCGGGACTAGCGGGTTCAGCGGACAAGCGGGGGAATCCGGGCCGAGCGGACCAAGCGGATTCAGCGGAACGTCCGGGTTCAGCGCTTACTCCGGTACGAGCGGGTTCTCGGCCTATTCAGGGAGCAGCGGTTATTCCGGGGAGGGTGAATCGGGAGTCAGCGGGTTCTCGGCGACCTGTTATTGGCTTACGACGGAATATAACAGCAATCAAACCCTATCGTTGGCGGATCATCATCATGTTCTCGACGTTACAGCGTCCGGCGGGTCGGTTCGCATCAAGACACCCAACATGTTCCCGACAAGCTCGTTGCCTGACGGTTTCAACTGCATAATTCGCAGGAACGAATCCTCGGACTCGGATGTTACCTTTGCCGTTCAACACGATTTCTCCCTGGAAACCAAAGTAACCTTGACCGCTGGCGGCGAGTGGGTTCTCGTAACCCAGAAGGACGCCGACGGAGGCATCAATGGTTGGTTGTGGATGACCTCCTACTCCGGGGCGAGCGGTTACTCCGGGAAATCGGGAGCGAGCGGGTATTCCGGGAAGAGCGGGACGTCAGGATTTTCTGGTTCCGCTGGAGCAAGTGGAACGTCAGGAACGAGCGGATTCAGCTCCTACTCGGGTACCAGCGGATTCTCGTCCTACTCCGGGGCGAGCGGGTTCAGCGGCGCCGACGGAACCATAGGCGATTCCGGCTTCAGCGGTACCGCGGGAACGCAAGGAGCGTCCGGGTTCAGCGGCATTGAAGGCCTTGAAGGTACATCCGGATTCAGCGGATATTCGGCGCCTTCCGGTACGAGCGGGGCGTCAGCCTACTCCGGAGCGTCAGGCGTCAGCGCCTATTCGGGGTTCAGTGCCTACTCCGGCGAGTCCGGGGTCAGCGCCTATTCGGGGTTCTCCGGAGCTCCTGGCGAGGCGGGCGAGTCGGGTTACTCGGGAATCTCGGGTGCCCTTGGCCCGACCGGCGCGACGGGCGACTCCGGCTTCTCCGGGTTCTCTGGATTCAACGTCGGGGCCGGAGAGACGGTCAAGAGGACCTTCACCCAGGCCGGGCATGGATTCGCCGTCCAAAACGTCGTCTATAGGGCGTCAGGCTCGTTCGAGCTGGCCAAGGCCGACGCGGAGGCGACGGCCGAGGCCGTGGGCATCGTCGAGTCCGTTGACGGGGACGACTTCACGATCGTTCTTGCCGGGTACATAAGCGGGCTATCGGGCTTGACCGACGCGTCGGTCTACTACGTCTCCAAGGACGTCGCCGGCCAGATCACGACGACGGAACCGATCGGCGGAACCGAGGTCAGCAAGCCCATACTGATCGCCACGGGGACGACGACGGGATTCGTCGTGAACATGCGCGGCCTGATCGGCGCGGGCGGTCCCGACTCCGGTTACTCCGGGTTCTCGGGGGACGCCGGGGAGACTGGAATCTCCGGTTTCTCCGGGACCAGCGGGTTCTCGGGGACCACTGGCGGAGGCGTGACGTGGATTTCCAAGTCGGCCAATTACACGGCTAACTCCTTCGAGGGCATCCTCGCCGATACCAGCGGCGGCGCGTGGACGCTCACGCTGCCAGAAAGCCCGAGCGTCGGCGACATCGTTGCGGTGTCCGACGCCACGTCCTCGTTCTCGGAGAACAACCTGACGGTAGCCCGCAACGGCAACAACATCCAGGGCGAAGCCGAGGACCTCCTGTGCGACTTGAACCAGATGACCTTCGAGTTCGTCTATACGGGCGCCGACGAGGGATGGATGTTCAACCCGTACATGGACGAGTCGGCCGGCGTCTCCATGCCAAGGGGGTACATAGACGGGCTTGTCCTCAGCAACAACGTTGGCGACCCAAATAACGACATCGACATCTCCGTCGGATCGTGCAGGGACGACGGGGACTCGGCCGACCTGATCTTGGCCGAGGGGCTGACCAAGCGCTTGGACGCCGCGTGGGCCGTGGGAACTGGGCTTGGAGGGTTGGATACTGGTTCCAAGGCCAACTCAACCTGGTACCATGTCTGGCTGATCAAGAGATCGGACACGAACGTCGTGGACGCCCTGTTCTCGATCTCCGCGACCGCGCCGACGATGCCGGCCAACTACGACATCAAGAGGCGCATCGGGGCGATCCTGACCGACGGCAGCGGCAACATCACGACCTTCTACCAGTATGGAGACCGGTTCGACTGGAACGCCGCGGTTTCGGACTACAGCGCCGCGGCCCCCAACAACAGCCTGACGGCCGTGACGTTGACCGTCCCGACCGGCGTCGTGGTCGGCGCGAGGCACGCGATACAAGGCTGGTCCGCGGACACGAGCAAGTATTACTACACGACGAGCTACGACGCCACCGGGGCGGCCCCGCAAGGTATCGTCACCACGGCTCCCGCCAGCACGTGGATGCGGGTCCCCGTCGCGGTCGCCTATACCGACACGTCGGCGCAGATCAAGCATACCGGAAGCTCGACGGGGATATCTGGGATCATCAACACGGTGGGATGGATCGATCCGCGTGGCAAGGACGATGAATAATGCCCATTCGTGCGAGTACATACCTTGGGAGCGCCGAGTTCTCAGACGTCCAGGTCTATGAAGCCGCCGATGAGTATGAGTGGACAAAGCCGTACTGGGCTAAGCAAGTCATCGTCGTTATTTACGGCGCAGGCGGCGGCGGAGCAGGCGGTAGGTCAGACGGATCTGGTACGTCTAGATCTGGCGGCGGAGGCGGCGGTGGTGGCGGCTGCAAACAAGAACAATTCAATGCTGCGGACTTGACAGATACCGTTACCGTTACTATCGGCGCGGGAGGCTCAGGTGGTGGAATCCAGGCGAACGGAGCGAACGGAGGGCCAAGTAGTTTTGGATCGTATGTTGTCGCCTACGGAGGAGGAGGCGGTGAAAATCCTTTGAACGAGGGCGCGACGACGGTTTGCGATGGTGGCGGCGGGGCTGGTGGAGACAGCGGAGCGAACCTGTCCACTAGCGGAGACCCAGCAGGACCCGAAACTGGCTCAAGCGGCGGTGCTGGATGGCAAGGAGTAAGGGGACTTGCCGCATCAAATGGTTTTAGTTCAGAATGGGGAGGTGGCTCTGGAGGTGGTGGATATTACCAGTCCAGCCAAGACGGAGGAAGCTCCATTTATGGCGGTGGCGGTGGCGGTTCAGGTGGCTGGGCCAAATTCGACAACACCAACGGCGCAGGCGGGACAGGCGGGGCATCCAATGAGTACTGGCTTTCAGGTCGTGGATCGGCTGGCGGAGGAAGCGGGGGAGCGGTCGGTTCCAACGGAACCGCAGGGACGAACGGCTACGGAGGCATCGGAGGAAGCGGTGGCGGCGGTGGTGGCGGAAACGCGTCAGGAACAGCGGGCAACGGTGGCAATGGGGGACGCGCTGGAGGAGGAGGCGGTGGTGGTGGCGGCGGGATAACGGCTGGCAGCGGAGGAGCTGGCGGAGATGGATATTGCATGGTGATAGCGTTCTAGGGATCAACTATGGCAAGACGCGCTTCTTCGCTCTTTGGTCTACATCGATACGTCGCGGTCAGCGTCTATTCGAGCGCGGGAACCTATACGTGGCGTCGAAACTGGTGGGCTAAGCAAGTCACCGTCATCGCGTATGGGGCAGGCGGCGGTGGCGGTGGCGGGGAAAGCGGCCCAGACAGTATAGGAGGAGGGGCAGGGGGAGGAGGGGGAACCTACAAGGTCGTCCATCTCGTAGGATGGGTACTTCCTTGGAAGATCACGGTGACCGTTGGGACGGGAGGCGCTGGAGGAACGGCGGGAAACGATGGCTCCGCAGGAACCGAAAGCAGCTTTGGTTCCTACGTTGTCGCATATGCTGGCGCTGGAGGACAATCGACGGCAAATGGTGGCGTCGGTGGAGGCGGCGCAGGGGCTGGGGGAAACGCCAGCGGAACAACGGGTGGCAGGCCCGTGGCGCTAACAGACGGGAACGCGGGTCAGGGGGTAGACCCCGTTTCGCCGATAACAGGCGACCCCTACTCCTCCGACCGTGGGGGAGCGCCTGGCGGTTCCTGCGCTTCCGACAACTATGTTCGCAAAGGTGGTAGTTCACTTAGAGCGGGCGCAGGCGGCGGAGCGGGCGGATACGTCAATGGTTCCCATGTAGAAGCCGCAGGGGCCGCAGGAGGCGCATGCCTCAGCTACACGGCTGGAGGAGGAGGCAGCGGTGGAGCAACGGGCGGTTCGGACGGAACAGACGGAGAGAACGGCGGCTCTACGAAAGGCGGAGCAGGTGGTGGAGGCGGAGGCGGTAACGACTCTGGTGTCGGCGGGGCAGGCGGCAACGGAGGTCTTTGCGGAGGAGGAGGCGGAGGAGGCGGCGCTGGAACAACTGGTGGCGTTGGCGGAGACGGAGGCGACGGCTACATAATGGTAATCTCGGTGTTCTGATGGCAAGACGAAGATGGAGAAGACGCTGGTTGTCCTGGTTTGGCATTTATGCCTACGCGGGATCGTATTGGTGGTACAAGCCTTGGAGGGCCAAGGCCATCAAGGTCGTGATATGGGGAGCTGGAGGAGGAGGTTCTGGCGGGCGCAGCGGAAACTCCTACGGAGGAGGCGGAGGTGGAGGAGGAAGCATGGTGGTCAAATACCTCCTCGCTTCGCAGCTTCCACGGCGCGTTTTGATCACGATTGGAGCAGGAGGAACTGGAGGGGCGACGACCTTTGCGAATGGTACCGCTGGGGGCAATTCCAGCTTCGGGAGCTACGTGATCGCTTATGGGGGAGGAGGAGGAGACGAACGTATTCCAGGAATCGGTGCTGGGACGGGCGGCTCGCCTGTGGGGGCAGGAACTGGAACAAGGGGATTGCCGTACTTGAATACGGGGGCAGGAGGTGATATCTGGGGCGGCTGTTCTGTAAACTACACCGACTACAACGACAACAAGGCCGTCGGGGGAGCCGAATGGGGCGGAGGCGGTGGTGGCGTCTCCAACGCTGCCGTTAACTTCGCAGGCGGCGGTTCGATGTACGGAGGCGCAGGCGGTGGTTCTGGGGGCTACGTGACGGAGGGAGTCGCCGCGGCTGGAAAGGCTGGAGGCATGCAAACGACGTTTGCTACAGGAGGAGGAGGCGCAGGCGGGGCTGTTGGAACCCAAGGATCGGCCGGCGGTACCGCGTTCAAAGGCGGCGGAGGTGGCGGCGGGAACGCCTCTGCAACGGGAGCAAGAGGAGGGAATGGGGGGTATGCGTCAGGCGGCGGCGGAGGCGGCACGGGTACCGCAGGAGGAGCAGGTGGCAACGGCGGAGGCGGATATTGCACCGTAACCGTCTTCTGGTAGGAACTATTTTCGAGACCTGAGAACAGAGAATAAGGTCGAGGACGTTAAATGGGCAGTGCATATCCAGTAGGCGCATCTGGGAAGTCCGGTTTCTCCGGGACCAGTGGGTTCTCGGGGACGTCCGGCACGTCCGGAACGTCCGGTTATTCCGGGACCAGCGCGTACTCCGGAACCAGCGGGACGTCCGGGACGAGCGGATGGTCCGGCGTTAGCGGCTTCAGCGGGACTTATTCTGGAATCTCGGGACTCTCCGGGGCGAGTGGGTTTTCTGGTTTTTCAGGGGCGTCCGGGACGAGCGCCCATTCCGGCGAGAGTGGCTTCTCTGGGTCGAGCGGTGTCGGGACCAGCGGGACCTCCGGCGTCAGCGGGGCGAGCGGTACTTCCGGCGAGAGCGGCTATAGCGGGACCTCGGCGTATTCCGGCGTAAGCGGTTTCTCGTCGCTATCGGGTATGTCGGGGACGAGCGGCTTCTCCGGCACGTCAGGCGCGTCAGGCATGTCCGGGACGAGCGCCTATTCCGGCATTTCGGGAACGTCGGGCTTCTCCGGGACGAGCGCGTATTCAGGAACGAGCGCGTACTCCGGCACGAGCGGCCATAGCGGCATTTCCGGTTTTTCGGGCGTCAGCGGTTTCAGCGGGACCTTCTCGGGACAATCCGGTCTCAGCGGCATCAGCGGCTTCAGCGGCGCGTCCGGGACGAGCGGTTTTTCTGGCGAGATTGGGATTTCAGGTCCGAGCGGTCCGAGCGGTCCGAGCGGCGTTAGCGGTTTTTCCGGTTATAGCGGCGTTTCGGGCTTCTCCGCGTACTCCGGAACGAGCGGCCACAGTGGAATCGGGGAATCCGGGACGAGTGGTCATTCCGGAGCCAGCGGGTTCAGCGCGTATAGCGGTACTCCTGGTTCGATCGGGGAGAGCGGCTATAGCGGCGTTTCGGGCTTCTCCGCGTACTCCGGAACGAGCGGGGCCGGTGCGTCGGGGACGTCTGGAACGAGCGGCCAATCCGGCGTCAGCGGGTTCAGCGCGTACAGCGGGACATCGGGATCTAGCGGCGACGCAGGAACCTCCGGGACGAGCGGTCATTCCGGAGCCAGCGGATTCAGCGGCTTCAGCGGGACTTATTCGGGGCAATCCGGAACCTCGGGTACGAGCGGATATTCCGGCGTTAGCGGGTTCAGTGGCTTTAGCGGACTGGAAGGCGAACCCGGAACGAGCGGTACGTCGGGATTTTCCGCCTATAGCGGGGCCAGCGGGACGCCCGGGAACAGCGGAACCTCAGGGACCAGCGGAGCGTCAGGCCATTCCGGGACGAGCGGGTTCTCGGCTTATAGCGGAACGTCCGGGTTTAGCGGAACCGGCGACAGCGGGACCAGCGGGACCAGCGGGACCAGCGCCTATTCCGGCGTCAGCGGTTTCAGCGCTTACTCCGGCGTCAGTGGGTTCAGCAGCCTTTCCGGAACGAGTGGCACGTCCGCGTTCTCCGGCGTTTCCGGATTTTCAGGGACAGGCGATAGCGGCCAGTCTGGATATAGCGGATCATCGGGCACGTCTGGGACGAGCGGCTTCAGTAGCCTTAGCGGCACGTCGGGAACGAGCGGCTATAGCGGAGTCGGGACGAGCGGATTCAGCGGCCATAGCGGGGAGAGTGGTTACAGCGGTCTCAGCGGCGTCAGCGGAACCTCCGCGACGTCCGGCTTCTCGGGACCGAGCGGTACGAGTGGTCAATCCGGGACGTCCGGCTACAGCGGGACATCCGCCTACAGCGGGACGTCCGGGACGTCCGGGACGTCCGGCTTCTCGGGGCCGAGCGGGACGAGCGGGACGAGCGGAATGTCCGGCACGTCAGGGACGAGCGGCACGTCGGGAACGAGCGGATATTCGGGGACGTCAGGATTCTCCGGATTAAGCGGGAGCAGCGGTTTCTCCGGAACATATTCTGGATACTCCGGGGCGTCGGGAACTTCCGGCTTCAGCGGGACCGGAGAAAGCGGTACGTCCGGTACCAGCGGTACGTCCGGTACCAGCGGTACGTCAGGGACCAGCGGTACGTCAGGGTTCAGCGGAACAAGCGCCTACTCAGGTACCTCCGGCCTCAGCGGCACGTCAGGGACCAGCGGAACCAGCGGCTTCTCCGGGACTTATTCTGGTTATTCCGGGGTATCCGGGTTCTCCGGACTTCAGGTGTCGGGTTTCTCCGGTTTCTCCGGGACCGGAGGGGACGGAGGTGCTTCCACGACGGCGATCCGCCAATGGGGGCTCATGTTGATGGGCGGCTGAGAAACAAGGATGAAGAGCCTCGTCCTCAGAAGACAACCAGAGAGTCGGAGGCTCCCGAGTGGACTGGTACCTGGAATCGCTGAATTCCAAGCTCCGTAAGACCCTGCGCGACGAGGTGTCACGCCAGGCGAGGGAAGTCGTTTCCTTGCTGAACCCTCGAATGGTCAGGACGGCGTCGACCGACGAGATCAACGTCCACATCGACCAGGGCTTCGCCGGAAAGTACAGAATCAACCTCCACCTTATGGACAAGAACGACGCCGAGGCCGAAAAAGTCAAGGCGGAGGGACACCACGGTGATTCGTCGGCCGAGACCGTGAAGACCGCCGCGGACGACAAGCCGGAGTTCCGAGAGTCCTCCATATCGTTCGTCTCCAGGGACACGGCCAACCCGAACTACCTATGCTCCGTCGTTCTCCAGAAGCCGGAGGACAAGGTATGGTGCGTCTCGGCGTACCTCATGGAGACGTATCTCGGGCGCTACGCGTACAGGGCCAACTTCTACTTCCGCAAGGACAGCAAGCGCGTCGCGCATCGGTGCTACGAGCGCGTCTCGCGGGCGATGAGGGAATTGAGGCAGGACGTCATCGAAGACGACATCCTCCAGAACACGGTCCCTCGTCTCGTGAGGAAGAGGCTCTCGTCGATAGAGGGCGAGATCGAGCCCCGGATCAACAAGATGTCCACCTACCTGAACCCGGACAACACGATAGAGCCCGCCGATCCAGAGAAGCAGATCGCGACGTACATTCCAACCAAACGAAGCGTGACGGACGACCTCGTAATGCCGGAGGGCTAACATGATCCTCCTGGCAAAGAACTTCGAGGGGTGGCTGGACGTCAGCGCCAACGAGGTGCTCGGCTCCACGGAATACGAGTGGCTCGCGGCCGCGGGCCAGTTCAGGAGATCCGTAAAGGCCGGCGATTGCCTCATCATCCCGGACGAGTACTACCGATTCCCGAACATCAAGAACGCGGTCGACATCGGGTACCTGGAGATCATCGCCTACGACGCGAGGCCGGAACAGATCGTCATTCACGCCGAGCTGCCAGGCGCGGGCATCCCCGGAACCAAGTACCTCGCTGTCGACATCCATGGCGGCGAGGACACCGCGATCATCCAGGACATCAACGACGTCCCGAGCCTCGTGTTCGAGGAGGGATGCAACCACCGCAGCAAGTGGACGTTGGTCGTCCCGAAGGACTATGTCGCGGGGACTCCGATATACGTGCAGGCGTACTGGACCTTCCCGAATGGCGAGCCCGCGCAGGTCAGGTGGTTCATGGAGCACAAGGCGGTTCTTCCCGGGGAGGACATGACCGATCCGGCCGGGAGCGTGTCCTACATTCAGCAAGCCTTGGCCTCCGACAAGCTCTACACGACTGGTAGCAACCTGGTCATCCCGCCGGCCGACTTGGCGGCCAACAAGCTACTCATGATCTCCGTCAGGAGAACGGCGTTGCACGCGGATGACACGTTGGACGCCCCGGTCTACATCCACCTGGTCAAGCTCAACTACACGGGCAGGACCTTCAGCAGCTAGGCGATCGCCGATGGGATGCAACCAATACATACGCCAGAAGATGCCGGTGGACTACAGTTCCGGCTTCTCCGGCTGGCTCGTCCTCGGCGACACGCGCATCGACCTTACCACCGGCGACATCATCAACATCGGCGGAAGCGGCATCATCAGCGGCTTCGTCGGTTACGACTCCGGCACGAGCGGATTCTCCGGACATAGCGGACAGAGCGGATGGAGCGGCATCAGCGGCTTCTCGGCGCAGGCTGGCGGACCAGGAACGTCCGGGCAGTCCGGGACTAGCGGCTGGAGCGGACAAGCGGGAGAATCCGGGCCGAGCGGGCCGAGCGGGCCGAGCGGAGCCTCGGGAACATCTGGTTACAGCGGGCTCTCTGGGTTCTCCGCCCAGGCGGGCGGCCCTGGGACCAGCGGCTTCAGCGGGGCGAGCGGGACCAGCGGCGGGAGCGGGTCTAGCGGGGCCAGCGCCTTCTCCGGAACGTCGGGATTTTCCGCCTATAGCGGATCATCCGGCGGTTCTGGACTGAGCGGCAGCTCCGGCGGTTCCGGTCATTCCGGGGTTTCGGGATTCTCCGGTGGCAGCGGATCATCCGGTGGAAGCGGGACGTCCGGGTTCAGCGGTGCTTCGGCTTACAGCGGGCAATCCGGGACGAGTGGTTATTCCGGCGATTCGGGGCTTTCTGGATTCAGCGCCCATTCGGGCACGTCGGGCGCGTCCGGAACGTCGGGCGCGTCCGGAACGTCGGGCACGTCGGGTTATTCCGGTACGTCCGGTACGTCCGGTACGTCCGGGACCTCGGGCTTCAGCGCGTGGTCTGGGCAATCTGGTTTCTCCGGGACCAGCGGGACGGCTGGCGAGAGCGGTACGTCGGGGTTCAGCGCCCATTCCGGGACGAGCGGTACCAGCGGAACGTCGGGAACGTCCGGTGAATCCGGCGTAAGCGGTTTCAGCGCATGGTCCGGGGAGAGTGGTCATTCCGGTCAAAGCGGGGCGTCGGCGTTCTCTGGTACCAGCGGCACGAGCGGGACGTCAGGGACCAGCGGGTTCAGCGGAACCTCCGCGTACAGCGGGCAATCGGGAACCAGCGGCACGTCCGGACAATCGGGAGCTTCTGGCTTCAGCGCATGGTCCGGGGCGAGCGGCTTCTCCGCCTACAGCGGCGCCAGCGGGTCGTCTGGTACATCCGCCCATAGCGGAACTTCCGGGTTCTCCGCTCATAGTGGCCAATCGGGATTCTCGGGACCCTCCGGGTCGTCTGGACAATCCGCTTATTCAGGGGCGAGCGGGACGAGCGGAACATCCGGTACCAGCGGACAATCAGGAACGAGCGGTTTTTCCGGAACGAGTTCATACTCGGGCCAGTCAGGATTTAGCGCATGGTCCGGCACGAGTGGTTTCAGCGGAGAAGCTGGCGTTAGCGGCTCTTCCGGCACGAGCGGTGCGTCGGCTCACTCGGGGACGAGCGGATACTCGGGGACCAGTGGGACGTCAGGTTTTTCTGCGTGGTCAGGTCAGTCCGGGTTTAGCGGGGTCGAAGGAACGAGTGGTCAGTCTGGCGAGAGTGGCTCCAGCGGGGAATCGGGATCGTCCGGATTCAGCGCCTACTCAGGAACGTCCGGAACAAGCGGAACAAGCGGCACGTCAGGTTATTCAGGCGTCAGCGGTTTCAGCGCGTGGTCTGGGACGTCGGGAACGTCAGGCACGAGCGGCTTCTCCGGAGAAGCCGGATTTTCGGGCGCATCAGGAAGTAGCGGGAGCAGCGGGACATCTGGGGTTTCCGGATTCTCCGCGTATTCCGGGCAAAGCGGTACGTCGGCCTACAGCGGGACATCCGGGTTCAGCGCGTACTCTGGAGAAAGCGGCACGTCGGGAACGTCCGGCTCCTCGGGAACGTCCGGTACATCCGGCGTATCTGGATTCAGCGCGTGGTCTGGAGTATCGGGATCGTCCGGCGACTCGGGAACCTCCGGGGAAAGCGGGACTAGCGGGGCATCCGGTTTCAGCGGCGTCAGCGGGTTCAGCGCGTACTCCGGAGAAAGCGGCACTTCGGGAACATCCGGTACGTCCGGCATTTCTGGAATTTCGGGATTCAGCGCGTGGTCTGGAGCCAGCGGATTTTCAGCCTATAGCGGAGCGTCAGGAACGTCCGGGTATTCGGGCGTCAGCGGAGAAAGCGGCTTCAGCGGGGAAGCCGGGCTGAGTGGAACGTCCGGGTTCTCTGCTGCCAGCGGAACCTCCGGTACTTCGGGGACTTCAGGGACAAGCGGTACTCCTGGGGCGAGCGGCGTTTCTGGTTTCAGCGCGTGGTCGGGGACGTCTGGGACGAGCGGGTCATCCGGATCATCCGGGACAAGTGGATACAGCGGCGTTTCCGGTTTCTCCGCATACTCAGGGGAAAGCGGAACGTCGGGAACATCCGGTACGTCCGGGGAAAGCGGCGTTTCTGGTTTCAGCGCGTGGTCTGGAACGAGCGGTTTTTCCGGAACTTCTGGCGAATCGGCTTACAGTGGAACTAGCGGAAGTTCTGGAACGAGCGGAAGTTCTGGAACGAGCGGTTTTAGCGGGGAAGCTGGCCAATCAGGTACTAGTGGAACGAGCGGGACGAGCGGATTCTCCGGGACAAGCGCTCAGAGCGGAAGCAGTGGTTATTCGGGAACGACCGGGGAAAGCGGGTATAGCGGCGTTTCGGGATTCTCCGCATACTCCGGAGAAAGCGGAACCTCCGGTACGTCCGGTGAAAGTGGAATCTCGGGCTTCAGTGCATGGTCAGGAAGTAGTGGTTTTTCCGGAGCCTCTGGCGAATCAGCTTACAGCGGAACGAGCGGAAGCTCGGGAACGAGCGGCTTCAGCGGTATTTCGGGTACATCAGGAGCCAGCGGGGGCAGTGGAGTTTCCGGGTTCTCCGCGTACTCGGGTCAAAGCGGATCGTCGGGAACGTCCGGTACCAGCGCGTTCAGCGGTATCTCTGGATTCAGCGCGTACTCCGGAGAAAGCGGAACAAGTGGTACGTCCGGGACGAGCGGCGTTTCTGGAATCTCTGGGTTCAGCGCGTGGTCGGGGACGAGCGGAACTTCTGGTACGTCAGCTCATTCAGGAACCTCCGGAACGTCAGGGTTTAGCGCCTATTCAGGGACGAGTGGGACATCCGGCGTCAGCGGTGAAAGCGGTTTCAGCGGGGAAGCCGGACAATCCGGTACGAGCGGTACGAGCGGCGTTTCCGGATTTTCCGGGACGAGCGCTCATAGCGGAAGCAGTGGTTATTCGGGAACGAGCGGGCATTCCGGCGTATCCGGGTTCAGTTCTTATTCCGGCTCGTCGGGCTCGTCTGGGGAAAGCGGTTACAGCGGCGTTTCGGGCTTCTCGGCGTACTCCGGGGAAAGTGGTACCAGCGGCCACTCCGGGACGTCAGGAACCTCCGGATTCAGCGGGACGTCGGCCCAAAGCGGTCAATCCGGAACGAGTGGGCATTCCGGCACGAGCGGCTTCAGCGGTAGCAGTGGGGCTTCGGGAACATCCGGGACTTCCGGAGCCTCCGGGACAAGCGGGACGAGTGGCTTCTCGGGACTCTCCGGAGAATCAGCCTACAGTGGAACTTCGGGGACCTCGGGAACGAGCGGTACTTCGGCGTTCAGCGGGTTCTCCGGTCATTCCGGGGTTTCGGGTTTCAGTTCGTGGTCTGGCGCGAGCGGAACATCTGGATACTCCGGTACCTCTGGAACGAGCGGATTCAGCGGGACGTCGGCTCATAGCGGAACTAGCGGGCATTCGGGTACGAGCGGCGCGAGCGGGCATTCCGGAACTAGCGGGTTCAGCGGGGATTCGGGCGTTTCAGGGTTCAGTTCTTACTCGGGATCGTCTGGTACAAGCGGCTCATCGGGGCATAGTGGTTATAGCGGCGTCTCCGGGTTCTCCGCATACTCCGGGGAAAGTGGCGCGTCCGGTATCAGCGGGACGTCAGGGACCAGCGGGCATTCCGGGACATCCGGATTCAGCGCGTTCAGCGGCGTCAGCGGGTTCAGTGCCTACTCCGGAGAAAGCGGCACGTCCGGCACGTCGGGAACGTCCGGAACGTCCGGTACCTCCGGATACAGCGGCCTGTCAGGATTCTCGGCGCAGGCTGGCGGTCCTGGAACTTCCGGCGCGTCTGGCACGAGCGGCGCGTCCGGCACCAGCGGTTACAGCGGCGTCTCGGGGTTCAGCGCGTGGTCCGGAGAAAGTGGTTTTTCAGGGACATCGGGAACTTCCGGGACTTCCGGAACCAGCGGAACCTCTGCGCATTCCGGGACGAGCGGCTTCTCGGGGAGTGGCGGAGAATCTGGGGCCAGCGGAGAATCCGGGACGAGTGGAACCTCGGGAGCGAGTGGAACCTCTGGATTTTCCGGTTACTCCGGGGAAAGCGCTCATAGCGGGACCAGCGGTTACTCTGGTCATTCCGGCATCTCCGGGTTCAGTGCTTATTCCGGATCGTCGGGCTCGTCTGGGGAAAGCGGTTACAGCGGCGTTTCCGGATTCTCGGCATACTCCGGAGAAAGTGGCGCGTCCGGAACGAGCGGGACGTCAGGAACCTCCGGATTCAGCGGAACATCAGCTCACAGCGGCCAATCCGGGACGAGCGGGCATTCCGGGACGAGTGGCTTCTCTGGGGAATCAGCCTACAGCGGAACTTCGGGAGCCTCGGGAACGAGCGGCACTTCGGCGTTCAGCGGGTTCTCCGGTCATTCCGGCGTTTCTGGGTTTAGTTCGTGGTCTGGCGCGAGCGGAACGTCTGGATACTCCGGTACCTCCGGAACATCGGGGACAAGCGCGTTCTCCGGGACGAGTGGATTCTCCGGAACGCCTGGTGACTCTGGTTCCTCGGGCGCATCTGGCGCATCTGGAACCAGCGGGGCTTCCGCATTCAGCGGCGTGTCGGGTTTCTCCGGGCAATCATCCTACAGTGGCCAATCGGGGACCAGCGGATTTTCGGGGACGTCAGGGACGAGCGGCGATTCAGGGACGTCAGGCGTTTCTGGGTACTCTGGAGTTTCTGGGTACTCTGGAGTTTCAGGTTTCAGCGCGTGGTCCGGAACGAGCGGAGCCTCAGGCACGTCAGCCCATTCGGGGACGAGTGGCTTTTCGGGGACGTCTGGATTTAGCGCATGGTCTGGAACATCAGGATCGTCCGGAACCAGTGGGGAATCCGGCTCCAGCGGAACGAGCGGTTTTTCTGGACAAAGCGGTACGAGCGCGTGGTCGGGGATAAGCGGTTTCTCGGGAGTGACCGGAACGTCGGGATTCAGTGGCGAATCCGGAACGTCAGGCGAATCCGGGACGTCTGGGCATAGCGGGACTTCGGCTTATAGCGGCGCGAGCGGGCATTCCGGGACGAGCGCGTTCAGCGGAACCTCGGGCGTTTCCGGGTTCAGTGCTTACTCGGGATCGTCTGGCATTAGCGGTACATCGGGGCATAGCGGGGCCAGCGGCGTTTCCGGGTTCTCCGCGCACTCCGGGGAAAGTGGCGCGTCCGGTATATCCGGGACGTCGGGAACGAGCGGGCATTCAGGGACGTCCGGGTTCAGCGCGTTCAGCGGCGTCAGCGGGTTCAGCGCGTACTCAGGAGAAAGCGGCACGTCCGGAACGTCCGGCGCGTCGGGAACGTCCGGTACCTCGGGATACAGCGGTCTGTCAGGATTCTCGGCGCAGGCTGGCGGTCCTGGGACTTCCGGCCAATCCGGAGCCAGCGGCGCGAGCGGGACTTCCGGCGCGTCCGGGTTTAGCGGGACTTCGGGTCAATCGGGAACGTCTGGTTTCAGCGGAGTAGGAACGTCCGGTACCTCGGGAACGAGTGGAACTAGTGGGACATCAGGCTACAGCGGCGTTTCCGGATTCTCGGGTACGAGCGGGACATCTGGAACCAGCGGGTTCAGCGGCGCCTCCGCGTACAGCGGGCAATCGGGAACCAGCGGCACGTCCGGACAATCGGGGACTTCTGGATTCAGTGCATGGTCCGGGACATCTGGTTTCTCTGGCCCTAGCGGAACTAGCGGCACGAGTGGGACATCAGGTTATTCCGGAACCAGTGGATTCAGCGGAGTCGGAGCATCTGGAGCCTCCGGAACGTCGGGTTCTTCTGGTACGAGCGGCTTCTCGGGTACTTCAGGCTACAGTGGAACCGGTGAATCCGGTACGTCTGGCTATTCAGGTCAGTCAGGAGCGTCCGCGTTCTCTGGCGTTAGCGGTTTCAGCGCGTTTAGCGGTACCTCCGGAACCTCGGCGTTCAGCGGCCAATCGGGGGCGAGCGGTACCAGCGGTACCTCCGGGTTCAGCGGCGTAGGAACGTCAGGCGCGTCGGGCACGTCTGGAACGAGCGGCGAATCTGGATATTCCGGATCGAGCGGCTTCTCCGGCGTTTCCGGCTACAGCGGGATCGGCGAGTCTGGTACGTCCGGTTACTCCGGGCAATCCGGGACGTCCGCCTACTCCGGCGTCAGCGGGTTCAGCGGCGCGTCCGGTACGTCCGGCGCATCCGCCTTCAGCGGGCAATCAGGTTTCTCTGGGATAAGCGGAGCGTCCGGGACATCAGGCACGAGCGGGACGTCCGGAGAGAGCGGGACCAGCGGCTTCTCCGGACACAGTGGGGTAGGTACCTCCGGTTACTCCGGACAGTCCGGGACGAGCGCGTTCTCCGGCGTCAGCGGGTTCAGCGGCGCATCAGGTTCTTCTGGTACGAGTGGCCAGTCCGGTCATTCAGGCGTTTCCGGTTACAGCGGCATCGGGGAATCCGGAACCTCTGGCTACTCCGGCGTATCCGGTTATAGCGGCGTAGGGGAGTCGGGGGCGTCCGGAACTTCCGGGGCTTCAGGAACCAGCGGGTTCTCTGGCCATAGCGGAATAGGCGAGTCCGGTTACTCCGGGCAATCCGGAACGAGCGCGTTCAGCGGCACCTCCGGATTTTCTGGATCTTCCGGTTCCTCCGGGACATCCGCGTTTAGCGGTCAATCAGGAACCAGCGGGGCATCAGGATTCTCGGGATACAGCGGGACATCCGGCACGAGTGGCCAATCCGGATCGAGCGGAACGAGCGGTTTCTCCGGCCATAGTGGCGTTGGCGAGTCAGGATACTCTGGGTCTTCTGGAACGTCAGGATATAGCGGTGCGTCGGGGACGTCCGGGTTCAGCGCTTACTCTGGAGTTTCTGGTTACAGCGGTACAGGGACATCCGGGACATCCGGGACATCCGGAGCTTCCGGGGCGTCCGCTTTCAGCGGCCAATCCGGGTTCTCCGGCACGAGCGGGACGTCCGGAGAGAGCGGTACGAGTGGGTTCAGCGGCGTCGGGGCATCTGGAGACTCGGGTATCTCTGGAACGTCCGGGACGAGCGGCTTCTCCGGCGTTTCCGGCTACAGCGGGACGGGAGAGTCAGGAACGTCCGGTCACTCCGGGCAATCCGGGACGTCCGCCTACTCCGGCCAATCCGGGTTCAGCGGGTCAAGCGGTACGTCCGGTCCATCAGGGGTTTCTGGGCACAGCGGGACGTCGGGATTTTCCGGACTGAGCGGCCATTCGGGCGTTTCCGGCGCGAGCGCCCATAGCGGTACCAGCGGGTTCAGCGCCTACAGTGGCTCTTCAGGGACCAGCGGGACGTCTGGAGCTTCCGGGGAAAGCGGGACCAGCGGGTTCAGCGCGTGGTCTGGTTCTTCTGGGCATAGCGGCGCGTCCGGGTTCTCGAGTCCCAGCGGTACATCCGGTTACTCGGGCGTATCAGGTTACTCCGGTTCTTCGGGGATGAGCGGGTTTTCGGGAACGAGCGGGTTCTCGGGCGATAGCGGTTTCTCTGGACCGGCCGCCTCTAGCACGAGCGGGTACAAGTACCTTTTCCTGGACGTGGGAGCTGGATTTGGGAACGCCTCTCTAGGAAGTACGGCGAACAACCTGCTGTACCTGGACTACATCAAGAACGTCGACAGGCTTGAGGGCTGGGCCATAACGGTACCATCTGATTGGATTTCCGGAACGACGATCTACGTCAACGCTTTCTGGTCTCCCGACGCCAACGGGGCAGGAAACGTTCGTTGGGTCTTGTACGCCAACGCGAGGGCCATCGGCGAGGATGTCACGGCCGGTACTTGGACCGACGTGTACCTACAGGCTTCGCCGGGGGTCGCCGACCAACTGACGGAGACCGGGCAAAACCTGGAGATAACTGGCGCCTCGATGGCCGCAGGAGACATGCTTCAAATGACGCTAGAAAGAACAGGGTCGAACGTGGCGGACACGCTAAACACGTCCGCACGGGTTCACGTCGTGAGGGTAGAGTACATGGCGCTCAAGTTGGTGTAAGGGAACACGAGAATGGCAACCCCTTCTAACCCTCTTGGATATAACGTCCACAGGGTTCCATACGAGGAAAACTCCGGCTATTCGGGGCCGGAAGGATTCTCCGGCATGTGGGCTCTTGGTCCGGTACGCGTAGACGTCGTTACCGGAGAGATCGTTCACATCAGCGGGACGGGGTGGCTCACCGGTTTCTCCGGGATAACGGGCGTCAGCGGCATCAGCGGTTTCAGCGGGACGTCGGGGACCAGCGGGACGTCAGGAACGTCCGGCGCAAGCGGGTATTCCGGAACCAGCGGAACGTCGTCTTATAGTGGCAGCTCTGGTCATTCTGGTTCAAGCGGTGTTTCCGGGTTCAGCGGTTCATCCGGTCAAGTCGGATCATCTGGCGAAAGCGGTTCCTCCGGAAGCAGCGGGTCGTCAGGGTTCTCCGGTGAATTCGGAACAAGCGGCGAGAGCGGCGTCAGTGGTACCAGCGGCGTTTCAGGGGCTTCAGCTCATTCAGGTACGAGCGGCACAAGCGGGTCATCCGGAACAAGTGGTTTTTCCGGGACGTCGGCCCTCAGCGGTCATTCCGGCGAGAGCGGAACCTCTGGAGCATCTGGTTTCAGCGCATGGTCGGGAGCGAGCGGATATTCGGGCCAATCCGGGGCAAGCGGTTCTTCAGGGTTTAGCGCCGATTCCGGCATCAGCGGTTCTTCCGGCGCGAGCGGGGCTTCGGCGTTTAGTGGAACTTCTGGCGCTTCAGGGTTTAGCGGCCAATCAGGCGAGATCGGACAATCCGGACAAAGTGGCCAATCCGGTTCCAGTGGCATATCGGGATTCAGCGGGACGAGTGGATCATCCGGTCAGGAAGGGGATTCCGGCTCTTCCGGGACCAGCGGATATTCAGGATTTAGCGGATCATCAGCGTCGTCCGGCCAAAGCGGTTCTTCCGGGACTAGCGGGACGTCCGGCGATAGCGGGACGTCAGGCCATTCCGGGGCGAGTGGGTCGTCCGGATTTAGCGCCGACTCGGGAACGAGCGGATCTTCCGGAAGTAGTGGGACATCCGGTCATTCCGGGGCCAGTGGTTTTAGCGGCGATGTTGGGCAAAGCGGCCAATCCGGAAATAGCGGAGCCTCAGGGTATTCTGGTTCGTCCGCCTATTCCGGCACCAGTGGTTCGTCCGGTTTCTCAGGGACGAGCGGCGAACAAGGTCAATCCGGAGCGTCCGGGACGAGCGGCGCGTCAGGATTCAGCGCAGCGCCAGGGATTTCGGGAGCCAGCGGTTCATCTGGCGCGTCGGGGTCGTCAGGATCCTCGGGAACGAGCGCCTTTTCTGGTCATTCCGGAACCAGCGGATTTAGCGCGGCGTCCGGACAATCCGGTTCTTCGGGCGTCAGCGGGTCCAGCGGGAGTAGCGGACAAAGCGCATTCTCAGGAAGCTCGGGGTTCTCCGGTCAAAGCGGAGCGAGCGGATTCTCGGGAAGCAGCGGCGCATCTGGATCGAGCGGACAAAGCGGAACGGCTGGCGAAAGCGGATTGAGTGGGACAAGCGGCCAGAGCGGGCATTCAGGTACGTCCGGGCACAGCGGAAACTCAGGCTTCAGTGGGACATCTTCCAGCGGACAATCCGGAACCAGCGGGACGAGCGCGTTCAGCGGGGCCTCCGGTTCTTCCGGTACGTCAGGATTCTCCGGGGAAAGTGCATGGTCAGGAGATTCCGGGAACAGTGGTCATTCCGGAACGAGCGGCCTTAGCGGGTCCTCAGGGACAAGCGGATTTTCCGGAACAGGAACATCGGGGGCAAGTGGAACGTCCGGAGCGAGCGGGACGAGCGGGACGAGCGCGTTCAGCGGCACGTCGGGCATCGAGGGAGAAAGCGGACTTAGCGGGATATCCGGGACATCAGGTTCGTCCGGGACGAGCGGCGCGTCAGGATTCAGCGGCGCGTCCGGTCATTCCGCCCAATCCGGAAGCAGCGGGACAAGCGGGACATCTGGTTCGAGCGGTTTCTCGGGCTCATCGGCCATTAGCGGTCATTCCGGCGCGAGCGGGACGAGCGCTTTCTCAGGAACGTCTGGACATAGCGGGTCGTCTGGAACTTCTGGAGAGTCTGGTTTCAGCGGGGTCGGCACGTCAGGTACGAGCGGAACATCAGGAACGTCTGGAGATTCCGGAAGCAGCGGGTTTTCCGGAATCTCGTCTTACTCCGGATCTTCGGGTACCAGCGGACAAAGCGGCGCGATTGGCGAAAGCGGACTGAGTGGCCATTCCGGGCAGAGCGCGTTCAGCGGGTCTTCCGGTTCATCCGGATTCTCTGGAATTTCAGGCTCCCCTGGGACAAGCGGGCATTCAGGGGACAGCGGTTCAAGTGGGACCAGCGGTTCCTCGGGATTTTCCGGGATTGGAACATCAGGTTCCAGTGGCTCATCCGGAGGCAGTGGTTCCTCGGGCTTCTCCGGGGAAGTCGGAACAAGCGGCGAGAGCGGGGCCAGCGGACAAAGCGGGGCATCCGGAAGCAGCGGGTTCTCCGGTTCGTCGGCCCTTAGCGGTCATTCCGGTGAGAGCGGAACGTCAGGCCAAAGTGGCCTCTCAGGATCGAGCGGTTTCTCCGGTTCGTCGGCCCTTAGCGGGTCATCCGGCTATTCCGGATCAAGCGGTAGTCCTGGCCTAAGCGGAACGAGCGGATCATCCGGAACAAGCGGATCTTCGGGCTTCAGTGCTTATTCAGGGGCCAGCGGAGCATCGGGTCATTCAGGCCTTTCCGGGCAAAGCGGATTTAGCGGATCGATCGGTGATTCCGGACAATCCGGCAGCAGCGGGTCCAGCGGCTACTCCGGAACCTCGGCCCATTCCGGGACCAGCGGGTCATCCGGACATTCTGGATCTTCCGGATTTAGCGGCAATCCAGGACAAAGCGGCCATTCAGGAGTCAGCGGGTCTTCGGGGACAAGCGGATCCTCCGGTTTTTCCGGGATCGGGGACTCGGGGACAAGTGGGCTTAGCGGTATCTCCGGAACATCGGGGACGAGCGGCTTCAGCGGGGCGTCGGGCGAGTCGGGCGCGTCCGGATATTCCGGTACGAGCGGCGAGTCCGGAGCGAGCGCCTTCTCTGGATGGTCCGGTACGTCAGGCGCGTCCGGAGGCAGTGGGAAATCAGGATTTAGCGGGATTGGGACGTCCGGTGTCAGCGGTTCTTCCGGGACCAGCGGTTCTTCCGGGACCAGCGGTTCTTCTGGTATCAGCGGATTCAGCGGCCTTTCCGGAAGCAACGGCGAATCCGGGACCAGCGGCGCGTCCGGGACGAGCGGCGCGTCCGGGACGAGCGGCTCATCAGGATTTAGTGCGTCACCTGGCCCATCGGGGACAAGCGGCTCGTCTGGGGTTTCCGGAACGTCAGGTCATGGTGGAAGCTCAGGGACAAGTGGCGCGTCCGGAAGCAGCGGCTTTAGCGGGTCATCCGCTCATAGCGGGCACAGCGGCCAAAGCGCGTTCTCCGGGACGTCGGGTTATAGTTCGCCGTCCGGTCAAAGCGGTTATTCCGGAAACAGCGGAGAGAGCGGGGCGTCGGGATTTTCAGGCACGTCCGGAAAATCAGGAACCAGTGGCTTCAGCGGAACGGGATCCAGCGGACAATCAGGGAGCAGCGGGTCTAGCGGAAGTAGTGGTTCAAGCGGTTCGAGCGGGCACAGCGGATCATCCGCGCATTCCGGTCAATCCGGCGCGAGCGGTGCTTCCGGCGTCAGCGGCTTCAGCGGGATATCCGGGTCGTCGTCGTTCTCGGGTTCGAGCGGCGCGTCGGGAACATCGGGGACATCGGGTAGTAGCGGTTTCAGTGCTTTCTCCGGCACGTCCGGACGTTCCGGTATCTCCGGGACTAGCGGCGTTTCGGGACAATCAGGGTTCAGTGGGATCGGGACCCCGGGAACAAGCGGCGTATCCGGAACGTCGGGAGCCTCCGGTACCAGCGGGTTCTCGGGCGTCTCGTCCCATTCAGGAGTTAGCGGTTACAGTGGTCAAGCCGGAACGCCTGGCGAAAGCGGCCTGAGTGGACAGTCCGGAGCGTCCGGGCGAAGCGGCTCCTCCGGGAGCAGCGGACATAGCGGTAGCTCCGGGACGAGCGGCGGTTCGGGGACCAGCGGTTTCAGCGGTTCGTCCGCTCATAGCGGCCAATCAGGGACCAGCGGGCAATCAGGAAGCAGCGGCCAAAGCGCATTCTCCGGGGCGTCGGGTTATAGTTCGCCGTCCGGCCAGAGCGGCGCGAGCGGAACGTCCGGCGCAAGCGGCGCGAGCGGAACGTCCGGCGCAAGCGGCGCGAGCGGAACGTCCGGCGCTTCAGGAACCAGTGGTTTTAGCGGGACGGGATCAAGCGGCCAATCAGGGTCTAGCGGGTCTAGCGGATTCAGCGGTGATACCGGGCAAAGCGGCCAGAGCGGGACGAGCGGTATCTCGGGCGCGTCCGCCTATTCCGGTACCAGTGGTTCGTCCGGTTTCTCCGGGACCAGCGGAGAACAAGGGCAATCCGGAGCGTCCGGGACGAGCGGCGAACAAGGTTATTCCGGCGCGAGCGGTACCTCGGGCTCCAGTGGGTTCTCCGGGACCGGAACGTCGGGGTCCAGTGGCTCATCCGGAGGCAGTGGTTCCTCGGGCTTCTCAGGCGAAGTCGGATCGAGCGGAACCAGCGGCGCGTCCGGGCATAGTGGGACGAGCGGAAGTAGCGGGCATTCGGGGAGCAGCGGTTCCAGCGGTACCAGTGGACGAAGCGGGTTCAGTGGGTCAATCGGAACATCCGGGCAGTCCGGAAACAGCGGTCTTTCCGGGACTTCCGCCCATTCAGGGTCCAGTGGATTCTCTGGTGTTTCGGGGGCTTCGGGAAGGAGTGCCTTCAGCGGAATCAGCGGAACGTCCGGACGTTCGGGCGCGAGCGGGTCTTCCGGCTTCAGCGGGACGCCAGGAGAATCCGGGGAATCCGGACGTTCAGGCGCGAGCGGGACGAGCGCGTTCTCCGGGCAATCCGGTTCGTCCGGATCATCGGCGTACAGCGGCTCGTCCGGACGATCAGGCTTCAGCGGGACAGGGGCCAGTGGATACAGTGGAAGCAGTGGCTCCAGTGGCTCATCTGGCCATAGCGGTACTAGCGGCGATAGCGGATTTAGCGGTTCGCCAGGCGACAGCGGGGCTTCCGGAGTCAGTGGCGTCTCCGGAAGTAGTGGTAGCAGCGGCGGCAGCGGTTTTTCCGGGATCAGTTCATGGTCCGGGCAAAGCGGAACAAGCGGCCAGAGCGGATCTTCGGGTTCCACTGGTACCAGTGGTACCAGTGGAACCTCCGGGGGCAGCGGATTCTCCGGGACCGGCACGTCTGGTCATAGCGGCGTATCAGGGGCGTCCGGAACGAGTGGTCGCTCGGGATTCTCCGGTGAGATAGGAGACAGCGGTTATTCCGGGGCGAGAGGCAACAGCGGCACCTCGGCTTTCAGCGGCCAATCGGGGCATTCCGGAACGTCCGGGGATAGTGGCTCATCTGGAACCAGCGGATTCTCCGGACTGAGTGGCTCGTCAGGGACTTCCGCCCTGTCCGGGACCAGCGGGACCAGCGGGACCAGCGGGTTCAGTGGCCTCGTCGGTACGTCGGGGACCAGTGGCCAGTCTGGAGCCTCTGCGTTCTCCGGCCAATCTGGCCGGTCTGGATTCTCCGGAGTTTCCGGTGCATCGTCCACCAGTGGCCAATCAGGAACCAGCGGCTCGTCCGGAGCTTCGGGCCAAAGCGCCTTCTCCGGGACCAGTGGCGGAAGCGGATTCAGCGGCACGAGCGGCAATTCCGGATCTAGCGGAACGTCTGGAACGTCGGCCTTCTCCGGACAGCCGGGCTTCTCGGGCTCCAGCGGGTCATCCGGCGAGTCCGGACATTCGGGAACGAGCTCGTATTCCGGGACATCCGGGTATAGCGGGGCCGGAACTTCGGGTTATTCGGGACACTCCGGATCATCAGGGGCAAGCGGAAGCTCCGGGGCCAGCGGTTCAAGCGCGTTGTCCGGCGCATCAGGGCAGTCGGGCTATTCAGGTTCTTCCGGGTTCTCCGGCGAGGGTTATTCCGGGCCAAGCGGTCCTAGTGGTCCCTCGGGGGTTTCCGGGTACAGCGGAACCTCCGGGTATAGTGGTTCCTCCGGATTTAGCGGAAAGGGATATTCGGGGCCCTCGGGACCTTCCGGATACAGCGGGACATCAGGCCATAGCGGGACGTCGGGCACGTCAGGCGCATCCGCTTACTCGGGTACGTCAGGTGCATCCGGAACGTCCGCCTACAGCGGGACATCTGGATTCTCCGGAACCTCTGGCCATAGCGGCGCGTCAAGTCATAGCGGCGCATCGGGGATATCCGGAACGTCCGGCCATAGCGGGACGTCGGCGTTCTCCGGGACGTCAGGTCATAGCGGGACGTCGGGATTCTCAGGCAAGTCCGCGTTTTCCGGTACGTCGGGATTCTCAGGGTCGTCAGGGTTCAGCGGGACCGGCCCGATGGCCAACTTCCGAGTCGCCTACGTCACGACCACGGACAATACGGATACGACAATCGACACCATCGCCATGGACACGAATACTGCGGTGTTCGTAGAAACACACATAGTCGCCATCCAAGACGATGGATCGAACAGGGCCGGGTACGTCAGGCGAGCGTTGGCTTATCGAGAGGCGGCGGCCGCGGACCTGCAAGGACCGGTCGAGACGACGACGACCAGGGAATCGTCGGCGCAGTGGGACGCAACCATAGGCGTCAACGGCAACGATCTGGAAATCCTTGTTAAAGGCCAAGCTGGCACGACGATCAAGTGGAGAAGCGAAACTTGGGTCTCGGAGATAAGCATCTGACATGGCAACGATTTCACATTCTAGCTTTGGAGAATCTAGGTACCTCATAGAGGTCACCCATGATCCCACCCAAACGACCACCGACCACTGTCCCGTTGGGTCAATCATCGTGGACTCCGAGGGGAACCTATACCGCAAGAGGTCTGATACCGCGACGCCGTCCGTGGACGTCGTCCCCCTCGTGGACGCCGTAGGCGATTATCCGACCGGCTTTCCCAACGTTACAGACACGGAGATAAGCTGGGATGACTCCACGACCACTTTCACCCTGAGCAAGACGGGAAGCTCGTTCTACGTCTACGTGAACGGACACCGGTACTCGTTCTCGGAAAACCAGACGTTGGTTGGCGACGGGACCGATTTCACAATTTCAGAAGGTTTATGGTTCATTTACTTCGACACGACCGGGTCGCTCGTGGCGTCTCAGACGCCATGGAGCTTCGAGGCGGCGGGGACAGTGGCCATCCTCAGATGGGACGCGTCCAACTCCAAGGCGATCAGCTTCGCGGACGAGCGGCATGGCCTGGCAATGCCTTGGTCGACCCACAAGTACCTTCACTTGACCGTTCGGACCAGATACGAGAAGGGGCTCGGCCTGAGCGGTACCATCGTTGGCGACGGAGACACCGACTCCCACGCCCAGGTAAGCATCTCGAACGGAACGGTCCACGACGAGGACCTTGTAATCAGCATATCCGACGGAACCAGTGGTCGTTTCGTCCAGGAATTGTCCCCCATAGCCAACATCCCCGTCTTTTACCTGGACGGGGCGACGCCCGTGTGGAGGAGGACGAACGCCAACACGTTCCCTATCCTCCAGGGCACGAGCCGGATCAAGTACAACAAGAACACGGGCGGCACGTGGTCCCAGGAGGACGCCTCCTCAAATGGAAACTTCGTGGCGATGTGGCTTTTCGCCTCGAACAATCGCGGCGTCCCCTCCGACGGGGTCTCGTGGGAGGAACCCGTAATGGCCATACTCGGTCAGCGGGAGGACACGAACCTAGGGGACGCGAGGGACAACAACGCCTTCTCGGACCTCTCGGTCCCCAGCGAGCTGCTCGCCGAGGCCAAGGTTATCTACAGGCTGATCTTCCAGACCAGCACGGCCTACGGCAACACGCCGCACGCCAGGCTGAGGGACATCGAGGACCTGCGAAGCTCGCTGATGGTCCTCGGCGGCAACGCCCCGACGCCTCCGGAACACATCGGGCCAGAGGACTACCTGGTTGTCGAGGACCTAAGCAAGAGCACGACCACCTCCAGTACTTTTCAGGACAAGCTCAGCATGACTACACCGACCCTGACGGGAACCTACCGCATACAATGGCAGGCGCTCATACAGAACGACGGGTTCCTCAACCGGGTTCGCTTTCGGGATGTGACCAATGGTGAAAACCTTTGGGACGCCCAGAGGTATGCCTGCTCCGACAAGGACGCTTGGGTTTTCTCGGGCGGTTTCCTGACGCTGGAGTTCAGCGAGGAGTCCAGGGAACTGGTCATTCAGTGGCGAGACGACGGTGGCGGCAAGACCCAGGCGATCAAGGATGCCAGGATCGAGATTTGGAGGGTCGGATGAGCTACGCCTATACCTACTCGATAGTCAACGACTTTCCTGATGGAGCGGTCAATACCGAGAAGCTCGTCACGGAGATCGGTGCGAGCTCGATAGCCACGAGCTTGGACCGGGTGGACACGAACCCCGCCGGGGACGACGAGGATCGAATAGACGTCGTCTTCGTCGCCGAGCTGTCGTCCGGCGACAAGACGACGTTGGACGGCGACACGACGAGCCCGGCGGGGGGCCTGATCGCGGCCCACGACAACACGCCGACGTTCCAGGAGGACCCGGAGATAACGCAGTTCCTGGACTCGAACTGTACGGTGACCGACCAGCACACGGGCATCAAGGGCCCGTTCGACGTCATGCAGACGCTGGTGAACAGGCGAGAAATCTTCAACGACTCCGACAACCCCCTACACGTCTCAGGGCACGTGCCGCTCATCGGGGCCAGCGGCTCGGTGACCAACCTGAACACGATCCACGGCAAGACTGGCTGGCACAACCAGGAGGTGATCCAGGCTTCGTATTCCAGGCCACGGGACATGCTGATCTACTATGGCTGGCTCAACTCGTTCAATTACGGGACGCACGCCTGGAACAACGAGAAAGTGGCGCAGGACATGTCCCGCTACGGGCTTCTCGTCTTCGGGGATGGAATCCAGAATCCCTCGCACGGGGACTATTCCAACACGAGCGTGATCATCCCGCGAATCAAGGCCCTTAACCCGCGGGCGTTGATCTTCGGTTACGTCGCCACGACGGACGCCTACGCGACGTTTTGCACGAAGGTCGGTCAATGGGTCACGCTCGGCGTCCATGGCGTCTTCATGGACGTGGCGGGATACGATCAAGGAACGACAACGACCAACGGCCGGGCGGCGTTCAACCAGAAGGTCGACTACGTCCACGGCCAGTCGATGCTCTGCTTCGTGAACGCATGGAACTCAGACCACGTTTTGGGAACCGCGAACGACCCCAGCTACCCGAACTCGACATGGAACCCGTCGTTAGTCGAGTCGACCCTGACCTACAACGATTGGTTGTTGGTGGAGAGCTTCCCGATAAACACGACGTCCTATACGGACAGCGGGTACGAAGGGTACGAGCCGAAGGCCCAATGGGCGTCCCGGGGGGTAAAGGTCACGGGCCATCGCGCCACGTACGGGATAAACCTCGCGGCGGCCGGCCTCATCAACAACGACAACTCCGGCGGCCAATCACTGTACGACTTCGGGTTCGTCTCCTCGATGATGTGGAGCCTCGAGGGGTACGGAACGTCAGATACGGGATACGGGGCCTCGTCGTCCACGGTGACTCGCTGGGACAGGACCGACGTGACCGGCATGGGCGTCGTTTATACCATCAACCCCTCCGTCCAGGTCGACGTGGGGGATGCGGACGCGTACCATGCCTACCGCGAGTATGCCAGCATGAAGCTGGACTTCTCCCAGTCTGCGCAGTCGAGCGTCATCACGAAGTACGTCCCGTCCGGCGCATCGTCCTCGATGGAGTCCTTCTGCGGATACGACGGGACCGGAGAGGCGAGCCTTGCGTCGTCGCCTAGCTGGACGGACGTCTCGCTTTCGGCGGAGCACGTGAAGACCAGCGGGATGACGCATTCGGGCGCGGAGGTCACGGTCAACGTCGCCGGCCGCTATGAGATATCGGGGCGGTACACCGTTGACGGAGGAAACAACAGCACGTCCGAGGGGAGGCTGGCGAGGGACCAGGGATCCGGGTACGCCGTGGTCCCGGGAACCATAATGGACTCCAACCCGAATGGCGACTCGGTCACCGTGTCGTTCAACGTACAGCTCGACGTATCGTCTGGGGACAAGTTCAAATTGCAGGCTTGCATGACCGCTGGCTCAGGAAGCCTCGTGGCGAACGGGAGCTCCCTGAGCATAGCCCAAGTACAGTAATGACGACGTATCATGTCTACGTGTAGTATGTATGACCTGAACGGAGACGACATGAAAGTACTGAACCTGTCAGAGGGAACCGTCTTCCTCGACGACATCAACGTGGCCGTCCTCTATAGCAGGGACAACGAGCCCTTCGAGATCGACGACCTCGACGCGGCCGGATCCAAAGCCCTCCGATACGCCATATCGGGAGGGTTGCTCATGGACGTGACGAAGGGCATCCCCGCCAAGATGCCCAAGAAGAAGGACGCCAGCGACCTGAAACAGGAATCGCCTTACCTCAAGAGGCAGGACATGCTCGTCAAGGACGATCACTCGGCCCACGAAACGGGGAAGCCCAGGAAACCAAGGGTCGTCGAGAGATCGGCCATCAGGGAGTTCAAGGACGACGGTCGCCTGTCGGTCACGTGGAGCGGCCCGGCGACCGACGCGGGAGGATACGCGCTCATGAACCGCAGGTTCATGCTTGGGCTCGAGGAGAAGGGCGTCGACGTCCATTACGACATGCTCCCCTCGATGCCGGACATGGACCCGGCGACCATGACCAGGCTCAAGCGGATCTCGTCCACCCGCGTTCCGGACGACGCCCCGAAGGTATACGGCATGACGGCGCCGCTGCATTACGACTGGTCGCGCTACAAGATGCTATTCACGATGATGGAGACGCGCAGGTTGCACGAGGACTACGCCATCCGATGCAACTGCGCCGACGAGATCGTCGTCCCCTCGAGGTGGTGCCGAGACGTGTTCCAGGAGAGCGGCGTCAAGAGGCCGATCTCCGTCGTCCCCCTCGGGGTCGACACGAAGACCTTCAAGCCCGGCGTCGAGCCCATCGCCTTCTCCAGGAACCTCAGGGAGTTCGTCTTCCTGGCCGTTTTCGGGTGGAGCCTCCGCAAGGGATACGACGTCCTGCTGAAGGCGTATTTCGAGGAATTCACGGACGACGAACCCGTCACGCTGTTGCTCTCCACGAGGTACTACGGCAGCACTGACGAGTCCAAGAAGCAGGTCATCCGAGACGAGATCGCCAAGATCAGGTCCTTGACCTCGAACAGGAAGCAGCCACACCTCGCTTTCTTCGGGGACGTATTGTCGGACGAGATGATGCCGCGCTTGTTCGCGGCCGCCGACTGCTACGTGTTGATCAGTCGCGGCGAGGGTTTCGGCCTCCCATGGCTCCAGGCCGGGGCTTGCGGCATACCGTGCATCGCTTCCCGGTACAGCGGGCAGACGGACTTCCTGGACGACTCCAACTCGTACCTCGTCGACGTGGATGGGTTCCGTTCCGCCGAGAAGGAGCTGGCGTGGATCAGCTACTTCTACGAGAACGCCGAGTTCCCGATATTCGGACCGGAGTCCGTGGAGCAGACGCGCCACCTGATGAGGCACGTGTACGAGAACCAGCAGGAGGCCAAGGCGAAGGGGGAGCTGCTGCGCCAGCGAATATTGAAGGAATACGACTGGTCGGTTTGCGTAGATCAAATGTATGAGAGGTTGAAGCTGACATACGGTAACCTTGCAGGGAGATGAGTCATGGAAAAGAAGACCGCCGTTATTTTCCTCGATGGCGACGTAATGAAGATCGTGTTCGGGAAGACCATCAAGGAGTTCCCGGCCGAGAGCGCCAAGGACGAGAAGAGGTTCTTCGAGAGCCTTTTCGACAGGTATCGCGTCGTCGTCGTCGAAAGGGCCATGGAGGTCACGCTCTCGCAGCTCATGGAGGAGGAGCACGAGGGCTCGCTGCCCTCCCAGGAGGACGGGGAGGACGAGCCAAGTCCAGACGAGGCGCAGGAGCCCGAGCCCCCTCCGGAGCCGAAGACGCCTCGCTCCGAACGATGGATCAGGTCGACGAGCAGGACGACCATCTGCATCGACGACCTCCCCACCACGACTGAGATATCCCCCGGTCACATGATGAGCTTCTCGGTCCCGAACGACAGGGCCGTGAAGATGTCTAACGTTCGGCCGGAGGACATCGAGAAGTCGGCGATTCTGAAGAGGCTACTGGCCCAGGGCGTCCTCCAATGGGTATCGTCCGCCGAGGCGGCGCGCATGGAGGTGGACTACGCCAACCAACAGGCGCGGGACAACGACGCGCGCCTGGACCAATGGGCGCCGATCATCGACGGGGTGAACGCCGTGGACTACGCGGCCGACCCGAACAAGCGCGTGGCCATGGCTGGCCCGGAGCCGGACCCCATGGACGTCGACGCGGACGAGCCGTCCGAGCAGGAGCGGATGGCCGAGATGGTCCCGGCCCGCAAGGAGGCCGCCAAGGAGGAAGCGGAGGAAGCGCCCGCGAAGCCCCGTGGCGTCCCACGACAATGCGGGATGATGGAGCTCATGAGCGAAATCGATGAGATCGAGAAGGAAGGCGTCAAGCCGCCCATCTCCAGGAGGAAGGTCACCGACGTCAAGGTCATGGACGGCGCGAAGCCGAAGGGAATATCGAAGAGGAGGTAAGCAATGTCGCCGAGTCCCAGCAGGCCCCCGAAACCGGTCAAGCCGATACCGGACGACGCCCAATTGGCGAAGCTGATCTACCTCCGGTTCATGGCATCGATGAAGGAGATATTGACCCTCGGCGAGATGAGGATCGGTGACCGGAACTCCGACGTCTACAAGTATTACAAGAAGGTCGTGATGGACCAATTCTACAACGGCATGAGCGACGTCTTCGACCTGCTCGAGCGTCGGGGGATGCTGGAGAAGTGCTCGTGCGGGACGACCATCCGCCAGGGCTACAAGCCATGCCCCAAGTGCAACGGCTCGGGGCATTGCAACACCGAGGAGTTCCACGACTACATGTCGGAAATGAAGGCCCAGTCCATGGGCGACGAGCAACCTCCCGTATGATCAAGTCGTAGACGTACGCGATTGAATACTGAAATGAGGGCATCCGATGCGAATCCTGATCTTCATGGATAACCCGTCCATCCAAACGGGCTACGCCTATACCTGTCGGCTCACCGCCAGGGAACTCATCGCCAGGGGACACGAGATCTATGCGATGGCCTTCAACGGCGGCTGGATGCCGGAGACCATCCAGGACTGGTACGACCTGAAGATCGTCCCAAATTACGCCCTCGAGAGGGACAAGAACGCCATCTACGGAGACCTCGAATGCCTCAAGCGCGTCTACAGCGAGGTCTCCCCGGACGTCCTCCTGTTCCACAACGACAGTTATCGCTACTCCTATCTCCGAGACATGCCGCAGGAGATCCAGGAAAAGGCCGTCTTCTGGCTCCCGTTCGAGGGGGACGGCCCCGACAAGCTCGGCATCGAATTGTTCTCCAAATGCGCCTCGACACGGTTCGTCACCCAGCACGCGATGAACATCAATTCCCCGGAACTCCCGGGGAAGGACGTCGGCGTCATATACCACGCCGTCGACATCGCGCAAAGAAGGACGTGCTCTAAGGAAGAAGCCAAGCGGAACCACGTTCAGCCGAGGCTTGACAAGATCGGCAGGAAGGCCGACGCATCTCATATGTTCGTCGTCACGCGCGTCGACAGGCACCAGCCCAGGAAGCATTGGAAGCTGACGCTCGAGGCGTTTGCCAAATTCGCCAAGGACAAGGACGACGTCGTCATGCTGGCCAAGTGCAACCCGCGCGATTGCACGATGTGGGATGAGGGCAAGAAAGAGGGAGTCGACCTGGAGGTCCTCGTCAACGACCTCGGTCTCGGCGGGAAGGTCGTCTTCGACGACTTCTTCTTCAACCCGACGTCAATGGCGCAGTCCTTCTATTGGCCGGCGGACGTCTTCCTCACGACCACCTCCGGGGAAGGGTTCGGGTTGGCCCCGGTCGAGGCCATATCGCACGGGATACCGGTGATCGCCCCTGACGTTCCAGTCCTCCCCGAGGTACTCGGCGAGGGGGCCATGTTTTGCAAGGTCAAGGAACGCGCCTGGTACGACAAGATGTCCGTCTTCCACAACATAGTCGACACGGACGACGTCGCCGCCAAGCTGGAGGATGCCTACCAGGATTTCAAGTCGGGGGGCAAGATGCTGGCGGAGGTGGGGGCGAAGGGGGAGGCGTTGGCCGAGTCCCGATACTCGCCCAAGGTCGTCTACGACCAGTGGGACGAGGTCATTAGGGAGGTCAAGGAACGACGAGAACTCGTCAGCATCGTGACGGTACTCTACAACGTCACGGGAGACGAGCAACTGACCGGAGACGACGGGATCGACAGCCTGCGCTCCACGATGGAGAAGTACGTCACGTACCCTTACGAATGGATCATCGTCGACAACGGCAGCCCGGAGAGGGAGAAAACGAGGGAATGGATCGCCAAGGCGGCGTCCGGGAACAAGCGGATCAAGCCGTTGCTGCTAGACCAGAATCTCGGCTTCGCGGGGGCCAACAACCGGGCCATCGCGATGGCCAAGGGGAAGGACGTCATCCTCGTCAACCCCGACGGTGAGGCCATCGACCCCGCGAAGCACGGCCTCACGAAGGACTGGGTTCGGATGTACGTGGAGCGCGCCGAGGCCGATGGGGCGATCGGGATCGTCGGCATGAAGCTCAACGAGCGAGACGACATCCTTGAAGGCGCCAAGTTCCCTTATTTCTGTTGCGTCCTCCTGACGAGGCGCGTTCTCGACTCCGTCAGGATGTCCGACGGGAAATGGTTCGACGAGGCGTACTGGCCGGCCTATTACGAGGACCTCGATCTCTGCTGGCGAGCCCAGGGAAAGGGGTTCAAGATCGTCGAGCAGGACGTCCCGTTCTGGCACAAGTCCGGCGGGACGAACAAGCACGCCATAGAGGGGGGCTCCAAGGGCAAGGTCGCCGGGATGCTCATGTCGGACCTAGAGAATCGCGCCGAGGCCGATCCCGAGGGGGCCGACTGGGGGCGCAAAAGGGCCGCCCTCAAGGCGAACGGCATGCAAGGCCTCATCGAGGACAACATCGCGTACTTGAAGTCAAAGTGGGGCAAGGAGGCGCGCCAGAAGGTCAAGGTCGTCTGGCAAACCCACATCGGGGCCGCAGTCGGGTTCAGCGAGCTGGCGGAAGGCCTCATCCCCAAGTTGCACGAGATGGGTTTCGACGTGTACGTCAACGACTGGTCCAACGGGGCGAAGATAACGAACCCCCTAATCAAGGAACTCTACGAGAAGACCAAGAAGGCGAAGGAGGAAGGGGACGACCTCTACGATAGCGTCAATATCGTTTGCTGGCTCATGGAGACGTTCCTGGGGGTCGAGGCCGGTTACAAGGTCGGCATCTCGCTATGCGAGTCCACGAAGGTCAGGGAGAGTTACCTCCAGGCTTGCAACTCCATGGACCGCATCCTGACGTTCTCGGATTTCTGCAAGCGAGTGCAGCAGGATTCGGGCTTCAAGCCCCCGATACACGTCATACCTCCGGGCGTCGACCCGACCTACATGAGGTTGGCCAAGCGACCGATCAAGGATTTCTCGAAGGACAAGTTCACCTTCCTCAACGTCGGCGTTTGCCAGCCCAGGAAGGACACGTACAGGCTCGTCCAGGCGTTCTGCGAGGCGTTCCCCAAGGACGCCGAGCACATCCCGGAGGGGCCGGGTTATCCCATCAAGCCATCCCAGGTCGAGCTCGTCCTGAAGAGCAATAACTTCGGGGACCTGTCTTGGGTGTCGGCCCCCAGGGAGGATGGTCCCCCATACGACCGGCGGGCCAACATCCGGGCCATCTTCACCGGACAGGACGAGAGGGCCAAGATAGGAGACCTTCCCAAGGAGGAGATGTACGAGCTCTACGCCAACGCGGACGCCGTCGTCCACCCCAGCCACGGGGAGGGCATAGGTTATCCGATCCTGGAGGGGGCCGCGACGGGCTGTCCCGTCATCTTCACCAATTGGAGCTCGCCCGCCGAGTATTTCGACGAGGAGAACTCGTACCCGATCTCCCTGAGCCCATACCCGAACACAACCTTCACGAAGGCGTACGAGGGAGCGCCAGGGGACAATGGCGTCTGGGCCAACTGTCATATCGGCCATTTGAAATTCCTGATGTGGCACGTCCTGAAAGAGCGCGAGGAGGCGTTGGCCAAGGGGAAGAAAGCCCACGAGCACGTAAGGGACAACTTCACGTGGGATAAGTCGGCCAAGGCGCTCGCGCCGCTCCTGTTCGAGTGGGACGCCGACCGGAGGAAAAAGGCTTCCCGAAACGAGTTCGACCCGATCTCCTTCGTCAGGCCCGGACTGGAGCCCGTCAAGAAGGGAGACCGCGTCATGATCGACGTCGTGACGCGGGATCGGCATCCTTACTTGTCCGTCCTGCTATGCTCGTTGCTCCACCAGACGTACAAGGACTGGGACATGATCATCGAGGTCGACGACGCCGACGAGAACATCCTGCACGACCACCTCGTCATGTCGCTGTTGGCCCGGGCGAGGCACGAGGGGCATGACTGGAGGATGATCCGGTCCCACCGGCAGGGACCGCACATGGCCCATGACCGGACGCTGTTCATGACCTACGAGAACCCGGGCCGCAAGTACAAGCTCCTCTGCCGCATCGACGACGACATCTACCTGGAACCGACGTACCTCGAGAAGCTTTTCGAGACGTTCGTCGACGACGAGAAATGCGAGATCGCCGCCGTCGGCGGAACGTACCCCGATCCAAAGAGGTCACGCGAGGCGCAAACGCCGCCGCCAGGATGGGAAAAGGACATCAACTACGGCGGCAAGATCGATCACAACGTCCCGTGGCCGTACGTGTGCTTCTACCCCGAGGGGACGAAGCCTCGTCTCGTCGAGCACCTTTACAGCTCGTTCATGTTCCGCGTCGAGATAGGCGTGGCCATAGGCGGCTACTGCAAGCTGTTCTCCCAGATCGGGCATCGCGAGGAGAGCGATTTCTCCTACCGGTTCCACATCGCGGGATACAAGCAGTACATCCATCCAGAAGCGCTGGGGTTCCATTTCCAAGCGCCGGCGGGCGGAATCCGATCCGACGACATAGGCAACAACAAGGCCGAGCTCGCCGGGGGGGACCACAAGATATACGAGCGTCGCATCGCCAAGTGGAAGAAGCGAGTCGCCCTGCGCGACGCCGCCGCGTCAAAGAGGGCCCCAAAGGAAAAAATTCCCGAGACGAAAGGCGCCGAGCAGGAAAATAATCCGGAGCAGAAAAGGCTCATCGCGGTCATAAATGGAGGCCCCGACGTCAACGTCCTGCAAGAGGCCGTGACCAAGACGTCCGAGTTCGCCGACGAGGTATACGTGACGACGCCGAACCCGGTATGCCGGGCCAAGCTGCGGGGGGAGAAGCTACGGATGACGTGCTGCTCCCAGCAGGAGATGACGACGCTCTCGCTCGCCCTGGCGAAGTGCGAGGACTACGTCATGACGATCAGGGATACCTATCGCTTCATGGGCAACCCGCGCGGGTTGCTGGTGGAATGGATGGATGATTACGTGTTCGAGGTTTTCAAGACGTACCAGAAGGATGATCGCGTCTTGATAGGTCCGGAGCTAAGGAACGAGTGCCTGATCTCCAGGAACGACGGGAAGACGATGGGCGTCGACGCCACGAAGATCAAGTACTGCGACGTCATGGTCCTGGACGACGCCAAGCTCGACGGGATGTCATGCAAGTCGTTGTCGGGACTAGATTTGATACCGCTGGATCAGGTCGATAAAACGACGTGGACGAAGATATGCGTCCATCAGTTCCCGGAAGGGGACTTGAACCCGCCAAGATCAGCCAAGGTGGAGTGCGCCATCAAGGACATCGTCTCCGTCATCATCCCGACGGCCGGAAGGCTCCCGTTGTTGAGGCGATGCATTGACAGCATCTTCTCGCATACGTCGACGCCTTTCGAGATCATCGTGGTCGACAACGGGTCGACGGACGGGACGAGGGACTACCTCGACAAGGAATCCATCAAGAGGCCAGCCGTCAGGTTCACGCGCAACTCGACGAACCTTGGGTATCAGAAGGCCGTCAACATGGGCGTCGCCATGGCCAGGGGGAAGCACGTCCTGCTCTTCAACGACGACGCCTGGGTCGAGGGCAGGGAGCCCGACGGCAACGACTGGTTGGGCGTATACAGGGACGAGCTGGAGAACGACCCGAAACTCGGACTCGTCGGCCCGCACGCCCCCGACGGCGGCATGAGCCCGACGCTGGGGACGCCCATGCTGTTCTTCTGGTGCGTCATGACGCGCAGGGAAACGTGGGACGCCGTAGGGGCGCTCGACGACGTGACGTTCTTCAATTACGGCGGGGACGACGATTGGTGCAGGCGGCTCCTCAAAAAGGGGTATACCATCAAGACGAGGATCACCAAGCTTCGCCACGACATGAATCACGTACCGCAACACATCAAGTCCAAGGAGATCGAGGAGAGCCAGGCCAAGCTGCGGGCCAAGCACGCGGTCACATCCGGTCCGGTATCCCCCACGCCTTGAGCTTCTCGGTTCGAAGGCGCTCGTTCTCCCGATGCAGCTTGACGTTGTCCGTTAGAAGCCCCTTGGAGAGCCTCTCGAAGTAATTGGACCTGTGCTCCATGGCCGTGGCGACGCGCTCGGCTATCTTGTACGCCTGCCTCTTCTTGTTCAACTTGCGCCAGTTCAGGTAGGCTATCCCGATTCCGACGAATAGCCCCAGCGAGAAACCAAGGAGGAGATACGCCACTGTTCTACCCTCCACGGTTCTGTTCGCTCGCTGCCGAAGGCGGACCTCCAAGGTAATGCCGGTCGACCCTGCGAATAAGAGGGCAGGAGGATGAAGAATGGCCAGTGATTGTCTAGTCTTCAACCAAGGGCAGACCGGGACATTGACGGCGCAGTTCGTGGCTTCGCCATCGGGGTCGCCGGTCGACGTTCCGGACGCTCAAATCCAGATATTCGGCGACGGGGGATCCACCATCGTTCCCGCGACGGTCATGACGCACGTCATGACCGGGTTCTATTTCTATGACTGGTTCATCCCGACGAGCCTGCCCGTAGGGACGTATACGGCGAGGTACACGGGGACCGTCCTCGGCGTCCCGACAGCCGCGACGGAGTACGTCACCATCAACGCCGCCGGGACGCCGGGCGGGACGATCTCTTCGAGGGCCATGGAGCTCGTGGCCGCGCTCGAGGTCTACATCCGCTGCGCCCAATACATACCGATCTACAACGAGTTGGGGCGAAGAATCAACGACGAGTACAAGGTTTTTCAGTTCACGTGGCCCAGGTGGAACCTGGGGAACCACGTCATCTTCGTCAACAACGAGATCATCACCAACCCGGTACCCCCGGCCCCGCAGACGTTCGTCCTCGACGCCGACACGGGAACGCTTACGTTCGCCAACGCGCGCCCAAGGACGGACAAGATTCTGGCGTCCTACAACTTCAGGATGTTCAGCGTCGTCGAGGAGCTCCAGTTCCTCACCGACGCGCTCAGCCAGATCAACATCGAGGCGCCGGGGACGACCTACACGCTCGACAACGTCCCCGACTACTACATCGGGACGCTCATGATGGGGGCCGTCAAGAACGCCCTGAAGCGCATGCTGATGTGCCTCCAGTTCCAGGAGCCCAGCACGATATTCGGACCGAACGCCAAGGACGCGATCTCCGGGTTCGAGAGGCTCAAGGAGAACAACGAGAAGGAGTTCGAGAGGGACAAGAAGCAGATCAAGAAGGCTTTCTACCCGAAGGTCGGGGCCGTCGTGGGGAGCGTCTACACGATGCCAGGCGGCCGAAGCCGGTGGTTCAGGTACCTGTACTCCAGCGGCGTGTAAAAAATGAAATTCCAGATACACGTGGAACTATACCGGAACGACCCGGTCGCCCTCATGGGCATATCCGACGCCGCCAAGGCGGAGGGCGGATCCATCGTCGACATGTCGGTCAACGGCGATCCCGGCGACGACCAACGCGTCTCGCTGACCTACGCGTTCGAGTCGCCGGAGACCGCCTTGTCCTTCAAGCAACGGGCCATGAAGCAGTACGACGTCGCGGTGGCCGAGGAGGAGGTACTCCCGGAACCCTCGTCCGACAAGGTACTTCCGGTTCCCGAAAGGAAAGTACGCCCCAGGGCGAAGAAGAAAAGGTTGTGGAGGAAGGTTCCGTGGTCTACGTCCTGATCTCCGTCTTGGTCGTCTTCATGGTCCTCTTCGCCAAGATAATGCTGTCCCCCGAGCTCAAGTATCACTCCTTCTGGTACAAGCTGAAGTCAAAACTGTTCTTCTTCATAGGCGACTTCAGGACGATCAGCTCCCTCCCGTTCGTCAGTACGGAGATCAAGGAGCATTTCAAAATTCATTTCTCGGATATTCGAGAGGGAGACTTGCTCTCCAAGCCAGGCGACGTCGGACTGCACAGGATCAAGGGGGCATGGAGTAACGCGGGAATACCCGGCGCGTTCAAGCACGCGTGGATCGTCGTCGACGGAAACAAATGCGTCGAGGCGTGCTCCGATGGCGTAGTCCTCAGGGACGCGTTGTACCCGTTGGCGACCGACTACGCCGTCATCCTGCGCCCCAAGGACGTCTCCGAGAAGGACATAGAGATGGCCATCAAGAGGTCCAAGGCCATCGTCGGCTGCCATTACGACGCGAACTTCAAGTTCGACCTCGAAGAGGCCAACGACATGATCGAGGTCAGGGACCTGGGACGTTACCGCAGCAACATCTCCGCCGGCGCGTTCCACCCCGCATTCTCATGTACAGAGACCGTCGGTTTCTCGTGGTTCCACAAGCGCAGCGCGCTCAGGCTCTTCCGTACGAGCTACGCGGGGCGTGACGCGATCGTCGCCGACGACTTCCTGAAGATGAACTTCGACGTGGTTTGGGCAAGCCCGAACCTGACGGAGAAATGGCTCGTCGCAAGGGGGTTGCACGAGGAAGGACGTCGCAAGATTCTCGAATGGCTGAAGGATCATTCGACGCATGATGGTAAGGGTTGACGGCGACCTTGCCAGGGCCGCCATAGTTCATTGGTTCGCGACGCAGCCTCCCGAGGAGGCCGGGAAGCCCAACGACGAAACTGATTTCATCTGCTATACCCCGCAAGGACCGATCCGCATCCCTCCCCAGAAGAAGGACCACATGGCCGAGATCATCGTGGCGGCCAGGATGGTCCCCGAGTGGCTCGCCGAGGTACTGAAGCGCGGAACCATCATCAACCTGTCCAGGGCGGACTTTTACGGATTGCCGGAAGAGGTCAGGAAATACGTGGAGGTCTTCTAGCAAAGGAGGAAGCCCTTGTCCAAGAGGCACGTCGTAGACAACGGGAAACGTAACGGGAAAAAGAAGGAGGGATACGTCGTAGTCAGCGCGCGGACGCCGGGGCAAAAAAGGTACATCATCGAGATTCAGAACAACGACGTGACGATCTGTACCGGCCCGGCCGGGACCGGGAAGACGGCCATCGCCGTCGGGCTCGGGTTGCAATACATCACGGCCGAGTCAACACCATACGACAGGCTGGTCATAATGCGGCCCGTCAAGGAGGCTTGCGACGAGCACATCGGATACCTGCCAGGCGACCTCGAGGAGAAGATGATACCGTGGGCCGCCCCCGTGGTCGACAACATGGCGCTGTTCATGGACTCCTCGAAGGTCAAACTGTTATTCCACGCCAAGAAGATCGAGGTCATCCCGCTCGCCTACGCGCGCGGTCGCTCGCTCAACAGGTCGTTCATCATCGTCGACGAGGCCCAGAACTGCTCCGATAAGCAGATGCTCATGGTCCTGACGCGCATCGGCGAGGGAAGCAAGATGGTCATCAACGGCGACCTCGACCAGAGCGACACCATGCACATCGTGAATGGCCTCGCCGACGCCGCGACGAGGCTACACGGGGTCGAGGGGATCGGCGTGGTCTCGCTGGAGTCGAGGGACATCGTGCGCAACCCGATGATCCGCGAGATCATCCGTCGCTACAAGGCTTCAATACAAGATGACGAGATCGATCCCGTAACGGCGCATTCCGTGCTGGAGGCCATGGCCGTCTCCTGAGCAGGTTTGGGGCGTCCTCTCCCTGAATATGTCATGGGAGGCGCCATATGATCGTCGCCAGCGAGAAGACAATCCGCAAGCCCAGCGTGGTCGTCGACCTTGACGGGACCATCGCCCGCGAGGACTCCGAGGACCTGATGGCCAACGAGCCACAGCCTGGCGTCCAGGAGGCCCTACAGCGGCTCATGGACGAGGGCTTCGAGGTGGTCGTCTTCACCTGCCGGACCAATACCAAGGGAACGCCCCGTCAGGGCGTCGGGGACGACGTCGAGGAGATCAAGGAGTGGCTGGCGAAGCACGAGGTCCCGTACGACAAGATCGACACGGGACACGAGGGAAAGCCATTCGGGGTCGCCTACGTGGACAACAAGGCCGTCGCCTACGACGGGGGCGTCGGGGATTGGGAAAAGGTCGTCGACCTCATATTGTCGAGGAAGAACCATGGCTAACCTCGGCGGATCATCAAACGTCGTGACCGGACAGCCGATGCCAGAGGCGGAGGTTCCCGACCCGTATTGGCCTGACGTCAACGGGCCAATCCCGGACACGCCGGCCACGCTGATGATGTCTTATTCGGTGGCCATACCGCCCAACTTCGACGATCTTCCGGAGGAGGAGCAGCGCCTCCTGATGGCCCAGTATCGGTTCGGAGGGATACCTTGCCGTCCGGACCTCGGAGGGACCATCCCGATAACGAGGGATACGCTGGACATCCCCTGAGGAGCCTTCATGCGCTGGTATCGGACTTCCTCCCTCCAGGAAAACCCCTACGAGGACTTGGAAGCCCTCGTCGATCTGTTCAACGAGATGCCCCCGGGCGACCTTCAAATGCAGATCATCGACCGCGGGAAGGACGAGGGTTATACAAGAAGACCGAAGATATGGGTATCGACGACGGGGGGCGACAAAACGCATTACATCGTGGACCTTGGAAGCGGCAGCTTCTACGTGAAGGGCATGTTAAAGGACGACGAGGGACGCCATTCGACGATGATATTCCAGGATAAGGGTTTCCCGATGCAGGGCGACGACCTCGTGCAAATGAAGGGCGTTCACTGGGAAACGCCCTCCGAGGCGCGAGAGCGGGAAAGGTGGCGTGCTTACCATTGAGGAATAACATCGAAGGAGGTTTTTTTCGATGAGGTGGTACAAGACGGCCGACAGCCACGGCGACACGATGGGCGGCCAACTGCTGACCCAGACGCGCGAACGCCTGTCCAAGGACGTCAAGAAGCTCAAGGAGAACGTCATCGCGGGCGGACCGAAGGTGGCCCAGCGGTTCTACGGTGAGCTCAGGCAAAGGATCGTCAAGCTGCCCCCCGTCGAGCGGATCCCGAGGCTGAGCATGTCGGAGCTGGAGGAGTTGTCCGTAGTCGTCGATGGCATCCATTCGGACGTCGCCAAGTACGGAGCCTAGGAATGAGATGGTGGGGATTAGCGAAGCTGGCGTACGCCTTCAAGCGAATGCACATGTCATCGCGTCCGATCTCCATCGAGGACATCCGGCCCAGGACGCAGCAAGTTGACGACAAGCCTGACGGGTTCTGGTACGCGTGCGGGACGGAATGGATCGACTACGTGAATATGGAGTACCAGTCGGGGAGGGGGGATTACTTGTACGAGGTGTCGCTGGAAGAATCCAGGATGCTTCGCATAACCAACGAGTCGGAGTTCGACAATTTCGAGGCCGAATACGGGGTGGAGATCAAATACCCTCGAATGACGCAGTTGGAAATCGACTGGCCGCAGGTGGCCGAGCGGCACGGGGGCATCGAGATTTGCCCGCTGATACGGAGCAGACGTCGTCGCCCGTGGTATTGGAGTTGGAGCATCGCGAGCGGATGCGTATGGGCCCCCGGAACCATCACGGGCCTCGAGGAGTTCAAGTCCTCGTCGGTCGAGGACAAGCCGGAGGGCGAGTAGCATGGCCATGGTCATCCAGCGAAAGCTCTTCGTCACCGACAAGGACGGCGTCGAGCACGAGATCAGGACCAAGGCCGACCTAGAGGCCATCTTCGCCCAGATGACGGACGAGGAGTACGAGGAGTGGAAGACGCGGTACCGGTTCGCGCCGGTCTTCAACAGGACGGGGATCAAGGACTATACGGGTACCGGCCGAGACTTGCTATGAGGGTGATCAGATGCTAGGAAAAGTGACGGGAAACCCCCAACAGCCGAACCGGCGAGGACGCGTCGTCGAGGTCAGGTTCCGCGGCAAGATTTACAAGATACTCTCCAAGAAGCAGTTCGAGGACGTCACGCAGATCGCCAAGCTGGAGCTGATAAACGTGGGAGTCCCCGCGGAGCTCATCGACTCGAAGGCGCAGGAGTCCGTCGAGGAGAAGGGATTCGCGACCATGGCGTCCCTCCTTGACCGCGCGACGCCCGAGGAGAAGGAGGAGATCTCGAACCTCTATCGCTTCGGGGGGGTATGGAGGAGCAACCCGTGAGCAAGATTCTGGTCATCATGAGGGGATTGCCGGGGAGCGGCAAGTCGTTCACGGCCAAGCAGGTCGGCAAGGGCGGCGTCGTGTACGGGAGCGACGACTTCTTCATGGTACACGATCCCAAGGAAGGCAAGAAGACGTACCAGTTCAACGAGAAACTCCTGGGGCACGCGCACCTCTGGAACGCGGGTCGCGTCAAGGCGGCGATGAGCAAGGGGATATCGCCGATCGTCGTGGACAACACGAACGTCAAGTTCGAGTACGCGAAGCCCTACGTCGACGCCGCCAGGGAGCATGGCTACGAGGTCAGGATACAGGAGCCTGAATCGCCCTGGTGGGAGGAGCATTTCGGACAGGACATGTCCCCCGAGGACGAGGAAGCCCTCGTCCAGAGACTCCTCGAAAAGGGACAACACGATGTCCCCGAGGACAAGTTGCGAAAAATGATGTCCGAATGGGAGTTCGATTTCCCGGAGAAGGTAATGAACGCCATGGGAAAGACGGCATCGATGATCATCGACGCGAGGCTCATGCGCGTGGCCGAGGAGGGAGACGAGGCACCCGGGCAGAAGCTTCCCGAGTCCGACGAGGAGAAGCAGAAACAGCAAGTCCAGCGCGCGGAACCGGACGCGAAGGTCAAGAACGTCGGGCCCGGCGCGCCCATCCCCAAGTCCGAGATTTACAAACACCAGACCGAGGCCCTCCAGCCCATGGTCGGGCCGCTCAAGACCGATCCAGAAGTCCAGTCCATGATGCGCAATCCCAAGTCCTACGACATGTTCCGCGAGATGGCCGAGAAGGGGTTGTTAAACAAGGCCGTCCAAGTCCAACGCATGCTCAACGATCCGGCCAAGTTCCAGGAATACTTCCCCCCGCTCAAAGAACAAGAGCCGGCCATCCGCCAATACCAGGAGACGCAATCGGCTCCCCGCTCCCCCTCGGACTCGCGTCCAGAGTCGGGAAGGCCAGGCCCGGGAGACACGAAGAGACAGGGCCCAAACATCCGGTCGCCGATCCCCACGGCCAAGGCGTCCAGGACGGCCCAGAAAGTCGTCGGCGACGAGCCGCGCGTGTTCGCCGACATTCCCGGCGTCGAGGGGCACGTCAACCTGAACGTGGGCGTCCAGAAGGTGTTCGACGCGATGCGTTCGATCTTCCCCCCGGAGACGTTCCAGGTGAACGGGGAGAACATGTCCGTGAAGGTCGGTCCGTTGCCGGGCAAGTTCGGGGAGGCCAGGTACGACCCCGACGACCCGATGCAGCAGAGCATCATCTACATCGACCTCGACAACATCATCGGGGCCGTCCATCAGGCCGTCGAGAACGAGGCGGCCAAGGCCCTCGAGACGGGCGTCAAGGCGCAAGTCAACGACGAGATCGCCAAGCGGATCAACATGAAGATCGCCGAGCTGATATGGGAGACGCTTGGCCACGAGGCGGGCCACCTGAGGGACTATCAGGACATCCTCCGGCGCATGCGCGAGACGGGCCAGGGCAGCTTGAGCGAGGCCATGGAGTCGGTGGGGGAGAAGGCCGGGAAGTCCGCCCTGGGCAGATTCCGGGGGGAGGACTGGTAAACACGACGTATGATATGGGCGTGTATGGAAGGGCGTGACTGAGATATGAGAGGAATCATCGACGCTATATACTGGAGGTTGCACGCCTCGTACCTGAGGAACCAGCGCGAGGACGCGGGCAAGTTCCTCGCCATGCTCGAGGACGAGATGGGGGGAGAGGACTCCCTGCTATCGGCCGAGATTGGCTCCGCGCACATGACGCGGTTCGCGATCATGCGAAAGGGCGTCAGGGACGGCACGTTCCCGAGGTTCTTCGGGGCCGGCTACGAGGTCGAGCTCGACCCGTCCGTCATCGTCCCCGAGAAGACCCAGAAGGAGAGGGATTTCACCAAGTCCATCGCCTCGTCGGTCTTGCTCCCGTTGGTAGGGGCGAGCCCGCGCTCGATCGTCGTCCTGGAACTCGACATGGACGAGTTTGGAAGGTGCGACGTCGTAATCAGGGATGGACGGACGATGCACGTCATAGAGGTCAAGATGGGGAGCGCGCCACCGGCGGTCGTCTCCCAGATAGACAGGTACAGGATGGCCGGCGAGCTGGACATGTGCTTGGGGTTGCATGACCGCGTCGTGGCCCACGTCGTGGCCGGTTCCTTCCCGCCGTACGTATCCACGGAGCTGTCGCGGCACTCCGTCGGAATGATTTTGCACGAGGGTCGCCCGGACAGGCTGCGCCTTGTCGGGGCGTATGATCCCAAGGGGGAGTCATGATCGCCGCATGTCTCGAATGGATGGCCGAGAAGCTCGAGGGACTCGCGTCGCGACTCCGGGCCAGGGCCGATTCCATGAAGGCCCGAAAGTTGACGGGGCTCGTCAAGAAGGAGTCGTTGAGCCAACGAGAAGCCAAGGAACTAGAGAACCTCGTCGAGAATCTTCCAGAGGTCACCGTTAATCGGAGGTCGTGATGGCTTGGATCGTCCAAAGCATGACCGAGGGCCCCCTTTGCATCACCGACGTGGGGATCACGATGACGAAGGGTCAACTCAGGGATCTCGACCTGATCGGGCGCGACAACGCCGAGCGGTCTAACGACATCAAGGTGTTGATGCTAAAGGGATTTCTCAGGACCGTCCGAAAGGACGCGTCCCCCTCCGCCTCGTCGGCCGACCCGAAGATACTGGAACAGCTCAAGGAAGCGGCCGAGATGGCCAACAAGGCCAACAAGCAACTCGAGGCCGCCAACGCCAACAACGAGGCGCTCCATAAGGAACTCGCCGAGCAGAAGAAGAAGACCGAGGAGGCCATCGACATATCCAAACGAGTGCTCAAGGAAGTCCAGGCGTTCGCGGCGGAAGACCCCCTCGGGATACGGACCATCAAGAAGGCGCTGGAGAACATCCAGGTCGAGAAGGTGCGGGTCGCCAAGGAGATCGCCGACGCCGGGGCGCGGAAGACGCCGGAGCCCGTCTCGGAGAGGGAACTCAAGGCGCACGAGCAAATCCTCAAGGCGAAGGAGAAGAAGCTCGAGAAGAACTACAAGGAGCTCGGCAACACGGTTTCCAAGTCGGCCGAGAACATCGACGACCTGGTCGACGCGATGGACGAGGAAGGGATTTTCTAATGAGAAAGAGCTCGCCACCGCGCAAGAAGGCTTCCGTGGGGGGTCGGCAGGTCTTGTTCTTCTACCTGTCTGGACCGGACAACACGGGACGCATCCGTAAAAACATCGAGGAATCCCTCGAGGCGGCTGGCGTGGAGGCGACCTTCGTTGTCCTACCGTATGGCGTCAGCAACATGGAGGTTTATCATGAGCAACGATAAGGAAAAGAAGGTTGCGGCGGCGGCCCTCGACCTCGGGACGATGTTCCTGCAATCGGCACGCGACGGCGCCGAGGAAAAGCAGATCGTCTACAACACGATCAGGGATTGCTACCGCGAGCTGCCGTACGATTCCGAATTCGAGGACACGCTCAAGGCCCAAGGAGCGCACTACGTACGCGACCATGATCGCCTGTACGTCCTGGGAAACGACGCTTACCTCCAGGCGGGAATGGCCGAGTTCGGCGCCGACCAGAAGAGGGACGTGGACGCGGAAATCCTGAAACGCCCCATGAAGGACGGCATCCTGAACCCCGAGAGCCCCAAGATGTCGATGACCATCCTCCGCGAGCTGATGAAGGCTTGCCTGGAGAAGGAGATCGGCCCGGCGAGGGAGGAGGAAGTCCTGTACTTCTCCGTCCCCGCCAACCCGGTCGACTCGACCATCAACAACACGTTCCACTCAAAGATGGCCGAGCAGTACCTCAGGAGCCTCGGCTACGACGCCAGGCCGCTCGGGGAGGGCTTGGCCGTCATATTCGCGGCGAACCCGAAGATGCAAGTCAGCGACGACGAGGTCATCCCCTTCACGGGCGTAGGCATAAGCCTAGGAGCCGGGCAGTCGAACTTCGCCCTCGCGGAGAGGGGCTTGCCGCTGGACGAGTTCAGCGTCGCCCGATCGGGGGACTGGATCGACTCCAACGTCGCCCGCATGACGGGGCAGCCGAGGACGAAGGTCCTCCGCGTCAAGGAGAAGAAGCTCGACTTCAACGCCATAGACAAGGACGACGAGATCATCCTCGCCCTCGAGTGTTATTACGAGGAACTCGTCAATTACGTGTTCGGCATATTCAGCGACCGCTTCAAGAAGAACCGCGGGTCGATCGACCATCCCATCGAGATCATCCTCAGCGGCGGCACGGCGAGCCCGCCGGGATTCGACAAGAAGGTCAAGCAAATCATCGACAAGATGAACCTGCCGTTCGAGGTGAGCCAGGTCAGGTTGGCGGACGACATGTTCCGGACGGTCGCGACTGGTTGCTTCGTCAGGGCCCGGCAGACGGCGCGCAAGCTGACGGCCGCGGGCAAGCAGCTCCCCTCGTTCGAGAAGTGACGCCCCTGAAGGGTTGACCCTCGCCTCGTCAGAAACTAGAGGCGAGGGAACTTTTTAGCGGAGCCGACGAACATGGGTTACGCCACCAGGCAGGAAGTCATCCTAACACTGGCCAACGTAATGACTTCCGGAAGTCCCGCGCCGGGGCCGACGGGTCTCGTGCCGGTGACGAGCATCGGGAAGAGCATAACGGACACGGTCCCGGACGACGTCCTGTACCAGTTCATCCGTTACGCGGACCAGAACATCGACGCGAGCCTGTCCAGCATCTACCGCGTCCCGTTCGAGCGGGTGAACGAGGGGACGTTCGAGCTCGCGCTCGACATCACGGCCGGCGACACGCAAGCCGTCCTGAAGGACGCCACCAAGTTCATCGTCGACGACCTCGTCCTCGTCAGGGACAACGACAACGTGACGTCCCAGGAGATGACCGTCGAAGCGATCCCAGACGACGTCACCCTCCAGTTCACGGATCCCGTGACCGACAGCTACCTAGCCGTCGACACGAGGATCGAGCGCATCCGCTACCCGGACCCGATCCCGAAGATTTCCGCCCGCCTCGCGGCGGCGGCCATCTACGACAAGTATTTCGCCGCGCAGGTAGAGGGCAACCAGAGCGATTACGGCAAGCAGCTCCGAGCGCTCGCCTACCAGGACATCAACCAGGTCCTCTCCGGGGCGATCAGGATCATGATCCAGGACGCGAACATGTACATGGGACGAAGGTATTACAACCACGCGCTCGGCGACGTCTTCGACACGAGGTCGGAGCCCGGCAAGACGTGGTTCAACCCGGGGACGTAAGCCATGTTCAGGATAAAGATAACCGGGCTGGACAAGCTCCAGGCTTATCTCGAGGAGCTCGAGGAAAGGGCTCAACAAGTCGAGAACGCGGCGGACGGGAAGAAAAGCATCGCGGAGACCAGGAACGAGCTGAGGATCAGGGGAAAGCCCCGGCAAGTCCCGCTCATGACCGAGGAACACGCGAGGCTCGTCGTCGATGGGGAAGTCACCGAGGAGGAGATGACCCGGGCGTACATGACCATCGAGGACATCGCCGATTTCCTGGAAGGGTGATCAGTGGACCAAATCCTGACGGCCCTCCGAGGGCTCCTCATAGAACACCTTGCGGCCAACCAGCCATTGTCCGAGGACGTGGCCATCGGCGACGACGTCGTCAAGATACCCAACACGAGTCATTTCCGTCCCGGAGACCAGGTCTTCCTGATGTCCATCGCCAGGAACGTCGCGGAACCGGTGACGGTGACCAAGATCAACGACTGGAACGAGCTCATCATCGAGCCAGAGGCCGCCAACGCGTGGCCGACGTCCGACTCCGTGGTCCAGAAGGCTATCGGGTGGATGCCGCTGAAGCGCGTCCACATCGGCGACCTCAGGGTCAACCCCGACTTCCCCATGGTCACGCTCGAGCCCGCCAGCGAGAGCAACGACTGGATCACGCTCCAGGCGACGACCCACGAGCACAGGATCGCCATCCGCGTGTACGTACAGCAGGACAACTTCGAGTCGACGAACCTGCTGCTCGCCAAGTACGCTAGGCAAATACGAGAGATACTGATCGACCACATCCATCCCCTCGTCGACTACTTGGAGTATCCGCTGACGGACGATGTCCTTACCGGCCAGACGATCGCGACGATCCCCGACACGTCCAGGTTCGTCCCGAACAGCGTGGTCTTCCTCAGGGACGCGAAGCCCAGGCCGAACGCCCAGGAGGACCTCGTCAAGGCGATACTCGGTCCGACCCAGCTCGAGCTGGCGACGCCGGCGAAGTATGATTACCTGGTGTCGAGGCAGTCGAGGTTGTTCCTGGTAAACCGCTACTTCTACGACACGCGCGTCTCGGACATCACCTACGGGTTCGTTCCGGGGCAGGGAGGATCGCTCTTGAAGGGCGCGGAGCTTAGCTGGTACGGCAAGGAGGAGCTGCTGCGCCAAGGAAACATCGTGACTTGAGGTGAAAAGTGAAGATCATGACGATAAGCGATTCCCCGAAGTTGTTCTCGGGGATGGCGAGGGTTCACAGGAACGCGATAGACGCGCTCGTCGACGCCGGACACGAGGTTCTTCCATGCTGCTGGTTCGCCTACACGACCCAGGAGATGGCCAAGTTCTCCAGGGGAGAGAAGCCTCCCGCGCTCTACTACGAAACTCCCAAGGGAAACAAGGTCAGGTATTACGGCGTCCCCAAGAGCGGCGGCAACAAGCCCATGCTGACCATCTATGACGCCGCCGAACTGTTCAAGCCTGACGTGATCCTGACAATGGGGGATGTCTGGGACTTCTGGTACATAGGCCCCATCAAGTCCAAGCTTGACTTCAGCTTCCGGTGGGTCGCCTACGTCAACGTGGAGTCTAAACCCTCGAACCAGCACGCGGCGGTCCTGAAGTACGCCGACCTCGTCATGGTACCCTCCCATTACGGCTCCCAAGTCCTTTCCGGACACGGCATAGATTCAATCGTAAGTCCTTATGGGGTAAACGATTGCTTCAGGAGGGCGAGCGGCGAGGAACGAGCAAATCTCAGGAAGGAGCGAGGCATCGAGGACCACGAGGTCAGGTTCATATGCGTCGCCCAGAACACGACGAGGAAGAACATCCCGGCGCTCTATTGGGCCGCCAAGTCGATCGCCTCCATGGGGAATTTCAAGGTTCATTTGCATACGAACATAGGGGCGACCGACCCACAGGAGGCGTTTTCCTACAACCTCCGCGAGGTCGAAAAGGCCATCGGCGTGACGGGGCTCATGTCGTATCCGACGTCGGGTTGCCTGTTCGATTCCCCCTCAGACGAAATCCTCGCCGAGGAGTACAACGCCTCGGACTTCCTCCTGATGCCTTCCCTGGCGGAGGGCTTCGCGCTCCCCGTGGTCGAGGCCATGGCCTGCGGGCTGCCCGTCCTAGTCAACGACACGTCGGCCATGACGGAGCACGTGACGGACGACGAGGGCGAGGGCTGGCACGAGAGGGGTTATCTCTGCGCCTACCAATTGCAGGTGTTCCCGCCGGCGATCATGGGCCGCGTCGTCGACACGGATTCCATGGCGAGGGGCATGGCGGAGGCCATCCACAACAGGCGATCATCGTGGATGGAAGGAAAGAGGGCGTCCTGCGAGGAATACGCCAAGGGACTAACGTGGGAAGGGGCGAAAAATAGGTTGTGCGATGCCGTCGAGGCCATGGTAGGCCCGGCCGTCGTCCCGGTCGAGGAGCTCTAAGTTAAAGGAAAGGCTCGCGCCCGCGAAGAACCAATAAAAGAAGGCGCTCCATGGGGAGCGGGACCTGAAAGAGGAGGCGAGAGATGCCTATCCCCAACGTAACGGTCACCCCGGCTGAGTTCGAGTGGCTCCAGCAGAACGTCACCGACCAGGCCGACGTCATGGAGACCGTGTCGACGCTCGCGTATTCGGGCCTGCAATACGTCGTCCTCTTGCAGGTCGTGACTCCCGAGGTCGACCTGGTAACGCCGGCGCACGCCAACTACCAGACGCAATCGAGCTTCGAGAGCGACTCGAACTTCACGGCGTGGGTAACAGAGCTCAATCTGCACGTCATCGAGCGTGGTACCACGCTGGAGGCGACGGACACGGTCAGCACTAGGCTCAACCGCTGGCTGAGCGACAACGGCGTATTGGTGACCCAGACGTACGCTCGGATCTCGTCGGGCGCGGGATTCTACATCGACCCCGCGAACATCGAGCCGTAATCAAAGGGTGGAAGGATGAATGCCGCTCATCTCGGACGCGGACTTCCTGACGCAGCAAGGGTACCTCGGATCGGGGTACGCGGGGCTGTATCAGTCGTATTCCTCGATCGAGTCGGGACTGGTGGTCGTCGTGGCGTCGCAGGACGTGGACGTCGAGGTGGACATGCTTGGGGCGTATTCCAGGAATCTGGTTACGGTGAATACCCAAGCTACGTCGGGGCTTCTAAGGGAGGCGTATGACGCTCTCGTGGAGCACGTGGAAACGCACAGCGGTCAACCCTTCAACGACTACCTCTATTCGAGGAGCCTGAAGGTGACGCAATCGTTCGCCACGCTATCCGACAACCTGGGGCTCGAAATCGCGCCCGAGAACATTCAGTAGTCAGAACGGAGGCTACGTAAATGCCATTCATCCCGCTTCCCCCCGCCCCCGGTCGAATGGGCTACATCGGTTCGGTAGTCATCTACGGTCGGGTCGTAAGGGCGCTCTCGTCTAGCCTCAAGGCTTCGCAGACCATCAACATCCCGGACGTGGTGGACAACCGGATCGACCGGACGCTCTACCAGCTTGGTCCGGTCGAGGTTGGTGGCAACGTCGCGATCCCCATCGTCAAGACGAGTACCCAGAACAGCTTCCTACAGTTCATCTGGGAGATCGCCACGTTGCGCGACCAGAACACCGGTGAACTCCTTCGCTTCGGCGACGTCATCCTCGAGTACTCGCATCAGCAGGTTCGTACGTTCAACCAGTGCCGCGTGAACAGCCTCGAGATGCGGGCCACCCAGGGGGACCGCGTCGAGGCCACCGTGGACTTCATGGGAACGACCTTCGTGGACGCCGGGACGTCGCCAGGCATGCAAGACCTGAGCCCCGCTCGCGTCCTGACGTGGAACGACGTCGTCATCACGGCGAACGGGAACGTCACGTTCGACACGTGCATCGTCCGGGCGTTCAGCTTCACGATCAACAACAACTGCTCCAGGAACTACACCTTCTGCCCGTCCACGGCCTTGTTCGCGTCGAACATCTCGACCGGCAAGCGCGCCATCCAGGGCAACATGGAGTTCCAGGGCTTCGCGGCGTCTGAGCAGACGGGCGCCGAGCAGAACATGTACCGGTTTACCTCTGACGACACGCTCGCGTTCGACTTCGGAGGCTTCACGAGGACCTTCCGGCACATCATCTACGAGTTCCAGAACCTCGACATCAACGTCGGCCTGATCACGTCCACCGTCAACTGGTACAGCTTCGGCGGGACGGGTGGAGAGCCGGCCGTCGACGTACAGTAAATATTGAACACAACGGGGGGCGCAAGCCCCCCTATTTGAACCGTATAATCCATCCAGCGGATATTTGTGACGGCCCCGGCAGGGCCGTCGTGAACGCCCCATCGGGCATTTTTGCAAGGAGATGGTCATATGGCCAGTCCATTCGTATCGGAGGAACTGTTCCCCATCGTCGTCAAGTGGGCGGAGGTGGAGACGAAGACGGGGGTCAAGGGAACCCTCATCATCCGCGACAAGGAGACCGAGGACAGGTACAAGGGGTCCATGAACGAGCTCCAAACCCAGTGGGCGATGCCCAACTGGAAGGAGAGCAGCAACCTGCTGGCGAAGGCTTACCAGCCGGACGCCCAGACGGGCGAGCTCAGGTTCATGTGGGCGGCCTACCGGTCCCTGGTACTCGACAGCTTCATGAAGTCGTGGGACGCCAAGGACGACCAGGGCAACGGGGTTCCCTGCACGCCGACGAACATCGCGAAGCTCGATCCGGCCATCGCCGCGGCCCTCGTCGAGGCGTTCCTGGCCAAGACGAGCGTGTCGGAGCAAGAGCTGGGGGAATAGCGTACCTGGCCCACAGGTACTACTCCGGGAGCCTGAAGGAGGGACAGATGCCCCCGGACGAGTGCATCGAGATATCCCTGTGGGACAGGTTTCACTGGTCGTGGAAGGACACGGACGGCCTCTCGCAGCAAAAGCTGCGCAAGATATTCGTGGTCCTCGAGCAGCAACGCGCTACGAAGGACGCCGTCGAGAACCTAGGATCCCCGGACGAGGACCGGGTCAAGGCGGAGATGCTGAAGAAGATGGCGGAAAAGGACGCCGCCGACGCCAATAACGGGATAGGAGAATGACATGTCGGCCCTTATCAACGAGAACGAAACGATCGAGGTCAAGATATACGTCGTAACTCATGACGGGAATACGGACTATCACGATTCCCCCCTAAAGGAAGCCACGGATTGCGAGGAGATGACTTTCATCTTCAAGCGCCCGGCGTGGGGAGAGACGAAGGAGATCATGAGCCAGTCGGTCAGGCTCAGCGACGGGAAGGGCGAGATCGACCCCTATCGTCTCATGGACGCGAGGCTGAAGGTCCTCCTGAGGAAGTGGGACCTGAAGTCCGAGGACGGAAAGCCGATCCCCGTGACGCCCGTAAACATCGGGCGCCTCCCGGCCCCCCTCGTAGAGGCCATCAACGCCGTATTGGGACAGCGTTTGAGCTAGGAAAAACCGGCGCAGCCGTCGAACTTAACAAGTAGTCGTCCTATCGCCCCGCGAGCGGGATTCTTTCGATGCCCAAGATCCCCATCAACATAGTCCTCGAGTCCGAGAACCGGACTGGCGGGGAAATACAACGAACGCTCGGGCTGACAAACGAGCAGATGTCGGCCCTGAACACGCACATCAACAGGCTCGTCAGGGAACAAACCTCCCTCGATCAATCGACAAGCAAGCTCACCGCGACGTTCAAGGGCCTCGTCCAAGAACTCCGAAACGTCAAGATGCACGTCAAAGGGGCTTTCGAGTCCCTAGTAGCGGGCGGCATGATGTCGGGCGCCCTGAAGATGGTCGGGCAAATGAACATGCAGTTGTACGACCTCTCCAAGACGGCGAGGTTGACCGGCCAGAACTTCGGCGAGATGAGGCGTGGGATAGAGGACATCACCGACAAGACGAGGTTGTCGATAGTCGAGTCCACGCAATTCTACAAGACCGTCAGCGAGGGGACGCGCGGCGTCCGGATGGCAGGCGACCAAGTAAGCAAGATGGCCCAGACGTTGTCCCGGGAGTTTGGGCCGGCCCTCGATGACGTATCGAAGGCGTTCGAGAAGCTCGCCGCCCTACAGGAAAAGGACATCTTCCTCTTCAGGCAACTCAACGAGAGCATGTCCCCCGAGGCGTTGACTGCCTACGCGACACGTCTCGTCGTCGTCAACAAGGCGTCCCAGGACCAGATTAACACGCTGTTCAGGCTCCAGATCGCCAGGACGCTCGAAGGAACCGCGCTGACCAAGGAACAGCTACACCTGCGCTCCTATAACGATACCGTCCAGGAGTTCCAGAAGTCCCTGCAAAACCTGACGGTATCCATCGGGCAGCCCCTCTTGAAGATATTCAACGAGCTTCGCGAGCCGGTAACGAAAGTTTTGGATGGCATCGCTTCGTTCGTGGAGAAAAGTCCCAAGCTGACGCTCGCCATCGGAGGCGTCGCCATGTTCGGGCCCGCCCTCATGGGGCTGGGAAACGCCCTCGGGGGCATCGGTCGCATGGCCGGAGGGATCGGAGGGGGCATCGGTGGCGTGTTAGGTGGCATCGGACGCAAGAAGGGGCAAAGTCCACAAGACGCCATTTTCGTACAACCTGTAGGCCTAGGAGGATTGGGAGGAGGCGCTCCCGGGGCCGGAATGGGTGGCCCAGGAATGGCGGGAGCTCCTGCTGGAGGAAGAGGATGGAGCGCGGCTACCAGGGGTAGAGTCGCCGGATACGGAGCCGTCGCGGGCATTGCTGGACATGTTGGCGGGATGATCGCCGAAGAAGCGGGGGCTCCTACGTGGGCTTCGGCCGGCATGAAAACATTGGGAAACATCGGCGCTGGCGTCGGCATGGGAGCCATGGCTGGACCATGGGGAGCCCTCATTGGTGGGATCGGAGGACTTGCCGTATCCATTCCCACCCTCTGGGACGCCTTCTCTGGAACCGAAGAAGCGACCAAGAAGGTCACCGACGCACAGAAGGAACAGGCCGAGGCCGTCAAGGCGTCTACCGAAGAAATCATGAAGGCCGAGAAACAGGCCGGCATGGGCGTCGGAGAGGCTGGTTTCGGCGCGCAGTACGCGATGGCCCAGATCATGAGGCGTCGCCTGATGCAGCAAGGCATGGGCGCCGAAGGGGCGGAGGAAGAGATCGGAGCGGCCGCTAGGGGGGCGGCCTCCTCGAGATACCTAGCCCTCGCCAGGGGCATTAGCGGCGAGGAGATCAAGAGGGAGATGCAGGGCATCGACCTCGCCAAGCTGATCGGGGCGGATCGCGCCAGGGAGGAGATGGAGAAGGCCACGAAGATCGCTGGCTTGATGAAGGCTCAATTCGAGATACTCACCTTGCAGAACCTCCTGATGGAAGCCGAGCAGATCAAGAACGTCTTTGACACGATCAACGGAAGCCTGAAGGAACAGGCCGCTTTGCAAGCCGAGCTGTTCGGTGACATAAAAGGATCCGGCGAGCTCCTCAACCAGGCGCTCGCCAACAGGCAAATCAGCTTGCAGCTCGCGATCCAGGAGCGCGACAACGCGAAGGCCATCATCGACGCGGCCGGCGGCTACGAGCAGGCCACGATAAAAATCCAGGAGCTCAAGAAGAGCGGCGCGGCCCTCGACGCGAAGCAAAGGGAAGAGCTCAACAAGATACAGAACGCCGTCGGAACCATCAGCATCCTCGAGCAGAACGTGGTCACGCACAAGCGGGCCATCGCGGACCTCGAGAAGCGACGCATTGATCGCTTCGAGCCGGCGTTGCAGCTCCAGGAACAGCAGCTCAGCTTGATGGAATCCCAGGCGCAGATGGCCAAGGAAATGTACCTCGGCGCGGGCCCGACCCTCGAGTTCCAGATCGGCCAAGTCCAGCAGCTCGAGAAGCAGAAGAACATGGTCGTAGCCCAGATCAAGGAAACGCAGACGCTCCTGCGGACCAGGAACCTGGGCGACAAGGAACGCATCGATCTCCAGACGAAACTCGCGGCCCTCCAGCAGAAGCAAGTCAACCTTACCACGAAACAGCTCTCGCTGACCAAGAACCTGCGCGAAGGTTATCTCGAGGCGATGCAGACGATGACGAACGCCGAGGGGACGTTCGCCAAGTTCGTCCTGCGCCGCGAGATGGGCATGGGCGAGCTCCAGCGCCAGTTCCTCGCTGCGGGCGGCCTGCGCGCGGGCATGCTAGGGGCCGGTGCGGCCCAGCACACGATGAGATGGCGACCCGGCGGCGGACCGGGCGCGCTCCAGTTCATGAGTCCGCAACAACTCATGCAGCTCGGGCAGGGGTATGGCGAGGAATATGGACCGATGACCATGTTCCCGAACGTCCCGGCGGCCATGGCCGCGACTCCGTTGGGTCAGTTCGGGGCTCAAGCCCCGGAATCCGGGATGTTGCAACTGGGCGGCCGAGCAGGGCAAGCCATAACGGTCCCCTCGGGCAGGCTCAACCAGCAGCAGGCCGCCGAGATGCAGGCGATCCAGAAGCGCGTCATGCTCAAGGCCGAAAAGGGTGAGAGCACCGTCGCCGAGAGGACTCGGGCAGAAGAGATAAGGAAGGAGGCCGCCGCCGGAAGCTTCGAGGGTCAGGTCCTACAGAAGATGGACAACATTATCGCCTTGATGGAAGGAACTCGACAGGTTTTCGACGTCAAGCCCGACAAGGGTACTCAAACGGCCGTCAGGGAAGGCGCCAAGGAAGGTGCCAAGGCAGGCGCCGAGGCGGCCGAGAAGAAAAAGCAGGAATCACAGGCTCGGGATTACACGCGTCGCGCCCAGGCAATGCGTCGCGGGACGGGCATGGGCGAGGGACCCACGTCGGCCGAAGCGGCATACAAGAAGGAGAAGGAGAAGCTGGCCGAGTCGGAGCGCATCGAGCAGCAAAGGTTCCAGGCGTACGAAAGGAGATTCGCCGACTGGGACGCGGCGGCGGCAGGGGTCGACACGACCGGGATAGGAATAGGCGGTCGCGGCGGGACGCGCGGTCGCGGCGTCAGGGGAGTTCGTTACGCCGGAGCCCCTGGTGCCCGTGGCGCCCCAGGAGCCCCGATGACGACGGAAGGGTATGCGTTCGACAAGCCGTTCACGGCCGAGCAGGTACAGGCCGTGTCTCGCAGGCTAGGCGCGAGGGCCACCTACGGTCCAGAGGAATCCAAGCCCCAAGTAAAAATCTCCCCTCCCGACATGGACGCGTTCAACAGAATTACCCAGGAGATGGAAAAACTGAAGGAAGTCCAACTGAAGTCTACCGAGAAGTCGGCCAAGGCAACAGAATATGCGACGGACATCGCAAAGAAACAGCTCCTCGAAGTCGCCAACCCGGAAAATCCGGCGGCGAAGAGCTCGGAATCGCTCAAAAACGAGCTCGCACGCGTAAGAAAACAACAGGAAAGCGCCAAGAAAGAAGACATCGAACTAAGAAGACAGACCGGAGGGGCCGACGTCGGATGGGGAACGAAAGTCGCAGACGAACTTTCCGGCTTCAAGGACATGTTGGGAGAATCTGTCGCGAATCTTGGAAGCGCAGCCAAGTATTCAGCAAGAATGGCGTTCAGAACCGAGGAGGGACCGACCCAGGAGCAGATCGCCCGGGATTACGAGAAAGAAATATTCGACAGGGAAAAGAATAGGAAAACGGAACAAAAAGCACAGGATCAACTCCTGATCAACCAAGTCAGGATCAACGCTCTCAAGAAGAGGGAAACCGAACTCCTCGCAGAGATAAAGACCTCCCAGGAGGCCGAGGCCAAGGCCGTAAAAGACGCCAGTTTCGACGCGGCCCAGTTGGCTAGGGCACGGGAGATCGCGGCGGAGGAACAAGAGAAGGCGGCCGAGGCCGGAAAGAAACTCGAAGCCTTGGGCAAAAAGAGGGCGGCCGCCGAGAAGGAGATGGCGGCATACGTCGAGCAGCGCGTCGCGCAAGGGCAGAAGGAGGCCGCAAAGACGTTGGGCATGGAAGCCCCGGAAATGGCCAAGCGTCAAGCGGGAATCTATACCGAAGGGAAACGCGTCATATCGGAAAGGCAGCGTCGGGAAAGCGAAGAACGCATGCAGAAGAAGGTGTCCGAGCTAGAGAAGCTCGAACAGTCACATCGTGAACAGGCCGAGTTCGAGCAATCCAAGCAGCGGTACGGGGAGGCCGCCGAGTCAGAGCGCGCCGCCGAGCGCGCCGCCGAACTGGCTCGTCAGGAGAAACAAAGGCACGCTGAGTTTCTCAAAGGAGCGGAAGTCAGGAAGTCCGCCGCGGGTGGACCAGGCGTCAAGCGCATGGCCGAGTCCGAGAACGAGTTCGCCAAATGGCAAAAGACCGCCGAGGGCGAGAAGACCCGCGCCGAACTCGAGAAGCTCCGCAAGACCACCGAGAAGGGCATCGACACCCAGAAGGAGGTCGGGCGCGATCAGGTCAACGCCCAGAAGGAGGCGGGCCAGAACCTCAAGTCCACCCTCGAGCAGCAGAAGATCGACGTCAGCCCCGTCGTCACGAGCGTCAATCCCGCCTGCGCGACCGCCGTGGCCCAGACGAGGGCCGCCGGCGGATGGATCGCCGCGATGGCCGAGGGCGGCAGACTGCCCGGATTCGGGGGCGGGGACCGCGTCCTGGCGCTCCTGGAGCCGGGCGAGTTCGTCGTCAACAAGAGGGCGGCGGCCGCGTTCCCGGGGCTGCTCGAGAACGTCAACAGGTTCCAGGGCGGCGGAATGGCGGGAATGGCACCGTCCCCATCCATCGCACGACAAGGGGGAACGATCGCTCCAAGCTTTAACATTTCCGTTAGGGGCGACACGGCGAAGACGCTGGTGGGCTCCGTCAACAAGGCGCTCAGCGGCGTATTGAATGATATGTTCGCGCCACAAGGGACGAGCGGGAGGCTCTACGACCTTGGCGTGTAAGGATGACGCGTGGCGATATTCACTAGTGGCCGTACGTGGAACTACCTGGGGTACAAGACGGTCTGGCGACCCGTCGTATACGGGGCCACGCCCGACATCAGCGACCCGGCGTTCCCGCTCGACTCGACGCTCGACCCGCGCGGCGAGTTCCCGTCAGGGATGCTCCCGTCGAAGGCGTTCTCCTATCGCTTCTACCAGTCGGTCTCGGAGCAGACGACGGCCGATTCCACGACGGACATACTCAATGCCTTCGAGCAGTTGACGGGCGCGTTGGGCGCGCCAAGCCTCGTCTTCGCCAGCGTCCTCCCCTCCGTCGTCTTCTCCAGGCATACCCTTTACGACGCCGTGACGATCTTCGAGGGTCGCGACGTCATAGACCTCCCCACCGAGGGCTTGCGATACGAGGACAACGTCCTCTATGTCCCCTCCAAGGTTTATCGCCCGTTGCACGCCGGCGAGGAGAAGTTCATCCAGGAGGGCGAGTCCATCTCGAGGCAGTCGATCATCTCGTTCTCGCAGCCGCCGGCGGATGACTTGGTCGTCGCCATGAAGCTTTCCGACGGCGCCCCGGCGGACGTCAAGAGACTGTCCCAGGCGGGAGCCGACAGGAGGCTCGTGGACGTCCTGTCGAACGGGATCATTTGCAGGTCAAAGCCCAACTACGTCTCGTACGTCGCCGTGGACTCCATCGTCATGCGCGACGTGGTCGTCCTGACGGGATCGAGCCAGGCCATCGGCCTGGCGAGCCCCGGTCTTGGAGGCTTCAAGATCACCGAGACGAGCCAAAGCGGACCGTGGCAGGCCAAGGTCTACCGGTTCGCCCTCGTCAACGTTTCCGAGGAGGAGGGAGAGGAGAAACTCGCCTGGAGGTTGTCCGAGACGTTCGGGGTGAAACCACAGGAGGTCGTCGAGGCCCCTCCGGGCCTCGTCTCATCGTCATCCAGGGAGGAGCAGGTCAGGAACGCGGCCGACGCCGACTCCCTTCATTACGCCTACAACCTGAACGACGAGGGGGAGGACCCCACGTTCTTCAACTTCGCGGTGACGAAGACGGCCTACTCGCCGTTGCTGGCGAAGGCGTCCGGAAGGAGCACGAGCCGCTACTACGACGAGTCCAAGGCGTTCAAGGTCATAGACTACGCCCTCGACTACGCGGCCGGGGACGGCATCGCGGAGACGCTCTCCATCGGACTCGGGAGGAACGAGAGCGGCCTCCAGGTCGACGCCCTGTACACGTCCCCTCGGTGGATCGAGAACGTGACGGCGTCGGCCAGGTTGGGGACGGAGTACATGGCCTATAGGCCGTTCAACACGAGCGTCATCGTCCCGAGCTTCGGCCCCTCCATGATCAACACGTCCATCGTCCTCGCGACGACGACGACGGTCGCGACGGGGATGGTCGCGATCAACGATTGCTGCCTCTACTCGGCCACGCTGTTCGACATGCTATCCACGCAGGCCGGGGACATGATGATCGAGCGCGGGTTCGACGACATCTTCTGGAAAAAGCGCTCGCTCAGGGTCCCGGACTCGACGCTCGACAAGTACCTCGTCGGGGAAAACCCGGCCCGGTCCGACGGGAAGCCGTCGCTCGTCCCCAGCCAGTTGGACCTCGAGGCCACAATCACCGCCGACAAGAACGTCACGATGCCCTCGGAGAAGTACGCCACCGCGCTCATGCTCAGGCTCTCCACCTCCGAGAACGCCAAGATCGCGCTCTTCGCCGAGACCGACGGGGAGGGCGACGCCCTTTACGAGATGGACTTCGGGGACACGAGGAACCTGCAAGGCCAGGATTCCGTGATCCTGACCAACGTCCCGGGGCTCGTATTCCGCTCCTACACGTCCGAAGGCGTGACGATCGAGAGGATATTCGGGATCGGCAGCCGCGACCCCGTCCTCCCCGAGATGACCGTTCCCGAGAAGCAACCCAAGGACCAGTTGTCCGACCTCAGGGCGGCCAGCACGATCCAGCTCTCGTACGTCAAGGCCGAGTCCCTCCCCATCGAGTCCTCGAACGTGACCGCGACGACTGATTGCACGGAGGGCCGCGTCTACCTGGCCTACGAGAACAAGGGGCGCATCGACATGGCCGTCCGCTACGGTTGCAATTGCCCGCTCTCCGTGGTCAGGGACGTGACCCTGAGGGTCGTCAGCGAGGAGGAGCAGGCGGAGGCCGCCCGGGACGCCTCGGACGCCACCGCCGACAGCGGGACGCCGTTCCCCGACGCGACGCTGCCATTCCTGGTCGGGGACGACGCCACGAAGACGACGTTCCTGTTCTTCCTCTACAAGGCCAAGATATGCTGCAAGCGTTGCCCCAGCGAGGTTTTCGACGACCTCCTGCTGCCGGCCCCTGATGAGCCCTCGGGATGGGAGGACGCCAAGGACGGGGACGCCGCCCAGGCGTTGCACGCGTTGGGGGCCGACATGGCCTACGACGGAGCCCAGTCCGATGAGGGGGAGGACAAGGCCAATGACGCGTCCAGGGACGTCTTCCTGGGAGCTCTGAGGCCGTTATCCGAGGGATCGGATTCCTCGGGACAACCCGTCGTCCAGTATTGCGCGTTCCTTACCAAGAGAGGCCACCTGTTGCTCGTGATCCAGAGCGAGGAGGCAAACCTCGTTCGACGGTCCGCTAACGGCGGCAAGACGTGGTCCGATGCGCTCCCGGCGGACTTCTCCTTCATCCCGCCCATACAGGAGGACGTGGAGGTAGAGGAGGGAGTCGAGACGCAGGAGTTGGAGGAGTCCCAACCGGCCGTGGCGGAATCCCCTTATGGGCTTTACGACGACGCCCTGGACTCCGTGACGATCTTCTTCGTGTTCCGCAACTCCCTGATGTACGTGAAGATAGCCGTCGAGGCGTTCCTCAAGCAATCGGACGACGAGCAGGCCAACGACCTGTTGTCGGAGATCAAGCCCAAGATATTGTTCGGTCGTTACACGACGGAGATGTTCAGGAGAGGGATTACGGAGGCCGACATCGAAGACGTTGATAGGGGAGCCAGCGCCCCGCGAATCCCCGCCCAGCGGGTGGCCGCCGTCAAGACCGACGAAGGCTTTTACCGCGTCTTCTTCAAGGACGATGACCAAAAGCTGTACTCCCTAGTCTCGAAGGACGCAGGCGAGAGCTGGTGGTGGCCCGAGGCGCCCAGCCAGGAAGCCGAGGAATCATAAATGGCCGAAAAGGGCGGCGTGAACATCGGTCGTGCGCGAGTCAAGGTCGTGTTCATGGACCACTCGCCTTTCTCCGCCATGCCGCGCCAGGAGTCCTACACGTACTTCACCGTAGACTCCTTCAGGACGATGCAGCAGACCAACTGCTTCCCGATCCCGTCCCCCCTCAACGGGCTGCGCATATCCGAGGTATTTTCACCGTACGACAACTTCCTAGAGGATCGGGAGGGCAACGCGCTCGAGGACGCCTTCGTCGAGCAGGCGGGAAAGGTCCTCGACGAGGGGACAGGCGAGCAGGAGGACGTGACGTCGCGCTCGCCGGCCGACCCGAACGCCTATTACCGCTACCGAAACTACTTCTACGCGACGGAGGAGGACGACGAGGAGGAGACGGAAGGCGAGACTCCGACGGTCGCGACGGAGGAACAAATCCCGGAGGATACCAACGACCCCGTCGAGAAGGAGTTCTTCACGTTCCAGTGCTGTGAGAACCTGTTCAAGACGGGTGACACGAACCCGGTAGCCCCCCTCTTTACTCGGCCGCCGGTGGCCAACCAGCCGGCGTGGACGTACATCGCGATGCCGATACCGGGCGGCGACAAGCCGCTCATCATCATGCCCTTCATGGACTCCAAGCCGGAGAGCGACATCTCGCCGGTCCATTGGGGCTGCCGGAGCAAGACCGCCATCGCGCAGAACCAGCCGTTCGAGATCATCTGGTACACATGCACGAGGGACCCGACGCCGGCCAAGGACGCCGAACCCCTGGAGCCTAATTTCAATTACTTTGACCGAGACCAGTTGCTCGACCTGAAGCTGACGAGCGCGATCTACGTCGCCATCGAGGTGGGGCGCGGGAGCAACGACAACTACCTGTTCATTTTCAAGAACAACGAGGAGCCGTTCCTGTTCAAGATGATCGGGAACAACAAGGAGCGCCGCGCCCAGCTCCTAGCGAGGTTCACCGGGTTCAACTCGGCGAGGCTCTTCGACAGGAACATGCGGTATTTCACCTTCAGCATCGAGCCCGTCATCGGGAGCTTCATCATCCGGTCGAACGCCTTCGAGGACACGCCATGGATCATCCAGGCGCCCATCAACGACCCGTTGATCATCGGCAGGGGCAACCTGGGGATATACAGCGGCAACACGAGCGCGGGCTTCGCCATGCGCCCGTTGCAGTACCAGGCGCAGGGGACGTTCGAGACTCCGGGCTACGGGTTCGACATCCTCTACAGGGGCGGCAACGCGACCCAGGAACCGACCGTCTCCCCGACGCTCAAGGGCGACGGCGAGATCGAGCAGGACAAGAACTTCAAGGATCCGACGTCCGACGGGAAACAGGACTCGACGCTCTACATGCTCGACGCCGAGAAGTACAACGGGGAGACGATCAAGAAGGTCGCCGCCGCGCAGGCCGAGCGCGAGACCGAGGACGCCTCCACCATGCGGGAGGTCAGGCTAGAGATAGAGGAGATCGAGGACGAGGAGAAACCCCAGCGGACGCCCAACAACCCGCGCGTCTCGGTCAAGAACTTCAAGGCGGTCGGGAGCCTGAAGGCGTCCGACGTGGAGCAAGGCAACGGCTACAAGGTCGTCAACGGGCGATCACCGTACTTGTTCATGTGCCGCATGGAGCTTCCTGGAGACGAAGGGATCGAACCGCAGGAGGTTCTCGATATATCCTGCGACGTGCGATCCGTCGACCTGAACTGGAACGCGACCAGTTACAACGAGCTTCAGCATACCGGTAGCATAAAGGTACTTAACAACCTCCAGAACGGCCGAGACTACAGGTCATACACTAACCGAGCTACATACGTAAAGATAGGAGGATACTGGGATTATGGCGAGGGTGGAGACAAGTTCCCGACGAGCCCTCCCGACTTCTGGCTCTTCGAGGGATTGATCGTCGGAGCCAACGTGAGCATCGAGGCGCACCGCGAGATCATCACGTTCAAGATCGAGGATTACATGAACGCCTTGCAGGGCTACAAGTTCGTCCTGTGCCCGCCGTACGACGGCATGAAGGCCACCCTAGCGGTGCGCGACATCGTACGGAACGTCGGGATGCCGGATGATCGCATCATCGCCGACGGGACGATCGCCAAGGACGCGGAATTGAAGAACGACTTCGGGCTGCCATTCACCAACCCGTTCGACGAGCCGAAGTTCCTGTTCAAGAACGGTAGTTCGCTCAAGGACGGCGTCCTGAAGATCGCGCAGCTCGACATGAAGACCATCTACTTCGACCAGACGGGAAAGTTCCATTACGACACGATGCCGGGCGGCCTCTACAGCAACCGCGCGTTCACGCCGAAGACGAACTTCTACACGAGCCCGCTCAACGACACGGAAGGCGACTTCAGCCCGGCGAACATGGCCTACAACATGGTCTCGTTCGACAGGCTCATCAATGACGTCTACAACCAAATCAGGCTCAGGACCGTGACGAAGCGCTCCCAGAACCAGGTCGCCGTCGGCTCGACGTATCGCGAGGGGATATACAACCCGAGCGCCGAGGGCTACCTCGGGTACAAGAAGAGCCTGTTCGTGGACGAGCCGGCCCTGGGCACCGTCGACGCGCTTTTTCGGTACCTTTACACGCTACGGGCGCGCGTGTTCATACCGCCGTTCACGACCCGCTTCGAGACGTACGGGAGGCCCGGCCTCAAGCCGCTCGACATCGTCTCCCTGGACGGGCAGTTCTTCAGGATCATGAACATGTCCATCCGGATGTCGGCGGATGAAAACCAGTTCTGGATGAACCTCGAGGGCGAATGGCAGTTCGCCTCGGCGTCCAAGGACGCGTCGCCGGACGTGAACCCGCCGCCCGCGTCGCAGGGGCCCTCGACATGACGTCGAACCTAGTCATAGGAGGCCAACGACATGCCTGATGGACCAGTGCGGAACGAGATGACGATTGACTCGACGTCCCCGACGATGCCGTTGTGGAGGCTCGACCCAACCAATTTCAGGGACACGATCCAGAGGCAGGTCAGGACCACCGTCGATCGCTCGGTCAACGCCATCCAGAACTTGTCGTTCGGCGATTGGGACGGTCGCTTCCTGAACGCCCTTCCAGGGCAGGTAACCGAGGGCGGCGACAATGATGGTAACTGGTACCACGTGGTCGGGGCGAGCATCGTCGGCGACCCGACGGTCGCCGGGCCGTGAGGTGAGGACATGAGGTATACCGAACATTACAGGCTGTCGTCCGTCGAGGTTGGCGAACCGCTCAACGCCGCCGAGGACGCCCGTCGATTCCTGACCATCGACCGTCAGTTGTTGGGCTTGTTCCAGGTGTTCGGGAACGGCGTCATCGAGGGCTGGGACATATCGCTCGCCGGCGGCCTGAACGTCTCCGTATCCGCCGGGCGCGGACACATCAACTTCATGTCGGCGCTGACGACGGAGCCCAGGACGGTGAGCGGCCTGACGCCCAACTCGACGAACTACATCTACGCCCAGGCCATCGACGAGACGCGCTACAACCGGGACGTCTACTTCTTCTCGGACGTCGTCATCTACAACTCGACGCAGGCCATCCTGCTGGGGGCCGTCACGACGGGCGACGCCACCGTCGAGAGCGTCGACACGAGCGGACGAAACGACATCTCCTTCATCGAGACGATCAAGACGCTCATCAACCAGCACCGGCACCGGGGAGGAACGGACTCCCCGTCGAAGGTGAACTTGCAGACCGAGGTCATCGGGCAGTTGCCCGGCTTCAGGGTCGACGGGATCGACGCGTCGAAGATCGTGAGCGGGCAGATTTCCCCGGGCAGGCTCCCGACGCTTGAACACAGCGACCTGCTCCACAGCGGCATCCTGACGCACGCCCAGCTTGACACGTTCGTCCGCAACCTGAACAACCCGAACGTCAGGCTCCTCGGAGAGCTCGCTGGCATAAACATGCTCCAGCTCTACCTCGCCATGAAACATATCTGGGACGAGGTGGACGCCTACGCAACCAACCTGCTCGCCTTGATACCTGGCATAAGTCCAGACTCATTTACGGATTATGTCGCGACGACGGCCGTCGTCGACAAGTATAATCATGCCATCCAGGGCATCCCTTCGCTTGGAGGGCAGCTCCTCAGCACAACGTGGACTTCGGCTTATGACTTCAGTCGTGCCGTCACGCGCGTGAACATGGACATCCTGACGCAACCGGACGGGGACGACTACGTGAGACTGACGAGGCCCGTCAGCGAGCTCATCGTGGAGGGTTTCGACAACGTCTTCGCCAACGACGTGGCGATCCCGAACTGGAGCCTGACGACCAAGGCGACGAACGACGATTCGAGCTTCAACAGCGACTCCTCGATCAAGGTGGACGGCGCGTTCTCGGCCAAGCTCAAGATCGAGCAGGGGTTCCAGCTCAGGTCGAGCAGGATATTCGACGAGGCGCAGGATTGGACGGGTTACAACGAGATCGAGGTGGCCATCTCAACCCTGTCGACCACGCACGGCCAGATCAGGTTCCAGATTCTCGGGCCCTACAACTCGGCGACGCAGGACTACGACGTCCTGGAAGACTTCATCCTGCTGGACGCGGGCGAGATCACGACGGGCTTCAAGGACGTCATCCGAGACATAAGCACGCTGACGACCCGGAACGCCGTATGGGGCATCCGCCTCTACACGGACACGGCCCTCGGCTGGGACGTCAACGAGGAGGTCGTCTGCAACGTCGACCGCATCCGACTCAACAACACGATATTCTTCGACCCCAACGGGTACATCAGGTTCAGGATACAGACGCCCCAGAAGTCGACGTGGGCGGCGATCTCGTGGGACGGCGACATCAACGACGGGCAGATCAAGGCCAGGGCCAGAAGCGCCTCCAATTTCGCGGCCATGGACCAGGGGACGTCCGTCCAGTGGGGCGACTACTTCGAGGTGTCGGGATTGTCGCCGAACATCCCCGACAACACGAACGTAGAGATCGAGCTGGCGTTGTTCTCCAACTCCGCCAAGACGTCGAGCCCCTCGGTTCGGTCCATAACGCTGACATACATCACCACGAGCGAGGACGCGGGCTTGACGGTGACCACGACGCAGGACTTCCTGCGAGCCACGCGCATCGTCAACGCCATCGTGGAGGACCCGGGCGACGTCCTGATCGAGGGTCGCATCGACACGGGGGATTATTACTACGGGACGAACAACAGCGTCCAACAGGTTGACCGGCTAGGCGTCCCGGTCATCGGGATCACGGGCTCCGAGTTCCCGCTGTCGCCCATGCAGGCTGCGGCCGCGACACTGACGTCCGTCAACACCGGCATAGACGGGGCGTCGACGGTCAAGCGACTCGACGACCGGACGTACCTCGTGGCGGACGCCATGAACGACAGGGTATTGCTCCTGGACCGGGACGGCAACATCATCAAGGGGCTCGGAAGCAACAACGTCCGGTTCATCGAGAACGACCTCTACCCGTTGACGACCTCCTACGTCCAGGATGACGGCCACCTGTACGTCTGCTGGTCCAGAAACGTCTCCCCGGAGTCGGTCGACCTGACCAAGTTCACGATCCGCGGGGCCGGGTTCAGCATGACGCTGTCCCCCAGCGTCGACACGGTCTCGCTCCCGGCGGGGGCGCTGGGCGACTCCGGGACCAACGTGCTGAAGGTCATCCTGAGCGACGCGCACGCCGGCGAGCTGACGTCCTTCCTGGCGTCCCCCAACATAACCGATTCCCGCTTGTTCCTGGCCATCGACGACGGCGCCGTCCAGGACGGGTTCAACCCCGACAACGAGAACTACGCCGCCCTCGTCGGGCCAAGGGGGCTTGAGATATTCGTCGGCGACCTGAAGTACGTGGGCGGAATCCACAGGCCCATATCCGCCGAGATCACCAGCGAGGGGACGTGGCTCATCGGGAACGCCAAGCCGCTGCTCGTGACGAGCGATGGCGGGGACCCTTTGACCGGCGTCGGGCGGTCCGAGATCACGTCCGTCCTGGAGATGGACCCAGATACCGGCGAAGTCTCGTTCTCGGACGACTCCGTCGACTTCTCCCTCCTGTCCATCGGAGCGGCCGTCGAGGTCGACGCGAACCACGTCGCCGTCGGCGGCATCACGAAGGACGAGGCTCCTCCATCGACGACGTCGGTGGCGAACGCCATCAACAGGGACGTCGTAGCCACGGTGGGGGGAGGCGTCCAGGATTCCTCCACGGCGGCGCAACAGACGGTCGCCGTCCAATCGGTCCAGGAGTCGACCGGGACGACGGCCATCGTGACGGAAGGCGACCCGTTGGCGGAGGGAGCCACGGCGGAGACCGTGACGGAAGGGGAGGCTACTACGACGACGGCCGCGACGACCACCGCGACGACCACGGAGACGGGGACGACCTCCTCCCAGACGGACTACGACGTCATCGAGGAGTATCGCGGGCGCGTAAAGATCATCCACAAGGCGTCAGGGCGCGTCGTCTACGACCAATACACGTCCGATGGCTCTTATTGCGCCGACGTCAGGGTCGACGAGTCCGGAAACCTCCTGGTCGTCGAGAAGACGTTCGACGCCATGGTCGGGCGCGGGCGCGTCGTCAAGATGGACGAGGACGGGAACGTCTACTTCCAATACGGCTACGGGCAGTTCGCCTCGTTCAACGACGTGCGGCTGCTGTCCGACGGCAACATGGTGGTAAGCTCGTGACCCCAGCGGAATTCCTCTCCGAGGCGTCCGGGTTCGGGCGCGGGTCGTTCGTCATCGTCTCCGGGAACGACGACGAGCGCATCGGCGTCCTGCTGAGCGGCGCGCAGATGGTCATCGAGTCCGGGGGCATCCCGACCCTTCTCTACGATTCTCGAGACACGGAGTTGCAAACGGTCCCCATGTACTTGAGCTGCGATGCCAAGTTCGAGGAGGATCGTTGCAGTCGCCCGTCTCACTACGTCGGGATGCCGTGGGAGAGCAAGGTCCTGCTCGCGTCGGGCAGCATGGTCACGCTGGTGGGGAATTTCTTCGACGACGAGACTCCGAGGTCGAACCCCTGGCGCTCCGGCATCCCGGCCGACGTCGTCATCGACATCCTCGAGTGGTACAACGTCGGTTACATCCTCGATTCGTTCAGCAAGAAGTACGGGAACGCGAGGAACCTCTTCCCGTTCATAACGAAGCTCTACTGGTACGACGGGCCATCCGACGACATAACGCACGTCAAGGACCAAGAAGCCGAGCTACCGAGGGGAGACGACGGGCCGTCGATCACGGACGTGAGGTCCATCGCGGAAAGCCTGCCGGTCGGCCCTACGGTCGGCCGACAAGTCGTGACGATCAGGGGGGATCATTTCTATCCCGGCGCGAAGGTCCTGTTCGACGACGAGGTGGCGACGGACGTGTCCATCGTCAACGAGAAGACCATCCGTTGCCTGACGCCGGAACACGCGCTAGGGGCTTCCGACGTCTCCGTCACCACCCGATTCGGGACCGCCGTCCTCCAGTCCGGGTTTTACTTCGTCTCCTGATCCAGGCTTGACGACCGTCGCGAACAGGTTCATCGGAGCCCTGTTGAGGTAACGATCGAAGAACTCGTACAGGAATTGACTGACGCGGTGAATGACCATGGCGACGATGAAAGCCTGGACGACGCGGGCGTCCGGAAAATAGACCACTGAAATACCAGTCGGGAAGCATAGCCACCATGACTGGCAGAAGGCGCAGCTCGCGAGATTCGCGAGCCTGGGCAACTTGCTCGCGAACCACAAGCGCGGCCTTTCCAGGAGGTCGACGGACGTCAAGATGCTGGTCACGTTGTCGATCGCCAGAGACGACAACCCGGTCCAAATGAGGACGTTCAACGTCCAAACCAGCGATTCCAACGTCTCGTTCATTTCTCGACCTGGAACTCAGTACAATGCCTGTTCGGGCAACAGAACTTCTCCACGATGGTGCTCGTCTTCACGTCGATGTACCTGATGCGCTTCCACATCCATCCGCATTTCTCGCAAATCCGTTCGGCATGCCTCTCCCGGGCCGCCACGCTGATGATCTGCGGGACCGGCTTAGGGGCCGTCGATCTTTTTGCCGGGGCCGGCGGAACGTAATTCCGGACGGGTTGCGGGTCTTTTCTCGACCTAGAACACGAGGGACAACCCATTCTTATCCTCCATTGTGGATTTCTACATCCCTCGACCCCGTCCCTTTGATCATACGGCGCGTGGAAAGGACGGGGACCAGGCGTCTCCGAAAAGTAAGGTATGAGGCGGAAGAAGCTCAGGAAAAAGAAGCGTACCAGGACGCGGGCCACGGTCCCGGAGAACTACCGGACCGACATGTCCATGCCCCGCGAGGAGTACCTGTGGCTCAGGAAATGGAAGTCCGGACCGAACAACAGGTCGGGCATCCCAGCCGGGCTGGAGAGCATGTCCGCCGACCCGGACGCGACCATCGCGTGGCTGCACGCACACTGCAAATTCCTCAAAACGTCTTGCGCGATCCCCATCCAGAGGTATGATGAACATGGAGGAGGAGCGCGAGATGCCGAAGGTTCTGACGAAGGATGAGGCGTTCGAGCTCCTGAACGCCAAGTTCGATAACCTAAAACCATGGGAAATAATAGAGTTATGCCATGATGGCAGGCGTTTTCCGGCCATCGTGTCTGGCATACTGCGCCAGGAACGCAAGTTCTGGGTCGTCGAGCTGACTCCAGAGATCATAGACCAGATACTCGTCCGTCATCATGACCAGGAGATCGAGGTACCCCTCCCGGAATCGGCTGACGAAACGCATCCGATGTGGAACTCAATGGGGAAGATGAAAGATGCTTGACAAGTTCACGGAAACCGCCCGCAAGTCCATTTCCCTGGCCCGAGAAGAGTCCAAGGACATGGGACACGACTACATAGGCACGGAGCACGTCCTCCTGGGCATACTCAGGGTGGAAGGCGTCGCGAAGGACGCCTTGGAGGGCATGAACGTCGAGTACGACAAGGTAAAGATGGAGGTCGTCCGACAGACCACCCCGGCCTCCAACGTCGAGACCATCGGCGACCTTCCGCTGACCCCACGGCTTAAGCAGGTATTGACACTGGCCCAGCGGGAGGCCGTGGCCCTCGGGGCTACCTACGTGGGGACCGAGCACATACTGTTGGGCATACTACGCGACTCGGAAGGGATCGCCTGTTCCGTCCTCAACAACCTCGGCGTCAACATGGAGGATGTCAAGGAATCCATCATGCGGTACGTCTCGCCGGATTCCAAGACGGAGGACAAGGAGGAGGGCGCCTCGGGCAAGTCGAAGAAGGAGCGGTCAAAGACGCCCGCGCTCGACGCGTTCGGACGCGACCTGACGAAGCTCGCCACGGAAGGGAAGCTCGACCCGGTCATCGGCAGGGTCACGGAAACGAAGCGCGTCCTTCAGGTCCTCATGCGCAGGCGCAAGAACAACCCCGTCTTGATCGGGGATGCCGGTGTCGGCAAGACGGCCATCGTGGAGGGACTCGCGCAGATGATCTCCCGCGGCGAGGCTCCGCGGGCCCTGATGGGCAAGCGCGTCATCGAGCTAGATTTGGCGGCCATGATCGCCGGGACCAAGTATCGCGGCCAGTTCGAGGAGCGGCTCAAGGCCGTCATGGGCGAGATCGCACGCGTCAAGAACGTCGTCCTGTTCATCGACGAGCTCCATACCCTGGTCGGAGCCGGCAACGCCGAGGGGGCCGTTGACGCGGCGAACACGCTCAAGCCCGCCCTCGCGCGCGGCGAGCTGCAATGCGTCGGCGCGACGACGATGGACGAGTACCGCAAGTACATCGAGAAGGACTCCGCGCTGGATCGCAGGTTCCAGCCGATCGTCGTCAACGAGCCCGACGAGAAGCACGCCATCGCCATCCTGGAGGGCTTGAGAAAACATTACGAGGACTTCCACAAGGTATCCATCACGGACGACGCCCTGACGGAGTCCGTGAGGCTAAGCAACCGCTACGTCACGTCCAGGTTCCTGCCGGACAAGGCCATCGACGTCATCGACGAGGCCGGCGTGAGGCTCAGGCTGCTCGTCTCCGGGTCGGTCTATGGAGCGGAACTGAAGGCGCTGGAAGACCTGCGCCTCATGATGGACGAGATGAAGCAGAAGTCGGTCGCCAACCAGAAGTTCGAGCTGGCGGCCGAATACAGGGACAGGATCGAGAAGTTGACTAGCCTGCGCAACAGGCTCAGCGCGGCGACCATGAACGAGCCCGACCTGACGGGCGAGGTCAATGAGGAGGTCGTCCGCGAGGTCGTCTCGATGATCAGCGGCGTCCCGTTGCAACGCGTCTCCGGGTCCGAGGCCGAGAAGGTCCTGAAGCTAGGCGAGGAGATGAGCAAGAGCATCATCTCGCAGAAGGAGGCCATCGAGGCCGTCTCGAGGGCCGTCCGGAGGGGACGCTCCGGGCTTCGACCCATCAAGCGACCTATCGCCTGCTTCCTCTTCATGGGCCCGACTGGCGTAGGCAAGACGCTCATGGCGAAGACGCTCGCCGAGCAGATGTTCGGCTCGGAGGACGCGCTTGTCCAGGTCGACATGTCCGAGTACATGGAGAAGCATACCGTCAGCAGGCTGATGGGGGCTCCTCCGGGGTATGTCGGCTACGAGGAGGGCGGACAGCTCACCGAACGCGTCCGCAGGCGACCGTTCTCGGTCATCCTCCTGGACGAGATCGAGAAGGCGCATTACGACGTCTTTAACGTCCTCCTACAGGTTATGGAGGACGGCCGCATGACGGACGGCCTCGGCAGGACGGTCGACTTCAGGAACACCATCATCATCATGACGTCCAACGTCGGGGCGCAAGCCATCAAGGGACAGGGTTCGCTGGGGTTCGGCAAGAAGGACCCCACCGCGTCTCACGAGCAGATGAAGTCGACGCTCAAGCAGGAGATGGAGAAGGTGTTCAGGCCGGAGTTCATCAACCGGCTGGATGACGTGGTCGTGTTCCGCGCCCTGAGCAAGGATGACATCTTCAATATCATCGACCTCGAGCTGTCCAAGTTCCAGCGCGTCCTGGACGAGCATGGCGTCGCGATGGTCGTCGAGAAGGAGGCGAAGGAGTGGCTGTTCGAGAAGGGCTTCAACCCCGACATGGGCGCTAGGCCGTTGAGGCGCGCCATCGAGCTACACGTCGAAGACCAGTTCGGGGAGATGATGCTCAAGGAGCAGCTCGAGTTCGGATGCGTCGTGACCGTGTCCAAGAAGGACGACGAGGAGTTGTCGTTCTCCGTCAAGAAACCGAAGAAGTCTCGCCCGAAGAAGCCACGGGAGGAGACGAAGGAATGCCCGACTTCCTGACGCCGGCCGAACGAAGCAAGCGCATGTCCCTCATAAAGGGCAAGGACACGAAGCCCGAGAAGGCCATGGCGCGGATCCTTTCGTCGGCGAAGATCAAGTACAAGAGGAACGTCCGGGGGATGCCGGGCACGCCCGACTTCGTCATCCCCGGCAAGAAACTCATCGTCTTCGTCGATGGCGAGTTCTGGCACGGCAAGGATACCGACCTGATGGCCCTCAGCCCGTTCTGGCGGGCCAAGATCAGCAACAACGTCCGGCGCGACAAGCGCGTGGACAGGAGGCTGCGCCGCATGGGATGGTCGGTCTACAGGTTTTGGGAGAAGGACGTCAAGTCTCGCCCGGAATGGTGTCTGAAGCGGATCAAGTCTAAGAAGACTCGTAAGTAGAATCCACCCTTGGCCATGAAATCCAGACGTAAGCCCCGCAATCACGACATTTATACCCTCGTCCTCCCTGGCTGTTCGTGTCGAAGTATTCCCATTTGTTGCCGCAACGACAATAGCCGCCGTTCCAATCACGAACTTCCAAGCGCCACCCCACGAAGCCCCCGATGATCAGAAGAGCCATGAGGGAGTAACCAATCCAGATCATTCTTCCTCCTCGAATATGTTCGGATCGCCCTCGCGCATCTTCTTGACGATCCTGGCGAGCTTTTCCACGCATCCCGCCGTCTCCTCGATGCTCCACCGCAATTGCTCGACCTGGTTGGTCTCCTCGTAGGGCGTGAACGTTCCCCCGGCGTTACGAGCTACTCCTTGGATTTCCTCGATGAGTTCGTCGAGCTCCTTGTCGATGTCTTCCATTTTTACTCCTTACTCGCGTTCGCTCGTGATGACGACCTTCGTCGGCGTTCCTCCATAGAACGGACCAATCGAGCGCCTGGAGAACCCGACGCTGGATTTCGGGTAGATTACCACCACGTTATCGGGCAACGACTTTTCGAGCCTCGCGACGAAGTCCCTTTCCGGGGTTTTATACGAATCGCTGACGACCTCCCCTAGCTCGTTGGTGGCGATCCCGAATCTGATCGGGAGCATCTTTATCCTGGACGGCTTCTCCGTGACATGGGCGAGGTCGTCGATCGATGGGCGTATCGGCCATCCCCGTAATTTGCAAAACTCGACCGCCGCCCAGGTTCCCAAGGCGATCTCCTCGATGGTCCCCCCTTCCTTCTCGATGATCTCGATGGCGTAGTTTAGCGCGGTCATGGTAAGCCCACCGCCCGTGGCGTGGACGCTCCTGCATGGGGGGATGTCTTCGTGACCCAAATCAATACTCCTCGAATACCTCGTCCATGTTCGGGCTCGTCCAGCAACGATGCCCGCATTGCTCGCAGTCGTCCTGGCACATGATCTTCTTGCGTATCGGGAGGACGACGCCGGCGGATGCCACGCGTAGCTTGGTCTTCGGGACGGGGCTGATCGGGTCGATGGATTCACGGACGCTCATGTTGGGTAGCTTGTCGAGCTTGTACATCCATTTGACGTGGTCCACGCGACGCGTCGTCGTTCGGAACAGGACGCCGGGGCATCGGTTGGCGATCTCGATCCATTTTCTGGCGTAGGACGCGCTGTAGAAGTCTCCGGCCACGTGAATCCTGAAATACGGGAGTCCTTTTTCCTCGATCTCGGAAACGATTCGGTCCACGAAGTTTGGCTTCTTGCTCGCTTCGTAATTACGTCGAAAGGAGCGGGTTACGTTCGGCCATGTCATCCTGCCTCGTAGCGCGTAACAACGAGGCTTCCCATCGCGGCCCTTCAGGCACCACTTGGATGGCCTGCATGTAATGACCGGCGGCAGGCTGAACGTCATGACGTTCGGCCCCATCTTGTCGTTGCCTATCTTGACCATGTCCTTCATGCGCGTGCGACCTTTCTGCCTTCGACGACGTATCATCTTATCCAAGGAGCGCGCATGAGCAAGAAAAAGATCATCCTCGTCGGGGACATACATTTCAGGGACAAGAAGCTGGCGGACATCGCCGAGGCATGGGACAGGCTCGTAGCCTACGCCCACAAGACCGAGGTCGACCTAATCGCCTGCGCCGGGGACATCTTCGACCACGTCAACGTCGCGGGCAAGGAGAAGACCGTCGGGACCATATACAACGCCTTCATGGAGCCCTTCATGGACAAGGAGGAGCGCGTTCCGCTCCTCCTCATCTACGGCAACCACGACATCGGGCCGGCCCTCGAGAAGGACGCGCTATCCCCTCTGGAAGGCTGCCCGTGGATCACCATTATCAGAAAACCAGGGGTTCACCAGGTTCTCGACGGGGTCTCCGTATGCGCACTGCCGTGGATCAGCCGCGAGGCGGTGGCGACGAGGCTGACAATCTCCAAGGGTCTGGAGCGCAAGGCGGCGGAGCAGCAAGCCTCCACGAGCATCGCGTCGTTGCCGGACCGGCTCAGGGCCGAGGTGAGGGAGAAGATAGACGAGGGCGATTTCGTCTTCTTCCTGGGACATCTCGAGGTTACCGGGGCCATCCTAAACAACGGCCAGGTACAGGCTAATGGGCCATTCGAGTTCGATCCTCCGACGCTCGCGTCCATAGGGGCTTCCGTCTATGGCCTGGGGCACATACACGGCCGTCAACCCATTCCCGGCCTGCCCCGGGCCAACGACGGTTACCTGGGGACGCTTTGCCAGTTGTCGTTTGGCGAGGAGGGAAACTGGTCCGGTTGCCGGCTCCTAGAGGTCGACGGGCAGGAGGTCGTCTCGGACACGTGGCTCGAGAACAAGAACTCACCGAAGTACCTGACGGTGGACACGCTGGAGGACTTGTCCAGGCGAGACAACGACTACGTCAAGCTGCGATGCGAGGACCGACCGGAGATATTGCCCGATGGTGTCGTCTTCGAGAAGGTCGTCGTCAATCGCGAGAGAAGGGTCGCCAACGACCTTTCCGCCGACGACCCCATGAAGACGCTGATCGAGGCATGGCGGAAGTCCTCCAAATGCGAGGTGCCGATAGAAAAGCTATGCGAGGGCGAGGAGTCGCTCCGGTCCGAGCTCGGGGCTTACGGGGACGCCATAGGGTCGCTTGATTCCATCGACTCGATAATACTGGACAACATCACCTGCCATGATCATCTGGAGCTCGAGCTCCCCGCCGGGATAACGGCCATCGAGGGGCCGAACGGTTCGGGCAAGACGACCGTCGTCGAGGCCCCGCTGGTCGCGCTGTACGGCAGGTCGCCGACGCGCTCCGTGGCGTCCCTGGTCTCGCAGGGCAAGTCGGACGGCAGGATCGAGGTCGCCTTCAGCAGCGGCGGCAAGAAGTACGTGGCCATACGCGAGATCAAGGTCACGCCGAAGTCGTCCTCGACCAAGGCGTTCCTGAAGGACGAGGACGGAGAAACCATCGCCGGCCCCAAGGTCGAGGAGGTGGAATCCAGGTGCGCGGCACTCGTCGGGGACGTCCGGATGGTCATGTCGGGCATATTCTCTTCCCAGGAGGACGCCAGCCAGAAGGGCAACATGGCCTGCGGTCTCGTGGACGTGGGCGCGGCGGAGAGGAAGGAGTTGTTCGCCAAGCTGCTCGGGACGCATCGCCTGATCGAGATGTCCGTCCTCGCCAAGAAGAGGGCGCAAGCCTCCGAGGCGGCCGCCCAGAGTTCGGCGGAGACGATTCGTCGGCTCGAGGAGGGGTTGTCCTCAGAGGAGGAGGACGCGAGCGAGTTGGACAAGGCCAAGGGCGACGAAAAGCGGATCAAGGGCGAAATCGAGAAGGCCAAGTCATCGCTGGATTCCGCGAAGGAGGGCTTGGCCGACATCGAGGCGTTGAACAAGGAGAGGACCGAGGCCATCAAGGAGAAGGCGAGCCTCGAGTCCAAGAGGGACGAGGTCACCTCCAAGGCTCGCGACCTGAAGGCGAAGAGGGACGCCTTGCAGGAGGTCGACCCGTCGATCCTCTCCGAGCGGGTGAAGGAGGCCAGGAAGGCGGAAACCGACCTGGCCAAGGCGGAGGCGGAGGTCGAGAAGTACAACGCGCTCAGGCAATCAAGGCTCGCGGAGATCGAGAAGATCAGGGCCAACGCCGATCGGATGGAGGACGCCAGGAAGCTGGCGCACGCCGAGGCCGCGTCACAGGCGCTGTCCAAGTCCGAGGAGTCCCGGAAGGAGCGCGCCATCGGACGCAAGAAGCTCGAGGACATGCGCCAGGATACCGTGGTCAAGATGGAGAAGCTCAAGGGGCGACTCGCGGAGGCTAGGAAGAAGGTCGAGCTGCTCGAGGGATTTCCGGACGCCGAGATATGCAAGACTTGCTCCTTCGCCAAGGACGGCCTGGAGAGCCGCTCGAGGATCGACGACTTCGAGAGGGCGATCCCGAGGGGCGAGGCGATCCTGTCGCAGGCCGACGACCAAATCTCCTCCTACGACGAGGAGACGGAGAGAATATCCGACGCCCTCGTCAAGGCTCCCCCCATCGAGGGTTGGCAGCCCGAGGTCGTCAAGGAGATCGAGGCCATCCGGGCCGACGCGGACAAGAAGGAGAAGGGCATTCCATCCCCTCCGGAGGGGCTCCTCGAGTCCATGGAGGAGCTCAAGAAGCGTTGCTCAAGCCTCGCCGATATGGAGGTCGAGCTGGCCAAGGCAGAGAAGGCCAAGGAAGACGTCGCCGCGATGACCTCCGAGATCGCGGAGCTGAAGGGAAAGTTCGACGAGCTCAGCAAGCTGATCGGGGACATCAAGATACCGGACAGGGTCGATGACTCCACGTCCATCGCCTTGGTGAAGACGCTCTCGGAGGAGGTGGAGAGGAAGACGAGCGAGCTCTCGGAAGCGAACAAGCTCGTCGGGCAGTGGGAGGCGCGGGTCGAGGAGAACGCGCGGAAACGGGGTCAAATCTCAGAGATATCGGCGAAGAAGAAGGACCACGAGGAAAGGGCCGAGGTCATGTCGGCCCTCTTCGCCGCCTTCGGTCGCGACGGCATCCCGCAACTCATCGTCGACGGCGTGCTGCCGAGGTTCCAGGAAATCATGGCCGAAATGTTGTCCGGGTTCGGCAAGGGATGGGCCATCCGGGTAAACAGCCAGCGCGCCACCAAATCTGGAACCGTCCACGAGGCCATCGACATCCTGATCGACTCGGGGTTCGGGGAGCGCGACATCTCCACGTACTCGGGGGGTGAGAAGAAGATTCTGAAGGGCATCGTCCGCGTGGCCTTCGCGACCTTGCAGGCCGAGCGGACGGGCAAGGGCTTGAAGGTCCTCGTCATGGACGAGGCCACGGATCACATGGACGACGAGAACGCCGAGACGACGATCCGGATGCTGAGGACGCTGAAGTGTTTCAACCAGGTCATCGTCATCTCCCATCACACGCGCGTCCTCGGGGAGATCATCCACAGGGTAAGGATGGGGCAATGAGAGACAACGTCCTGAGGAAGATGCTCGTCATGTTTCCCGAGCTCAACTACGTCGCGTCCGTAGAAGCCCCGTGGTTCGATCTTTCGCCGTGGGGGCGTAGGCCCGACAGGGAATTGATGTGGCTGCTCGACGAGCATCGCGGGCGTCTCGATGATAATCGAGGGCGCAGGAGAAAGATAACATGAGGCGATCAATAGACCTGTGGGCCCTATACCAAGACCTTCCATCCCTGAATCGCATGGGGGGGATTTGGCGCAGTCTTCCGTTCCGGCTCACGCATCACGGGGGCGCCGTCGAGAGGTACGCCAGGATGATCGAAGGCAGACTTTGGGCAAAGATGAATAAACACAAACTGGGCATAGGTGAACAACATGATCATACTGGTTGACATGGACGGCGTCCTCGCTGATTTCGTTGCCTGCGTCTGCGAGCTGTTCGGAAAGGACCCGATCAGGACGCAGAACAACTGGAAGCCCGGAAACTACGACATCTGCCCGGAGCTCGGCGTGTCCCCCGAGAAGCTTTGGGGAAAAGTAGAGGAGGAAGGCGAGGAATTATGGGCCGGCCTCAAGCCCTATCCGTGGGCCAGGGACATGTACGACTGGCTCAAGACGCAGGGCGACGTGATCGTCCTGACGCAGCCGACCCTCGACCCGGGCTGCCTCTCCGGGAAGCTCCGCTGGCTCTACGAGTTCACCGGGGACGACAAGTTCCGCGACTTCATCATGAGCCCGCGCAAGGACGCCTTCGCCAACGAGGACAGCCTCCTGATCGACGACAGCGACAAGAACATCGAGAAGTTCAAGAAGGCGTGCCCGAACGCCAAGACGATCCTCTTCCCCCAGCCGTGGAACGGGATGCATTCCTTCAGGGGGGACAAGTTCACCCACGTTCGCCACCTAATCCACAAATTTTTGCCCTTGCAATAATCGTGTCGTCTGGTATGCTTCCTTCCGGAAACCAAGAGTCCGGGGATACCGGAAGGAGAAAAAGGGATGAACGAAACGAAATGCGTTCTGCAAGCCATCGACGGGGTTCTGGGAACCCCGCGGGAGACGAGGAGCGGGTTGATCAAGCTCCTTTCCTGCGCCGTCGACAAACCGGAGATCATGAACGCCTTGAAGGCTCCTGGATCCGTCGAGGCGATCTCCCAGGCCATGGACAGCATGATGAAGCTGTCGCTGGAAGACAGGACGGCGATCCTGTCCTTCCTGAAGTCCTTCGACCAAGTCTCGGACAGCGACGAGAAGGTCGAGCGGATCGGCACCATCTCGGGGAAGGAAATTCCCTTGAAGAGGGGCATCATGGGCCAGAAGGCCAAGCAGTTCCTTTCGGGACTCCCGACGGGGACCAAGGTGACGGCCCTTTCCATCTGCAAGCGCGCCGAGATCAAGCCGGCGAACATGTACGAGTTCTGCAAGGGGCTCGCCAAGAAGGGTCTCCTGGAGCGGATCGGACCGGCCATATACCGCGTCCTCGGGAAAGCCTCGACGTCCATGAGGGCGGCCGAGGAGCTCGCGTCTCTGAAGCCGCGCAAGCGCCGACGCCGACGCCGGAAGGTGACCTCGGCGACGTCCAAGATGAGCCCGAAAGCGTACATCGAGGCGATGCCTCCGAACAAGACCTTCAAGCTCAAGAAGGTCAAGACGGCGACGGGAAGCCGCTGGAACAGCGTCACCGCCTGCGCGACGACGATGGCCAAGAAAGGCGTCATCAAGCGCAAGTCGAGGGGCGTCTACGTAAAAGTCTAAAGGTCGTCTCACCAAGGGTTTAGGGGATTCTGCCCCCTCCCCTGAGCCTAGCGGCGCGGGTTCATCCCGCGCCGCGTCCATTTGGGGCGAACGGTGAAAAGTAGGCCCGCCGTTGGGGAGCGAACGGAGGGAAACATGGCTGCTCGATACCTTGTCGTCGTTGAGAGCCCCGCCAAGGCCAAGACCATCCAGAGGATACTGGGCCGGGACTACGTCGTCGTAGCCTCCATGGGACATGTCCGCGACCTGGCGTCATCCAAGATCGGCAAGGGCAAGCATTCCATGTCCGGCGTGGACATCCCCGCCGACTTCGAGCCGACCTACGAGGTGTTGTCCAAGAAGGCCAAGACGGTCAAGGACCTCGTCAACCAGTCCAAGCGCGTCGAGAAGATATTCCTATGCCCCGACCCGGACAGGGAGGGCGAGGCCATCGCGTTCCACCTGCGCGAGCTCATGCTTCCCGGGAGAACGACGTCGGACTTCGCCAGGGTCACCTACAACGAGATCACCCCGAGAGCCATCGCGGAGGCGTTCAGGCATCCGCGAGACGTGGACATGAACCTCGTCAACTCGCAGCAGGCGCGACGCATCCTCGACCGGATCGTGGGGTACAAGGTATCGCCGTTGCTCTGGAAGAAGATCAAGCGCGGGCTCTCGGCTGGCCGGGTCCAGTCGGTCGCGGTACGCCTCGTCAGCGAGAGGGAGAAGGAGATCGAGGCGTTCGTCCCGAGGGAGTACCATACCGTCGAGGCGACCTTCGACGAGGGGGACGGATTCGGAGCGCAGCTCAAGGTCATGGACGAGAAGAAGGTCGTCTGCTCGGCCGCCGACCTGGAGAAGCATGACTCCAAGCCCGCCAAGTACGTATACCTGCCCGACGAGACGAGGGCCAAGGAGACGTCCGACAAGGCGTTGTCGTTCGACGAGTACGTCGTGGTCGCCTACGACAAGAAGCAGGTCAAGGAGCGACCTTACCCGCCCTTCTCCACGTCCAACTTGCAAGCAGCCGCCGCCGTCCGTCTCGGGTTCGACACGAAAAGAACCATGAGGATCGCGCAGCAGCTCTACGAGGGCGTCGGTGGGTCTGATCACGGGCTCATCACGTACATGAGGACGGACAGCTTCCACGTCAGCAAGGATGCCCAGGAGGAGGCCAGGGACTTCATCAATGGCAAGTACGGGGAGGATCATTACCCGGACAAACCCAACTACTACGCCTCCAAGAAGGGCGCCCAGCAGGCTCACGAATGCGTCAGGCCAACGGACGTCGGCTTCACGCCCGACGACGCGAGGGGAGTCCTGAACCCGGAGCAGTTGAAATTGTACACGCTGATCTGGCAGAGATTCGTCGCCTCGCAAATGGCCCCGGCGATCTACGACGCCGTGTCCTGCGAGATCGAGCCTAAGGGACAACCGAAGGGAGCCATGACCTTCCGGGCGACGGGCAGAACCCTGTCGTTCGCCGGATGGACCGAGGTTTACGAGCGAGATGGCAACGAAAACGGATCGCTACCGGAAATGATCGTCGGGCAGCCCGTCAAGATGGCGACGGCGACCCCGTCCAAGCACGTCACGGAACCTCCGCCGAGGTTCACGGACGCGTCCCTCGTCAAGCTCATGGAAAAGGAAGGGATCGGACGCCCTAGCACCTACGCCTCGATCATCTCCGTGATCCAGGAGAGGGGCTACGTCCAGAAGGTCGGGACAGGCGGAAGGGCGCCGTTCAAGGCGACGACGTTGGGGATATTGGTAACGGACTCGTTGATCGGGCACTTGCCTTCCATCATGGATGTCGGGTTCACGAGGGACATGGAAGAAAGGCTCGACGAAGTCGAGGAAGGCAAGGTCGGGCACGTCAAGGTGTTGAAGGATTTCTACAAGGAGTTCATGGACGAGCTCGGGGAGGCCGACAAGGCGATGCCAACCAAGAAGGGCGGCGAACCGACGAATCATGAGTGCCCGAAGTGCTCCGAGAAGATGACGAAGTTTTTGGGACGTTATGGGGAATTTCTGGCTTGTCCTAAATGCAAGTCAAAGCTCGACTTGGACGAGGACGGGAACCCCAAGGATCCCGAGGACGACCTGCTTCCCATCGCCTGCGACGACTGCGGGTCGAAGATGATGAAGGCAAGGGGTCGATTCGGCGAGTACCTGAAGTGCTCCTCCGAGGGATGCAAGTTCACGATGTCGCTGACCAAGTACGGAGCGCCGAAGCGCAAGCTCGTCCCCGAGCCGACGACGTTGAGCTGCCCGAAATGCAAGAAGCCCCTCGTCGTCAGGGTTTCGGCCAGAGGAAAGAACCCGAAGCCGAAGCCCTTCGTCTCATGCAGCGGGTTCCCGAAGTGCCGCCACGCTGATCCTCTCCCCGAGGACCTCAAGACGTCGGGCGAGAAGGCCGTCGAGAAGTGGACCAAGCTGCGCGAGCTGGACCGCAGGGACCAGGCGTTGATGAAGGGCGAGAAATGAGTTACCAATTTGAGAAAAAATTCTCGCATCCTACCGTAAATAGGACATCCAAAACGCAGTTAAATCCTTTGCGTATTATGTTTTAGAGTCGTTTTTTGAACCTTAATCTTCCCCGCTTGACTTTTCTGATAATGAAGTTAGATTATTTTAAGAACAAGGGACGAGGAATTGCCATAATAGAAGGAGAGAACCATGGGTAACGGGAAGATGGTCTTCGACATCGCGAAAGAGCCGATGTCATTCGCGACCCTGGTCGGGTCGTTGCAGGCCGCAGGCGTGGAGTTCTCGCTGGAGAAGATCGACGAGAAATCCGTCTCCATCATCTTCGACAAGTCGGGACGCGAAGACCAGGCACCGAATGCCACGGTCTCGAACCTGAGAACCTCCAGCCAGGTCACCGACCCGAACGAGCAAGAGGCGATGGCCAAGGCGTACAACGAGGAGAAGAAGAGCTACAAGGAAATCGAGAAGCAGTTCGGGCTCAAGCCTTGCCGAGGGATGAACGCCTACCGCGTCATCAACAAATGGCGCAAGGCGAACCCCGAGCGAAGGAGATGGACGACCCACGAGTGGATACTTTGCAGGGAGCTGTACGCGGCGTTCGACGGGCCGTATCCACCAAACCGACATTTCAATCATCCTCGCATCATGAGCGTGGCCAGTACCATAGGACGAACCCCACAGAGCGTCTACCTGAGGCTATCAAACATCGGGGCGGCCGACCCGAAAACCAAGCGCAGGGGATTCAAACACTCCCAGGCGCAGATGTACTTCGAGATGCCGACGAAAAATCGCGAGAAATACCACGATTTGCTTCGTCAGGCACTCGAGTTCTACGGCGTAAAACATGAGGACCTGTACGACCAGTCGTTGGACAAGGAATTGTTCGATTGAGTGGGGTGGAAGAGCGGAGGAAGTCATGAACTTCAACGAACTGTACCGAAAACTGATGAAGTCCAAGGATTCCGGGGACGTCGAGAAGGTCCTCGAGGAGATCGGGGGCACCGGAACCATCGTCGACCTCTCGAAGCCGATGTCTTCGGGGTACCGATGGATTCCGTACGGCGACGACCTCGCCAACCCTGGGCTGATCGACCTCGGAAGCTCGCCCGGCAACGCCCTGGCCGAGCGTACGACCAATAGCTTCGACGCGATGATCGAGGCCGCCCTCATAGAGCAGGGAGTCGACCCGAGTCAATTCTCCTGCCCCTTCGAGGCGGCGGAAGCCCTGTTCGGGCGCGACGAGGGAGAGGAGTGGGTTCCCGCCGCGCCTTCCGTATGGATCGTACTTGGCCCCGAGGAGACGGAGAAAAAGAGGGGCCGCGTCGACGTCCTTGACGTGGGGACCGGCGTGGGCGTCGAGGAGTTCTCAAAGACCCTGGTTTCGCTCCACGGCAGGAACAAGGGAGCGAAACCGTGGCTCGTCGGGACGTTCGGTCAAGGTGGATCCGTATCCCTCTCCTTCTCCAAGTACGTCCTGCTCGTCAGCAAGAAGATCGGTGACGACCGGATTGCGTTCACCATCTGCCGGAAGGCTGGCGTCTTGAACGAGAAAATGCCCGCCTACCTCTACCTTGTCGACGAGAACGGGAACGTGCCGTTCGTAGAGGCTCGCGAGGTGAACTTCTATCCCGAGTACGCCTCCGTCATGACCTCGACCTCCATCCCGGACAAGATCAAGAACGGGACGCTATGCCGTCATTTCGGGTTCTCCTTGGCCGGCATCAAGAGCCTGTTCTTTACCCGCGATTCCCTATGGGACACCATGAACGTCCTGTTGTTCGACTCCATCCTGCCCATCCGCTGCGTCGACCTCAGGGGCGACGTCGTCAAGAAGGAACGCGTCCTCGGGTCGAGACGACGCCTGGAGAAGTTGTCCAGGAAGTCAGAGGAAGAGGACGTCCAGGGCAGGACGTCCATGCGCTACCGCCGAGCGCCGTTCATGATCAAGCCGAAGGGTTTCGACAACGCCGTCAAGGTCGAGCTTTGGGTCGCCTACGCCCTGAAGTTGAACAAGAAGAAGGGACGCCTGGATCGGCGCAACGGCAGCGAGGTCTTCCTCGGGACCGCCCGCGCCAACCAGCCGATCATATTCACCAACAACGGACAATGCCATGGCTCCCTCGGCCCCGAGCTCATCGCCGAGGCCGGCCTGACGATGACCAGGAAGCACATCGTCATCAACATCGATTGCAGCGGTCTCAACGGGCATGAGAGGGGACAACTCCTCACCTCCGACAGGGAGAAGCTCAAGCAGGGGGAAGTCCTCGACTACATCAAGGACACCATCAGGGAGGACCTGCAAGCCGACGAGACGCTCGCCGAGATCGAGGTCGAGCTCGAGGACGAGATTTTTGACGGCATCTCCGAGTCCGACGAGGAGACGAGGCGCGAGCTGTCGAAATGGGCCGGCGACGACGAGGAGATCAAGAAGGGCCTCGGAGAGGTGTTCAAGGGCTGGTCCGTAAGGATCGTCCCCCCGAAGCCAAAGCGTCGGACGAAGAAGGGAAAACGCTCGTCCCGAACCCATCTGCCGCTCGCGACGTTGCCCTTCCCGCAGGTGACGGCATGCAACATCGTCGCCCCCGTCAAGGACGGCTACAAGCATTACATCTTCAAGCCCTCCACCATCCGGGTCGAGACCAACGCCGACGAGCAGTTCTGGAGCTCCGACCTCGTCAGGATTCGATCGGTCCCCGAGGGCTTGGTCGAGGTCAGGGCGACGTACCCCCTGAGCGGCGGACGCATGGGATGGATGCTAGACCTCGACGAGAACAAGGCCGCCGAGATGGTCGGGCAATCGTTCGACGTCGTCGTCGATATACTCTCCCCGTCCGGGGAAGTGCTGATCTCGGACACCAGGAAATGCGTCGTCGCGGCCGTCCAGGAGACCGTCACGGACAAGCAGCAGGACCTCATGATCGGCGTCCAGCTCATCGGATGCGACGAGAACGAGAAGACGTGGGAAGAAATGTTCGAGGGACGCGATCCGGACAGCGCCGGAATGGAAGCGCGCCTCATGAACTCCGACGAGGACGGGAAGAAGACGCTCGTCGTCTTCCTCAACAAGTCCCACGAGCGACTCAAGGCCCTTACCGCCAAGATGCGCGAACAGAAACGGGAGAACTTCATCCGGAAGTTCAAGCTGTTCGGCGGCATGATGGGGGTACGAGCGTACCTTTACCGAAAGAACGTCAGCGTCGACGGGGACGAGCTGGCTAACAAGAAATACCATGACTTCGTCTCGATGGAGCCGCTCATCGAGTATGTACTCAGGATCATCGACGCCGAGGAGAAGGCAGTAGTCGCCTCAAAATAACTTAGAATTCTGACTAGGGAGACCTAGAATTCTGACTAGGGAACCTTAACGGGGGTCGCCCCAGCCGCTAGTGGGCGCCTCACCCGGTTCCTACCCTACCTGGCATCAATATGATCACTCGGGGTAGGGGGTCCATCAGTGGGTAAAACTGCGGCAACGAGGGCCGACCCTCCATCGGTGACCTCGTCCGAGGCTCCTAGTGGAGCCTCGGACCATTTAGGCCCACTTGCAGGAACGATCAATCCACGCTACCAAAGCCTTGGGAGGGGGCTTTTCCTCTATCGGATTCCCCTTACGCTTCAACAAGTCGATCCTGTCCCTGATCTTTTCCTCGAAAACCTGACCAAGAAACGGGGCAACGCTTCCGCCCGGAGCCCAATTCACCAACCTCCAGGCGAAATCGGCGTAGTTCATCTCTTTCGGGAGATTCTCGATCCTTCTCCTGATCCCGCTGTCTTTGTCTAAGTACCGACCGATGTCCCGCATGTCGTCAAAGAAAGCATTCTGCGCGTCCATGTCCGTCGCCTTGAAGGGGTCCTCGAAGTCCCGCCTGCGATAATCCCACCTTTCCCTTCCGGCGTGCTTCTTGAACATTTCCTCCGCTTCCTCAGGCGTCATTGATCCTTGGGAGGCGCGTCTCATGTCGGTCCTCGTCGTTTCAAACATCTTTTTCCTGTACGATCCCAGTAAACTAACGAACTTGGCGGTGGAAGCGACTAATTTAGGCTGGGCTCCTATCGGCGACCTGAGGTTATCGAGGTCCCAGGAGTCCGAGGTAAGGTACCAATCATCGCCATCCCTCAGGATCGTCTCGCCCTCGTCCGTTGGGCCATTGTTGTAGATCGCGACGCCCGGCAACACGGGCTCCTCTTCCGACAATACCGCTGGATGCGACACGAATTCCTGTTGAGCCTTCGCCAGGACGGCCTTGCGAGCATCTTCCGGAATAGTCCCGAAGTACTTCTCGTCGATTTGGTCAGCGTCGTCGTCCCTTCCCCTGTTCGTTAGATGACTCATCACGACGAGGTAGCGAGTCAGGTCGAGGGTTTGGTTGGAGGCCGGGGTGACGGTTCTCGCCCATTCCAGATATTCCTCGGGAAGGAACCGTCGAAACAGGCTAAGCGCGCCCGGCGTCGATAAGCGGGGCCGATAGAACCTTCCCTTGACGGCTATTTTTTTGGCTATTCTCCCAACCGCGCGCAGGTTGTTGATGGTTTCGTTGGAAAGCCTGCCTATCGAAAGTGGCGCATGATTGGTGATTTCTTGCAGTATTTGCATTACCTCGGAAGGATCGAGATCACTCTTCTCGACGATCTCGAGGTACTTCTGCGCGTAAGTACGCATCAACGAGTTCATCGAATCTTCTTTGGAGTCTATTACCGCGGCCTGTCCCTCCTCCCTTCCCCAGGACTTGAGCTCTTCCAGTTCCTCTTTCATGTCCAACAACGCCCTTGGTGGAATCTTGCCTCGCGTGATCATCCACGGCAGGAAATCCCCGCCGGCTGGCATGTCCACGCCTTCGACGTCTGCTAGGCTCTCGACGACGTCGAAAATCTTGTCGAGTTCGTCCTCCTTCAGCATTTTCGATTCGCCGATCGGGGCGTCCATCACGTCCTTGAACTCGCCCAACGCTAGGGACAGGAGGCCGACCTGCCTGTTCCCTTCGAGGAGAAGGTAAAGCGGGGTATGTTCGCTGATGTTGTAAGACTCGAACATCTCGGGGCTTCTGATGCACCATCTCGCGCTCTTGCAGAGTTCGTCTCGGAACCTTTCGCTCCATTTCGTAACGCGAATGGCTCGGTAGCCATCGGGAAGGGCAATGATCTCCATGCCAACATCGGTCTTCGGCTCGTCGATGCTGTACTTTAGACGCCTCTGCTCCGGCGTCATCAGGCCATCCACGTAATGAGCCAACGATGGATGAGTATCGAAGTCCAGGATATTCCGTGCCCTTGGTTTGCCCATGACGTACGCGAAGTACTCGCCCATCGCGTCCGCTATCTCCCGCTTGTCTTCCGTAAGTCTTTCTATGGCCCATTCATCCGGACCGGGCCACGGTCTCCGAACTGCCTCGTCGAAGAGATGATGAACCCATTGGAAGGCGAGCGGTTTGGCGACGTTCATGTCGACCTGCGGGTTAAGGCGCTGAGCGATCCCCAAGCCGTATGTTACGATGCCTATGATCTCACGAGGTAGGTTTTTTCTTATCTCCGATATGGTCGGAGGCATGTCGCGCCCGCTCTCGACCAAGGAGAACAAGCCTTCATAATCCAGGCTCATCAGGTCGGTCGTCGCGCCACGGGCTTTCAGGCGCGGCTTCAGAGAGTTGAACTCCTTCAGGATTTCCGTCATCTCGCCGAGGTTGGACTCGTTGACGCCGTTCTTGGCCATCCATCGGGCGACGTTGATGCTTCCCTCGGCCGCGCTGGCGACCTGCCTGGCGAACTCCTCCGCCATGCCGAATTCCCGCACGAGGGCGGATACCACGGCGTTGGCCAGCGCCACGAGGAAGGCTTCGATCACGCCCTGCTTGCTGTTGGCGGTTATCCGCAAGAAATGGCCCCTCTAACCCTTATTCGTATATTCAAAGGGTTAATGTCTCCGTCCTTGTAACCGCGAATCGGGCGTGCCTGACGCCAGACCAGGTAACGCGAAGGCCCGATCAAGTCCAATTTGGCCGTGCCTGACGCCAGACCAGGTAACGCGAAGGCCCGACAATGCGCCCCAGAAAGGAGAATTTTCACAATGGACCCGGAAGAAAAGACGGAACTCGAGGAATTGTCTGAACTTGTAACAAAAAAGATGCCTCGTAGGAACAAGAGGGCCGAAATCGAGAAGAAGAAGGGGGATCGTCAAAGGTCGGACCTGAAGCTGACATACTTCGGTCCGCTCCCCGTCCAGCTTCGTGGCTACGCCTTCGACATCAAGGAGTCCGATAATTGGTGCGATGACCACGTACGACGCCGGCAGGAAGAGCACGGCGACATCGACACGATGGTAATTATCGACCGGATCGTATCCACGAGCCCTCCTACGACGAAACCGGCCCTCCGAAAGCTGAACGAGAAGTTCCGCAAAAACAGGGACGAGGCGATCAAAAAGATAACGCGCCTTAACCCGCGTACCGTGGAAAGGGAGATGCTCAAGAATCGCAAGGTCGTCGTCGTCAGCAACGAGGATGGACGACCCGGGACAGTATAATCATCCCAAGGAGAACGGGATGATTCCTACGCTGAAGGACGCGTCATTCGACTCGTGGGACGAGTATTTCATGAGCATGTCCTTCTTCGTGGCCATGAAGTCCAAGGACGCGTCGAGCAAGGTCGGTGCAATCATCGTTGACGAGCGCCGGAGCATCATCTCGACGGGCTTCAACGGGTTCCCAAGGGGCGTCGAGGACGACGTCCCCGCCCGCCACAAGAGGCCGGCGAAGTACCGGTATACGGCACACGCCGAGAGGAACGCCATCGACAACGCGATCCTGTCGGGTTGGCGCGCCAGGAATTGCAGGCTCTACACGCAATGGGCTCCCTGCGCCGGGTGCGCCCACGGGATCATCCAATGCGGGGCCATATCCGAGGTCATCCATCATCACCCCATCGACGAGATGATGTCCCACCTGTACGGGAGGCACGACTGGAAGGATTCCGTCGAGAGCGCCCTGGAAATGCTGGACGAGGCTGGCGTCCGGCTGAGACGCTACACGGGACCGATCAAGACGACCATCTACCAGGTTTGCAGCGAGAAGGTATCCATCCCGTGAGCCTATTGAACGACCTGGCCAACAAGTACAGGACCGACAAGGGAAGCGACGGGCATCGTTACCACGGATTCGCCGACTTCTACGCGCACTTCTGGGAGGATTCCAGAACCGACGTCTCGGCCCTCCTCGAGATCGGCGTCAACGACGGGCTAGGCAAGACCATGAACCACGGGGCGTCCCAGCGCATGTTCCAGGAGTACTTCCCGAACGCCGTCATCTACGGGGCCGACATCAACGACAAGTTCCTGTTCAACGAGGACAGGATCATCACGTTCCAGGCCGACCAGAACGACGAGAAGGGGTTCCTGGAGGCGCTGGAACGCGTCTCGCCGGGGAGAACCTACTTCGACATCATAATCGACGACGGAAGCCACGAGGTCATCCACCAGCAGGTCACGTTGGGTTTCCTCTTCCCGAAGGTCGAGCCAGGCGGATGGTACGTCGTCGAAGACCTGCACACGTCGAACTGGGGATGGGGACTCCCGGCTGGCCACCAGGATGCCGCGTTGCCCGTCCTGAAGCGGTTCGCGGCCAGCGGCAAGATCGACTCGAAGTACATGGACGCGAATCAGGCAGCCTTCATAGGGGAGAACGCCGAGTTCTGCCAGGTATACGAGGAGGGTTCCGATCACGTCACGGCGATCATCAAGCGACGAGCTCGGACTTGACCTTATTGAAATGGTCCTTCCACTTTTTCGCCACGAAGCAGGCTTGGCAACTACAGTAGGCGGGGATGGACGGCGCGTAGTCGCATCTCGTCGACCATTCGGCGGCGGCCAAGGCGGAGAACGTGGCGTCGTGTTCTAGCCTGGCTTGCTGTTCGACGGGATGCTTGTGTTGTTCCCCGAACACGATGTCGGTATCGACGTAACCCTTTATGGTCCAACCGTCTTCCTTCTTGACGAACTGCGATGACGATGGGACGACGAGTGGCTCGTCGGGCGTCCCGATGACGCCCTTCCCCAAGATGATGATCACCTCGGCGCTGTCGCAATCGCCCACGTCGAACCAGCCGATGCGACCTCCCTTTTGGTTTACCATGGACGTCACGTCCTTTTCGTCGTCCCCAAGGACGAAACGACCCTTCCCGTCGGCCTTCGCCACCAGGCTCAGCCTGCCCTTCGGTAAGGAGGGACGACGACTTCCTCCTCCTCTCCACTGCCAATGCCCCCCGACGGACCAGATGACCTCCCCCTCTTCAACCTCCTCGAGGGCGTAATCCTCGGCGACGAACATGTAGGCGTCCGTCCATTCCTGCTCGTCCACGATGAAATAGACCAGGTTGGTCGCGACCCCCGAGAACCCGGCGATGGGCGCCGAACATGCGCTGAAACCGCTGAAGCCGCTGACGCCGCTGCCTGAAGAACTGAACCCGCTGAACCTGAACCCGCTGAACCCGCTACGCCCGCTACGCCCGCTAAACCCGGGCGCGGACGAATATGCGCTCACGCCTGAATCACCACTGAATCCTTTGGGCCCGGAAACGCCGAAACAGGCAGATCCAGACAAGACGCTCTTGATCGCCTTCCCGAAGATCGTCTTCATGCGTAGTCCTCCCGGTTCATCCGGCTTCGGGATTATACGCGGGCGAAACGCCTTCTCCTCGAATCGAAGAACCCGTAGGAGGATTCCATCCCGATCTCGCGTAGGAGCTGCCTCAGGTTCGGCTTGGACGGCCTGTCCGTCATGAACACGTAGGGGTCGATATCCTTGGCCCCCTCGACGAACCGGAGGCAGAACCTTATCCAATTCCTGACCAGGACCGGGTCGAACGTCCCCTCCGCGACGCGGAACTCGACGGTCCCGCGCTGCTTCATCCGTGGCTCCTTGGGCGACTTGGGGAATTTCCTCAATCGCATGGACAACGCGGCGTGGTGTTTTCTGGCCGACTCCATCATGGACTCGAAGCGCGAATCCCGTATGGGCGCGCAATAGTAGTTCGACCTGCGGTGACGAGGGAAAACCGACATGACTTGCGTCTCGATCCTGGCCCACGAAGCCACGAGCATCCTCGGGTCGAGGTCCCTCGCCCACACGTGGACGTGAAACCCGTCCTTCCGTCCGGCCTTGACGCCCGACGCCCTCAGGAGCCCGATGACCTCGCATATGAGATCAAGGTCATCCTCCGTCGAGACTGGCGTCACGATCTCTCCGGTCGTCGAGCCGTCCTCCTTCATGTGCCAGGTACGGTTGTTGATGGACCGGTACCAAGCCTCCCTTACCATCAGCTTATGGGGCCCGTATACATCTTCCACGGCCTGATGGAGAGCGTCCTTGGTCCGCTCCCAGTCGGAGCAGAACTCCAGCTCGCATCCGAACGAGCGCAAGGCCATCGGCGTCCCCTCCGCCTGCTACCATCGGCTACCACGAGAAACACGTGTTCTTCCTTCGTAATTCCAAAATGGAATCGCATCTCGTTATGATTCATGAGGATGGGGGGGGACAGGATTCGATGAAGGGATTCGCCTGATGGACATCTACGCGCCGCCCACGCGATGTTTGGGCGATTGTTGGGCGTTCGTCAACATGCTCTGCGACATCTCCATCCGTTCAGGGAAGGAGGTCCTGTCGTCGACGTGCGCTTGCCCAAGGGAAGGGGACGCGTTTCACAAGTCCATGTTCGTCGGGGGCAAGCTAGAGGAGATCATGTCCGTCCTGGACTTGGGAGAGGCGAGGATCAAGCTCGTCGAAAGGGGGGCGACGGTTTTCACGCCGGACGTGACGTGTTTCAAGCATCCTTATCGTCCCACGAAGACGCGATGGAACGGCGACGGCAAACTCATCGTTCACCAACTCTCCAACAACCAGCAACCGGAGCAATGCATCAGGTGCCTTCTGCCGAGTCGACACGACGCCATCATGGACTGGATATCGAGACGAAAGAACGCCAGGCTGGGCTTGCCCATGAGCATGAAGGAATGCGTGACGCTCGCCTCCAAGGCGGCCTTCTTCATAGGCATCGACTCGGGGTTGAGCCACCTTTGTCACAGCGTTGGCGTCCCGGTCATCATCTACGACTGGCCCAGGATCAACGACTTCCATAACGGCAAGGAGTTCGAGAAATTCTCCAGCCCGGAGGAGGCGATCCTCCTGATGTCGTCGTACGTCTAGTCGTCGCCCAGGTCGGACTCGTAGCGCTTGTACAATGGCAAGTCGACGCATGCCTGCTTGAAGAGGGGCTTCTTGGCCCGGTACTTCTTGTTGTGCTGCATGCGGCGCCTCGACCTGATGGGCTCCTTGTAAGACTTGTCGTCAACCGTGGCAAGGTGTAGCTCGTCCAACGGCAACCCCAGGAACCTCACGATGGCCGCCATCTCGTTGCGGGTATCCCGCACGAAGTCCTCGTAGCATACGACCATCTTCGGTATCGTGAGCTCGTCGTACCTTTCCTGCGTCGTGTAATACCAGTCGGGGTTCCCGGAGGCGTCGAGGGGGTTCCGGAGGACCGACAAGGCTCGAACCTCGGCGGGGGCGATGAACCTTCGGAACTCCTCCAGGTGAGCCATGTAGTCGTCGATGTCCAGGTCGATCTTGCCGTTCTTGTTGCCTAATAGAATGAGCCCGGACATGTCGCCCTTGACCTGTCCGTGCATGGACTGGTCATGCTTGTCCCCAAAACGGTTTGGCGTTAGACGACCATTCTTATCAAAAACCTGAGTCTTATCAAAGATATCCCTGAACATGGAATCCTTGTCCTTCCACCGTCCTTTTATGAACTTGTTCATGACGTTCATCTCATGACCGACGCAGGCGTTAGGATGCGCGTCGATGGCGGATCCGATGAAGCTGTGTCCAGAGCGGGAAGGACAGACGAACAGTACGAATTTCTCGATCATGTCGTCTCCTCCAATAAAAAAGCCCTCGCATGGCGAGGGCTTTGTGAGTGTTGATTTGGGATTACGAGCCGCTGGTCACCGTGATCTTGGCCACCGCGTAGTCGTTGATGACCACGATCCCGATCTCCTCGTAGATGACCCAGCCGAGGCGGAGCTTCTTCGGGTCGTCCGCGGGGAGAACCGTGATGTCCTGCCGGATCGGGAACGCGCCGACGTAATCGGCGGGCGCCGTCAGGAGGACGGTGGTCGTGGGCATCCTGGAGCTGACGTGGATGTCCGCGGTCCAGAGGTGACCGAACAAGCCGGAGGTCAAGACCTCGCGCTGAGTCGCCTCGTCGTACACGGTCTTGCCGAAGTTACGAACGTCGGCGTACCGCTGGGCGTGCATCACGATCTTGGCGACCGTGAGGTCGTGCGCCTCGATCGTCGCGAACGCTTGGTTCAGGGCCGTCAGGGTCAGCGCGCCACCGGTCGCCGTGACCGTGTGAGCGGCGTTGACGGACGCGATCAGAGCGTTGAAGATATTGCTATCCTCTTCCTTCTGGATCGCTTCCTTGGCCTTGATCTGCGCACGGTCCACGATGTAGAACCGGCGAGCCTTGATCTCGCTCAACCGAACCTGCGGGTTGGTCGCGATCTCGAACGTCGGGACGAGGACTTCCTCGCCCTCTTGGATCTCGTCCGGCACCGCGCCCCTGCGGGAGATGACGCGGGCGACCGAGCGAACGTCACGCTCGTAGCGAGCGAGCGCACCCTGAGGGAGCTCGTCCACCATGAGCAGCTTGCGCCCGACGGCCTGGTACTCGAGGGCCCGGCGGATTGGCTCCACCATGGCCTGCGCGAGAGCGACGCGACCCTCATCCGTCTCGAGGGCTTGCGCGATAACGGCCTCGCGTTCCTGATCGTTCTGGTTATTCTTGAGCATTGCTCTTCCTCTCTGATAGGCCCCGTACGGTTTTTCCGTGGCGGATGGCCAACCTATTTGAGAGGGGCCAGCACGGCTGGCCCCCTATTTGGTCACTACTAGAGGACCAGCTTGAACTCGCAGTAGTTGCCGAGGGTCAAGCTGCCGTTGACGTCCAACCCCGGAACGCCGGAGTCGTACGCGCCGGCCGCCTTCGTCAGGCGAGCCACGATCTGCGCGGACGTGGAAGCGGCGGCCTGGAGCTTGCCGTTGCTGCTCACGTACAGCGGATCGCTTGGGACCGCCGACCCGACGTCGGTCTCGTACTGATTGGTGGCGAACTCGCCGCCGCTCATGTAGACCGTCATCTTGCCGGAAGCCTTGGTCTCGTCGTACATGTCCGAGACGCGGTTGACGAACGCGCCCTGACTGGAGGCGTTCGTGGACGGTAGGCCGGACGTGCTCGTCGACTTCGTGTCGCCGCACACGCCGATGGCGTACTCGCCGCTCGCACCGGTGGCAAGGACCAGCTCTCCGTTCGAGTCGAGCTTGCCCCACATGCCCTCGATGATTTCCTCGCCAGCCTTGACCGGGTAGAACGCGGCCACGACATGGTATTTCTCGATAAGGGCCATTTTTGTATTCCTCTCTCCTGTGTCTTCGTCCTTGGCGGTCAGCCACCCTTTATCTTCGCCGGCCGCCAGCCGTGTTCCTGCATCAAGGGCACGTTAGCTCTTCATGTCATCCAGGGCGTTTAGTTGTCTCGACAGCTTGAACTGGGGGATCAGCCGCTCGACGAGCGACTTCTCCTCGTTCGCGTTTTGAGGAATGATCGGGACGCTCAGGCCAGCCGTCTTCGACGGCTTCTCCTCCTGGGCGGCCATCTTGCTCGCCATGCGCTGGCGCGTCTGGCGCACCGACAGGGCGAGCTGCTGTATCGCCGGCACCGGCATCTTGGAGAGCTCGTCGACCTTGTCCTTGTACTCCTTCTCCTCGATCTCGCCGTGCCTTAGCATGTCCGCTGCGAGGGCGGCCGCGGAGGCCAAGCGCGCCTCCCGGACCTTGGCCTCGTTCTCGGCCTTCTGCCGAGCCTCGGCCTCGCGTTTCCTGATGATCTCCTCGCTCGCGATCACGGTTCCCTTGGTCTCGACGTTGCCGCCGTCCCAAGTCTCATGCCCCATCTGGCCGGCTCCCGCCGGGACCTCGGGCATGTCCTTCGGGGAATCGGGCTTCGGACCCAAGTCCCTTTGCTCGTTGCCCATCAGGCTTGAGTCGCCGCCGCTGACCTCCTCCTTCGAGACCTCGTGGGGGTCGAACTTGGGCTCCTTGCCCATGGTCTTCCCGTCCTGAACCTTCTTGCCGCCGGCCGTGTAACCCTCTGGCTCCATGTTCTCCTGGACGGGCTCGGGAGCCTTGACCTTCTTGTCCTCGGCGGTCTTGACGGCCTTGTCGGAGCTGGCTCCGATCTGCTGCCCCATGAAGTACTCGTCTTCCTCCTCCTCGCGCGGCCAGTCTTCCTTTTCCTGGAGCTCCCTGAGCATCTTCTTCAGCTCAGCGAGTCCCATGATGCCGCGAGGGCCCTTTTTCTTGAGGAGCTGCCCGATCTGCCTGCTGATGCTGTCGATCTCGGACTCGAGATCCCTCCTGCCGGGTACCTCGTCTGGGAGAGGACCCATGGGGGAGGACAACCGCGCCTCTTCCTCGGGGTCGTACTGGACTTGTGGGACGTCCCTCCAGGCCGTCCTCAGGTTCTTGGCGAAGATGCCGAGGAGCTCGTCGTTGCACTCGACGTCCTTGAGGTACTTGGCCTGCTTGATGAGCGTCGCGATGTTCTTCTCGGCCTCGGCCTTCTTCTCCTCGTCGTTGGTGAACTTCGTCGCCTCGAGCTTCGAGGTGTCGATCTTGGTTACGCCCTCCTCCTGCGGGGCGGGAGATCCCTTCTCCCCGGCGACGGCGCCTCCCTCGTCGGGCTTCTTCTTGGCGTCGTTCGTGAAGTTCGTCGCCTCGAGCTTGGACGTGTCGGTCTTCGTCACGCCCTCCTCGCAGACGCACTTGGACTCGCGGATGAGCTTCAGGGCGGTGGCGGCGAACTTGCGGCCGTCGCCCTCGTAGGGGATCTTGCCGACGCTCTCGACGAGCTCCGGCGTGACCTGCTTCATGGCCGCCTTGGCCAGGAACTTCTTGCCTTCCGGCGTCTCGACGACGAGACCCTTGGGGGTGAACGTCGCGATCACGGTGCCCTTGGTGCTCACGTCACCTCCTTGCCACGGCTCGTGGCCCAAGGGGGAGCTGCCGGCCGGGACGTCCGGGTCGCCACGGGGGACGGACTCGTCCTTGCCCATGAGGCTCGCGTCGCCCTTGCTGACCTCCTCCTTGGAAACGGTCTTCGGGTCGAATGGGGGTTCCTTGCCCATCGTACTTCCGTCCTGGAACTTCTTGTCGCCAGCCGAGTAACCCTCGGTCTCGAGGTTCCCGTCGGCGATCGGCTCCGGCTTCTCGACGGTCTTCTCCTTGGCGGTTCCAAGGGGCTTGCCACCGGCCTGTTGGTCGGTATTGTTAAGGGACATCTCGGGCCCGAGACGCAGGATCGTCTGGCCGACTCGGCGAAGGCGTCCGCCGCGAAGCATCAGCGCGGCCTCCTTCTCCTCCTTCTCGTCCTCGTCCTCGTCCTCACCTTTATCCTCGACCCGCTCCTTCATCTCCTCGACGTGTTCCTTGGACTCCTCGCTCTCGGGCTCGCCGGACTCGTGCTCCTTCTTCTCCTCCTCGGGGGTTTCGGCCTTCTCGTGGGCCTCATGCTCCTCGGGAGTCTCGTGTGGGAAATGAGGCTCGTCCTCGTCGTGCTCGTCTCCGCCAGCGGCCGCTTCCTCGATGGCCGGCTCGCCGGTCACGACCTGCTCGCCTGGCTCCTGGAGCTCGACGGGCTCCCCGGGAACCTCTTCCGTATCGAGCTCGACGATGTCATCGTCGACAACATCGACGTCCTCGGTGGCCCCGGAGATGGCGGCCATGAGCTCGTCGGCGACCTCCTGCGGGAGCTCGATCGTCACGGTCTCCTCGCCCCCGACGGTCGGTAGCTCGGCCGGTAGTTCCTCGGCCGGCTCGAGGTCGACCTCGACCTCCTCCTCGGCCTCGGGAACGACGTCTTCCTCGACGGGCGGTCCGACTTCCTCGTCGATGTCGTCGAACCCCATGTCGTCACCGACCTCGGGCTCGTCTTCCTCGGAGACGACGCCGACGATCTCGTCGAGCTCGTCCTGGGCGACCCGATCCATCGCGAAAGCCTTCATGTAGTCGGCGATCCCGGCGGCGGCGGTCTTCTCGTAGCCGATCTTCTGGAGATCGGAGACGCAGGCGTCCGTGTCGTCCTTGGCGGAGTAGCTCTCCGCGAGGCGCATGGCGACCTTGACGGCCTTCTTCTCGCTTCCGGCGAGCCTCGGGCCGACCTTGTCCCACCTGTCCTCGAGCTGTTGGCAGACGCAATCCACGAGCGACGTCCCCTCGCAGGGCCCGCTCAGCGCGACGGCGTCCTGGCCGTATCGGCGCGCGATGCGCTCGCGGCAACTCTCGATGGGGAACTTGCCGCCGTCCGTGAGCGTCTTCTCGGCCTTCTTCCGCATCTCCCAATCTCCTTTACGTGTTACGTTTCGATCTATCGTTCCTTGTTTCAGCCCTTGTTCAGGCAAGGACCCCCTCGTCGTGCAGGTCGGCGATGATCTTCGCCTTCCCGGCGACGTCGGCGCTGGCGAACTTTTTCACGAGTCCCTTCGACTTGAGGGCCGCCTCGAGCTTCGCCTTCTTGGGGTTGCACGCCTTGGGCTTGGCGGCGAACCGCGACTTTCGGCCTCGGTCCTGCCACTCGATCCTCGCCCAGATGTCGTTGGTCCCTTCCTGGACGAAGGTGTCGAACCCGTACGCGCCCTTGCAGGACTCGCACGTGCCGTTCCCGGAACCGGCCTTCGCGGCCAACTTGACCTTGCTCGACCCGCAATGCGGGCAGAACCGTCCGATCGGCGACTTCTCGCTGCCGGCCTTCTTGACCATCTCCGGGGTCACCTTGTACGAAGCGGCGATCCCGACGGGGGGCAGCCCGGCCGGCGGTATCTCCCCGCCTTCCTCGCCGAGCCCCTCCTCCTCCATCTCGGCCTTCTCGGCCGGGTTCTTCTCCTCGATCGACCCGGGCCACGTGTCCATGTCGATCTTGACCGTGATGTGTCCGGTCGAGCCGCACTGGTTGCAGTTGAAGTCGCCGCCCTTCATGTCGACGTCGTCGGAACCACAGGCCGGGCAAATGCTTCCTGGCGGAAGCGCCTCGCCCTCCATCGGCTCCTCTTCCAGGCCGGCCTCGGGCGGCTCGCCGAGCGCGCTAACCGGGGGGGCGGCCGTCGGGTCGCCAGCCGCGGGCGGCATCGGCATCGTCGTCCCGCCTGGGGCTCCCATGGGGTCCGGGCCAGCGGGCATCCCGCCCGCGGGCATCTGGGCGACCTTGCGCCGGGCTTCCTTGCGCTCCTTCAGGTCCGCCTCTTTCTTCTCGGCGACCTTGACCTTCTTGTCGCCGGAAGCCTTGCGGCCCATGAGGTTGACCTCGACGCTTCCGTCGGCCTTCTTCTGGACTTGTACTCGCTTGGAGACCTCGATCCCCTGGTTGGCGGCGATCTTCGTGGCGGCGTCGTAGGCCGACTCGACCCACTTCTCGCCTTCGCCCTTCACGTCGCTTGACGCCAGGATGACCTTCACGACCTCCTCGGAGTCCTCGGCGAGCGCCTCGCGGAGGAACTCCGCCGCGTTGGGCTCGTCCTTCGCCTCTTCGGAGGATTTCCAAGCCTTGACCGCCTCGGCGATCTTGTCGGGGGCGTCCTTCTGGGAGGAGATCGTCTCGGCGATCTTCAGCCCGACCTCGCCGCGGAGGCCGACGTCGGAAAGACTGCCGAGCAGGTAGTTTTGCACGGAAAGCCTGGACGAGTCGCGGGGCGTCCCGTGGAACGCAGCCCTGCGGAGCATCGTCTCGCGTCCATCTTGGCCCACTTTCGAGGCCTCGATGAAGTTGGTCGCCTTGACCGCGTTACGCGGCGAGGCGACGAACTCCGAAACGGAGGAGACGATCTCGGCTGGGGTCGCCCCAGTGGCTTTCGCCGTCCTGACGAACGCCTGCATCCCCGCGGCGAGCGCCTTCCTCGCGTCCTCCTTCGACGCGATGCGGCGTCCCCACGGCTCGCCCTGATCGCTCTTGAGCTGGTCTTCCGTGATGGTTTCCGGGCGGTGAGCCTCGTCGGACTCCCGCCAGTCGTTGATCTGTCGTTCGGTGATCTGTTGCTTCTGGTCGGTCACGCCGGCGGCGTAGGAATCCCTGTCGGCCGGCGTCTGGTTGCCCTCGATGCCCTTGTCGCGGAGCTGCCCTTCCATGACCTCGTCGCGAGGGGCGTCCTGGCGCTCGTCGGGGAGCTGGGCCTCCGTTATGACGTCGCGGGGGTCGTTGTCCCGGGCGTGCTTGTCGTACCCGCGCTGCTTCTCCCTGAGCTGGTCCTCGGTGATCGACTGGCGGATCTCGTCGGTCCGGGGATGCAGCGGGACGCGCTGGCTCTCCAGTTGCGCCTCCATGGTGTCCGATTGCTGCTCGGCCGTGTTGCTCGGGGCGGACTCGGCGAGCTTCTTCAGGGCCGTCAACATCTCGGCCCCGGCGAACTTGGGGTCCTTGTCGATGACGTCGCGGATGTCATCTTCAAGATCGGCGATCTTGAGGGAAGCGATCTTCTGCGCGCCTCGCATTCCATAGACCTCCTCGTCCCCGATGATGATCTTCAACGGGCCCTCGGAGAACTCGGCCTTGAATCCCCTGACGCAGGGGTTCTTCCAGACGTGCGCGAGCTTCTTGACGGTTTCCTGTCGCTTTTCGGTGGTATTCACTGGCTCTTGGCCTCCATTGCCGCCGACGCGAGAGCTCGCTTCGGCCCTAGCCTCTTCGTAAATTTTCTGCGCTTTCTCGTGCAAATCCTTTATAGACGACGAGAGGCGCGTCTCCTTGTCGTTCGACGCCATGGCGGGCTCCGTGACTTTCCCGACCCCTCCCGGGGCGGGTACCATTGTTTCGTTCGGCGCGGCCGGGGCGGATTCCTGCCCTGGCATCGGTGGCGCTCCGGGGGCCTCCGGCATCGGCGGCACGCCTGGCTGCTGCGGCTCGCCGACGCGGCCGTAGCCCTGGTCGACGAGCTCGTCGTTGACGTGTTGCAAGTCGGCGAGGACCTTGACGACGTCCTCGAGGAATTCCAGGTCGATGTACTGGCGCTGGCTCAGCATCGTCTGGGCGACGTCCTGGACCAAGTCCATGGCCTGGTTGAGCTTGGAGATCTCATCCTGGCCGGCGACCTTCGTCATGAGCTCCGAGGACGCCAAATCCTTCATGCCGGACAGGAGCGACCCGAGGTCGTCCTGCTCGACGCGGTCCCCGGTCTTGACGACGCGCTCCATGGACTCGGCGGCCTTCTGTAGCTCGCCGGCCTGCTCCACGAAATCCTCGGGGTCGAGAACGTCGCGGATCGTGCAATCCTTGCAGGCACCGTCCGTGACGACGCTGATCTCGATGAACTTCAGGCCGTAGTTTCGCTCGAACACCTGCTTGCCGTTGATCGTGCGGCCCTTCATCGTCTTGACGTGGTCGCAGTAGTCGGCCGCCGTGATCGCCTTGTTTTCGCAGATGCTACACGTGGAGTAGTCGACCTGGGTGCCCATCGACACGTCCGTGATGTAGCCTTCCTCGATGGCGCGGCAAAGGGTCGGGAAGGCTTCCCGATCGATGAACATCGTGCAGTACACGGACTTCTCGTCCGGCACCCACTCCGCCATGACGACCTTGCCCTTGGCGGCCTCGACCTTGTTGTTCTCGTGGTTCGTGAAGACGGGGACGCCTTCGAACGTCTGGTAGGACTTGGAGATCTCGTCCTCGGAGAAGAGGTCGCCGTTGTCGTTTGGGACGTCGGCCTCGATGGCCTTGACCCTGACCCAGAGCGCCTCCGGGTGTTTCGCCATCTCGGCGACGAGGTCGACGGTCCCGTCGGCGCGACGCTTGATCTCTCCCACGAACTTCCTGGCGAGGACCTGCTTGATCTCGCGTCCGACGGCGTCGGCGTACTTCACCTCATGGCCGACGGGCTCTTCCCTGGGTTTCGGGACCTCGACGACGTGTTGCCCGGGCGCTTGGAGGATCGCCATGATCTTGCCGCGCACTGGCTTGTGGTATTTTAAGAGCATCCCGGTAGCGACCCTCTGATATCGTGGCCTTCCACTTAGATAACTTAGGACTTTCCGTCCCGGATCCCTGCTATATGGATCGGAAGCGAGCCAGCGCGTTCCGTTCCGCCGCCGTCTTCGACGCCATCTCCTTCCTCTCGACCTCCCCGTCGTCGACCGGCCTTGGCCTTGGACCGGCGAGACGCTCGGCTTCCTGCTCCCCGACGAGCGAGACCAGAAGGTCGAAATCCTCGCCAGGGACGACGGTCCCGCCCATCGTCATCTCGGCGTTCTTGGCCTTTTGACGTTTCTTCTTCTTGGGAGGCTCCTCGAACACCTGGGTCGGGGTTAGCTCCACGACGTCCTTGCTGACGACCGTCTTGCAATGCTCCACGTGTTTACGGTAGAGCTCGTCCTTCTCCTCCTCTGTCATCTCCGAGAGCTTCTTGGCGCACTCGAACCCGACGTTGCATATGTCCCCGTCCGAGGAGGGGGGCGCGTCCCAGTCCTGGATCCCAGGTTCGTATTTCGTTACTGGTTTCGACATGTCGCCCTCAACACCCGGTCCACGGCGTCGGCCTCGCCGTCCCGACCGGAGGAGTCGAGCTTGTCGGCGAGCGCGATCAGCCTTTCGATGACGGACGACTTGATGGGTCGCAGAGCTGATGGTCCCGAGGGTTGGGGTTTGGTTTCAGGCTGGGGTTGTGGGGGTTGTGGTTCCGTAGCCGGCTGCTCGGGCTCGGCCCAGTATTTCCTGGGGATTTTCTCGAGGTCTTCGACGCGAACGCCGGGTCCAGGGAGCGGCACGTCAGGAGGACGCTCGAACCGCTTTTTCTCCTCCTCGGTCCACTCGGTTCTTGGCTTCTCCACGCCGGGCAGTTCCTCGCCGGGGGCCAGCCCGCGACCGCCGGGGCCCCATGTCTTCTGGACGTGCTCCTCGAAGCGAACCTGGTTGACGACGTGCGGGGCTTCCGGATCTTGATGCTTCGCGTAGGGAAGGACGAACTCGCCGAGGGACCTGACGTATACCTCGTCGACCTGCTTCCCGAGGTTGTCGGATAGCTCGCTCCGGAACGCCTCCAGGTGCGCCTCGGCGTCCTCGACGGACCCGAACACGAAAGCGTCGCCCTTCTCGTCGCGGGCGATTTGCTCCTCTCCATCGTCGAGGTACGCTATCCCGAAGAGCTCGCGGACGTTCCGCTTGAACACGGAGGAGGGATCCTCAAGGGCCTCCTTGACGGCCTCGTTGTAGGCTTGGCGGATTGGCAGCGCGACGTTCTCGGACTTGCTCTTGCTGCATTTCCGGCACGTGGACCCGTACTCGTACATCTTCTCGTCGAGGTTGGCCTCGAAGGCCATGCCGTCCTCGACCATCTTGTAGTAAGCCCTCGTCTCCTTGTTGGCGTCATCGGCGATGGGCATCAGGTTGCCCGCCTCGTCGAAGAACTGGGCTTCGTTGGTCTCCCTCTGCTTCCTGAACTCGTCCACGCAGTTGGCGTAGTATACGCCCTGCCGGACATGGGCGTCGATGATCCGTTGGTCGTCCATGTTGAGGACGGTCAGCGGGCCGAGGTCTCGCGGGTCCCTGCCAATTATCTTGGCGAGGACCAGGAAGGCGGCTTCGTTGTCCTCGAAGTACAGGTTATTCTTGCCCTTGACCTTGAATGCCCGGTCGGCGACGTTGATCTCGTTGCCGTTCTCGTCCTTCACGTCGTACTGGGAGGGACTTCTCTTGGGGTCGGCACCGATGACGTTCCTCTCTTTGTATTGCCTGAGCGCCGTTCCTTTGCCCGTCGCAGAGGCCTCGTAGGCCCCCGTGGGGACGCACATCAGGATGAAGCCGTCGCGCTCGATGGACTTCTCTACCATCGGAGCGTCGGACCTCTTGGTGGAAGCGTATTCCGGGGCGACCAGTGCGTCGTAGTGTCCCTCGATGATGGCCTCCGGGCCCTCCGGTCCCGCCGACGTCCTGTACCTTCGGCCCTCGGCCGTGTCGATCTGCATGGGGCTTCCGTCTGGCCTGGATAACATCATGTTCGTGTTCCTGATGATGGCCGGGAGGCCTTTCAGGCCGGTAGACGCTCCTTGCACGGGGCGAACGTTCTCGGGCAGCCTTCCGAAGTGCCATTGGCCCTTCTCGACGTCGTACCACCGGCCCACGCGTACGTGCTCGGTACCCGTGTCATAGGACGGGAACTCGGCCTCGCAAGGCAACGCGTAGGACTTCGAGACGTGACGAAGGTCCTTTTCGGTCGGCGAATCCATGGTCGCCCACGGGGAGATGCCCATCTCGTCCATGTGAAAAACGTCGTCGGGCTGATGGTCTATCAGCTCGGGGGCCGCCGTGTAGCTATGCACGAACTGGTCGTTGGACAGGGGAACGTTTCCGGTGGCGGCAAGCCACTTGAAGCCCATGAGGGAATGTCTCATGGAATCGGCGGCTTTCTTCATCCTAAGCCCGTTTCCGGAGGTTCGTGCCGAGACGATCTCGTCGAGGCCTTGCTTCATGACCGTCCCGTGCTCGGGCTCGTATAGCTCTCCGGTCTCCTTCAGCCCAATGATGCTGTTGACGTGGTTCTCCATCATTGACGCGATCTCGGCTCGGACTCGCGCCAGGAGGCTGTCCTTGATGACGGGGACGGGCCCATAGGAAAGGCCGAGGGACTTTACGTATCCAAGGGCTTGCGACTTCCACTCCTCGGAATGCTGCGGGTCGTTGAGCAGCTCGAGGCACGCCGCCTCGTCCGGCATCTGCAACGCCTCGAACATCCTCGGTAGACCGATAGACCACGTCTTTTCCGCGGCAGGATTTTCCGGCTTGGAGTTCAGTAACGTCATGTACTCGTGCAGGATTCCGAGCTGCTCCAGCTCGTTGCTCGCGTATGGGAGGACCATCGCGGCCGGGTCCTTGACGATGTACTCGCTCTTCTTCCTGGACGTGTCCTGCTCCATCTTCGTGTAGGAACGCTCGTCTGGAACGATGCAGAGGGGCAACCCGGCGTCGTCGTACCTCAGGAGCGTGGATCCGGTGACCTTTATGACCTCGCCGAAGTTCTCCTTCCAGTTGAACTCGTCGCCCTCCGCCTCCCTGACGTACTGGAGCCTTCCCTGCGTCGCGTCCTTCAGGACGATGTTGGCGTTGGGGAAGGTCGACTTGATCTCGCGGATCACGTCGTCGTATATCTCGGCCCTCATGTTGGGGCGGATTTCCTTCCGCTTCGTCGTGAGGCCCGTCTGCTCCTTCTGGTCCGGGCACTCGAAGTCGGCGATCTCGCCCTTCCTCTGCTGGGGCTTGGTCAGGTTGCAATATAGGCTCGCCGGCCTCTTCGTGTCGTACTTGGACCTGAGCCTGTTCCATAGGCCGTTCCATTGCGCCTTGTTGGCCATGAAGTCCCTGGCGGAGATGCTCACCGTGGGGCTCATCCGGAGCATGTCCCACGTCAGTTGCCTGTAGTTCTTGCCGGGCGCGTCACCGAACGCGTCGACCCTCGATATCGTCTGCCCCTTGTTGGACACCTTGACGAGCTCGTTCTGGATGTCGACTCCGTCTCCGTAGACGGCCTTCTGGAACTCGTCCGCGCCGGGGGGCTGGTAGGTCGCGACGGCCGGGGCCATCGTGGCCTTTCCCTTCGATACTTTCTCAACGCGACCGGTGAACTCGTTGAAAACCTTGTGGTTGTCCGGGACGTTGACGACGTCGACGACCGTGAAACGGGGTCTCGAGAACATCGCCGGGAGGAACCCGATGACGGGGGCTGCCGCGTAGGCGTAGCAGAGTATGTCGGCCGTGATCCTGGAGCCTATGCGCCTCTCGGAATGCGGCTGCTCGGAGGCGGAGCCCGCCAGGGACGCCAGCTTCTCCATCGTCATCTCGGAAGACGCGTGGCTCTTGTGCTGGATCTCGCGGAGGATCGGGGCGTTCTGTATGTCCTCGACCCGGTACCCCTGCATGGTCGGGGGCTTGTCGCGAGGAGGCGGTACTTGCCACGTCTCCCTGGCGTGGGACATGGCCTCGCGTTGGGTCGTGAACTTCTTCCCGCTCGCGCCGTGGTCGGCGGGCATTTTTCTCAAGCCCGCGAAGAAGTGAAACCCGCGCTTCTTGGAGAATCCAGGAGAGACCACGACGTAGTAGTCGTTGCCCGTGGTGGGGTCATGGCCCTCCCACCGGCAATAGGCGCCGGGCCCGATCTGGGAGTCCATCTCCTCCTTGAGGTGGGAAGACTTCTCGCCGCTGTAGGACTCAACCCACCGGATTCCCCGTTCCTTGATCGGAATCGCCACCGTCGACCTCCGGCTCGATGACGGGCGACACCTCCTCCGTCTCGCCCGATATCTTCGTCATGCGCAGAGACGCCTCGTCGAACGCCTTCGTCTGGCGCTTCTGCTCCTCGATGGCGCGACGCCAGTTCTTGTGGACGTACGCCAATATAGTCTTCCGAACCTCTGGCAGCCGCTCCTTTAGTTCGGACTCGCCGAACCTTAGGATCGTCCAGCCCGCCCGTGACATCTCGTCGTCCCGAATCTCGTCGTGCGCCTTGGTCTCGGGCTGGTTGTGCCAGTACGCGCCGTCGACCTCGATGTCCATCTTGAGCATCGGGATGCAGAAGTCGGCCACGTACGGGCCGATCTGCTGCTGGACGCCGACCGCGAACGGCAGCTTCATCGCGGAGATTTCCTTGTACATCAGCGACTCGAGAGACGTCAGCCTCACGGTTACCGGCTGGATGTCGGCCTCGTCCGGAACCTGGCCCATGGGCTTGCGGCCCTTGGATAGTATCTTGCCAGACGTGCCCCCTACTCCGGCCGCCGCGGCCGGGGCCGCCGGGGCGCCTCCCATGTCCGCGCCGCCCATCTCCGGGGCGCCGCCCATCTCCGGTCCGCCAGCGGGCGCCCCGCCTCCGCCGAACAAGCCCTCCATGCCCCCGCCAGCTCCGCCGCCCATGCCGCCGATCATGCCGCCCGCGCCGCCCGCGCCGGCCATCCCGGCGAGCTTCTGGGTCGCGGACTCGAACCGCAGGCGCTCGATCTCGTGGTCGTAGTCGAGCCCGTATTTCTCGAGCAACGACTGGCCCGATAGGAGACCCTTGTCGAAGAGCGAGTTGAGCAACTGCTTCTGCTGGCTGTCGTCGCGGATGTTGAGCTCGTTCCATTGGATCTTCGGGTAGATCCAAACGGGCTCGCCTACCTCCTTGGTGGCGGCCTCGTCCACGAAGCCCTTCATCTGGGCGACCGGCTTGTAGATGCGATCCTCGATCCATCGGGCCAGCTCGAGCCTCCACGACTCCATCCGCTGGATCATGGCCTCGGCGCCGATGGCGGCTGACTGATAACTTCCCATCATTCCTGATAGCAATGCCTCGTTGATCATGAGACCCTGGAGGATTTCCTTGTCGATCAGCTCGTACTCGTTCGAGAGCTGGAGGACCTTGCCGCTCGTCCCGATCCAGTCGTAGTTGAACGCATGGTGGGTCACCAGCGTCAGGTTCGGGTCGTTCACCACGTTCGCGAGCTGGTTCTGGACGTCGGCGATGTCGGCCGGCCCGGCGGGACGCTCGGAGTCGCCGAGCTTCACGACGCGGACGGGCAGGATCATGCGCTCGGCGATGATCCACTGCGCCGACATCAGCTTGTCCTTGTAGGCGAGCGTCTTGAACAGCCTTCTCAGGAGCGACACGCCGTACGTCCCGTAGGGGTACGGGTTGTGCCGCAGGTGCGACACGCATTCGTTGGACAGCGGGATCGGCCGGTTGGCCAGGATCAGAGCCCGGACGTTCGTCGGGAGCCTGTCGTAGATGGCCTTGGGCTGCTTGCGCCAGACGATCTTCTTCAATTCGTCGTCCGGGAGCAGCGTGATGATCGGGTCGTCGACCATGACGTTGGTCTGGACGTCGATCCAGTCCGGGTTGAGGACCACGAGACGCCTGAACGATCCGCCGGGGTGGCGGCAAACCTTACCGCTATCGGTGAAGCCGCCCCCGTGGCACTTCTGGCACTCGATCTCGAGGAACGGAAACACGTCCCCGAGCATGTAGTACTCCTTGGAAATGAGCTTCGCCCAGTAATCCAGGTTGAGCTTCTTGTTGAGCTGGTCGAAGAACCGCTTGATCGCGTGATGCTCGCATTGGGTCTCGAACCCGTTGATGGCGAAGTGGCTGTAGAAGTCTATCGCCGACGCGACCTTGGGTTCATTTTCGTAGTAGTAGCGGCATTGGGCCACGGCTATGCCGTTGCAAACGACCGAGTAGTTCCCAGGGACGCGAACGTCGTATACCTTCCCCTTGTAGGGTTTCGAGGAAACGCGTTTGACGCGTCTCAGTAACATTCCGGAGACGAGCCTGACGCTTGACTTCCTTCCCTTCTGGGAGCCAACGTCGGCACCGCACAGGTCAAAGAAGTCTCCTCCCGCGCTCGCCCCAAAAGATACGGTGTAGCAATCGAAGAACGGCTTCTTGGATTGCCTGTGGACCATGGATTTGTGGTTGTTCTTGGTCCTCGAAAAACTGCACCTTGACGGATATCCGCACATGGACAAGAGGGATTGGATTTGTTCAGAGAGAAACATGGACGACGTCCTGAAATCGACCCTTCCATGATTTCCTTTCGTAAAACTCTGGCATCCATCCCCGTTCCAATAAGAGGCGAGGAAGTTCAATTGGATTTCGCGGCTTGACGTCATGAGTCCGACGGAAAGCCGCTTCTTGGTCGCCATGCTCCCGCAATGCTCATGGCAAAAGGCGTTCAGACTGTTCGAATTAACGAATACGTCGCACGTTCCGCGTTCGGGATGCTTTGCGATTCTTGTTTTCCTGACCTCGGTTCCGAAGCATTTTGTCGCCAAGGCTACAACTTCATTGGCGAATGTTTCCTCGTGGATTCCAAAGGTAAAGCATACGCCCGTCTTGCCCAAAAGGCATCCCTCGGCGCAGTAGTATCCGAGCAGCCTGGCATGATCAATGGTAGGTATGCTGGATGATGATTTGTCGGAGATCATAGACGGGGTATAAACGAAATCCCCCTCCTTGATGTTCTCCACGGGAACCAGTTCCGGAACGAGTTCTCTTTCCTCGTGTCGTTTGCACTTCGTCCTTCGGCACATGTAATGCAGGTTGTTTGAATCGCAGTAACGAGAGGCCATCTTGCAACCGCTGTTGCTATACTTGCAAAGGACGTCCTCCCTGCGGAGGACGTATACCTTGTGGCCTCGAGTGAGCCTGGTTCGAAGGTAATGACCGTCGTAAGATACGGAGAACAAGTCCGTATCCACCATCCTGGAAGTCCTCTTGTCAACCGTCTGGACTTCGCCCGTATGGGTAACCAGCTTGTCACCTTCGACTATTTTTGAAATGCACTTGTAAGTTCCGTCATTGGTCATCAATTTGTCGCCGTTTACGAACGACCACTGGTATACCTCGCGGCGCTTGGTCGGGATTTGCCAGTTCTGCGGCGTGTGCAGCGGGCTGAAGAACGAAGGCTGCGTGTAGATGACGTTGCCGGACACCTGCGCCGTCTTGACCCGCGAAGGGGTATACGCCGCCGCGCTCTGGGCGAACGCCGAGTTAGGCAACGGCGCGTTCGTGACGACGTTGCGTTGGGGGGTTCCCGACGGGGCGCCCGTCTTGGACGACTTCAGCGCATCCATGGCGGACTCGATGTTTCCAATGAACCTCATGGTCAATTCCCTCTCCTATAAAAGGCTTCACACTTCCATACTTACACGTTCAGATCATACGGCGCGTTTTCCTACTCGTTTCAATCCGCGCGACCGTAAGGGGCGCGACTCGAACGGAAAACGCCGCCCGAGATCTCCCGGGCGGCGTCCGCGCGGTCCCCCTCGGGACATGCTCGCCCCGGAGAGGTCATCAGTCCTCCTTGTCCTTCCCCCTCCAATGGGTAGTTCCTTTCGCGACGTCGACGGCCTCCGCGCAGAAAGCCTCCGGGTCCGAGACGTCGATGTTGTGCCTCTTGACCTTGTCCATGCAGGCCGCGTGGGGATGCTCCTCGCCCTTGATGGACTTGGCCATCCCGGCAACGCCGCCGGAACCCTTCTTCTTGGCGAGGGCTTGTCGGAGGGCGCCCTGGGACTTGAAGAACCGTCCGGGCAGAGATGGGTGGTTATACATTGATCAGGTCTCCACGAAGAATATCTTGCCGCTCGTGTCGACGGCGATGGGGTCGCCAGCGGCGGCGGTCGTGGCCGCCACGGTCCACACGTTCGCGTTCGCGTCGATCCTGCGGATGCGATTGTTGCCAACGTCGATGACCCAAAGGACCCCGCTGGGGTCGACGGCGATCGCTCCGGGGGAATCGAACCGGGCGGCCGTCGCCTGTCCGTCAACCAGTCCCGCCTGGTCGTACGCTCCCGCGTAGACGGCGGGGGCGTCCTTGGAGCCGAACCTGTACTTGAGGATGACGTGACGAGCGGAGTCGCTCACGAAGATGTTGCGGGAGTTGTCGATGGCGATCCCCGCGGCGTTGTTCAGGGTCGTGAAGTTCGCGACGACGGTCTTCTGGGGCATGTCCGGCTCGGTCGACGTCCCGGCGCTTACCGGCCTGAGCCACTTGACCTTGTCCGCCATCGAGGGCCTCCTATCTTACGCTGGCCCCGCAATGGGGGCACTTCAGGACCGAGACCTCGCACATGGCCTCGCTCGGGCATTCCTTGACGAGCTCCGCCTCGCAGGACGGGCACGTGACCTTCTTGGTGAACTTCTTGGAAGCCTTGACCTCGAGGGCGTCCTGGACGTTTGGTCCAGCCTTCTTCTCCCTGTTGGTCACGACCCCTATTTTAGTAAGCATCGGTCCTCCTCTTAGACATTGTCCTCGAGGTAGTACAAGAACCCGCTCTTGTCCATCGCCATGGCGTTCGCGGTGGCCGCAGGCCAGTTGGCGAAGGTCGTGACCGTCCCGTTGGACGTGACGCGACGGATGGCCGTGTTGGAGTAGTCGAGGACGAACATGAACCGTCCGCTCGGGTCGAGGACCAACTCTGACGGACCGCTGAACCGAGCCGCGTTACCGCTTCCATCGACGAACCCCGCGCTGTAACCCGCCAGGGTCACGACGTTGCCGGCCTGGTCGAGGCGCCGGATCCTGTTGTTCCCGTAGTCGGCCACGTAGACGATCCCGGAGGGATCGACGTCGAGACCGTAGCAGGACGCGAACTTGACGTCGTTCCCGTTCCCGTTAGCGAACCCCGTGGTACTTCCGGCCAGGACGACCGTCTTGCCGGACGGGTATACCTTCTTGATCCGGAAGTTCCCCAGGTCGCAGACGTACAGGTTGCCGCTCTTGTCCACGGTTATCCCGGTCGGGTTGTTGAACTGGCACGTCAGGCCGTCGTCATCGACGACGTTGCCCGCCACGCCGGTCCCGGCCAGCGTTTGGCAGCGACCGCTCGGGCTCAACCGCTTGATCTTGTGGTTGGCCCGGTCGGAAACCCAGATGTTCTCCGAGGCGTCCACGCAAAGCCTGTATGGCGAGTCGAGGCGGGCGTCGAGCCCGTCGCTGCCGTACATGCCGCTGCTCGCGGTGTCGCCGCTCGTGGTCAGCTCGCCGACCAGGACGCCCAAGATCCTGCCTTGCTCGTAGATCTTGTAGACGACGTGATTGGCGTAGTCGGCCGCGTACACGGTCCCGTTTGGCGAGACCGCGATGCCGTTGATCCTCGCGCCCGACGCGAGCGAGTCGGTCGTGATCAGCGCGTGGGTCTCGCCGGTCGTGCTATTGATCTTGCGAATCCGGTCAGCCATTTCTCTGCTCCTCTTTCTTCCTGGACGACGATCAGATTCCCATCAGCTCGTCGTAATTCTCCTCGTCTTCCTTTTGCTCGAGAGGGTCGTCGCCCTCCGCCAGGGGCTCCCCGGCATTCGCCTGAAGCTCGGAGGCGTCCGGGGCGGGCTCCGCGTCGGAGGCCATGGCCTCGAACGGGTTTTCTCCTGATTCCGGCGCCTCTCCCATCGGTATTTGTTCCGTCGTGGGGGTCGCGTCGACCGTTTCCAGGGGCTCGGCCTCCGTTACGACCGGCTCCTCGCCGGGAACCCCGCCTGATTCATCCTTCTTCAGTTGTTGGCCGAGTTCCTCTACGGACACGTCCTCGGGGACGGCGGCGAGCTTCTCCACGGCCACGGCGGCCGACTCCCCGTAAGCGCGCCTGGCGCCCTGGGAGGCCATGAACACGCCATTGGCGTAACGCACCTCGACGTCATCATCGGACGCCTTGATGTCAAGCGAGAACTCGGGCTTGTCGACGGCGTGGGTCTCGGACTTGATGTCGCCGTCGCTCTTGGTCAGGAGTTGGCCGCAGCCGCAAACGTCGCACGCTCCGGCGTAGGTCAGGGCGAACTTCTTTCCGCAGGAGGCGCACGCCTTGGCCTTCGGTCCCATGTCGATCCCGTCCATGAGCGGGTTGCCGTTGTCGACGGCGAGACGGCGAAGGTTGAACGCCCCCTCCCGCTTTTCCGTCTTGGCCTCCTTGATGGACCACTTGGAGGCGGCCTCGGCCGGGGGTGGCTCCTCGTCGAACTCGGGCTGCTTGAACCAGAATAACCCGTTCTTCTCCTCGAAGTCGTCCAGCGTGAGCGGCCCGGAGGCGGTCCGGACGGTATGGATGATCTCGTCGACCTCGGCCTGGGTCAGGGGCTTGCCAAGGCTGACGTGGTCCTCGAACAGCTCCTCGGCACGGTACCCCTCGCGGGGATCATGCCCGATGTCTGGATGATCCGGGTCGTGTATCGCCGTCTTCAGGCCGCAGGAGCCGCACGAGGCGTTCTTCGCGAGCGGGTCGCGCGGCTTGGCGCCGAGCGTGCTGGACTCGGGTCCGCCCATGAGCTCGTACTGGTCGAAGTTGTAAAGCTTCTCCTTCTCGCCCTCTCCGGACACGGGGCCGTAGCCGCGTTTCTTGCCCTCCTTCTTGCGCATCTCCTGCATGCGCTTCTCGTACGACCAGGCGTCCTCGTGGATGGGCGCGTGCCGCCGTCCGGGCTTGAGCTGGTAGGGGTGACCGCCGTCGTCTCGATGAATCTCGAATCGCTTGTTGAGGTATCCCCCGACCCATTCGCCGTCCTTGTTGCGGTACTCGCGGGAGAACTTGTCCGCGACGACCTGCCTCCAGATGGCCTCGCCGCAGACGACCTGGGCGTCGTCGATCTTGAGTCCGTCGAGGCAATGGTAGCGGCACACGAACGTGTTGACGACGTTACGGAGCTTGGGGCAATAGCGGTTGGATCCCTCGAATTCGTAGGCCGGGTAAGCCGAGCCGGCGCCTCCGACTCCGCCGGAGGCGGTCTTCGTCATGCCCTCGGGCAACGTGTAAAGGCTCGCGTCATGCGGGGGCAGGAAAAGGCCCTTCTTGGCCGCGTCCTTCTTGAAGAGGTCCGGGTTTGTTTCCATGATCTCGCCAATGACCTCCTGGTCGATGGGGGCGGCGAGCCCTAGTTCCTGGAACAAGGACCAAAGATCGGCGACCTTCCCGAATTGATAGAAGGCCTTCACCGCCGCCTTTGCCCTATCTGTATGTTCGGGGCCAACCATGGCCAAAACCTTTTCGTATACCCGTCGCAGGGCATTCTCTGACTCCTCGCCCTCCTGGGGTCTCCCCAGCTCGAGCAACCGGGCCTTCATGTCGTCGATGGACTGGAAAGGCTCCATGACGAGCGGGTCGACGGGCTGCGCGGTCTTGACGAGCCCCCACCTTGATGCCAGGGGGCGTCCGCCACGAGCCTTCTGCAACTCCTGGGCGAACAAGGTGCTGAAGTCGGCCTGGACGGAGTTCCCCGAGGCGTCCTGGTTGTAGGCCGCCTGGCGCGCCTTCTCGAGCGCCGCGTCGATGTTGGACGCCATCTCGGGGTTGTCCTCCCCGTACTGGGACTTGAGCTGCGCGAAGACCGTGTCGATGTTGTCCGGGAGGATGGCGTCCTTGGGGTTGTCTCCCCCGGGAGCGTTCACGCCGGCGTCGATGAGCATCTGGGATATCTCGTCGCCGGCCATGACGTTGATGCCCTGGTTGCTGGCGACCTGGTTCTTGATGTTCCCAACGACGACGGAGTCCAGCCCCTTGTTCTGGTACCCGCGCCACAGGGAGTTGAGGTAGGCGATGCGACCAAGCTGGTCGGCGGTGACCATGGGGTCGAGAATCGGCGTCTCGGGCTGGACGTCGGGATCGCCGGGCTCCGGGCTCTCTGGCCCTGGATCACCGGGAAGCGAATCCTGCGCGATCCGCCTTATTTTCCAGGTTCCTCGGGTAGCCACAAGGACACGAGCCTCTCCTGTAGGTCGGCGGTTGAGGTCGGCTTGGAAACCTTCTCCCATGACTTGTCGTCTTCCTTGGGCCGCTTGATCTCCTCTCGCCTCTCCTCCTGCGCCTTCTTGGTCCGTGACTTGGCGTCGGGGACCTTCGAGGCGAAGAGGTCCTCCATCCTTTTCTTGAGCTCCTCGGGAGGCAGCTTGCCCTCCCCGTACGTGTCGAGGATGGAGACTTGGTTGGCGGGCGCCTTGTAACGACCCATCTCGGAGTCGTGGCCGCCGGACCTTCGGATGGAACCCTCCCTGAGCGCGGCCTCCTCCGGGGGCTGGTTCTCCTCGATCGACTTGCGCTTGGCCTCTTTGGCGGCGTCCAGGCGAGCCCGGCTTCGCTTGACGGCGTCATCGTGTTCGTTGGCCTCGGAGGCGATCTGGTCGAGCTTGAACGGGTCACCACCGATGCTTGACGGCCTTCCCCTCGTCTCCTCGTTGGCTGCCGCCGACGACATGACGCGTCCGCCCTTGGTGGTCTCGTCAAAGGACATTTTGGCAGGGGTCGCGGGCTTCATGCCCTCGGCCTGCCACTCCTCGGAGAGTTTCTTCTCCTGCTTGAGGGCCGCGATCTTGGCGATCTCTCCGGCCTTGTCGGGGTCGGAGATGGACTCCCACTCCTCGGACTTGACGACGCCAAGGGCGACGGGGTCGACGCCGGCGTCAGACAGCTTGAGCTTGACGTCGTTGGTCAGGTCCTCGTTGATCTTGGCGACCTCGCGTCGACGAACCTCCTCTGAGTGCCTGCGGATGGTCTGCTCGGACGACTCCTGCTGGATGGGCGTGCCGAACAGGATGCTCGACGTCATCTCGAGCGCCTTGGACGGGTCGGCCTCGTCGGCCGTCTCGATCTGGTCCTGGACCGTCTCGATGGGCTTCTTGCCGGAGAGCGCGTCGACCCACGACAACGCCTCCTTCCGCGACTGAATCCTCATGTTTCATCTCTCCTTTGTTCAGAAACCGATCGACTTCAGGAACGATTCGGGGTACCGAGAGAGGCTCGACGCCTTGGCGTCGGCCGTCCTCATGAACTTACCCTTCGACGACGCGACGGGCATCGCCTCCGCCGGCGGAGGGGACACGGGGGCCTCGACGGCCTCGGTGGCCACCGCGCCGTTCTCCTCGGCGCGCTGCATCATCTCGGTCGGCTTGACCTTGATGGTGAAGGTATGGACGCCCTGCTTGCTGCTGGAATCGACCTCGACGTCCTTGCCCGTAGGGTCTCGGGCGATCTCATGGAGCTGCTGGAGCACCTTCTTCAGGTCGATGAAGCCGGCGTTTGGATTGACCGCTGGCTTGGCCGCCACTGGGGCGTCCTCGGCCGCGATCTTGCGTTGCTTCCTGGCGTTGAACATCTTCGTTCTCCTGTTTCAATCCTCGCGCTAGGGCGACGCTTCGTTCCCCTAAAGAAAGGCGCCACGGAACCCGCTCCGGCTCCGTGGCGCCTCCCGGCTCATCTACCATGGAGACGGAATTTTCCTGCCCCCAGGTTAGTAGTCCTTCGTCATGCTGGCGACGTACTCGTCGCCGTAGAGGTTCCTCCAGTACTCCTTGAGGAAGGCGAGCTCGTCGTCGCTGAGCTTCGCGAGCTTCTTGAAGACGCCCTTCGGGGCGGCCTTCTTCTCAGTCTTCTTGGCGGCGGCCGTCTTGACGATGGCGTCGGCCTTGCCGCTCGCGACCTGGAGCAGCTTGCAGTACGTCTTAGGCTCGTTGACGAGGCCATCGACGTTGGCCACGCACTTGTCGAACGACCCGTGCTGGCCCCACGCCGTCACGACGTCCTCGGCGGCCCACTGGCGGAAGTCGAGGGACTTGGCCATCTTCAGCGTCTTCGGCGCTGACTCGGCGCACTTCGCCTCGTTATCGGCGCACTTGGCCTCCTCCTTCTCCTTCTTTCCTTCGTCCTTCTTCTTGCCCTTGATGTTCTCGAGGAACTCTGGGGGCAGCTCCTTCTTGGCCTGCTTCTCGGCCTTGGGTTCCTCGACCTTGGCTTCCTTTACTTCCTTTTCGGAAGAGGCTCGAGCGGGGGCTTCGCCGACGCCGACCTGGGCGGGCGCGCCCTCCGAGGACCATTCGCCGACGGCTCGTCCGGCCTGCTCGGGCTTGACCTGCACGTCGGTCAAGCGAGAGATCGCATCGTCAAGGATCGCCTTGACTTCCGGGTTGACCGACTTGGCCGAGAGGATGCGAAGCTCGGAAATCGCCTTCCCCTCTTCGACGGCGACTTCGCCTGGCGCACCCTGGGCAGGGGAAACGTCGGTCGGGGCGACGGCCTGGCCAGTCGGAGGCAACTCGCTCCTGAACGCGACGATGTTCTCCTTGGTCGGGTTCTCGACCATCGCGCGCGCCAGCTTGACGATATTGTCCTCGGCCTTCTCGGCCGTCTTGACCTGCGCCTCGGAGCCAGCCGTCTTGACCTGGCCCTTGGACTTGATGTCGGCCAGGACCTCATCGAGCTTCCTGTCAGGCTTCTTCTCGGCCTTCAAGGCATCGGCGAGCTGGACCGTCTTGGTCACGATCCGCGAGTTGAAGAATTTCATCCTTACTTCCTCCCATAGAGGGTAGCTGTCCACGAGGCCACTAACGTCCTCATGATCTTGCTACGAATCCTGGCTTTCTTATTCCTTCCTAATCGTTTCAGTCCACGTCCCGTTACGGAACGGCTCCTTGGTTATGTTCGTTGCTTCCTCGTCGGTTTCCTTGGGGGCTTGAAGAACCTAGGCGTGTCGGCCTTCGGGGTTTCGCCCGGCTTCAGTACCTCCACGGATGGCTTCCTCGGGGGAGGCGCGGGTTCCGGGGGCATCGGGCCGGTGTATTCCTCCGGGACGCCGACCTCCTCTTCCGGGGGCTCCAGAACGATTGGCGCTTTCGGGGTGGCCTTCGGGATCTGGGACGGTATGGCCGGGGCGGCGGGGGCCGATAGAGTCCCCCTGATCTCCTTCCGCGTCTTCTCGACCGCCTCGGCGAACTCCGGGTTGGAAGAGAAGAAGTGGGGGCGCTTGTTGACCAGGTCGTTGAGCTTGAACTCGCGTCCTCCCGTGATCTTCATCATCAGCCTTGAAATCTCGTCGACGACGGCCTCGTGCGAATCCCCCCTGTCGGTCATCTCCCTCGCGACGTCCATCAGGTGATCGAACGGTTCGATGCCGTGCGATTGGGGGTCGACCTCGGGGAAATCCTCCACGTTCCAAACGTGCTCGAGCCAGGAGAGGACGGCTTGCTCGAAGTCCTTGACGCGAGCGTAATCGTCCCCGTAAAAGCGCTGGAGCAGCCTGGAGACGTCGCCCTTGCGCTGGTTGTAGACGTTCTCCAGGAAGCCGGCCGTCTTGACCTTGGACATCATCATGAAGAAACGGACTAACCCTGGGAATCCCGCCTTCAGGTCGTCGGGAAGCTTGTCTCGGTTGGCCCTGAGGGCGTCCAGGACGTCGTCCCTTAACTGGGTTCTTGACTTGGCCTGATGGCCCTTCTTCTCCTCGTCTCCGGTCCCGGCGAAATACGGGACGTCACCGGCGGGTGATGGGGCTTCCGGTTCCGGAGCGGGGGCGGGGGTCTCGGGCTTGGCCTCCGGCGGGGCGGTCTCGACCTTATCCCGCATCTTCTCCCCCCAGTCCGAGTCCTCGCGGTAGGGTATCTTGTCGATCTCCTTGATGGCGCGGGGACTGGCATATGGCTCCGACACGCGCTCGAGGGTATCTTGTATGGACGTCATCCTCGCGACCATCGCGGACAGGATGCCGCGACGTTTCTCCTCGTCCCCCCACCACGCCTTGGCCATCTTGACGAGGTTGAATAGCGACATGTATAGCTCGTCGATGCGCGCCTCGTTACCGGTCATCGGGTCCTTGGTCCTGTAGGAGACGTTGATCCCGCGGTTCGCGAGCTCGTCCTCCATCGACATGGCGGCGGAGACGATCGGGTTGGCGAGGACCTCGAACCTCTCCACGGCCCGATCCAGCGTCTTCGCGTCGGGGATGGCCCGCGTGAACTCTCCCAGGAGGATGGCGTTGGAGAACTGGTCGACCAGGAACCTGAGCTTGCCCAGCTTCTCCTTCGACAGTCGCTTGGCCGCGGCCTCGAACTCGCTCTCGCGGGAGAATGGCCACCGCCACGCGACGACCTGCTTCGGTTTGTTCGGCGCGACGATCAGCATTGGACTACTTTCCGGCCGGCACCCGTACGCCAGGAGTTCCCGGGCCAGCCCCAGGAAGGGCTTGTTGGGGGCTATACTTCTGGATCAGGGCTTGCAAATCGTTATTGAAGGACTCGTTGCCCGCGTTCTGGCGCATGAGATTGTTTAACGCGGCCATCGGCGACGCCTGGGCTTGGCCCGCTCTCTGCGGTTGCATGCGCTGCGGCTGCATCCCCTGGGGACCTTGTGATTGTTGGGCGAGTTCCTGGGCCGCCTGTTGAGGCGGTATTTGTTGCAGGTTTTGTTGCTGTTGCTGCTGTCCTTGTTGTGCGTCGGCCGCGCCGGCGGGAGACAATTGGGTGATCACGTTGCCGACGATCTTGTGCGCCTCGGGATCGACCTGCATGAGGTTTTGTAGGGCTTGGATGGCCTGCTGCTTGGCCTTCTGAACCTTCGCCCCTTGCGCGCCAGATTGCCATCCCTTTTGTATTCCCTCGAGCGCGCCGCCAAGGCCCCCCATGAATCCCTCGGCCCACGCGACCTTGACCCCCTTGGCCGCGAGCCTGGACAGGGTTCCCTTGAGGTCCATCTCCTCGAGGACGTCATGATTCGCGGAGACGATCATGCGAAGAGCGGGCAAGACGTCCTCTGGATCGTTGTTGGAGGAAGCGGCCTCGACGACCTTCTCCAGGTCGCCAAGGGCCGCCTCGCGGCGGATCAGCCTGTCCAACGAGTTGTTGTTGCACGAGGCGATTCTCATGACTTATTCCTCCAGTTGTTTCATGTGTTTAGGGATGTCGACGTCGCGGGGCAACGCCGACTTCCATACCTTGAGATTTTCCAGTTCCTCCTCCAGGACCGACAAGGCTCTCCCGAAAGCCTGGAACATCTTCTCTAGCTCGTCGATCTTTACGTCCCTGTCGATCTCCTCGCCTTCCTCGATCGAGAAGGCCACCTTCTTGGCGCTCGCGAGGGCCGTGGCGATGATCTCGCGGGCCATGGAACCAGACAAGAAATGATCCATGGCCTCGTAGAACGCCACGCCCGGGGGAGAACCCTCCGAAATCCTCTCTGAAGTCTTGGCCAGGATGGCGCGACCGGCCTCGACGCCCTTCGGGCCGAACTTCTTGGCGATGTACTCCCCGTATGAAACGCCCTGCGCCTTGGCCTCCGCCTCCATCTTCTTGTGGAACTCGGTCATGTTTCCTGACATGATGGCGCCGCTTCCGCCGCCTCCCTGCGACCCGGTCTCGACGCCGGGTTCAGGCTTGGATTCCGAGTCGACCTCCTCGAGGACTTCCTTGACGTTGGTCCATACCCAGTTCTGCCCGAAGTCGATGGCGACGGAGCTGGGGATCGCGCCCTGGTGGCTGCTCCACTTGTCCTCGCCCTTCAACGTGTCGACGTACCATTGCCCCGGCGTACCGGTTATGGCGAGTATCTCCTTGCCGCTCTCGTCCTCCAGAATCTCCACGTCGTACTCGTTGGTCTCCCCGTGCTTGTTCCTGGTGACGGCTTTAGTGGACAACTTGCGTTTTGTCGTGGGAGCCTTCCACTCCTTGGCCGCGTACTTGGAGAGCATCTCGGCGTCCTTGCCGAACAACGCGTCCTGGTACTCCTCGAGGACGTCAAGCCAGCACTCCTGCGCCGAGTTGAAGAACTCGGGCGTCTCCTCGGGCGACATCGGGACCTGCTGCGAGAGCCCCTTCTTCTCGCGCTTGATCCGCCACGCGCGCTCGAAGGCGCGCTGGTTGAGGATGAAGTAGTTCTGGGGACCCTCGTACTGGGCCGTCCTGACGAGCGTGGCCTTGGGCAGCAACCCGGCGATCACGTCCGCCTGGTCGTAGTACCCGAGCTCGTCGGCCACGTCGGCCACGTCGAGCATCGCCTGGATCACGCGGTCCCACTGGTTTTCTTTCTCAGCCATCTCTGCCTCCCTACGTCGTCAGCTCGGCGCCCGGCGCGATCTGTTCGACCGCGAACTGGCGCCAGTCGTCCCTGAGGCGGCACCACGCGACGAGGATGTCCCGGTTGGTTCCGGCCCAGTAAACGAAGGATGGATCGACCACCCTAATGGTTGTACTGCCGCCGGGGTTGTCTTCCCTTGGCAGCGTCGTGTACGTTATCTTCAGGCCGATCCCCCGCGTTATCGCCGCGTATATCTTCTGGCCGTTGCTGACGGTCGGGTCGGCGTTCATCTCGTCGATGTCCGTCGTCGGCTCCGGTATCTCCTCGGCGATCATCGCCGGGTCCATCGGCTCGACGTCGGGACCCGGCTCGACCTTGAACGCGGGCTCCTCCGGCGGGGGGGCCGATTCCGGCGGCGTCGGCTCGCCCGGGTTCTCCGACCACGGCTCGGCCCCCTCGGGGACCTCCTCGAATCGGGAGAACGGATCGGCGGGCTGCGCCGTCCTGAGGGTATTGCTAACTATCGTCATCATCTCCAATGATCGCCCATTCGCCTTCGACGGAGAGGGTCGATCCCTCGACCCCTCGCAGCGTCCCGGCGGGAACCTCCAGGGCCATGACGCACGGCCTCCCGCTGGAGACGGACCGTAGGGACATCGGGATCATCGTCTCGGTCTTCACGATCCTGCCGCCGGAGTCCGCGAATGCGATGTCCAGCGGGACGTAGGTATTCTTCATCCAGAAACTAAGGACGCGCGGGTGCTTGAACTTGAAAAGCATGCCCGTGTCGGGTTCCATGTCGCGGACGAACATGAGCCCCTTCCCGTGTTCCTCGGGGGTCTCCGCCACGCTGATCAGACGAATCTTCCTTGGCAAGGTCGTCGAACCTCCCATGTTATGGTTTTCTGAACGGCCCCCTCTCTCTCCTTGTATCATCGCGGCAGGAGGTAACCGATGAACGTCGACGAAGCCATCGAGCTGATCAAGAAGGAGCGCCAGCGTCAGGTATCGTACGAGGGCTGGTCGCCGGAGCACGACGACCTGCACGACAAGGGCGAGCTGGCCATGGCCGCCGCGTGCTACGCGGCCCCGGAGCAAGTCTACACGGTCAAGGTCAGGAACGACTTCTACGGGTTTCACGACGCGTGGCCGTGGGACAAGGGTTGGGACAAGCGGGACAAGCACGACAGGCAGAAGCAGCTCGTCATCGCCGGGGCGCTCGTCATCGCCGAGCTGGAGAGGCTCTCCAGGATAAAGGACTGACGAATGGAGATCACGATATTCAACGGACGCGTCAAGGCGATCGACTTCCTCCAGAGGTGGGCCAAGACGCGCGGATCGGTGGAGAATGTCATAAGGATGTCCGGGGGGATAGTCGTCGAGATCGAGGATGACGAGGGAGAGGACCTCATCGACGAGCTTGATCGCCTGGGCATGAACTACGAGGAGGAGGCATGAAGCGGGCTCATCTCTTGCTGGAATTGGGTCGCAAGGTTCCCCTCGAGACGAGGAAGGACGTGATCGCATTCAGGTCGTCCCTTTACGTTCGTGACAGCGTTCTTGACGTCGCCCTCCTCCATGGGATGCTCGACATCCTGACCGTAAGGGACTGGATCAATATCCAGATTCGTGATATTCGGCGCGCGCGCGACGACCAAAGCAAGATGTCCTGTGCCAAGGAACGGGACCATAACATGTCGCACGGACCGGCGTTCATGTAGGAGAAATGGTGATGGATAAATGTGATCGTTGCGGGAGTGAACGAATCCTGGACGGATACTCCAAGGCTTGCGACGGTAATTTCTTCGAGTATAAGGGAAAGTCTTATCACGGGTACGCGCCGGGGGTCGATAACATATCGGACGGCGATGGGATCGGGATCAAGGTTTGCCTAGATTGCGGGAAGGTCCAGGGCAAGTTCCCGGTAGAGGACCCGGACACGAGCTACTGGGACAAGGACGAGCCCTGGATCGAGTCCCCGGCGATCGCGCCGTTGGATGACGACGAGGCGCTCGAGGAGCTTCAAGAGTTGGCGTCGCTCGTCGACGGGGAACTGCCCGAGACTTCTCCTGAAGTGGCGCGGGAAGCGGCCTGTAGGACGAGTTCGGTTCCCGTGGATTTCATGGCCAAGAAGATAGTGAAGAGGGGGAAACGGCCTACGTAGCCATCTCCCGTCGGGTTCCAGCGGCCTCGGGGGCTTGTCCGCCGAACAATCGCGTGAACTTCTGCTGCATGATGTTCTTGACGTTGACCGCGATGTCCTTCTCGATCTGGTCGATGTACTTGTCCCAGTTGTTGAGCTCGTAGGCGCCGCTTCGACCGCCTCTTCCCGATGACCTGAGCCACGCGGCTAGTTGGCGCCTGTATTCCGACAACTTCGGGTTCAGCTTGTCCATGATGAAGAAGGTGATCCGGCTCGCCATGTTGTCCACGAATTCGATGCCCCTGGCCTTCATGACGAGGTCGGTCATGGCGTCGACGAGCTTCATGCCGTCGTAGTTGTCCAGTATGTCGTCAACGACCTCCTTGGGGATGATCTCGGACGCGCCGCCTCCGACGTCGGTCACGCGCCTGTTGATGGCGGCGACGAGCCTCTTGAACTCGTTCTCGAACGTCTGGTCCTCGGCCCCCTTGGGCATCGCCAGGGGGGATATCGAGGCGTGCTCCTTGTTCCTCGCGTATTGGACGACGTTCTGCCATCCTACGGGGCCGGAGCACTGTTTCACCGTCTGGTCCAGCCTGTCGTAGAATCGCTGGAATTGGTTCTTGTCGATGACCTCTCCGGCCTCCGGGATGGGCGGTGGCGGCATGATCGGGACGACGGTCCCGATGACGTTTCGGAACTCCTCGAGCGCGGGCATCAACGTGGAGACGGCCCTCGCGATCGCGGCGCCCTGCACGCCGGTCGCCGCGTCCGTCATCGAGTTCCATATCTGGACGAGGTAACGCTGCGCGATCTGCTTCTCTCGCTCGACCTTCTTCCAAAGCTCCCTTTCGGGTCCCGTCGTGGCTCCCATCTGGGAGCCCCAGTCGCCCATGCGCCCCCTCGCCTTGGCCCACCAGTCGCGGAAGGGGGACGAGATGATGTCCCAGACGCCGGCCTCCTTCTTCATGGCCTCGCGCGTGTTCCTGAGGTTGAAAGCTCGCTCCTCCTTGGATCCCTTCTTCTGGAGGAAGGACTGGCGCGGCCGCTTCTTGGCGGCCGCCTTGATCTTGCTGTAGGGGGGAGGCTCCGAGGACTTCTCCAGGACGCTCGGCTCGTTGGTCACCATCTCGACGATGACCTTCTTCCCTCGCGGGGTTAGCTCTAGCTCCATGGCCCCGGAAAGGTAACCCTTTGCCTTCAAAGAGTTTATCTCTGATCGGCCCGGAACGAACCTGCGATCCCCCAGCTTGGACGTCTTCCAGAGGTCGTATAGGACGCGCGCCTCCTCGTCCGTCAGGAAAGGGCTCCTTCCCGTCGGCCTCTTGATGAGGAAGTCGAACATGCCGCCCTCGCGTTCCTCCCGTACCCTCTTAATCGGCATGTCTCCTCCTGACGGCCGCCGCGACCTTGACGGCCTCTCCCGCGACGTCCTTCTCGGGCAACCCGATCTCCTCGGACATGCGTCGCACGTTCTCCGGGTCCGACAGGAACGACTCGATCTCCTGCTTCACGCCTAGCACGAAGGGGGCCAACGAGGTGCGCCTGCTTATCTCGTACCTCTTCGGAAACTTGCGCTTGGACGCCTCCATGACGTTCTCGATCCGCTCGGGTGTTAGTTCGGGCCCCTTGCAGAGCATCCTCGCGACGAAGCCCCTGGCGGCGTCGCCGCCGAACAACTCGTCGACCATGTACTCGATGACGAGCCCGTTCCTCCTGTCGACGTTGGCCAGGACGATCATGACACCTTCTCCATCATGAGCCCTCGTAGGGCGAACCGGACGATGCGCAGGTGCGACATGAGCGCGGACCTCCATGATCCGCCCCTCAGATTGAATCCCTTGCTCCTGAGGTCGCGCTCGATCCTGGCGAACGTGTCGTCGTTGGCGAGGGCGCCTATCATCCTGCCGACCACCTCTCGGACCGCGTCGTTGAACTTCTTCAGCGCGTGCCCCCTGGACTCTCCGCGCCCCTGGAACTTGGACCGGAGCCGCTCGAACAGGGCGTTCATCGTGGCCACGTTCTCCAGCGCGTTCTTTTCGCCGAGCTCCTTGTTGACCATGTGCTCCGGCTTGTACAATCCGCCCGAGCCGCCACGCTCGAGGGGCATCCCGGCGATGGTCTTGGCGATCTCCCTCTCGACGCTCTTCGGCGTCGTGACGTGATCGGCGATGATCGAGAGCGCCGCCTGGCGTCGCTTCGTCTCCCTCTCGATGGCCTCCGGCGTGGCGCCGATCGAGAACGAAGGCCTGATGGACTCCCACTTGCGACCGGCCTCGCCTAGGATCTTCATCGCCTCCGGCTTCCTCTTGAAGTAGAGGTCGATCAGCGGCCCGTAGGCTCGGGAGATGTCGTGCTCTAGCATGATGTTGTGCAGCTCGTCGTCCGAGACGTGGTGATCGAGCGTCGCCTTGACCCTCCGCTCGAGGTCCTTCCCCATCATGAATTCACGGGCGACCTGCCGCCCCCAGACGGCGGAGAGTATGCCCGCCTCGGTGGTCTTGTTCTTGTCCTCGCGTGACTTCTTCTTGGGACTTCTCCGCGTGTCCGGTCCGTAGGCTTGCGGCTTGTACTTCCTCCGGAACATGGTCATCGGGTTGACGATCTTCTTGTCCTCGGCGAGGCCGGCGAGCTCGCCGGTCTCCTTCTTGACGTCCTCCTCGGATACCTGGATTTTCCTTCCTTCCTGGTCCTCCGCGTTCATGGACTTGGTCTTTCCTGCTGACTCGATGGCTTCCTGGACCTTCTTCTCGCTGACCTGGCGCCTGATCGGGTCCGTGATCTCGTCGGACATGTAATACTTGCTTCCCTTCCTCTTGTAGGGATGCGAGATTATGACGTCGGCGTCGGCCATCCCAAGGTTGATGGCCTCCTTGGGATATCGCCCGACGAAGTCGTCGAACGCCTTCTTCATCGCGGCGATGTCCTGACGCGATGAGGCTTGGGAAAGGCTCATGGGGGGCAATCCCTCGACGCGGGACGAGATCTTGCCGTACATCTCGTTCCACCAGTCTAGGACGTCCGGATTCAATGCCTTGTTCGGGTCGATGCCGAACTCGCCGTCCTGACGATATTTCTTCAGCGTGGCCGGAGTCCTCGTGATCAGACCGAGCGCCTCCGCCAGGTCGGGGTGGTATTGCGCCGTGAAGTCGAAGACCTCGGACATGATGCGGATGGCGGCGGTATCGCCCTTGAAACGGCCATCTGGCATCTTCTTGAGGTTGATCTTGATGGGGTCCGCCTCCTCCATGTAGTCGGGAAGCACCTTGCCCGACTTCTGGATGCGCTCGTACATCTTCTCCCACCACTCCGCGCCCTTCCTGACGCGCTCCTCGATAGCCTCTGGGGAATAGGGCTTGCTCGGGTCGCCCCAGGCGTCGTGCTTGTACTGCTCGAGTACTTGCCTGGGCCACGACCAGCCTCGCTCGGCCCCCTCGTTGCGAACCTCTTCTGTGACCGTGGTCCTCGGGTTCTTGATGTACTTCATGAAGCGATAGAACGGATTGGGGGGTTCCATGAACCGGCGCCAGTTGGCGATGATGTAGGCCGTCAGGCTGTTCTTCGCCCCGGGGTTTTCGTGGGCGCTCTCGGCGAACGCCATGATCATGTCGTACAGGGCGTCGTCGGCCTCTGGTATCTCCTGCAACTGCTCCGAGGGAACTCCTTTCGACTGCTTGAGCGAGATTAGCGACCTGTGCCTGTCCCTGACGTAGTCCTCGGCGGTCTGGGGCTCCCTAGGCTTCTCGCCTGGCCGCTGTTGGAATTCCATCTTGGAGTTGACGATCTTGTCTATGAGGGACCTCGCCTGTTCCTGCGCCTGCTCGAACTCGGGGTCGTCCCAGAGGGCGTACACCGCCTCGTCGCCGCCCGCCCTCATCGCCTCTTCCTTCTTCTCGTTCATCGGGCCGAGAAGCTGAGACAAGTGGAGCCCCATCGCGTCCATCTCCGACGTGATCTCCGTCGGGGTCGCGATCGGCTCGTCGGTCAGGGACTCCTCCTCCTCCTCCTCGTCCTCGTCCATCGACTGTCCGATTCCTGGATCATTCCTCTCCCATCCCCACTCTTGAGATGGCGTCCCCAAGGGAACCGGCTTGGTCGGGGACTTGATGATGACCTTCGGCTTGTTCTCGACGAGGGGCAGCTCGGGCTCGTCCCTCATGACGCCTTCCTCGTCGGCCGGCTCCGGGATTTCCGGTTCCTCTTCGGCCGGCTCCGGGATTTCCGGCTCCGGCTCGGCCGGCTCCGGGATCTCTGGTTCTGGCTCGACGAGGGCCTGCGGCCGCGGGGCCAATAACGGTCCGGTATATTCCTCCGGGACGCCGGGTTCCTCCTCCTCGAAGGGCGTTGGCGTCGCCGGGACTTGCGGCCTGCGAACCGGTCGCAAGGGCTTGAACTCTTCCGCTGCCTTCTTGACGATGATCATGTATATGACCCGCTACCTGTTTAGGTTGAGTACGTTGCGCATCGGGTACGACCCTTCGTTGAAGCGATTCTCCCAGGCGTACGCCAGGTTCCTAGGCTCTATCCACTTGAAGTAGAACCCGTGCAAGTCGTACTGTGGGTTGTACCTGGGCAACTTGCTGATCGCCTTCTCCCGATCCTTCAGCCAGTCGTCGCCCTCCTGCCACTGGAAGACCCTCTCGAACATCGGGATGTCCAGGTGAGCCCACGGTCCGGCGACTCCGGACGGGTACAGGCCGTACGCCGTCGTCACGTTGGCGCCCAGCAGCTCGAAGGCGAGGAAGAACCTGTGCCTGGCGCGACGCGAGAGCCTGCGCGCGCGCTTCATGGCGACGTCCTCCTTTCCCCGATGGGATTCCTCGATCTCCCTCCTGATGGCGGACAGGACCTTCTTCCTGAGGTCGAGCAAAGCCTCCTCGGGGGGGAGCCTCTTGAAGTGGCCGTCCTCCAGTATGGCCAGCCTGCCGTCAGGCTGGAGCCACATCCCCTCGTGGGCCATCTCCCTCTCGACGATGGCCCTGAGCGTGACGGGGTCGTCGCCGCGGGCGTCGATGGCCATGTCCGAATCCAGGGGGTCGATGCCGTTGATCGTGGGGCGGTCATCGCGGAGGGTCACCCGGACGCTGACGCTGTTCGCGCCGTCATGGTCGTCAAGGGATGACTGGAAAGCGGTGCATGCCGACTCGACGGCCTCGCGGACGTCACCCAGCGCCTCGGCCTTCCACCCGTCTTCGCCACGATTGGCGATCACCTTGAACCCCTGCTCGTCGGGCTTCCCGACCTCGACGACGCCGCCAAGCAGCTCGTCAAGGGGCTCCGAGGCGAGCCTGATGGACTCCGAGGAGTTGACGTTCCGGCATCCCAGCGACTCCAGCTCGGACACGGCGCAGGCCGCGTCGCGCAATGGCATCTGCTGCCTGAACCATATCGTCTTGGGGATGCCGACCGTCATGCATGTCTTGACGCCGTCTGGGCCCATCGACAGGCAACCGGCCCTCCCGGAAGCGACGTCGACGTCCTCCCAGCGCCCGATGAACGTCCGGCACCCCTTCTTGTCCAGTTCCCTCGCGACGCCCCAGTAGTCCGGCCACGCCGAGGTGTCGTCGACGATGAGGAGGCTCGCCTCCGTGACCGGAGCGTCGTCACCTGTGACCACGCGCCTGGCCTTTCCTCCGAGCGCGTCGATGACGAGCGACAGGAACCCGTCGGCCATCCTCACGTCGGAGCAGGTCAGGACGGTGTCGCTGCGGACGGAAGGGGATTCAACCTTCTCGACGCCCTTCCCCTTGTAAGCCTCCTCGGGCAGGCCGTCGCAAACGTAATGATCCTTCAGGATGCCGCAGGACGCCATGATCAGGCACCCTGGGCCGATGCCGCCCACGACGAGGTCGTCCTTGTTGGCCCTCGAGACGATCTTCGCGCAGGCTTCTGCGTCTCCGCCGTCGTCAAGGACGACGACGCCGCTGACGCCGCCGAGGCTCGTCTCCTCGTCAAGCCTCAGGTCGGGCTTGATCCTGGTCTCGGCTTCAGGGGAGCAGCAGATGAGACCGTCATGACCGTTGTCCTTCAGGCCGCTGACGACGACGTAGGCGGCCTCTCGGGATTCGTCTGAGGAAGAGATGACGAGTACGGTCATGCTCTCGCGAGGCATGCGTCATTTCCTTTCCGGCGCGATGATGGTCATCGCTTTCCTGGTCGTCGTCGGCTTTCCAACGGACGACCGAGCGACGATGTATTCCTCCCCGGAGTCGGCCTTGATGACGACGTGGTCACCGAGTATCTGCTTGACCTTCCCCGTCCTGTCACGGGAACCGTCGTTCCATCGGACGGGTCGATTGACGAATAGCCTCATTCTTCCTCCCGTTCGAGATCGTAGTCGCCGATCAATCCCCCGAGTCCCAACGTGGCGATCCTCCAGGAGACGTCCTCGTGCTCGTTGTCTCCGCCCTTGAAGCGTCCCCTCAGGATGGGGCTGCCGCCGCGGCGACGGATGACGAAGAATTCGCCTCCGTGATCGACGTCGTACTCCCTCGCGTCCTCGGCCGCCCTCGACCCGCAGGCCATGAGCCACGAGGTCAGTCCGAGGCGCGGCAGGATCGGTATCCTGTCCCCCGACGATGGCAAGCTCGCCGTGACGAGGGCGTTCATGGGTTCCGTCAGGATGAACGCCCTTTCGCCGCCAGGACATCGCGTCGCGGGTTCCATCTCGTAACCGCGCGTCGTTCGCCCGGCCCTGCCCGGGATGACAAGGCCGCTGGCGGGGAAGTACGCGCAGAGGATGTCCCCTTCGGCGAAGTCCATCCTGGCGAGCGGCATGCCTTCGCCTTCGGCGTCGAGGAGCGCCAAGTCGGCGTATTCATTTCGCGCCCGACATGGGCCCTCGGCGCCGAGGCGTAGTGCCTCTCCTCCGACCAGTCCGAGGGACCCGTCGTCCCTCGCTCGCGGGAGCACGAATTCCCTAGCGGCCGTCCTGGTCGCGTAACGCCATCCGTTAAGGTCGGCACGTCTGAGATGCACTAGAAGCCCTCCGAGTCCTCGGACGATTCCTTGGTCGTCGCCTTCTTCTTCCCGATCTGCGCGCCCTCGAAGACGTCCATGAACCCGAAGCTCTTGGATTTCCTGGGCATACCAGTGACGGGATCCTCCTCGACCGCATCGACGGGGAGCGGCTCGTCCTTCTTCTTCGGCTCGGCCGACGGGTCGACGACCTTCGTCTCCGAATAGAGGTCGTCGCCGCCATCCTCGACGCCGGAAGACGATATCGCCTTGGGCTTGAAGTCGGACTTCTTGGCGTCCTTCTTGGCCTTGGACTTCGCCTTCTTCTTGGCCTTGGTCTTCTTGGACCTCGACTTGGCTATCTTCTTGTCCGCCTCTGACAACTCGACCTCCGGGAGGGGCTCCTTGACGAGCCCGGCGAGTTCGTCCTTGGCATCGTCTGCGTCGAACTCGTCGATCTTGACGGCTTGCCTAGATGCCTTCGGGGCTTGGGGGGTATTTTTCCCGTCGGCCCGCTCGATCATGCCCCACGCGATCGCGTTCTGTATCTCGCGCTCGGTGGATATCTTGGACTCGGGGATGTGTATGAACTGCCCCGGGTCGGCGTAGTCCTTGATGCACTCGAAGCATATCTTCGAGTCGTGGACGTTCCTGTACTTGATCTTCTTCTCCTCGGGGGTGTCGTCGGTATCCTTGGGCTTCGGGGGCGGTTTCCCGACGACCTCGATCATGCCGAGCTTCATCGCGCCCTGGACTTCCGGGTTCCAATAGAACACGTCCTCGATCTCGACCTTGCTGTCCTTGTGTAAGGTCGCCTTCGCGCAATCCAACGTCAGCTTGCTGTCATCCTCGATCAGGCTCTTAACGATCATCTCAAGTCTCCTTTCACTTCGTCTTGATCGTTATCACCGCTCCTGGAAGGAGCGCTTGCACTCTCGTCGCCGCGGGCAGTCCCTCGACCTCCACGACGATCTGGTTCCCCTCGATCCTCGGCTTGAGTCCCCCTTTCTCCAGCCGCTCGACCTGTCTCTCGGGATCCTCGCCGTCCCTCGCGAAGTACGTCACGACGCACCTCTCCAGGCCGGCCTCCAACTTGTCATTGATCAGGTTGTTCTTGTTCTCCGGGTCGAAGTCCTCCGGCTTCCCGCGCGTGCTCTTCGGCTTGTCCGAGTCGTCGTTGATGTGGTGATCCCCCGAGCCGGGCATGTTGGTTCGCCAGCGGCCGCCGTAGTTCGGCGACCAGTTCATGGGCGTCGGTGACGAGAACGAGGATGGGGCCGTGGACGGCCCCACCTCGACCCACAGGTCGCCTCGTCCGTGGACGGCCTCCCGTATGCGCCGGAGGTTGAACATTCAAGCCTTTCCCCTGCGCCTGAGTTCCATGCCCGCGTAGCTTATCTCGTCCTGGTAGTATCCGTTGTTCGGGTTGTCGGGGTTGGCCTCGATGGCTTCCCGCGCGTCCTTGATGATGAACTTGAGTTCCTCGTCGGACTTGGCTTTGAGCTTCCTCTGGTACTCGGCATGGTCCATCTTCTTCTCGCCGACCATGGCGCTCCTAGAGAGGTGCCGTCGCTCGCGAACCTTCTCGCCGAGTGGAACCCCTATGGGGCCCTTCCCCTTGCCACGGCCCTTGCCACGGCCCTTGCCACGGGAGCGAATCTTGGCGCCAGGGCAGGCCAGTTCGGCCTTTTTCTCCTTGAGCTCGTCGATCTTCTCCCGTTGCTCGTCAGACAAGACGGCGTTCTTGGACATGATCTCTCGAAGCTCGTCGTCGATCTCGCGGATGGAGGCAAACCTGTCGGACCAGCCGCCACGCTTGCTCGCCCTGTACTCGAGGTACGGCTCGTAAGGCTTGATGGACGCGAGTCGCTTTTCCTTCAGGTTGAACGCGACCTTCTGCTCGATGGTCGTCTTGGGGAGCGAGAGCTGCTTCCCGACGTCCTCGTCGAGTATGCGTTTCGGGCCGCTCTTGTTGGCGACGTTCCATCGCTCGCGCTTCTCGTCCTCGCTGGACTTTCCGAGTTCCTCGGGGAGCGCGTTGATCTGGCGCTTGTCGCCGGTCCGAGCCCAAGCCTCCTCGTTCCTGTGCGGATAAGGAGTCGTCTTCGCCTGGTTCAGGCGCGCCTCCATGATGCCTTGAGCGCCCGCGTTGGGGCTGTCCATCTTCTGGTCGCGCAGGTTCTTCTCGATCGGCTGATGGACCTGCGCGTCGTTGTCCTTCCGATCATCCGCGACGGCGTCCTCGAGCGTGGTGGCCGGCGGCTCCTCGCCAAGCTCGGAGCGGTCTTCCTCCAGCCTGCTGTCGACGTGCTCGTCGGCCGCGATGATCGTCCTCTTGACGGAGGCGGCCGAAGCCTCCGGGGTAACCTCGTGAAACGTTCCCATTTCTTCTCCCTCGACGATTAACGGCAACTGCCTGACGGAGGTCATGGCCTCCAGGCCGGGCTCGTCCATCCTGATGATCTCGTATCTCCACGGGATATTGTCCTCGGAGCGCTCCACCAGGTCGCCGGCCTCGTCCTTGCCGAGCGCGTCCTTGATGGCGAACCAGGAACCAGGTCCGATCCCTACGCGACCGTCCATGTGCTTGTACAAGAACATGATGCCCCCTTACTCCCTGCCCTCAGCGTCTCGTTTCCTCTCCGGCCAGGGTGTCTTTATGCCATTCTCCTTCTACATCTTCTCCTCGCCGACGCCGAAGTCCTCCAAGGAGGCGGCCGTCTCCGCGTCACACGCGTAGGCCACTCCGTCTCGGACGTAAACGCCGTCCTTGCCGACGAGCGTGGCGCCGGAACGCGTCGCGACCTTTCTCGTCCTGGGGACTCGCTTTATGGTCCCGGAGTCGTCGTCTATCCTGACCCCGATGGTGGAAAGTATCTTGTCCGCCGCGTCCCCTTGCCCGGACGCCCGAAGAGCGTCGGCCATGAACGAGACCGCGTACCACATGTCCTTGGCGAACCCGCGCCTGGCCCTCCTGGCGCACGCCCTGAGGAGGATCAGCATGGCCTGGTGATCGCCCATGGCGTTGAGCGACTTGGCGAGCGGGAGCGGGTCCTCCGGGGCAGACAGAATCTCGGACGCCTCCGGGATCGGATCCCCGTCGGGGCCGATCCTGTTCGCCCTCATGTACCAAGCGGCGGCCCTGCGTCCCGCGAACTCCATGACGTCGGATGGCGTCGCCCCCGTGATAAAGTAGGCTAGCTTCATGGCCTTCTCGTCGCCGGTCTTGGCGCACGCCGACGCGAGGAGCGTCCCGTGCCAAGACTTGTCGTCCTGAAAACCCGGAATCTTCTCCATCGCCTTGATGGCCTCGCCAACGCCGTCCTCCACGAAGATAGTCAGGATGGCGAAGTCCCTGGCCATGGGGAACGAGTCCAGCGCCTTCGGGACGATGGTCCCCAGCGGGTTCTTCCAGATGGACTCGATGATCTTCCTGGAGATGATCTTCTCCGGGCATTCGAACATGCCGTCACCGGGCATCACGAGCGACTCGATGAACGACGCCCCCTTCTCGGGGTCGATGGCCTCCAGGAACTCGGGGACGAACGCGTCGCCCTGACGCGACATCTCCGGGACGGCGTCGATGATGTTGCGGCGCCCCTGGTTGCCGACGAGGGACGCGATGAGGCTGCGGTCCTCCTCGGATTCCGAGTAGGACGACATGAGCTCGGCGTCGTCGGCCCGGAAGAGCCTGACGAACGACGAGAGCCGCTCGACGGCGGGGCTGGCCCCGCAAGCGGAGGCGATGGACTTCAAGTCGGCCTCGGATAACTCGTACCTCTCGTATATCGCGGGAAGCCTGCAAATGATCTCCACGAGCCTTCTCGTGGCGGACTCGCGGGTCTCGTCGTCCGTGTCCGGGGACGAGATGGTCATCACCAGGGACGGGACGTCGATCGAGTCATCCACGTCATCGGCCGAGAGCGACGACGGAGACGACGACGCGTCGCCGAACGGCAATTCCATGCCCTGCGAAGCCTTCTTTCCCTGCGGGGTGAACAACGGCATCGGGGCCGGAACCTCCTCGATCTCGACGCCGTCCATCAGCATCGCGTCGCGGAGCCTGGAGACGACGGGCGTGATCGCCCTTCCCATCTCCTCGCGGAGCGCCTGGCACTCGTCGGGTTCCGGCTCGAGACCGAGCCTCAAAAGGAAGGCGAACCTCTCCCCTTTCAGCTCGACGGATAACGGGAGCATGTCGAGTTTCTTCTTCCTCAGGTAACGCGTAACGATCGACCTGGCGAGCGGCCTGGCGTCGGCGAGATCGAGGGACGAAAGGTATCGAACGGCCGCCGAGCGCATGGCGTCAGGGAGGGATTCCTGTATCTTGAGCGCCTCTATGGCGGACGGCCCGAAACGGTCCACGGAGGCGTCGTCCTTGACCTTCATGAAGAAGGCGTTCCCCTCGTCGTCGAGGAGCGGAAGCTTGCCTGACAGCAGGTCTCCAGCCAAGGTGCCCATCAGCCGATAGCGTCCGTCGTTGCGCTTGAGGAACATGACGGGCCTCGAGGCCATCGCCGGCATGCCGCCCTCCCCGCCAGGCTTCTGCTTGGGGATGGGTGCCGGCGGGACGTACTTGGCCTTCGGCGACGGGTTTTCCGCCTCGTGCTCCATTTGCCTGGCGATGACCTTGGCCTTCTTGACGACGTCCCTGTAGTATCCCTTGTCGTGTTCCTTGACCCACGTCCAGTACTCGTCATCCATGATGGAGGCGGGATCCTGGTCCGTCTGGGCGCATAGCAGGGCGATGTTCCCGGCATCGTCCTCGACGCTGGCCTTCCTGTTCTTGAGCTTCTCCTTGTGGACGACCTTGAGGAGCTTCTCCTTCTCGGTCTCCCCTGGCTTGATGCCGCGTCGCCGCGCCAAGTTGAACATGGTTACCTCCTGCCGGCCCACGGGCCGACCGGCGTGTAGGCGATGGCCGACCTTGGTAGGGCCGCCCTGACCTTCGAGTACATGGCCTGGAAGGCCGCGCCGGCGAGCGCGTCGACGCAGTCGTCCGACGCGTACATTTCCGATCTCGGGTTGATCATGGGCTTGATGAGGTTCTTGCCCTTGATCTTGTACAGGAGTTCCCTCATCTCCCCGACAAGCTGGTCGTCCATCGGGAGGACTATGTCTCCCTGGTGGACGAGGTTCCGGAGCTCGCCGTATATCTCCGAAGTGTACCTAGGGAGGAACGGCGTCTCGATCGCCCTTAACCCTAGAACCCTGAGTCGCTGGATCGTCTGGGCGGACTGGAACGCGTCGAACGAAATCTGGACGATGCGAAACTTCTTCGCGAGCTCGATGATGTACTTCTCGACGCGAGTAATGTCGACGGGACCCTCCCCCGATGGCTTCCACGACTTGATAAGGTCGACGATCACCCTCGTCCTGTGTTCGGAGCGATCATTCCTCACGTGTATGGCGTGTACCATGGCGAGCGCGTAGTTGTGCGACGTCGTAGCCGGGTCGAGATGGACGTAATAGGCGTATCGCGGGTCTCCGAGGATCGGCTCCTTGTAGTTCGTGTTCACGCAAGCCTGGAGACGCTCGCGGTCGAACATCTGCATGCCCATCTCGCCGGTAAACCGGGCGGCGTACGAGTTCAGGAAAGCGAGCGGGTCCTTCGGCCTCTCCTCGCGCTCCAACTTCTCCCTCGTAAAGTTCTCGCCGGGGTTCATGACCCACGTCGGGAGTTGCAACGAGAGGATGTTGTCGTGTGGGTAGACTATCGCGCCGCCTTCCTTCTCCTCGCGTTGCTGGGACATCTCGAACAGAGCCCAGAAGATCCCGGCCTTTTCCCTAGGGTCGCTGAGCAACACGAGCTTGCCGTCGTTGCCGAACTGCTGCGTCGAAGGAGCGAGCGCCGAGTAAACCTCGTCGCCCGAGGATCGACCGGACGTGTTTATGAAGTGCGCGAACTCGTCGAAGAGGATCGCGATCGTGGCCTTGCCTCGGATCGACCTCGAGTTGCTATGGCCGGATATCAGGACGACCGAGCCTTCGAGCTCGATGTTGATCCCCTCGGCCCTGCGCCGCGCGATTTCCTCGCGGTCCGCGTCCGTGAGGAGGTAGAGCTCGCTCTTCTTGCTGGACGGGCTGATCTTGTCGGCGAAGTAAGGGCTGTTCGTGATCCTTGACAAGATCTCCAGGAACAGCGGGTCGTAAGCCTGGTCAGACGACACGGCGACGTTGACGATCGCGATGGGCTTGTTGGCTGGCATCTTGTAGAACTTTTGCGGGTTTCCGAGCTCGAGGAGCTTGTAAGCCTCGTACGCCGCGATGACGCTGACCATGAAGGTCTTCGACGAGCGACGTCCCATGACAAGCTGCAAGGTCCGGATCGGGCTCCTGCGGTAGTACTTCTCGATGACCTGCTGGAAACCGCCTCGGGCCGGCTCGTAATCGAGGTCCTCCTCCTTGCATATCCGCCGCAGCTCGTCGAGTTCCTCCTCGTCCAGCTCGATGTGCTCGTTGCCCCTCGTTCCCCGATAGAACATCTTCAGCACGATTTGCTGCATCTTCCACAACTCGATCGGCGGGTTCTGTCCACCGAAGTTGAGGTAAGCGGGGTCGTTGCAAAAGGTTATGATGTCGACGATCTTGCGGCCTCCGGAACGGCCCTCCTGCAAGACGTCGTCGATCATCGAGATGAGAGGATCGCGCTTCTTTTTGGGCATAATACCCCCTTTTCAATATAGTTCCGTGGAAAAGGAGCGCGAACCTGCGATCAGGGTTTCCAGAGCTTCGACCGGTAGGCGTAGGCCGCCCGGCGCGACCAGCACAACGGCTGGTACTGGTGTCGGTAGACGTGGGATATACCATCCGGCGTCTGGTTCGTTTGATAACCGCTGAACCGGTAGGGTCGCTGCGTCGGGATGTCCTTCTCGTCCACGACGGGCTCCGTCTCCTCCTCCGGTATGGGCAACCCGGTATTGACTCGCGGCGATCCGATGGTCATGGCCACCTCCACCGTCATATTCTGTCGCGGGCGCGCTCATTCCTTAGGCTTGTTCATGCTGAAGAGGCAATGGCGAAGCGAATCGTTCCAGGGCTTCATGTTGCCGCCGGTCGTCTTCGCGTACTTCGAGGAGGAAAGGATTACCGTCCGAGGAGTCGGCGACTTGAACCACGAGTTAAGGATGTCGGGCGTCTGCGCCACCTTGGCCCTCAATCCGGCCATCGAGATGGCCGACTCGGCGATCTGGTGAACCTCTGCGACGCCGCGGTTCGCAACGTGGAACAACCCGCTGGCGTGCCCGTCGATCAGGGCCATGACCGCCTCCGCCAGGTCGACGGAGTCGATCGGGCTGACTTTCATCTCCCTGACCATGACCTTCCCGTTGCGCTTCGCCCTCGATATCCAGTCGGCCAGGCAATTCCTCTTGTCGGGGGACAGAAGGAACCCGGGCCTGATGATCAGATGGTCCTTGGAGAGCTTCTGGACGGCAATTTCCCCGTCCCACTTCGACCTTCCGAGGGCGCTCGTCGGGCGCGGTCGAGATCGTTCCGTATATGAAGTATCGCGCCCGGGAAAGACCGCGTACGAGCTGAAATGGACGAACTTGCATTTCTTGTTGGAGCAGCACGAGGCGATGACCTCGGGGATCGTGGCGTTGGCCTTGAAAGCCGCCATGACGTCGTTCTCGCAACGTTCGGGGTCGCTCATGCCGACGCAGTTGATGACCAAGTCGGGGTTAACGTAATTGATAACGGATGATACCTGATCCATGGAGGAGGCGTCGACCCTGGACCGGTCAAAACCGAATATCTTGTAGTCGGGCAGGCGCTCCGAGAGCTTCTTGTGTATCGAACGCCCGATGACCCCATGAACGCCGAAAAGGACGCAAACCGGTGAATAAGGCATCTCGCCTCCATACAATAAATAGTCCTTCGAAGCCAATGATACGGCATATGGTGCGTCCGAGGCACGAAAAAGGCCATCACGTCGTGTATATTGAATATAGGTATGGCGAGGAACGCGAATATGAAAAGGCAGCCCATTTTCCGGATGATGTCCATCGACACCGAGCACAACCGGCTACTATGCAACACGCCCCTGGTGGGGATGGGGGAGGTCGTCGAGGTATACGACCCCGGTGATGCGCCCCCGCAGGCCGTGGGGCGCCTCCTTCAAAAGATCAAGGACCCGAACGTGTTCGTGGTAAACGTCAGCTACGACGGGCACGAGGCCATCGGGAAGCAGTACGAGTTCGGGGAGAGATGCGTGTTCCGCGTCGTCCTGAGGAACACGAGCGGGGCCCGGAGGAGGAAGTTCGCCAAGGAGGAGAAGGCGATCGTCAACATGGAGAGGGGCGACGACTTCGTGGAGAAGAAGGTCGTCAGGGCGAAGACGGGGTCCGTACGGGCCAAGAGGAAGAAGAAAAAACGGTAAACCGGGACGCGTACGGGCGCGTTATCAACCTCAAGTCAACGTTCATGCTGGACAGAATCTTTTCACGAACGTCCCATTTAACAGTTTTCGAGGTGGCAATGCGTATGGCATACCAACTCTGTAAGCGATGGTAAGAGTCCACGCATTCCATGGTCAATGTATCCGGTACGTGACCTCGCCAGCCTTGTAATCCTTCGCCAACGGGAACTCGTCGGACATGATCGTGACGCTGGAGGAGTCCGACACGTGGGTTATCCACGCCTCCTTGGTCACGGGCTTGACCGGGCTTCCGTTCTCCTTGAGCCTGTGATGGGCCAGGATGCAATGACTGACCTGCTCGACGAAACCATCGGGTAGCCTCGAGACGAACTTGCAAACCATGGTCCTGAATATCTCCCAGGATATGACGATGTGGTAGGATTCGAAGTAGCGCTCGTTCTTCTTGTAAATGCCGCTGAAAAACGATCCCCGGACGGGTCCGGCTTCCTGGACTTGATCGTAGCATTCCAACTTTCCGACGTCGTGGAATATGACCGCCGTACCGACGACGTCCCTCGACGCGCCAGGCGTTATCTTGCAGAGCGCCTTCGCGACCCGGAGGGCCTCGAGCGTATGCGTGGCCAGCCCCCCAACGAACGAATGATGCTTGTCGAGGGAGGCGGGATACTCGTCGAACCCATCCAGCGAAAGGGCTTTTTCGCAAAGCTCCTTCGCGGTCTTGGAAAATCCGAACTTGTCCACCTCGTCATATAGTTTGGCCAATGGGCTTTTCATCGTGGCGTCGGCCTCTCCTTTTCATCCAGCGATTGGACGTCCGCGAACATCACCCTCCTCGTCCGGAAAACCTCCCTGTCGCTGAAGAACGCCGTGAACGTCTTTACCCTGACCCCGTAGGGGAACGCGGAGAAGAACCTCCCGACGGGATGGAATATCGGGACGCGCTTGCGAATCGCCTTCCTCATGGTTCCCTGACCCCGTGGAGGACGAACCCGAGGATGCTGGCGACGTTCGCCGCGTCGTCGCCGGCCCTGTGATGAACCCCCTTGAGCTCCAGGCCGATGAAACTCATCGCGACGTCCATGCCCTCCTCCCTGGGCCATCCCATCGCAGACGCAACGAGCGTCTTGACGTTGATGTGCCGGTCCCCGAACGGGTATGGAACGCTGCGAAGGCGGCAATTATGGAGGAACTGCTTGCGGTCATAATCCCCGTAGCTGGCCCACGGCCTGCGCTCGACCTCGTACTCCTCGACGAGCGCGGCGATGGCTTCCGGATATTCGACGCCCTCGTCGACGTCCTCCTGCGTGATCCCGGTCAGCTTCGTGCAGAACTCGCTGACCTTCGAGAAGACCGGCTTGACCATGTACTCGCTCCTCTGGAGCACGGTCAGCGTGTTGACGTCCAGGGCGGCCACGCCGATCTGGATGATCTCGCTGGTATTCTTCTTGGCCTCCTCTCGGTCATCCCAGCAGGTCGACTCAACATCGATGACGATGATGCGATCTAGCTTTTTCCTCATGCAATCCTCCGTACGAATGATACCACAAAATCATGTGTCGTCAACCTGTTACGGGAACGGCCCGAAAACACCCCGGACGCCGTATCATACCCCAAAGGAGGAAAGTGAGATGAAAAAGAAGAGCAGCGCCGTCCTGACGAACATGACGATCCTCGGAACCGCCGCACGGATCCTCAGGAAGGCCAAGAAACCCATCGGGCCCAGCGAGATCGCCGAACGCGGCAAGAGGGACAACCTCTTCAAGGTCCCTAGAGGCAGGACGCGCGGATACCTGTCGCAGCTTGTCCAGTCCGTCCTCTACAACGACGCCCACTATCGCAAGCATCCCAAGGTGGCGCGTCCGCGCATCGGCAAGTACAAGGCCAGGAAAAAGAGGCGCTAAGGGTTCTCCCGAAGCCACTTGTTGCGCGCCTTGCGGGCGATCGCGACCCAGTCCTTTTTTTCCTTGTGGTCTTCCAGTTCCCCGCTCCAGCGACTCCACGTCGCCCCGCAGTCAGGACATCGCCACCACGATATCCCGTCGTAGACGTTTGGGTTCTCAATGCCGATCAGGCGGGAGTACTTCTTGCCCTTGACATCGTACTCCCAGTCTGATCCGCATTCGGGGCATTTCGTCGTCTTCGATCCAAGCATCTTCTTCATGGCCACTCCTCACGCGACGACCTTCACGTCGATCAAGCCCGCCGATCCGATCCTCGACGAGTCATACATGTTCCGGACAACTACGCCCATCTGCTGCTCAGCCGCCTCATGGGCCACGAGGTCGATGGAAACCTCGTTTTTGCCCTCGAAGTCGACCTGGAACTTCTTCTGCTTGCCTCCACCGACGACCCGGCTGAGTCCTTGTGGAAGCCTGACTACCACGACGTCCCCGGCCTTGTAGCCGTCCGTCCGGACGACGAGCCGCGCCATCTGGCCGGCCTTCACCTTCTTGCCCTTGGCCCCGACGAGCTTGACCTCGATCGGTACTTCCGACGTCTCCTCGTCGAGCCGCAGCTTCTTGACGCGGTTGATACGGATGGCCACGGGATTGTCCGTCGCCTCGATCCTCGTCGCCGGGTCGTTCGTCGCGTCGACGACGTCCTTCTTCGCCCCGTCGACCACGACCTTGCCGCCCGAGGCGGGGATCACGCCGGTATCGGAGAGGGACATGACCATCATCAGGTAGCCGAGCATGTCGTTCGTCCCGTACATGGCTCCCCCCTTCGCGGGGGCCACGGCCTTGGCGACCTCGTTGGCGACCTGGATGCCCGGGGCGATCCTTCCGGATCGCAGCAGGCACGAAGCCGCGTAGGCGGCGTCGGCGATGGCCATCGATGATCCGCCCTTGACGGACGAGGCCGCCGTCATCGCGTCGGTCGTCGAGACGGACGAGAAGTCGCCCTTCGCGAAGGCGGCCTCCAGGTCGCTCTGGTAGCTGGACGAGGCGCTGGCGACGACGGAGACGCCCATCTTGCGGATGTCGTCGAGAGCCTCGGCGACGTCCTTCGGGGCATCCTTGACGTCGACTTGGGCGACGCGCCTCGCGGCCAGGTCGGAGGCCCACGCGTTGACCCCGTGCCCAGGATAGTAGTTGAAGGCGCCCCCGTTGTAGAGGCTCCTCAGCCGGGCGCGCCCGTTGGCGATGGCCTTGTACGCCTTGGCCTTGTCGCCGTCGTTGCCGACCGTCGCCGCCACGCAGGCCGCGACGATCTTGGCCGCCGTCTGCTCGCAGCAGCAATGCTCGTAGTTGACCGTCACGTGGACGACCGTCTCCAGCTCCTCCTCGAGGCCCGGCATCACGTACGCGGACAGGGCGTCCTCCTCGAGCTCGTACGTCTCGCCCTTGGCCATGACGTGCGTCTCCTGGGACAGGACGATCTCCTCGCCCGGTGGCTCGACGATCTTGGACACCCTGTCGGAGTGTCCCTTGTAGGTCGCGGCGACCTCGTGAACGCCGGGAAGGGCCGCCCAGGTCAGCATGACCGAAGCCCCGTCGGGGGTCTTGAAGCGCGTGATCTCGACCTTCTCGCCGTTTACCGTGACGATGGCCTCGCAGTCCTTGCCGTTGACGACCACGGCGCGGCATTGGTCCGTTGGGACCGCGACGGCCGGGATCATTGGCTCGATGTAGAGATGCTTGATGGCGACGGCCTTCTCCTCCGCCTCGGACCAATCGTTGCCGCTGACGAAGAACGCCTTGACGTCGTACGAGGCGATCCTGTCCGGCAGCTTGATCTTGACCTTGCGCCCCGACTTCGGCACCCGGAGCAGGTCGCAGAAGACGACGTCCGCGTCCGACTTTCTCGACTCCATCTCGGCGACCTCTGGCATCTCGACGTTGATCGAGTCACACAGGAAAATCCCCCCGCCGGAGGTCAGTTCCTCGGAGCCCATCGCGTTCGCCGCCGGAGGGGCCAGCGAAGCCGCATAGACCTTGTGGTCGTCCGTCCCGAGGAAGGTCGAGTCAGGCGTCGCGTGGTAACTTACATGGTAGGACGGGTCGCCGGACGAACCCTGAGATCCGGCAACGCCCTTCGTCATGGCGTCGTCGTAGGGCACCGCGCCTCGACGGCTTATGACCCTGGCCTGCGACAGACGCCGCCGGCCACCCGGGTAGCCGTGTCCGCTCGCGCCGGAGGAACCCGTCCAACCCGTCGGACCTGTCGGTCCCGTGAAACCCCTCATGTATCGGTACATGCCGTCAACGATGACGGGCTTCCACGCGTTTCCCGTCAGCAGCCCGAGCATCTCCCTCGAGAACCAGGACTTGGCCTTGGACGCGATGGCCACCACGGGCTCGTACATGGCCCTAACGCGCGTGTCAACGACCTTGAGGAACACGCTGCAAGGCTCCTTGGACGTGAGGTCGATCTCCATCTCGTCACCCGGCTCGAACAACCCCTCGCCAGGCATCGACAGCTTGAACTCGCCCCTCGACGGGTTGATCACCGTCGCGTTGGCCTCCCACGGCCTGTCCTTGACGAACGCGCCGACGGAGACGAGGGCGAACGCGGAGTTGACCTTGATCGACCTCTTGGATCCCTTCGAGACGTCGCCGACGTCGTAGATCTCGATCTCACCGGAGGACGGGTCGGAAACCGCGACCGTCACCTTGGACGCGTCGGCGGAAAACTTGAGGTTCAGTTTTCCATTGTCGCAGAAGACGGACTCCAGCGAGATCGGCGCGTTCGTCACGGATTCCTCCGAGACGTAGATGCCGCGCTCTTTACGGGCGCCCTTCGAGGCCATCAGTGACGCCGTCATGACGCGACCCATGCGGGAGATGGTCGTGTCCTCGCGTTCCTCCCTCCTGGAGCCGAGTATCGGCGCGCTCGCGATGAGCGACTTGTCGTCGGCGGGGGTCAGCATGACGGAGGCGTTCCCCTCCCCGAGGTCGTCCCACTTGCTCGTCACGACGCCGTCCTTGAACTCGACCACCTGCTCGGAGATCGGGGTTCCGTCGTCGATGAGCCTGACCTCGGCCTTCCCCTTCATCGGCTTCCCGAACCGCTCGGCAGACAGGTCGATCTCGATGCCCTCCGGGGTCTTGCGGGACGCCGTAACCGAGATGGTCAGCGGGTCGAGCTCGTAACGACTGGCCTCGAAGGAGCAGTCGCCGCTACCATTCACGTGAACCTCGTACTTCCCGGCGACCAGCGTGGGGACGCGGGCGATGCCGCAGCCGTTGTCGTCGATGGGGACGTTCATCACGTCGAGAGGCGCGCCGTTGAGCTTGACGTCGAGCTGGACGGACTTGCCCTTGCTCTCGGGCTCGAACACGAGTACGCGGGCGACGTCGTCGCCCTCCCTGTAGGAGTCCTTGTCGGGGACCAGGACGCCGAGCTGGTTTCTATTCCCTCGGCCACCCTTGACGACGCATCCCAAAAGCTCGACCTCCCCGGACACGGGTATGACGGCGCGCTTCATCTTCTTGGATTTCTTGAGCTGCCCGTGTAGCTTGGCGTAGATCAGCTTGGATATCTCGTCGTCCGGCCCGTCGACGAACGCGAACGATGAGCCGACGAAGAGACGGTCCTTCATCGGCATGAACGTCATCTGGTTCGTGACCTCGACGGAAAGGCTGTTGTCGTCCTTCTCCGGCGGAAGGATCAAGGGAGAACCCCCTTCCTTTTCCTTCTTCTTTTCCTTCTTCGGTTCCGCTTGACCCTTGACGCTCATGTCATCCTCCCTCTCGGGCTTCTCCCGAGACTCTTCGATTTCCCTCTCGATGAAGGCACCCACGACGAGCGGGTCGATCCCGACGCTCCGCAGGACGCCATCGACATCTACGTTCTCTTTCTTGATCTGGCCAAGGCTGATGCCCCTTGACTGGAGAGCCTTGATGGCCACCAGGCGCTTGAGGTTTTCGATCCCGTAATCGTTCTCGCGGCCCTTCTTGGGGGGTTTCTCCATGACCCCGTAAGTCTCGTAATACCTGATGGTTCTGACGTCCACGTTGATCGGTCCGATGTTCTCCTCGATGATCGTGGTCGCCAGTTCTGCCATTTCCTTGATGTTCATCGTCCACCTCATGTTTACAGTCAACTGTCAACGTCGCTAAGATTACTTATACCTCAACTGTCAAAGATTTCCTACCCGTGGAGGAGTTTTCTTTTCGATTTTGACCTACAACCGTATGATTAAAGGGGGTTAGGAAAGGATAAAAAATGAATCGATGGGAAGAAGACGACGTTTTCATTTCGGCCATCAAGAACAGCATTTCCATTGCCCATGCACTACGATTGCTTAATAGGGCCATCGTCGGAAGCAATTATCGATACCGTCAGGATGCCCGCCAGGTCGCCCTCCGCCGTGCGGGGGGTGGGGGACCAGGCAGGCGTAAGGTCAGCCCTTGAAGGCGAGCTTGTCCGCCGGAGCGGGGACGGGGAAGTCGGCGACCTTGCGGCCCTCGGACGCGGTTCGAAGGGTTATTTTCAGAGATAAACTATTAAAATACGAATGCGCTACATGTGGCCTGCAACCAGTATGGGAAGGCAAGTCGCTCGTTCTTCGTTTGGATCACGTTAATGGGATACGTAACGACCATCGTCTTATAAACCTTCGTTTTCTGTGTCCCAATTGTGATTCGCAAACAAAAACCTTCTGTGGAAGGAACAAACGAAAAGGTTGACAAGTATATTTTTGGCGTATAAGATGAATAACGAAAGGAGGACGTGCTTCCGTAGCTCAACTAGGCAGAGCACCGGGTTCTAAACCCGGCCGTATGGGTTCGATTCCCATCGGAAGCGCCAAAATAACATGACATAGGTAACCGGCTACCTCCTCGTATATGACCGAGACAACGAAGTTGAATCCTGCAATTGCGGTTGTACGCGCCACAAAGTCTCCCGCCACTCGCAGTACTTCCAATCACTCGACGAGCTGATCGACTTTCTCGAGGACGAGAAGGACGACGACGCCAGGATACTCGCCGGAATCAATAGCGGCGGCGAAGCGCCGTTTTGGCCATGGAAGGTCCACGTCAAGAAAATCTACGAGGTCAGCGGCGCGATGGACTTTTGGAACGTGTCCGCGGAGACCGCGTTGGAGATGATCAAGGAAAGAAAGGAGGAATGACCATGACCTAGATGATCCGAGGCCCATGATCGTCGTCTTTTTCCCCATTTTCTGAAACGGGGTCCATCGAAATGGACCTATTAGAACCGAAGGAGAAACAAGATGACGATCAAGAACAGCCTCACCCAGCAGACGAAGGCCGTCTCGATGGCGATCTTCAAGCTCAAGAAGGACTGCTTCATCAACCCCCGCCACCCCAGGTGGAAGGAGTACGTCGGGTTGAAGCGAAAGGCGTCCGTGTTGTTGACCCAGAAAGCCATCGCGAAGGCCTTCGACTACGACCCCGACCAGATCGCGGAGATCACCAAGGAACAGGTGAAAGCCATGATCGACGAGGGGTTGCTCCGGAACCACGCGAAGCGGCCCAGCCGCGTCGCCTACGGGGCGCTCCGTAGACTTCGCGCCCTCGCGAGGGCTTGCCGGGCCGTCGGAATGGCGGTGGTCTCATGAACGAGAAACTGTACGTCCTCGTCAGGTCGGACCTGTCCCCGGCCCAGCGGGCCGTGCAGGCTTGTCACGCCGTTGCGGAGTTCATGCTCCGCAACGGTCACGAGCCTTAGGTTCGCGAATGGGCCGAGCACCACAAGACCATCGTCCTCCTCGAGGTAAAGGGCGAGGACGATCTCTACTGGTGGGCCGACCTGTGTTCCGGGTGGACGTCGGAGACGATCCCGGAGTCGCCGTACGCGACGTTCATCGAGCCCGACATCGGCGACGAGATGACGGCGGTTGCCTTCCTTCCAGTGAAGGAAATGATGGGACGGCTTCGCAAGCTTCCGCTGGCGCTTTCCGGGAAATCGCTTGACTTGCCGATGAAGCCCGTATCATGTAGCGGGACTCAGGGGAAGTAACCGTAATGCGGCCCATCCGTTTCCAGCAACTCATCATAGAGAAGACACCCCTGTGGCAGGATGTCCACTACTGGCAGACTCGAGGAAAGGAATCCCCGCCCAGTCGTTTCGAGCCCGTCATCGACGCGTACTTCGACGGGCGCTTTCCGGGCCATAGAATCGGGGCATACGTCTCAGATCAGTCAAACATTCGCGGAGGATCGACATGATCTACTTCTACAAGCAGGGAACCCACATCATGGACGCGGACCAGGCCGAGGAGGCCATGAAGAACCTCGAGGCTTCCCTGCGGAAGGGGACGTTCAAGTACAAGGCCGACTCGGTCTTCCAGTCCCAGATCGATGACATCAAGAAGTCATGGCCGGAGGAGCATCGCAGCTACATGCGTGGCCTCGTCTCGAAGGAGGGCCCGGAACCATCCCCTCCGGCCATCCGGCGCGCCATGGACCGGACGCTCATGGAATCGGTCGCCCACTCGAGGGCGACGCTCAGGAACACGTCCGTCCAGACCGAGATGAAGGCCATCTCCGCCGACCTCTGCCTGTCGATGCTGTACCGCGTCGCCCCGGACGCCAGCCCATCGGGCGGCAGGCGCAAGTTCGGGAACGTGATGGTCATCACAAGGACGCTTGGCGAGTTCAACCCGCGCCGCGTCATCGTCAAGCAATCCGACGCCGGGTCCGCCGACAGGTTCGTCTTCTTCGTCTACAACTCCGAGCTCTGCCGGTCATGGGCCGTTGGATGGATGACGAGGTACGACGTGGAGAAGATGCCATGCGGGAACAAGCTGACGAACCCCATGGAATGCTCGTGGTCGGCCACCTGTCATTACGGGTCGGTCGAGAAGCTGAGGCCGATGTCCGAGCTGCTACACATGGACTTCGTCATGGAACCCTGCGAGGGCGTCCTGATGGAGAGCGTCCCCGACATGGACGACGTCCCGGTCAAGACGAAGACGCAGATGGAGGAATACATGAACGGGCGCGAGAGCTCGGCCGACGAGTTCTGGCAGGCGCTCGGGATGGATAACCCAGCGGGGAAAGGAGAGAGGTAAAATGGATCGTAGAACCTTCATCGCCGGGGGCGCGGCCGCCATGGCCGCCGGAACGCTACCCGGAGAAGAGACGAGCCAGAAACGGGGGACACAGCCAAGGCGACCGGTTCCCAAGCCAGAACCTTGGGTATCCGGTCAGGTTCGGGAGATTTCCAGGCGCGGATCAGTCCCAGAGGACATCATGGAGGAGTTCGATGAGTTCGTCGAGGGGATCAAGAAAGTCCTGAGGGAAATCCTCGCCAAGGACGAGGAAGCCTTCGTCATGGTGGCCCACGATCCAAGGAGGTTGCTGTTGGGATGGGTGATCTGCACCAGCGACCCGGAACGAATTCACGCCGCCCATCCCGTCATCAAAGCCCAGATTTGCCACGCGGCTGCCAAGAGAGGATCAGCAATCGCCAGCCTTCTGCTGCATGGGGACATGAACGCGTTCCCCATCATGTCGGCGAGGATGTTCCTCCGTAGACTCGAAGTTTACGGGACCTAAAAGGGGCGATGGGATGAAGCCACTCAGATGCCTTTTCGGAGCCCACCTCTGGGAGGTTACCTCGTCATCTCTGTGCAAGGGCAACGCCATAAGCAGCCTGACGGGAGACGTTAGGAAGGGCCTCGTGCTACGCGCCACCATCGAGAAATGCTCCCGATGCGGGCAGTACAGGGGAAGGCTTACCGATGGCCATAACCACACGACTATCGACCCGGACTACATGATTGACACCAGCAATGGATGCCTTCATAAATGACCATGATTTTGGGGGTCGGTCGACGAAAGCGCGACGCCAGTTCGCGCAACGCCGACCGCCCCCGGGCGATGCTAGGCCAGGGCGACCTCCGAGGCCGCCTGAGACATGATGGCCGCCGACGCGCGGATCGCCATCTCCAGCGCGTTCAACGACCTCTGCAACGATCCCCTGTCGGATACCCTGTCGATGAGGACCATCGCCTTTACCGCCATGTCGTTGTTCTCGACCATTATTCCAAGCGAAGCCGGCTGTAGGTGCTGGTTCGCGTCGAGGAACGCGACCAGGGCGTTCGGGATGTTCTGTTCCAGAACCTCGGACAGGAGTCCAACGACGCTTGACAACAGGATGTCGCCGTCTCTTTCCTGGATCAACACTCGAGAGTCCCCGGACATGTAGAACCGCTTCCCGTCCTCCGTCAGGGGATGGATTCCCATCGAACGAAGCTCCTTCTCGACCTCTTTCGTCTTCATGTTTCGCCCTCCAGGCAAACGTCAGTTCAACCCTCCGCCACTTCGATCCCTCATCCTTCTACCCATCTCCATTCCGGCCTTCAAAATTTCCTCCGGCGTCCATTTATTACGGACGCTCCCGAAGAACCGGATGTATCGCGCCGAATAGCCGCTCGACCTTCTCGCGGGCCTCCATGCCACAATAACCGGCGTAGTAGCCGAGACTGGACAGGACCTTTTCCCTGGCCTCCTCCTCGGACGATTCCGGGTCGACGCGAAGATGATGCTCTATGCAACCCTCAAGGTATCGTTCCGCGTCTTCTTCCGTCTCGACTTGCAACGCGCCCTTGTATTTGTCATGGAACGTGACGTCGTCCTCGAACCACGGGACGTCGATCATGACGCTTCCTCCTTCCACGAGAAAGGATACCTCGTGAAGGTCATGTGTCAATCCGTTTTTTGTGCTAACGGGGCACCCGCCAATGGGGGTCGTAGAGTTCGAGTCTTCGCAGGAGCAGGTCGTGCTCCCTCCACGTGTTAGGCCATTCTAGCAAGTCCGACCTTTCAAACGGCAGCGTCGACCTGCGTTCCAGGGCGACGGAGATGTATCGCTCCAGAATCTTCGCCGCGTCTCGACCGAGGCGCAACGTCTGCGTGCCGATCACTACGACGGGACCATAATCGAACGTCGGATCGGCGTTCCATCCCATGGCGGCGTCTATGATCATTCCCACCACGTCCATATTTTGTCGGCCATCATGTCGAAGGCGCGCTTCAGGTCGGCCTTGCGCTCGTCGAACGCCGCCTCCATCTCCGCCATGAATTCGCCCCTCAGGTCCTCCGGGACTCCAGTCCGGAGTACGCCCTTGGAATCGACGCCCAACTTCCTCTGGATTCGATGCCTGGCGAAGAACCGACGCGATCTCCTCTCCTCGTACTGGTCGGCGATGACCTTGTCGAGGAGGTGGGTCACCTTCCTTATCTCCTTGGATATCCTGGAAGCGTCCTTGACCAACTTGCGGGTCGCGATGTGGACGCGAACCCTCTCCAGCTTGAAACGCAGGATTTCTAGAACCTCCGCGTAGTCCCCGTCATCGTGGTCGGAAACGAGGGTTTTCCACTCCTTGGCCTTGTCCTTCTCCATCTGGCGCAGCTTGGCCGTCGCCACCCGGTCAGGTCCTTTCTTGGCCATGTTTCACCTCCGACCTCAGGATAACACTTGATTTCGTGGACGTCAAGGGGAATAATACGTGCATGGAAGAGGCGACTTGGCCACCGGAGGACAGAATCCTCCACCGATGGGTTCACGAGGGCATCGAATGCGCCGTCCTCCAGGGGCCCATGGCGTTCTGCGGGTACGCGAAGGTCCCCGTCAATCATCTCCTCCATGGGATGGGCTACGACGAGGCCACCGAGGCCGAGGACGTCTACGCCCACGGAGGACTGACGTTCAGCCGGACGACGGAGGACGGCACGTGGTTCGGGTTTGACTGCGCCCATGCCGGGGACGCGCTCGGGCAGCCGTTGGACGTTGAGGAAATGAAGTCCGCGTGGGGGCGACTCTCGTCGCCGTTCGTAAGGGATCGCGCTTGGACGTTCATGGACGTCGTCGAGGAGACGTGCTTCCTGGCGCATCAATTGGCCGCGATAGGAGACGGGAAATGTCGAAGAAAACGGACCGAATGATGACGGTCCGATGCGTCGTCTGCGACGGAAAGATCAGCGCGGCTCCCCCCCTTGACCACGTCAACTCGTGGAACATCGCGTACGACGGGGTCGTCTTTCACTCGGCGGGAAACTTCGGTAGCCGCGTTTACGACGAGGACGGGGACGAGTACTTGCAGGCGTTCATCTGCGACAAGTGCGTCATCAAGAAGGCTTCCAAGATGAGGCGCGTCAAGTTGCCCCCGAGAGAGCCATCGAAGGTCGCCGAGTTCGAACAGTTCAAACCTGAGATACCCAAGAAGGAGCTCATGTCGATAATGGGCGACTAGAAGCCCATTCTTACGACGACGTTGCGCGAAGCCGTCGTAAAGAATTCCGACGTCGGGTTGGCGAGCGCCTGGTCGATCTCTTCGGACAAGTTCCTAAGTCCCTCTAGGTACGCCTGGAAGTCCTCCGTCGTCCATCCCGGGTAGTATTGGGCGGCGATGCCCTCCACGTCTCCCTCCTCGATGATCTTCTCGATGTCCATCATCGGGCCGTCGATCATTCTCCTCTTCAGGAAGTCCGCCGAGTCCCGTCCTTGGGACCTGATTTGGTCCCTGAAGTCAAGGAGCTTGGCCTGAACCTTGTCCGTGGCGACCTCGACTCCGGATACCTTGACGACGACCTTGGACGACGCGTTCTTGGGTTCGCCCTCGCCCAAGAGCATCTTCCCGAGCTCTATGAGTTCCTCAGGAGACTCCTTCCACTTCTTTTCGGGCTTGGTCTTTTCGAGCTCCTCGTGGAGTTCCACGCATTCCTCGCCGCCGCCCTCCAGGAGCTTGTGCTTGGTCGTCTTCTTGCACTTGGGGCAATAGCGGTTTGCCAAGTCACCCGGCTTTGGTTGCCTGCCGGGCTTGCGGCTGTACTCGAACGGGATGTTCTTCCATGCGATCTTGGAAACGATGCCCATCGCCTCCCGGGCGAGATTCTCGGGGGATCCGAAAAAACGACCAGGTATGAACGGCGTGTTCCATCCCGAGGCCGTCTTGACCTGCTTGAGCATCGAGCCGAGGCTCTCGAGCGCTCGTTCCGTAGGCTGGAACTTGCTGGGGACGCCAGGATACTTCTGCTTCATCTCGGCTCGTCCGCGTTCCTCGCCTTTCGACTCGACCCGGACGTCCTCGGCCTTTTCGGGGTCGAATTCGACGAATTCCTTGGTTGGGTCTTCAGCGAGGATTTCTTCGAGGTCGTGAACGGATGTGGCGGGGGATGATAGCGGGAGCGACGGGTCAAGATCCTCCTCCTCGCTCACGATGGTCACCGCTTCCTCGGGGTCTCCCATCTCCCTGAGCCTCTTCCTGGCCCTTATGGCGGTCTCGATATCCTCCTTGACCTTCTCGTTGTCCGGATTCTTGAGGAACTCGACGACGTCCTCGAGGGCCATGCCCTCGAAGCGGGACGTGATGACGGCGAGGAAGTCCTCGTCGACGCCCTCGATGTCCGTCTGGAGCGACGGCTCCGGAGCGACGGGCTTCGGTTCCGGCCTCTTGGGTATCAATCCGAATTCGCGTGGATTCCTGGGCATGTCCGGGCTCCTTGAGAAACGAGACCTCTCCGGCTATGTACGACGGAGCCCGGATGGCTTCCTTTTGGCTTGACGGGCGCCGATCACGTGGTTTAATGACCACGGAGGAAGAATGAGGAAGCCGCTGCCCCATGTACATGTACGAGAACCGTCGTGGAGGAACGCTCGTCGGCCCGTTCATTTCAATTGGGACAGTTGGATGAGCCCTACCCAGGAATCAACCCTCGCGCTGTTGAGGGGGTTGAGAAGGCGCTTCTTCTACATACAAAATCTTTGCGGTCCGGCGTACAGGAACGTCCGGAACGTCAACGTCGGCGCTTCTTACCATAGGTGGATGGGGGCCATGAGGGAAACGACCCTCGCGATGTTGCGCTACGGGAACGACGGTAGCCCGACGGTCGAGTACGGGTTCAACGGGGGCGTAATGACCCAGTTCGAGCTGGACGTCTTCTTCAACGGTTAAGGAGCCGAACATGGAGAACCACGAGAAGGAATGCGAATGCGCTTGCTGCCGCGACGGGGAGGAGGCCTTTCGGGAGAGGGAGCGGGAGATCATCGAGAAGCACGGATGGCTCATCCACTTCGTCACCGAGCCGGACGGTCTGGGTCTCGTCAACGTCCATACCCACAACATCGACAACTTCCTGGGTCACCCCGACTTCCAGATCGTGTATCCCCTGGAACCCAACGTCGCGGGCGGCATACTCCACGGACTGGTCGACAAGATCAAGGAAGGCTCCAAGTTCAAGGAGGGCGACGAGGCCAATGGAATCCTGAAGGGGATGCCCGTCGGCTTCATGGCCGTCAAGGAGGGAAACCGCTTCGTCCTGCGCGTCATACTCCCCGATACGGACGGCGTAGTCGCCAGGGGCAAGATCGCCAAGCCATTCGACCTCCAGTTCCAGACCGAAGACGACGTCGAGACTGACGAATTCTGAATGGTGACTCGTGGAAGACGAATGCAACCATCCAAGGCCCAGGAGGATCTGCTGCTTTTGCGAGGAGATCCTATGCGACGACTGCGCCATTCGCGTGGACGGTCTTCCGGACGGGACGATCTACTCGGTTTGTGAACTATGCGCGCATTTCATGGAACCGATGACGGATCGCGAGGCGATGCTGTTTGGCATGTTCGTAGAGGGCTTGCCTTCATTACTGGATGAGTTGAACCTGTACAAGCGCGAGGCGGACGATGAGTAAGTCCGGGCCTGACATAGACGTCCCGCCGGGAGTCCTAGTCGGATGGGTCGAACGATCCGGACGGTTTTCGATCTCCAGGAGGGAATTCCTCGGGTGCCCGGAGGATTCCGTTCACGAAGCGTCGGAATACATGAAAAAACTATGGCCGACCAACGGGATAGAACACGTCGAATCCTTCGTCAAGGAGCGATGGGAAGTCTGCGTTTTTGTCCCACGAGGACTGGAGGACCAAAGGAATGAAAACGTACCGAGGGACGAGGGGTAAGGACGGATTCGGTTGCAGGATCATCGTCGACGAGGAGGGGCAAACTCGCGATCTTGACCCTCGCAACGACCTTTGGAACCATTCCCCCGACGGCTTCGAATGGGGTTACGGCGGTTCCGGGCCAGCCCAGTCCTCCTTGGCCATCCTAGCCGACGCGCTAGGCGACGACGAGAGGGCCGTTGATCTTCATCAACGGTTCAAGCGCGCGGTGATCGCCAGCCTAGAAAGAAAGTCGTGGTCGATGACCATCCATGACGTCCTCCGAGCCGTCGGGGACATCGAGCGCGAAAATGAATAGACGATATTTTTATGTGTACCTAGGCGTCTTCAGCGTACACGTCACGAATCGAGAATCCGGGGCCTACGGGCGTACCTTCCGATTCAATGATCGAATGACCCCTGAAGCCCAGGATCACATCGCCGCCGCGTGGAGGACGCAACCTTGGTTCTGGCCCTTCCTCAGGCATTCAGATAGCCTGGACAGCGCGTATAATCACGAGCGTGATGGATAAGAAAAAAGACGTGTCTTGCCGACGTCTTATTCGTTTTGGTATTCCGCTCACGTTCACGAGGAGGGGTACAAATGCAGCACTTTCCAACGGAATACGACAACGACTCCGACTTCGACGCCAGGAACAAGAAGAACCATGAACTGATCAGGAAATACTACGTTCCCGACATACTAGCCTCCGGGATGAACGTCGGCCTCAAGATGGACGTCGACCCGATCTATCTCTCCGACGACGCCAAGGGCGACTATCCGAACCCCAACGACTTCTCGGCCTACGCCGGCCTACGATCCCCGGACCTGATGGGGAACGACCCCCGGATGAAGATCATCAACTCGCCGGGATTGGCGATGGCCTACCTGGAGGTCAAGGACTTCCCACAACTAAGCAAGTACAACGCCACGGGTTGCGAGGCGAGGCTCGTCATGCGCTACCTGTCCATCCAACACCTCTACCAAATCCCCGTCGTGATGCTCTTCAGGGACGAGGACCGTCCCGCGACGGATCGACTTGGGGAGCTGAAGTCGGCGTTCGGAAAGGGGCCGTACGGGGGCCTCATCTGGGACCTCATGGTACACGAGGCGTCCATGTCACCGCACGTCCCCCACAAGAGGGAAACCCCGTCGGGAAACAAGTATTACCCGCAGGTCATCTGGCGAGCCCAAAACCCGATCACGAACGCCCCGATCATGATGCCGATGAGAGAGATCGCTGACCAACTCCGTTCCGGGGAGGTGTCGATGAGGAGGGTCGACCCCGCGAAGCATCAATTATGGGAAACGTTGGGTAGTGATCGGTGGAAGAAGGAATGGATAGGCAAGTACGACGAGCGATCATGGTTCAATGGTCGCCGCAAGCCCATGCGCGTCCCGAAGGACGGGCTTGCCGTATTTACGGCGACTTGACGTCAGGAAGCACCTCGACGTCCATCTCGTTCTCCACCACCCTAACGGCGAAGAACGGGTGGGATTCCTCCCGGCGCAGGTAGAACAGGTAGGCGAATACGCCCTTCTTGTCCCCTATGGCCTTCCGGAGCTCCTGGATCGCGACCATGCGAACCATGGTCTCGGGCTCCATCGGCCTCACGCCGCTCTCGATCACGATCCTGGACGGGTCGCGAAACTCGATCTCCTCGTCCCCGAGCTTGATCGTCTCCGACTCGTCGATGATCCACGACGATAGCGGGACGCCGTCCAAGTCGGTCTCCATGTGCCTTACCGGTTCGTCCATTGGTTGGCCCTTGACTCTGGTTCTCATGGACATATCATACGCCGCATGAAGGACTTGTTCGAGGCATTGACGCATTGGAAACACGCGAACTTCGACGCCCGGCGGTACATCCTCACATTCGGCCCGATCGAGCGCCTCTCCGCCATCGTCACGATATCGGCGATAATGTTCGAGGAAGGCGGGAAGAAGTGGTCCGTCACGGAGGTACGGCCCTGGTGCGAGGCCGTCGGGATGCTGGAGCAGGCCAAGGATGGCCTGAAGGACACGCATCCATGGGCGTCCACGGAGGCTCATAACCAATGGATTATGATCCAGCAAATCATGGCCGCCACGGTATGGAGGATGACCAATGAAGGTGATAACGGCCCATAGGTTCGAGGACGTCATAGACGTCCTGAGGAAATACGAACCGCAGAAGATAGAGATTGCGAACGACCCGACGACGTTGAGGATCGGATGGAAGATCGTCCACGAGGACGTGTGGATAACAACGGCCCTTCCGGAGGCGAAGGCTCGTTGGCCCGAGTCGATATACGCATTGGCGCTAGACGAAGAAGGCCGCGAGAAGCTCCTTGACCTGCTCTACAAGGAAGCGTGGGGGGTATGAACGCGTTCCTGCCCGTCGAACCGTTTGTTCGCTCGGTGACGGTATTCGATGCCTACGCGATCATCGAGCGAGCATGGACCCTAGGTCCCAAGGAAGTAGGGCGCATAGACCATCCCTCGTACGCCTTTGATGTTCCCACGACAGGCCCGTCTCCCGAGGCCAAGCGCCTCATGTCGGACTTCGTTCATCAGAAGGCGTCGGTGGTCTGGCCGTCGCCCGAGGACTTGTCAGTTTTTGTACATGGGCAGGTACCGGTAGTAGACCTCGAGGCACAGGGCGCCGATGGCGGTCTGTCCGACGCGTCCCCACTCCTTTGAATAGGAACCGACCGGGTCCCACGATCCGTCCTCGTCGCCGCCCCTTCGCTGGGACTCGCAAAGCGTCTTCTTCATCGCCTCGTTCCAGCGCTTCCAGAGGTCTCCGCCCTGCTGGAACACGCAGAGCGTTCCGTAGTACCAGTAGTATAGGTCGGTCTGGCCCTCGCCCCACCCATCCGGGACTCCGCCCTTGTCCATGAACCAAGACACGCTGGCCTGCAAGTCCTCCTTCTTCCAGCCGAGGAACTGGCGGCACAGGTTCCCGATGGCCGTCAGGCGATGGGCCGTATGCTCGTGATGATTGGTCGGCATGTAGGAGTAGATCGACGCGGATCCATAACCCTTATCGCCGCCAGCCCCCTTGCGTTCCACGCTGTCGAGGAACCTGATCGCGCCCTCGAAGCTTCCGTGGTCCACGTTCAATCCCGCCACCTTGGCGGACTTTAGCTGCATGACGAACCATCCGCTGACGGAAAGGTCGCCCGCCTGCTTGGCCTTGTAGCGGAAACCGCTCTTGTCGTATCCCGTTCCCTGCTGGTGAACCTTCGTCGAGTAGTCGATGGCCCTTTGGGCCGCCGCCTTCGTGTCGGCGATGTTGGCCATCCCGGCCGCCTCGGCCATCGCCATGCCGGCGATGGCGTGCGGGTATCCGACGCCCCTGTGGCCGCCCGCGTCCGTCTGATCGAAGATCAGACCGTTGGCCTGTTGCCTGGACTTCAGCCACGCGACGGCTCGGCGTACGTTGTCCTTGTACTGTCCCACCCTCTCGGTGTGCCCGGCCCCGAGGAAGGCCAGGAGCGCGAAGCCCGTCGCGGCCGTGTCGGTCTTGTGCTGCGCCCCGTACTTCTGGGTATCCCAACGTCCGTCGGCCTCCTGGTGCTTGGCCAGCCATCGCAACGCGGCCTCGACGGCCGACTCGGTGGCGCGCGACCCGCCGCCCTTGGCGATCAGGCGCCTCTTCCCGCCTCCGCTCCGTTGCCCGAATTTCCCGCCGCCTCCGCCTCCGAGCCCGATGGACGCGACGAAACCTACGCCGCCCAACGGGACGTCGGAGATGGCATCCATGCTGTCTCCCTTGGCCGTCGCGTTCTCCATGTCGTCGGCCGTCTCCGTGTGGTCGGAAACCTCGACCTCCTCGTGGGTGACGATGGGATGCTCGACCGGAGGCAAGTCCTCCGGGGACTCGACGGTGTTCTTGAAGACGTCGCGGGGCTTCTTCTTGTCGTATTCGGGCGGCTTGGCCTTCTCCAGGCTCGTCGTCACGATGACGTCGCTGGTCGTGGGCCTGATGATCGCCATGCTGACGAGCGTGATGAGGAGAAGGAACAGCCCGTGGAACGCCCCAGAAATGATCCACCATGGGGCTCCCCCCAGGTTCCCGGCGACGGAGTCGAAAATGGAACCGTCCTCCTCGGCCATGTCCAGCTCCTCGTCGATCAGTTGTTCCTCGATGAGTTCCGTAGGCATCTTGAAGCCCCCCTTGAAATAGGCACGTTCCGTCGTATATATTAACGTTTGAGCGAGGATAATGGTTCACGGAGGACACGATGTTCTGGGTACCGCGTCCTAGGTTCTGGGTATGGGTCGACAACCGACCCAGGAACCGTTTCTGGATGTCGTTCAGGAACGAGAAGTGGTTCCTGAGGTTACGCATCGGGTTCATGGAGTGGGGCGTCCACCTCCTCCTGTGGAGGGAGGAATGAAGAAGAAGAAAAGGGGCAGAAAGGAAATACATTTTATCTTCTGGCCGGAATACATGTCCGTCAACGCCTTCAGGGGGGATCGGCATTACCATTTAGCGGGTCTTCCGGATGCTCGTACGTTCAGCGCCGGGTCGTTTTACCTCGAGGTCATGCGGCCCCTGGTCGATGATTCTCCGGTGAACATCCGGCTGCGGCAGATGTTGCACGACTACCTGGTATTCACGTACGGGATACCGAGGTACTACTTCTCGGGCGACCCGGAATGGGAAGAGTAAAAAATGAGGAAACCGATCAAATTTTGCAGGTGGGCGACGGCGGGTCCGAGTAACCTGCGTGGACCCAGGAATCGATACAGGTCGATGGCGCAGATGCGAGGAGGGGACCACGGACGAATGGGATACGTAACCCTTGAATCGGCGTGGGTCGACATGCCCAGCAAGTACAGGGAAACGTTCCTCGAACGATCAATGCCGTCCGTCAGCGTAATGCAGGCGATGTCGGCCTACTGCTTTTTTAAGTTGGCGACCTCCGAACGTAGATAGTTCGCGAGCTCCTCCAGGTTCTCCCTGGTGATCCGCTCCCTGACCCGGACCGGCGGCGGCGTCCCCGTCTCGACGAACAACAGCATGAACATGCAACCCGTCTTGACGGCCTTCGGGTTCTTGTCCTCGATGTCGCCTCGGTTGTCGAAGAACCAGTCAAGGGCGATGTCCTGGAGCGGGCGCTCCTTCGTCCTCTCCTTGATCCGAGCCTTCCACTTCTCGCGCTCCCTGACCGTGGAGAACGCCTCGAGATACTCGGTCGCCGCCTTGGCGACCTCGCCCTTCATCTCCGACCATGCGACCAGGCTCTCGTCCATCGCCATGGCCGGGAGGGCCAACGACAGGATCGTTACGACCGCTGCGACGCGCATCGCGTGTCCCTCCTCTACCACTGTCGTCTTCTTCCGGCCTTACACAAAAACCTCCGACATGCGGCCTTGACACGAGTTGATTCGCGGTTATCCTTCAATCATGGAGGAGAGACATGAGCGGCCTCTACAACATGATCATGAGCGTCAACCCAGCTAGTCCCTACGTCCTCGCCCTCATAGGCGTAGACGAGGATAAGTTCAACAGGCTCGGGAGGTTCCGAGATTGCTGGGTAACGCCGGACGCGTCCTCCGTCATGATCCTGCATCGCAACTACTCCGATAACGGGAACGACGACGTCCTAGAGGACGTCGCCTCTTGGGACAACTACGTCGCTAATCACGAGGCCGAAGGAGACTCGACCTACTGGAAGTTCGAGTTCAAGGTTCCGGACGACATGTCCGAAGCGGCCAAGAAGATCGCGGAGGTGACCGATACCTCGGATCGATGGGACGCCTACAGGAAGGTAATCGACGACCTTGGGAAAGGCAAGGAAACGGAGCATACGAAACGGGCGATGGAGGCCGGGAAGAAGATATTCGACCAGATCGACTCTGGCGAGTCGGGAACCGTCCAGCATGAGGATGGGTCGGTCAATGTCACAAACATCCAGCCCGAGGATCCATCATGAGGAGGCAGTTCGAGGTTCGCATACATGCTTATCGCTACAATCAATACAACCACCCCGACTACATGGAGCTGTCCATCTGGACGTTCCGCAAGAACTCGAAGAACTACAAGCCCTTCGACGTCCGAATCCTTTCGCCATGCGTCGTAGACCTTCTGAGCCGGGAAAATGACGCCGCCGTGATCGGCAACTTCATGCATCAATGGCTTGAACGAAAGATAAAACGGAAGGCCGTCAAGACTCGCTTCTAGTCCAAGCTCGGCTTAGAGGAGAACCGACAGTTACCTGACACCCAGGCCACGAGTGGCTCCTCCTCCGGCTCGGGCCATGGAGTGACCATGGGCTTCTCTGGGCTAGGCCCGTACGCCTTGTCTAGCCATTGTTCGTGGACGTCTTCCAGTTCGGGCGCTTTTGGTTGTGATTCGAGTATTTTCTTCCATCCCTCCCCGTAGGACGTCCCGCGATACGGGCTGAACTCCGGCAATCCTTCCTTGTACGACTCCAGGACGGACCATATCCTCTTCCGAAGGCGCCTCTTCTGGTCGGGTTTCAGGAGCTCCATCCATGGGGCCGCCTCGTGTATGAATCCCCCGAACGCGTTATCCGGGATACCCTCCATGGACAAGGACTCCTTCTCGGGCAACCGCAACCAAACCCTTACGCTCTCCAGGGCGCCCTCCAACGCAGCCTCGTTTTCCTCCGCGACGTTCGCGAGCCACGAGCGGATCGCCTCCGTCAGCATCCCGGTGAACGCGTTGAACTCCGAGCGCGTTTGGTGATACGCCACGGCCTCCTTCTTCACGTCCTCCTTGTGCCGAAGCAACAACCTGGCGGCCTCGTCCCTTGGAACGAGTTTTTGGACGATCGATTCGGGCGGCATGCCCAAATCCATGAGCTTGACGGCCACTTGCCCCCTCGTCCTTTCGAGGGAGTCTTCCTTTCCAACGGAATCCTTGGCCAACTCGAAGAGGATTGCCAGGAGCGGGTTCGCCTGGGGGATCGTCCTCGGGTTCTTCGGTTCTTCCCTGCCGCGGTCCACGGCGTGCGTCACCTCGTGGATCATGCTGTCGTAAAGCTCGGTGGCGAACGAGTTCTTTCGGCCGTCGAGGTGTTTCATGATCTGGGCTTCGCGGACCCCCTGCATGGAGAGCAACGCGTACTCCCTGAAGATTCTCTCGAGGAAGCCGAAAAGGCGCTCCGTGCTGACGTACATGTCCCATTCGCGGGTTTCATCGACGTTCTTCCGCCACGGCGTCGTGACGATCGCCTCGCCGATGGCCGCGAGGCTGGGAATCCTTGCCAGGATGATGTTGACGAGCAGGTTGGGGGGCTCCCCCGGCTTCGCGTACGGGTCCGCGAAGTATATCTCTCCGAACGGGGTGGCGCCGTCGGGCGTGATCTTTTTTTGCTCGACCGCCTTCGGCAATATCACCAGGAGCGTGTTGACGAGCTTGGACACGTCGCGCTTGGCTTCCTCGGGAACCTTGACCGGCCTCGAGGCGAACCTGAAGTTGTCCTCGATCCACGCCGCGGTCGCCCAGCCGCCCCGCGGTGACGCCCATCCCAGCGGCGTCTTCCCGTGCTCCTCAGCCAGCTCGTTGTACTCGTCCACGAGCTCGGAATAACCAGGCACGTCGGCGCACCTCCCGAGGGCCGGCTTCTTCTCCGCGTCCTCGCAGAGGGACTTGATCCGGTTCCAGATTTCTTTCAGACGGGAATCTGCGTCCACGCGCGTCAGTCCTTTTTCTCTTCCTTCTCGGTCTTCTCGCGATGCTTCTTCAGGACGCCCTCGTGTCCCTCCGGCTTGACCGTGTTCAGGTAGAACATGGCCTTCCCCCGGACCGACTCGGAGTCGCTGTCCAGCGCCTTGTCGGCGCAGCTCGCGGACGCGCCGTCGCCGAAGCCATTCCTCTTGCACCACGCGTCGAACGTCCCTTCCTTGAGGTCCTCGGACGCAGGCCAGTCCTCCTCCTTCTTGGCCAAAACTTTCATGAGTCCGTCCAGGTACCCGGACGTCGCGGCCATCTTCTGGATTTTCATGACATTCCTCCGGTAATCCCGCTAGTCGTTGAATACGACAGCGCCCCGCTGGCTTCCTCCTTGACGACGCGAGCCACCGAGGTATCATCCCATCGGAGGGAAAGAAAATGCCCGCGAAACGTAAGAAAGCCACCGTGAAGAGTTTCGAGAAGTTCGAGAAGGAGTTCGTCGGGTTCAAGAACCTCCCCGAGTGGGCAAAGGAGAAGGTCGATGGGCAGCCCGAGGACTACGTCGACAGGCGACGTTCAGCCGTGCGCGTCATCAACTCGGACGGTGGATGTTGCCTCTTCATGAACGCATTCACCCTCTTCTGCGCGACGGACGACGGGGCGTTCCACGTCGTCGTCTCGCGAAACTCGGGATGCCACGTCTTCCCGGTCGGCAAAAACTCCTACGTCGAGGAGCGAGAGGACCCGGAAATCATCGCCAAATGGCTGAAGGGGGAGGGGACGGCGTCATGAAACCAACCGAAATGCCCCTGGCGGCGATAGTCATGAGAACACTTCATGATCGCGTCTCGAGGGAGTTGATTTGGAGAATCGCGATCAACGTAAACGCGACTTCCCTCGCCCCTTCGGGTTCTTCCCCGAGGATCGTGTGGTCCATCGCCGAGACCGCCAGCGAAGGACTCAAGCGCATAACCAGAAACGAGGAAGACCGGTGGTATCAAGTCGAGCACCCGACTACGAGCCTGTTCGCCGCGATCCTCCTGATCAAGATGATGATGAGGCGCCCTTCCTCGATGGACATCGCCAGGAAGCTAATGCCAATGGAACCCCTCCCGGAAGGGGCGTTGTCGACGTATAAACGCCCCGAGGAAGAATGACATGTCCGTCAAGACGCAGCTCAAGCGACTCGAGCACCGCAAGCGATGCCGTGGGAAACACAGGCACAAGAGCGAGGGGGCGGCCATGGCCCACGTCAGGTCGCTCAAGCGACTGGACGAGGACGTCAACGTCTCCGCGTACCGATGCCCGTTCTGCAAGAAATGGCACGTTGGGCATGGTTGACACGTCGTGTAATAATGGTTTAATACCCACCGAGGACATGACATGAAAACCAGAAAGAAAAGAAAGAGATCGAAGCCAAAGACGAAACCGGCCCTGGGGAGCGCCTTCGTCCCGTTGAAGGACGCCGCCACGCGTACCGGGTGGAAGGAGAGCGACCTCCTCAGGATCGCCAGGCGAGGCGACATCCTGGCGTGGCGCATAGGACGATCGTGGTTCACGACCATCGAATCCGTCCTGGCCAGGGCTGGCAAGTCCATCGAGCCAACCCCCGTCTCCGTCGTCACAGGACTCGACCTGAAGGGGATCATCTCCATCGGAAAGCGAGGCCAGGACGTCGAGAAGCTGAAGGAGCTCCTCCAGATGTACGTCGACGGGCACGACGACGACGTCAGCGGCAATGCGGGCGTCAAGTCGAGATGTCGATGTCACATATGCAAGAGGGCGCGGGAACTGCTTGACGCTCGCTGATGGAAGGGCTAAGGCCATGATCGGAGAGTACGTCTCCAGGTTGAAACACGACGCCGACAAGGCCAAGGAAGGCCGCCGGAGGACAGGCGTAGTCATGTTCTTTTCGTTCGTCGCGATAGGAGCGGCGTCCAAGAACATGATGGCCATCATAAGCATGTACGTCGCCTACGAGATCGGCGAGCTAACCGTCTTCTCGATCGGGGCGCTCGCGGGGCTCGTCAAGGAGGCGTTCCGCCGATGGAGGCTCTATCTCGTCCTCGGCCAATGGAAGTATCTCGAGGTTCAGGAACGATACCGGGAATACCTGGCGGAGTTCCAGGAACGACAGGAGGAAGCGGCGGAAGTGGAATACGAGCGCAGGCGCGAACAGGTCACGATGATCATCTCCCTGCTAAGGGACGGGAAACACGATCCCGGCCTCCGAAGAGCCTGCGAGTTCTCCCTGAAAGACCATGAGGAATACGTATACGGGAAACCCGCCTGCCCTCGCTGGCTGACATACATGTTCGAAAGAAGGCGTCATGCCTAGAAGGTTGATCGGCGTTCGATTCGAGCTGGAGTCCATCGTGAGCGAAAGTGGCTCCGAAACGTTCGAGGTTCAGTCCCCCATGTCGTCATTACCAAAACCACTATTCAGGTACCGGAGTAACGTCTCCAGGAGATGGGGCGAGAACCGCGTGGGGCGGGCGATACCCTCCATGCGTGACATCATGAACCGGAGGTTCGTGGAAATGATCGTCGACGGGAGGGGCGCATGAGACGACTGATGGAAATCACGCCGTTCCCGACCCAACGGCAGCGCAAGGACCTCAAGAACGTCCAGGGCGTCATCGGCGTAACCACCGACGGGGACAGGGCATGGGTCGTTCATTGCGTCTTCCCGGGCAGGGAACTCACCCTCGTCGCGCGCCTCTCAAACGTCGGGTTCCGCGTCGTCGAGCGGGAATTCGATCCCGTGGCGCGCATGCGATTCGCGGGCAACAACAAGAAGGCGCGCAAGAAGCACAGGAACGAGGCCAGGAAGAGGATGAGGAAAGGGAAATGACGATGCCGTGCGAGGAATGCGGGATGATCGATGGGTTGCATAGGTCCGGCTGTCGGTCCAACAACGCCGTCAACTACGGGTTCTGGGACCTTCCGGCAGAGGAAAGGGCGGCGGCCATGGACGTCGCCTGCGAGCGCGGAGGGGTATCCGACTTCTACGACCTGCCGCCAGAGGATCGGGACAGGGCGTACCGGCAAGCCGTTGACGGGACGTCGCTGGGGTAACCAAATGCGGACGCCCATCGAGTTCTACTCCTACTTCGACCTGACGGGATCCTTCATAACCCGCGTCATGGTAGGCACCTCGATCGTCGAGATCGCGGCCACCACGGACGTCTCCCTTCTGGTGCGAAGGACGCTCTTCGGCGCATTAGACGACGCCCACGGCAGGGACATCGCCATCCGAGGACAAGCGTGGGAGGACGCGTGGGAATCCTACCGTCCTCGCGCGTATCGCTGGGCTACCCCCGATCCATAAGGCAGCTCCCCAAGGAAAATCAAGGATTCGGTACGAAAACGGCCCTAGAAGGAGGGTCGTTCCATGCATTGGTATCGAAGGGCGTGGCGGCATTGGGGCGCGGACCGGGAAGAGATGGTCGAGGAAGAGGCGCAGCCGCTCCTTGACGCGGGCGTCATCGACGAAGACCTCCCCGAAGATGAAGAGTTCGAGCCGGATACCTATCACGTCCCAGGTACCGACATCGTCATAAGCGCCGACGACGACCCCAGCGGGGAATACCCGTTCGAATGGCTCGTCATAAGCCCAGAGGGCATCGAGGATTCCGGGTACCCTGGCGATCTCGGCGAATTGGCCCGCAAGTGGGCCACAAAGAAGAAAGAACCCCATCCCGAGCCCGGGCCACCCGTCGACGCGTCCAAACGTCTCGAGGAAATCAAGTCACAGCTCTACGGCATAGGCAACCCAAACGACCCGCGCGCCAAGCCGCTCCTCGAGGAGTACAAGAGGCTCACCGGGAAGGACAAGCCGGGCTTCATGGCCTAGGAGGAACGATGGACTGGTACAACAGGAAGATGACCAGGACCGCCGATATGGACTCCGTCCTCCTATCCTTCCAGGACGAGGCCGATTCTCTCGATTACGCCATGAGAGGAGACGAGGAGGATTATTCCAGGGCGTCCCAGCGCCTTTACGTCACGGCCACCTTCCGGGTCACCAGCGACGCCTACGTCGTCGAGGAGATCGACGAGCTCAAGGACGTCCCCGAGATCTTCCTCGAGAACGACGAGTTCATGCGGAAGATGGAGGACGCCGCCCATACCCCGGAGCTGGAAGTCGACGAATCGATCACGGACGGACCCGAGCTCACCGACGTCAAGGTCCTGAAGCTCACGCCCGGTCCCCACGGCATGGGGTACAGCGCCATCGTCCAGGTGGAGGTCGAGCAGGTACTCCGCGGATCGCCATCCACGGGTCCGGACTGGTATTAAACGGCATGAGCCACGTCATCGTCAAAATAACTCGCGGCATCAGGGTCGCGTGGAAGGCATCCAAGGACGACCAGGCCTTCGCGTTGGAGCTGGAAAGCCTGACCGGCATGAAGTGGGCCGCCTCGTCTGCCGACGAGCTCGGCTGGTTGGGCCAGGACGAAGGAACGACCATCATCGGGACGACGGAAGCGTTGCCGTCTACCTTCAACGGATACTTCGTCATCAGGAAGCCCGCCGGCGACATCGAGCTGGACCTAGACAACGATTCCGGACCCGATGACACCCCGTACGACCCGGCCTTCGTCGCCAAGGAAGTCCTCTCCCACCACGCGTGGAGGAAGTTCGAGCTTCCCATCCATGAAGCCCTCGAAGAAGCCTTCCAGGATGAGTTTCATGCGGACGAAAAGGCCGCGTGGGACCAGGAGGCAATTTGGTACGTAAGCGAGTCCGACCCGCCTTACACCGTGAGGGTAGTCGCCCTTCGGCAACGCGACCCGGACGGCGCCGCCGTCGAGATCGGCGGTTACATAGGAAGCGACATCGGGAACGTACACATGTCCTTCCCCGAGGATCGGCTGGGACCGGTGAAACTGCAAACCCCGACCACCGAGCAGGTCGTCGCGATAGTGAAGCGATTCGTCGACGTCGCCAGGTCCGCGATGCCGGAACGAAGGGAGAAGCTACGAAAGGACCTGATCGAACTGCACAGGGCCGATCTCACGCTCGACTTATTCGAGCGACAAAGATGGCTTGGTCGCGTCCAATCCGACGAGGCCGAAACCAAGTTCGAGAACGCGAAGGCCTCCTTCTACCACGTGGCCCCGACCCTCATTTCCGACCTTCGATCCGCCATCCAGGCGTGGATCGGGCACCACGAAAGGGAGAACCAATTCGGGAGAAAAGAACCGGTCAGCTTTCACCACGGACCGCTCCTCGAGGCGGCGAAGCAAGCCCTCCAAAAACTCGACGACGCCGGGCGATACATGTCGAAGAAAAAGCCCTCCGTCGATGACATGCAGGAGGCCATGCGCTCCATCTCCCTCGCGCTGAACCTGGTCCACGTCCATGGGTTGGTCGTCGAGCGGCTCGGCCTGGACAAGGATCTCCTCGACGAGATCAACGAGCTCAGGCATCCCGAGCTGGAGAGGCGATGGGCCAAGCGCGTCCCGGTGATCGTCCGCGTGGCGTGGGACAAAACCTACATGGACGTGGGGCACGAGCCCAATACCGACACCCTCCACTCCATGCTCTGGGTTTTCGATCCGGATACCGGAGAGGTTCACGTCGATGTCGGAGGCAGAACGCTCCATCACGGAGAATGGAAAGAATGGAAGGAAGCCCCCAGGCGCTCCCCCTACGGACGCTGCGAGGTCGACGACGTCGAGAAGAGCGTCGTGGTCTCGCTGGCCGACCCCGACGACTACCCGCACGACGTCGTGGAACGCGCCAGGGCCGAGATGGTCGCCGAGTTCCATCCGGACGTCCTGTCCACGTCCAGGGAATACCGGAAGCTCTTCCCCAACGCCCCTGACCCCACTGGTTATCGTTTCCAAACCCTGTTCAACATGGCGTCCTCAAGGACCCCGATCGAGCGTCGTGGCTTCTACATGGCCATCGGGCACGAACCGAACACGAGAACCCTTCACAACATGATGTGGTTCTTCGACGCGGACGGCCGCTTGGTCGTCCTGAAGGCCACCCCCCAGATGATCCACGAGGAGTTGCCGGCGTTCCAGCGGGCCGGCGGAGAGGAAACCCCCTTCGGTCGTTGCGAGGTGGACGACGCGGCGGGGACCGTCCGCGTCTCGTTCGCCTCCCCGAGCTTCTACCATTCCGACGAAACGGTCGAGAACGTCAAGGCCGAGCTGACCGCCGAGTTCCACCCCCAAGCCCTCGCCGAATCCCGAACCTACAAGCGCCTGTTCCCCAGGGCTCCCGACCCTTCGGGCTACTCCTTCGCCATCAACCCGGACTTGTCCGCGGGCATGGAGAGGACGCCCGAGTACCCGTTCGCGGCGACCCATGGTTTCCTCGAGCGCGTCGCGTTCAGGAACTACATGGAAATAGGACACGACGTTGATTCCGAGAAGCTCCATTCCATGATCTGGATGTTCGATCCAGCCAGCGAGAAGATAATCGTAGATAAGGCATGGAATAAGACGGAAGAGGGGGTCGTTGGGTTAGGCCACGCAGATTGGGACAAGTTCGACGAGTGGCACGGGACGGAGAAGGACGAGGACGTTTACCGGGGGGTCAAGTACGCCCCGAGCGGGAGATGCGAGGTCAACGACGGATTACGAAAGGTCAACGTCTCCTTCGGCGCCGTCGACATGTACCCGGACGATCTCGTCGAGCGCATCAAGGCCGAGCTCGTCGCCGAGTTCCATCCCAAAATCCTGGCCACTTCCCCAACATACAAGCGGTTCTTCCCGGGCGCCCCTAACCCGTCGAGATACAAGTTCCAAGTCCATACCTTCAACTAGAAGCCCAGGCTTGGCTCCTCTAGCTTCTTCCTGAGGGCCTTGGATACCTCCACGTGCATCTCCCCCTCGAAGACGACGTCCTCGGGGCTCACGTAGAACAGCCCGGGGACGTAGTCGGCGTATCCCACGTGCCGGAACTGCTCGTAAACCTTCCGGTGGGCAGCCTTGGTACGATACCATCCGTAGAACGCCTTCTCGCGCCATTCCTCGGACAAGCGGTACTCCTGGCCCGGCTCTGGCTCGACCTGGTCCCGTTCGAGCTGCGACGGGTCGATCTCGACGTACGCGCCGCGACCTCCCACCAGCAGCCTGACGTACCCCGTCGCCAACAACGGGCCCCTGCTCCCGTCATCCATCCTGACGTATATGTCCAGCGCCCTCATGCCTACATGCTACAACTTGACTGCCCCCCGATCTAGTCGTATCATGTGTAACTGGGCAGGAGAAACCCATGGGGCTGGCCCTGAACAGGCTGAAGGTCTTGTTGCGACTTAGACGCGTCGTCGAATGGCAATCCCTGTTCGTAGACGCCGACAGGGAGGCCGACCATAGGATGGGACGAGACGGGGGGCCTTACGGGTGGTTCTTCATGAGTGGTGGTCCACCCTACCCCCCGAGAAGACTCGACCCGCGCCTGCGAAAGATTAACCGAACCACGACCATCAGGGGCGACGTCACCTTCTTCGAGGTGACGTCCATCGACGCCGACCAGTTCGGCATCGTCACCCGTAACTGGGCGACGATGGGCATCGCGAACCCGTTGGCGGAGGAGGGGCGATGATCGCCTTCACTCCGTCCCTAAACTTCGAGTACGTGGCCAGGAGCATCAGTGCGAGGCTCGACTACATGATATTCGACGGGGAGTACGACGGGCAGCGCAAGAGGAAGCCGCTCTTCTCATTTGGATCGTCGATCTTCGACCGTTGGGAGGACTTGGCGGAACCCCTGTTCCTCATCTCGAGCCACGCCGAGGAAGTATTCTGGGAGGTGTCGTCATGAGGGCGATCCGCCGTATTCGCCCCGTCTGTGAGTGGTGGCGATCGCTCACGGGGGAGGCTTTCCGGGCCATCCTCTTCGGAACCTCCAACGAGGCTTTCTGGAAAGTCAACGGACACCAGTCCCCCATCAGCCTGCGCCGGAGGGCGCGGGGCGGCTGGGCGATCCCCTGGATCGTCGCCGTCAGGGACGAGCAGTTCGACTACGCGGCCGGACGATACGACCCGGGAAGGGAGCCCGACGAATGACCCCCATCCGCTGGCACAAGACCATCGAGGACGCGCAGGGCAGGATGCCCAAGCCGCTCTTCCGGTCTCCATCGGCAAGCGGCGACTGGTGGTTCGTCCACGTCTTCGAGGACCTGAAAATCCCGGTCTCGCAACCGCGTCGCGTCATGATGGTCCACTCGTTCATCGACTTCCCCCTCGCGACGCGAACCATGCGTTTCCACGAGGATCGGGTCTGCGCTTGGCTCCAGGGGGTCGACATATGAGGATCGTCCACTGGCAACGGCCCGTCGTCGAGGCCCAGAAGGAGCTCCACAAGCGCATCGGGAAGGTCGCGTGGAGGTGGATGCACCTCAGGCTCATCGGACAATGCCCCGGCTTCATGGGCATGGTCACCACCGAAGCCCTCCCGTTCGACCAGCCGTGGGTCGACATGATCAACGACTACGTCGTCCGGTCCGCTAATGACGCCATGGGCAAGTACACGGGGCTAATCGCGGGGAGGCCGGGCGAATGAAGAAAGTCGACTGGCAACTCATGGTCTCGATCGTCACGAGGAGGATATTCGACCCAAAAGGGGGACAAGTCGTCATTCGTGGCATGGCCCTGAGAATCATCGGCTCCTCGCCGAAAGACGATTGGCTCATCACGAACGCGCTGTTCGAGCAGGACTGGCCCGATTTCATCCACGAACACGTCCTTGAAATCGCCGTAACGCATCCGAGGAGCAACGCATGACTCGAATCGAACCTCACCTGACGTCGCTCCGGGCATGCCACAACGGGCTCCTCGTCAGCAACCTAACCTCGAGCGCCCCCATCGACGCCGTCAGGATCATCAGCTCCATGGGGCCGAACGTCGTCTCCGGGAGGCAGCCCTTCCTGCGCCTCCTCGACGATCTCGTCAAGGAACACGTCATCAACTCCGTCATGAACGGGTTCGACGACGACGGCGAGGGCGTCCGGGCGGTCGCGCTGGCGTTCCTCGACGACTCCATCAACCGCGAGGAACTCAGGAGGAGCGAATGGGCGTGATCCACGAAGGGGGGTTCTTGGAATGATCCATTCTTGCCCCCGTTGCGGCAACGCCTCCGTGTCTTGGGACGCACGATGCGGGGCGTTCTTCTGCCTGGCCCATGGCTGCCAGGCGACCTTTCCCCCGCCAAGGGAAAAGACCGCCAACGGGATGACCATCCGGGGCATGATCTCGAGGGGCCAGCTCGTCATGTTGCCTCGGTTCTTCGTCGGAGACGAGGAGGGGAAATGACCAGGCTCCCGACCGGTAGGATGATCTCCGTCGCCGGGGAGAAAATATACCAGTTGCTCTTGGACTTGGACAACAGGCTGATGCGCGACGACGAGGCCCTGCGCGAGGCCTACAGGAAAGTGCGTCGCCCCCCCCGGCTGGACATTGAGGACATGGACGACCTGTACGAGAACTTCCCCACTCGAAACTACCGTCTCCCGCAGGGCCGCTTCCCCGATGACGCCGCGTGGGAGGCCGGTCGCGACCCCTACATGGGATGGCTCCGTCAGGCGTGGCGCCGCAGGATCCCCAAGAAGGGAGGACACAGGCCGTGAAGCGAGACAAGTTCCTGGCGCTCGTCAAGAACCCCGAGCAAGAGGCGCGAAGACGCGTCGGGACGGAATCCGCCGACGTGGTGCTCTCAACGTGGCGCGCCGCCGCCGCGAGCATGTACGAGCTGTTCGACCACTGCGTCGAGACGCACAACGAGTCCGTCCACCCCGCCATGATGTCGCGAGCCTTTGATTGCAGGCCCATCGACGAGGGCACCCACCCGGCCTGGACGGTGATGCCATGAACGAGGTCCCCTGGCGCGGGATGATCCGCGACGCCTCGCGTGCATGCGAACCGCGCATGGACTTGTTCCGGCAGGCGGGCCAGCCGCGCCCCGGTCGAGGTTCCTGGGATTCCCACGTCATCCACGGCTCCCCGGCGGAACTCGCGTTCACCACATACGCCATCGCCATGCGGCGCCCGTGGGGCGCCATAACGGAGGAGTTCGGGAACGCCTCGCCGTTATGGGTGGGACGAGAACCCCTGCTTGGATTGGATTGGATTCGGAGAGCGACATGAGACCGCTGGAGCTGGAGACCATGCTCGCCAGGCAGGTCGGCGACATGGGTCGCGTCGACATCAGATCGGTGGTCGTGGCGAAGGCTTCCTTGCGAATGATGCCCAAGGAAAACCGTGACGTCGTCATCCGCGGATGGTGGCGCTGGACCATCGACCACAGGAGGACGGAACGATGAGGCGCAACATCGAAATCCGGATGATGGGCATCTCCGACGACAACGGCCCGAACACCGCCCACTTCATCATGGTCGGGACCGACAAGAAGAACCAGGAGACGGCGCTGCTCGACGTCCCCTCCAGGGCCAGCAACCGCTGGTTCCGCGACCTCATGCGTTCCAACGCCGCATTGTGGGGCAAATATAGGCATGGGAGGCCGACGAAATGAGACAGCAGCTCGACCACGCCGCCAAGATGTACTACGGCTCGACGATCGCCATGAAGCTAGCCAAGGCCGTTCCGCAGGGCGTCGGCCTAAAGGTCATCGAGAAGATGCTGTCCCCCATCGGATCGCGGCCCGCGAAGTGGATCATGCATGAATACGTGGAGGTGATCAGGAAAATAAGATCATGAAAGCCCTCAAGATCACCAAGTTCCAGTTCCGCTCGAACCTGTCGGACGCGGGACTCAGGGAGTTCTCGTCCTTCGCCATGGGGCTCGGAACGGCCGAGGACGGCGCCGAAACCCTGGCCTACGGTTTCGGCCCCTCCTCGTTCGTCACGCTCACGGCCCCGACCGCCTCGTCGCTCTCCCCCAACTCGTTCGGGGTCGAACTCGTCGGGCCCATCTGGGATTCGGTTCATGATCGCGGTACGACGTAGCAGGTATTTCCCCCGCTCGCGCCCAACCAGACCTCATGAGGTGGTATCGAAGGGCATACAGGGACTACCTGGACGTCGGACACGACCCCAACACCGACACGATGCATTCCATGATCTGGTGGCTCGACCCCGACCGGGGGTCGTTCCACGTCGGCATGGGAGGCCTGAGGGGCGCCCACACGTTCAAGGACGTCAACCCGCCCGGCCGCGCCCAGGCGATCACCGGGAGATGCGAGGTCGACGACGCGGCGCGAAAGATCATCGTCTCCATCGGCGCCCCAGACGTGTTCCCGGAGGAGGTCGCGGATCTAGCCAGGGCCGAGGCCAAGGCGCACTTCCACCCGGAGGCGCTCGCCAACCTGCCCGAGTACAAGAGCCTCTTCCCCGAGGCGCCCGACCCGTCCGGCTACGCCTTCAGGATCGTCGACTTCAACCAGCGATTGGGGTTGTTCGACTAGGCCTTCTTGAAGAAGACGAGGCTACACATCGTGGTCAGGTCGTTCGTCCCCGACCCCTGATACTCGTAAACGGCGTCCTTGTAGAATTCCCACTTTCCGTGTTGCCAAGCCCACCTGAATGCCTCGTTCTCCGAAAGGACGCTCATCGGGTCGGACTCGTAACCGTAGTACTTGACGGCCCCGACGACGTTGGCGACCAGCATGACGTCGTTCCTGGCGTGGGAGTTAAGAAGGATCATGATGTTGCCCATGGCCCTCGCTCCGCGCTCTACCCGAAACGGGGTGTCGCAGTTCACGATGCCGGGGTTGAAGGACCGGTCCGACGTCGCGGATAGCATGGCCGTGTAGAAGTCGTCGCAGAGCCACCTGACCCCGGGCCACGCCCTGGCGTTCCCCTCGACGACCGCCGGGTCGACGTCGACCCCGACGAACTGCTCCGGGTCGACCAGCCGCGCCTCGACGACCTGGTCCAGCTCGCAACCCGGCAACGGCGATCCGTCCTCGGCGAAGCACTTCCCGCACATGGTCCAGTACTGGAAGGACCGGTCGAGGCGCTCGCCCATGACCTCCCGGAAGGGCTCGATGATGGTCTCCCGGCGCGCCGTGGTCTTCTTCCGGCACGACCAGTCCATGGCGAGTGCCTTCATTTTCGCTTCCTCCGCTGGGGGAACCATTGGGGATGGCGTTTCCTGATCTTCCTGTCGAAGTCCGCGTCGTAACTACTGCCAACGATACCCGGAACCGTATATCGACGGAGCGCGCTTCCGAGCAGGGTTTGAACGTGTGGTTTCTTGGAACCGACGGGCATTTCGAGGAGCTTTTGTTTGTTTGAGGCCGTCAGAGTGACGAACCATTGGGGCTGGCGTTCGCGGATTTTCTTGGTGAAGCCGGGGTCGTAACTACCGCCACCGCGACCGGGCATCGTATATCGACGGAGCGCGCTTCCGAGCAGGGTTTGAACGTGTGGTTTCTTGGAACCGATGGGCATTTCGAGGAGCTTTCGCTTGTTCTCCTCGGCGGTGTTGACAAACCACTGGGGTTGCCGGGCGCGGATTTTCCTGTCGAAGTCGGCGTCGTAACAAGGAGACTTTAATCTTGTATATGACGAAAGAGCCGCGGATATGGCCTTGAGGGACGGTCTTTCGCACCCAGGCGGCATCTCCAGGAGGAGTTTTTTGGTTTTGTCAGCATTTCGAAACCATTGTGGAAATCTTCTTTTGGCCTTCTCGTGGAACTTCTCATCATAAGATGACGACCCGCGCCTTGTATATCTCGCCAAGTTTTCCCCCATGTCGGTACCACGTTGTGGTCTTGGCGCAGCAAGAGGCAATTCGAGCAACAGGCGTTTCTTCTCTTGGACTTTGTTGAAGAACCACTGGGGTTGTTTTTTCCTTATTTTCTCATCGAAGGAAGCATCATAATATTTATGTGACTTCGTTGTATATGTACGCAAACAATTGGCCTTCCCCGAAGGAACATGGCTGTTCGGAGGAAGTCCAAGCAACTGCCGTTTGGTCTTGTCGGATGATTTTTGAAACCATTCCGGATGTTTTGCCCTGATGGCTTTGTCGAAAACGGGATCGTAATCTTTATGCGTCTTAGTCGTATACCGATAAAGGGCACGACCTAGCCTCGCGTCTCTTCCTTTTCGAGTAAAAGGTTTTCCCCCCTTTTTCGGCATTGCGAGAAGCTCTTGCTTAATTTCGCATCGAGGAAACCATCCCGGCTGCCTGTTACGTATGGATTTGTCGAATTCGGAGTCATAACAATCGGATTTTCGCGTAGTGTAACGAGAGAGAGCGGCCCCTAATTTAGTCGATCCTTTTGGTCTTTCATGCCCGACGGGAAAATCCATCAATGTTTGCTTGGTCTTGTCTTGTGGTTTTTCCCACCAATCAGGATGCTTCTCCCTGATGTCCCTGTCAAACTCTGCATCATAGGAAGTATTGCCTTTTTGAACATAACATCTGAGAGCAATCCCCAAAGACGTTTTATGATGGGGCTTCTTACTGCCAATGGGCATTTCGAGGAGGATTCTTTTTTTCGAGACAAACCATCCTGGGTGCTTGACCTGGAGCTTTTCGTGAAAAGCGGCATCATAACGCGGGTGGTTCTTGTTGCAGTAATTCAAGGCATAACCTGGATTACCTTTCGTATGTGGTTTCTCGCTTCCGGTAGGCATTTCGAGTAGTTTTCTTTTTGCCTCGTCAGCCGGGTTTACGAACCATCCTGGTTGCTTCTTCCTGATGGCCTTGTCGAATTCTGGATCATAGGAAGAAGATGACTTTCTTGTATATGACGCCAAACACGCGCCAAGAACGGTCGTTTTTGAACTGGGTCTCTTGCAACCCCTGGGCATCGCCAGCAGCTTGCGCTTGTTCTCGGCCGCCTGATGTGCCTTCCACGCCCTGGCGATCTCCTTCAGGGACTTGAACCCCAGGTGGGCCACCCATCCCTTCAGGCCGTCCACGGGGTTCCGCTCGACGAGCTGCTCGAACGTGAAACCCTCGAGCGTCCGCTCGTCGACGCCCTTGCGGACGCCACTGGCCCATATCTTGGCCCCTATCTCCCGGACGTGGCAAGTCGCTCCGCCATGGACCTCCAGAATCACCTCAAGTCTCTTAACGAACTCGTCGAACGCCTTCTGCCCGGTCAACCCGTCCTCGTCGAAGATCGAGTTGAGCGCGGCCATGGCCTCGGTCATGACGGAGAGCTGGTCGTTCTCGTCCGAGAGAGACTCCGCGAGCCAGTCACGCGCCAAGCTCGTCGTCCCCGACGTCCCGGGGATCGAGACCCTGATCCGGACCGGCTTGATCACGTCCTCCATCAGCATCGTCAGGCAGACCGCGTTGACGTGGTCGTTGAGGAGCCCGCGCAGCTTGGACTCGTCCTTGGTCGCCGCGAACGGGAGCAATTGCTTGAGGACCACGTGCTCCTTGCCGGGGACGTCCCTGAGCAGGCGCCCGACGATCTGGACGTTTTCCACCAGGGACTTCCGCAAGCCGACCACGATGGCCCGGTCCGCCCACGGCCAGTCGGCCCCCTCCTTGAACGTGTTCATGGCGATGATGACGTCCAAAGCCCCGGCCCGTTCCTCTGGCGGCAACCTCTTGATCCCGTTGATGTACGCCTTCTTCTTCTCCCGGTTGCGCTCGTCGACCATGTCGATGATCCGCAGCCTGCGCCCCTCGTTCACTATGTCGATGAAGACCGGCCCCCTCCTGACCTGGCCGCCGAACGCCTTCCTGTACGACTCCACGATCCTCCTGACGCATTCCCGTTTCCCCATCCGGTGCTTCGGCGAGAGCGTCTGCGTAGGCGGGACGAACACGATGTCCTTGCGAATCTCGTCCTTGGCGATCGACTCGATCGCCGGGACGAAGTCCAGCCCGCACGGGACGAAGTCCAGGTCGAACCCCTTCAGGTACTTCATCCCCGACAGGTACTCGTCGTACGGGAAGTCGAACCGCGTGAACTGACGCGCCTGCTCCGGCGACAATAATCCCGTCCGGTCTCCCCTGAAGAACGTCGCCGTGGCGAGGCCGACGCGCTCCCCGTGATCCAGCAGGAAGTCGATCAGCTTGCCGGCCTCGTTCCGGACGGTCAAGCCTACCGTCGACTCCGCGTTCTGGACGTGATGCGCCTCGTCGAACCAGATCATCACGTCCCGGAACAAGTACTCCCTCTCGACCGGCGTGCAGGAATTGAACGCCTTGACGATGGTCGCGTGCGAGCATACCATGACGTTGCTGTTGACGTCCGTCCCCAATACCTTCGAGCGGGCGCGCAGGAACCCCTTAAGCGCCTCCACCTTGCTGTCGTCGCACGGACCGCACAACTGCCTGGGAAACCAACTAACGTGTCCGACCCCGGGAACATCCAACTCCTCGGCCCCGAAGTTCGCCCCGATGACCGTCTGGGGGACGGCGATCAGAGCCCTGACCTCGGGATGGGAGGTAAGTACCCGGATCGTTATGGCCTTGATGAGCAACGACTTGCCCCATCCGGTGGCGGCGTTGAGGATGATGTTCCTCGGCGCGCTCCCGTTCCCGGACGCAAGGGCGTCGAACCCCCGCCTCTGCCCCGGCCTCAGGATCTTGGGGTTCTCCGGCTCGGGGACCACGAACCCGCCGGTCCTACGCCACCTGCTACGGATCATCGGCTGAGAACTCATTCCGCTCGTCCTTCAAATTGGGGCCGGGGAGAGGCGGCTTTCCCCGGCCCCAGGAGCATGGACGCCACGCGGCGTCCAATGAAAAACCTACTTGCGCTTGCCTTTCTGCTTGGGCTTGGTCTTCTTGCTTGGTTTCTTATACCAGCCGGGACCGCCACACGGTCCGATCTTGTCGGAGAATTTGGGGTCCGCGCCGGGCTTGATCTCGCCTAACTTCTCCGGCTTCTCGTCGCGCAGCTTGCGCCCGACCTTCTGCATCACCAGAGTTTTTCCCCAGCCAGGCTGCCTAACGGTTAGTATACGGGTGAACTCCGGGTCGTACGACCCGGAACTCGGCGACAGGTACCTCGACAGGGCGCCCCCAAGTCTCGTCGACTTGGCCGGGCGTTTGCAGCCTACAGGCATGGCGAGCAGCTTCTTCTTGTTCTCCTCGGCGGTGTTGACGAACCACTGGGGCTGCCGTGCCCTGATCTTCCGGTCAAACTCCGCGTCGTACGACGCGGACGTCTTGACGGAGTAGTTCGACAACGCCGCCCCCAGCGGATTCTTCTGGACCGGGCGCTCGCTTCCGCGAGGCATCGACAGCAGCTTCTTCTTCTTGGCCGTCGCGGAGTCCGAGAACCATTCCGGCTGCCGCTCGCGCATCAGCCTGTTGAACTCGTCGTCGCGCCCGGCCTTCGCGCACAGCGAACGAAGGAACGCTCCCAGGCTCAATCCCTTCTCCTCCGCCATCTTCTCGAGCGCCTTCTTCTCCCCGCCCGTGACGGAGAACGCGACCATCTTGTCCCTCTTGTCCCTCTTCATCGTCCTTCCTCCTTTTTCTCGCCGCCACGAAGAAACATACCGCGCATCTAGGACTAGTCAAGCAAATCCTTAAAAAAAATAAGTTGGTCGAAGCCTGCCTCCCAGGCGTTTGACACGAACGTAATCCATGGTATGCTACACGTCGAAAGGAGAAACAAACCATGAGGGACCAACGCAAGGCCGCCGAGAAGGCGTGGAAGACGCGACTGAAGAAGGACCCGAAGGCCGGGATCAAGGCCGCCAAGAAGGCGTGGGATACCCGGCTGGAGGCCGACCCCGAATCCGGTTCCAAGGCCGCCGAGAAAGCCTGGGAGACCAGGCGGAAGCGCGGGGAGGCCGCCAGAAAGGCATGGCGAACTCGAAGAGCCCGAGCAAGAACGCGATAGGCTTGAATATTCCTCGTCCCCATGGTACGTTGCGGGGAAGGAGACAGCGCCATGACGAAACCATTGTGTCCTTACTTCGTGCGTCGAACGTTGCAAAACAAGGCGAACGACGAAATGGAGAAACGCATCGACCCCGCAGTCATGAATTCGTGGATGTTCGGAGATGCGTCCGGAATCTCGCCGACGCTCTTCTCGGCCTTTTACGACGAAGCCGGGCATGAGGGAGTCCAATCCCTTAACGAGGCATGGAGGGAGCGGCAGAACCCGACATGAGGAACATCAGGTTCCGAAAGGGATTCTACCGCTACGACCAGAGGGCCTACCGGGTCTACTGCGGCCTCGACAACCGCCCCGACCCCGCCCATCCCCAATGGGAGGCCACCGCCACCGTCGCCGGCGACGCCGTCATGCCCCCCACCACCCTCTTCAGGTCCCATCCCGACGCCACCGACGCCACCGGAAACCAGCCGTGGAACGACTTCCTCCGCGAGCAATGGGAGGGGGTCGGACTCTGGGAGGCGTCGATCGCCCAAGAACTGGAGCGCCCATGACGATCCACAGGAGCCTCGAATGGAAGGCGTGGAAATACGTCAAGCCCGCCCTGCGGGAGCCCGCCCCGGACTGGGAACTGAGGCTCCACCTCGTGATCCCGGGGATCGAAATGGCCCTGGAACGATGGAGGGGCGCGCCCGGGAGGGGCGCGCCCCTCGACCTCATCGCCGAGGCGTTCAGGTTCAAGGGCAAGCCATGAGGATCCCCATCCACGTCAGGATGTTCGACCAGCACCCCAGGCTCTCCGGCCCGCTGGTCCTCCAGTACGCCGACCTGACCGCCTACCCGCCCGACCGGCGCTCCGCCACCCTCTGCTACGGCAGGCCGGCCCCGTGGATCAACGAGCGCGCCGCCGCCCTCTTCGACGCCGCCAACCTCGCCTGGATGAACGACAAGCCCCTCGGCGAGCTCGAACTATACCTGTGGGAACTCAGGCAACGCGTGGAACGACTGGGACGCGAACGATGAACCACCCCATCGAGCCGTCGCTCGAGATCGACCGCCTCTGCGAGGACGTCGACAAGGCCATCATGCGCAGGATCGCCAGGCCGAAGGGCTGGCGCGACCCCGTCCAGGAGATCGCCCGACGCGTCATCAACGGCCTCTTCCTCCCCTCCACCTCCCTCCAGGGAACCGGGCCGTTCCGCGTCCCCTACAAGCGACACGACGGGATCAACCACGTGTCCCCCTTCGGCAGGAACGAGGCCGTCTGGCTCGCCGTCGAGTCGATGACCATGAGGATCATCATGAAGGAATTCGTGATCAGGGCCGAGGCGGAGGCAACAAGCGCCCCCACCGATCCCGCGCCTCCCCCTCGCTCACGTCCGGGCGCCAGACCTCGGGGTCCACGCCGCCCGTCTCGCGAGCGGGCCGGCCGCCGCAGCCGGCCAGCAGCAGGATGAACGCCAACGCCAACCTAGTCATCGTCGATCCCCAGGATGGTGGCCTGCATGACGTCCCTCCTCGCCGCCTCGGCCTCGATCCGGTCCATGGACGACCTCCCCAGGGGGAAGTCGATGACGCACCGCCTGACGGTCATCTTGTACTGCCGCCCGGACCGGTTCGGCAGGAAGCAGGAGACGTCGAGCGCGTAGCCCGAGGACACGTTGCAGTCGTTCAGGTCCAACATGTCGAAGTGGATGTAGCGCCTGCCCCTCGGGGGTCGCGTCGTGCGCCCCCAACACGATGCGTCCCACATGTCGTCTCCTCCTGACCCCCGACCCTATCGCGGGAAACCCCCCAATCCACTTAAAAATCCCACACGACCATCGTCCTACGACCTACGTCCTACGTCCTACGATCAATGGTCATCGATCCATGCTTTCGCGATTTTTTGGTTTCGGACCCTAAACCCTTACACGACAAAGGGAAACGAGACGAGGGTTGACACGCACGCGGTTCGGGGTTAGGCTTGGGGGGAGTGAAACGAAGGCCCGACGGGCGCGTTCGGAGGAGCAAGCCATGAGCAGGAAACCGATCGACCTCCTTCTGGACGGCGCGGTGCGGGCCGACGAGGCGATCTCGCGCAAGGTCGCGTGGTACCCGAAGGCCAGGGCGAGGTCCGTCCTGGATCCCGTCCTGCGACTCCCCCTGCGGGGCTTCGAGGTCGTCACGAGGGACGAGCGGCTGAGGGCCATTCGGGAGCGCAGGAAACTGGCCACGGGTCGCCGGGGATCGTCCGTCGCCATCGGCATCAGGACGCCCGTCGAGCGCCACCTGCAAGCGCTTCGGGAGCGCAGGAAGCGGGCCGCGGGCCGGGGATCGTCCGTTGCCATCGACGTCAGGACGCCCATCGGACGCCACCTGCAAGCGTGCCTCCTGCACCTGGCCGCCATGATCGAAGCGGGGAGGAAGCATCCATGATCACGCTCAAGGGAAAACACGGGACCGCCAAGGTCATGATCGACCAGGTCGAGCCGGAATGCATCGACCAGATCAAGACCTTCCTCGACCACGAGGCCTTCTCCGAGCCCGTCGCCATCATGCCCGACACCCACGCCGGGAAGGGCTCCGTCATCGGCTTCACCATGAGGCTGACCGACAAGGTCATCCCCAACGTCGTCGGCGTCGACGTCGGCTGCGGCGTGTGCTCCGTCAACCTCGGCAAGGCCGACCTCCCCGACCACGAGATGCTCGACCACCGCGTCCGCCGACTCGTCCCCATGGGCTTCGAGATCAACCCCTCCAAGATCGTCTCCATCGACGCCTTCCCCTGGGAGCGCTTCAGGTCCCACAAGGCCAGGATCCAGGCCCTCTTCGGGGCCGACGCCGGAGTCGCCATGTCCCCCGCCGACGAGTTCCTGTCCACCTGCGAGCGCGTCGGCTCCGACCCGACCAAGGTCCTCCGAAGCGTCGGCTCCCTGGGAGGCGGCAACCACTTCGTCGAGATCGGCAGGGACGACGACGGCAACGCCTGGGTCACCGTCCACACCGGATCACGAAACCTCGGCCTCCGCGTCGCCAACTACTGGCAGGGCCTCGCCAAGAAGAGGACCCAGGGCGGCTCCAAGGCGGACTTCAAGGCCGAGGTGGCCAGGATCAAGAAGGAATGCATGGGCCGCGAGCGCAGGGCCCGGATCGACGCCCTCAAGGCCAGGCGCGACGCCGAGCGGGCCAGCGTCCCCGAGCACCTCGAGTTCCTGACCGGCGACGACGCGACCGGCTACATGCTCGACATGGCCTTCGCCCAGGCCTACGCCGACTGGAACCGCGAGGTCATCATCGGGCACGTCCTGGCCGCCCTCGGCGCCACCGAGCGGGACCGCGTCGCCTCCGTCCACAACCTCATCGACTTCGACGACATGACCATCCGCAAGGGCGCCATCCGCTCCTACCGGGGCGAGCGCATGGTCATCCCCTTCAACATGCGCGACGGCATCCTGATCTGCGAGGGCCGCTCCAACCCCGAGTGGAACCACTCCGCCCCCCACGGCGCCGGCCGCGTGCTGTCGCGGACCAAGGCCAGGAAGCAGCTCTCCCTCAGGGACGCCCAGGACCAGATGCGCCAGGCCGGCGTCTTCACCACCAACGTCCCCCTCGACGAGGCCCCCGGCGCCTACAAGGACGCCAGGGTCATCGAGGAGGCCATCGCCCCGACGGCCAGGATCGTCGCCAGGATCAAGCCCGTTCACAACATGAAGGCGTGAACCGACATGAACAACGTCAAGCGCGTCCTCAGGGGACGCGAGGATATCCTCGATGGCCGAGTCCCTGGGCTTGTCGTGGAGACCCATGGTGGGATGGAACTGCGACTCGTTCCTCACCGCCGTGGTGATCGAGTGGGGGGGCTGGCACTCATGGGCCGTCAATCCGCCCGCCCTGACGAAAAGGAGCCCGTAAATGCTCAAGAACATGACCGAGCCCCAGCTCCGCGACCTGCTGAACGGGCTGGCCCGGGACGTCTCCAAGCGAACCCCCAAGGGGACCCTCTTCTTCCTCGTCCTCTTCGACGACCCCGGCCTCTGCCAGTACGTCAGCAACGCCCGGCGCGAGGACATCGTCAAGGCCATGCGCGAGACCGCCGACAGGCTCGAGCAAAACCAGGACGTCCCCCGCGATGGATAACCTCATCCACGAGGTCCTATGGGAGGGCTTCCTGGCCCGCGTCCGCGACTCCGACGCGGTCTACCGGGCCGGCCTGGTCAGGGGCCGCTTCGCGACCCCGCCCTGGGGCCGGTACCTGTCCGGCGTCGGGCTCAGCGAGTCGGCCGTGAGGAGGACGAGGAGGACGTCCCGCAGGCAAACCCTCATCAAAGGCGAGCTGATGCACCAGCTCTCCTTGGCGCGGAACGCCATCTGGCGCCGCAGCTCTACCCAGTACCACCTGGCCTGCGGGTGGTTCCTGACCCCGACGTGGCTGCGCGTCCTTCAGGACCACGACGTCCTCGTCCGGGAACGCCTCCGGGAACGCCTCCGGGCGACGGCCCACTCGTACCTCAGGGCCCGCGCCCAGAAGGCGGTCTTCGCGCTCCTCAGGACGGACGCCCGAACGGGGTCGGAGGTCTCCGGAAGAGCCCGGGACGCCTTCCGCCGCATGGACACGGGACCGGAGATGAGGGCGCTCATGAACGACTACCTCGTCGCCGCGCTCCAGAAACGCCGGGACGTCCACGACGACCTATGGTCCGGGCTCGCCGACGACGTCGAGGCGTCGGCCAACCTGACCATCCCCCCATGGGAGTCGTACCTCAAGGGAGCCGGCCTGGACATGTCCTGGCACGATTGGCTCGACGGCAACCGGCGAGCGCCATCCGCGCCGCCCGCCGGCCCGCCCGGGCCAGCCTCCCGAACCCGTCGTCCCCCAGGAGCGCCCGCAGCCCCGCCTCGTCCATCCCCATGACGAGGGCGCGCAGCGCCCGAGTCGGGGGATTCATCCGTCCAACTCGCTTCCCCATCGGTCACCTCCTGAAAACCCATGCCGGCGACCGGCCCAAGGACGGACGCCAAAATCCCCCCATGGACGGGATACCCGTCAATCGCCAAACCCGGCCAGGAGTCCCATTCCGGACCCCACGGGGCCATCAGGAAAACACCAAACCCCCGACCCCCATACCATGGCGTCAATCACCAATCCCGAGGGGCTCCCCCATGAGCCACCCGGCCGGATGGGACCAAAATTTGCCCGGCCGGGGATACCGGGGGGGGCTGTGCCTTTCGCGCTATGGGCTGTTCTCATTATATTTTTTCGTAATAAAAAACCCTCCCTTGCGGGAGGGTCGGCGTTAGTTGGGGGCCCGAGGGCGGGAGCGAGATCACTCGATCTCTACAAGCTCGACCGCCCTCGGGGGGCATTCACGTGCTCGGCGACCCAATCGTCCTGCTCCTTCTTGAGCCACATCCCGAACGGGATGAGGACGCCCGTCCCGATGACCGTGCCAAAGGCGAAGTCCAATGAGGGCCAGCCCATCGTCAGGGCCAGCGCGGGGACGGTCACGAACGCGGCGAGCAGCAGGGCCATCAGGCAGTAGTATCTCATCTCTTCCCCTTTCGCCCCCAAGGGCGGGCCTTCGCCCCGCCTGGCATGACCGTGTAGGAAACGCGTCGCCAGGCGAAAAGAAAGCGGGCCTTCGGCCCGCCTGGCCGCCCTCCGCCGTGCGGGGGTGGGGGACCAGGCAGGCGTAAGGTCAGCCCTTGAAGGCGAGCTTGTCCGCCGGAGCGGGGACGGGGAATTCGGCGACCTTGCGGCCCTCGGACTTCGCGGCCCATGCCGCCGCGTCCTTGGCGTAGTTCTTCTTCTTGCGCGCGAAACCACGCATGAAGCTCTCGCGGCAGGCGGCGGCGCGGCGGTTCTTCTTGCGCGCCTCGTTCGTCTTCTTCTTCTCGTTCGCCTTCGCCATCGTTGATCTCCTTTCCCCCTCGGTTCGGCCTCAAGGCCGGGCCTTCGGCCGGCCTGGCCGTCGCGGGGGATGATCCGCCCCTCCGGTAGGGGCGGCCCCCGCTCCCCTCAGAAAGATCGTTAGCTCGCCTTGCGGCGTTCGACGACGCGCTTGAGGCGGTACTCGAACCCCTCGCGCTCGGCGGCCAGCTCGTCGCGGCGGGTGTCCCCCTCGGTCCCCTTGGACCGGCTCAGGACGGGCTTGCCCTCGGCGTCGAACGCGGGCTGGACGGACGGGATGCCGTCGCGAATGACGACCTCCTCGACCTGCCCCTCGCTGAAGACGGTCGTTCGCGGCGTATCCAGCAACCGCTGGCGGCGAACGGCGCGGCGAATGGAGTCGATGCGGCATTGATCGGCGTAGCTCATGCTTGTCTCCTTTGTTCTCCCCCGAATCCAACCCCAAGGACGGGCCTTCGGC